>Ga0208904_1000011_pt1 | contig 204142 bp, 207 predicted proteins | sample AntAceMetag02UKB_FD_184774 | JGI IMG/M metagenome (GOLD analysis project Ga0208904, IMG submission 184774) | Saline lake microbial communities from Ace Lake, Antarctica - Antarctic Ace Lake Metagenome 02UKB (SPAdes) (version 2) | ecosystem: Environmental > Aquatic > Non-marine Saline and...
AAGGATTTAAACCTCCGCCAACTACTCCTTGAGCCACAGAAGATACAAACGTTGTGGTAGAAACGTCCCATCCCTGCTGTTGTCCAGTCATGCTTATAGCCGAGCCCAACTGACTAAGAGCGGCCATTGAGTTATAGCTTGATGCCCAACTTCCAAGGCTGCTTCCGTAGTTACCTATCGCATTGGTTGCACCTGCAGCAAAACTTCCTCCAGTTGTGAACATATCACTAATCCCTGAAGAAATAACATTGCCAGCAACAGATGAAACAAGACCAATACCTACGCTAGTAATAAATTTCTCAGTTTTAAATTCTGATAAATCACCACCACCAGATCCACGTGCAAATGCTGACTGAGTAAAGATTTGAGTGTGAACAGTAAAAATTATTAATACTGCAAGAAAAATTTGAGTTCTTTTATTTCTAAGGATATTTTTCATTGCTATCGCCTCCCTTACAAAACGAAAACTAGATAACTCCCCCCTGCCTTGCCGGCAGGCAGGTTTTTCACCGAACATTTTGTTTATTAATTTAGTTATCATAATATATATATTATATAAATATAATAAAAAAAACCGAGCTGCTATTAATGAGCAACCCGGCTATCCCTATCAATAATTAATCCCTTAGGACCCGTGGCTTTGCGTCCTCTGATTGCTCAGAGTTTGCCTTATGTAGCTATCTCTAAGATGCTTTAACCAGTTAAAATATAACATATATTAGATACATATGTCAATGATTTATTAAGGAAAAAACGCCCTTTTGAAAGCATTTTCAGCAAATTTAATCAAAAATACTATATTGAGAAAATAATAGCTAAATTAGTAAATGGCTTAAATAATAACAATCTAAGCATTGAGGACATTAAAGTTTGTAAGTAATTACAAATAAAGGAGTTACTAGCCTACGTCGAATAAACCCTTTGTCATAAAATTAACTAGGATAGGACCAGCTACAATTATCATAATAACTGGCAATATACAAAAGATAAGAGGGACAAGCATTTTTATTGGGGCTTTCATGGCTGTTCTCTCTCCGCGATGAAATCTTCTCATTCGGGAATCCTCAGAAAGAATCTTAAAAGTTTCCTCTACTGGTGTTCCCATTCTATCTGCCTGAATTAAAGTTCTTACAAAAGATGTGACATCAGGAATATTAAGTCTCTTAGACATATCTCTTAAAGCTTCTAATCTAGGCTTTCCAACGTTGATCTCCTTTAAAACAATTACCAATTCCTCAATAAGAGGATTAACCTTAACTTTATTTACAATCCATCTTACTGAAGACATAAAATCTAGCCCAGCACCTACACAAAGAGAAAGTAAATCTACAGTCTCTGGCAACACCCTTTCTATTGAATACTTCGTGGCTTTTATCTTATTCTTCAAAATTAGAGTCGGTAATAAGAATCCTCCTAAACATGCCACAGAGAGCCATACTTTTGATTCTACATCAAAGATAAAATAAAGGATTAAAGGTAAGAATATGGCTGCTAGCTCCTTAACTGATAAAAATTCTGAGGGGGAAATCTTCCACTTAACAATAGATAGTTTTGTGCCTAAAATTTTCTCTAGCTTGAAGAACTGTAAAAATGTCTTGTTTATCGGTACAAAAATACTCAAAAAAGGAGCACTAAAAGATCCCTTCTGTTTCCTCTTTAGCTTATCACCAAAAACAGAGATTGTTTCCTTAGCTTTTGGCAATAACCCTAAGAAAAATAAGATAAATCCTGCTGCTAAAGCTAAATAAAAAATAACTATCATATTCTAATCTTACCAAATATTACAATTAATATAATCCCTATCACTTGTAAGAATCCTGCTGCCATAAGTAATATTTTCCCAATCTCATTCTGCCACATAACCTGGAAATGATCAGGGTTAATCTTTAAAACAACTACCGCAAATACAGGACCAAGAAGCGAAATAATCACTGCCTGCAAACGAGCCTGAAGAGTCAGAGTTTGCACCATTTCTTTTAGCTTTGTTCTATCTCTTATAGTCTCAATCAGCCTAGCAAATACCTTTGTTAAGTCTCCTCCAGTCTCTCGAGCAACTAAAATTGCTGAAGTAATCAAGGTCATTTCCTCTGAGGGCATCCTTTTCTCTAGTCGAGTTAAAGCTTCTTCTAAGCTTACACCTACCTTTATTTCTCTAATTAAAAGAGAAACTTCCTGACCTATTGGTGGCTCCATTTCCTCAGCTAATACCTCAAAAGATTGAATTAAAGTTAAGCCACCTTTGAGGCAACTAGACATTATCATTAATCCATCGCCTAATTGGGCACTAAACTTAGATCTCCTTTTCTTATCCATAAACTTAATCAAAAGAAAAGGAAAACTTACCCCCGCAGCCATACCAATTAAGCTAACTAAAGCTTTTCTAGTTAAGATAAATCCTAATATTCCTAAAATTAAAGGGGTAATAATGTAGAGGGTAACTATGACTTCTTTTTTAAGGAAAATGAACATTTCCTCAAACTGGGAACTAGTTTTTTCAGCCTTATCCTTCTGAGTCTCATTCCATTTCTTAAGAAGAAAGCCTACTCCGTAATAGCCAAACAAACAAAAAGCAACTATGAGCAAAATGTAACTGAATACTATGGAATTCATATAATTTAAACTAACTTTTTATATATAAAAATATGAAGAATCAGGACTAACCGTCTACCAAACCTATTGCCTTAATCGCTATCCTTTACAGCCACTACCCGCTTACTCTTCCACAGTTCCGCCAAAAGGCTCATATTGCTCCCCTTGGCCGAATACATCAGCCGACTTTTTATAGCCGCCTTGTATTCTTCTTTTCATATAGACTGACATAGCGATTATAGCTGTTACCACTACGGCAATCAGAAAAGCATACCCAAGAATAGCTTGTGACTTATTTTTTATCATTATAAAGCACTGTAATCATAGTATCTCCTAAACCTAAAGAAGTCAAGCCTTCATCATCCCCTAAACCACTGATTTCAGTAATGTTAACAATACAGCTTTTACTATCCTGTCTAAACTCTAGAAATACTCCCTGCATATTCATATCACTAAGTATCTTCTTAGCACCAAGAGGTAACTTAGGGCAAGTAGAACAGTCATCCTCAATGTTTGACAGATCATATTGATATCCTCCAATGCGTTTCTCACCAACAAAAGACCAACCCCGTTGAGGCATGCTTTGAAGATAAAATTCTTTAGCCGCTTCTACTCCTCCACTAGCCATATAGCCGGCTTGAATACCTGAGGGAGTTTTGCGATAATCAGCCTGTTTACTTCCGGGATAAGTAGGTATGTGCTCTAATGCTTTTGGCTCTTTAAATGTTTCTGTTGGAAATTTTTCTCCTGCCTCAACTACCTTAGGTTTAGAGGAGCCTCCAACGCTAATACTATAAAAAATACGCCCTTGAGCTTTAATCGGCGAGAAATTTAAAACCAGCATTTCATCACCCTTGACAAAATTATAGATTCTGCTCTGGAAAACCTTATTAGTTATCTCAGGCATTGCTAAATCCATCTTGTTCCAGCCTTTCCTGCTAAGCTTATCCTGATAAAACTCTAAAATTTTACTCTGAGTAAGAGAAGAATGATATTGATAAATAGTAAATTGGCCTCCGGCTATCTCTTCATTTGTTTTGCTTGATAAATCAGTACTATGAGGTTTAGGCAATCCAAAGATTTGAGAAAAAGCAATAGAAGGGATAAACAAACAAAGAATAAAAACAATAACTATTTTTCTCTTTTGCATATCTTTACCTCCGATTTCTTTTACTTTTTTTTTATTTTTTCTATCTTTCATTCAATATCTTTTATCGGTTCACCCAAAATATCTAAAAGATGACTACTCAAAAAATCAGTTAAAATAATTGTAGCATCATAATTGGGGCTGGGAGTATAAATCGCTCCCTCGCCAGCAAAACTGGCTCGACTTGAAGAAGTGATAAGAGGGTACTCTGTACTCCAGACACCTACATCTGCCCCCTGATCGCGCTGGGTCTGGTAGACATCTACTAATTGATTATGGGGCACATCATCAATCCAACAAATAATATAAGGCCAAGCATCGCTATCGCTGGTACTACTAAAAGTTCCGTTAGTTGCTAAGCCAGAATGAGCAGCAATGCTAGCAACTAATGCCGCTACATTGAAAGATAAGGCGCCGGCAGCAGTTACCTCGGCACTACAAGGAGAAGAAGAAGAAGCTTGCCCTGCAGCATTTGTTAAAATTCCTTTAGCTTGGTTTGCAGTGACCATGGCTGTAGTAAGAAGAGCAATATCTGCTAAAAAAGGAAGCACTGTATGTTTTAAAACATACTCATCTACCGGATCAATCACTACCTGGGTAGATACATCATGGCTTCTCTCCTGTCCGTCAAGCCAATTATAATTAATAATCTTCTGGCTAGAAACTGGGTCATCATCATCAAGCTCATTTTTTAACCAAAGCGAATACTCAGCCCGGTGACTTTGACAATTATTAATTAGACAATTTAATTCCTCGCGGCTGCAGGTATCCATGCACTCATCGTACAGATCTTTCTCATCAATAAGATAATCATCCCTATCGCCGCAGCGGCCTTTACAGTCCTCCTGACAATCATCTTCGCAGGCATCACAAAGACTACTATCTTCTAATCTACACCCTTTAAGTCTAGAAGATATCCCGCTGTTATTAAAAGCAAAACTATAACCGCTCTCAAGCGCACTCTGGTGATAATCATCAATATTCTCCCTAATCACTTTATAAAATTCATATTGAAGCCAATAAAAACTACTAACTTGAACGATTAAAGACTTCATGGTTTTGTCAAAATCCACTAATGAGGCTATGGCCTCCGCTAATGCTGCTTCTCCAGCTGCAAGATTTGGGAAAAAACAAGGACAAGGGCAAGCATGCCCACAGCAAGGTACACACGCGCAGGCAGCAGTTAAGAAAGCTATGGCAGTACTAGCTGAAGACATCGCAGACCCAATTTTCCAATATCCCCAAGCAAATGAAATCGAAGCCAGTCCAAAAAAGTACTGATAATTAACTCTCATCTGGGAGTTGGCTACGGCAATGTAATTAAAGGCTGAGGCCATAGTTGAGGCGGCGGCTAATGCTCCAGCATCAACAGAATTAGCAGAGTAAATCTTGGTCTTAGCCACTTTCCCGATATTTACGGTAACCAAAGCGGCAATGACAATCAAGATAATAAAAACTATAAAAAAAGGGGCCAATTGTCCCTTATGGTATGCACATTTATTTTCATTAAAATAAATAAACATTATATCATTTCCGTTTTTTGTTTTGCTCTTTTACTTTTGTAACCCAAATACATCTTCTTCAGTCAACTCATCCGGCGTATATACCGGCCAGTATAAATCCTTGTCTTCAGGATCACTCACTTCTCCACTCTCCAGCTCAGCAATAAGCTCATCTAACTCATCTATCTGCGCTTGAAGATCTGCCCCTGGCTCGACATCACTGGCAAGAATAGCTATTTGGGAATCAATCTGGTCAATAATTTCTTGATAAAAGTTAATTTTGGGAATAAGAAAATTATTGACTCTGTCATCTATTTCGGTTATTCTGGTTGCAATTTCACTTAAACGATCTTTAATCTCTATTATCCTATCTTTACCAGGAAATCCTACTGCAAGTTCAGCTTCCAAAGCGGCTTGCTCCACCTCTAATCCGGCTTTTTCAGCATCTAGGAGAGCTTTCTCGGCTTTATGCTTGTCACGTTCAGCCATATGAGGCAACTTGGAAGCTTCCAGCATAGCTATTGAATCGTCTATTGAAGTCAACAATGAAGCAAGCTGAGCCTCTAAGTCATCTCGCTGAGCAATCAGGCTCGCCAAAAGAATACTGATGTTAGTTGAGCCGAGATTTACAGTTCCAGCAGCAACACGGGTCTGATTATACTCGGGCTGGCGCTTGGCAATTTGATTATCGCCCCACATCCACATACCCATTATACCAAAAAACAAAAACAATCCTATAATAAAGATTACAGTAACCTCTAGGATTGCTTGTGATTTTCTCATTATTGCCCAGTCTCCCAACTTCTTTGTTTACTCTCTGTTCTGTTTTGGGTAACTGTCTTTATTGATTGCTCGTCAGAATCTCTTATAATATATGTTAACTCCTCAACGACTCCAACATTTTGGCTGGTCTTAATAATATCACCGGCTTCTACTTTGTTAAACACTCTAGAGATATCGGTATCATATGCAAAAACAATGTCTTCTACTTCATCGTCCTCAGTTAAAGCTACTACTTCGTCATTAATCTGATAATAGAATCCTTTATTCGGTTCTTCACCGACATAGGGAACTGCCCAATGAATATAGTTTGAAGCACTTAGATTTGTTCTTTTTCCGACAAGAGGAGCATTAATATCGACGTGCCTGGGGTCTTCTAAAGTAGTATAGCTAATTACGGCATTTTCATCATGGGCTTTTTTCAAAGCCTGGCGAAAATTGCCCATTAAAACATATTGTTCATCATTTAAACTCTGGACATAGCCGACTAGTAAAGAAAAAACTATTAAAACAATAGTGCCTAAAATTCCTATTTCTAATACTGCCTGGGCTTTTCGGAAATGAATTATTTTCATTGTTCTTTACTTTATTTTTCTAAAACCTCCGCCGGAGCTTCGGTCATCATCGTCATCCTAATCATCAAGAACTTCCGCCGGATACCAAGCCACCGCCATCCTCTAATAAGGTAGCCTCAGGATTATCTACACCAGATGGCACAGCTAGCCCGTAATCTATTTGATCTAAACTTTCAACCTCATGCTCCATCTCTTGAGTATAAGAACTTAGAGTGTTTATCTGGCCCATCCCTCCTACACCTTCAACCTTTTCAAAGTCATGGGTAGAATTAACGTTTACGGTAGATTTTTCAGTGATAGGGTCATTTAAAGAAGCTAACTGACTATCAGAAATAACATGATCAGTTAAGTCCTTCACTTTAGCCTGTATGCCCCTACGTAAATAAGTATGCATTGTAGCCAAACCTAAGGCTACAACAGTAATCAGAATTGTATAGTGGAACAAGGCTTCTGCCTTTCTGAATCTTCTCATAATTCCTACTCCCTTAATCCTTTTTTACTTAGTCCCCCCAATACTCTGAACTATATTCAGCTGTTTCATCATCAGTAACCTTATTCTGAACTGTGTTACTCACTGTGCTAGTTACTCCAGAAGTCAAGTTTTCACTAGTACTGGTAGTTGTTGAAACTGTTGTTGTGCCTGTAGTATACCCGGGTGAATATTGCTCTCCTATATCGTCAGCAGCAGATTTAAGCCTTCCTTGAACACCTCTTTTTACATAAACTTGCATGGCAACCAAGGCGCCAACCACAACTGCGATTACTAGAGCATATTCTAAAGTGCTCTGAGCTCCTCTCTTGATTAACATTACTATACCCTCCTATAAATTAAATGTCTACTTTATTATTCCTGTATAACCAATACATGACTTTGCTCTGTGCCGGTTGAAGTCACGTCAATATCTTGTTCGCTAGTTCTAGCTAATACTCCACCATCTGAAGTAGTAGCAGAATTTTCTATACTTGTATCACGGTCAGCACTTGATAATCTCTGTTCAGCATAATAAGGTTCATATTGCTTGGTTGTACCCAAAATCACACCCTCACCAGTAAGATCACCGCTAACATCTGTTAAGGCAATCCCAGCATCATGCATCTTTGCTTGCAAAGACCTTTTAATGTAAACCTGCATAGCTAAGGCTGCTCCGACAATCACAGATATCAGTATAGCGTATTCTGCGGTAGATTGTGCTTGTTTTAACTTAATTAACATTTTTTCACCTCCGTATTTTTAGCCTTTTTAAGGGGTTACGGCGCCGCCACCCACTTGAGTATTAAACTTTGAAGTCATAGTATTCATGCTATCGGTAGCATCAGTAAAACTCTGCTCTACTGCTGGCCTAACCATAGTTTTAGCAGCGAATATGATCCCCGCGATAATAGCTGATAAAATAAGAGTATACTCCAAAATACTTTGTGCCCTTCTTTTACGTCTCATCCTACTACACCTCCTTAAACTATCGAATGCTCTCATTTAGCTCTGCCCTTACCTGGGCAAGACGGGCATTCATTGCTCTTTTAATATATACATTCATAGCCACCAAGGCAACTGAAATTATCATAATTAACGCTGCGTATTCAATAAAGTTTTGACCTTTTCTTTTCATAATTTTATTCTTTCTCCAAAATCACATTTACACATTTATTCTGATGCTCAGAAAAGTTACCCTTTATATTAGACAAAAAACCTACACTAGCTATTGCTACTATTACTATAGCAAAAATAATCATATATTCCAAAACAATTTGTGATTTTTTAGATTTTCTTTTTTCTGGTTTCATTATATACTCCACAATAAAAAAAAGACCACACCACCTTTTTGAGAGACTATTCGGTGGCCCGGCCATTCCTTTAATAAGTACTTCATGGAACCCTGGGTTTTGTGCTCCACATTTAGTGGATTACCTTTTTCGTCGCCTCCCCTAGCAACCATCTAAATATAACATTTAAAACAAGGGCAATACAAGAATATAATAACCAAAATCTAAGTTTACTGAAAGCGCTTTAAATCTACTGAATGAAGGCTCTTCGCCCATCAAGGTAAAAACACCCGTTATTAAAGCGTTTTTTCACTTCTTTCGGTATTTTTTTAAAACTAATTTTCAAATAATCTTTGCCCATAACAAAGTTACCAGCCTTGTTTTTAGGCTCCCAACCCCAGATTATTTCTTTAAAAATAACCGATAAAATTTGCCCTACTCTGCTGAAATCAATTAACTCTTTAAAAACAAGACTATTAGGCAAGATCTTATCTAAATAGGCTTTACTCTTAGAAGGATTGAAAATAGACTTTTCAATGAATCTCATATCATCAATAAAATTCTTTTCAGCTTTTGGCCATAAATATAAGTATTTTTTCAAAAAAATAGCTGTTTTTGCCTTTTTGTTGCTAATGTTGCCAGTAAGAAGACCCCAAGAAGGCAATAAAGAGTCTCCTTGTTTTATGAGGACATTGTTAAGCATAAGCTCTTGCTTTTGTTCAAGTTGTAAAAACCTTGTTAAAGATGAAGTACACAGTAACTCGCCTATTCCCTCCCAAAAGAAACTTTTAAATCTTTTAGATCTGCCTACAGGAGTAACTCCTTTATTAAGGATATCTGGATAGTATCCAATAAAAAAAGAAACTTTAGATAAATTTATTTTTAACTCTTTTAAAACTTTTTCTTTCTTATCTAGAAATTCAATTTGTTTTATTCCTTTATCCATAGCTTTTAAAAAATCAAAAGTTAAAGGAGACAGATGACCAAAGCTTTTTGTATATCCAACGATAATAGTTTTATCTCCTATCATCTTTCCGATTAATTTAGTAGCAGCTCCTAGGGGAAGGAAATATTGTTCTAATTTACAAGGCCCATTCCAAAGAGTAGACATCTTGGCATCAAGATAACTACAATGCCCATTATTAAAATAAATCTTTACTGTAGAAACAGGAACTAAATTTTTCTTCAAAGGCCCTAAGTCTATCTTGGGTTTATACTGAGATAATTGATAGGAAAAATAATCTACCTTACGGGCTGGAAAATGGCCTAGCCCAGCTAATCTCAAGAAGCCTTCTCTCTTGACACTATCTCTTGGCCTCTGATTAATCAGTGATGAAAAACTAAATAAAACAATTAGTTGTCTGACCAACTTTTTATTTATTTTAGGAAAATATTCTTTTAATTCCTTAGTTAAATAGTCGAATATGCCTATCTGATAATCCATGCAGTGGAGAAGAAATAACCCACAATGAGAAAGACCTTTACCTTTATAGATAAGCAAAGATTTCTTGCGGCCCTTTTTTTCTTTTAAACCAGAAGAAACAATAATTTTACTAATTACACTTTTAGAAATAATAATCTTATGTTTCTTCTTAAGCAATTCTGACAAAGGCCTAACCCCTAAATGCGGAGCCCGCCTTCTTTCTTGAAGAACTATTTTCCTTAAAGTAGAGTCTATCTTTTTCTTTGGCATCTTTATCTTAGGATTCAAGTTTCTTTAAAATTATCAGCTCTTAAGAGCTGATAACCTCTTACCAGGCCTTGATAAATCATTTCTATTATATTCTCATAATTCCCCAAATCAGCCTTACCTAAAGCCAGATAGTACTTTTTTCGATCATCAACTCTAATAATAACCGGAGCAAAACCTTTACTTAAACTTTGAGTTATTGCAATCAATCTTCCTACCCTACCATTGCCATCAAAGAATGGATGGATAGCTTCAAACTGATAATGATCGTGAGCAATCTTGTTAACTACATCCTTTTGATAAGAATTAATATTCTTAATAAATTCATTCATTCTACTCGGCAAATCACTAGCTAAAGGAAGAGGTTTCATTACATCAGGCAAATTAACTCCTCCAGTTCTATATTCTCCTGGCAACTGATCGTTGAACTTGTGCATTATTATTTTATGTAAATTTAAAATATACTCCTGATTAATCTTAAAATCAGACTTAACATTATCTAATAAAAATTCTAAAGCCTTCTTATGATTTACCGCCTCTAAGGCATCAGATGCTTCCTTATCTCTTATTCTTCCCCCTCCAAAAGACATTTCTACCTCTTTTAAGGTCATATGATTTCCTTCTATAGCATTAGAATGATAGGTTAAATCTAGAACAAACCTATCTCTTATCGCTTTATTTGTTTTCAATATTTTAATTGGATCTTCTGCTTCTTGACGTAATTGTAAAACTATATCTTTCAAGTCTACATACTGTTTGAATAATTGATTAATTTCGCGAAGTTTGGTGCGATGAGGTAAAACACCCTTGTCTATCCAGCGATAAACAGTTTTATAACTTACTTCTAAGCGGCGAGCAAGACCAGAGCGTGAAATGCCTATAGCTTGAATAATTTTGTCTATTTTCTCTTTATAATCTAAACGCTGCTTTTTCATTTTATAAGCTATTCTTTGTTAAGTTTAAATATTAAATACTAGGGCATATGTCCTACTTAATCATTATACAGCACTATACCATATGTCCTATTGCTGTCAAGAGTTATACCCCTTAAATAGCCATATAGCCATACAAAGCTTAACTTTTTATGTTTTAACTAAAACTTATGAATTAAAGATTACGGGTCGGTAAGATTAATCGGAAAAGGTTTTTTGGTCAATAATGCCCAATTTCTGAAATTCAGCAAAAAACTTAGGATACATTCTCATAACTGATGAAAATTTACCGATTATTTTGCCTTCAGGGGTCTTTCCCTGGCTTTTAAAGGTAAATAAATCCTGAATAACGATTTCACCTCGTTCTATCCCCCTAACCTCACTAATATGAGTTATGCGGCGAGAACCATCAAGGAGTCTCTCTTGTTGAACTACTATATTTATAGTATTAGTAACTAATTTTCTTATCTCTTCAATTGGCAACTTTATACCTGAAGAAAGTATCAAGGTTTCCAAACGACTAAGTACTTCTTGAGGAGAATTGCCATGGATTACCGCTAAGGTGCCTCTATGCCCGGTAGACATAGCTTTAATCATGTCTAAAGCTTCTGGCCCTCGAACTTCACCAATGATTATTCTATCCGGACGCATCCGCAGCGAATTCCTTATTAAATCACCTAAAGTTACCTCACCCTTACCATCTTCATCAACAGACCTTGTTTCCAATGAAACCATATTTCCATGATTTAATTGAAGCTCAGCAGTATCTTCAATAAGAACTATTCTTTCTTCCTCCGGTATATGAAGCGAGAGCATCTCCATAGTAGTAGTTTTTCCAGCACCAGTCCCACCAGAGAAAAGCATACTTACTCCACCTTTTATACAAGCAATTAAAAAGTCGGCCATCTTCTTACTAATTGTATCCTTAGCTATTAAATCATCTAAACTCTTTATCTCCTGAGAAAATTTTCTTATTGTGATCGCTGTGCCCAGACGAGATAGGGGTTCAATAATAACATTAACCCTTGAACCATCTTCTAAACAAATATCAACATAAGGAGCGTGAGCCGATACATTCTTACTACTATCCTTAAAAATATCATCAACGACTTCCTTCATTTCTTCAGGGCTAAAGATTATATCCAGATTCCTTTTTCTTCCTTCCACTTCAACAAAGGTAGCCTTAGATCCATTTATCATAATCTCAGTAATGGTTGGGTCAGCTAATAGCTTTTTAATTTTCTCTACACCTTTAGTCATAATATTAATCCTTTGATTGGTTTTACTAACTTAAATAATAAGAAATGAAATCGAATCATTAATCTTTGGGAACAAAAATTTCTCTAGATAAATCTATACCTCTAGACCGAATTTCTTCATAAAAAGAAGGAATGTAACCCGAAGGAACAAACTCTCCCAAAACTCCTCCCTCATCATCGACACCAGTTTGACGAAAGTTGAAAATATCTTTAAGATTTATATGCATATCATCAAGCATGCCAGCAACTTCTGTAATTTGGGTTATTTTACGCGAACCGTCAGAAAGACGAGCAATATGCACTATTAAATCTATGGCTGATGAAATCATTTCCCGTATTGATCGAATTGGAAGTTCTACTCCACTCATTAAAATCATACTATCTAGTCTTATTAAAACATCCTGAGTAGAATTAGCATGAATAGTAGACATACTACCATCATGGCCAGTATTCATTGCCTGAAGTACATCTAAAGCTTCTCCACCGCGCGATTCACCAACGATTATTCTATCCGGACGCATACGTAAGGTATTGCGAAATAAATCTTTTATCCCAACTTCGCCTCTACCTTCTATATTTGGCGGACGACTCTCTAATCTTATCCAATGAGCTTGATTTAACTTTAATTCTGCTGAATCCTCAATAGTAACTATCCGTTCATCTTCAGGAATATAAGAAGAAATAATATTAAGTAAGGTTGTCTTCCCTGATCCAGTACCACCAGAAACTATTATATTCTTCCGAGATTTTACTGCAGCATCTATAAGCTTAGCCATGTCCGGAGTCAAACTTCCAAATTTTCTGATTAAATCATCTACAGTAAGTCGTTTACGAGAAAATTTTCTAATAGTTAAGTTAGGTCCAGTTAAAGAAAGCGGTGGAATCACAGCATTAACTCGAGATCCATCAGGAAGCCTAGCATCAACATAAGGGACTGATTCATCAATTCTACGACCTAAGGGAGCAAGAATCCGCTCAATTACCACTCTTACTTGCTCATTAGTAGTAAACTTCTTACTAGTTAAGATTAGCTTACCTCTTTTCTCTATATATATTTGATCTTTATTGTTTACCATTATTTCAGTAATTGAAGAATCTCCCAATAGATCCTCTAAAGGCCCAAAACCTAAAGCTTCGTCGATAATCTCCTTGGTCACTTTTTTTCTAATCTCTAATGCAGAAATAAATCCTCCAGCTTCTTTACTAATGATATTAGATACTATTCTTTCAGCTTTCATTCTTAATTCTTCTGCTTTAGCAACATCCATAGTAAATGATTCAACTGACATTCTTTTTAAATCCAGCTCATCAATGAGTTTCTGATGAACTCTTCTCTTAAACATTATTATCTGATCTTCTTCTTCGCCTAGATTGCTTCTCTTTGCTTTTTCAACAACTCCGATTTTCTGTAAAAATATTTCTCCAGCATCCTTAGGCTCTTCCTTAGCAACTCTTATGTCAGCAAGAATTTTATGTTCTATATATAGACTTTTTTTCTCGATAAGAAAATCAGCCAATTTATCAAGAGCAATAGCTGCTTTAGAGTTAGGATTATCAGCTACAACTGGAATACCTCTGTTAACAGCCAAGCCAATAGTTTTACCATCTGAAGGTATTAAAGCCACAACTTCTGAAGGTAAAAGAACTTTTATTTCTTGCCAACTTATTGACCCCTTACTCTCGGCACGATTCATAATTATCTTAATCATCTTTAAAGGGAAGCCTAAACTCTGCAAAGTATCAAGAACCCACTCAGTTTGATAAACTGATAGAATATCAGGAGTAAGAACTAGAAAAATAAGGTTAGAAGAATCAAGAGTAGCAATAAGTTCATTGCTCATATTACTACCAGCATCAATAATAATATAATCAAAATCTTGATAAACAATAGAAATAAACTCTTTTATTCCTTCGACTGTTATATGAGATCTTTGAGACATTTTAAAAATAGAAGGAAGGAAATAAAGATTAGTTTTATATCTGCCTAAATAATTACTGATACTTCTCTTTTTAGTTTTGAATTCTTCCAAATGATTAATAAAATTAAATAAGCAATATTTACTTTCAACTCCTAAAAGCTTAGAGGTTGCTTGAGGAGCTCCTAAATCTAGGTCAAGATGAAATACTTTTTTCTTCTTTAAGGAAAGACTAACGGCTAGATTTAACGAAAGAAGAGTTTTACCAACCCCTCCTTTAGTACTAAAAAAAGAAATTACCCTTGCTTCCATTAAATTAATTTATTTCATAAACTATCGGTACATCAATCCACAAATCTTTTATCTCGACATCGAAAGGAAATGGAGGGTATGGGTTTAAAGACTTTACTACCTTCTCTACATTCTCATCAAAAGAAAGATAACCTGAGGACTCACTAATCTTAGAACCAATAAGTTCTCCTTCTCTATCAAGATGTAATTTTACTTTTATTTTACCTTGCCAACCAGCTTCTTGGGCTAAGTAAGGATATTCTAGAGATTGAAAAATAGAATTTTGAATTTTTAAAATATATTGGTTCAAGCTTGATTCTTCCTTCAAATATTTAGGAGTAACTTTTAAATCTTTTACAAGAGTTGTGCCTCTGATTGCTTTTGTTCTATTATTTTTTTTCTTCTTGTCTCCCATCTCTACTATCCTAGGAACAAGAGAAATAACTAATTCTGTCTGATCATTCTGATAATCCTTAGATCTAAAAAGTGCTCCTAGAATAGGAATATCCATTAAACCGGGAATGCCACTAATATCATCTTTGGTAACTTTATCTTTAAATAATCCTGAAATAACAACTGACTGTCCAGCTTTAAGACGTAAAACCGTTGAGGTACTTCTGGTAGCAAAAGCTTTGATAGTTGTATCATCAGCCCGTACATATTGGCCTTCAGTAGTTAACTCTTTTACTTCAGTAGTTACATTCAACTTAATATCATCGCCATCAAGAACAACCGGTTGTATATTTAACTTGACTCCATATTCTTTATATTCAACATCCTCAGCTACTGTATCACCGCTAGAAGATGAAGTAACCTTAACTACCGGAACTTCTCCTCCTACTAAAAAACTAGCCTCTTCTCCAGACAAACACATAAGTTTAGGCTTAGCAAGAATTTTACCTTTTCCTTTATCAACTGCAGCCATAATCTGAGCATCAAGAGCAGTCCTGGTAAGATTAGTAATCCTAAAAACATCTTCAAAAGCTCCGTTCATTGCATCACCAGTAAGTGTAGTTACGGCTGTTGGAGAAGAACCAGAAGTCCCAGTCCAATTAATACCCAAACTTTCAGACAAACTCTTAGTTAATTCTAAAATATGACAATCAACCTCTACCATTTGGGTTGCTACCCCAACCACTACTAAATTATCAATACTATTAGCATAAGATTCTAAAACTATATCTATCTGTTCCTTTTCTGCTGCTGTTACTTCTCCAATAACCATTACCTTGCCAGTAACATCATTCTTCTTGAAATAAACTTCTTCTACTCCTAATCTTTCATTAACTGCCCTACTCAACCTCTTTGCTAAGGCATCAGGATCTTGACTATAAACAGTAATATAAAATGTTTTTGAGCCCTCTTTATCCCAAATTGTCAAATTAGTGCTCCCAGCCATTTTAGCTACCAGTATTATTTGATCATTTGACACTGAATCTACATCAGCTATCTCAGGATTTCTTACTGAAACTCTTTTAGGAGAATAGACTTCCAAGATCCTAACTTCTCCGGATATCAAAAATATTTCATCACTAACTTTTTCTAAATCTAGAAATTGCCCAAAGGCACTTTGAGAGGTCATTAAAAAGACACAGATTAATATTCTTAAAAATAGTTTTTTCAACATTAAGTATGCCTCCTCTATTATTTAGATACAGAAATTTCTTCTTTTTGAGACCCTTTATAAATTTGTAAAGTTGACTCTTTTTTCTGAGCTTGAGGTGGTTGTGCCCACATGCCCAACTTTTTCATTAAAGTTTCAAAAGTAACTCCTGCATAACCTATTTCCTGAGAAGAATCTAAGGGAGCTCTTAAAGTCAAGCGTATTTTGTTCCCTGACTCTAAAACATAAGTAAGTAATTTTATATCTTTTGGTTTAAGAGCAACTGTAACTGTCTCAGCAGTGCTATTAATTTTATTAGGAGAAATGTTTTTTCCAGTAGCTAAAATTTTTATCCCTTGGAATAAAGTAACTACTAAATTTTGTCCTGCTGCAATATTGAAAGTTCCAATAATGTCTACACAATCACTAGGTTTTATAAGTCCTTCAATAGCAGAAATTTTATCTACTGATAAAGTCATCGCTCTCATACCTTTAGGAACTCTTTGAGACAAAAACTTTGTTCCAGCTGAAGATCTTATCATACCACTATTAACATGCTGACCCTTTAAGATGTCTACTCTTGCAAACTTACCTATTGCTGAATCTAGAGATGTTAAATCTCCTGGTTGATAAGCATTAGAGCGAATTCGCCTTAAGCTAACCATACCTTGTGTAATGGTAACATCTTTAGAAATATCTGTCTCAGCCAATACTATCTCTAATATCTCACCTTTGTTAACAAGCTGTTGAATAATTCTTTGATCTTGTTGCATTCTGGTATGAATTAGCATTATAGCAACAACCGCTAACCCAATTCCAATTATCAAATTCAACATCCTCTTATCCATTTTTCTCCTTATCCTTCAACTCGCTTCGCTCGTCCTTCGACGCCATTCGTTTGCTCAGGATTAATGGTGAACGAAGTCAAACCATTAATTTATTAAATTACTGTTTATAACCACATCTGCTTTTGATTTTATATCCTTAATCAAAGTACTAATAGAATCAACACTCTTTTGTTGAATCATAAGCTCTTCTATCTGGTTATAAATTTTATCTAAAGGCTCTGCTTCTCCTTTTTTAACATCTTCAACCATAATAATATAATATTCTTCTTTATCGTCACTCTTAAAAACACTAGAATTAGCACCCTTATCTAAAGTGTAAGCTGTTTCCCAAAATTTATTAAACTTTGCATCAGGCCGAGGAGTTAAATAACCTAAATCTCCCCCCTTACCTGCTGTCTCAGCTATAGAATGCTGAGAAGCTAACTCTGAAAATTTACCTCCAGTAAGAAGTTGAACTAAAATATCATTAGCTTTAGGTTTTGAACTTACTACAATTTCTCTAATTTTTCTTTGCTCTGTATTTTCTAAACTTATTTTATACTCATCATTGTAGACATCTTCTACCTCTTTAGAAGTAACTTTGATATCTCTAAGAGTCTTGTTAAGCAAAGCTAAGTCTAAGATCTCTATTGTATTTCTTCTTATACCTCTTATGACTTCTGGATCTTTATTCAACCCCTTAGCCTCAGCCTCTTGAGCTAATAGTTCCATATCCATCTGAAACTCTAAATACATCTCCTTACCTGCAGAAGAACTTAAATCAACTTTTTCTATGTAGGCAGGGATAAATGTACTAGCTAAAATACCCATCATTTGTACTGGAACATTTGCATCTCCGCCATTCATTTTAGTAAGAACCTCTATCTGTTTATCAAACTCGCTAATTGTCAAAGTCCAGTCATTTATCTGAGCAAGAATAGGTCCAACTGGTTCAATTTTATTAGAAGCTTTTGGTTTTGGGCTTTTCTTAAAAGTAGGCAATAAATCACACCCAGTAAGACTTAAAATAAAAGCAGTAGCAATAACAATAGCATATACTTTCTTCATTGAAACCTCCCATTTATTTTTAATATTTCGTTACATTAAGTTTAACAATATAGAGACTTAAAATCAAGCTTTTTTTGTAGTTCTTTCGAACTTCAAAATTCGGGAAAGTTTCTTTTCTATTGCCTTAATTTGATTTAAGGTTTAGAATACTAAACAAATGAAAAAGACAGTAAATATCATTTTAGATACTAGTATTTTTGTTAACCCTGATTCTCGTACTTATTTTGGGAATACCCCTACAAAAGCTTTCTCTAATTTTCTAGATCAGATAAACGGCAAAAAACAGATTAATTGTTATATCCCTCCCTCAATATATGAAGAATTATCAAAATTTTTGGATAAATTACCTGAACCAAATAAAGCTATTCTAATCAATAAAAAACCCCCTTCTTCTTATCAAACTCCAGTTCCAGCTATGTTAGTATATGAGTTCATTGAGGAAATGCGGTTAAGAATTAATAAAGGCTTGAGAATTGCTGAAAAATATACCCGCAAAGGTTTGAATGCTCCTATACCAGCCAAAGATGAAAGGAATGAAGAATTAGTAAAAACTCTCCGTCAAGAATATCGAATAGCTCTACGTGAAGGAATTATTGATAGCAAAGAAGACTTTGATTTAGTTCTTTTAGCTAACGAACTTAATGCTTATTTGGCTACGTCTGACTTAGGATTAGTGAAATGGGCCCAAAAATTAGGCATTACTTGTATCAATGCTCAAGAATTAAAAGCGCTAATAGTTTAATCCTTAATAATTGATGTGATGATTGCCCGGATAATATCTTGAAGAGTAATTATTCCATAAATCTTTTTTCCCTTCAAAACTAAAGCAATACTTTCTTTTTTAGATTTTAGTCTTGTAAAAATTTGGTGAAGATTTAAATTAAAATCAACCTTAGCTATTGGTCGTATAAATTGCTGCCAACTTACTCCACCCTGATAAAATAAATCATAGATATTGATATAGCCAACGATATCTCGATTCCTTCCTCCAGAGGCGGATCCGCCTTCGGCGGAAAATACTGGATAACGAGTAAAACGAAATTTCTTTACTAAATTAAGAATGGTACTGTAAGAATCAGTGTAATCAAAAGCAACTATTTTTTTATCCTTAACGCAAACATCTTTAATCCTATCACTTCTAAATTCAAAAACCTCTTCAATCGCTTCTTTCTCGCCCTTATCAATGCCACCTTGTTTTTCAATCTCCCCAACTAATGATTTTATCTCTTCTTTTGTCACAAAAAACGACCGTTGCCGAGCTTTTTTAGCAAAAGTTCTTACCATAAATTTGCTAATAAATTCAATGCTTTTTACGATTGGCAAAAATAATTTTTCAAAAAAACTAATCAAGCCTACTGCCTTGCAGCTAAAATCTTCCTTAAGAAAACGACCAATGTTCTTAGGAATTAATTCAGCAAAAATAACTACAATTGGTGTAAATATAAAAGTTATCCATAAATTACTTTTTTCAATACCTAAATTAATTAAAAAGAAAGTAAGTAGACTTGAACTTAAGACTACTGATACATTTGTTCCAATTAAAGCTATTACTAAAAATCTTTCAGGATTCAATATAAATTTATAAACTTTATTAGCTTTCTTGTCTCCCTTGTTTTGCATATGGCGCAATTTAATTGTAGGCGAAGACATAAAGCTTATTTCACTGGCAGCAAAAAACCCTTGAACAATAACAAAAATTAAACAAGCTAATAAATATAAATAAACCATCTCTTTAAATATTATTTTTTATCTTCTATTTCTAAAATTACACTTACAATCCTTCTTGCTGTGGCTCTTTCAATAGTAAATTCTATACTCTTTTCTTCTTGCCTAGACTCATCCTTAGTAGAAAATTTCAATTTCTCACCAGTTTTAGGAATCTTCTCCATCTGAGAAAGCAAAAATCCAGCAATAGTATCTTCCGCTTCGGGTAAATCCAAGCCTAACTCTAAGTTCACGGTTTTAACATTAGTTTTCCCGTAAACTCTATGTTTTTTTTGATCAATTTTTTCTAAAGGTTCCTGAACAGTTTCAAACTCATCATAAATCTCTCCAAATATCTCCTCAATAATGTCTTCAGCAGTAATCAATCCTTCAGTTCCTCCATACTCATCTAAAACAATAGCTATTCTCTCACTCTTTTCTAAAAATAATTTCAAAACATCATCTATGCCTTTACTCTCAGGAATGAGTATTGGTTTACGTAAAGACTGATGATAATCTTTATCTGGATCTAAAAAAACATCCTTAGCATGAAGAATACCAACAATATTATCTAGAGAACCTTCAAACACAGGGAACTTAGAGTGTTTTTCTTTACGCAGGAGAGTGATAACCTGTTTTTGATTTAAATTAGTATTAATCCCTCGAATATCAATTCGAGCAGTTAATATTTCAGAAGCTTGAGTATCCTTAAACTCTAAAACATAATTAATCATTTCTTCTTCTTGGGCTGAGATTTGACCATCTTTTTTGCTCAAGAAAAGAGCAGCTTTAAACTCTTCATCACTCAAAATAGACTTTTTAGGTTTGTGAATAATAAATCCTGAAAATATATTTACTATTTTCTCAATAGTAATAATAAAAGGATAAAAAACTTTAGAAAAAATATTTAAAATTGGAGCAAGAAACAAAGATAACTTTTCAGCTGTATATATTGCTATTGTTTTTGGAAAAATTTCTCCTAAAAAAAGAATAAGTGTGCCACTAGCTAAAACCGCTACTACAAAGCCCTTGTTACCCCAAGCTCCAACGCAAATAGCTGTAGCAAAAGAAGATAGACCAATATTAACTAGCAAGTTACCAAAAACAATAGCTGATAATAGTCGAGTTGGCCGATTAAGAAGGCTCTTAACTATTTCTCCATTATGGTATTTCTCAGCTATGCGTCGAACTTTTAAGTTGCTTAAGGAAAATATAGCAGTTTCTAAACCAGAAAAAAATGCCGAAAGAATAATAAAAAATGAAAATAAAAATATATTAACTATCACTATTTAATAAACTCCACTAATAACTTTACCACAAAATTTACATTTTCCTTCAATGATATTATTTTCAATAAGATCAAAATGGCTTCTGCTTAATAAAATCTTCTGACAATTATCGCAATAAGTATTAGCGTCTTGATTGACATTGCCAAGGTAAACATATTTCAATCCAGCTTTTTTACCTATATCTTCGGCTTTCTTTAAACTCTTGATTGGTGTAGGTTTTTGATTTAAAAATTTATAATCAGGATGAAAACGGCTTAAGTGCCAAGGGATATCCTTGTCAATATTAGCTATAAACTTAGCTATACTGGTTAACTCTAATTCAGAATCATTTTGTCCAGGAATAATTAAAGTAGTTATCTCTAGCCAAATCCCTAACTCCTTAGCAAATTTAATTGAGTCTAATACTGGTTGCAAGCTACCTTGACAATTCTTTATATAAAACTCTTCACTAAAACTTTTCAAATCTATATTAACAGCATCTAAATAAGGACTTATCGCTTCAAGCGCTTCTCTGCCAATATAGCCATTAGTTACAAAAATATTTTTTAATCCAGATTCTTTAGCCAATTTAGCGCAATCATAAGCATATTCAAAAAAAATAGTTGGTTCAGTATAAGTATAAGATATGCTCTGACAATCTCTTTTTCTTGCCTCTTGGATTACTTGCTCTGGCATCAATTCGCGAGCCAATGGGATATTGCCTTCTTTAGCCCTTTGAGATATTTGCCAATTTTGACAAAATCCACAACGAAAGTTACAGCCAATAGTAGCTAAGGAAAATGATTTACTACCTGGTAAAAAATGATATAGAGGTTTTTTTTCAATCGGATCTACATTAGCTACTATTGCTTGACCATAAACTAATGTATTTAAAATGCCTTCTGTATTCTTTCTTACTCGACAAAATCCCGATTGACCTGGATTAATTTTACAATTATGAGCACAAAGATAACACTCTACTTTTTTCTCTTCTCTTCTTTCATAGAACATTGCTTCTTTTATCATTCTATATTAATCTTTAACACCAAGACAATCTTTAGATAATTGAGCTAATAAATAAAGCAAGTCAGACAATCTGTTTAGATAAACTAGAATATGCTTATTATTAAGAAGTCTTTTTCTTTTTAAACTAACAATTCTTCTTTCAACTCTTCTAGCTATAGCTCTAGATAGATCTAGGACACTAGAAATCAAACTTTTTCCCGGAAGTTGGAAACCCTTTATTTTCAAGCCTTTTTTTTCTTCCAAATTTAATATCACCTTATTAAGGCAATCAACAAAATGACTATTAATTCTTTTTTTAAGCTTTTCTGAATTCTTAACTTCAGTTGCTATCTCAGTAGCTAATATAAATAAATCTTTTTGAATTGATTCAAGAAGAACAATAATATTTTTTTTCTTAATCATGCTCTTAGCTAACCCAAGATAACAAGACAACTCATCGATAGAGCCACAAGTTTCTATTCTTATATTATCCTTACTAACGAGTTTCCCCTTATATAATGAAGTTTTACCTTTGTCACCCTTTTTTGTTACTATGCTCATAAGTTTATCCTTTTTAAGAAATTAATGAGAAAAAATTAAACCCATAGCTTCTTGTCTACTCTTAGCATTGCTTCTAAATATACCTCTTACCACTGAAGTCATAGTCACAGCTCCAGGATTCCTTACTCCGCGCATAGTCATACAAAGATGCTCAGCCTCAACTACTACCATTACCCCTTTAGGCTTTAGTTTCTTCATAATTACATCAGCAACTTCTGTAGTAAGTCGTTCTTGCACTTGAAGCCGTTTTGATAGAGTGCCTACAACCCTGGCTATTTTACTTAACCCGGTTATCCTCTTATCAGGAAGATAAGCTACATGGGCTTTACCAACAAAAGGAAGCAAGTGATGTTCGCAAAGAGAGTATAAAGGAATATTTTTTAATAAAATAATCTCATCATGGGTCTGTTCTAAAACTACTTTTAAATCATCACTGGGATCCTTAAATTGACCAGCTAAAATTTCTTCATACATCTGAGCAACTCTCTTAGGAGTTGCAGCAATATCTTTCAATTTTAAATTAGCACCTACAGCTTCTAAAACTAATCGGATCCCTTTTTCAATTTTTTTCTTATCCATATCTCACTCTCCTCATCTTTTTTCCCAAGTACCACCGCGGGGGTGGTACTTGGGGTTATTTTAGTCTAACATTAAATACTTTATAGTTGCAAGAGATCTTTGATAAGAAATCCTGTCATCAACAAATTCCTTATAAGAATCTGGCTGAATACTTAGTAAATCTTCATATCTACAAACTATATCTTCCTTGCCCACCTTCCCTAAATATTCTCCATAAGAAGAAAATTTCCACTCTTGAGGTTTATTAATTAAATATGCAGTGACAGGGTTAAGATGTATATATCGCGTTAAATGGATTAACTGCTCGTCAGTATCAACCAATACACTTTTAAATCTACTTTCCCACAAAGGCCCCTTTCGCCTTGTTTTAACATTAAAATATCTGGTATAACTATTAAGAATATCATTCATAAAAATCGAAATTCCGTTTCTTTTTAATTGTTTTAAAATCAAGTGCAGATGCGTAGGCATAAGACAATAAGCGATGATCTCTACCAGTTTTTCTTTACCTTGGAGAAAATTGTAAAAATAATCTTGCTCCTCTTTAAGCCTCTCATTCCTGATAAAAACAGAAAATTTCTTCGTTGACTTTTTCATCTGATAATACCTAATTGTTGCCAACATTCTTGTAGAATTAACATAACTACTAAATATTTTAAATTCTGCTATGCTTTTACTGAAAATATGATAAATTTCCCCTTCGACTAGTTTATCTTTCCGATACATACCACTCCTTAACCTTTTCCTAAAAGTACCACCCCCGCGGTGGTACTTGGGATCTCTTCTATTTTCCGATGCAAAAATTACTAAAAATGCTCTTCAGGATTTCTTCTGAAAAAACTTCACCGCTAAGTTTGCCTATATTATTTAAACATACTTTCAACTCAATATTTATAAAATCTATTGGTCGAGATTCTTTTAAAAATCTTATTATCTGCTTAAGACTTTCCTCTACTTTGTATAGAATTTCCCTCTGGTATTGACTTAAGAAAATAATATTCTCACGATCTATTCCTTTCTCATAAACCATTTTATATACTACTTCTTCTAAATCACTTAAACCCTTGCCTTCTAAAGCGCTCATCTTTACTATGGCTTGACTTTTTGGCAACCTTTTTAAATCTAGGCGTTGAGCAAGGTCACTTTTATTTATTACAAATATTACATTTTTGTTTTTTGCTTTCTCAAGGAGAAATAAATCATTTTTTCCTAAAGGCCGTGAACCATCAAGAACAAAAATAACTAAATCACACTCTGAAAATATTCTTAAGGTTTTCTTTAAGGCTTTCTTAGTAATTAAATCTTTAGGTTCAATAATCCCAGCCGTATCATAAATTCGTAAAGGAACCCCTCTTATGTTTATAGTTTCTTCAATAACATCGCGAGTAGTTCCAGCAGTTCTACTGACTATCACTCTCTCCTCTTTAAGCAAACAATTAAAAAGAGTCGATTTCCCAACATTAGCCTTGCCACAAATAACACACTTAAGACCTTCACAAATAACTTCAGCTTCTCGACTACCATAAATAAAATCACTAACCTTGTTAATTAAGCTTTCTATTCTTTCCTTTACTGTTAAAGAAGAAAAATCTATATCCTCTTCAGGAAAATTTATTGCACTCTCACTCTCAATAAATAATTCTTTTATCTCTTCTTTAAGTTTCTTTACTTTTGAGCTTGCATCTCCTCTTAATTGTGCAGAAGCTAAGCTAAGAGCTCCTTGACTCTTAGCATCAACAATTCCTCGAATACTCTCAGCTTGAAGAAGATCAATTCTTCCTCCAATTAAAGCTCGATAAGTAAACTCACCCGGTAAGGCTAATCGAGCTCCTTGTCTTAGCGCTAACTCTAAAATCTTATTTACTACTGCTACCCCTCCATGAGAAGAAATTTCAATAACATCTTCTTTGGTATAAGTAGAGGGTTTACGCATAACACTTAATAAAACTTCATCTACTAGCCCCTCTCCTCCATCATTTCTCCTTTCTCCTTTTTCCTTTATCCTTTTTCTTTTCTTCTTATCCAAAATCCATCCATAATGAAGAGTGTGACTTTTTACTCGCTTAATATCCTTTTTTTTATGAGACTTAAAAAGTTTAGCTGCAATTGTTAATGCCTTTGGCCCTGAAACCTTAATTACTCCTAAAGCCGACTTACCAGGAAAGGTAGCAATAGCAACGATAGTATCTCCTAATTTATAATCCTTTAATCTAAAATCAGACATAGTAAGGGTATTTTATAGGTAATTACTAAAAAATCCAGCATCTTTTATTAATCTTTTATTTCTTGGTTGCAAGAGCTTTTTAGCCTCAGTTACCAAAAAGAAAGAACCGCTAACAACAATAATCGATTTGTTATTATACTTATTTTTGGCTTGCTCCATAGCTTCAGCTATACTCTTAGTTAAGTAAACATTTTTATCCCCAGCTATGGCTAATTCTAAAGTATTCTTAGAGCGTAAACTATCAAAACTACTAAGAATTAGATAAGAGTAGTTTATTGCCTTAAGCATTTTCTTAGCGTCTTTATCTTGAGAACAAGCAAAAATTAAAATGATTTTTTTTCTAGGAAAATATTTTTTTAAACTATTTCCTAAAATTAAAAACGAAGAAGGATTGTGGGCAACATCAACAACAATTAAAGGTAACTTGCTAATAACTTCAAATCTTCCTGGAAGGCCAGATGTTCTAAGCCCACTCTTATAATTTATTTTTTTACTAAGTGTTCCCTTACTCTCCAATAAAAAAATAGCCGCTAAAGCTAAAGCTGCATTTTCAACTTGATGTTTTCCTTTGAGATAAATTTTTAAATCTCTTAATATAAAATTATTAAACTTAAAATTAAAATAAGTAAATTCTTTTTTAAACCTTATGTTTCCAACTTCAAAATTTTTCGTAAAGTAAAAAAATGGCGCAACTTCACGCTTAGCTTTATCTTTGATTGCTTTCAAAGCAGCCAAAGGTTGAAATGAACAGACTAAAGGTACATTCTTTTTTATTATCCCAGCTTTTTCGCTAGCAATTTCAGACAATTTTTTACCTAATTTATCAGTATGATCATAACCAATATGAGTAATTATGCTAAGTAAAGGACTAATCACATTAGTAGAGTCTAACCTACCACCCAAACCAGTTTCTAAAACAACAAAATCAACACCTTTTCTAAGGAAATAGCTAAAAGTAACAGCTGTAAGAATTTCAAAAAAAGTTATTGGACCCAATTTTTGCGGAATTTTTAAATCCCCTAAGCCAATCCGAAACTCTTCAACAATCTTAATTAAATCATTCTTAGAAATTAAACTACTTTTAACTTTAGATTTCGAATTCTTAATTATTTGGATTCTTTCTCTAAAATCAAAAAAATGTGGTGAACTGAAAAGCCCTACTTTAAAGCCTGAGGTAGCAAGTAAAGAAACTAAAAAATGAGCAGTTGACCCTTTCCCTTTTGTACCAGCAATATGGATAGCTCTTAAGGCTTGATAAGGAATTTTTAAATGTTGGAGCAAGAGATACATCCTTTCCAACTTAATTGAATTCTGATAAGGAAAATATGAAACTAACTCATAATTTTGAAAAGAATTTAAGTAATCTTTTGCTTGCTTATATTGTTCAAACATTCTTAAGTGGATGGGTAGATGGGTAAACAAGCTAATGAGTTAGTCACAAATAGTTAAATGAATACAGCGCAAATAAAAGAATTGCTTCTCTCCCCATATACTCATTAACTCTTTTACACTTTAATGACGGAAATGACGAATGCCTGTAAAAACCATACTTATACCTAATTTATCACAAGCTTCTATGACATCTTTATCCTTTATCGAACCTCCAGGCTGGATTATAGCCCTGATTCCTCTCTTGTAAGCAACTTTTATTGAATCATCTTTAGGAAAAAATCCATCCGAAGCCAATACTGCTAATCTTTGAGAAGTTTTAACTTTGCTCAAAGCAATTTTTACTGAACCGACTCTTGAAGGTTGACCTCCTCCAATACCTAAAACAGAATTATTCTTAACTATAACAATAGCATTAGATTTCACCCATTTTACAACTTTCCAAGCAAATATTAAATCTTTAAGTTCGCGTTGAGTAGGTTTTTTCTTTGTTACCACTTTTAAGTTATTCTTATCCAAAGTTAATGAATTCCGACTTTGAACAAGATATCCAAACATAGTAGTTTTTACATCTTTAAGGTCAGACTTTTGAGCAAAATCAGCCTCAAGAACTCTAAAATTTTTTTTACCTGAAAAAATCTTTAATGCTTCTTTAGAATAAGAGCTAGCAACAATACATTCTTTAAATTCACTAGCTAAGATTTGGCAAGCAGTTTCTTTATCTACTTTTCTGTTTAAGGCAATGATCCCGCCAAAGCTAGAAATTTTATCAATCTGATATGCTTTTTTATAAGCTGTAGCTAATTTTTTATCAACCCCAACTCCACAGATAGAAGCATGTTTAATAATAACAGCTGCCGGCTCACTGAATTCTTTTACTTGCTGCATAGCTGTATCTAAATCTAGAAAATTATTATAAGACAAAGTTTTGCCCTGATACTGTTTAAACTTTACATTTTTAAAATCTACCACTTTAAACAAACTGCTATTTTGGTGAGGATTTTCACCATAACGCAAAGATTGAGCTTGTTCTAAATTCCAACTCATAACATTCTTGCCTTTGAAATAATTACAAATCGCATTATCATATTCCTTAGTAGTATGAAAAGCTTCTTCAGCTAAACTTTTTAAAGTTTTCTCAGATATAAAACCTTTGCTTTTCTGAAGTTCATTTAAAATTAATTTATATTGCCGATTATTGCTAATACAGGCAACATTTTTAAAATTTTTAGCTGCTGCTCTAATTATTGACGGCCCACCAATATCTATATACTCTATCATCTCATCCCAGCTTAAATTCTCTTTTGATTTTTCAACAAAAGGATAAAGATTAACTACTACCATATCAATTGGCTTTATGCCTAGACTTCTTATTTCTTCCATATGTAGAGGATGTTTCTTATTAGCTAAGATTCCTCCAAATACCTTGGGATGCAAAGTCTTCACCCTTCCTGAAAGGATCTCAGGAAAAGAAGTTAAGTTTGAAATATCTTTAACTGACACTCCAGCTCTACGCAGGAGAGCTGCAGTTTTCCCTGTTGAAACTATTTCAGTGCCAAATTCTGCTAATTTCCTAGCAAATTCAGCTATTCCTTTTTTATCCCAAACACTTATTAACGCTTTTCTAATTCTTAACATTTTATTTAATCCTCCTACACTTAAAATAGCTTCGGCGGATTTAATTCTCCGCCCAAGGCGGATCATTAAACATTAAACCTTATTTCAATTATATCTCCTTCTTCAACGATATAATCTCTGTTGACTATTTTTACGAACCCCCGTGATTTAGCTTCAGCCATATTAAAAAAGCTATCTAAGTCCTTACAATTAGCAATATCAGCCTTAATAAATCCTCTCTTTAAATCGCTATGGATTTTACCAGCAGCTTCTAAAATATTTTCCCCCTTTTCCACACTCCAAACATGAACTTCTTTTTTACCAGCAGTAAAAAATAAAAGCACTCCAGCTTTATTGATAAGTTCTTTTATTAACTCATTGGTATCACTAACCTCATTAACCCCTAAACAAGGTTTAGAAGTAACCAATTGTAATAGCTTAAAAGTTTCCACCTCACCCGAAGTAAACTCACCATCACAAAGTAATTTTTCTTCTTCTAAAAAATTTTGAGCTTTGAAGAGAGTAGCTTTCTCAACTTCATCTTCAGTTTTAAGAATCCTTTTCTCTATTTTCTCTAAATCAATTACAACTAAATCTAATTTTTTGCTTTGTTCAAATACAATTGCATCAGCAAGCTCAGGTTCGCTATCCACAAACTCAACCGAATACAAAGATATTTTTTGAGGTGAAAATTTTTCAATTAATTTATCTGCCCACTCAAGCTTATATTTATATTTGCCGGGTTCAATTTCAAGACCAAGATTAAATATTTTCATTATACATGCTTCTCCTGTTTAGCGTTTTTTGCTTCCTCGGCAATACCTTGGGTAATCCGACTAGGCACAATATCGTAGTTAGAAAAACTCATTGAATAGTTACCACGTCCACCAGTAACTGACCGTAGGTCTGAGGTATATTTAAACATCTCAGCTAAAGGGATTTTAGCCTTAACAACTTCATTTTTACCTTTAACTTCCATTCCCATTACTCGACCGCGTCTACTATTTATATCCCCAGTAATTTGACCCATAACTTCTTCAGGGGCAACGATTTCTACATTCATAATCGGCTCTAACAACACACCACCAGCTTGTTGGAAAGCTTTACTCAAAGCATGATTTGCTGCAATTTGAAAAGCCATGTCTGATGAATCTACTGGATGATAAGAACCATCAAAAAGAGTTACCCGAATGTCTACGATTGGATAACCCGCTATAAAACCTTGGCTCATCGCTCTATGCAACCCTTTTTCTACTGAAGGAATAAAATTACGAGGAATTGATCCACCAACAATCTTATTAACAAATTCAAATTTCTTTCCTCGTTCCAAAGGCTCTATCTCTATGCTTACATCACCATATTGACCACGGCCTCCACTTTGTTTTTTATGCTTATAAGTTGCTTGAGCTGATTTAGAAATGGTTTCAAGATAAGGAACCTTAGGCGTGCCTAATTCTACATTAGCATTATATTTTCTCTTCATTCGATCAATAATTACCTTAATGTGTAGCTCACCCATACCAGAGATAATAAGTTCTTTAGTTTGAGGATCTAAGGAAGTGCTACATGTAGGATCTTCACTAGTCAAACGATGAAGAGCTGAAGATATCTTATCTTCATCTTGACGAGTTTTAGGTTTAACTGAAGCTGAATAAGCTGGGGAAGGAAAATTTACTTTAGAAAATTCTATAATTCGAGAAGAATCACAAATAGTATCTTGAGTCTCAGCGCTTTTAAGTTTTGCCACTGCTGCAATGTCACCAGCAACAACTGTTTCTTGAGCTGCTTGCCGTTTACCTTGTAAAAAATAAAGCTGACCGAACTTTTCTTTCGCGCCTTTAGTAGTATCGTAAAACTCACTATTCGAATTTAACTGGCCAGAAAATACCCTAAAAATAGTCAGCTGGCCAACAAAAGGGTCAACAATAGTTTTAAATACCTGAGCTGAAAAAGGAGCATCAATTTTAGGTTCGATTTGTATCTCTTGGGAAGTTTTATCCTTAGCTGTCCTAGGCAAAGATTCGCCTACTGATGGCATAATATCAACAATCAAATCAAGAAGACAATCAATGCCTATCTCTTGAGTAGCCATTCCACCAACTACCGGGAAAAGGATAGAATTAAGAATAGCTTTTTCAAGAGCTGGTCTAAACTCGGCTTCAGTTAATTCTCCAGTTTCTAAATATTTCTCGACTAACTTATCATTGCTCTCAGCAGCCATCTCAACAATTTTGCTATATCCCAAAGCATTTTTATCTTTTAAAACATTAGCTACCTTATCCCGATCAATAATTACCATACTTACAGCATTCTTGGTTAAATTTTTCTTTATGCCATCTAAAGTTTTTTTATAATCAGTGTTATCTTTATCTAATTTATTAATAAAAAATAAACAAGGCACATTTTTTTCTTTTAAAATATTCCACGCTTTTTCTGTACCTACTCCAACTCCTTCTACAGCATCAACCACAATAACAGCAAAATCTACAGCTTGAGAGCTGGTAATCAATTCACCAATAAAATCAAGATATCCAGGAGTATCAATAAATTGTAAAGAATTCCCTTTATAATTAGCTCCTAGAACTGATAAATTAATCGAACTTTTCCTTCTTTTTTCATCATCTTCATAATCACTAACAGAAGTTTCATTGTCTACTTTACCTAATCGAGAACTACCTCCCGATTTAAAAAGTATAGCTTCAGCAAGAGAAGTTTTTCCAGATTGAGCATGACCACAGATAAGAAAGGTTCTTTTTTTCATTAGATCACTCTGCATATTTCCTCCTCCCTACTTGCTGATTACCCACTAAGAAATAAATCCACCAGATTTCAATGAAAGACATTATTTATAAATTGCAGGCTGAGAATTTGTACGAATTTTCATTATAGTAGAAATAAGGCTTGTCGTCAAGGAAACAGCTATTTTTTTTATTTTATATAAGTCTTTGATAACAAAAGCATTATAAAATACTTATACAATCAACATAGCATCACCAAAACTGTAAAAACGAAATTCTCTATCTTTGGCATAATTATAACTTTGTCTTATTAAGGAAGGTTTAGCAAAAGCAGAAACCAAAATAAGGTTAGTAGACGAAGAAGTATGAAAATTAGTGATCACAACATCAACCACTTTAAATTTATAACCCGGAGTGATATAAAGACTAGTCGGACCAGAAAAAGCCTTAACCCAAGATCCTTTATCTTGGGAAACTGCTGACTCTAATGACCTGATTGCCGTTGTTCCCACAGCAATTATCCTCTGCCGGTTCTTCTTAGCCTGATTTATGCTCTTAGCAACTAAAGGAGTTATCTCTACTCTTTCTGATTCTATTAGGTGTTCGCGAATATCCTCACACTTTACCGGACGAAAAGTAGCTAAACTACAATGAAGTGTTATATATAGTATCTTCACCCCTTTTTCTTCTATTCTTTTTATTAATCCAGGGGTAAAATGTAGTCCAGCTGTAGGTGCAGCCACTGCACCTTTATGCTTTGCATAAATAGTTTGATAATCATCTGGATCCTTGACTTCTTTCTTTATATAATGAGGAAGAGGCACTGCCCCTGTCTTGGCAATAAAATCATCTACATCTAAAGGATTAAAATCTAATATCCTTGAACCACTAGCAGTCTTATCAATAATTTTAGCTTTATAATTTACTCCGCTAAAACTAATAGTCTCACCGACTCTAGCCCGCTTGCCAGGTTTAACCAAAGCTTCCCAAATCCCAATTTCTTTTTCTTCAAGTAATAATATGTCTATCTTAGCCCCGCTACTTCTCTTGGCTTGTAATTTAGCTTTAATTACCTTGGTATTATTTAAAACAAGGACATCTCCTTCTTTTAAATAATCGATTATATCTCTAAAAGTCCTTGTATTTAAAGAGGAATCCTTTCGATCTAAGATAAGAAGTCGACAGCTATCCCTAGGATCAGCTGGTTCTTGAGCTATTAACTCCTTGGGAATTTTGAAATCATATTGAGAAATATTAAAAATATCACCAATCATATCGGTTATTCTACCAGATAATAGCAAAAGTTGATAATTTTATAATGAACAAATAATATCAGACATTGTAGGGGAGGGCCTTGCGTCCTCCCGTAAATTTGTCCATTTATTATAATTAATATTATTAATGATTAAAATGCCGTGGATTTACTTGGGCATAATGATATATTCATCCAATTTTATATTATCGTATTGATTCGGGCCGACGCAAGGCCTCCCCTACGATATTATTATATGGGTTTGCTATATTGTGCCATTGTTTATTTAAAAATAATTTAAGAAACGGCTTCTTGGGCAGCAAATTTTACTGATACAACTTTAGAAATACCTCTCTCCTGCATAGTAATACCATACAAGACATCAGCATTACTCATAGTTTTCTTATTATGAGTAATTAAAATAAACTGAGAAAAAGAAGCAAACTGTTTTAAGAGATGATTAAATCTATCAACATTAGCCTCATCTAAAGGAGCATCTATTTCATCAAGAACACACAAAGGTGATGGTCTTACGGTAAAAATAGCAAAAACTAATGATATGGCTGTTAAAGCTTTTTCTCCTCCTGAGAGAAGAGAAACGTTCTGTAATTTTTTACCTGGAGGTTGGACTTCAATCTCTACTCCTGACTCTAAAATATTATCTTTATCAATAAGAATAAGATTAGCTCTGCCACCATTAAATAAAAACTTAAAATTTTTCTTAAATTCTTGTTCTATTTTAGTAAAAGTATCTAAGAAAAGTTCTTTCGAAGTACGATTAATTTTTAAAATTGCTTTTTTTAAACTCTCTTTAGATGTAACCAAATCCTGTTTTTGACTATCTAGGAATTCTTCTCTCTTTTTTAGTTCTTCAAATTCCTCAATAGCTACCATATTGACTTCACCTAAAGATTTAACTCTTTTTTGTAGCTTTTCCTTACTTATTGCAAGAATATCAATACCCTCTACAACTTCACCCTGACTAGTAATATCAAAATCAACTTGATACACCTGCTGTAAATAATCTCTTATCTTTTCTTTCTCATACTCTAAACTTTGAATCTCTAATTTCTTATTATAAGCAGAATCACGCAAGCCCTGAGATTCTTTTTCAAGACCTTGTATGTCTTCTTTAACCTTATGAATATTATTATTTAAAACCAATCCCTCTTCTTCTAAAACTTGTTTGCCTTTTATCCTTTCCTCTATTTTAAGCTTATCTTCCTCTATCTTTACTTCTGAACTCTCTATTTTGTTATTAAAAGAAATAACTTTAAGTTTATTTTCTTCTTCTTCTTTATCAACTTGTTTTAAATCATTTTTAATATTATTTATTTCATCTTGAAAAAGAGTAACTTTTGATTCTAAAGATTCACTCTCCCTATGCAACGATTGTTCTTCAGCAAGATTACGAGTTGATTCAAGATCTATATTTTTTATTCTCTCTAAACCATTATTTATAATTTCGTTTGACAGAAACAATTTTTGATTAGCTTTATCTAAATCACTTTTATAAGCCATTAACTCATTTTCTGTCTCATTTTGCTTCCTCTGGCAATCTCCGACATCATCAAGAGTGGTCTTTTCTTCTTGAGACAAGAGTTCTGACTCTTCCTCTAAACGTTCAACTTCCCGAAATAAACTATCCTTTTCTTGTAAGCTTTGCTGTAATTTTATTCGGACTTCCTCAATCTGAGTATTTTCACTTGTTAATTCTTTATTAAGTTCACTTCTCTGTTGGCTGACTCTTTCTTGTTCTTGTTTTATCTCTTCTATCTCCCTTTCAGTAAAAGCAATTTTATCTTCCAACTGCTTCTCTTCAAAAGAAACAACTTTAACCTCTAATTGAGCTGAAAATCCTTTATCATCTTTTTTAAAAACTACATCTTGCAAGGAAGCTACCAATTTATTGATATCTTTTGGTTCTTCATCAAAGATAACAGTAACTTTCTTGCGAACTGAAAAAGTTTCATATTTTATTCTTAAATCTTTTAAAAAATCATAAGTTGCCTTTAACTCTAAAAGTTCTTTTTCTTTATCAACTAACTTTGATCTTAAATCTTCCATGAAGTCAGTTAATTCTTTTTCTTTTTGAGCTAAACCGCTTTTTGAATCTTGTAAACTTTTTAGCTGATCACTGATTTTTTTAGATTCTTCACTAACTAGCTCTAAATTATACTTATTCTCTGTTAGCAAAGTGTCTAGTTTAGCTTTATCTAAAATCAATCTTTTCTTTCTATTAACTAAAGAAGATAACTTAGTTTGAGTCTCTATAAAAGTATTTTGAAACTGAACTCTCTGACTCTCTAAATTTAAAATTTTTGTTTTTTCTTCATTAACTTCTCTTCTAGTATTATCTACTTCAATTTTAATATTTTCTTTTTCATGAGATACTTTTTCAACTGCTTCGACTAAGCCTTTTAAATTTATTTTAATAGTTTCCATCCGAGCTGCTTCTTCTTGACTTCTCTTCTCTTGCACTTGTAATCTTTGATTAAGATTAGTACGAGTCAATCCAAGAGTAATATTCCGTTGTTCTAATTCGTTTATTCTTTGTTTATCAACACTAATGTGGCTAGTAAAACTTTCTATCTTAGCATTTAAAGAAACAATATCAGTTGCAGCTTCTTCAAGTTTACCTCTCAATAATCTTAACTGATGATTTAACTCTTCCCACCTGTTGCTTACCTCTTCTAGTTGCCCTTCTTTTCCTCTTTCTTTCTCTTCAAAAAGATTTAATTCTTGGTTGATTTTATTAATTTTTACTTCTAATTCTAAAAATTGAACCGTAGCAATTTTATTTTCAATTCTAACTAATTCCTCTTGAACTTCTTTGTACTTCTTTGCTTTAGACACCTGTCTCTCAAGATAACGTATTTGTCTTCTCACTTCAAAGAGTATATCTTCTAAACGAAGTATATTTTCTTCAGCTTCATCTAAGCGGCGCAAAGTTTCCCTTTTTCTCTCTTTATACTTTACTATTCCACTAGCCTCGTCAAATATTAATCTCTTATCTTCAGGCTTATAGCTTAAGAAAATTTCAATTTTACCCTGTTCAATAAAAGAGTAAGTAGACTCTCCAATACCTGTCCCCATGAAAAGTTCTTGGACATCTTTTAATCTAACTACGTTCTTGTTTATAAAATATTGACTTTCACCGGAACGATAAAGACGACGAGCAACTAACACTTCTTTATAATCAATAGGTAAATACTTATCTTCATTGCAGAAAGTTAAACCAACTTCAGCATAATTTAAAGGAGCCTGATGTTCAGTGCCATTAAAAATTACATCTTCCATCTTAGCTCCTCGCAAAGATTTAGGACTTTGTTCTCCTAGGGCCCACTTGATAGCATCAAAGACATTGCTTTTGCCACAGCCATTAGGTCCAACTACTGAAGTTATTCCTGATTCAAATTTAAGAGAAGTCTTATCAGGGAAGGATTTAAAACCAAAAATTTCTAATTCTTTTAAATACATAATGATATGAAATTATATTAATGTGGGCGAAAACATAGTTTCGCCCCTACTGTTTTAATTTTTTAATCAGAAGAGGGATAACTTTAAAAATATCACCAACAATGCTATAATCAGCAACCTTAAATATCGGAGCATCAGGATCCTTATTAATAGCAATAATAGTTTTGGCTGATTGCATACCAACTAAGTGTTGAATTTGACCAGATATGCCACAAGCAATATATATCTTAGGACAGACAGTTCTTCCAGTCTGCCCAACTTGATGAGAATAAGGAATCCAACCAGCATCTACACTAGCTCTGGAAGAACCCACTGCAGCACCTAAGACTTCTGCTAATTCTTCGATTAAAGAAAAGTTCTTGCCTTCACCTAATCCTCGTCCACCTGAAACAATAATATCAGCTTCAGACAAATTAACAGTAGAAATAGCTTCTTTTATAAAATCTAGGAATTTTATTCTCTTATCTTGTAAGTTCTGATCAAAATTATCTTTGATTATCTCACCTTTTCTTGAACTATCAGCAATAGCCTCAGGCATTACTTTATGACGAACTGTTGCCATTTGAGGTCTATGATTTGGAGATATAATTTGAGCCATAATATTGCCACCAAAAGCTGGACGAGTTTGAATTAAAATCTTTTTTTCTTTATCAATGTCTAAGCCAGTACAATCAGCAGTTAACCCAGCATAAATATTTACAGCTATTCTTGAAACTAAACTTCTTCCAGTAGTAGTGGCTCCAGCCAAAATAATTTCAGGCTTATATTTTCCAATTAACCCTGATATAACTTTAGTGTAATTCTCAGCAATATAATGTTCTAACGCTGGTGAATCAACAACAAATACTTTATCAGCACCACGATAAATTAATTCTTGAGCTTTATCTGTTATATTACTACCAAGTAATATCGCTCCAACATAAGTATTAAGATCTTTAGCCAATTCTTTTGCTTTTGCTAATAACTCAAATGCTACTGAAGCAACAATGCCATCTCTTTGCTCAGCAAATACCCAAACCCCTTTATAGCTTGATATATCATCTTTAACTACAGCTTTACGTTCAATTTTTATTGCAGAAAAAGTACAACTCTCTATGCAAGCTCCACAAAGATTACATTTATCTAAATCAATTACTGCCTTCATGTCTTTTAGCTCTATCGCTGCCATAGGACAAGCTTTAAGACAAAGACCACAACCAACACACTTATCTAAATTTACTTTTATCCCGCTCATTTTTAGTCGTTAGTATTTAGTATATAGTTAATAAAATCTTGATCCCGAAATTTTCTAAAGAATGTCTTTAATTTCATTAAATAATTGATTAACTACTTCTTGAGGTTCTCCTTGAAAAGTCTTCCCACCTTGTTTAGCTACAGGTGTAAATATCTTAACAACTTGTGTTGGCGAACCATTAAGACCAATTTGGTCTTCAGACAAACCTAAATCTTTATTGCCCCAAGAAGTGATTTCAGCTCTCTTTGCACTCATTTTACCTCTTAAAGAAGGTAATCTTGGTTCGTTTATTTCTTTTACTACTGTAATCAATGCTGGTAATTGAAGCTCTATTAATTCATAACCTTCTTCAAGCAATCGTTCTACCACCATAACCTTAGGACTAGCATCAAGATGCACAGAATCTACTCTGCGTACATAAGTTGCTTGTGGCAGATCAAGATGAGTAGCTATGCCTGGCCCAACTTGAGCAGTATCCCCGTCTGAGGCTTGTTTGCCACAAATTACCAAATCAAAGTTACTAATTTTCTCAATTGCTTTAGCTAAAATTAAACTTGTAGCCCAAGTATCTGAACCAGCAAAAGCTCGGTCAGAAATATGGATTGCTGAATCTATACCTAAAGAAAGAGCCTCTCTTAAAGCATTATCGGCTTGAGGTGGCCCCATAGTAACAACTGTTGTATGACCGCCAAAACGTTCTTTTAATTTTACGGCCTCTTCAATAGCATACATATCAAAAGGATTAATTATAGACTCAACCCCTTCCCTTATCAAAGTATTGGTCTCAGGGTTAATCTTTACATCTGTAGTGTCAGGAACTTGTTTTATACAAACTACTATATTCATAACTTTATTTATTATTTTACCATGTTAATGAGTTAATGGGTGGATGAGCATTACGCATATACCCTTTCTCACCTTTACACATTTACTCTCTAAAATACTATATATTTAATAATTGTCAACACACTTTGGAATAATCAATTATTCAACTAACCAATTTTAAAGTTAAAACCAAATTTCTTTATAAAAAATCTTCACCAGTAAGTATCTTTAAAACTTGTTTATATTTTTCTTGAGTCTTTGCCACTACTGCATCAGGTAAAACAGGAACCGGAGGTACCTTATCCCAACCAGAAGCATCTAAATAATCACGAACAAATTGTTTATCAAAGCTTGCCTGTGATCTTCCTGGCTCGTAATCATCTTTAGGCCAAAAACGAGATGAATCAGGGGTTAGGACTTCGTCAATTAAAATAAACTTATCATTATACATACCAAATTCAAATTTAGTATCAGCGATAATTACACCTTTCCTCGCAGCATAATCAGCAGCTTTATTATAAATAACAATACTAATATCTCTTATTTCATTAGCTAATTTTTCGCCTATTGAATTCTTCATATAATCAAAACTTACATTCTCATCATGCCCCTCTTCAGCTTTAGTGGCTGGAGTAAAAATAGGTTCAGATAACTTACTTGACTCTTTTAACCCAACTGGTAATTCTATACCACAAACACTTTGTTTAGCTTTATATTCTTTCCACCCCGAACCAGAAAGGTATCCTCTAACTACACACTCAAAAGGTATAACTTCACATTTCTTAGTAATCATTGCTCGCCCTTTTAATTTCTCTTTATCTGGATCAGAAATTGGCAAATCTTCTACGCTTGTTGATATAAGATGGTTCTCTACTGTATCTTTTAAGTATGAAAACCAAAACGAAGAAACTTGAGTTAAAATTTTTCCTTTATCAGGGATCAGTGTAGGTAAAACAAAATCAAAACAAGATATCCTATCAGTAGCAACCATTAACAATTGTTGACCTAAGTCGTATACATCTCTTACTTTTCCTTTTTTAAATAATTTTAATTCTAAATCATTAATCATGACAAAACCTCATAAGATAACTCCGCCTACGCCAAGGTCGCCTACGCTCCATAGCTTCAGCGACGGAGCGCTTCGGCGGACAAGTTTTTAGGATTAATATAATTTCCATTTTTCTTTTGAGCTTCTCTCAAACGACTAACTTGAGCATCTAACTCAGTGAACAAACACTCTGGAATTCCCTCTAGCTTTTTATAAATATTTTTAATTCTTTCTATCTTTGCTAAGTTTTCTAATATTCTTATAGTAAATTGATCAACATAATTGACCTCACTATAATCTTTATTTAAAACTTCTTTAAACAATTTCTTTAAATCATCATACTCCGGTAATAATCCTGTAGGCCCTCTTAAAGCTTTCACCTTATCTTCAGATCGTAATCTCATCCATTTAAGCCAAACCTGTTTATCCTTAATCCCATTTAGAAATCCTCCATTATTATCTCTTAGAAAATAATTTACTGAAAATATTAAAGGCTGATTAGTTAATTTTTCGGAAAATTTTAAATTTGACTCTATGTATTTACCTACAGAAATAGATAAAAAATCCATATTAGCCATAGGATTAAAAACTCTTACTCCTTCTTTGCCTAAAGTTGCAGCTGTTGTCTCTGACTCCAAGCTTGCTGCTTTAGTAATAATCCCTTGTTGCCAAGATAAGGCTTGTTCTACTGGAACAGAAGTGTCTGAATCTCTTCCACCATATATTAATCCTTTAACCTCTACTCCCTCGGGGTTTTCTAAATTATCATCTACATTCTTTAGATCTTTTAATCTTATAGTATAACGAGCATTCTTGTGAGATGGTGGAACTTCTTCTCCTTGATTATCAGTTTTCCCTGGTTCCCAATCTCCAGTATAATTAATTCCTCTATGAGGGATATCCTTACACTTACCAATCCAAAAAACGCCACCTTCTTTATCGATTAAAATATTAGAGAAAATAACTTCCCCTTCTTTGGTTAAAGATTCAAATAAAACTGGATCATCCTTTGGATTTACATCTTTTACAATACCAAAAATGCCTCTCTCTACATTTACAGCATAAGCTTTGCCGTTTCTAGCCCGTAAATAAGCTATATCATCTCCAACAATCGACTCACCTTCAAGCATAGCTGTAGAAGTTTTCCCACACATACTAGGATAAGCCCCACAAAAATAAGCTTTCTTCCCATCTTTATCAGCAACATTCATTACAAACATATGCTCAGCAAGCCAACCTTCCTGATAAGCCTTTTGTATAGCAAGCCTTAATGAAAGTTTTTTTAAGCCTACAGTATTTCCCGCATATTGGGTATTCACGCTATAAACTAAATTATTTTCTAAATCCATATAAACTCTTCTTTTATCTACATTCTTGCTTAAATTATCCTCCAACTCTCCAGCTGAATGAACAAAAGAAAAAAATTCTCCCTGCTCTTTAGCTTTCTTCAATTGTTCATAGCCTGGTCGATAAAGAATATCTTCAGAATGAGCTACATAAGCAGAATCAGTAATTTGTACTGCTAAAATTGAAAAATCAGAATCAATTGGACCCAGACAAAAAAAACAAACAAACATCTCTTTACCCTTCATAATATCTTTTAGTATATCTCTTATCTCTTTGGTTCCTTGATCACGATCAACGCCATTTAAATAATTTTGCTCTTTTGAACCTTTAGAAATAAAATACTTAGTATTTTTTTTATCACGAGCCTGATCAAGAGGACTATCAAAGTGAATAGTATGACCTGCAATTCCTAAACTTTTCTCTTCGCCCAAGATTTTAGCTTTTTCTCTTATATGGCTTGAATCTCCAGCGCTATCGGTACAAATAAAAACTGTTTCAGGATTACAGAGTTCCACGTACTCACCAATAAAATTAATAACTTTAAAATTACCTAAATCATTAACCTTATCAAAACTTTCTTTGTTTAATCTTTGCTTTAAAAATGAAAAATAATCTTTATCCATTCTAACCTCTCGCCTACTTATTCAGAACTTTTTTATAAACCCCTATAGTTTCCTGAGTTACTTTTTCTTTTGTATAATGAGACTCAACCATCTCTCTTCCAGTATAACCGAACCTCTCCCTTAATGTTTGATCTTCCAACAATTGAGATATTCTTGCTGCCATAGCTTCAAAATCTCTAACCGGAATAATAAAGCCATTAATCCCATGTTCAATAATCTCAGGCATTCCTCCCATATTGGTAACAATCATCGGCTTAGCCATAGACATAGCTTCAAGCATGGTTAATCCAAAAGGCTCTGGTGCAGAAGAAGGATAGAGACAAATATCACTTATCTCATATAACTCTTTTACCTCATCTAAAGTGTACATATCTATCAAAACATTATCTTCCATATTAAAATGTTTTATTAAGTCTACTAAATAAGCAATATCTTTCTGCTGAGTATTTCCCCAATCAATAATATTTTTAGACCCAGCTAAGACTAGCATAATATCAGGATGTTTTTTCTTTACTATATTCATAGCCTTAATGCTAAAGTCACAACCTTTGGCCAAACCAATCCTTGCCGGATGGAACACTACTCTTTTACCTTTAAGTTGTGGATACTTCTTTAATATTGATTTTGTCTCTACTCCCGGAGTAAACCTATCTTGGTCTACGCCATGATGAACAACGGTAATCTTCTTATCATCTATTCCAATACCAATAATTTCCTTCTTTATAAAATGGCTTACAGCAATAATCTTATCCCAATCTATATTATGAGTTAATTCTAAAAAAAGTATATCATCCCAGACATTATGAGCAGTAAGGATTAAAGGAATTCTTCTTTCTTTGCATAATTTCTCTAAAGCCTTAATATGACCTTGACTAAAATAATGCATATTATGAACATGGACAATATCAGGTTTGTTTTCCTCTAGAAAAGAATGAAAAGTTTTTTTAATTTCTTCTTCCAAGCCACTTAAGCCTCGCTTATAAAGCCAATTTAAATCCATAAGCGGAGTTCGATGAACCTCAACCCCTTGATATTGAGTTCTAGCCTTTTCGCCTTCTATTGAACCAGTAAGCAAACTAACATTATGACCCAATTCCACTAATTGAGGTAAAAGTATGGTGAGATGGGTTTCTACTCCGCCAATTAGTGGTGGAAAACCCCAGTGAAAATGAGCAATATTTAAATTATTTTTTTTCATCAGTAGTATTCCTCCTTTATTAATCCATGAATATCCCTTTTAAAAGTATGATTTTTGTTAGTTTTAACAATTTTTAACTTACCAAAAATACCTATTTTTATATCTTTATGTTTAGAACAAGACACTCTTATGTTTATCGTATCATTGGTTAATTCTAATTTAACTAAACTATCTTTCCAACTCAAAGAAAATTTAAGCTTACGCCAAGAACGTGGCATACGAGGATTCATAAATAGCTTATTACTCTTAATCATAACCCCAGCAAAACCAAAAACTAAAGCCTGCCAAGTTCCCCCTAAAGATGCAGCATGAATTCCTTCAGGAGTATTCCCGTAAAGATTACTTATGTCTGTACGCATAGCAACATTAAAAAGGTTATAAGCTCGATGCAAGTCTCCAACCTCAGAAGCAACAAAAGCATGCATTGGAGCACTTAAGGAAGATTTATGTACAGTTCTATCAATATAAAAATCATAGTTAGCCCTTTTGATCTTATCACTAAATATATTATTTAGCAGATAGACAAGCATTAAAACATCTGCCTGCTTTATTATCTGGGTCTTGCCTAAATCTTTTGCTTTTATTTTTGTCGGAATAAGCGGTATCCCGTTTTCATCAGTTTTATTAAGAGCAACTTTCTTTAATTTAAAAAAACCATCAGATTGTTCAATAACCCCACTTTTATTAATCTTAGTAATTATTCGAGAGGCGACTTTCCTCCAAAAAATTATTTCTTTATCATTTAAACTTAATTTCTTCTTCATCTTTTTATAATTAATTTGTGATTTTTTCTTGAATTCTTCAATTAACTTCGCAGAAGTAAATAAATTCCACTTAGCCATCATATTAGTAAAAGCATTGTTGTCTACTCCAACATGAAACTCATCAGGACCAATAACATTTTTAATCTCATATTTATCTTTTTTCTTATTATAGTCTACCCGTGAAATCCAAAATCTTGCTGTTTCTATAAGCATCTCATAGCCAGCATCTTGCATAAACTTAATATCATTGGTAGCTATATAATACTTATTGATAGCATAAGCAATATCAGCAGTTAAATGGTGTTCCATTTTATGAGTATGAATCTTCATAACTGTTCGATCAATATCCATAGCCCAATGTGGAGTTTCTTCTTCTCCAGTACCAGCAGACTCCCAAGCAAATTGCACACCCTTATAGCCATTCTCTTTAGCAATTTTTCTTGATTCATCTAACCTTCGATAACGATAAAGAAGCATATTCTTTGCTACTTTAGGAAAAGTAAACAAATAGAAAGGTAAGAGAAAGATCTCTGCATCCCAAAATATATGCCCTCGATATCCTTCGCCACTTAAAGTTCTTGCACCAATACTTGAGAAGCCATTGTCACAATAAAGACAGCTGAGCATATGATAAATATTAAAACGCATATTTTGCTGAATATTAGCTGTTCCCTCAATAATAACATCAGCCTTCTTCCAAAGCTTACTCCAGGCATCAACATGATCTTTGAGAAGAGTTGAAAAATCACTTTTAAAAGCCTTGCTGAATATATCATAGGTTTCTTTTTTCTGAGCTGTGTGACTACTTTTATGAGGATAATGTTTTATACAAAATACTTTAGTAAATACAACTGTTTGGTTCTTCTTAAGCTTAAGACTAAATACATTATCCTTAGACACTACCTTTTTATTATTAAGATGATAATAAAATCCAGCCCAATATATTACTGCATATTGTTTCTCAAAGGTTTCTTGTACAAGAAAACCAGCCCCCTTATACTGACCTAATTCCTTAATTCGAAAATGTTTTTTTCGTCCTTCAGTTAAAACCCCAGCATTAGAAACAGAAGTATCTATGCCTGTGTTTACATCTAAAACACAAACAGCATCTAAAGGAGTTACTGCTATCTGCATAACCCCTATGTTTTTATTGTGTTGGGAAATAAACCTTACTGATTGATAATCATAGCATCTATTCTTACTATCTTTATATACAGTCTGTCTTGCTAGAACAGCTTTCTTCATATTAAGGACTCTCTTGTGATTAACTGTACCCATGGCAATTAAACCAAGTTTCTCGCCACCAACAGAAAATTTAAAATTAATTGGATTAGGAAAATTAACCAATTCAGAAACTTGAGAAGCCATCTTGTCATAAATTCCGGCAATATAAGTCCCTGGTACACAGTCATAAGGAATCTCCTCATAGACACCCCTTGTGCCTAAATACCCATTGGCTAAAGAAAACTGGGTTTCAAGCACACTCTGAGAATCTCTAACCCACCCAGTCTCTTTTATTAACCAAAGGTCATCATCAATATAACTAGAGTAAATGTCCTTAGATTTTGGCATAATTATTTTATTTCTTTTAAAATATCTGAAATTTAATTATAACATAAAGAAAATTCTTTAAAAGCTGAAAAAACACTTAAAAAAGGATTATTTAACGCTTTTTCTGCGAAAAGGAACCTTTAAAACCTTATCTAGGAGAGGATAATAATCTTTGCCATTGATTTCTATAGGAATAGCAATTTGGCCTCGAACTAAAACTGATACCTGACGTTTAGTGATTATTAAAGAAATCCATATTCCCTTATAAACAAATCCTAATTTCATACTACGCCACTTTTGAGGTAATCTAGGGTCTATAATAATTTTGTTCTCTATAATTCGTACTCCGGCAAAACCTCTTATAGCCAGATCAATAGACCCACCCATTACCCCAACATGAATGCCTTCAGGCGTGGTCCCTCCTTGAGTATCATAGACGTCTGATTCAAGAACATCTAAAAATCCTTCCCAGGCTTTTTTGGGCTTATTTAAAACTTGAGCAAGAAAACAATGAGTGACCTTACTCATGGTTGAACCATGAGAAGTTCTTCTCACATAATAATTATAATTTCTTCTTAAAGTGTTTTTATCAAAACCATAACCTAATCTTTTAAAAATTGATTCTATCTCAGACCGAGGTAAAAGATAGAAAATCATCAGTACATCAGCTTGTTTTGAAACCTTGTAAGCATCAGGAGATTCTCCTTCAGCTTTTAGAATTCTATCTAACCTTTGAATATTTTCATATTCACTTCTATAACTCTGCCAATCTAATTCTTTTAAGTCTAAATAGCCATCGAATTGACTTATAATTCCTTTATCATTCATTATGATATTCATCTTATGAATAATTCGATCCCAAAGAACAAGCTCTTTTTGTTCTAATTTTATCTTCTTTATGATCCGTTTTTTACTACCTTCAGGCAAAAGACGAATAACTTCTTGAGCCCTAAGCAAAGTCCAAACAATCATAAAATTAGTATAAGCATTATCTTTTAATCCCGGTCTTAACGAGCCAGGAAGCTTTTCATGAAATTCATCTGGGCCCATAACCCCTTTAGTATGATATCTTCCATCGCTTGAATCATACCGTACCAAACTTCCCCAAAAAGAAGCAATTGAAAGAATCATTTCAGCGCCATAACGAACCAAAAAACTAAAATCCCCTGTTCTCTTCCAGTATTGCCAAGCATTATAGGCGATTGCAAATGAAACATGTCTTTGGCGATTACTAAAATCAGGACCCCATTCACCAGAAAGAGGATTTAAGTGAACTGTTTGAGTTTCTTCTGTACCTGTAGAGCCACTCTGCCAAGGAAACATTGCCCCTTTATAGCCTTGGCTTTTAGCAGATTCCCTGGCTTTAGCAAGACGCCTATACCTATAAAGAAGTAGCGACTTAGAAACCTCAGGAAGATGTAAATCATACAAATGCAAAGCAAAGATCTCATCCCAAAATATATGCCCCCGATAAGCTTCACCATGCAAACCTCTGGCTGGAAGACCAGCATCAATTTTTACATTATGGATAGAAGCTGTTTGAAGCAGATGAAAAATATGAAAACGTAATATTCGTTGTGAAAAAGTATGACCTTCAACCTTTATATCAAACTTTTTCCACAATTCTTCCCAGCGTTTTTGATGTGTTTCAAATAATTTTTTGAAACGGATTGGCTTTGTTAAATCAGCAATTGCACTTGCTGTTGGATTACTAACACCTTCATCCTTAGATGTATAGATTGAAACTGTTTTCTCAATTCTATAAGAAGATCTTGCTTGAGCAAAAAATTTAAATTCCTGGCCAATTCTTTCTTTGCCTTTCTTAAGATGTCGGATACTAGGTTTTATCTCTCGCTCAGATGCAAAAATACGAGTCTTAGCAGCTTGGGCAACTTCAATCTTTGAACGACTAGTTTTCATTGAAAGATATATTCCGTTTCTCTGGAAGTTTCCCAAAGAAGAAGATTTCCAATGTTTAGAATTAAGTTGACGGTATCTCTCTACTCCAGCATTAAGAACATTGCCATCAAGCATTGTTCTTACAGTAACCCACTCGTTATAATTCTCAGGAATGATAATGTATTCAAAAGCTCCACAATGAGGATTATCAATATGAACAATCCTGTTCATCTCAACAAAAGTTTTATGGCCTTTTCTATTTTGAAAACGAATTTTTCTACTTAATACACCTCTTCGCATATCAAGCTTTTGTTTAAAAGAAAGAATTCTAGTCATTGAAGGATAAAACCACTCACTATTTCCAATTTTAAAAGTTAGAAAAACCCAATTAGGACAATTTACCATATCTTCATTAACAACTGTCCTACCAGCTATATTAGTTGCTAAGCGGTTATAAACTCCAGCAATATAAGTTCCCGGATAATGAATTTTAGAAGCTACTGATTCAGAAACAACGCCTCGAGTTGCAAAATAGCCATTGCCTAAAGTGCAAAGCGTTTCCCTCAAGGCTTCTTCGGCCGGCTCAAACCTCTCATAGACTATTGTCCAAGGAGGTGAGGTTCCGATACTAGTACTTTTAAGTAATTGCGAGGATTCTTTCAAATAATTCCTTCACTTCTTTTGGTGAAGATACCATAAAATCAGCTGCAGAAAATTTGTCTTTATCTGAAACCAAAATACTGGTTCCACGAGTGCAAACCGTTCTAAAAGCATCTTCATCAGTTGTGTCGTCTCCTATATAAACCACAGAATAATCTTGCCAATTAATCCCTAAACTATCCATTACCCACCTTACAGCCTTACCTTTATTCCAATCTATAGCTGGAAGGATTTCAAAAACTTTTTTACCTTCCATTAAACGTAAAGTTTTATTTTCTTGAATTATTTCTCTAACTAAATTTCTTATTTTCAGATTTTTTTCTGCTTCTTTGACTAAGCGATAATGTACGGCTGTACTAAACTTCTTCTCTTCTATTATTACCCCTTCGATACCAACTAATTCTTTTTTTAACTTTTCAATTACCTTAGAAACTAAAGGTATAGACTTCTCGGCTTGAGACTCAACCATTACAACTTCTGGGCCTTTAATATCAAAACCATGGCTTCCAGCATAAATTAACCCTGAGATGCCAACAAGTTTTTCAACATCTTCTCTCATCCTTCCACTGACAATCGCAGTAATATATTTTTGAGATAATTTTTTTACAGTATCTTGCATATCAGAAGAGATAACTGCTAACTCTGGACGAGAAACTATTGGAGTTAGGGTTCCATCATAATCTAAGAAAAAGACTATTTTCTTACCGCTAAAAAAATGAGATTTCCCACTATGAAGATAAGAAGGATTTACAACTGCTTCTGTGTCTTTTTCTTTCCCCTCTAGAGATTCTATTTTTTCACTTTCTTTATCCCAACTTTGAAGTAAATCTCGAGGCTTTTTACGAAACCACTGTTCGATTAACTCTAAATTTATTTCTGCTAAATCAGTAACTACCAAATCAGCTCCATTGGCAAGTAATTCTTTTTGATTGTTCTCTCTGGCTAAACCAATGACTAAACCAAATCCACCATTTCGCCCAGCTTCTACTCCTGAAGTTGCATCTTCAACAACGATAGACTCAGCCGGTATGGTTCCCAGATTAAAAGCTGCTGTTGTAAAGATATCTGATTCTGGTTTTCCTTTAAGGCCCATTTCAATAGAGACTACTCCATCTACTCTGGTCTTAAAAAACTTTTCAATCTTAGCAACTTCTAAAATCTCTTTACAATTATTTGAAGAAGAAGCTACTCCTATCTCTACCCCAGAAGCTTCTAAAGATTTAATAAATTCAATAGTAGAAGGATAAACTTCAACCCCTTTAACTCTTAAAACTTGACAAAATTTTGCATTCTTCTTATTTCCTATGCCACAGATAGTCTCAGTATCTGGAGAATCTGTTGGCTCTCCATAAGAAATATTAATACCTCTTGATTCTAGAAAACTTTGTACACCTTTATAGCGGGGTTTCCCATCAACATAAGGAAGATAATCAGACTGATGAGTAAATTCTTTAAAAGGCTCTTTGTCCCTTTTATCTCTTAAACGTAAATACTCATCAAAAGCCTCTTTCCAAGCTGCTGCATGAACAAGAGCAGTCTTGGTAATTACACCATCTAAGTCAAAAATAACAGATTTAAAAGAATATTTGTTGCTCATATAGTAAAATTCCTAGTTTAAGTAAACCCCGTTAGAAGTCTTACTTTCCTTTCTTTCAAACCCAATACTTCTAACGGGGTAAATTTTATAATATCATAAGTAGCTTGAGATAAAAAGGCTAAATCTAATAATGGAATCTTAAAGAAATTTCATCATAGCCAAGCCAAGAACAATATACATTGCTCCTCCAATTCGATAAATGCTTAAAGAAAGATTGGCTGAAAAAACTATCAATTTGTCTGAAGCCTTAGATTTAAGAAAAATAAAAGCCTTGAATATCCCTATAACGCCTAAAATTAATAATATTTTAGGTAATAAACCGCTGGCTTTTAAAGAGGCTGTGATTAAGGTAACTGAAAGAAATAAGGTTAATAAGAATAAGTTCTTTTTTAGTTTTTTACTTCCCTTTATCTGCAATTTCTTGCGTAAAACTTCCGGTTTAACCAGAATTAAAATTCCCCAAACAACCCAAATAATCCCAATAATCTTAGTTATCATAATCCACCTCCTCAATGATCCGCCTTAGGCGGAGAATTGATCCTGAGCGACTACAAGGAGTCGAAGGATCTACAACTTATAATTAAATTATATTATATCACAAAACTCAGGTTCTAGGAAGAGATTGACTTGTTGGCGCTTTTACTTAAAATAGATAAAGAATATGAGTTTAATTACTAAATTTGACCCCTGGGAAAGCGATTTATGCACCTGTCCAGTTAAATACAGCTTATCAGCTTATACTGGCTGCAGCTATGGTTGTCTCTACTGTTATGCCTCATCATATATAAGAAATTTTTCCCAAACACGAGAAAAAATAGATTTTTTAAAAAGATTGGAAAAAGAAATCAAAAAAATTCCTAAAGGTTCTCTTATTGCCATGGCTAATTCTTCTGATCCTTATCCTCCTATAGAAGAAAAATTAAAATTAACTCATCAAAGCTTGAAAATAATAAGCGAATATGACCTAGGTCTAAATATTATTACCAAATCAGCTCTAATTTTAAAAGACTTAGATATTTTAAAAAATCTTAAAAAAATAGTAGTTAGTATATCTCTTACTACCTTAGATGAAAAATTAGCAAAAAAATTAGAACCTAATCCTCCAACCCCCCAAGAAAGGCTAAAAGCAATTAAAAAACTCTCCTTATACCTACCAGTAGCTGTTCGACTTGATCCTTTAATTTATCCTTTAAATACTAAAGATATAGAACAAACAATAGCAGAAATTAAAAACTCAGGAGCAAAACAGATTATTACTTCTACTTATAAAATAAAACCTGATAACTTCAAAAGAATGACTAATATTTTTCCCGAGCACAAAGAGCTATGGCAAAAATTATACCTTAAGCAAGGAGAGAGAAAAAACAGTTCTATTTACCTACCACAAACTTTAAGAAAGGAATTAATAAATAAGGTAAGAGAAATTACTCTTAGTAAGAAATTAGAATTTTCTAGTTGTCGAGAAGGATTTAGCAATCTCAATACTGCTAATTGTGATGGATCCTCTATATTCCTATAAGAAAAAGTATATTATTCAAAACAAAACCTACTAAAATAGCAGTAAAAAGCATTATTAACATTGACTTTAGCATGTCTTTGATACCCAATTCCTTAACTAAAACCATAAATGTTGCCACACATGGAAAATATATAGCCAAAATTGTTGCCCCAGTAATAAGTTGTCTTAACGATAAATTAAGTGGTCGCAACATCCCTACAGCAACATCCTTCCTAAGAAAACCTACAATCAATGCTCCTATTGTCTCTTGAGGAAGACCCCAAAGTTTAGTTATTATTGGAGAAAAAACAATACCTAGAAAATTAATAATTCTTAAAAAATAAAGAATATTTACAATCACAATTCCTAGAAGCACCAAAGGAAAAGCTTCTTTTAAAAACCAACTTATTCTCATCGACAATTTCTTTAAAATGCTTTTTAAATGAGGTATTCGATAAGGCGGAATCTCTACTAATATTTCTGGACTCTGACCTTTTATAAATATATTCAAAATCCTGCCTAAAGTTAACCATAAACAAAAAATAATAAAAAACACCAGTAATATATACTGACCACCAAATCTACCAAGAAGATTAATTATCATTGCAGTTTGAGCCATGCAAGGAACGGCAATCGCTAATAAAGTTGCACTAATAAATTTTTCTCTTCTAGATTCAAATAGCCGTCCAGCCAAAGCACCGGGAACATTGCACCCTAATCCTAAAATCATTGGAATAATTGCATAACCATGAAGTCCTATTTTATGGAATAATCTATCTCCTAATACTGCTAAACGAGGTAAATAGCCCCAATCTTCTAATAATCCTAAAATTAAATAAAAACTAAAAATATAAGGTAATACTATCGCTAAGGGAATATAAAATCCCGTAGTAATAAGCCCAAAAGAGACTCCATAATCTATTTTTCCATCTACTAAGTTTCCAATAAGGGTAGAATGCAAAAAACTACCTTGACCCAAAAAATTACTTAGCTTCATTATTATTGGAGAATAAAAATTCTCAAAAAAAGGATCAAAAACATAATTAATTAATCCTTCACCAATAAATCTAATTATCGAAAAAGAAAAGAATACTACTGCTGCTGCAATAAAAAAAGAAAATGGCGGTTTTATACTTAAATCTTGAAGTATGTCGATAAGAGTATGATGTCTATGGAAAAGTTTTTGAACCTGTCTTATTATTTCTCCAATTTCAACCCAAATTGAATCTTTTGAATCTTTTAAAGGAGAAACTTTAGCTTGGTTTATTCTTTGAACTAATCCCTTGATTCCTTCTCCGGAGAGAGCACAAGTAGTTGTTACTGGAACACCTAAACAATGCTCTAACTTTTCTTTATCTATTTCAACGCCTTTATGCTTAGTCTCATCCCACATATTCAAAACTACTAATAAAGGTTTATTTACTTTACGAATTAATTCAAGAGTTAAATATAAATTACGTTCTAAATTGGTAGCATCAATAACATTAATAATCAAATCGGCATCATTGATAAGATTGATTACCACATCTTCAGCTTTAGAAGTAGGCTCTAGGCTATACGTCCCCGGAGCATCAATCACTTCTGCTTCTATATTAGAAAATTTCATTATCCCTTTAGTAAGCTCAATAGTAGTGCCTGGGTAATTAGCAGCAATAACTTTTGCACCAGTTAAACGAGAAAAAATTACACTCTTGCCTACATTAGGATTACCAATTAAAAGTATTTTCATAATAATTCTATTATTATCTTAGAAGCCATGCCTCTACCTAAAGCAATTTGGGTTCGTCCAACTTTTACAATTATCGGACCGAATTTAAACATTCCTCTTTCTTTTTTAATCACAACTCCTTCTCTTATCCCTAAATTTTGTAATTTTTGAATAAACCGTATTCCACCTTGTATACTTATTACCTTAGCAGATTGCCCTGATGAAAGCTTAGTTAAGTTTGACATTCTTTACACTCCTTACATAACCCTACTATTTTTAATGTATGTCTTAAGGGATAAAATTTTTTATTCTTACAAGTCTCATTTTGTAATTTTTCTATATTTTTGTCTTCAAATTCTATTATCTTACCACAATTAACACAATAAAGATGATCATGGTGATCGTTATCAGTTGCCAACTCATACATTTGGAAATCTCTGTCCAATTCTATCAACCGAAGAAGACCTTTTTGAGAAAAAAGTTTTACTGTTCTATAAGTAGTTGCCCTAGAAACCTTATGATTATTTTGTTTTATACCTTTAAGAATATCTTCGGCAGAAAAATGTCTTATGTCTAAAGAAGAAATAATTTTAGCGATCTTTCTTCTAGGATAAGTCTTGCGAATGCTGTATTTTTCTAATAAATTAAGGCTTTTCATAATATTTTGAGACTGAGTCTCAATCAGATATATCATAAAAGCTTACCCCTGTCAACTTCCAAAATAAAAATAATATGGAGTATGAGATTAAAGACTCTCTATTATCTTAAAAGTTTTTTTCAAAATGCTAGACAATTGATATTTTTTTATCGATAAGGGTAAGAAAAAATAAACAATACTGCCTAAGGGTCGTAAGATAAGCCCTTGTTTTAACCCTTTTTCATAAACTTCTAATCCTATTCTCTCATCTAAACCAAAGAGTTCTTTTGTTTTCTTATTTTTTACTAACTCTATTGCTCCAATCATTCCTATATATCTTACATCGCCAACTAAAGGCAAATCTCTAAAAGCTTCTAACCTCTTATGAAATAACGGCATAAGTTTATTAACCTTATTTAAAGTATCTTCTTGTTTATATATTTTTAGACTAGCTAAAGCTGCAGCAGCAGAAATAGGGTTAGCTGTATAGGTATGCCCATGATAAAAAGTTTTTTTGTTTTGATAGTCTGCATAAAATGCATTATAAACCTTGTTAGTAGTTAAAGTCGTAGCAAAGGGAAGATAGCCTGAAGTTATACCTTTTGAAAGACAAATGAAATCTGGCTTTACCTTTGCATGTTCACAAGCAAACATTTTTCCAGTCCTACCAAAACCACTAGCAACTTCATCTAAAATTAAATGAATATTATATTTCTTGGTAAGTTGAGCAACTTTTTTAAGATAAGAAGAAGGATAAATAATCATGCCACCTGAAGCCATAACCATTGGTTCTAAAATTAAAGCAGCAATTTCTCCGCTTCTTTTTTTTAATATATCTTCCAGAGCATTTGCACACTCTATCTTACAACTAGTTTTATTTTTTCCTACTGGACATCGATAACAATAAGGTGAAGGAGCTTTAAAGCTTTTAAAAAATAAAGGCGCAAAACCTTTATTAAATAAATCTACTCCACTTACACTCATAGCTCCAATAGTATCACCATGATAAGCATAATCTAAGGATAGAAACTTTGTTTTTTTATTTTCTCCAATATTCTGCCAATATTGAAATGACATTTTCAAAGCTACTTCAACTGCTGTTGAGCCATTATCAGAGAAAAAAACTTTAGTTAAATTACTAGGGGTAATCTCAACTAATTGTTCAGCTAATTTAATTGCTGGCTTATGAGTAAAACCAGCAAATAATACATGTTCAAAGGCTTTTAGTTGATCTCTGATAGCCTTATTAATCTTAGGATGATTATGACCATGGATATTACACCACCAACTAGATATAGTATCATAATAACAATTCCCTTTGTTGTCATAGAGTTTTACCCCTTTAGCTTTCTCAATTAGAATCGGAGGAAACTTCTCACAATCCTTAGCCTGAGTATAAGGATGCCAGATATATTTTAAATCTTTTTTAATCCACTTATCCATTTGATGATATTATAAATAAAGAGGTCGATATTACAAGAATTTTATTGTACAAATCACAAAACATATTCTATCAAAAAAAGGGGACGTTTCTATTTTTTTACCTTTCTTGGCCTGCCTCGATGCATCTTAATATTCCTTACTCTAAATTTCTTCTCCATCTTTCTGATAAATTCATCCGAACCTAAGAATCTTGCATTAAAATTGATTTTTCCATCATTTTCCTCTATATTTTTTCTATAATTTTTTTGTCTACTAGCTTTGGTTCTTCCCCAATCTAAATAAATCGGGTTATAAGTTACGATATCATCTCTCTCACCATAAGCATAAAGATTATAGCTAGACCACCTGTAATCTTTTGGTTTTTTTACCAATTGCGCCTTCACAGGGTTTGATTCTATATATCTGCCGCAAGTTATTAAATACCCATCTTCGCTTATGATAAGGCTTTTGAATCTACCCTGCCATAAATGGCCACAATGACTATACCTTTTGCTAAAATGCTGAAAATAAGAAAGATTCAATTGTTTCATGAACCTTGAAAGATTGCTTTTAGAATTAAGGGCAACTATTAAGTGTACATGATTAGGCACTAGGCAATAATGATATACTATAATGCTATTTTCCTGTTTATATCTTTGTAGAAAATAAAGGTACGCCTTATAATCAACATCATCCTTAAATATTTGCTGACGATTATTACCTCGAGTTAAAAGATGCATTACACCTTCGTCCGGCAAAATACGGAATATTCTTGGCATATTTACCCTCCTTTATGTAGTTTATTATAAAATCAATAATAGAACGTCCCCTTTACTTATAAGACGTTAGAGAAGGCTAAATTCTTTCAAAAATTTTTAAATATTTTAAGAAAGGTAAATAATATTAGGAATATCGGCCTTAGCGGTAAAAAATAGAAACGTCCCCTTTACTTTATAAAAAATGTTATTATACCGGGCGAAAACATGGTTTCGCCCCTACTTATCCATTTGATGATATTATAAGAATTTTATGAAATGAAAATATCATAGAATGTGTTATAATAAAATTAAATAACTATTTATCGTAAATTTCATATTTTAATTATTATATCTAAAATAAAAACTAACCCAATAGTAAAATAAAAGGAGATTGTATTATGATAAAAATACCAGAAGAAGTTAAAATTGCAATTGATGAAACAAAACCTATATGCGTAGCAACTGTAAATAACGAATTGATACCAAATATAATATATGTTGCATTTTTGAAATACATAAATGACACGACTATAGTTATAGCAGACAATAAACTCGTAAAAACAAAAAATAATATATTAGCTAATTCTAATCTTTCTTTTGTTGTGCTTAATCCTGAAACAAAAAAATCATATCAATTAAAAGGAAAAGTAGAATATGTGCAAGACGGCGAAAAATATCAAGATGTCTTTAAATGGGTACAAGAAAAAAGACCAGATCTTCATCCTAAAGGCGCATTGTATATAACTATCACTGAAATATTTTCTGGAGATAAGAAAATAGTATAAAAATTAATAACTCCTAACAACTTTATCCCATATCACCTGCCACTATTAAAAATTAAATAATATTTTTTTACCTATTCTTTTAAAGCTCTTATCTAATAAATTTTCATCTTTAACCCAAGGCAAACTTCCTAAAGACTTGACTCCACTTATTGCCTTTATTATTTTAGGATTGTCTTTTAGAATTATATTGTTTGTTTTATCTCCTAAATTATTAAAAACAACTCCAATTATTTTAATCTTTCTAGCCTTAAGGGCTTCTAAGGCCAGAAGAGTATGATTAATTGCTCCTAGCTTATTATTGACTACAACTAATGCCGAAAGATTTAACTCTTTCGCTACATCAATTAATAACTTTTTCTTATTTAAAGGAACCAATACTCCTCCAGCTCCTTCAACTATTACAAAATCAAAAGCTTTGGCCAAAGATTTAAAACTACTCTTTATTTTCTCTATACTTATTCTCTTCTTCTCTAAACTTGAGCCAAGATGAGGCGAAGATGGAAATTTAAAAGTATAAGGAGACATGTCATCGAAATAACTCTTTAACTCTTGTTTTCTTTTACCAAGTAATTTTAAATGAGAGCTAACATCTTTAGAAAATCCTATTGTGCCAGTCTCCACCCACTTCTGAGTTATAACTTTATAGCCCTGATTGTCTAAAAATTTGGCCAATAAACCAGTTACAATGGTTTTGCCTATACCAGTATCAGTTCCAGTAACAAAAATTCCTTTCATTTAACACCTCGACAAAAAAACATCTGATAAGTAGCTATTATATTCTTGAATCTCTTTTTATAAATCTTCTCTATTAATGCTATTGTCCGGGGAGTCCAAAAAATTTCCCCCTTTAGTCCACTACCTCTTGTCCCGGTACATCTTAAGCTCTCTAATAAATCTAACAACGATTTAAATTGTTGATCACAAAACCCTTCTTCTACGCTAATTTCTGTGAAAATAGCTTTTAATATCGTCTCTATTTTCTTCTTATTTAAAAAATTACTAGCGCTTATTAAAATAGGTTTATTAAGAAACTCCTCTAGACAACTATGTAACTGGAAAAAAGTCTTTGGTCCAAAAGTAGAAAATAAAATAATTCCGCCCTTATTAAGAGCTTGCTTATATCTTATTAAATCTGATTCTAAATCTTGAAACCATTGAAAACTAGCATTAGAGCTTATCAAACCAAACTTTTCCCCTAACTCAACCTTTTCAGCATCAGCAACAATAAAATCTATTTTTTTATCATCCAATTTTCTCTTAGCAACTTTAATCATCTCAGAAGATAAATCTAGAGCCATTATCTTAGCTTTGGGAAATTTATCTTTTAATAGTTTGGTGTAATTACCGGTTCCACAACCAATATCTAAAATTTTTGAGAAACTTTCTCCCTTAATTTTTTTAATCAGCATAGAAGCAGAAAAGTTCTGAACCTTTGAATGCTGATCATAATTCCCAGCATGCTTTGAAAAATTTTCTTCTATTATTATTTTATTTATCATATATACTTTTTTAAATCAGTTTCTAGAAAAAGAGCATGACCACAATTTTTAATAGTTATTAACTCAGCTCCCACTAATCCTTTACAAACTTCTCTAGCTTCATTAATTGGCGCTATTTGGTCCCGCTCTCCGTGTATAATTTTTATTTTCTTTATTGCTGATAATTCTTGAGTATTTATCTGCGACTTTACTAAGTAATCTAAAGTTTTAAGCAAATATTCTAAATCAAAATCCTGGCAGTAGGCTTTAAGTAAATTTTCCTTAAACCAGCTCATACTCTTTGGCTTAAAAAAACATTGTTGATAAAATTTATAAAGATAGGTTTTCTTGCTTCTCTTAAGCAGTTTTCCTATTTCAGCTGTTTTTTCTTGATTATATTTCTTTCTTATTCCTAGGAGAATGAGTTCTTCTGTTAACTCAGGATATTCCTGAGCAAATCTTGCAGCTAAAAACCCACCTAAAGACCAGCCCAATAAAGAGACCTTCTTTATCCCCTTATTCCTTAAGGCATTAAAAAGACTAGTTTCAAAACTAGAAAAAGAAAAATCAATAAGTAATAAATAGTTAAATTCTAAATTCAATAAATCAAAAATCCTATAATCAGTAGCCCATCCGGGAATAAGCACAATAGTCTTATCTTTCCCTCTATCTAAGTATTTAAAATTTGAACCTAACATAAATCTTTAATAAGCCTTTCTAAAATTTCTTTGGAATGATTTACAGTTAATGAAAATCTTAACCGAGATTCTCCAGTTGGTACAGTAGGCGGCCGTATTGGAAGAACCCAATAGCCTTTTTTCTGCAATTCTTCACTGATTTTAATTACTTTCTGATTATCAGAAATAATTACTGGCACTATTTGAGATGAACCTTTTACTTTAAACCCTAAATCTTTTAAGGATTGGCGAAAATAATTAGCATTATTAATAAGCTTTTCTCTGCGCTCTGGTTCTTCTGCCACTAACTCTAAACTAGCTAAATTTGTTGCAATTACTGCAGGTGGAAGAGCGGTAGAATATATAAAACTTCTGGCTGTATTTATTAAATAGTTAACTAAAATCTCTGAACAAGCAACATAACCGCCAAAACTTCCCAAGGCCTTACTAAAAGTTCCCATTATTAAATCTACCCCTTGGACTAAGCTTTCTTCCTCAATCACACCAGTTCCATTCTTACCAAATATTCCAGTAGCATGGGCTTCATCTACAATTAATTTACAATTATACTTTTCTTTCAAACCAACTAATTCTTTTAATCTTGATCTATCTCCATCCATGCTAAAAATTGTCTCACTAATTATTAAGGCTTCTTTAGCTTTATGCCTCTGTTGTTTTAATAACTGATCTAAGTGATTTGAATCATTATGCCTATAGCGAAAAAACTTTGCTCCCGATAAAACTATTCCATCTATTATGCTGGCATGATTTAGCTTATCAGAAAAAATAACATCACCACGATTACAAATAGCACTTATTATGCCGAGATTAGCCTGATAGCCAGAATTGAAAATTAGGGCTTTTTCTTTGCCTTTGAAATCGGCTGTTTTCTCTTCTAGCTGATGGTAAATATCCAAATCTCCACTTAAAAGTCTAGAAGCTGATGAGCCTACGCCTAATCTTTCTATTGCTTCTTTGGCAATTCTTTTTAATTTAGGATGAGTTGAAAAGCCTAAGTAATCATTAGAAGATAGATCAATATATTCTTTACCCTCTACTAATCTTAACCCTTCTCCGCGATAATTTGCTGGCTTTAAAACCCTTAGCAAATTATCTTCTTTTCTTTTCTTTAAAAATTCTTCTATTCGTCCCATAATTTTTTAACTTCTTCTACAAGTTTATAATCAGCTTCAAGTTCCCTTCCCTTAACGGTTAAATAACCTCCAATTAGCATTCCATTAGCTCCAGCCATAAATCCTAATCCTTGAAAATCTCCTAAAGCACTTTCTCTTCCAGCTACTATTTTTATCGCTTTATCCTTTAAAATTATTCTAAAAATAGATAAAGTTCTAATAACATCATTACAAGAAATTGGTTTTACATTTTCTAGAGAAGTTCCTTTTATCGGTACTAAAATATTTATTGGTACTGAATCTACATCTAAATCTTTTAAAACTAAAGCCATATCAATTCTATCCTGCCAAGCCTCACCGATTCCAATTATTCCCCCACTACAAACTTCCAACCCTTGTTCTTTAGCAGCTCTTATTGTATTAACTCTCTGTTGAAAATTATGAGTTGAAACTATTTGTTTATAAAATTTCGGGGAGGTTTCAATATTATGATGATAGAAAGTGAGACCAGCTTGTTTTAGTTTCTTTAACTCTTCTTTTTTTAAAGCTCCTAAAGAAGCACAGACAGTAATACCAATTTCTTTTTTAATTTGAGAAATCGCTGAAATTATTTCTTCTAACTCTAAAAGAGTAAGACGATTCCCACTAGTTACAATGCCAAAATTTTCAGCCCCAATCTCTTTAGCTTTTTTGGCAGCTTTTACAATTTCTTGTTTTTTTCTTAAAGGATAGGTCGCTATATTAGTAGCATGATATGTTGACTGAGCACAAAACTTACAATCTTGGTTACAATAACCAGATTTAGCATTTATAATACTGCATAACTCAAACTTAGAACCTAAATATTCTCTTCGGATTTTATTGGCTAAAGATAGTAATTCTAGCAAGGGCAGCTTAAGCAAAGAGTTCAAATATTCCTTTTCCATATTGGTATTTACCTCCATTGTCACCCATTGTAACACTGAAGGTTTACAATGCCAAAAGGAAAAATTGAAAATTAAAGGTTTTAAATATTAATCTTTGTAACGTCTCCGGAAGTTATTTTTTCTATTCTGCCATTAGTTTTTCGCAAAAGAAGATATCCTTTCTCATCTATTCCAATAGCTTCGCCGATTATTTGTTTATTAGAAACTTCTACTTTTACTTGTTTGCCCCAGAGAAAACAAAACTCCTTCCATTCTTTAAGTAAATTAGAAAAACCTTGGTATTGAGCTTGAAGATAACAAATTTCTATCTCCTCCAATATTCTCTTAGCAATCTCTACTCGTGATACCTTCTTGTTTAAATTTAAGAATAAAGAAGTAGCTCCTGGCGGTAAATCTTGAGAATTAACATTAATTCCTATACCTACTACTACAAAATTAACTCTATCAGCTTCAGCACTCATCTCACAAAGTATTCCGCCTAATTTTTTCTCCTTAAAATAAATATCATTAGGCCACTTTACTGAGCACTCAACCCCAGTTGCTTTTTTTATCCCCCGTAAACAACCTAAAGATATAAGAAGGGTAATTTGAGGAACCTCTTGGACAAGAAGAAAGTAAGGCTTAAGAAGTAGAGAAAGATAAATTCCTCCTTCTGGAGAAATCCATTTCCTTTGGACGCGACCTCTGCCTTTTTTTTGGGTTTGAGCAAATACTGCTATGCCCTCAGGCGCCTCCTCTAATCCTAATTGCCAAGCAATATTTTGAGTAGAATCCACTACTTCCCTGTATTGAATATTTTTTCCTATGAACCGAGTATCTAACTTATGTTGAATTTCCCAAGAATAAAATTTATCAGGACAAGAAATGAGTTTATAGCCTAAACGAGGAGTAGCCCTAATCTCATAGCCACAATCAATAAGCTTGCTAACATGCCTACTTAAAGTCTGACGGCTAAGATTTAGATTCTTAGCTAACTTCTCTCCGGAAATATAGCTACCACTATTCTTTAACTCCTCAAGAATTATATAATTTAAATCTCTGCCAGATTTTTTCATATAATATTAATTATTATATTTTAAAAGATTTTTAGAAGAGTATTAAGAAAAAGACGGCTCTTAACCATTTAGAACTTTATCGTCATGGCCTTATAGGGACATACTCCAACGCAGACACCACAAGCAATGCATTTTTCTTGGTGGAAAATAATTTTTTTATCTTTTTGATTAACTTCAAAAGCCTCCACCGGACAAACCCCCACACATAAACCACAATGAACACATTTTTCTTCATCGCGAATTACATCCTGAGATAATACCTGCATTTTGACCGCTGAGTCTTTTAAATATTTTATAGCTTTTTTATACTCATCTTCTTGGCCTTTTAATTCTAAAACCATCAAGCTTTCTTCGCTAGGACTTACTACTGCCTTTAGAATATTAAATTCTAAGTCAAAATCTTTAGTTAACTTATAAATTATTGGTTTATCCACAAGACCAGAAGGAAAATGAAGAACTATTTTCTGTGAATACATAATTACTCACCCCCCTTGATTTCCCTTACCTTAAAGGGCTTAGGCTTATAACCAGAATCTGAACCTGGAAAAGAAGCTATTGATTCTGAAAGCAGAAACTCGCCTTTAGTTATTTTCTCTTTTAACTCACCAGCAATTTCCACTGCTTTAGAATAACTAGATATCCCAGCAGTAATAACTTTTTTTCCAGAAACTTTAATGCTTCCTGATTTTAAATCTGCATAGCTTACCCTGCCTAAATTATCTGTTGACCCTTGAGGATAAGCTTTGCTGTAATCAACTATATTAGTAAAAATCTCACTATCACTTACAGCCGTATACTTTGCTATTTCCTGATTAAGCACTGGTATTGGCACACCTATACCTACTGCAAGAGAAACGCCATACCCCTGAAAACTTACACCTTTAATCCACTTTGGGCTCATTTGTTTTAAATCCCCAATTACTGAAACAGTCCCAGCAGGAGACAAAGGAACGCCTCCTTCAGTTCTCTTAACCCCAGGATTATGTTGAGTCCCATGCCAAGTAATATAACCAATCCCTCCACCTAAAAGAATTTTTGTTCCAATACCAATAGTTTTGTAAAAGGGATCATTGAGAAGTGGTGATAATTGACCAGCACTACAATAATTAGCATTACCTAAGTTAGGTATTAATGTTCCCATATAAGTATAAATTGTTTTACCCGATAAATTCACAGCAACATTATAATTCTGATATAAATTTCTTGGATTAAAAAAAATTGCTTCATTAACATCTCTTAAATTAAGAAGAGTCCTTAACTTTTTAGCAGGATAACAATCTGTTCCATAAGCTGTTGCTTTTAATTTTAAATCTTTTCCTTTGACTAAGTCCTCTATCACATGCCCCCCACCATATTTAAATTCTCCAGGAAAAACTTTATTTTTAGGATCTTCCTCAGACAAAGCCGTAGCTCCAATACAAATATCTACTGCAGCAAAACCAGTATAAGCTTCTACACCATTAAGAGTGGCTCTTCCACCTCCTAATTTTATTTTAGGTTTAGTATGGCCTACATTAAGATAGACTCCTGATGAACACATAGGGCCAAAAGTAGCTGTAGTCACCACATCTACCTTTTCTGCTGCTGCAGCTGCTCCTCTATCGTTAACAATCTGAATCATTTCTTCAGCCGTAACAACAACTGCTTCTCCCTTTTTAATTCTTTCATTTATCTGAGCTACTGTTTTCGCCATTTTCTTCCCCCTCTTATACTATCTTCTTTAAGTCCTCAGCTAGTTTTTTCCCGGATAAAAGCATTCCTCCAAATATAGGTCCCATTCGTGGCATTCCAAACACAGCATTAGCTGCCATACCACAAACATAAAGCCCAGGACAAACTTCTTTGGTGTTTTTAACAACTGTATTTTCTGCAGCTTCAGCCCACATAGACTTCTCACCTAATATTCTCCCTGTTTTTGTCTTTAATTTCAAGTCTGATTTATTCTGAACTACTTTTACAACTTCACACGGGTGACCAGTTGAATCAACAACAACTTTTGCTCTTATAGTTAAAGGATCAACATGTAAATTTGCCATCTCAACAGTGGTCCAATTAATAACCAATCCACAAACTCTTTTTCTCTTAACCATAACATCTTCAACAAAAACTGCATTGATTACAGTTGCTCCGCTATTAACAGCCTGATATGCTAGTGCACTTACACACTCCACAGAATCAGCCAAATAATAGCCCTTTTTATATTTCTTAGTACGTATAGAAAATTTATCTAAAAGACTTTTTGCTTCCTTTTGAACTACTATTTCATTAAAAAGCATTCCTCCACCCCACATACCACCGCCAATAGAAAGTTTTTTTTCAAAAATAACAACTTTTTTACCAGCTTTAGCTAAATAATGAGCACAAATAAGACCAGCTGGTCCTGCACCAGCAATAGCAACATCAACATCTAAACACTTTATTAATTTATCTTTATAAGATTCGATAATAGCTTTTGAAATGATTACTTCATCCAACATAATTACTCCTTTTTACAATCTACACAGAAAGATATCTTTCTCCTGTATCTGGCATTATTACTACTATTAATTTACCCTTGTTCTCTTCTCTTTTTGCAACCTCTAAAGCTGCTGATACTGCTGCACCACTTGAAATTCCAGCTAAAATACCTTCTTTTTTAGCCAAAGAATCAACCCTAGCAATAGCATCCTTATATTCTACACAAATTATCTCATCAAGCAAATCTTTCCTTAAAATTTCTGGAACAAAACCAGCACCAATGCCCTGAATCCCATGAGGACCAGGTTTACCTCCAGAAAGAACTGCAGATTCTTTAGGCTCAACAGCAATAATTTTGATTCCGGGTTTTTTACTTTTTAAGGCTAAAGCTATTCCAGTAATAGTACCTCCAGTGCCTATCCCAGCTACTATAATATCTACCTTGCCTTCAGTATCTTCCCATATTTCTTGGGCTGTTGTCTCTTGATGTATCCTAGGATTTGCTGGATTCTTAAACTGCTGAGGAATAAAAGAATTTTTATTAGCTTTTGCAAGCTCCTCTGCTTTTTCTATTGCTCCCCGCATTCCTTTATCACTAGGAGTTAAAACTAATTCAGCTCCTAACAATGACAGTAGTTTCCTTCTCTCGATTGACATATTCTCTGGCATAGTAAGAATTAATCTATAACCTCTCTGAGCACAAACAAGAGCCAAACCAATACCGGTATTGCCACTAGTTGGTTCAATAATTATACTATCTTCTTTGATAAGCCCTCTTTTCTTGGCATCTTCAATCATAGCTAATCCAATTCTATCTTTTACGCTTCCGCAAGGATTAAAAAACTCAAGTTTACCTACTAAATCAGCTTTTAAATCTTTTTCTGCCTTAGCTATCCTTACTAAAGGAGTATTCCCTATAGTTTGAATAATATTATCCAATATTCTCATAGTTTACCTCTCATTCTAAAAACAACTTTTTTCACAAACACTTCCTTTTTTGCTTTTCTTTAAAAATTATATTAACCACTCTTTCAATTGTTTCTCATCCATGCCTTTTACCAAAATTATCTTCTGATCCTTTTTATTAACATCCCCGCATAAAACTTCTACTTCTGAATCAAGACAAGTATACCTCGCTATTATTTTAGCCGATATCTCTTTTAATTCTTTGTTAGCAAATCCTCTGCCTACACCTGTTGGACCAGGTAACTTATTTGGTTCAAACAATAAATCTTCACTTTTAGCTAAAGAAATAAGTTTTTCATTTTCATCTTTATCTCTACCAACAATTAATTTAAAATCTGGGGTTATCCGAAAATGTCTACCTAATTTTAATAATTCTATATTTTCAATTGATAATTCCTCATATTTCAATAAATCTTTAAGACGTCTACAAAAATGAAATTCAGTCAAAAGACATCCTCCCCCAGGCCAAGAATATTCTTCTATCCCCCATTTTTCAGCTAATCTTATTTGCCGAGTACGTCCTCTACCTTTAATATCAAATAATAATTCTTTTTTTAACCATCCATTTTTCTGAGGAACGGTCAAAGGCAAAATCAAAGCTGATAAAGGCCTGACCAACAAACCATTTAAACCGCTTGCCTCTTCAATCCTTTGTAATGCTTGTTTGTGTTGAGACATTGGCCTCTGACCTAAAACTTCACCAGTAGCAATAAAAGAAGCTCCAATTTTATTCATAAGATTTCTTGCTTGTTTTAACATTAGTATTTTACAATCGATACAAGGATTAAAATTCTTTCCATATCCATATTTAGGGTTCTTTACCATCTCTAAATAATCTTCTGCAAACGCAACAATTTTATAATCACAGCTTAATTGTTTAGCAATCCTTTTAGCAAAAACAATATGACTATTTATTAAATCGTGTTTTAAAAAAGGCATTAAAAAATTTATTGCCAAAACATCAATCCCTTGATTCTGTATCGCTCTTACGGCTAACAAACTATCTAACCCACCAGAAATTAATACTATGGCTTTCATTTTTATTTCTACCTATACTTATATGTTGTACATTATAACTTCTTGATTCTTGCAATTATGTTTTTTAATTAAATCTTCTAAAGTTACTGACTCAAGAGTCTGAGCAATTTTCTCACCTAATGAATCCCAGATATCTCTGGTAGCACAAATAGATACTCTTGAACAAGTCGCAGGGCTTGCAATACAATTAAGAAGCTCTACCTTTCCTTCCAATAATTCTACTATCTCCCTAAGATTAATCTGCAAAGGTGGCTTTGCCAAAACATAACCGCCATTCATCCCACGAAAGGAAGTAACTAACCCTTTTGCTTTTAAGGGAATAATAATTTGACTTAAATACTTTTCTGAGATCTCTTCGTTTTTAGCAATATCTTTAAGAAAAACTGGCTGATTTCCATAGTTTAAAGCTAACTTTAACATTAACCTTACCCCATAACGTGATCTAGTTGAAATCCTCATAATTCCTCCTAATTACTACTAACTCTATCATATTAATAGTAATTATATAGTAAAATCATTTTTTGTCAACAAAAATATACCTTTATACATCTTTTTAAGAATAAACAAAGGTTAATTACCTTATGCGCTTTTTCTTTTAAAAATACAAAATTAAATTAAAAACTTTTCTTAGGAAGGTTAAAATAGCCATGCTTTAAGTCAGGAAATTGATTTTTTATTCTTTCTACAAGATATAAAACCCCTTGAGGTTTTAACCCCTTATGCGAAATATGATCCATATAATAATTGGGATCAATATTTAAATTGCGCCACTGAATCATGTCAATGTCATTATTTTTTATAAAGTTAACTAAAGATTTTATTTGTTTAGATGAATCCGAAAATCCCGGAAAAATAAATAAATTTATTGAAACAAATTTATTATATTTCTTAGCCATTGCTATTGATTTCATAATATCAGAAAACTTATAACCTTTAGGACGAAAATAAGAATTATAAAATTTTTCATCTGGGCTATTCATGCTAACCCTAAAAGAATCAATGCCAGCTTTGCATAGTGTTTCTATTTTTTTAGGTATACTGGCATTTGTATTCATATTTATTGTACCTCTATTTGTATTTTCTCTTACCTTTATTATGCTATTACTAATTAAATCGCTCTCAAGCAAGGGTTCCCCTTCACAGCCTTGGCCAAAACTAACTATTGCCTCTCTGGCTACTTTTAAATGGTTGATCATAACTTCAGCTATCTCATCTATTTTAGGTTTAAAATTTATTCTCTGCTGTGACGAAATGCAATCTGACTCTTGGTAACTCAAACACCCCAAACATCGAGCATTACAGGCTCTTGCTGTAGGTAAAGGCGCCTCCCATCTTTGAAGAAAAAGATTCTTTGCTGCTAAACAATTATAGTTAAGAGCACAATTAGCTAAATGTTTATATAGCCTATTGCTCGGATATTTCTTAAGAAAAAGTTTTACCTGTTTATCAATTATCTTGGTATCATAAAATCTAGGACTTTGGCGAACTCTTTTATCTATTCTCTTGGCTGCTATATAAAAATTACCCCTATAATAACCACAAGCTGTATAAGCCCAAAGAGGAAAAATCTCTTTTGTTTTAGCTATGCAGGCTGGATTGTGAAGACGTAGGAATGCTGGAATAGGGAATGCTGATACTGCAAAAACCTCTTGGCCTTCAAATTTATCCAGAACTTGGAATTTTTCTTCTTTAGGATCAAAACCTATTGCCTGTCTTTGTGGAAGATAAAAAAGAGTGCTTCCAGAAGGCATCTTGATTAGCTCATCTTGCTTAGGTATAGTAACTTTATCCAAAGATGCAACACTCATCCGCAAATAAGGATGATGATAAATCTTTCCCTTTTTATCAGAAAAGGCTAAATAAGGTAAATTCATTAGAGTATTCCTTTAGCTTATAAATAATATAAAAAAACCCAGACAGAAAAAAACTAGAGCCATTAAAATTTTTATTCGCCCTAAATTCTTCTTTAAAAAATGATTAAATTTTGTTGAATTAACTCCAGCTAAAGAAAGTAAAAAGATAATTAACAAAGGAAGTACAAACATAAAGTTATAGAGAAATAAATAAGTAGCTGCCTTTAATTTCAAGTCTGTATTCTTTAAAATAAAAACAATGGTTGGTAAATAAACCTGTCCTGTGCATACAGCCTCTAACAAAGAAACCAAAAAACCAACGATAAAAGAACTAAGACATAAGCTCCATATCCCGCCCTTTTTCTCGCGCATTCTTGAACCAATAACAAAATTTATCTTTTTCTTTAGGAATTTTGGTAATTGTAGAATTGCCTCTTCTGAACGACCAGTTTTTTTAAATTTATAGTAATCCCATATAGCAGCTATAGCCATTACAAAACAAAAGATAGCAACAAAATAGTAAAAAGCTTTTACAATCAGATAAACCTGTTCAAGTGAGTAAAAAAAGTTAAAAAACCCTAAGCCTATTAAAAGATAAGTAATAAATACTGCTAAACAATAGAATGCCCCAACATAAACCATTTCAACTTTTTTGTAACCGTATACTCCTAAAAACGATATAAAAAATACAATTACCGCAAAAGCACAAGGATTTATCCCATCTATTAAACCATTGCCAATCACAGTCAATGCAGAAAATTTCTTAAAAAAATCTACCACATCAGTCTTTAAAAAAGAAATTGGACTCTTTTTTACCTCTACGGCTATCTTTATAGCTGGCTCTAAACCATTCTTGATGTTCTTTGCTCCAACCAAGAAAGCATCACCAACTAAAATGCTAGGGATTAGTGCCTCCTCTAAACCAAATTGACCACTTAAGGCTATAATTAAGCTTAAGGCTTGATTGTCTTCAGAAGTATTGAGCTCCTTCCATTCTAAACTTTCTTTATATTGCTCTTCTATCTGAGGTAGGAATTCTTCTCTCAACTCATGGCAAACCTTGCAATGATTAGAATAAAAAAGCGTAGCAGTTATCTTCGCTTTAGCAAAAGAAGATATCGGAAGTATTAAAAGAATTAAAAGAAAAAGTGTAATTTTTTTCATTCTATTCAAGATTATAGCAGAATGTCTTTAAAAATCAACTTAGGCCTCTTAAAACCATACTTATTAATAGTTTAAAAAATGCTTGGAAAAAACCTAAATTTTGTTGTAGAATATATTTCAATAAGTATACAAAAATATAGATAAATTGAGGTAAAAATGATCTACAAATTCATTGATAATAAAGGTACTTTTACTGTTGATAATCCCCAACAATATAACCTTTATTTCCCCCTAACTAATAGCGACGGCACTCTCCTAAGCTCAATAAGCCCTAATTTAGGTGGAGATATAAAAAGTGACAACAATCATTTTATTACTCCACCAGCAACTATAATTGATTCTAAAGACAATATTCTTTGCCGTCGTGACTTCTTCCTGCGGATAAATAATAAAACAATCAGGCTATCAGACCCCCATAAAGATAAATTAGAAGCCGGATTGCTATATCATAAACTAATAAAAAAAACAAGTTTATTAGATATAGAAATTCTAAATTTCATCCCATCTTCAATAGCAGTTGAAATAATGTCAATTAAAATAACTAATAAGAGCTCAAAAAGTATTACCATAACTCCAACCTCACTAATACCTTTTTATGGTCGCGGTGAAAATACTTTAAGAGATCATCGCCATGTAAGCAGCCTTCTTAATCGTATTCATTTAAATAGATATGGGCTATCTCTTAAACCAACTCTTTCCTTTAATGAAGAAGGCCATAAAATAAATAACACTACTTATTTTTGTTTAGGCTTTCAAGATAACATGATTGCTCCTCTTGGACAATTCCCTACAATTGAATACTTCTCAGGAAACGGAAATCTATCTAATCCCCAAAGTATTAACCAAGAGATAAAACCAATTACAAAAGAAAAAAATGAATTCCAAGGAAAAGAAACCTTAGCTTCATTTAGATTCAAAGACAAAAAACTAAAAAAAGGCGAAACTGTAAACTATTTTCTTATTACTGGAATGACTTCTGACTCTAATAAAAATTCTAAACAAAAAATAACTAAAATATTTAGCAAAATAAACTCTCCCGCTAAAATTAAAAAAGTTTTTGAAGAAACACAAAAATACTGGCTTAATTATCTTGCAGAAATAGAATTTGATTTTAAAAATAAAAACTTTAACAATTGGCTTCTATGGGTAAAATTACAACCAACATTACGAAAATTATTCGGTTGTTCATTTTTGCCTCATTTTGATTATGGTAAAGGTGGTCGAGGTTGGCGCGATCTTTGGCAAGATGCTTTAACCTTGTTAATTACCGAGCCTACTAAAGCAAAAACTTTACTCTTAGAAAGCTTTAAAGGAATAAGAATCGATGGAACAAATGCTACCATAATTACTAAAAATAATGATTTTTCCTCAGATCGAAATAAAATAAACCGAGTCTGGTCTGATCATGGTATTTGGCCTTTCATCACTCTCAGCCTATATATAAATAAAACCGGTGATTTAAATATTCTTAATAAAAATACTACTTATTTTAGAGATCACCTCTTAATGAGATCAAAAAAAATAGACCCTAATTTCAAGCAACAAGACTTTATTTTAAGAAATAATAAAAATAAAATCTACCAAGGCAGTATTCTTGAACATCTCTTAGTCCAACATTTAACTTCTTTCTTCAATGTAGGCAAACACAATGTAATTCGTCTCGAAAACGCTGATTGGAATGACGGATTAGATATGGCTTCTGAACTAGGAGAAAGTGTAACTTTTAGTTTTATGTATGCTCACAATTTAAAAAATATTTGTTATTTTTTAAAATCTTTAAATAAAAAAATAAAAGAAGTATCTCTAGCTAAAGAATTAGTTTTACTTCTTGATCAAATAAACCAACCAATAAATTATAATAATTTTAAAGAAAAACAAAAAAGATTAGAAAAATACTTTAAGGCATCTCAGACAATAAGCGGCCAAAAAGAAAATGTATCAATTGATAAACTAACCTATGATTTAGAAAAGAAAAGTAATCATTTATTCTTATGGCTCAACAAAAAAGAATGGCTTAGTTCAGGTTTTTTTAATGGCTACTATGATAACAAGGGGAAGCAAGTGGAAGGAAAAAGCCAAATGAATCTCTCTTCCCAAGTTTTTGCCATAATGAGCGGTATAGCAACTGATAAACAAATTAAAAAAATTTGGACCTCAATAAAAAAACATCTCTATGATAAAACTCTTGGTGGTTTTAGACTTAATACAAATTTTGGACATTCTTATCTTGATTTAGGAAGAGCTTATTCATTTGCATACGGTGATAAAGAGAATGGATCTTTTTTTAGTCACATGGTAGTAATGTTAGCTAACGCATTATACCGCCAAAACTACACAAAAGAAGGATCCTATGTTTTAAACTCGATTTATAAAATGGCTACTAGCCCTAAAGCACAAATATACCCCTTAATTCCAGAATACTTCAACAATCAAGGCAAAGGTCTTTATTCTTATCTTACTGGATCAGCAAGTTGGTACATTTATACTTTAGTAGAAGAAATATTAGGTCTTGGTTTTGAACTTGGAGATATTGTTTTGAATCCAAAAATCATACCTTTAGATTTTTTCACAAACACTATTGAAACCAAGCATGTTTTATCTGGAAAAATAATCAGGATTTCCTATATAAAAGGAAAAAGTTCTAAAATAAAAAAGATACTTCTTCAGGGAAAAGAAATTCCTAAAATTAATGGAAAATATATTATAAAAAGAACTACTCTAACAAAAATTAATAAGAAAGAAATCTTTGTTAGAATATATTTCCTATAAAATTTTATAAGCCGTTAAAAATAATTAGAAAGTTAATCAAACAAAGAAAGAGTTACCATATTATTATCTTGAGTATTAATCATCTCAACTTTATCTTTGCTAATTTTATTTATACGGAAATTGCCAAGATTATCTAATTCACTAATAACTTTGCCATTGATAAGCGCAAAAGGAGCATCTGCATCATAAACAATTCCTTCAAGAACATATTCTTGGATCAGGTTTTCTTTTAAAGCAACCCCTTCAATCGCTTGACCTGTAACCTCAGAGATTTTATAAACTCTAGCTGGATCAATCTCCTTTTTTTCTACGACCACTGCTACCAAACCTTTCTTCTGAAATGACAAAATAAATGGTAAAATCGAAATGACTACTGCTACTAAAAGAAGAATGATTAGTAAAGAAAATATTTTTTTTCCTTTAGTAACTATTTTTTTTATTTTTTCAATCTTATCTGTATTATCTGTACTCTCAGCTCCTTCGATATTTTTTACTGAAGAAATTAAATCTTTAGAAACATCTTCTAACAGTAAAGATTTTTTTTGCCCTTCTACTTTTTTTAAAGCTTCATAAATAATGCTCATAAAAGTTCCTTAACACATGCCTTAAACATCTCTGGGTCAAAAATTTTACTCTCCTTAACAAAACCAAGAAGTAATACTCGATCACAAATCATATTAACCAACCGCGGTATACCTTTAGAAAATTCGTAAATTACCTTATAGCTTTCCGGTAAAATATTAATCTCATCTGTACCTGCTTGCTGAAGCCTGTATTGTACATAATCTTTAACTTCATCTTCCTCTAAAGGAAAAATATCATGTTTAACAAAAACTCTTTGTCGAATCTGTCTTAAACTAAACTTACTTAACTTTTCCTTTAATTCTGGTTGGCCAACGAGAATGATCTGTAATAATTTATCTTTAGCTGTTTCTAAATTAGAAAGCAACCTAATCTGTTCTAATTGTCTACTGGTAAGATTTTGGGCTTCATCAATAATTAAAACTGCATTTTCCCCTGATAAACTAATATTCACTAAAAAAGAATTTAGTTTCTCAATAATATCTAATCGACTCTTTTTCTTTATTTCTAAACCAAAATCTTCAACTATTGCTCTTAAGAGTTGAGTCTCACTAAAATAAGGACTAAGAATTAAAGAAGTTCTAACTTTAGCAGATAACTTTGTTAAAAGTGCCTTACAAAGAGTAGTTTTGCCTGTCCCTACTTCACCAGTAATTAAAATTATTCCTTTTCTCTCTTCTATACCATAAATAAGAGCAGCTAAAGCTTCTTTATGAGATAAACTTTCAAAAAAAAAGTGAGGATCACTAGTTATATTAAAAGGAGAACTTTTTAGGCCATATGCTTCAAGATACATAAAAAATTAAACCTTTATTCTTGTTTAATCACTCTTTCAGGAGTAACTATTTTAGGAGTAATAAATATTAAAAGATTCTTTTTTTCTTTTGTCGTACTTTCATGTCTAAAAAAGTATCCTATCAAGGGAAGGTCACCTAAGATAGGCACTTTCTTGACTATATCTATAGTTTTATCTCTTATTAATCCGGCAATTATCAAAGTATCTCCATCCTTTATCATAACTTTAGTATGTGTTTTTTGGGTGCTAAGAATGGGAACCGTTGTTTCTCCTCCCGAACCACTGCTAAATGTCTTGTCGGACAATTTTTCATTTACTTCCGGTTTGATATCCAAGGTAACAAATCCTTCTCGATTTATTTGAGGGGTAACTTCTAATGAGACACCATATGTGTATTTCTTAAAATCACTTATCTCCCAGGCTCCCGTATCCGCATTGTAGGTATAATTTGGCACCGGATCCTCAGTGACAACGTTGATGCTTGCGGTTTCATTGTCCAGAGTAGTTATTCTAGGCATAGATAAGATATTGGTATCGGTATCGCTAAAAATGATATCCAAAGTTGCCTGTAAAGATGAGGCGTTTAATGTGCCATAAGAAAAAGCTGGTGCCTCTGGAAAAGAATTACCTTCTAAATATTTATTCTCCGAACTCTGAGTAAATGGCCAGGTATGCGGAACTTTTCCACCGGAAGCTACCCCTGTAATCTCCCAATTTATTCCTAATTTATGGGTAACATCCAAATTTATTTCAACTATCTTTGCTTCAATCAAAACCTGAGTGGTTATCGCGTCTAAAGATGTGATTGTCTTCTGCAAATTCGATAAGTTTGATTGGACATCAGTAACAACTAAAGCATTAGTTCGTTTATCAATAGTGAGCCTTCCCCTTGAACTAAGCATTCCTTCTATTGCTTCTTTTATATCTAAAACCTTGGCAAAACTTAAGCTAAAGACCCTCGTATCCAAAGCCTCTATTTCCTCTCTTTCTTTTGCTAAAGTTTCTCTTTTACCTATTTTCTCTGTAGTGTCTATTAACAGTATAGTTTCACCAACCCACTCATAACTATAATCATAGGGTCTTAATATTGCCTCTAAGGTTGAAAACCAATCCACATTTTCTAAACTTACGCTAACTAATCCTTCTACGCTTGGACTAACTACAATATTAATTTTCTTGCCATCTTTAATTGCTTTCTGAGCTATTGATTGTATTACAACCCTAATATCAGCATCTTTAAATTTAATTACCGGGATTATAGCGTCATCTTGAGCAAAACTAAAAGAAAAAACGCAACAACTAAACAATATTAATAAAGACACTAACTTTATTCTTCTCTTTATGTCTTTTGTATTCTCTCTCATTCTTTGTCCTCCTCTAAATTTAGAATAAACTCTTTATCATTATTTTTTAGAATAACTTTTTTTTCTTCTATCCTTACAACAGTATATCCCCCAACACTTTCGCCTTCTCTCAACACTAAATCGTTAATAATGGCTACTGGAGACTCCTTCGAATATATTATACCCTTTATAATTAATCCTCCTATCGTTACTTTATGTGATATTAATATTGTCCCATTCTTACTAATTAAAGGGACAAAAGGATCTTTATCACTAGTTTTAAAGCTATATTTATTTTCTTGGGCATAGCTAAAAGAAAAAATACAAAAACTAAAAAATATTGACAAAAATAATGGTTTCATTCTTTCTTTCATTCTAAAATAACAGCTCCACATATTACCATTTCTATCACATTATCAGAAAGACTGGACTTCATAGATAATTTTTTAACTTCAAAAAAATACTGACTGCTATTAAGATAATCTATAAACATTGCTAAATTATGAAAATTACCTTTAGCCTTAACCTTAATCGGTAAATATTTAAAATTACCAACATCCCCTGTAATATAAGGTGATAAAGCTTCCGGTATTAAAGAATTAATTTCAATTCCAAATTTTTTACTACTAGAAGATATAAAAGAAAGTATCTTAGATTCTTGATTAGGGGTAATAAATTTTCCGCGAATTTTTCCAATTTCTTCTTTTAATTTTTCTTTACTATCTAAATATTTATCCTTCTTTGGCCATTCATTTTCAATAGAATTGATCTTCTCAATAAGCTTTCCTTGTTTTTTGGTTAACCCTCCCATTTTGCTGATTTCCCAAGGAAATATAATAAATAGCTCAATCAACAAAACAATCGCTATAATAATAAAACTAAAAGTTGGTTTATCTATATTTATTTTTTGCATTCGATAATAAATTTTAAAGTTTCAACACCATTAAAATTTGCCTTCTTAGACTCCCTAATACTCATGTTACTAAATTTTGAAGAAAAATTATTTTGTTCCCGTAAAGAATTTACAAATCTATCTAAAGAAACTAAATAATCTTCATCCCACTTTATGACATGACCTCTTAGAATAATCGACCCACTTTTGAAATCTAAGGTCTCAAACCATACATTTTTAGGCAAAGAATAAAAGATAGCTTCAAAAATAAGCACAATATCATATTTAGGCGTACCTATTTCTTCTAATTTATTTTTTTGTTTATTTAAATTAACTATTTCCTTTTTTATTTCACTAATCTTTACATATTTATTTTTCCATACTTTCCAACTTTCATCCCATCGTGAATAATCATAAGCCTGTTTAAAAATAGATATCTGCAAAAACATAATCACCACTAAAACTAATACAGAAATTAACACCATAAGAGGAGTATGACAAACTAATCTACGCAAAAAAACAATTGCAACAGTTTCCTTTTGAGGACTTAAATTTATAGCTATTTTCTTCATAAAATTAATCCAAAAAGTACTGAAAAATTATTCCGCAAAAAATCAAATTCTTTACTAAAAAAAACTTGATTAATCTTATTATTATTTTCTAAAAATGGTTGTAATATTTCCACTTCAGTATCTAATGCTTCAACGAAAATGTTTTCTATGCCCTTAGCTGAAGCAAGCCCCCCGCTAAGATAAACTTTATTTATTGGCTCACTTTTGTTTACTTCAAAATAATCAAAAGAACCCTTTAACTCTTTACAAAAAATTGAAATGCTATCCTGGTTTAGCTTCAAAAGCTCACCGTTATTTTCTGATTTAAACATCTTATTTTCTATATCAGCAAATGGTTTGCCCTTTATCCGAGCTATAACCTGGAAAACATCTTTTACACTAAATTTTACATCCCTGGTAAGAAAAGGAATACCTCTATTAATAATAGTCATAGTAGAAAAATTATACCCGATATCTAATATGCAAGAATTTTTATCTTTAGCATCTTGATAATTATTTAAAAAAAGATTAGATAAGCATACACTATCTAAATTAACCTCGCCTACTCGCAAGCCAACACCATCAAAAGATTCCAAGATATTATCAATGAACTCTTTCTTTGCTACAGCAAGCAATATCGCCACTTCTGCAAGAGAAATATCTTCAAGGATAGCATAATCAAAATATACATCTTCAGGAGTAAAAGGAATCAATTTGTTCATCTCGTAAAAAAGTGCTTGGACTAATCTTTTCTTATCCATTTTAGGAAAAGAAAAATATCTCACCAAACAAGCTGGATTTTTAACCGATATCCTTATATTTTTAAAAGGAATTTTTTTCTCAGCCAAAAGTTTTTTTAGCGTAATTGATAAATCTTCTTTCTTTTCTATAAAATAATCTACAACTTTATCTCCATCAACAACTAAGCCTTTCACATAGCAATTCCCTAAGTTAATTGCAACAAATTGATCAACTTCATTTTTTATAAAACTATCTTTTAGGAAGGTTAAATCCATTAGTTTTTGATTAAAAAAGAAACTATTTTCCTTTGACAATATTTTATTACTTAAGTTTTACTCTGTCAACGTATCTCTTGATTAAAAACATCTTATCTATTACAAGAAAAAAAATAAGGGCAATAAAAAAACCGCCTCTTTTTTTAGAAGAGGCGGTTAAGTTATATTCTTTGAAGTTACTTACTATTCGGGTTCAACTGGTGCAGCTGGTGCAGTTGAAGTTATATTTCCTCCTGTTGCAACACCGTAATCATTTGCTTTTTCATCAAACGCACCCTCAGCAGTTGCCGTACAAGTATAACTTCCTGCGGCAGGCGTGCAAGCAAAAGAATAATTTTGGCAAGGAGCCACTGCTGTGCAAGCTGCAAAATCTTTATTAAGATATGGTGGGTCAATACTTGCTAAAACATCTAAAGCTACATTATAATCACCCTCATTCGCAGATGCATAACTTTCATAAGCTGTAGATATAGTTCTCAAACTTGCTTGAGCATAAGTTTGCCCAGCATTCACTCTTGTTCTTAGAAGATTAGGAATAGCTAGTGTTGCCAAAAGAGCGATAATTGCAACTACTATCATAATCTCTACCAATGTAAAACCTTTTCTCATCTTCTACCCCCTTTTTCATAACCAAGACTCCTTTTCTTTAACCCCTTTTAAAGGAACCTTGCGGTTAAAAATATATAAATAACACAGTCAAAATATACCATAATAAATCTAAAATGTCAATCTCAACTCATTCCACCTAAGAATTGAGTCATTTTTATTATAGGTAAAAATAAAGATATAACTATCCCCCCCACAATAATACCTAAAAAAGCTATTACTAGAGGCTCTATAAGACTAGATAGCCCTGCTACCATAGCATCAGTTTGTTCTTCATAGAACTGAGCAATTTTTGAAAGCATCTCTTCTAGTCGCCCACTCTTCTCACCTATAGATATCATCTTAATAACCATAGTTGGGAAAACTCCTGTCTTCTCTAAAGGCGTTGAGATAGGTTGCCCTTCCTGTATTGAAATCTTAGATTCCATAACCGCTTCTTCGATTATTTTATTCCCTGATGTTTTCCCTACAATGTCTAAACATTTAATTATTGATACCCCACTCTTAACTAATGTAGAAAATGTACGAGAAAAATTAGCAATAGCCATTTTTCTTAGCAATCCTCCAACTATTGGAAGTTTTAGAATAAATCCATGAAAATTTTTTTTACCTTTTGGAGTATTAATGTAAGTCTTAACCGCAAAAAAAACACCAAATACAACTCCTATTAAAATAATTGCCGATCCTTTCTTAGTTAAAAGATCAGAAAAGTTTATTAACAATTTAGTTGGTAAAGGTAACTCTCCTCCCAATGATGCAAAAATACTTTTAAAAGTAGGAATCACCTTCACCATTAAAAATCCAGTTATGCCCATTGCCATCAATATAATAATAGCCGGGTAGTAAAGAGCTGAGGTAACTTTTTTTCTTAAAGCACTACTTTTTTCTAAATAAATAGATACTCGATCTAATATTTCAGCTAAATTCCCTGAAAATTCTGCTGCCTCGACCATGCTTAAATAAATATCAGGGAATATGTTCTTATGTTTAGATAAAGCATTTGATAAAGCCATTCCCTCACGAACATCCTTTAATATTAAACTAATAACCCCTTTAAAATAAAAATTTTCTGTTTGCTCTTCTAAAATACTTAAACATTCAACAATTGGTATTCCACTTTCGATTAAAGTTGTAAGTTGACGAGAAAAAACTACTAAATCGTCAACTTTAACTTTCCCCTTTACCTTTTGGGTTTTCTTTCTACCTTCCTTAAGAGAAAGAATTATAGCTTCTTCTTTATGAAAATGTTCTATTGCTTTTTCTTGGGACTCAACTTCAATCATCCCCTTTACAGTTTTACCATCTTTCTTTTTAATATTGTAAAAAAATATTTTCACCTTTTATCTACCTTTTTTATTCTTTACTCAGAGGTTACTCGAATCGCCTCTTCAATAGAAGTTTCTCCTTTTAGACACTTTCCTAAACTATCTTCTCTTAAAGAATTGTATCCCCTAAATTCTCGAGCATACTCAATGATATCACTTTCAGGTGCTTTTTCTATAATCATTTCTTTTATTTTATCATCTAAAAGAATAATCTCAATAATAGCAACCCGACCATGATACCCGCTATGCCCACAATAAGGGCATCCTTTTGAACGATAGAACTCATTTGTGTTGTTATCACGGCAAAAAGAAGCCAGCCCTAACCTTTTTATGATTTCTTTATCCATTTTATATTTTTCTTTACATTTAGGACATAAGTTTCTTACCAACCTCTGAGCAGTCAATGCGACTAATGACGAAGCCAAGAGAAATGATTCTGTACCCATATCTCTTAACCTGCTAATTGCTCCCACAGCACTATTTGTATGCAAAGTAGAAAAAATAATTTCTCCAGTTAAAGAAGCCTTAATAGCAATATCTGCAGTTTCTGAATCTCGTATTTCACCGACCATTATAATATCTGGAGATTGTCTTAAAACAGAACGCAACCCAGCTGAAAAGGTTAACCCTATATCAGCATTAGCTTGAATCTGGGTTATCCCCTCTAAGTGATATTCTACTGGATCTTCAATAGTTATTATATTTTTTTCTGGTGTATTTATTTGACTAATTATAGAATAAAGAGTGGTTGACTTGCCTGAACCAGTAGGACCAGTAACCAAAATTATTCCAAAAGGTGCGGCTAACGCTTCCTCAAACAATTTTAAAGGTTTTTGGGAAAAACCCAATTTTTGTAATCCCACAGATAAACTTTTTCTGTCTAACACTCTTAAAACAAATTTTTCTCCAAAATTAGTAGGAAGGCTAGAAACTCTAAAATCTATTTCTCTGTTTTCAAATTTTACTTTGAACCTTCCATCTTGTGGCATGCGAGATTCGGTTATATCTAGCCCTGAAATTATTTTCACTCTAGCTATTACTGCTTGTTGATTTATTTTAGGAAAACTAAATTCTTCATTTAATGCACCATCAACCCTATATTTTACTAATAATTTATCCTCATAAGGCTCTATATGAATATCTGATGCTCTCTTCTTTAAAGCATTATAAATAATCAAATCAATAGCTCTAACAATAGGAGGATGTTTACTTTCAGTAATTAAATTTTCTAAATCCTGACTACCTTCTTTATCTTTGTTAATCTCTTCAATGTCTAAGGTATTAGTTTCATCAAAAGATTTTGAAAAATCTTCCACACTCTTATATAAATAATCTAAGCCTTTAGCTATGTCTTCTTCTCGAGAAAGTACTAAGGCAATTTTATCAACTCCAGTAATAATTTTGATATCATCATAAACTAAAACATCTAAGGGGTTAGCAGTAGCAATAGTAAGAGCATTACCAATTTTACAGATAGGCACTACTTTATACTTAATCGCTATCTCTTGAGCAAGAAGTTCTTGATTCTTTAAAGATATTTTATATTTTCTTAAATCTAGAAAAGGGATTTTCAATTCTTTAGATAAAAAAAGTAAAAACCCTTCTTCATCAATCAAATTATTCTCTAAAAGCATTTTCTTAAACTCATTGCAATCAACGGTTTTCTCTTTAATCTCAACAAGCATTTTCTTATCCAGCTTTTTGTTTTTCTGAATATGCTCTAATATTTTATCTTTAATCGTCATAACCTACCTTGACTCTTAGTTTAACTTTTAAATCTTTACTAACAAAACAATTTCAAAAATTAAATCAAATTAAAACTTATTCTAATATTTTAAAACTTCATCAGAACTAGTGACCTTTAATACTTCTTCTAGAGTAGTTATTCCTTTTTCTAATTTAATTATTCCATCCTCTCTTAAAGTATGCATCCCCAATCTTCTGGCTCCTTTTTTTATTTCGCTTTCTGAGGCTGAAGTATTTATTAATTTTCTCATCTCTGGCAAAGCTTGCAAATATTCACACAGCGATATTCTGCCTTTATATCCCATATTTTGACAAAAAGAACATCCTTGAGCTTTATAAACTTCAACATCTTCACTAATTAAGTATTTTTTTCTTACACCAACAGATATTTCGGTTTTCTTTTTACACTTAGGGCAAAGTTTTCTCACCAATCTTTGGGTAAGAACTCCAACAAGCGTAGAAGAAAGCAAAAAAGGCTCTACCCCCATATTAATAAGTCGCGTAATTGATCCTGCACTAGTTGTGGTATGAAGAGTAGACAAAACCAAATGCCCAGTTAAAGCTGATTTTATGGCCATATCAGCAGTATCAGCATCTCTAATTTCACCAATCATTATTATATCAGGATCTTGTCGCAATATAGAACGTAAAGTAGTAGCAAAAGTTAAACCGATATCCGGCTTAATGCTTACTTGATTAATTCCTTTTAACTGATACTCTATTGGATCCTCCACAGTAACAATATTCTTTTCTGGGCTATAAATGTGACTTATTATTGAATATAAAGTTGTAGTCTTGCCTGCTCCAGTAGGCCCGCAAGTAAGAACCATACCATGGGCTTTTAAACTATCCTCTTTGATTTTTTTGGCTACATCCTCTTCAAACCCTAGAAGATCTAAATTTAAAAGAGCTGTAGTCTTATCCAAAACTCTAATTGCAACTTTTTCACCCATGCTTGAGGGCAAAATTGATACTCTAAAATCTACATTCTTACCTAAAATTTTACCTCTAAACCTACCTTCCTGAGGTAATCTATGTTCAGCGATATTCAAATTACAGATTACTTTTATCCGGGATATTACAAAAGGATGTATTTTTTTAGAAAATCTTTCTACCTCTTTTAAAACACCATCTATGCGCAATCTAATTCTACTTGCTTCTTCTAAAGGCTCTATTAATATGTCTGAAGTTTCCTCTTCAACCGCCATTTTAAGAAAATGATTTGTGAATTTTAATATCGGCGCATCTTCTATTGACCGAATAATCTCTTCTTGAGTAACTTCTTTCTTGCCTTCCTGTATATATTTTAAATTCTCAGCTTCTTGTCCTTCTATTATCTCTTCAATAGACTCTGTCGGTACTTGAGCATAGTAACTAGTTATAGCTTCTCTAATTTCCGAAAGTGTTGCTATGACTGGATTTATTTCACACTTAGTAATCTTTTTAATATCATCAATAACCAAAACATTTAAGGGATCACCCATGGCTAAAGTGAGAGTATTTCCGATTTTCCCTATTGGTAAAACATGGCAATTCCGAGCCATTTTTTCTGGGACCATATCTAAAATTTCTTCGGGAATATTCAAATTAAGAACTCTAATCGGTGGGATTGAAAGATAACCAGATAAAATGTCTACAAGTTGAGATTCTTTTAAATATCCTAATTTTACAAGCAACTCAACTAACGAACCTTCTCTTTTTTTATGAACCTCAAAAACTTTATCTAATTCTTTTTGGCTAATAGCTTTTTTTTCTATCAAATAATCTGTAAATTTTTTTCTTTTCATAAATCTTGATTAGACAAAAATCAATCTTACTTATCAAAAAACTTATTTATACACCCACGTATATCCGAAGGCGTACTTACAAATATCTGGATATCACACTGAGTCATATCTTCTAAATCTTCTATAGCTTGAATATTTAAAGGATTAGCCATGGCAACCGTAAGAGTATTACTTATTTTATCTATAGGAACTAAACAATAATGAGTAGCTACATTCTTAGGAATAATTTTTATAATATCTTGAGTTACCTCATAATTTTCTAAAGAAAGATAAGGATAACCAAACTGCAATGACAAACAATAAGCAATATCTTCTTCTTTTGCAAACCCCAGCTCTACGATTATTTCTCCAATAAGTCCTCCATCACGTTTCTGCTTTTCTAAAGCCTTTAGGAGCTGACTATTGCTTATAACACCCCTTTCCACTAAAATCTGCCCTAAAGGTTTATCTATTTGTTTATGAAATTTTGCCATTGCTTTCTATGTGTTGTTAGATTTTTGAACAAACTCCATAAGTTCTTGTGCAGTAACTCCATGGATAGGGCTTTCTGCTACAGAAAACTTTAGTTTAATTTCTGAGCCACATGTTTGGCTTAAGCTATTTTTTATCTTTTCACCAATTTCTTGAGATTGTCTTTTATTACTCTCAATAAGAATAGCACCTAATTTATTCGGTCCAGTTCTACCAGCAATATCAACTGGTCTTAAAACGCTTTTAAAAATCTTAGCTATTGTCTTAAGTAATTTTTCCGCTTCAATCATCCCATGTTCCTTTCTAAAATCATTATAATTTATTATTTCTAATTCAATAAACCCACAAGGCCTTTGATAAACAGTAGATCTTTTAATCTCTTCATCTAACCTTGTCTTTATCAACTTCTCATTATAAAGCCCTGTCAGATAATCTATAATCTCCAGTTTTTCAATCTTCTCTGAAAATCTTTCATGCTGCCAAATAAGAATAACATTTTGAGCAAACAAACCTAACATTTCTAAATCATCTTTGCTAAAAGAAAATTCATCTTCATTGTTGCCAACTCCAATCATCCCTATAATACGCCCCTTGTTATCAATTGGAGCAAAAGCAATATTTTTCATGCTTAATTCTTGAACCCAGTTAGAGAAATTTTTTGGCTTATTACGCTCATCTACCACAACTATATCTTTAATACGAGTAAATTCTTTGCTTCTCTTTTTAAAAAAACTATCAATTTTTGTCGAGTCTACACCTACCAAGGCTACTGTATCAAATTCATTCTTTATTTTATTTTCTAAAACACAAAAGCAAACCTCAGCTCGAATAAGATGCTTAAGGTTATTAACAATTAATTTGATTACTGACTCTGCTGGAGCTTCTTTAGAAAATAAATCATTAGCTTGTAAAATAGTGGAGAGAATAAGCACTGTCCGTGAAACTTCTTTATTTAAATCTTCAGTCATTTGAGTAAAGTCTCTTAACTGCTCAAACCCTTTCTTAACTTTATTTGAAAGAATACCGATCATATTCTCTAAACTTTGAACTTCATCGGGAATAATTGGAACGTTTTCTCCAATATCTTTAAGAGTTTTTCGAGACTGAGCATAGACTTTAGTTATAGATGCAAAAACTTCAAAGACAACCCACCATCCTAATAATACTACTATGCTTAAAATTACTTTTGTCCAAAAAGATATATAATAGCCAGAAAAATAGTAAAAAAGAATAATTATCGGCAATATGGAGACTAAAACTATAGCAACACAAATCCTTCTTTTTAAACTTAGATTAGATAAAAAAATTCTTATTTTCACCTTACCCTCCTTTATCCATTTAGGTTTATTTTTTTAACATAAATGTAATCACCCTTTATAACCTCTGTCAATTAACCAACATTGCAACACTGAGGCATAAATCCTAAATAAGATTATTCAAAAAACATTAAGGAGCAAGACTTTGTGAAATAGCTTTAAGCATCCTTAAACGTTTAATTTTTTTCTGCACCGCTTGATTACTCGGCTCTTCCTTCAAAGCACTTTCTGCTTCTTTAAGCCTTTTTTCAATATCTTTGATTTTTCCCTTTGTCTTTTGAGGATCTTCTTTTATTGCTTTTTCTAACTTAGCCCAAGTATTAAGAGATGTTTCGGATTTAATTTTTTTTATTTTATCTTCCAAAAGTTCATTCCACCCCTCTTGAGTAAGTGGATTTTCTTGCTCTTTAAATATAACCATACCATAATCTTCTGGTTTATCAGGAATTAGTTCGACACAAACCTTCTTTACCTTTACGTCCTTTTCTTCTACTTTTACCTTAGGGATATTTTTTTCTTGACTTTCTTTGCTCATAGACAATAACAAGATAACAATCAGACAAACTAATAAAATACTTAATATTCCTTTTTTCTTAATCATATCTCTCCTGCCAATCTGCTACTTCATTCGATATAATACCTGAAGTTGATCCTAAACGTCCAAAACCCGGTGGTAAATCTCCATTATAAGCTCGATCTGAATAATAAAATTTCTCATTAGTTATTATTTCTAATATACTTATATCTCCTTGAGCAATGATATTACCTGTAGTAGAGCCCCAATCTAAAATATCTACATAATGAGCATCTTCATGGGTATAAATTATACTCTCATGAGTATTTTGGAAAACTGAAACTTCACTAAAATCATTCCAAGAAACAGTACTCAAACGAGCATCCTCTTGAACTTGCAAAGGCTGGATATAATTAATTTCGCCAGTAGAAATAATTGTTAAATCTTCTCCATCTTGCCAAGTGGTATCAAAAAAAATATTTACACCACCTTGACCGGGATTCTCGCCCTCAACAAAAATTACCTTCTTGCCAATAAGAGCTGAATTAGGGAATATATTCACGGTTCCATTTGTTTGTAAATAAACTACTTCTTCTGGTGTATAATCAGCCACTGTTTCCTGACCCATAACAACAAAATCATTAAATTCATCAGCTGTTCCACTCTGATCATAATCAGCTATTGGCATAGAAGTTAAATTTGGATCTACGCCTTCTGCTTTATCTTCAAACCAAGCAGAAGTAAAGACCCCCGACTGAGCAAACTCTCCTGAAATGCGGGTATTACCAAAAACGCTTATGCTGCCAATAAACCCATTTAAGCTTATATCATCACCAGCAGACATAGTATTTTTAAATGGATAAGAATCAAAAGCAAGTGTAAAACTTAAAGCTTGAGTAGCTGAACCTGATCTAGCTTCTCCTCTAATTTCAACACCTCCAGACGATACACCTCTTATAACCCTATAGTCTCCACTCGCTAAAGATGCCCAATCTTCGCCATTATAAGCAGAATTATTCATTAACTCGCTATATCCTTTAGCTGCTGCTGCTTCAGCCAACCAAAAAGCTTTTATAGAATCAACATACCGACTAGCTAGATTACGTTCCTGAATACTACGAATAGTAAAAGCAATGCCAGTTATACTAAGGAATACGGTTATAATAATAGCTGTTATTAAAGCCACTGCTTTCTTTTTTTTAATCATTTCTCACCTTTGCTTTTGTTCCTAAAGAAAAATCTAAAGATCGTCCTCGAGAATCTTTATTGGCTTGAAGTTTAACTTCTACGATATCATAGGTAGCATTGCAACTGCAGTTTCCATCCCCATGGACACAACAAAAGTATACCCGATCAATATCACTAGCTAAAATTCTTTGGCCACTAGATGAATCTTGACGAATGATCTGCTTAGTAACGCTATCATGAAAAAACAAAACATTATTTTTGGTAGGCGTATTAAAAGTAATCTGGTTACAGTTATCTGGAGATAAAAGACTATCACACCCTACAGCCATAGAAATGCTAGCAAGGCTAGCCTCTCTTATTTCTCTTGTTATTGAATGAAGCCCTCGACGAGTTGACTGTTGCATATCTAGCATCCCCAAATCATTATCCCAAGCTCTTTGACCACCAACAAACAACTGATGAATGCCACTCATAACAATTGAAAAAATAGCCAAAGTTATCATTATTTCAACTAAGGTAAATCCTTTTTTACCACTATACCCATACTCACGCTTTGGCAATATCTCCTCCTATTGATAATCTGCTATCCACGTTGTTAGTTGCTCGCTCCTATCTCTTCCTTTACGGTCTTGCCAACTAATATCTACTATTATTTCCAAAAGACTACCAACAGTTGCAACAGATGTGTCTATTAGCTCACTATTTAAAACTGCTAAATTGTAAGGCTCAGTAGCAAGTTTAGTGACATCTAAATCCCAAACCCCACTATTAATCGCTCCTGGTACAAAATCAAAGCTTGTGTCTCGAACTTCTTCCATTATATACTGAGCATGAGTAATAGCTACGGTAGAGTTGCGATTGGCTTCATTCAAAAGCATACAATTTATAACAAGCATTAATATCCCACTAAACACAACCGTTAAAAATACCGTAGCAATAAGTACTTCAGCTAAAGTTAAAGTTTTTTTCATAAATTAATTGTTCTATCTCCCCAAATAAATGTTACCATTTTTATCCTTCTAAATCAACACTATGATAAATCCTTAAAAATATTTATTTTACTTTAACAATCTTTATAACTTCATTAACAAACTCTTTTTCGGCATTAAGAAGATTAAGATGGTGTTTTAAGAGAAGTTTTTGATGAGGAGAAAATTCACCTTTTCTCTTAAGATTGCTAATTAGCCACTTTCTAACCTTTTCTAAAAATTTTTTCTTTAATCGAAGATGAGCGAAAACCTTTTTTTTATCTAAGTGAGGTAGAAAATAAAGAGGAATATTTATATCAATAAAGGGACGTTTTTGAGAAAGCAAGGCATTCATTGCCAACTTAAGAAATTCTTTGCTCCCTAATGGGGTAAGAGAATAAACATGACGTTCTATTTTTCCGGGTTCTTTAGGAATGCTTTTTTTCTTTATTAACCCTCTTTCTTTCATAATCTTTAAGGGGTAATAAATTGATTTATTTTCTAGAGAAGCAAAAACTTCTAATTCTTTCTTAATGATTTTTTTAATCTCATAGCCGTGCTTAGACCCTTGCTTTAAAATTCCTAAAATTATTAACTTCTGTATACTCATAAATAAGCAAAGGTTAAAAGAAACTAAGACTTACCTACTTTTACCTTTTATCCGTTATAAACCCCTATTCTTCTATATCTTTGATATCTTTGATTCAATAATTCTTCTAGGGGAATGTGAGAAAGTTCTTCTAAGTTTTTACTTATTACATTTTTAAGATTCTGAGCTGAATATTCTACTCCTCTATGAGCGCCGCCTTCACTTTCATAAATGATTTCATTTACTATACCCATCTCAAGAAGATCAGGAGCAGTTAATTTCAAAACCTTTGCTGCATCTTCTCTCTTAGATGCATCTTTCCAAAGAATAGCTGCACACCCTTCAGGAGATATTACTGAATAATATGCATACTCCATAATAAAAACTTTATCCCCAACTCCTATGCCTAAAGCTCCTCCGCTCCCCCCTTCGCCAATAATAGTAACTAGAATTGGAGTTCTTATTGAAAACATGTCTCTGATATTCTCAGCAATAGCCTGAGCTTGCCCTCTCTCTTCAGCACCAACCCCAGGATAAGCGCCAGGAGTATCTATAAAACAAACAATCGGTATATTAAAGCGCTCAGCTAAACGCATTATCCTTATTGCTTTACGATATCCTTCAGGATGAGCACAACCAAAATTCCTTGCAATGTTTTCTTTAGTATCTTTTCCTTTCTGATGACCAATAATAGCAATTTTTTTTCCATCTAATGTTGCAAACCCAGTTAAAAGTGCTTTATCATCGCCAAAAAGCCGATCTCCAGCCAAAGGAATAAAATCTTCCATTATCATAGCAATATAATCAAGAGTAGTTGGTCGTTTAGGATGACGAGAAATTTGAATTTTTTGCCAAGGAGAAAGCTTAGAATAGATATCTTTTTTGAGGTTCTTTAATTTACTAATTAGATCACTAATTTCCGAAGAAAGATCTACGTTTTTTTCTTCAGAAAACTTTTTTATCCCTTCTATTTTCTTCTCTAACTCAATAATTGGTTTTTCAAAATCCCAATTTTGTCTCATAAGTTATCACACTCCAATCTTAATCAATGATGATGACTTCAGACCCAACAGGAACAATATCAAATAAAGCTTCGACGTCTTCATTTTTCATTCTCACACAGCCTAAAGTAATTTGTTTTCCTAACTCGTTAGGCTTAGTTGTTCCATGAATACCATAGCCTTCTATTTCTACTCCTCCATTGTCAATTCCTTTTAATCCCATCCATCTTGCCCCAAGAACATTATCTGGACTATCTGGAGGAATAATTGCACCAGTTTTATACCAAGTAGGTTTTATAAGCTTATCGTTGGCGATATGGAAAACTCCTGTAGGGGTTGAATTATCTTTTCCAGTAGAAACAATATAAGTTTTAATAACTTCTCCACCTCTCTTTAAGAAAAGAAGATTTTGAGATTTATCTACAACTATAGAAAACTTACAAGTGCTTATTTTTAATTTTTGATTTGGCCGAATTATATCCGAAGGTAAATTATTTGCTTTTTTTATAAGATTTACTGTAGTACCAAATTTCTTAGCAATTCTTTCCAAAGCATCGCCATATTTAACTATATAGTTAGTACTATACTCATCTATAATCGATGAAAAAATAAGCTTAATGTTTATTTCCTCTAATCTTTCCTGAATCTTCTTTAGCTTCTTAAAATCACCAGTTTTTTCTCCTGCTTCCTGATAAAGATTTCTTGCTTTTAAAAGATCTCCACTATCAAAAACATTCTCTACTTCTTTTAAAGAAAAACTACCGCTAGCAACATTCTGTTCTTTACTATTTTTTGAAGGCAAACTCAAGGCCAATACAATAGCTACGATAACCCCGCCAATTATAATTTTTATATATCCTTTTTTCATAAAACTCCTTAATCTAGTGATAAACCATAAGGGTTATAATAACCCCTACAAGGCCACCCATAAAAACTTCTATTGGAGTATGCCCTACTAATTCTCCTAATCTATCCTCTCTAAGTTTTTTCCCTTCTTGGAAATCCATCATTATTTTGTTAAGAATTTTAGCTTGGAATCCTATAGACCTCCGCCAAGTTTGAGCATCAAACATAGTAATCATGGCAAAGAGCACACTTAAAGCAAAGAATGGTGAAGAACTGCCTAATTCTTTACCCATGCACACCACTAAAGATACTACAGCAGCACTATGAGTAGACGGCATCCCCCCTGTTCCAAGAAGCCAATAAAAATTAAACTTTCTTTCTTTTATTAATCCTAAGAGAATCTTCAAGCCTTGTGCGACCAAAGCACTAAAGAACATCGCCCCAAAAGCCTTGTTATTACTTAATCCTTGCCAAAATTCATTCATTAGGCTACTATTATAGGGAAAAAAATCAATTTAAGCAACAAAATTTTTATCTTTAAACGTAATCAGTTTTAAGAAATAACTTGACAAAAAGTATTTTCTATAAATAATGCTTTAAAGCATAGGAGGTTTTATGGGAAGACCAAAAAAAGAGTTAAAAAAAATTCACAAGAAAAAGACTAACAAAGCTCACGAAGAAGCTAAGCAACATTCAAAGGGAAAAATTCCTTATGAAAAGCTTACCCGGCTTGCGAAAAGTTTTATAAAAAAAGGTAAAAAAAAGAAAACAACTTCTGCTTAATTTAGCTAAAATTGTAGTGCTTCTTTACTTTTATTACCCTAAAACTTTATTCTTCTGAGTCTCCCTGGCTAATATCCTCTTTTATCCCAAGATTATCCTTAATGTTTTTTCGTCCATTCTTAGCAACAACATTTATTAATTTCTCCGTGCTAAGTATTGACCAAACAAGCCCACATTCTCCACAAGCAGAAAAATCATTCTTCTTTACTCGGACATTTATCCCAAACAATAAGAAGCGCTTCAATTCTTTAGGTCTAAAAAATGCTTCCGGAGAAATATAATCAACTTGGTTAAAAATGCTTCCTCTTACAATTTTTTCACTACCACAGCTTGGACATTTCATTTTTGTCTCCTTTTTTAAATAAAACATGGCGGCGAGTGGACTTGAACCACCGACAAAACGGGTATGAGCCGTTTGCTCTACCAGCCTGAGCTACGCCGCCAGAAAGTATTTAAATTATATCAAAGTCTTGGGGAAAAATCTATACTAAAATTTAAGAGTAGTGTCAAGGTATCTTCATACAAGACTCTATACCTTCAGGGGTCTTTATTGTTATATCTAAAAATTTTAAAAGGCAGCCTAATCCTACACTAAAAACAAACCCAGCAATGATATAAAATAGAATATTATTTTGAATAACAAAAGCAAAAATTCCAAAAGCAATTGTTAAGATCGCAATTATTACAGTATACCTACAAAATATTACATTAATACGTTCTCTAACGGTGGGTTTTCTAGGCTTTAATGCGGTTTTCATTTTACTCCTCTCCCCTCAATATCCTCTTTCATAAGAAGTCAAGGACGCAGATAAAATTGCTTTTTATAAAACCAGCCATATAAAAAATAAATGGCGGGGTCGATGGGCCCGACTATGCTCTTTGTGTTTAGACTAAACACTTTGATAAGTTTCGTCGGGTAAAATTCTACATTACAAAGCCATACGAAGCCTGCTCCTATGAAATTCTTACACAATAGCGAAGTATGGCAGGCGCTACTGCACCCAATTCAAACCTTATCGGAATCAAAGCTACTATTGTCATTGAACCTGTTAAACGAACAGCATTATATCAGATTATATCCCAAAAAGTCAAACAGTTACACCTGCTAGGCATATCTTATGAAAGCATAGCCAAAAGCCTAAATATTGATAAAGCACCAGCGCAAAAAGCCTGTAATTATACGGAAGAATAAAATATGTTTTGGTTATTCTATAATTATCACACAAAATACCCTTATCAAAAAAAGATCTGGATCAAAGTCTGCTTTTTACACGAAACTAATAAGGCTATCTTGGTTTTTTGTAACAGAAAAAAACTCTGGATTCCTAAGTCACGGGTATATAAGGTAAAATTAAAGACGGGTGTTTTTGAAATCTACACTAAAGAAAGCCCAGCTATCTCACATTACAAGATCTGACCCTGCCGTTTTCAAAAAAGGGAGTTGACCCCTTTTATTACTCTTACCAAAAGAAAATCTGGATTCCTAAATCAAGGGTATACAAGATAAAAGGGGACGGTTCGGCAGATTCAAGCTCCTAACGCAACAGTTCAGAAAATTTCTCATGAGGTGTTTGCCAGCTCAATGTTTTACGTGGCCTGTCATTTAATTCATCTTGGACTTCTCGATGAGAAGAACAAGAGTTCGAATTGGTTTCAGTGGCGGGGTCGATGGGATTCGAACCCACGATCACCTGCGTGACAGGCAGGGGACTTAAGCCAGACTAATCGACGACCCCGATAGATTTAAGATTATAAGTAAAAAGCCTGTTGTTGTCAAATTAAAAAATCAAATTTTTGTTGCCCTTGTCCTCCACCAAATAATATAAAACCATGGGCGATACAGGACTTGAACCTGTGACCCCTACCATGTCAAGGTAGTACTCTAGCCAACTGAGCTAATCGCCCTATTTAAATAAAAAAATATGCCGGGGGCGGGACTTGAACCCGCACGTCTCTTACGAAACAACAGATTTTAAGTCTGTGTTGTCTGCCAATTCCAACACCCCGGCATAGTTAGTTCAAAGTTCATAGCTCATACTCATGGCTCATAGATATTAGTTCATAGATAATTTACTTTTAAACTATGAGCTATAAGCTACACAAGGCGTGGGCCGGATTTGAACCGGCGCGTAGCGGTTTTGCAGACCGCTGCCTTACCACTTGGCTACCACGCCACTATCTAATACTTTTATTTTTTAAAAAACTATAGACAGACTACTTTTTACTTTTTTCTTTTGGTTTTGATTTTTCTTTTGCTTTTACTTTTATCTTTCCGTCTCTAATTTCTTTCAGAGCATTATCTAAAACCTTCTCTCCAGGTTTATCAATTAAAACCTTTTCTCCATCAGCTAAAGCAATAGCTCTTTTTGCAGCTAAAATAGTTACTTCATAAATTGATCCACTACTTGCTTTTAAAAGTTTTTCTAGGGGTATGCTTACTCCGCTCATTTCACTCTCCTATTTATCCGAATTAAGAATAATACTTTCTAGTTCCTTTAAGGTATCTTTTATATTTCTGTTTATTACCGAATAATCATAATCTTTGGAAAGCTCCACTTCTTTTTTTGCAAGTTTTACTCTTTTCTTAATAACTCCTTTATCCTCATCCCTTTTTTCCATTCGCCGATAAAGTTCTTTTTCTGACGGTGCAACAAGAAAAATAGTAGTTACTTTTTTAGCCTTTAAATCTTTTTTAAGGCACATTCCTCCTTTAACATCAATGCATAAAACAAGGTTTTTACCTGTTCTTTTGGCTAACCCATATAAAATCTTTGGCGTTCCGTAATAGTTTTCTAATACCTTCTGGTTTTCAAGAAAAAATTTATTTTTCTTTAGTCGTAAAAACTCATCTTCTTCAATAAAAAAATAGTCTTTTCCATCTTTTTCTTTATCTCGTTTTTTCCGAGTAGTTATGGTAACCCCTTTTACAAAATCTTTTTTTATTCTTTCCCGCGCAAACAATTGCTCAACAATGGTAGTTTTACCTGCCCCCCCTGGTCCAGAGATAATAAAAACTTTTGGATTTCTCATTCTATATTCTGCGCCTGTTCTTTTATCCTTTCTAAATAATTTTTTCCTTCAATTATTAGCAAAGCTAAATTTTTCTTTTTGGTTTTGCTAGAAGCCGCATTTAATTCTCTTAAAATTTCTTGAGTTAAAAAATCTAAAGCTCTTCCTTGGGGCGTCCATTGCTTAGAATTAATTTTGCTTTCTAATTTACTTATATAGAACAATGTTAAAGAAATCTCTTCATCAATATCTTCTCTCCCGTTTTCAATTTTATTAACTTTAGGTTTTTCTTTTTTTATCTTCTCAACATTGTTTTTTAATTTGCTTAGGTTCTCTATAATTTCCTTTTTTATGGCTTTTCCTTCTTTCTCTTTAAATTTTACAAACTTGTTTAAGACTTCTTTTATCGCTAAAGGGATTAACCCCTTATCTCTTTTTCCGCTATGGCTTAAAGAGATTGCTTGTGGCAAATTTAAAATATCACTTATTTCAATATCAGCCTTTAGATTATACTTTTTATTTAAGGACTTTATCTGAGTAACATAACGACAAACAACCTCTTCGTCAACATATACTTTTTTAATTTGTGGCTTAGCTGAAAAAATAAAAACTTCTACCTTACCCCGATTAATCTTTTTTTTAATTTCTCGCTTAATTTTTTCTTCTAATAAAAGATCTTCAATTGGTAAATTATGGATACAAATATCTAAATATTTAAAATTTGAAGACCTTAAAATTACTTGAGTAGTTTGCTCTCCTCTGCTTACTTGTGCAGAAGCATAAGCGGTCATTGATCTCATATCCAAATCTCCTTGTTGCTATTTTCTTGAGCTATTTTTTTTGAAGGATAAAGTTCGCAAACAATTTCATCAGGGTCAAACCATAATTTTATTTCTCTCTCAGCTTCCTCTATACTACTTGAAGCATGAATTACATTTTCAAACAAACCGGTTGTTAAAATTCTCCCATAAGCTCCTCTTATACTTATCGGATCAGCCTGTTCAGGATTGGTTGCCCCAGCTATATCTCTAACTTTTTTAATGGCATCCTCTCCCCAATAAATCAAAGGCATAACTCTATTTTCCCCATGAAGCTGCCCTGTAATATACTTAGCTAGTTCTGGATAAAAAGATTCTTTTTGAAGATGATGATAGTGCTTATTAGCTAATTCAATATCAACCTTTACTATTTTTGCTCCAATTATTTTCAGTTTAGCTTCAGAAAGCCTGCTTAGAATATTCCCGGTAAGAGACTTTTTTAATCCATCTGGTTTAATAATAACTAAAGTAGCTTCATCCCTCATTTTCTTTGAACCTCCTTATAAACTTTATTTTAATTTTTTAATAATTCGTTCTAGATCCTCTAAGCTGTAATACTCAACAACAATTCTACCACGATTTTTCTTTTTGTTGAAGACTTTAACTTTAGTTCCTAATAATTTTTGAAGTCTCTCCTCTAGCTCAACTATAAAAGGATCGCTCTTCTTTTTCTTTTTAGACACCATCCTAACTTTATTTTCTATCTCTCTAACCGACATTCCTTCTTTTAAAATCTGATAAAATATTTTTTCTTGGGTTTGGATTTTATCAGCTCCTAAGATTGTTCGGGCCTGAGTTCGAGTAATCATTCTTTTACGCACAGCCTCTTTTATTTTTTCTGGTAATTTAAGTAATCGTAAAACATTTACCACTGTGGTCTTATCTTTGCCAACAAATTTAGCAACATCTTCTAATGAAAAATCAAAATCTTCGATTAACCTTTTAAAAGCTTCTGCTTCTTCTATGGGATTTAAATCTTGTCTCTGAAGGTTTTCAACAATAGCTAAAACAAAAGCCTCTTTATCGTCTAGTTCCTTAATAATAGTTGGTATCTCCTTGAGCCCCAAAGACTTAGCAGCTTCATACCTTCTTTCTCCAGCAACAATTTCATAGCTTCCTCCACTTATTTCTCTTGCTACAATTGGTTGAATAAATCCTTTTTCTTTGATTGATCTAGTTAGTTCTCCTAATTCTTTTTCACTTATTTCTTGTCTAGGTTGGCATTTAGCAGGCTTTACTTTATCTAATGATAAGCGAATGAATTCTCTTGGTAACATTGCTGCTGTCTTTTTAGGAATAAGTGCATCCAATCCTCTACCTAAAACCTTTCTATCCATTTCCCCTCCTAGTTCTCCTATTAAATTAATTCAATTGCTAACCATAACTTGTTATTGGACTTCGATAGTTTTTTGTCCAACTTCTATCCTTTCTTTTAATACTTCCTGGGCTAAATTAAAATAGGCTTTGCTACCTACACAACCAGAATCATAAAAACATATTGGCTTACCAAAGCTAGGTGCTTCAGCAAGTCTTATATTTCGTGGCACAATAACATTAAATGTTTTTTTCTGAAAAAAATTCCTTACCTCCTCTATAACCTGTAAGGTAAGACGAGTACGAAAATCACCCATAGTAAGAAGAACTCCCTCTATCTCTAAAGACGGTTTTAGCCTCTCGCGAACTAATTCTATTGTATTAACCAATTTAGAAACTCCTTCCAAAGCATAATATTCACATTGGATTGGGATAATTAAGCTATCTGAAGCTACCAAAACGTTTAATGTAAGTAACCCTAAAGATGGCGGCGCATCAATAATAATATAAGAAAAATCATCTTTTACTTGTTTTACTTTATCTTGTAGTTGCATCTCTCTATTTTCAATATTTACTAACTCAACTTCTCCTCCGGTAAGAGAGATATCTGAAGGACTAATATATAAATTGGGCCATTTAGTAGGATAAATACTTTCTGAAATACTAGTTTTACCCATGATTGTATCGTAAATTGAATTTTTGTCTTGACTATCAAACCCAACTCCTGAAGTAGCATTGCCTTGAGGATCCATATCTATAAGCAAAGTTTTTTTACCGGCTAAACCTAAAAGTGAGCTTAAATTAATAGCTGTAGTAGTTTTGCCTGTCCCCCCTTTTTGATTACAAATACCAATTATTTTGCCCATTTTTATTTACGAGTTTTTACGTTTTCACGTGGAAACTTTAAAAGCTTACTGATTTCTTACCTTTTTCTGTTTCCCTTTTCAGGTAAAACTTAATCTATTCTAATACACCATAGGTAGTATTGTCAAGCTTTTTGTATTAACCTCCTGCAAAAGGTAAATTGTAACTCATATTGCGACAACATTCAACTCAAAATTCCTATTCTGTTTTTTGTTGGTTTTGCTACCTTACAAAATAACAGATTTTGAGAGCTATGGGCATTTTTTACCCTCTAACTGTCGCACTTGTGATTACAATCTTCTTCCAAAGAAAGGGAGTTGACCCCTTTTATTCTACAGCTCGCTGATTGCGTTTTCACGTGGAAACTTTAAATATACAGTTCCCCATTGCTTTTTTGGGTTTAGCTTTTTAGATATACAAAAAAATAGCTTTAGAATTATTTTACTTGCTGAGCTTTAGATAGGCGTGATTGGTAACTTAAGGTAAAGATATTCTGTACGAGCCAATAAATGGTCAATGCTGCTGGGAAACCATAGAATATAACTCCAATAAACACAGCAAAGAACAACCCCATAGACTTTTGTTGGGATGAAGCTGTAGGGGAGGATACAGTTATTTTTTGTTGTACTATCCCCATGATCATTAACAAAACAGGAAGAAGATTTAAATAATTTATAGGTGCTGGGAAAGGAAGTTGCAATAAATGATCTGGAGAGGCAAGATCTTTAATCCATAAAAAACTAGCCCCCCTAAATCCTATAAAACGATAAACAATCTGATAAAAAGCCATGATTATCGGTATCTGAAAAAATAAGGGTAAACAACCTCCTAAAGGATTTATTTTATGCTTACGGTATAGTCCAAGTGTTTCTTTTTGAATCTTTTGAGGATTATCCTTATATTTTGTTTTGAGCTCTTCAACTTCAGGTTGGATTTCTTGCATTTTCCTCATTGCTTTGCTACTTTTAGAAGTAAAAGGGAAGAGGACTAAAGAGGCTAAAGCTGAAAACACAACAATACTGACTCCCCAATTTTTAAAAATACCATAAAAGAAATAAAGAAGCTTTATCATCCATACAGCTATTCCATTAAAAAACCCATAATACATAATTCCTTGCAACCCAAAGACTTCCAATTCTTTTTCAACCTGCGGGCCTAGATAAAGAAAGATTTCGTTGTTGGGAGACATTAAATATAGGTGTGCTTTTTTCTTGCCTTCGCTTACCCATTTTAGATCATAATCTCCTTTGAGCAAAGACATAGCATAATATCTATCTCGGGCTCCAGAAAACTTTACACTATTATAGGTAACCTCTTTTATTTTTCTTGGGGAAATTCTTTTTATTTTCTTATCTTGAGAATAAAAAATTTCTTGATACCTTTGGTCTAAAACCTTGGGACTCAGATAATTAGAAAATAAAACTACTGGCGTTGCAGGAAGAGGATTGATCTTTATTCCTAAAACATAATCTTGAAAATTAAATTCTTTTGTTTCTCCTTCTGGACCCTTAAATTCAAGAGTCTCACCTCTAAGTTTAAAAGTGAATTCTTTTTCCCGATCTTCAGGCAAAAGCCCTATATTTTGAAAAGGTAATTCATATTCTTCTTCTCCTATAGCAATTTTTTTAATATAACCACCTGTAGTAGAATATGTTACAACAAAATTACCTACAGAAATTTTTGGCAATTCTAGGCTTTCTTCCTCATCTTCTAAAACTAGAGGAGTAGCCTCTTGAGATATTTCAGCAGGAAAAGTGTTAAACCTTGTTTCTACAGCTTGTTGTTGGCTATTTCCTTGAACTGGAGCTGGTTGTGGAACAAATTTGGCAACAACATGCGAATAAACAAGAAAAAACACAAGAGTTATTGAAAATGCTAAAAATAGTCGTTTTTCCATATTATTTTATTGGGTCAAAACCCCCTTTTAGAAAAGGATTACAACGGAGGACACGTATAACAGTAAGCTTCAGAGCTTTAAAAAAAGGTTTTTTCAAAAAGGCTTCTTGTGCATACTCTGAACAAGTTGGAGTATAAATACAATGCTGCGGAAAAAATCTTGAAACAGAACGATATAGCCCTATTAAAAAAAGGGCTATTCTCCTCATATAGTAAGCCTTTTCCGCCCCTTTGCTCTTCTGCGTTTTATAATATTCTTACCACCAGCAGTAGCCTTACGAGCTCGATACCCTCTCTTTTTTTTAGCCTTAATATTTGTTGGTGTTTTTAAATTCTTTTTCATCTTTTAATTATAATGGTTTTCCCTATTTTATTGCCTTGCTTTTAATTTTAAGGCCCTACTCCCAAACAATATTAGTGATGGATCCAATAAAACCCTTCGGGTATCTGTCTTCGACAGATTGGATGCATAGGTGAAATTTTAGCATATATTACCCCTGTGTCAACTATAAAAATGTTGCAAAGAACTTTTATTGCGGTATAATTATTTTCACCTCATAGCTAGGTGTGAATAACTTGTGAATTTTGTGAACTCATCCTTATTATGGCAGAACAAATTTGGCAAACCTGTAAAGAAAAACTTAAGAATACGTTAGGAGATACTTCTTTCGATACTTGGATTGCTCCGTTAAATTTAAAAAAGATAACCCATTCATCATTAGTCTTAGAAGCGCCAGATAGTTTCTTTAAAGATTGGGTTGAAAGCCGACATCTTCCTCAAATAAAACAATCCTTAAAAGACATTACTCAAAGAGATTTTGAAATTACTTTTGATGTAAACCCAACTCTTTTAAAAAGAAAAACTACTAAAATTTTTAAAACAATTCAGAAAAGTTTTCGCGAAGAGCCTCAAGACTCTTTACGTTTAAATCGTCGTTTTACTTTTGATAATTTTATTGAAGGAGCTTCAAACCGTATGGCTCATGCTGCTTCCTTAGCTGTTTCCAATGCTCCTGGAAAATCTTATAACCCTCTTTTTATTTATGGAGGAGTAGGCTTAGGGAAAACCCATCTTATGCAAGCAATAGCTCAACATACTCTTTCTCTTAACAACCAAGCAAAAGTAAAATACACTTCTTCTGAAAAATTCACCAATGAACTTATTTTTTCTATACGCAACCGTTCCACTGAAAAATTTCGCCAAAAACATAGAGAAATTGATATCCTATTAATTGACGACATTCAGTTTCTTGCTGGTAAAGAAGCTGCTCAAGAAGAATTTTTCCATACCTTTAATGTTTTATATGATTACCATAAACAAATTATCGTCTCTTCTGATAAACCCCCAAAAGAAATTGCTAAGCTTGAAGAAAGACTTGTTTCTCGATTTAATTGGGGGCTAGTGGTGGATATCCAGCTTCCTGATTTTGAAACTAGGGTGGCAATCTTACAAAAAAAACTTGAACAAGACCCAATAAAAATAGATTCTGATGTAATTCACTTTATCGCTAAAAACATTACTACCAATATTCGAGAATTAGAAGGAGCGTTGGTTAGGATTATTGCTTACTCTCTTATAGAAAACAAACCAATCACCTTAGAATTAGCCAAAGAAATTTTAAAAGACATGGTAAAAGAGATATATCACCGAATAACTCCGGCTACTATCTTATCAAAAGTTGGTGACTATTTTGGAATACCAAAAGAAGACTTAAAAAAGAAAAAAAGAACTAAAACCTTAGTTATACCTCGTCAAGTAGGAATGTATTTGATACGAGAACTTACGGATTTGTCTTTACCGGAGATTGGTAGTTTTTTTGGAGCTAAGCACCATACAACTATTCTTTACGCATGTAAAAAGGTTCGCCACGATTTATTAACAAATATTAAGCTTAGATTAATTATTGACACTCTTACACAGGAAATTAAGAACTTATAAAGAAGTTTTTAAATAAAATAGTTGTTTTTGTCTTTGGTTTTGATACAATAACCACCTCTTAACAGAATTCACAGGGTATACTACTATTACTACTATGAAATTTATTATTAATAAAGATATATTAGTAGAGAACTTACAAAAAGTGTTGGGACCGACAACAACCAAACAAAACTTCCCTATGCTCAGTAGTGTTTTGTTAACTACTACAGAAAACAATTTAAAACTTACAACTACTGATTTAGATATAAGCATAATATCTCTACAGGAGCTTGAGAAAACAGAAAGTGGAGAAATAGCTATTCCAATGAAAAAGTTTTTTTCAATCATTCGGGAGCTTCCACCAGAAAAAATTACTGTCGAGACAATCAAGAATCACCTCTTAATAAGATGTGAAAAAGTTGAGTTTAAGGTGAGCACATTAAATCCTGAGGAATTCCCTCAAATTCAGGAGAAAGGGGGAGTATCTTTAATAAAGATTGATCCTCAAGAATTAGGAGCAATGATCAGATTAACTTCTTTTTGTGTTGGGCACGAAGACTCTAATTATGTATTAGGAGGGATTTTATTTGAAATAGAGGAAAATATAATCAAGTTAATCTCTACTGATGGCAAAAGGTTATCCTTTGTACAAAGAAAGCTACCCTCTAAACAACCAGAGATAACCTCAAAAATATCTTTTATTTTACCAATTAAAGCGGTAAATGAACTCCAGAAACTAATAAAAGATAAAATTGGAGAAGTGTATTTGTCTGTAGAAGATAATAGAGTTGGTTTTGACTTTAAAGATACTCATTTTATTGCCCGCCCAATAGAAGGGGAGTTCCCTGACTATGAGCAATATATTCCTAAAGAAGGGAGAGATAAACTTGTAGTTGAACGAAAAAAAATGCTCTTTGCTTTAAAGAGAGCTAGTTTGCTTTCTACAACAGACCATCTGGGAGTAAAGATGGAGTTAAAAAAAGATCATTTGAATATTTACAAAAATACCCCCCAGTTAGGTGAGGTAAGAGAGAGAGTGGATGTAAAATATAGTGGGTCACATTTGGAGATAGGTTTTAATCCAAGTTATCTAATAGATGTGCTTAAGAATTTAAGCGATGAAGAAGTTTGTATTGATTTTTTCGGTTCTGACAAACCAGCTGTTTTGAGAAAGGAAGATTATATATATCTTCTTCTTCCAATGAAATCTTAATTTATTATGGCCGTACATATAAAAGATTTAGTAGAGAAGTTTTTAGCTGAAAAAAAAGAAGAGTATCAAGAAAAAGAAAAAGTCCAGCAAATAATAGAAAAGGTTTTAGATTTTGGAGAGAGAGAAAAAGTTTGTGTCAAAGGAATTTGTAAAAACGAAGTAGTTCTTTATTCCCCGTCTTCTAGTTTTAGTTATGATTTTAAGTTAAAGAAAGAAAAGATACTTGCGGAAGTTATAAAAGGATTTCCAAGAGTTAAAAATATAAGGTTAGAAATAGGTTAGATATGGCAAAAGAACAAAAATACGATGCTACAACAATTCAGGTTTTAGGGGGGATTGAAGCTGTAAGAAAACGTCCAGCAATGTATATTGGTGACACTGCAACCCGAGGCCTTCACCATTTGGTCTATGAAGTTGTTGATAATTCTATTGATGAAGCTTCAGGAGGATATTGCGACAAGATAAAAGTCACTGTGCACAGCGATAATAGTGTTTCAGTGGAAGATAATGGTAGAGGTATCCCAGTAGGAATCCATAAAAAATTAAAAAAGTCAGCCTTAGAAGTTGTTTTGACTACTCTTCATGCTGGGGGAAAATTTGACCACAGAGTCTATAAGGTTAGTGGTGGGTTACATGGAGTAGGAGTTAGTTGTGTTAATGCTTTGAGCGAATGGTTAGACGCAGAGGTAAAAAGAGAAGGGAAAGTCTATCACCAAAGTTTTGAATGTGGTCAGAGCAAGACAAAAGTAAAAGTAATCGGAAAAGCTAAGGCTACTGGAACTAAAATCACTTTCAAACCCGATGAAAGCATATTTTCAGTAACTGAGTTTTCTTTCGATGTTCTTTCTCAAAGATTAAGAGAACTGGCTTTTTTAAATAAAACTGTAGAGATAACTCTCTCAGATGAAAAAAAAGAAAAGGATGTTGTTTTTAAGTTTAAAGGAGGAATTGTTTCTTTTATAGAATACCTTAATCGCAATAAAGACCCTTTACATAAAAAAATAATTTATTTTGAAAAAGAAAAGGATGGAATTATTGTTGAAGGTTCTCTTCAATATAATGATGGGTATAAAGAAACAATTTATTCATTTGCTAATAATATAAATACTATTGAAGGAGGGACTCATTTGAGTGGGTTTAAAACTGCACTCACTCGGGCTCTTAATCAATATGCTAAGGGAAAAAATCTTTTAAAAGATTTAAATAATATTTCTGGAGATGATGCTAGGGAAGGAATTTGCGCGATTATAAGTGTTAAAATACCTAATCCGCAGTTTGAAGGTCAAACTAAAACAAAGTTGGGGAATTCTGAAGTTGACGGGTTAGTGAATTCAGTTGCTTTCGAAGCCTTAAGTGGATTCTTTGAAGAGACACCAGGAGTAGTTAATAAAATAGTTCAAAAAGCAGTTTTAGCAGCAAGAGCAAGAGATGCTGCAAGAAAAGCCCGTGATTTAACTAGAAGAAAAGGGGCTCTAGATTCTGCTAGTTTACCAGGAAAGCTTGCTGATTGTTCAGAAAAAAATGCTGAGTTTTCTGAAGTTTATATAGTTGAAGGAGAATCTGCTGGAGGTTCAGCTAAACAGGCGAGAGATAGAACTTTTCAGGCTATTTTACCAATAAAGGGGAAAATACTTAATGTTGAAAAAGCTCGTTTAGATAGAATTTTAGGTAGCGAAGAAATAAGAACTATTATTTCAGCCTTGGGGACTGGAATAGGTGATGAATTTAATCCAGAAAAATTAAGGTATCATAAAGTTATTATAATGGCTGATGCTGATGTGGACGGTTCACACATACGAACTTTAATATTGACTTTGTTTTATCGGCACATGCTAGGGTTGATAAAAGGAGGGAATATCTTTATAGCTCAGCCACCTTTGTATAGAATAAAAAAGAAAAACTGGGAAGAATATATTCACACAGAAAAAGAAATGAACGATATTATGCTTTCTTTAGGGACTAAAGCTGCAAAATTAAAAAAAGTTGGAAAAGGAGAAAAGACTTTATCTCAGAAAGATTTAGAGAAGCTTATAAAACATATTATAATTATCGAGCAACTAGAATTATCTCTAGAGAAAAAGGGTATTCCGTTTAAAGGGTATATAAAAGCAATTGATACTAAGAAAAAGAAATATCCGGCTCATAAAATAGCAGTTAACCAAAACCCGATATTTCTTTTTGAGCAAGACAAACTAGCTTCATATGGTTCTATTGAAGAACTTAATCACATAGAAATATATGAATCCCATGAAATTAAAAAAATTAATGAAGAATTCCTAAAATTAAAAACTTCTTTACAAGATTATTATGGTCAAAATAAAGACTTGTTTATTGTGGCAAGTGAAGATAATGGCGAAGAAATTAAGTGTAAATCTTTAAAAGCTGTTCTTCAACAGGTAAGGAAATTAGCTACCAAAGGGATGAGTATCCAGCGTTATAAAGGGTTAGGAGAAATGAATCCTGAACAATTATGGGAAAGCACAATGGATCCAGCTAAAAGAACACTAGTCCGAGTAATTTTAGAGGATACAGTAGAGGCTGATAGGATATTTACTATTTTAATGGGGAATCAAGCTGAACCGAGAAGAGAATTCATTCAAGCTTATGCTCATGAAGCAAGTAATTTGGATGTGTAAAAAATGAGTGAAGAAAATACAGGAAAGATAGTAGACAGATATTTAGAAGAGGAGATGAAGGAGTCTTATCTTTCTTATGCTATGAGTGTAATCGTGGGGAGAGCTTTGCCTGATGTTAGAGATGGGTTAAAACCAGTACAAAGAAGAATACTTTATGCAATGCATGATCTGCACTTACGATTCAGTCAGCCTCATAAAAAATGCGCAAGAATAGTTGGTGAATGTTTAGGTAAGTATCATCCTCATGGTGATAGCGCGGTTTATGAAGCTTTGGTTAGAATGGCTCAGGATTTTTCTTTGCGCTATCCATTAATAAATGGACAAGGTAATTTTGGATCAATTGATGGTGATCCTCCAGCAGCTATGCGTTATTCTGAAGCCAGAATGGCAAAAATAAGCGAGTGTATATTACAGGATATTGAAAAAAAGACTGTTAACTTTTTTCCTAATTTTGATAATTCTTTAACTGAACCAGAAGTCCTACCTTCTATATTACCAAACATGATGCTTAATGGAGCAAGTGGTATTGCAGTTGGTATGGCTACAAATATTCCACCACATAATCTTGAGGAAGTTTGCAATGCTTTAGAGTATTTGATAGATCACCCTGAAGCTGAAGTCAAGGATCTCTACAAATTTGTTCACGGTCCTGATTTTCCTACTGGAGGAACTATTTGCGGAAAAAGCGATATTCTCAACATGTATAAAAATGGGAGAGGTAAACTTACAGTAAGAGCTAAGGCTAGGATTGAACATGATAAAAATAAAGAAAAAATAATTATTAGTGAGATCCCTTATCAATTAAACAAAACAACTCTTTTGGAACAGATAGTTAAATTAGTTAACGATAAGAGAATAGAAGGAATTTCTGATTTGAGAGACGAATCGGACAAAGAAGGAATAAGGGTTGTTATTGAGATGAAGAGAGATGCCCAAGCTGATGTAGTTTTAAATCGGCTTTATAAACATACTAGTATGGAGACTACTTTTGGAGCTATTTTTCTTTGTCTAGTTAACAGGAAACCGCAAACTCTGAATTTAAAAGAGATGCTATCCCATCATGTCCATTTTCGTAAAGAAGTTATTGTGAAAAGAGCTCGGTTTGAATTAAATAAGGCTGAGCGTAGAGCTCATATACTAGAAGGTTTAGAAATAGCTCTTAAGTTTTTGGATCAGGTAGTAGAGACAATAAAAAAATCTAAAAATCCTCCTGAAGCTAAAGAAGCACTAATAAAGAAATTTAAATTAAGTGAGATTCAAGCTCAAGCTATTCTTGAAATGCAATTGCAAAGGCTTTGTGCTTTAGAAAGGAAAAAAATAGAAGAAGAATATTCAGGACTTCTTAAACAAATAGAATATTTAAAAGGAATATTAGCTTCTGAAAAAAAACAAGAGGCTTTAATAAAAGAAGAACTTAAAGAGATAAAAGAAAAATTTTCTGATAAAAGACGTACCAATATTGTGACTCAAAAAGAAGAAATCGAAGTCGAAGATTTAATAATAGAGGAAGACATGGTTATCAGCATCACTGGTTCGGGTTATATTAAAAGTCTGCCGATCACTACTTACCGTCAACAGAAAAGAGGGGGTAGAGGAGTAACTGCTATGGGCACTTCTGATGCTGATTTTGTTGAACAGCTATTCGTAGCTTCAAGCAAGGATATCCTTTTGTTTTTTACTAATCAAGGCAAGGTTTACCCTTTAAAGACTTATGAGGTACCTACTGGTTCAAGGACTTCTAAAGGTAGGGCGATAGTTAATGTCTTGAGCCTATCAAATAAAGAAAAAATAACCACAGTTCTTTCAGTTGATAAATTTGATCAAAATAAATTCATTTTTATGGCTACTCAACAGGGTATGGTTAAAAGAACCTCTTTAAGTTTATTTTCTAATCTTCGTAAAAATGGGATATGTGCGATTAGCTTGGCTAAGGGGGATAATCTTATAGGGGCAGTTATTAGTGGAGACGAAGAAGTTATCTTAGCTACCCGGAAAGGACTTTCAATAAAATTTAAGAATGGTGATATAAGGCCAACTGGAAGGCAATCACAAGGAGTTAGAGGGATAAGATTGGGGAAGGATGATATAGCCTTAGAAATGGTTTTAGTAAAAGAATCTTTAAAAAAAGAAAATGCTTACCTTCTAACTGCTACTGAAAATGGATTTGCTAAAAGAACCCTTATTCCAGAGTATCGACTTCAGTCTCGAGGCGGCAAGGGTGTAATAAATATAAAGTTATCACCAAAGATTGGTGAAGTTAAAGCTTTAATTTTAGTAAGGCCTGATGATGAAGTTATGTGTATTACTCAAAAAGGTATCTTAATCAGAGCAAAGGTTCAAAGTATTCGAGTGTCAGGTCGTTCTACTCAAGGAGTAAAAATAATCAATCTTGAAAAAGGGGATAAGCTTTCCACTATAGCCCGTATTGTTCCTGAAGAATAAGAAACAATTCATGATTTGCTGGCTGCAGATATAAATTAGTTATTTAGAAAGTTTATTGACAAATTAACTTTATAACTTAAAATAGAAACACTTTCGACCCCATCGTCTAGCCTGGTTCAGGACATCGCCCTTTCACGGCGACGGCGCCGGTTCAAATCCGGCTGGGGTCGTTTTTTATTTTTATAAGCAAATAAAAGATGCAAGAGACGAAAAAGAAAAAACCTTTAGGTTTGTTAATTTTAGGAGGACTTAATTTTATAATATTAGGGGTTTTTTCCTTAGGTTTTTTTTCTATTGTTTATATGAACCCTTCTTCAGAAATTAGCAAAACTCTGCTAACTGAGTTTAGCAAACATGTGCCAGATCAAACTTTAAGTATAGAACAATTTAAGACAATAATTTTATCTCAAATAATTTTAGCTATTGTATTTTTAATTTCAGGCCGGGGGGTTCTTAGTCAAAAAGAATGGGGCCGTCGCTTAACTCTTTATTTTTCTTTCTTTATGGTTATCTTAGCTGCAGTGTCAGTTATATTTCAACCAGCATCAATTAACAGTGCTTTTCTGCATATAGTATATCCAGGGATACTTATTATTTATTTTACTAATAAGAAGATTGAAAAAATATTTGTTTTTTCTCAAGAAAAAGACGAAATAGGAGAGAAAGAATAATGTGTGGGATTTTTGGTTATGTAGGGGAAGGAGCTTCTTTTTCTTCGTTGATCGAGGGACTAGAAAAGTTAGAATACAGAGGTTATGATTCTTGTGGTGTAGCTGCAATAGATAATCAAAAACTTTTTCTACAGAAAAGATCTGGCAAAATTCAAAAGTTAAAAGAAAAGTTAGAAGATAAGCTCGACAAGAAAACCTCTCTTTGTATTTTACATACTCGCTGGGCAACTCATGGTAGACCAAATAAAATTAATGCTCACCCTCATTTAGATCGTAAAAAGAAAATTGCTCTTGTCCATAATGGGATTATTGAAAATTTTCTTCCTTTGAAAAATCAATTAATTAAAGAAGGTTATACATTTGTCACTGAAACTGATACTGAGGTTATAGTTTGTTTAATTGAAAAATTTTATAAAAAATCTCTTGAAGCAGGCGTTATTAAGGCAATAAGCAAATTAAAAGGATCATTTGCTTTAGGAGTGATATCTATTGACCAACCCGATAGGGTTATTGCTGTTAGGAAAGACAGCCCTTTAATTATTGGCTTAGGTAAAGAAGGAAATTTTTTAGCCTCAGATGTGCCAGCTTTACTTTCTTTTACTAAGAAAGCAATTTATTTAAAAGATCAAGAACTAGCAATTTTAGAGAAAAAAACAGTTAGAGTATTTAATTTTCAGAAAAAAAAAATAAAGTTAAAAATAGAAGACATTAAAATTAAAAATGAAGAAGCAGAAAAAAAGGGATATGAGCATTTTATGCTTAAAGAGATTTTTGAGCAGCCGACAGTTTTGCGCAAAATTTTGTCATCATATTGTAAAGGAAAAAAAATACATTTCCCGAACTTTGAAGATTTTGATAAATATCTAAGGAAAACCAAGAAGATTTTTATAACTGCTTGCGGTACGGCTTATCATGCTGGTTATGTAGCTAAATATTTTCTTGAAAAATATTGTAATGTTGATGTTGAAATAGATACTTCTTCAGAATTTCGCTATCGGAAGATTAAACTAAGAAAAGGAGATTTGCTTTTAGCTATTTCACAATCTGGAGAGACAGCAGATACCTTGGCTGCAGTAAGAGAGGCTAAGAAATGTGGAGTAAAAGTTTTAAGTATTTGCAATGTTTTAGGTTCAAGCTTAGTTAAAGAGAGCGATACAATTATCTTTACTTTAGCTGGTCCTGAAATTGGTGTTGCTTCAACTAAAGCCTATATAGCTCAGGTTTTTTGTCTTTATCTATTCTCTCTTTATTTAGCTAAGCTCAAAAATGTAACAAAGGATAGAAAAATACAAGAGATTTTAAGTGGTCTAAAAAAAACACCGCATTATTTGCAAGAAATTTTAAATGACAGTTCAAAGATTAAAAGGATTGCTAATAAATTTTCTAAATTTGGCTCATTTCTATTTTTAGGTCGAGGGATAAATTACCCCTCAGCTTTAGAAGGAGCTTTGAAATTGAAAGAGATTTCTTATATTCCTGCTGAAGGTTATCCAGCTGGAGAGATGAAACATGGGCCGATTGCTTTAATTGATGAGTATCGAGCTGTTGTCTGTATTGCTCCTAGAGATAACCTTTATGAGAAGATGGTAGGCAACATGCAGGAGGTCAAAGCAAGGAAGGGAAAAATTTTAACAATTTTAAATAGCGAAGACAAAGAGGCTAGTACTCTAAGCCGACAAATAATATATATACCTAAAATAAAAAATCAAAGTCTAAGCCCTTTTTTAGTGGCAGTAAGTTTGCAATTGTTTGCTTACTATGTGGCCAAGAATAGAGGGTGTGAAATTGACCAACCAAGGAATCTTGCAAAATCAGTTACTGTGGAATAGTAATCGTAAAACAAAATGTTATACATAGTTGCGACTCCAATTGGAAATTTAGAAGACATAACTTTAAGAGCTATTCGTGTTTTAGCAGAAGTGGATCTTGTTTTAGCTGAAGATACTCGTAAAACTGGAATGCTTTTAAAGAGGCTAAATATAAACCCCGTTAAAAGTGCCGAGCTTAAAGAAAAAAAAGGTAATACTTCTAACGGGGTGAAAAAAGAATTATTTAGTTTTTATGAGCACAACGAGACAAGAAAAATGCCTTTGGTCCTTGAAGAGCTGAGGAAAGGAAGAGACGTTGCGATGGTTTCAAGCGCAGGCACACCAACCATATCAGATCCAGGGTATAAGTTAATAAAAGCTTGTAGGGAAGAAGGCATCCCAGTTACTTCTTTGCCTGGCCCAAGTAGTATTATTAATTGTTTAGCTTTGTCTTCAATATCTCACGATAAGTTTGTTTTTTTAGGATACATGCCACGAAAAAAAAGTGCTCAGAAAAAGTTGTTAGAAGAAACAAAAGAATGGGGCATTAATTTAGTGTTTTTTGAATCTCCCTATAGAATAATAAAATCATTAAAGTTGATAAAAGAGATTTTAGGAGAAACTAGGGTGGTTATTGGCAGAGAAATGACTAAAAAGTTTGAAGAGGTCCTAGAAGTTGGGGTAAGTGAAGCTATAGAGCACTTTAGCAGAAAAGCGCCTAAGGGTGAGTTTGTCTTGGTTATAGACAATAGAAAAGCTAAAGAAGCAAGAAAAGCTAAAGAAGCAAGAAAAGCATTAAAAGATTAAGCCAATATAGAGATTTTTGGCCTATGAGATTTTTCTTGACAAAGCACTGAGGATAAGGTATATATTATGTAGCCTTTAATTTGGTCCGGTGAGGCCAGCAAGGACATATTATGAGAAAGTTTAAAGAATCTCAAAAAGTGGGCCGTTTTAGTATAAAGCTGAAACGGTTTTTTTATTTTTATGAGTAATAAAAAGGAAATAAAGAAAATACTTTCAAAAGACGATATCAAAAGAACTCTTTATCGTCTAGCTCACCAAATAGTAGAAAAAAGTTCTTCTTCTGAGGAGATAGCTCTTGTTGGTATCCAGACTCGAGGAGTATATCTAGCCCGTAGAATTCAATCAATAATAAAAGAAATAGAGGGTAAAGACGTTCCTTTGGGGGTGTTAGATATTACTCTTTATCGAGACGATTTAACTGTTCTTGGGCCTAAGCCAATAGTTAAAGAGACTAAACTTGCTTTTGATTTAAGCGATAAGGTAGTAATCCTTGTCGATGATGTCCTCTATACTGGTAGAACTGTAAGAGCAGCTTTGAATGAGATTATGGATTTTGGTAGACCAAAAAGAGTAGAATTTTTGGTTTTAGTGGACAGAGGGTTCAGGGAATTACCGATAAGGGCTGATTATGTAGGTAAAAATATTCCTACTTCACGCCAAGAAGTTGTTGAAGTTAATTTAGAAGAAAGTGATTGCAACGATGAGGTAGTAGTAATTAAGAACATGGACTAATATGGAAGAGTGGCAGAAAAAACATATTTTAGGAATAAAAGACTTTAGCCGTCAAGAGATTGAAACTGTGCTTTCTTTGGCAGATTCTTTTAAAGAAATTTCTGAAAGAGAGGTTAAAAAAGTTCCGGCCTTGCGCGGTAAGACAATCGTTAATTTGTTTTTTGAGTACTCTACTAGAACTAGGACATCCTTTGAACTAGCCGCAAAACGTTTAAGCGCTGATGTGGTAAATTTTTCATTTTCTACTAGTAGTTTAACTAAAGGTGAGACCATAGTTGATACTATAAAAAATTTAGAAGCCTACCATCCTGACATAATGATAATGAGAATAGGTGTGGGGGCTTGTTTAAAGTCTTTTTCCCAATATACACAAGCCTCTCTTATAAATGCTGGAGATGGGAACAATGAACATCCTACTCAAGCCCTGTTAGACATGTTTACTGTAAAAGAAATTAAGGGAACTTTAGAAAATCTAAATGTTTTAATAGTTGGAGATATAGCCCATTCTCGAGTGGCTCGTTCAAATATTTTTGGATTTCAAAAATTTTCTTCTAATATTACTGTTTGCGGTCCAACCTCACTTATTCCTTACGAATTTGAAAAAATTGGTGTTAAAGTATCTAATGATTTTGATAAAGAAATTGAGTCAGCTGACATCATTATGATGCTTAGGATTCAGAAAGAGAGACAAGGAGCCACCTTTTTTCCTACTTTAAGAGAATATGTTGATAGGTTTAGTTTGACACCTCAGAGATTAAAAAAAGCTAAGAAAGATTCTTTAGTTATGCATCCTGGGCCAGTAAATTGGGATGTTGAGATAAGTTCTTCATTAAAGGAAAAAGTGCATCCTTTAATATTAAAACAGGCTGAAAATGGTTTAGCCATAAGGATGGCGGCCTTATATTTAGTAGGAACAAAAAAAAGAGAAATATGAAGTTGTTAATAAAAAATTCAATTCTAGTTAATGCTAACGAGACAATTAAAGCTAATTTACTTATTGAGAACGGGAAGATAATTAGTATTGGCAAAGATATCAAAGAGGCTGACAAGGAAATAGATGCCAAAGGTAAGCATATTTTCCCTGGTTTTATTGATTTGCATACTCATTTACGTACTCCAGGTAGAGAAGGGGAAGAAGATATCTTAAGTGGTTCGACTGCTGCTGCTAAGGGAGGGTTTACTACAATTCTTTGTACGCCTAATACTGAGCCAGCAATAGATAATGAGGGCTTGGCTAAGTGGATAAGAGAAGAAAGTCAAAGCGTTGGCTTAATAGATATTTACCCAATAGGGGCAATAACTATGAACAGAGAAGGAAAGAAACTAACTGAATTTGGAGCCTTGAAAAAAGCTGGTTGCCTTGCTTTAAGTGATGATGGGGTTTCGGTAGAGGATACTTTAGTCTTAAGACGGGCTTATGAATATGCTAAGATGTTTGATCTTTTGGTTATTTCACATTGTGAAGATAGTCAGTTATCTCATGGAGGTAGTATGAGGGAGAGTTTTATTTCATCTAAATATGGGATAGCTGGTATTCCTGATATTGCTGAAAGTTTGATTGTTGCTCGCAATATTGAACTAGCTAAATATCTAGGTGCTAGGATTCATCTTGCTCACATAAGTAGTGCTAAAAGCATAGAGATAATAAAAAGAGCTAAAAAAGAAGGAGTAAAAGTCACTGCTGAGACTTGTCCACATTATTTTACTCTAACTATTGATGATCTAGAGAGAGAAGGTTTTCCGGGAAATTATAAAGTTAACCCGCCATTAGGAGATAAAAAAGATCTTATAGCCATAAAAAAAGCTTTAGCAGATGGCACTATTGATTGCATTGCTACTGATCATGCTCCACATTCCTTAGCTGAAAAAGAACTACCATTTGAGCTTGCACCATTTGGTTTTATTGGGTTAGAGATGGCTTTTTCCTTAACCAATAGTTATTTAGTAAAGGATAAAACTCTTAGCTTAGAAGATGTGGCTAATAAACTTTCAACTCAACCAGCAGCTATTGCTAGGTTAGATAAGCGTGGGAAAATCGCACAAGGCTATATAGCTGATTTAGTTATCACTGATTTAACCAGGAAGTGGAAAGTAGAAGGGAAAAACTTAGCCTCCAAATCTATGAATACACCATTTTTAGGCCACGAGTTAGAAGGAACGATAGAACAAACCATTAAAAAGGGTAAAGTTATTTATTCCCGCCTTAAAGACTAATTTCAATATATCTTTTGACACTTTTAGCTATTGGAGCGATAATTTAGAAAAATTAACAACCAAATGTTTTAGGGAGTAAATATTGTGTTGATAAGAAAAGTAAGAGATAAGGAGATTGAAGTAATTTCTGGTTACGGCAGAGAGTATGGTATAATTAATATCTTTGGTGGATAGATAAAAGAATAATAAAAATTAATCTAAATAAAAGTCCCCGTAGCTTCCACCTACGCTAAAGCTACGGTGGACTAATTCGACTATATAATTTTTCTGCATTTTTGGCTTGAAAAATTATAGTCTCATTGAGCAACGGATACATTGCCCCTTTAGCTTAACGGATAAAGCACAAGCCTCCGGAGCTTGGGATGGAAGTTCGATTCTTCCAAGGGGCATTAAAAATAAGTTATATCATTCTAGCTCTGAAGCAAAAGATGCTAATCAATATGTAGATGTTAAAATTCCTACTGGGTTAGGTTATGCTAGAAATATTTTGGTAGTAAGGGCTTCAGATGCAATAGTCGCTATTAATGGAGAGAATGGAACTTTGTCAGAAATTGCTTTTGGTCTTGATGAAGAAAAAATAATTGTTGGTATAGAAACTTGGCAAATAAAGGGAGTAAAAAAAGTAAATAGTGCTCAGGAAGCAGTGAACTATATAAAGAAAAAGGTGAAAAATGCTAAATAAAAAAGAAATCAATCATTTAATTAAAGAAAAAAACTTAATTGAGAATTATATTAACTTAGATAAACAATTGGCTCCTAATGGCTTTGATTTAACTGTTGGTAAAATTTTTGAATTTGAATCTGCTGGAGACATAGATTTTTCTAACTCTGAGAGAGTAGTTCCCCAGGGAAAAGAATTGATTCCAGAAAAAATAAAGCAAGAGGATACATGTGGATGGTGGGTGTTACCACAAGGTGCCTACAAAATAAGGACCAATGAGGCTGTAAATTTACCTAATAATTTAGCGGCTTTAGGGTTTACACGTACTTCACTTCTTAGAATGGGAGCGCTCACCCAAAATGGGGTTTGGGATGCTGGCTTTAAGGGTAAGGGTGAATTTATTTTAGTAGTTTCAAACTCAAAAGGAATAAATATTAAACAAAATGCTAGAGTTGTCCAACTAATATTTATTGGACTTGAAGAGACAGAAGAGTATCAAGGAATTTTTAAAAATTTAAAGTAAAAATCGATAAATATGGATCAAGGGCATTTTGATTATAAGAGTGTGTCTGAAGAGAGCGAAAGTTTAGATTTTGAAAAGTTAGTTCCTTGCCCACATTGTAATAAACCTATTCCTAACGATGCAACAATGTGTCTTTATTGTGGGGAAGAGGTTTCTTTTTCTAAAAAAAGTCCCTGGTTTTTAAGCGTAGCCATTATATTAATAATAGTTTTACTATTGTTTTTTCTAAAATCTATTAAAGGGGGATAAATGCCTGAATTGCCAGAAGTTGAGACAATAAAAAGAGAACTTGTTGTAAAAATTACCAATAAAAAAATTGTTAATTTTAAAACAACTAAATCAACACTTATCAAAGAGCCTTCAGCCAATGAATTTAAAAAAGGTATAATTGGCCAAGAAGTTAAACAAGTAATCCGTAAAGCAAAATTACTTATAATTAAATTAGAAGAAGATAAATTTTTAGTAATTCACTTAAGAATAGCTGGCTGGCTTCTTTATGGAGAGGAAGACCCTGGAGCTCGAGCAGTGTTTTACCTCTCAGATGGAAAGGTCTTAAATTATATGGATTCCAGAGTGTTGGGAGAATTAAGACTATGCAAAGATTATAAGGATTTAAACTTTATAAAAAAATTAGGCCCTGAAGCTTTAGACATAAGCTTAAGTAAATTTAGAGAAACGCTGGTTTCTAAAAAAACTAAAATAAAAGTTCTTCTTTTGGATCAAACCTTAATCTCTGGATTAGGGAATATCTATGTTCAAGAAGCTTTATTTTTAGCTAAAATAGATCCGCGAAGAACAGCTAATTCCTTAAGTGAAAAAGAGATAAAATTACTTCATGAGAAAATAGTTTCAATATTAAAAGAAGCTATAAAATATAAAGGATCTTCAGTTAACAGCTATAGGGATTTAGGTGGCGACAGGGGTGGCATGGAGAAGCGATTGAAAGTATATGGGAAAAAAGACGAAAGCTGCTACTTTTGCAAAAAACCTTTGACGAAAATATTTTTAGGAGGAAGAGGGACTTGTTTTTGTTCCCATTGTCAGAAATGAGTGACTCTCTTAATCATCTTTATAATTTAAAACCACCTTATGTGTTTCTTGATACTATGGACAAGGCCCAAGAAGAGAAAAGTTCCTTTTTATTTTCTAACTTTAAAGATGTTGTTATTTTCAAGGCAGGGGACGATTTAGAGTTATTTTTTAAAAAATTAGAAAATTATTCCAAAAAAGGCTATTGGCTTGCTGGTTATTTTTCTTATGAATTTGGATATTTTTTAGAACCAGCTTATCGACTTTTAAGAGTAGGATTAAAAGGACCATTAGCTTGGGTAGGGGTGTGTAGGAAACCGATAATAACAAATAAAAATAAAAGCACTAATCAACAAAGCTCTAATTTTTCCTTAGGTGAGCCTGCATACAAAATAGAAAATATAAAACCAAACATTAGTCAGACAGAATATAATCAGAAAATAAAAAAAATAAAACAATATCTTAAACAAGGGATCACTTATCAAGTTAATTTTACTTTTAAAGAAAAGTTTTTTTTTAAAGGGAATGCGGTAAGTTTATATTCGGATTTAAGAAAGGCCCAGCCAACCTCTTATTCAGCATTAATTAATACTAAGCAAGAGCAGATACTTTCATTATCGCCAGAGTTATTTTTTAAAACAGACAAGAATGAAATTATTGCTCGGCCAATGAAAGGGACAACCAAGAGAGGAGAAACAAAAGAGAAAGATTGCAAAAGCAGGAGTGAATTAAAAAATAGCAAAAAAATAAAAGCTGAGAATTTAATGATAGTAGATTTATTACGAAATGATTTAGGAAGAATTTCTGAATTAGTGCGGACGCCTAAGCTTTTTGATATTGAGAAACATCCTACTTTGTATCAAATGACTTCAACCATAGAAGGAAAACTAAAGAGGAATATAAGATTAAAAGAGATGTTTTCTTCCTTGTTTCCCTGTGGGTCAGTAACTGGAGCACCTAAGATAAAAACAATTGAGATTATAAAAGAATTAGAGAAAGAACCTAGAGGGATATATACTGGGGCAATTGGCTATATTTCACCGAAGAAGAAAAGTTGTTTTAATGTTGCCATAAGAACTGTTTGGATTAAAAGGAATAAAGGAGAATTAGGTATTGGTGGAGGGATAGTTTATGATTCTAAGGCTAAGGATGAATATGAGGAAGCTTTGCTTAAGGGAAAATTTTTTCGAGATGGGTTAGAAAAAACAGGGCTTATTGAAAGCATTCTTTGGGATAAGAGCAAAGGGTATTTTCTCTTGGGTTTACATCTAAAGAGATTAAGAAAATCAGCTCAATATTTTTCTTATCCTTATCGAGAGAAAGAGATTAAAGATAAGTTAAGACAAATAATAAAAAATAAAAAAAGAGATGTAAAGGTAAGACTGGTCTTATTTTTTGATGGGAGGATTAATGTTAAAGCAGAGACTTTAAAAAAAATCAAAAGTCCGGTCAAGATAAGAATTAGTGAAAAGAGAATAGACTCTAAGAATAGATTTCTTTATCATAAAACCACTAATAGAACATTTTACGACCAAGAAAGAAGCAAGGGTTTAGCTAAGGGTTACTTTGAAACTATTTTTTTAAATCAGGAAGGACAACTTACCGAAGGAGCCATTAGCAATATATTTATCTTAAAGAACAAAAAGCTATATACGCCATTGGTTAAGAGTGGTCTTTTACCAGGGGTATTAAGAGAAAGCCTTATAAGCAAAGAAAAAGCCAAAGAAAAAGTACTCTATTTAAAGGATTTGGAAACTGCTGAAGAAATCTACATAGGAAATTCTGTGAGAAAGCTTTTATTCGTAAGAAAGCCTTGGTTTTCTTCCATTGTTAAACCAAGATAATCTGCTATAATGCTGAAAGTATGAGCAAGTTTGATGCCCCTAAAGAACTTACCGTAAGAGTTAAAAAAATTAGTAAAGTTAAGAATGATATTTTTCTTTTAAGCTTTGATTCTGTTTATATCTCAAAAAAAGCTTATCCTGGACAATTTATTCATATTAAGATAATTAAAACTATTTTAAGAAGGCCGTTTAGCATACATTGTGTTAAGGGAAAAACTGTATTTGTTCTTTTTAGAATTAGAGGACGAGGGACTAAGATTTTGGCTGAGTATAAAACTGGAGATAAATTAAATATGATTGGTCCTTTAGGAAAGGGATTTAGCTTGAATATTAAAAGTAGTAGGAATATTCTTCTTGGCGGGGGGTTAGGCGTTGCGCCATTAGTTTTTCTTGCTGATAGATTAAAGGAACTTAAGCCGATTATTATTTTAGGAGCAAAAAATAAAGATGAAGTTATATGCGTGGATAAGTTTAAAAGGAGAGGGAGCAAAGTTTATCTTGCAACTGAAGATGGGTCAATTGGTAAGAAGGGTACTGCAGTAGATATCTTAAAAAGTTTTTTTAATAAATTTAACAAGAGTGATAAAATAAATTTGTATGCTTGTGGACCTGAAGGCATGTTTAAAGGAATAAGAAAAGCTATTGGTAATAATAAAAATGTAAATTGCCAAGTTTCTTTTGAGCAGTTTATGGGCTGTGGAATAGGAGTCTGTTGTGGATGTACTATTGAGACTAAGAATGGTTACAAAAAAGTATGTAAAGATGGTCCGGTGTTTGATATCAACGATATTTGGTAGAAGAGAGGTATAGGTATGTGGTATACGTATATAGCTTTAGGATTAGGGGCAGGAATTGCTAGCGGGTTCTTGGGTATTGGCGGAGGGTCAATACTAATTCCAGTAATGGTATATATGTTTGGGCTTACTCAACATCAAGCTCAAGGCACAACTTTAGCTTTAATGATTCCACCGATAGGCTTGTTAGCTGCTTGGAAGTATTACTCTGAAGGCAACGTTAAATTAAACATGGCGACCTTTATCTGTATTGGATTTTTATTTGGAGCATTAATCGGGGCAATTTTTGTTCACAAAGTACCAGCTCCTATATTAAAGAAGGTCTTTGGGATATTTCTATTTTTAATATCTTTAAAAATGATTTTAGGAAAATGAAATAACAGGGTCCGGTCTCTACATATTTTGTTATATTCTAAAAATAGATTCCCAAATGTATAAGCAGAGAGTTTTCAATTTCTTTTAGTTTTTTAAGCGAAGCTTTCCCCAAAGGTTTTATCAGCCGTTTCTTATCTATAGTTCTTATCTGGTTGCATTTTACTTTAGAATTTTTAGGGAGTCCTGATTCTTGAGAGGGTAGAAGTGTTTCGAAAGGGTAAATCTTTTCTGTATTAGAAGTGATAGGAAGAACAGTTACGGTTTGCGCAACTTGATTGTTTATGTCATTGGAAATTATTAAAGCGGGACGAGTTTTATTAATTTCGGAGCCAATCGTTGGATCTAAACATACAAGATAAATTTCGCCCCTTTCCGGATGTTTTTTTAATCCCATTCTTCTAGGCCTGCCTTTCCCCAGTTAGCTTGTAACTTCGTATCTTCTTTGGATGTTGCTTTGTATCCTTCTAATAGGAGATTCTCTATTTTTTCCTTCCTTTCTAGTTCAAACTTTTCTTCCAATGCTAAGGCAATGAAGCGACTTTTATTGCGTTTGCTTGTTAGTTTTTTTGCTATTTCATTTGGTAGTGTAATGTTCAAACGGGTCATGTGTATCACCTCCTGTATAAAGTATACAATATATTATGCGCATTGTCAATACACAAGCATTAAATATTCTGAAAACAGTTTCAGTGATATTTTTGGAATTTAAATTCTTAGTCTAACATTCAAACTCAGCTGCCCTTCGAAGTTCCGAAGGAGCGAAGTAGGGTCAGGTGCATTGGTTTGATATGTTTTATTTATTTTATCCAATTATATTTTATCAAACCTTTGTTGCAGGGGCCAGGCCTGCCTGGCCCTTTACAGAATAATTTTTAATATTATTTTCATCGGCATCCCAATTCGCGGGATTATCTATAATGTATTTACGGATATTATATAGAGAATGATTACCGGTACGGATAATTTCGTCGTGAAACGATCGTTGCCATTTGAATGAATTATTATGTAATCTATTGATCTGTTTTGTGACTGTTGATTATTCCATGGATATGATTGGGTAAATCATTCCAACAATCATACGCAATATTTCCGTGTTGATTCAATACCATTTTATTGTTTTCTATTTTTCCGAAAATTTCCAGATGATTATATATGCAAATGGTTACATGATAATATCCTTGTCTTGAATAATCTCGTTCTTTTAATCTTATTATTTTACGGGGTTTGAATGTCTTTATCATTTATTTTTTGAACATAACAATTAATATACATATTGTCTATTGATACCACGTTTATGGTCAACTTCTTTAAATTGTTCCATAATATTATTGATATGTCAAAAACTTTGGTTGTCTATGTATTTTGCATATAATATCAGAAAAGACATAGTATCTGTAATAGACAATTTGACAATAGGAGCGCAAAAGCTTGTAATAGTGTGTATTTTAGCGTAGAATTAAATAATATATGAAGTTATTAGTTAAATTAGGAAAACTAAAATTAGATAATCCAGTAATTTCTGCTTCTGGTACTTTTGGTTATGGAGATGAGCTAAAAGACTTAGCTAATTTCAAAGCTATTGGGGCTATTACGACTAAAACTATAACTTTAAAACCTCGAGCTGGGAATCGTCCACCAAGAATTTATGAAAGCGAATGTGGTGTGATGAATTCAGTGGGGTTAGAAAACCCAGGATTAAAAGTTTTTATAAAGGAAAAATTGCCAGAGATTCAAAAATTAAACACTAAGTGTATTGTTAGTGTTGGTGGTTTTTCAAATAAGGAATACATAAAAGTTGTAGAAGCCCTAAATTGTGAAAGAGGAATAGACGGTTTTGAAATCAATCTGTCTTGCCCTAATCTAAAATTAAAGAAATTAATATCTCAAGATGCTAAGGCAACTTATAATTTAACTAAGTCTTTAAGAAAAATAACTAATAAACCTTTATTTATAAAAATTACCCCAGAAGTAAGTGATATTGTAAAAATTGCAAAAGCAGTAAAGCAAGGTGGAGCTGATGGTATATCCTTAGTCAATACTTTTTTTTCTCTTCGAATAAATACTGAAACTAGAAAACCTTATTTAGGGAATGTTTACGGAGGCTATTCTGGCAAGGCAATTAAGCCAATGAGTCTTTATAGAGTTTGGAAAGTAGCCAAAGAAGTTAAAATTCCAATTATTGGTGGAGGTGGAATAGAAAATGCAAACGATGCTATTGAATATATTTTAGCTGGAGCTACTGCAGTTAGCCTAGGAACTATAAATTTAGTTAATCCTAACAGCGGAGAAGATGTTTTGTTAGGGCTAAAAAAGTATATGGAAAAAGCAAAAGTTAACGATATAAATAAGTTGAGAGGAGGTCTAATTGAACAATAACTGGGAAAAGTTAATTGTTGCTTTAGATTCAGACAAAAGAAGCGAAATAGAGAAAGTAGTAGAAACCCTTGCTCCTAAAGGAGTGAAATTTAAAATCGGGTCAATTACTTTTACTAAATTTGGGCCAGATTTTGTTAAAGAATTGGTTGACCGAGGAATTGATGTTTTCCTAGATTTGAAATTATACGATATCCCTAATACCATGGCCAGAGCATCTTCAATTATTACTGAATTAGGATGTTGGGCTTTCACTGTGCATTTACAGGCAGGGAGAGAAGCTCTTGAAGCAGTAAAAATAGCAGTTAAAGATACAGCTAATAAGTTAGGCAAAACAGGGCCATTAATTTTAGGGGTAAGCGTGCTTACAAGTTCAAAAGCTACTCAAGGTGAAATTAATCAGTTAGTTAAACAAGCTGATTGTGCAGGGATAGAAGGAGTAATCTCTTCAGCTCATGATGTTAAAGATATAAAAAAAGATTTTCCTAATTTAAAAGTAATTACCCCAGGCATCCGTAATCTCCTAGATCAGAAAGGAGACCAGAAGAGAATTGCTACAGCTTCCTTGGCTTTTGCTAATGGAGCTGATTATATAGTTGTAGGTAGACCAATTATTGAAAAGATCGATTATTTAAAGGCTGCTGAAGAGATTTTAAGAGGGTAAAATTTTTAACTTACCTAACCAATCCAGAAGTAGATAAAATAATTCCTTAGTTTAACAATGGAAGATTTTTACTGTATTTTATAGTAGAAAATATAGCTAACAATAGGGTGCTTTAAAGATTGTGTTGACATAAATATGTGGGGCGTGATAAGCTTGTCAATGGAAAGAGAAAAAGTCTATTATGTTTTATAACAGGGCGGGATTAGAGATGGAAGTTGGTTAAAAAATGAGTCAGTTATGCTTGCTGACGGTAAAAAAGAATTTTGAATTAAGAATTGGAGACTTTGTAGAAGATTTAAGATAAAGGAGGCGCACTGTGTTAATGGATGTAAAATTAGAAAGTTTAATTGATAAAATTAAACAAGATGGAATAGAAGAAGCTAAAAAGGTTTCGAAAGAGATTGTTGGGAAAGCTAATATCGAGGCTAGTAATATCATTAAAGAGGCTGAGAATAAAGCTTGTAATATTGAAGAAAAAGCAAAAGCTGAAGCTGCTAAGTTGAAATTTAATTCTAAAAATTCTCTTAGACAAGCATCGCGAGATTTGGTATTAGTTGTGAAGGAAGAATTAATTTCGCTGTTAAATAAAATTTTGAAGGATAGAATAGGAGAAGCTTTAACCCCTGATTTTATAGGAGAATTAATTTCTAAAATAATTGATAAGTGGTCTCCAACAAATAATATAACTTGGGAAATATTATTAAATAAAAGTGATAAGGAAAAAATAGAAAAAGCATTATTGGTGTCTTTAAAAGAAAAAACTAAGAAAACAATAGAAATAAGAGTGAGCAAAACAATAGAAAAAGGATTTCGTATTGGCATAAAAGGAGAAGATCTCCATTATGATTTTACTGATCAGAGCATTGTAGAGGCTTTAGGAGAATTCTTAAACCCCTCTCTTACAGCAATTCTAGATACAGATGATGGATAAGTATTATTATTTTGTGACACAGCTTCCTTATTTAATTTTTGGGCAAGAACGTTATGTTAATAGACAATATTTCCTAGATCAAGCTATAAAATGGTTGTCGGATAAGGATTTTGCAATAATTTCTGATGTTAGTTTAAATAATTTTTATTTAAAGGATAGCGATAATAAGGTTTTGGTTAAATATAAGAATTTCGAAAGGAATTTAAGAAATGCGATTAAATCTTTTCGAGAGAACAGTAATCGAGGAGGAACTTTTCTTTCAGATTTAAAGGTAAATCTAAATGAAGGGACACCTTTAGAAATAGAAAAAGCCCTTTTACGTATGCGGTGGAAATTCATTGAATCATTAGAAGAAGGCCATTTTTTTGATTTAGATGTTTTAATTGTTTATTTTTTAAAGATACAGGTGTTAGAAAGATTATTTACTTTTGATAGAGATAAAGGGATAGTTGTTTTTGATAAATTATGTGAGGTAGTTAAATGAATAAAAGTAAAGGGCAAATTACGTCAGTACAAGGCAATATGATAACTGTTTCCTTTGATGGAGATATTATCCAAAATGAAGTAGGCTATGTTCTGACTGGAGAAGAACGCTTAATGGCAGAAGTTATTAGAATAAGCGGAGATATTGCTTATATGCAAGTTTTTGAAGACACTAAAGGCATAAAAGTTGAGGATAAAGTAGAATTTTCTTCTGGAATGCTTTCAGTAAAATTAGGGCCAGGTCTCCTAGGCCAAGTCTATGATGGTTTGCAGAACCCTCTTCCTCAATTAGCTAAAAAATTTGACTTTTTTTTACCTAGAGGTGTGCACCTTGAACCTTTGAACCAAAAAAAGAAATGGGAATTTACTCCCTTAGTTAAAGCTAAAACTAAAGTAACCAAAGGAATTCCTCTGGGATTTGTTACTGAAGGAATATTTAAACATTACATTATGGTGCCTTTTAGATTAGAGGGAGAGTTTGAGGTTCAAAATATTGTTAATAAGGGAGAATATACTATAAAAGATAAAATCGCTGAAATTAAGAATCATAGAGGAGAAAATATAGAATTAACTATGGTCTTTGTTTGGCCGATAAAGATTCCTATAGATGCTTATAAAGAAAAACTTACGGCTCAAGAACCTTTGATTACTAAGGTTCGTATTATTGATACTTTTTTCCCGGTAGCTAAAGGTGGTACTTATTGTATTCCCGGTCCTTTTGGAGCCGGTAAAACAGTTTTGCAACAACTTACCAGTCGTTATGCTGAAGTTGATATTGTAATTTTAGCAGCTTGTGGGGAAAGAGCTGGGGAAGTAGTTGAGACTTTAAGAAAGTTTCCAGAATTAATTGATCCTAGAACTGGTAAGTCTTTGATGGAAAGAACAATTATTATTTGTAATACATCTTCAATGCCAGTTGCTGCCCGAGATGCTTCGGTTTATACTGGAGCCACTTTAGGAGAATATTATCGGCAAATGGGGCTGAATGTCTTGCTTTTGGCTGATTCTACTTCTCGTTGGGCTCAAGCTATGCGGGAAGTCTCGGGTCGATTAGAAGAAATACCTGGAGAAGAAGCTTATCCGGCTTATTTAGAATCGAGAATTGCTGAATTTTATGAACGCTCAGGGTTAGTTAGTCTTTATGATGGGAGAAAGGGGAGTTTAACTATTGGTGGAACGGTTAGTCCAGCTGGAGGCAATTTTGAAGAACCAGTAACTCAAGCTACTCTAAAAGTTGTGGGAGCTTTTCATGGGTTGTCTAGAGACAGAGCGAACGCTCGCTGCTTTCCTTCAATAGATCCAATTGATAGTTGGTCTCGATATAAGGGGTTTGTTGACGCTAAAGTAGTAAAAAAAGCTAAAGATATTTTGCATAATGGGAATGAAGTTCATCAAATGATGAAAGTCGTTGGAGAGGAGGGAACATCAATAGAAGATTTTATAGTTTATCTAAAGTCTGAATTTCTAGATGGTGTTTACTTGCAGCAGAATGGTTTTGATGAAGTTGATGCTGCTACTGATCTTAAGCGCCAAGAGTATGTTTTTAATAAGATTTCACTGGTTTTAGATAAAGAGTTTATTTTTGATAAGAAAGAAATAGCTCGGAAAAAATTTTATGAGTTAAGACATTTGTTTATAGATTGGAATTATAAGGAACTCCAGAGTCAAGATTTCAAGAAGCAAGAGAAGACAATAGATAATTTTCTTCAAAATTATAAAGAAATAGAAGAGAAGCAATAAAAAGGAAAAAATAAATGAGAAAAGTACATAGTAAAATACTTAGTATTGCTGGGAATGTTATTACCGTAAAGGCTAAGGATATAGCCTATGAGGAGTTAGCTGAGGTAAAAACTTCTCGTGGTAAATCTTTAGCTCAGGTTATTAAATTAGAAAATGATATTGTGTCTTTGCAGGTCTTCTCAGGCAGTAGAGGTATTTCTACTAATGATGAAGTAAGGTTTTTGGGTCATCCAATGAGAGTTACTTTTTCAAATAACATATTGGGAAGAATTTTTGATGGTAGTGGAGAACCTCGAGATAAAGGTCCAGCCTTAATTGATAACTTGATTGAAATTAGTGGACCACCAGTTAATCCAGCCAAGAGAATAATTCCTGAGAGAATTATCAGAACTAATATTCCGATGATAGATGTTTTTAATTCTTTAGTAGTATCACAGAAGTTGCCAATATTTTCTATATCTGGTGAACCTTATAATGAGCTTTTATCTCGAATAGCTCTTCAGGCTGAAGTAGATATGATTATTTTAGGGGGGATAGGCTTAAAACATGATCAGTATATGTTTTTTAAAGATACACTTGAAGAAGGGGGAGCCCTAAGCAAGTCGGTTTTTTTTATTAATACTGCATCTGAGCCAATAGTTGAAGGGTTAATGGTTCCGGATTTATGTTTAGCTGTAGCTGAAAAGTTTGCCTTAGGTGGAAAAGATGTTTTAGTTCTTCTTACTGATATGACTAATTTTGCTGATGCCTTAAAAGAAATATCAATAACCATGGAGAGAGTACCTTCTAATCGAGGTTATCCTGGTGACTTATATAGTCAATTAGCTAAGCGTTATGAGAAGGCAGTTGATTTTCAAGGAGCGGGTTCAATTACTATTTTAGCTGTGACTACTATGCCAGGAGATGACGTTACTCATCCAGTTCCTGATAATACCGGGTATATTACTGAAGGACAGTTTTATTTAAGAGGTGGGAGGATTGAACCTTTTGGTTCGCTAAGTCGTCTTAAGCAACAAGTAAACGATAAGACCCGCAAGGATCATCGAGTAATTATGGACGGAATGATACAGCTTTATGCTCAATTCAAAGAAAGCCAAGAAAAAAAAGCTATGGGTTTTCGAATGAGTGATTGGGATAAAAAATTATTAAAGTATGGGAATTTATTTGAATCTCAGATGATGGATTTATCAGTTAAAATTTCTCTAGAAGACGCTCTTGATAATGGTTGGAAAATTCTTTCTGAGTGTTTCTTACCCAGTGAGGTTAGTTTTCGTACAGATCTAATAAAGGAATTCTGGCCTAATAAGCAGAAGATAGAAGACAGAGAACAGAAGACAGATTTTTCTGACCTCTGACTTCTGACCTCTGACTTCTGGTTAAAAGATGGCTAAAATAAGATTAACTAAAAACGAATTAAAAAAGCAAAAAGAAGATCTTAAGAGATACAAACGCTATCTACCGATGTTGCAACTTAAGAAGAAGCAATTGCAGTTGGAGATAATCAAAATCCATCAAGCTATTCTGGTTGCCTCTTCTGAAGTTAATAATTTGAGAAATAGCGTTTTAAAATGGGTTGATGTATTTTCAGAAGGATCGTCTATAGAAGAATTTTGCAAACTAGGCAAAATAGATACCAGTATTAGCAATATTGCTGGGGTAGATATGCCTGTATTTTTAAATGTTGAGTTTAATCAGAAAACTTATGATCTTTTAGTCACACCTCTTTGGGTTGATAAAGCTATTTCAACAGAAAAAGATATGATAACTCAAAAAGCAAGGTTGCTCATACACTATAAGCAGGTAAATATTTTAAAAGAGGAACTAAGGATTGTTAACCAAAGAGTTAATTTATTTGAAAAAGTTAAAATACCTGAAGCCTATGAAATCATTAGAACCATACAAATACATTTGGGCGAATTTCAAACTGCTGAAGTTGTAAGAGGAAAAATTGCTAAGGCTAAGATAGAAAAAAGAAAAGAGTCATCAAGAATATGATAGTTAAAATGAAAAAAGTTACTTTACTTGCTTCTAATAAATATATAGATAATGTTATAGGTAAGCTAAGAGGTCTAGGGCTAATGCATATTAAACACATGGAGAATCCGGTGGCTGAAAAGATAATAATTCAAGAAAATAAATTACAACTTCTAGATCGAGCTATGCATCTTCTTGGTGATTCAAAAATATCTAGCACAGACTTAGACAAGCATCATATTTCTTTTTATGTCAAAGAAATTATTATTTTAAAGAGAAAAAAACATCAGTTTGAAAATAATTCAAGAGAGCTTAGAGACAAACAATGTTGGTTTAAGGAATGGGGCAATATTCCATTACAATCTTTAGCTGAGCTAAAAGAATTTGGTGTATTTATAAAACTTTATATTTGTGGCAAAAATAAATTAAAAGAATTACCTAAAGATAAGCTAATTTATATTCTAAAGAAAGATAAAGGTGTATTTTATGTAGCAGCTCTCTTAAAGAGCCAAGAAGAATCTTTAAACTTGGATGAGATTGAGATTCCTAGAGAGGGTTTTTCTTATTTACAGAAACAATTAATAGTAATTAAAAAAGAATTAGAGGAAATTGATAAAGAATTAGTTAAAGCTTCTACTTATAAGAAGCAATTTGTTGAATATCGTAAAGAAATTTTAAAAATGATAGAATTTTATAAAGTTCGTTCTGGAGTCTCTTCTAGCTGCGAGATTTGTTGTATTCAAGGTTTTTGTCCTTTGGAAGAAGTTGTTAAAATCAATAAAATTGCTAAGAAAGAAGGGTGGGCAACAGTTAGCCAAGATCCTGACGATGGTGATGAAGTGCCAACACTTATCCGTAATCCAAAATGGGTGGAGATTATAAAGCCAATATTTAATTTTATGGGGACTATCCCAGGGTATAAAGAATACGATATAAGTTTTTGGTTTCTTATTTTTTTTAGTATATTTTTTGCTATGTTAGTTGGTGATGCTGGCTATGGTTTAGTGTTTTTAGCGATTATATTTTTTGTTCAGCGTAAATTTAAGAAGGATCAACAAAGTATTTTTTGGTTGCTTTATTTATTAAGCGGAGTAACTGTTGTTTGGGGGGCAATTACTGGTACTTGGTTTGGTATGGAAGCAATCGCTCAGTTGCCTTTTTTTAATTCTTTAGTAATCAGCAAAATAAATAGTTTTGTTGGGGCTAATCAGATTTTTATGATATATTTATGCTTTTTTATTGGGGCAATTCATCTAACCATAGCTCATGGAATAAGAGCTTTTCGTTTTATTAATTCTCGTTTGGCTTTGTCTCAGGTAGGCTGGATATGTATTGTTTGGAGTGTGTTCTTTGTTGCTGGTAAGTTAGTTTTAAATAAAGCTGCTCCAGCTATTACTTCAATTCTATTTTTTATTGGTGTTAGCTTAGTTGTTTTGTTTTCATATCCTAAGAAAAACATATTTAAAGGAGCTTTGCTTTCATTAGCTGATTTGCCTTTAAAGGTTATTAATTCTTTTTCGGATGTAGTTTCTTATTTACGTTTGTTTGCTGTTGGTTATGCTACAGTAGCAGTAGCGATGGCTTTTAATAATATGGCTTTGGAATTAGGCGTTAATAGTATATTCTCAGGGATAGTAGCTGTGTTAATACTTCTGCTTGGACATACTTTAAATATACTATTAGCTTTAATGGCTGTAATTGTTCACGGTATACGGCTTAATATGTTAGAATTTTCTGGACATTTAGATATGGAGTGGACAGGTATTAAATACGAGCCATTTAAAGAGTGAACTATTTTTAGATCCTTCGACTTCTTGTAGTCGCTCAGGATCAATTCTCCGCCTAAGGCGGATCATTGAGGAGGTGTAATATGGTAGAAGGTTTTGGTGATATGAATTTGTCTTTAACTTTTGCTGCTATAGGGTCAGCTTTTGGTACGGGAATCGCTGGCATGGCTGCAATTGGTGCTTGGAAAAGAGCCTTTGCTCAGAATAAAATTGCGCCATTTGCTTTGATTACTTTTGTTGGAGCCCCATTGACTCAAACAATTTATGGGATGATATTAAGAGGCAAGATAATCGAAGCTAATATTCCAGCTTCTCCAGAGAATTATATCTATCAGATGGTCATTGGCTTAGCTGCTGGATTAGCCATGGGAGCTTCAGCTTGGATGCAAGGTAAGGCTGGGGCGAGTGCATCAGACGCTTTAGCTGAAACTGGTAAGGGATTTGGGCAATATATAATGGTTTTAGGGATTATTGAGACCGTTGCTTTGTTTGTTATGGCTTTTTGCATGATGGCTTTACCTAAAATGTAATAAGGTAAAGATACTTGCTTTTTCTTTAAAATTTGGTATTATTTACGGTATACTTTGGGCGATTAGCTCAGCTGGTTTAGAGCGCCTCCCTTACAAGGAGGAAGTCGCAGGTTCGACTCCTGCATCGCCCACCATAAAATAAGGCAAAAGGATAAAGGTAGAAGGAAAAAGTAGAAGATGGATTTAAATTCTTTAAGACACTCTTGTTCTCACATAATGGCTTCAGCAGTAAAAAAGCTTTATCCTGAAGCTAAATTAGGCATAGGGCCGGCTATTGAAAATGGGTTTTACTATGACTTTGAGGTATCAGGTGGAATAGCTGAGGAAGATTTAGCTATAATTGAATGTAATATGAAGGAGGAGGCTAAAGCTAATCATCCTTTTATTTGTGAAGAGATGGATTCAAGGTCAGCAATAGATTTTTTTGAAAAACAAGGTGAAAACTATAAAGTAGAATTAATAAAAGATTTAAATCAAGATAAGATTTCAATATATAAGCATGGTGATTTTACAGATTTATGCAAAGGGCCACATCTTAGGTCAACTGGTGAAATAAAGCATTTTAAATTGCTTTCAATATCTGGTGCTTATTGGAAGGGTGAGGAAGGTAATCCTCAACTTTTACGTATTTATGGAACAGCATTTTTTACTAAGGATGAGTTATATAAACATCTTAAGAATTTAGAAGAAGCAAAAAAGAGAGATCATCGTAAGTTAGGCAAAGAATTAGAGCTCTTTGACATTTATCATAATCAGGCTGGTGCTGGGTTAGTTTTTTATCTGCCCAAGGGGGCAATTTTAAAGAGAATAATTGAAGATTGGGAGATAAAAGAGCATTTAAAAAGAGGTTACCAAATGGTTGAAACTCCTAATATTATGGATAAGAAATTATGGGAGAAAAGCGGGCACTTAGAATATTACCAAGATTATATGTATTTAACTCAAAAAGATAATCAGGAATTTGTTTTAAAACCAATGAATTGTCCGGGACATATTCTTATTTATAAATCTAAATTACACAGTTGGAGAGATTTGCCTTTAAGATTATTTGAGTTAGGTACGGTTTATCGTTATGAAAAGAGTGGAGTATTACATGGGCTATTAAGAGTAAGGAGTTTTACTCAGGATGATGCTCATATTTTTTGTAAGAAAGATGATCTTTATAATGAAATAGAAGGAGTTTTAGAGTTTGTAAAGTTAACTATGGATAAATTTGGTTTTACTGAGTTTACTGCTGAATTAAGCACAAGGCCGGATAAATTTATTGGTGATGCAGTTGACTGGGATAATTCAGAAAATATCTTAGAAGAAGTTTTAAAAAAACAAGGCTTTCAATATAAAATTAATCCTGGAGATGGGGCATTCTATGGTCCAAAAATTGACATTAAGCTAAAAGATGCTATTGGAAGAGAGTGGCAATGTGCTACAGTTCAATTAGATTATAATATACCTAAGCGATTTGATGTAACTTATCGAGCTTCATCTGGCGAGAATGAGCGAGCAATTATGATTCATCGAGTAATTTTGGGAAGCTTTGAGAGATTTATCGCTACTTTGATTGAGCATTATGCTGGGAAATTTCCCTTGTGGCTTGCCCCGATTCAAATAAGTGTATTAAGTATAACTTCTGGCATAAAAGATTATGCTATTAAAATAAAGGATGACTTAGAGAAAGAAGGGTATAGGGTAGAAGTTGATTCACGCGACGAAACATTACAGAAAAAAATTCGTGAAAAAGAGCTTTTAAAAATTCCTTATATGGTGATTGTTGGAAAAAAAGAGTTAGAAGAAGGGAATATTTCTTTGCGAGGCAGAGGTATGAATAATTTAGGTAGTATGGGGATAGAAAAGTTATTAAATATTTTAAACAAGGAGGATAGCAATAAGTGAAATATGTGAGGGTAAATGATAGAATTTTTGCAAAAACAGTACGAGTAGTTGGTCCTGAAGGGGAACTATTAGGTGTTTTTCCTCGCGATATGGCTTTTAAAAAGGCAGAAGAAATGGATTTAGATTTGGTAGAGGTTGCTCCTCAAGCAGATCCTCCAGTTTGTCGCATAGTTGATTTTTCTAAATATAAATATGAACAAGATAAAAGAGAGAAAGAAGTAAAAAAACATCAAAAGCAAGCTCAGCTTAAAGAAGTAAGAATTAGGCCGCGCATTGGTGTTCATGATTATGGTGTTAAGCTTAAACATATAAAAGAATTTTTAGAAAAAAAACATAAAGTTAGAGTAAGGATGTGGTTTAGGGGAAGAGAGATTACCCATAAAGAGATTGGGAAAAAAGTAATTGATAAACTTCTTAAAGATATTGAGAAAATTGGAAGGATTGATCGGGAACCTCATATGTTGGGCAAGACCTTAGTCTTGATTTTGAGCCCGAAATAAATCCCGTTAGAAGTATTAGACTTAAAGGAAAAAAGAACGAAACTTCTAATGGGATAAACAACTTTTATATCTTTTAATTTCTTATATAATAAGAAGAGAGACAAAGCCTGCCTGCCGGTAGGCAGGGAGTACGAATATGCCTAAGTTAAAAACAAGAAAATCAGTAGCTAAAAGAGTCAAAATTACTAAAAAGAAGAAGGCTGTAAGGTCTAAGGCTGGTCGACGCCATTTACAGAGCTGTAAAACTACCAAGAGAAAAAGACAATTAAGACGTAAAACTTTAGTATCAAGTGGGGATATGAAAGCATTGAAGAAAGCATTGCCTTATTCTATGTAAAAAATGAGATTGTTGGAGGAGAAAAATGAAAGTAAAAAGTAATGTGGCTTCCCGTAATAGGAAGAAAAAAGTTTTAAAAGCAGCTAAGGGATACTGGGGGCTGCGTTCTAAGAATTATCGTCGGGCTATTGAAACTTTAAGAAGAGCTTATGCTTTTGCTTATCGGCATAGACGAACAAAAAAACGAGAATTTCGTTCTCTATGGATTACTCGTATCAATGGAGCATTAGAGGGGATGGATCTTACTTACAGTAGATTTATCCATGCTTTAGCCAAGAAAGAAATAATTCTTTCTCGGGATATATTGGCCAAAATTGCTGCTGAGCATGCAGATATATTTGCTAAAATTGTAAAAACAGTTAAAGAATGAAATATATTATTATTATTGGTTGTGGTAAAACCGGAAAAAATCTAGCTTTGGAATTGTCTAAAGACAATAATGTTGTAGTTATAGACAAAAGCTTAAGAAGATTAGACTCTTTAGATGATGATTTTAATGGGAAGAAGATTTGGGCTGATGCTTTGGATATAGATACTCTTGAGAAAGCTGAAGCAAAAGGCGCTAGCGCAGTCTATTTACTTACTGGTAATGATAATATTAATTTAGTTGTTGGTAAGGTTGTGAAAAGAAAATATAACGTCAAAAAAGTAATTTTGCAAGTGAATGATGCTATGAAGAAGAAGATATTTAAAGAAGAAGGTTTAACTATTGTTAATCGTACCTATTTGATTGCTGAGGTGTTGAAGAAATGTATATAGTTATAGCTGGGGCAGGTAGATTAGGTTTAATTTTAGGAAAGAAATTAAAGGAAGATGACCATCAGGTTTGTATTATTGATAAAAGTGAAGCTCTTTGTAATAAGTTAGCTGGCGAAGTACAAGATATTTTGATTATTAGAGGGGATGCTACTTACCCAGATATTTTGCAGCAGGCAAAGATTGAAAAAGCCGATGTTTGCGTTAGTGCTACTTCTACTGATGAAGACAATATAATTATTTGTTATTTGGCAAAAGAATTATTTGGAGTTAAAAGAACTGTAGCCAGAGTTAATGATCCTAAGCATATACCTCTTTATAAATATATGGAAGTAGATAATCCAGTGGATTCAACTTCTATAATTGCTCGGGTTGTAGAGGAAGAAGCTTCTTTTACTGATGTTATGAGTCTCTTAAGCATTAAAAAGGGTCGGCTATCAATTGTAAGAATTGATATTCCTGAAACTTCACCGGTTGCCAAGAAAGCCTTAAAAGATATTAGTTTGCCGCATAATGCTGTTTTAGTTTCTATTTTAAGAGGACCAGATATAATTATTCCCTATGGTTCGACAGTAATATTACCTGGTGATGAAGTAATTGCTGCTGCTTTAATTGATGTAGAAAAAGAATTAATTAAAGCACTTATCGGCAAAATTTAATTAGATAGAGAAGAAATATGCGGGTAGTAACAGGGATTATAACTGAAGTTTTGTTTTGTTTCTTTATTGTTGGCTTAGGATATTGTCTTTCTTTAATCTTTTAAGAGAAGAGAAGTCTTTTTAATTTATCTTAAAAGCTATGATTATTTCTCCAGATAGAAGAGATTTTTCCACGATCCTAAATATTTTAGGAAAGCTTATTTTAGGTTTAAGCTTTTTTATGCTTATTCCTATTGTAGTAGCTTTAACAAAAGGAGAGCAGTCTCCTTTGTTTGATTTTCTTATTGGATTCACCTTTAGTGCTATTTTAGGAATGTCTCTTATTCTTATTTTTCCTATAAAAAAAGAAGTTAGTTGGGTTCATGCTTTTTTTACAGTCAGTTTAGGTTGGCTTGCATTTTCACTTCTTGGGGCAATACCATTATATTTATCAGAACATTTTGCATCGTTTATTGATGCATGGTTTGAATCTATGAGTGGGTTTTCAACCACAGGATTAACACTAGTAAGAGATTTAGATCACCTTTCCTTATCTCATAATATGTGGCGTCACTTAACGATGTTTATTGGTGGTCAAGGAATTATTTTAGCTAGCCTTTCTATTTTAACTAGAGCTCGTTCAGTTGCTTTAGGGTTTTATATTGGTGAAGCTCGTCAGGAGAAAATTTTACCCAATGTAATTGATACTGCAAGATTTATTTGGAAGGTAAGTTTCATTTATTTGATTTTAGGTGTAATTACTTTTTTTATTATTTTATATAATCAAGGATTGACTGCAGAGAGATCATTTTTTCACGCTCTTTGGTTATTTTTTGCTTCTTTTGATACTGGAGGATTTGCTCCGCAAGTTCAAAATATTACTTATTATCATTCTTTTTATTTAGAGATTGCTACAATTGTTTTTATGATTCTTGGAGCGATAAATTTTAATCTTCATTTTTGGCTATGGAATAAGAGTAAAAAAGAAATTTTTAAGAATTTTGAAATAAAAACATTTTTCTTTACAGTTTGCTCTTTAAGCCTTATTCTTTATTTTTCTCTTATAAAAATGGGGCCAGCTATGTTTCGTAAAGGGTTTTATCAATTAATTTCTGCTCATACTGGTTGTGGATTTACCAATTTAGCTGGAGGAGAGTTAAATCATTTTCCAGCTTTAGGATTATTAGCGATTATTTTTGCAATGATGATTGGAGGATGTGTTTGTTCTACTACTGGTGGAATAAAATTGATGAGATTTGGTATTGTTTTTAAATCGTTTTTTATGGAGATTAAACGTTGGATGATGCCTTTTAGAGCTGTCTATAAAAATAGGTTTCATCATTTACAAAATTTAGTTCTTTCTGACAAAAGGATGAAAGATGCCTATTTATTCTTTTTTATTTTTCTTTTTACTTATGTAGCTGGGGCAATCGTAGCTATGGGTTTTGGTTATCCGGCATCATTAGCTTTATTTGAATCTGTTTCAGCAACTGCTAACGTGGGATTATCAGTAGGGGTAACTTCGCCAACCATGCCTTTAGTTTTAAAATTAGTTTATATTTTTCAGATGTGGGCTGGAAGATTGGAGTTTATTTCAATTTTTGTTTCATTGGGTTTTATTCTATCGTTGTTTAAGAAATGAATATGAGAGATCAGTTAAAGTTTTTTATTTTTTGTTTATTATTTGTGGTGTTATCTATTGGTTTTGTTTATGCTGATAGTACTTCTTTAGAAGATATCTTGGAGTTTCCCGATAGTTATGATGGCAAAGAAGTTCAAATAGAAGGAGAAGTGATTGGCGAGCCTTTAAATGGCAATTTAGGTGTTTGGGTGAATGTTTCAGCTAAGCAGCAAATAGGAGTTTTTCTTGCTGATAAAGAAAAAATAAAAGAAATAACCTATTGGGGGGATTACCGAACAACAGGAGATCAGGTAAGAGTAAAAGGTATTTTCTATAAAGATTGTCCAGAGCACCAGATAAGTGATGTTCATTGTAAGAGCTTAGAAGTCGTTGGTAAAGGTCATAAGAACAAATATATTATTTCTTCTCAAAAGAAGCAACTAGCTAAGATTCTTTCAATAATATTTTTGATAATAGGATTAATTTATTTAATAAGGTTGAAATATGGAAAACAAGATTAAATGCTTAGAAGAGGAATTCCAAAAGGATTTTCAAAAAATTGAATCTTCTAATGATTTAGAAGCTTTAAGGATTAAGTATTTAGGTAGGAAGTCTGCTTTTATGCAGCTTTTTTCACGCATACCTACTTTGGCTAAAGAAGAAAAAGGCTTTTGGGGTAAGAGGCTGAATGCTTTTAAAGGTAAGGTAACTTCTTTGTTAGAGAGTAAAATAAATCAAGAAAAAAATAGTGAAGAAAAAATAGATTTAACCGCACCTTCAATTTTTAGGCAAGAAGGTTCGCGTCATATTTTAAGCACAGTTAGTGAGGAGATTTGTTCTATATTTGAAAAGTTAGGGTTTGTGATTATTGAAGGGGGTGAGATAGAAGAGGAGTGGTATAATTTTGAAGCTTTAAACATCCCTCCAGAACATCCTTCGAGAGAAGATTTTGATACTTTTTATTTAGATATCAACGAAAAAGATAAAGGTAAATATCTCTTGAGAAGTCACACTTCACCTTCTCAGATAAGAGTTATGAAAGAATCAAAGCCGCCCTTAGCAGTAATTTCACCAGGTAGAGTATATCGGCCTGATGAAGTGGATGCTACTCATTCTTTTATGTTTCATCAAATAGAAGGTTTTGCAGTTGGTGAAAATATGAGCTTTGCTCATCTTAAAGGAGTTCTTCTTCATTTTGTTCGTGAGTTTTTTTCCTCTGAAGTGAAATTGCGATTTAGGCCTCATTTTTTCCCCTTTACTGAACCGTCAGTAGAGGTAGACATATCTTGTTTTATTTGTGGAGATAAAAAAGTCAAAAATAATAAAAAGAAGTGTAGTGTTTGCAAAGGAAAAGGTTGGCTTGAGATTTTAGGTTGTGGAATGATTCATCCTAAAGTGTTAAAAGCTTGTGGAATAGATTCGAAAAAGTATAAAGGGTTTGCTTTTGGAATGGGTGTAGAAAGAATAGCCATGCTTAAATATGGAATTAATGATATCCGACTTTTTTATGAAAATGATTTAAGATTTTTAAAGCAATTTTCTTTATAGTTAGAGGTAAAAAATGAGATTTAGTTTAAATTTTATTCAAGAATTTTTAAAAGTAGATATTTCACCTAAAAAGTTGGCGTCTCTTCTTACTATGGCCGGGATGGAGGTTGAAAGTTTAGAAAAAGAAGCCTCAGATTGGATTTTTGATGTTGAAGTTACAACCAATAGGTATGATTGGCTTTCAATTCTAGGCATAGCTAGAGAAATAGCAGCTGTTTTAGGTAAGAGATTAAAAATTAGTTATCCCAAGATAGCTAAACAACCATCTCTTATAACAAGAGATATTATAATTGAAAACAAAGAGGACTGTCCTTATTATATTGCCAGAAGGATAGAAGCAGTAAAGGTATCTAGATCTAAACCTTGGTTACAAGAACGAATCTTAAATTGTGGTTTTGCTTCAGTGAATGATATTGTTGATATTACTAATTATTCTATGCTTAAGTGGGGTAATCCTTTGCACGCGTTTGATGCTGATAAACTAGAAGGAAATATTTATATACGTAGAGCAAAAAAGAATGAGTCGTTGATAGGTATTGATGGGAAAGAAAGAATCTTAGATAAAGAAAATTTAGTAATTTCTGATAGCAAGAAAGTAATTGCTTTAGCTGGAATTATCGGAGGCAAGAATACAGAAGTTACTGCGACAACTAAGAATATTTTTCTTGAAGCAGCAGTATTTTCTCCTTTGACCGTGAGACGTTCTAGAAGAGCTGCTGGTTTAGATACAGAATCTTCTTATCGTTTTGAACGAGTAGTTCCGTCTCACCTATTAGAGTATGCTTCTTATGAGGCGGCTAAATTAATAAATGAATTAAGTGGAGGAAAAAATAAGGGGTATAAGATTGTTGGTAAAAAACCTCAATTAGCAGAAAAGAGCATAACGATAAGTCTTAATTCCTTAGCTAATTATTTAGGTTTAGTACCTTCTAAGTCTAAGGTAAAAAAAATTCTCGAAAATCTTGATTTTAAGGTAAGGGATATATCAAAAGATAAAATAATAGTTTTTCCTCCTAAATTTCGCTATGATGTTAAGGGAGAAGTTGATATATACGAAGAATTTTCTCGTATCTATGGGTATGATAAGATACCTAGCCAGATTCCATTTTTAAAAAGAAATTTAGTTATATCTAACCAAACTGGGCATTATCATTTTAAAGGAGAAGTAGCCAATTTTGTAGCTTTATTAGGATTTAAAGAAATAATTACCTATAGCCTAGAAGAAAAAGAACAATTAAGGATAGACGATAAGGATGTTATAGAATTAATTAATCCTTTACGTAGTCAAGAGAATGCTTTGAGGAGCAATCTATTTTTTGGGATGGCTAAAAGCTTAAAGTATAATTTGAATCGTGCCTCAATTGGTACAGGTAACTATGGTAATTTAAATTTATTTGAAATAGCTGATACTTATTCTAAGTCGAACAAAGGTTTTTTAGAGAAACCTACTTTAGCTTTAGCTACTAGCGGTAAAGAAGGAGATTTCTTTTTTTTAAAAGGAGCTGTAGAGAAGATTTTAAACTTTCTTAATATTAATAATTTTGAATTTAAGGAAGGTTCTTTAAATAATTTTACCAATTCTTTAGAAGTAAATGTTGGGAATTGTAATTTAGGATTTTTAGGGAAGCTAGATCGACAACAGAAAAATAATTTTGATTTAAAAGAAGATTTGTTTTTTGCTCAATTAGATTTATTATCTTGTGTTAAGAGTAGAGGCCAAAGGAAATATAAAATTTTTAGTCCTTTCCCAACGATATCAAGAGATATAAGCATTTCTGTAAAAAAATCTATAAAATTTAAAGAGATAGAAAAGCTTGTCAAAGCTAATAGTAATTATTTAGTTAGTTTAACTATTGTGGATATTTATCAAGGCAAGGATATTATTCAGGGACACAAAGCTTTTACTTTAAGAATTTTTTATCAATCCGCTGAGAAGACTTTAACTTCTAGTGAGGTTGATTGTTTTCATAACCAGATAAGGGAAAGCTTAAATAAGCAAGAGGATATAAAATTACGCTAGATACTTTTGTCTGTAAAATTTTTAGAGCAAGAGTTATATTGATAGAGAAAAAAGGTAGTGTTATAATAAAGGTATAAATAACCCTGCCTATCGCGATAGCAGGTAAGATACGCTACAACCAACACCCTTAAAAGGGAGCTAATATTTCTGATCGCCTAGGCGGTAAGGATGCGGCGCCCACCTGTGTATTAGGGTTGATAGCGGTCACCTGTAACGGATTAATGGTGGGGTTTTTTTATTTGTGTTTTGTTTGACTTGTGGTAGAGTATTCAAATGATTAAAGAAATAGTAACACCTAAATTAAAGAATCCAGTTTTTATTGCTGCTTGGCCGGGAATGGGAGAAGTTGCCTATAGAGCTGCTCTTTTTCTAAAAGAGGTTTTAAGCTTTAAGCCCTTTGCTAAGCTTCAAGCTTCGCAATTTTTTAAACCGGCTGCAGTATCTGTAGAGAAGGGTATTCTTAGTATTCCTGAGATACCAGCAGGTTTTTTTTACTATTACAAAAGTAAAAAGAATTCGGACATTATTCTTTTTTTAGGTGAAGTCCAGCCACCATTAGAATATGCTCAAGCCTTATCTTTAATGATTATTAATTTTGTAAAGAAATATAAAGTAAGCCAAATGTTTACTTTTGCTGCTAAGCCTGAACCGATTGATCATAAGAGTAAGTCTAAGGTGTGGATAGCAGCAACCCATGAGGAAGTCTTAAAATCTTTAGGTAAGTTTAATTTAAAAGTTTTAGAAGAAGGTCAAATAAGCGGGCTTAATGGAATTATTTTAGGGGCAGGTAAGAGAAAATCTATAAAAGGAGCATGTTTATTAGGAGAGATTCCTTTTTATACTGTTCAAATTGAAAATCCTAAAGCAACTAGAAGTATTTTAGAAGTGATTGGTAAGTATCTTGGAATAGACTTAAATCTTTCTTCAATAGCTTCACGAAGCAAGCTCATTGAAGAAGAAATAGAAAAATTAATAAGTTATTTAAAGGGAGAAGTCCCTACTCAAGGGCACAGTCCTTTAAGTGACGAGGACATTGATAAGATTAAAAAAGATTTAGCTGCTTATACAAAATTACCTCAGTCAGCTCGTCAAGAAATAGAGAAACTTTTCAAAGGTGCTGAAAAGGACATGACTTTAGCAAATAAGCTAAAGGATGAGCTTGATCGTTGGAATGTTTATAATGAATACGAGGATAAATTTTTAGATTTATTCAAGAAAAAAGGCAAAGAAGAACACTAGAGCAATATTTTTCTCTCCGCGATAAGTAAAATATTATAAAAAGGAAATAAATGAGGGGTTCATCAGTAACTAAGTTACGAAAGCTAGACGATATGGCTATAGAAATTGGTTTAGATGGAAGAATACTTATTGAGAATGCTTCAAGTAATCTTTTTAAAATAATCGATAAATTAAATTTAGGTAAAAAAGTACTTGTTATATCAGGAAGAGGGAACAATGGGGCTGATGTTTTAAGTTGTGCCCGAAAACTTTTTTCTTCGGGATATGATGTAATAGTGGCTATTGTCTCAGAGAAAAAATTAGGGCCAGAAGCTTTTTTTCAAAGAGAAGTTCTTGAAAAAATAGGCTGTCAGATAATTTCTTTTAGCGATAATGTTTGTGAAATTAAAAAATTATTTGAAGATAGAGATTTTATTCTTGAAGGGATTTTAGGAGTTGGGGTAAAGGGTGAGCTTAGTAATTTTTTAAAAGAGACTATTAGTTTTATAAATGAAAGCGGGAAAAAAATAATATCTTGTGACATACCTTCAGGTTTATCCCCAGATCAAGGAATAATTTTAGGGCAAGCAATTAAAGCTGATTATACAGTGAGTTTTATTGATTCTAAGTTAGGCTTTTATTTAAAACAAGGACCTAGCCTTTGTGGTGAGATATTTATAGCTGATATTGGAATATCTCAAAATGTTTTAGAAGAATTAATAAGTAGAAAAGAAGAAAAGAGACGATGAAGATAAATTGGTTGGGGCACTCTTGTTTTTTGCTAGAGACTAATCAAGAGACTAAGGTGATCACTGATCCTTATGAATCTGGGAGCTATGATGGAGCTTTAAGCTATGACCCTATAAATAGCAAAGCTGATGTTGTTACTGTTTCACATCAACATAATGATCATAATAATATTAAAGATTTTAAAAATACTTTAGTTATTGATAGTGAAACAAAGACTTCGATAAAGGATATAAGCATTGAAGGTATGCTGTCCTATCATGACAATGACAATGGTCGGTTGCGGGGAGAGAATATAATTTTTACTATTTACGCTGAAGGGTTGAAAATTGTTCATTTTGGAGATTTAGGGACAAAAGATATTGAGCTAAGCCTTTTTAAAGATATTGATGTTGCTTTAGTGCCAATAGGAGGAACCTTTACTATTGATGCAGTTGAAGCAAGTCAATTAGTAAAAGATATTAACCCTAAGATAACTATTCCTATGCATTATAAGACTTCTAAATTAAAATTTGATATTGATGGTGTGGATAAATTTTTAAAGATTAATTGTGATCATGAAAATAAAAATTATTTAGAAATTAATCAAAACAGAGAAGAATCTTTTAAGAGAATAGTTATTTTAAAACACCAACGCTAATAAAGATATGTATGAAGAAAGATTTTACCGTAATCAAATTATATCTAAATTTAAAATAGAGATTTCTTATAAAGAGAGTGATCTTTTGATTTGTAGTGATAAAGAGATTGCCAAGGAAAAAGCCCAAAGTATTTTAGTAAAGTACTATGACCAAATAGAAAAATATATAACAAAAAATCCTCGTTTTTTAACTTCACTTTCTCCTTTGGAAAACGACTGGTCAGCACCACTTATCATAGAAGAGATGTTGAAGAGTTCAAAAAATACTAGGGTTGGTCCTTTTTCTGCTGTTGCTGGAGCAATTGCTAAATATGTAGGAGAGGAGCTGTTAGATTATTCTCCAGAGCTTATCATAGAAAATGGTGGAGACATCTTTCTAAAAATTAATCAAGATAAAATTATAGGAGTTTATTTAGGAGAAAAGTTTAAGATTAATAATCTTAATTTAAAAATAAAGAAAAGAAGCCAAGCCTTTGGGATTGCTTCATCGTCTTCTGCTCTTGGGCATAGTCTTAATTTTGGTAAAGCTGATTTAGTTAGTGTAGTTGCTAAAGATGCAATTGTTGCTGATGGTTTTGCTACTGCTATATCTAACCGGATAAAGAAAATAAAAGACATCGATAAGATTTTAATTGAGGTTAAGGACAGTCTCCCTATTGAAGGGTTGCTAGTTGCTTTTGACAAAAAGATATTTTTATGGGGAGATTTAGAGCTCGCTTAATAATAGGGGACGGTTCTCTCGCTCCTTACTTATTACACCCCAGTTTGTTATGAACAGACAATTATTTTATTACTCCTCATGCCTTATCTTCCTTTTCAATCACTAGATTTCTATATATACGCTGTCTTTTTCCTTGTTGTTTGTTTAAGTCTTCGTATAAAGGATTTGGGGTGATTAGTGAATCTTCTTGACCAAATCCATAGTAGCGATAGCTTGAAAAAAGATAGTTTTCCGGAGAAGAAACAATACCGGCTCGTATAGGATTTAGTTCTATATATTTACCACATTGTACCAGATAAGGGTCATTATTGATTATTTTTGATTGGAATCTACCCTGCCAAAGGTGACCGCAATAAGTATACTTTCTGCGGTGATAATAGACGTATTTAAGATTAAGTCGTTGCATAAACTTAGAAAGATTACTTTTTTCTCCGACTTTTACAAGAAGATGTATATGGTTGCTCAGAAGACAATAGTGGCAAATATCAATATTCTCCTTTTGTTTTAAAATCTTAAGATAAAAATAATATTGTTCTTTATCTCGTTCATAGCGGAAAACTTTCCTTTTGTTATTCCCTCGGCTTATTATATGTAGGTATCCTTCTGACGGGACCTTTCTGGCTTGACGTGGCATAAAAACCTCCTCTTTACTATATAGACGTAATAGCAAGGCTTTTTCTTTCAATTATTTTAATATTTATAATGGTGTGTTTATAACTTGGTGTGCTGGTGATGGATAGGGCAAGAAGAACCGTCCCCTTATGCTGAGTAAAACTATGCGAGGGAGGGGACTTGAACCCCTATGGTATCGCTACCGTTAGCCCCTCAAGCTAGTGCGTCTGCCAATTTCGCCACCCTCGCAAATTCAAGGATAAAGGTTAAAGGAAAAAGGTAAAAGGCAAAAATAAAAAAATATTTCTTAACTTTATCCTTCATCCTTTTCATTAAGAACTTCTTTTATCGAATATGTATTTACTTTCTGAGAATTTTTTGGCTAGACTTTTTATTTCTGCTCCTAAGGAATTTACTTGGGCAGTATGAGTAAATTCTTTTTTTAGATTAGTGATTATTCCAAGTGAAATAGTTGGAAAGCCAAATTTATGAATTTGGCTATCACGTCCTTTTGTTTCAATGTAGCCTTTTAATCTGTCTTTTTCTTCAAAAAAAGTTGGGGAAACATTATCAAAATCGGTTATCACTTTTTTTGCTATTTCTTCTGCTTTTTCAAGAGCCGTGATAATCACAAAATCATCGCCACCAATGTGTCCTACAAAGTCTTTAGTTGTTCCTTTTTTTTGGATAGCGTTAATAAGGATTCGGGCAGTCTCTTTAATTACGTTATCTCCTTTTTCAAATCCATAGTAATCGTTGACAGCTTTAAAATTATCAATATCAACATAAAGCACAGCAAAACTTTCTTTAGTTTGTATTTTGTCCATTAATTCTTTATTAATTGAAACATTTCCTGGTAATCGAGTTAAAGGGCTTGCGTCTAAATTTGCTGAAGAGCGACGTATAAGCATTCTTATCCGAGCTATTAATTCTTTAGGGTTAAATGGTTTCAACATGTAATCGTCAGCACCAGCTTCAAGCCCATCAACCTTATCTTCTACTTCACCTTTGCCAGTAAGCATAAGAATTGGGATATTTGACAGTAAAGGATCTTTTCTTATTATTTTACAAATATCAGGGCCAGTTATATCAGGGAGAACATAATCTAAGACTAGAAGATCAGGCTTAGTAATTTTTAATTTTTCTAAAGTTTCATTACCCGAAGAAGCTTTTATTAATTCGAATTCATCTTGTAAAGTAACTTCGAGAAGATCTAAGATGTCAGGATTGTCATCAATAATTAATATTTTTAATTTATACATTTTAAATTATCCTTAAGGTAAAGGTGAGAGTAGTACCTTTCCCTAGATTTGACTCTACCCATATTTTTTCTTTATGAGTATCAATAATTTTTTTCACTAAAGAAAGTCCTAAGCCACTACCCTCTATTTGAGTGATTGAAGGATGAGATGCTCTGAAAAATTCTTGGAATATTTTTTCTAAATCAGATGCTTCCATGCCACAACCAGTATCGGAAACAGAAATAATAGCTTGTTTATCTTTCTGAATACACTTAAGAGTTATTTTTCCACCACTAGGAGTAAATTTTATAGCATTATTTATAAGGTTAATCAATACTCTTTCAATTAGATTTTTATCTAAATAAGCAGTTAAGTTTTGAGGAAGACTAAAAGATAAATTCAATTTTTTAGCTTGAATTTGAGGGCTTAGAAAATCTGCAACATCTTTGATTAATTTTGTGATTTCAAATGGAGCAATTTTTACCTCCATTTTTCCAGATTCTATACGAGAAATATCTAAAAGAGTATTAACGATAGACATAAGGCTATTTACATTTTTGTCTATTTTCAATAATCTTTTTCTGGCTTCTTCAGGCAATTTACCAAATTTTTCATCAACTAATAGAGAAGAGAACCCTTTTACTGATGTAAGAGGGGTTCTTAATTCATGAGAAACACTAGAAATAAAGTCAGATTTAGTTTTACTTATAGCTTCAATTTCTCTTAAACTTTTTACAAGTTCGTTAGTCCGTTCTTTAATTTTTCTCTCTAGATTGTCTTTGGTATGATATATGTCTTCAAATAAACGGATATTATCAAGGCACTGGCTAAGATACATGCATACAATCAGAAAAGTTTCTTCTTCAGATTTTCTAATTTCAGCATGCAAATTAAGATCAGATACTATAAAAATAGCATAGATTGATTCTCTGGCCTTTATTGGTGCGATAAGGATATTTTTAGCTGGAGCTTCTGGGAATATATCTTTATAAATTTCAGAATTTGAACGGAGAAGATAAACACTTTTTAATAATTCTTTTTTATGTTCAAAAATTTCTTTAAATGATTCAGCTTCAGAAGCAGTGAAACCAATATTAACCTTTTCTTTAATTTCAGAGAAATCTAATATCAGACATTTTTTAAAGCCCAAAGCATTTATTATCTCTTTATTTATTGAGGAATAGATTTTATCTTTTTCTAAAGTATAGCTAGCCGAGAGAAGCAAATTTTTTATTAATGTTAATTTGGTGAGTTCACTTTCCATTTCTTGCTGAGATAGTTTCAATTCCATATCACTTTTTATAATTAATTTTGCTTGTTGATCTAAACTGTCAATAGTTTTATTGGCACGGCTAAGGTCTTTCCTTAAATTAGTTATACTTTGTAATTTGTTAAGAATATAAAATATAAGAAATGATATTATAGCAAAAAATATAAAAATTAAAGCGACTAAAGGGTCAATAGGTAATATTTTTTTTAACATGTCACTCCCACATAGTTAAAATAAGATTGCCGGTTTCTATATTAATATCTTCTTCTTCTTTGTCGGAGAAAAAAGAGTAATCAGCATAAAGACCAATAACTTTTGATTGGTTTCCTAAAGTTTTTTTTATAGCTGATATTTCTTTTTTAGCCTCTTCGCCTAAGGTTTTTTTTCTTGTTAAAGAGTTTATAATAAAAATTAATGTTTGTCCATTGTTTCTTAAGGGGGCTAGTGTGGTTTTTAAGTTTTCTATGAAAAGAGAGGAATCAAGAAACATGATGTGTCCAGATTCTTTTTTTCTTATTTTTCCTATACACATTAAAGATCCGTCTTCAAGACAGTCAACAATATTAATTAGCCTTAAAGTGCCATTAGTATTTATTCCTAAGGGGTAAAAAGAAAAAAGATGATTTTTTATAAAAATACTAAATTTTTCTTGTAGGTAATGTTTATAAATGTTTATTGCTGGCTGGTTGTTTATTTCCATGATAATATTTCTATTGGTTGCAGATTTAGTGATCGTAAAGGGTTTTCCTAAGGGCACATATCCTCCTAATCTTAGTGAGTGTATTTCGAGACCTTTAATAGCGAGATTAGTTAAGCCATTACAAGGGGTGGCATTTATAATTTGAGAGGTATTAGAGGAGTATTGTCTTGAAAAACCAAAACCTAGAATATTAGAAAATTTGCCCAAAGACATCTCTACTCCTCTAATATAATTGTTAGGATCAACTTGAGAAGAAATAAAAGAGAAAAAAGAAAAGTTTTTTTTCTTTAATTTTTTAAATGAAGAAGTTAGAAATAGTTCAATTTCTTGAGGGTTAGCCCCCTTAGAAAATGTTTCATATAATTCCATGCTTTCTTTGTTTATGCAACAAGCCACAACTCCTTTAGAAATAATTCTGTTTTCAAAAATTAAAAATGGCGAACTTAAACCTAGTATTTTTTCAGGGTTTAAAGTAAGACGTATTGTTTCTAAAAGGTTTTTAGGATTATAGCCTGGAGTGAACAAAAGGATAAGAAAATTTATTTTTTTAGGAAAAATTAGCTTTATTTTTAAAGAGATTTCTTTAATTGCTCCTGTTCGTTCTCTTTCACTAAAAGCTATAGCAAAGGTTTCTTTATTCATATAAACAATTATTCTGTATTTTCATCGATTTCAACTTACCATAAACATCTCTAAAAATCAACCCGTTCGACGCGTCTTGGGCTTTTAGCCTAAGGCTTGCTCAGGGTTGGTACTGAGCTAATGTCGAAGTATCAATATGTTTACCGTTTTTATTGGTGTTTGGCGTCGAAAAGTCCTTTTAATGAAAGAGGTTGAAAATGTTTAAAATAATATAGGGTTTTCGAAGGTTTCCTTGACAAAATTTAGCGCATATGCTATATACTACTTACGCTTAAAAATGGAAATATTTGGAAGTCAGACTTTTATAGATTTATTTTTTTTAATTCTTTGTCTAAGAGTTGTTTACATCTCAATTTCTCGAGGTATTGTATCTGAAAGCTTTAAATTGACAGGACTTCTTTTGGGAGCCTTTTTTGCTTTTCATTATTATTCTTCATTAGCAGACAAAATAAGTAATAAAGTACACTTTTTAAGCAAAGAATATTTTTTATTTTTTTCTTTTCTTTTAATTTTCCTAGGAATACGATTAATTTTTGCTGTAGTTAGGTTGATAGGGACTTTCTTCTTTAAAAAAGAAGATTTACCTTTAAAAAAAAGATGGTTATTGTTCTTTTTAGGAGCTTTTAGGGCGTCTTTCATAGGGAGTATAATTTTATTCTCATTGTACTTATCTCCTCTTGACTCAAAGCGTTTTTGTCATAGTATATCTTATAGTATATTTAAAAATATTGGGCCTAAAATTTATATAATGGCTTTTAACGTTTATAGTAAAACTAATTTTAAGATATTAATAAATAAGGAGGTAGTTAAGTACTATGAAGCTGAAAAACCTTTATCAAGAAATAGTAAAAAAAGGCATTGATTCTGATGTTCGTAATTTTAAAGAAATTGAAATAATTCTTAAGGAAAATAAAAAGAATTTCGAAGAATTATCTAATAGAGATAAAGAGTTATTTGATCAAGATGTATTATTTAATCCTTTTGCTGATACTCGTATTCTTACTGGTGATTTAACAAAAAATATAAAATCTATGATTGTTGGGATTGATGTTGATGGTGGAGAATTAGTCCTTGTTGATAGATTGAGAGAAAAGGGAGAAAAAATAGATTTAGTAGTATCTCATCATCCTCAAGGTCGAGCGTATGCTAAATTCTATGATGTAATGGATTTACAGGTTGATGTTTTTGCTAACGAAGGAATAGCTTTAGGGGTTTGTGAAGAACTTCTTCAAGAGAGAAAATCGCAAGTTGCCAGACGAGTAAGCGCAGCAAATCATGCAAGAAGTGTTGATATAGCTAAATTACTTAATATAGATTTTATGTGTGCCCATACGCCTTGCGATAATCTTGCTTATCAATACTTGAGAAAAAAAATAGATAAGGTTAAACCTACTTCTTTAGGCAATATAAGTGATATTCTTCAAAATATTCCTGAGTATATTGATGCGGCAAAAAATAATAATCCTCCTCAAATAGTATTAGGGAATAAGAAATCTCGTTGTAGGAATATTCATCTTGAGTTTACTGGAGGCACCGAAGGTCCAAAGGGCATTTACAAAGAGCTTGCTGCTAAAGGAGTTGATACTATAATTGCTATGCATCAATCCGAAGAACACTTTAATAAGTGTAAAGAATCCAAGATAAATGTAATTTTTGCTTCACATATTGCTTCTGATAGCTTGGGTATTAATATTATGCTTGATTATATCGAGAGTAAGGAAAAAATTAAGATTTACGAATTTTCAGGGTTTCGAAGATTCAAACGAAATAAATAAATTCACAGTTATATTTTATAATTGGTAATTTAGAGGAAGAAAATTTGATTTTTATTTCTTGATTATCATTTATTGCTTATCATTTTATTTTTACAATTATGATTCCTCAACAATTTATAGAAGAAGTTCAATCCCGGACAGATATTGTAGAGTTAATTTCTGGCTATATACCTTTGAAGAAAGCTGGTAGAAATTTTAAGGCTGTGTGTCCTTTTCATGGTGAGAAGACCCCTTCTTTTGTTGTCAGCCCCCAAAAGCAAATTTTTCATTGTTTTGGGTGTGGCGAAGGTGGAGGTATTTTTCAGTTTTTGACTCTTATTGAAAAAGTAACTTTTCCAGAAGCTGTAGAAATATTAGGGGACAAATTAGGTATGGTTATGCCTCAACAGCAAGGTAAGAGTAGTAAAAATAAGAATTTTCTTTATGAAGTTATTAACGAAGCAGCTTGTTTTTTTCATAATGTTTTAAAAGAGAATAAAGAGTGTCAGCCAGTTCGTTCCTATTTAGCAAAAAGAGGAATTGGTCCAGAGACAATTGATAAATTTAATCTTGGGTTTGCTCCAGGGCATAATTCTCTTATTCAGCATATGCGTAAAGCAAATTTTACCTTAGAAGTTTTGGAAAAAGCATCTTTGGTTACTTCAACTCGAGGAAGTTTTCGTGATCTTTTTATAAATAGGGTTATTTTTCCAATTTTTGATATTCGCAAGCGTGTTGTTGGGTTTGGAGCAAGAACCTGGGAAGATATACCAAATTCTCCTAAGTATATTAATTCTTTAGAAAGCAGTATTTATAGCAAGAGAGACCATTTATATGGTCTTAACTTCTCCAAGGAAGAAATTGTTAAAAAGGATAATATAATTGTAGTTGAAGGTTATCTAGATATGATTACGCCTTTTATGAGGGGGGTAGGAAATATAGCAGCTTCTTTAGGGACAGCACTTACCTCTGAGCAGATTCGTTTGATAAAAAGGTACACTTCTTGCATAGTTTTAGTTTATGATTCTGATAAGGCTGGACAAGCTGCCACAACACGATCAATAGATTTAATTATTGAAAATAATTTAAAAGCTAAAATTGTGCGCCTACCTAAGGGATATGATCCAGACTCTTTAGTCCATAAAAACGGCAAAGAAGTTTTTATGAAATTGCTAGATGAAAAGCTTGATTTTTTTGATTATAAATTAGATAGCTTAAAAGAATTTTACGATAATAAATCTATAGAAGGTAAAACAAATATTGTTAAGGAGATGTTGATTACTTTGAGTAAGCTTAATAGTGAGATTCAAAAGTATGAATATATTAAAAAACTTGCTAATGATTTGAATATTAAAGAAGAAATTGTGATTGCAGAATTTCGTAATAGTTTTTTTAAAAAAAGTGGCTTTAATAACAGGAAGGCATTAGATAATGCTTACCAAGAAAAAAAAATAAATTTAGATAATAAACCCTTAGCAGTTACTGAAAAAGTTTTGCTTAAATTTATGTTTACTAATTTTAAGGCATTTTCTATAGCAAGAAAGAATTTAAAATCAGAGTATTTTCAATCACAATTAGCTCAAAAAACTGTGTCATTTCTTTTTGATAATTATTCCAAAGAGAAAGATGTATCAATACAAAAATTATTAAGTAAGGTGACAGATAAGGAAATTAGTGGTTTTATTTCTCGAATTTCCTTAGATGATGATATTGCACTAGATAAGGAATTATTTAAGGAAAGCTTGGTGAAGCTTCATAAACAAGCTGCTTTAGGAGTTAAAAGAAAATTAAAAATTCAGATAAAAGAATTTGAAGCAAAAGGTGATAAGGCGAAGGTAAAAGAATTAATGAAAGAATATAGTCGAATTAATAGTGAGGTAAGGAATGGTTAAGAAAAAACTTTTAGAAAGAAGTATTAAGCAATTAGCAGATTTGGGGAAGAAAAAAGGATACCTTACTTATGATGAGATAAATCATTTTCTCTCCGAAGATATAGTAAACGCTAAGGATTTGGATACTATTTTTGAGCAATTAGATAGTAAGGACATAAGTGTTTTAGAAACTCAAGAGGTTCCAGAATGGGAGAAGGAAAATAAAAAACAAAGCACAACTACAACACAACCGATAGATGATCCGGTTAAGATGTATTTAAAACAGATGGGCCAGATTCCTTTGCTTACTCGCGAGGAAGAGATAAAATTAGCAAAAAGAATTGAAGATACTGAAGAAACTTTACGGGAGGAAGTATTTTCTACTGGCATAGCCAGGAATACTTTTATACATATATCTAAGCAGTTAATAAAAGATTTGCTTAATCCTGATGATTTTGTTAAGGGTGAAATTAAAAATAAAGAAAAAGAGGTTCAAAGGATCAAGAAACTTTATGGTAAGTTATCAAGAATTAAGAAAATTGAAAGCCAGACAGATGTTTTAAAAGAATTCAATTTTACAATTGGCATTATTGAGAAAATCATTGCTAAAACAAGGAATATTGTTAGAGAATCTGAAAAATTAAGAAGAAAAATTGAAAAAATTAAAACTAAAGGTAAAAAGAAAGTTACTGAGAAGAGATCTTTGACAAAAGAAAGAAATAAATTATTAAGAGAATTAGGCTTTGACAAAGAAGCACCAAGGGACAAGATGAGAGCAATTCTTCACAAAGCTTTTCTTTATAACCAAGCCAAGAGTACGCTTGTTGAAGCAAATTTACGATTAGTGGTTAGCATAGCTAAAAAATATGTAAACAGAGATCTTTCTTTTCTTGATTTAATTCAAGAGGGCAATATTGGTCTTATTAAGGCAGTAGAAAAGTTTGAGTACAAACGAGGATATAAATTTTCTACCTATGCAACTTGGTGGATAAGACAAGCAATAACTCGAGCTATTGCTGATCAAGCTAGGACTATTAGAATTCCTGTACACATGACTGAGACTATTAATAAGATAATTAGGATTTCACGGCTTTTTATTCAAGAAAAAGGGAAAGAGCCTACCCCAGAAGAATTGTCTAAAGAATTAAAACTTCCGGTTAACAAGATAAAAGATATCATGAAAGTGTCTCAACAACCGATATCTATCCATACACCAATTGGTGATGATGGGGACACTTCTTTTGGTGATTTCATTGAAGATAAAAAAGCGGTATCACCAGCTAATGCTACTGTGTTTTCTATGCTTAAAGAAGAATTAGGTCAGGCTATGGACAGCTTAACTGAACGTGAGAGAAATATTTTAGTTCTAAGGTTTGGGCTTGAAGATGGTAGCCCTAAAACTTTGGAAGAAGTGGGAACCATTTTTAAAGTTACTCGTGAACGTATACGACAAATTGAGGCTAAGGCATTAAAAAAATTAAGACGGCCTAGTCGTTCTCGACGACTTCAGACATTCTTGGAGCTTACTCTTTTTAGAGGCAAATTGCATTCTTCGTAGAAAGAAGTAAAAAACAAAAAAGTTTGAGGGAAAGTAATAGATTTTTAGATAGTCGGTGGTATAATTTTAAAATAAAAGGAGATTTGTGGCTGATAGAAAAGATGTAAAATATGTAGCTAATTTAGCTAAGATAAAAATAGTTTCTGAGCAAGAAACTTCTTTAGAAGAGCAATTTTCTAAGATAATTGGTTACATTGATAAACTAAAAGAATTAGATGTAGAAGGAGTCCAACCTTCAAGAGGAGCTCATATTGCTAGGGATGTTTTTCGTGAGGATAAGGTTGTGCCTTCTGATTGTCGAGAGGAAATATTAAAAAATTCCCCATCTTTAGAAAATGGTTATTTTAAAACTCCCAAGGTTGTTGAATAAACCCCGTTAGAAGTATCGGGGTTGAAGAAAAAAACAAAACTTCTAATGAGGTAAATGGAAGATTTAATTAATATTAATGGTAGCCAACTAGCAGAAAGAATAAAAAATCAAGAGCTGAACAAAGAAGAGGTTTTTTCTTTCTTTAAAAGTAGGATAAAGAAAATTGACCCTGCTTTAGGTAGTTTTGTTGAAGATTATGACCAACCAATTAAAGGAGAGGGAGGGTCTACTCTTTCAGGATTGCCAATTGCTATAAAAGATAATATTTGCATAAAAGGAAAAAAGATTACTTGTGCTTCTAAAATTTTAGCTAGTCATGTAGCAGTTTATGATGCTGAGGTAATAAAGAGGTTAAAAAATGCGGGATTAAATATTATTGGAACTACCAACATGGATGAATTTGCTTTTGGCTCGTCAACAGAAAATTCTTGTTATGGGCCAACAAAAAATCCTTGGGATACAACGAGAGTTGTTGGTGGTTCAAGTGGTGGTTCTGCAGCAGCCGTAGCAGCAAGGTTAGTCCCTTTTTCCTTAGGTTCAGATACTGGAGGTTCAATTCGTCAGCCAGCTTGTCTTTGTGGGGTAGTAGGTTTCAAACCTACTTATGGTCGAATTTCACGTTTTGGTTTAGTTGCTTTTGGTTCAAGTTTAGATCAGATTGGACCGATCACTACTAATTTTATTGATTGTGCTCATCTTCTTAATATCATTTGTGGGCATGATGATAAAGATTCAACTTCAGCTTTTCTAGATGTTCCTGATTTTACTAAAGCCTTGAATAATGATATCAAAGGGTTAAGAATAGGGATACCTAAAGAATATTTTGGTCAAGGGCTAAATGAGGAAGTTAAAACTGTAGTTGAAAAAGCTAAAAACATTTTTAAAGAGAAAGGAGCAGAAATAATTGAAGTCAGCTTACCTCATACTGAGTATGCTGTAGCTACTTATTATATTATTGCTTCTTCTGAAGCGAGTTCAAATTTGCAAAGGTTTGATGGGGTTAAGTATGGCTTAAGAGAAAAGGGTGAGAGCTTAGAAGAACTTTATACTAATTCTAGAGGTAAAGGTTTTGGAGATGAAGCAAAGCGAAGGATTTTTTTAGGTACTTATAGTCTTTCTAGCGGGTATTATGATGCCTATTATTTAAAAGCTCTTAAGGCTAGAACTTTAATTAGAAAAGATTTTGATCAGGCTTTTAAAAAAGTTGACGTTCTTCTTACTCCAACATCTCCAACAACTGCTTTTAAAATTGGAGAAAAAACTAGTAATCCTTTGAGCATGTATTTATCAGATATTTATACTATTTCTACAAATTTAGCTGGTTTGCCAGCTGTTTCTTTTCCTTGTGGATTTTCTTCTGAAAAATTACCAATAGGAGCACAGCTAATAGGAAAAGAGTTTGATGAAGAGACGCTTATAGGATTAGGTTCAGCTTTCCAAAAGTGTACTGAGTTTCATAAAGAAATACCAAGGATTAGTTATGAGTAATTTTGAAATTGTAATTGGTCTTGAGGTTCATACACAAGTAAAAACAAAGTCAAAGATATTTTGTTCTTGTTCTACAGAATTTCAAAGCCCACCTAATACTAATATTTGTCCTGTTTGTTGTGGTTATCCAGGAGTTTTACCAGTTTTCAACAAGAAAGTTTTGGAGGTAGCGGTAAGAGTTTCTTTAGCCCTAAAATGCAGAATTAATAATTCTATATATTTTGAACGTAAAAATTATTTTTATCCTGATTTGCCTAAAGGCTATCAGATTTCTCAATATAAAATGCCTTTAGGGGAGGAAGGGGTTTTAGAGCTTCCATCAGGTAAGAAGGTAAATATAAATAGAGTGCATATGGAAGAAGATGCTGGCAAACTTATTCATAAAAATAATTGTTCATGGGTAGATTTTAATCGTACTGGTACGCCATTATTGGAAATTGTTTCTGAACCGGACATAAGAAGCCCTGAAGAAGCTTTTGATTATTTAACTTATTTAAAATTAGTTATTCAATATGTTGGTGCTTCTGATTGCGACATGGAAAAGGGTTCTCTGCGCTGTGATGCTAATATTTCTTTACGCAAAAAAGGAGATAAATTAGGGACAAGAGTTGAATTAAAGAATATGAATAGTTTTAGAGGTGTCAAAGCTGCTTTAGAGTTTGAAGCTAAACGCCAAGCTAAGGTGATAGAATCAGGAGAAAAAGTAATTCAAGAGACTAGGTTATGGGATGTTGATAATTTGAAAACAGTGCTTATGCGTACTAAAGAACAGGCTCATGATTATCGTTATTTTCCTGAACCTGATCTCTTAGACTTTTCTGTTCCTGATGAGCTTATCAAACACGAAAAATCTTTGATTGGAGAATTACCAATAGAGAAGAAAGAGAGATTCATCAAAGAATATAAAATTAATCAAAAAGAAATAGATATAATTCTTTCTGATCCATGGTTAGCTAATTTTTTTGAAGAAGCTAATAGAAAATATTCTAAATCTCAAGAATTATCTAATTGGCTCCTAGGAGCGTTTTTGGAACAAGTAAATACTTTAGAGGAAGGATTTGACTCGGTAAAAATATCTCCACAAAAATTTGCTCAGATAGTAAAATATTTTGCTGAAAAGAAATTAAATAATTTAGCAGTCAAGAAAGTTCTTTCTTTAAGCATTACTACCAACAGAGATATTGATGATATTATTGAAAAAGAAAATCTTGTCCAAGTTTCTGGGGAAGATCAACTAAGTCTATTTATTCAAGAGACCATTAAAGAAAATCCTAAGCCAGTTAAAGAATATTTAGAAGGCAAGGAACAAGCAATAATGTTTCTTGTTGGTCAAGTAATGAAAAAAAGCAGAGGTAATGCTAACCCCCAAGTGGCAAAAGAAATGTTAAAAAGGAGGATTGAGAAATGAAAAGAAGATCTATTGTTTTTATAGTAATTTTAGCAGTAATTATTTCTTCATACCAAGTAGGACTATCTTTTGGTAAAGACAAAGATGAATTATATCGAGAACTTGAAATATTTGCTGAAGGATTAGTACTCATTGAAAGTAAATATGTAGAGGAAGAAACTGCTGAAGATTTGATTTATGGAGCTATGAGAGGGATAGCTCTTTCTTTAGATCCTTACAGTCAATTTTTAACTCCTGATGATTATAAGAATCTTCTTGTAGAGACTGAAGGAAAATTTGGAGGTTTAGGAATTGAAATTACTATGAAACATGGTCTTCTTACTATTATTTCTCCAATTGAAGATACACCAGCATGGAAAGCTGGGATTGAAGCTGGAGATATTATTATAAAAATAGATGGTGAAATGACCAAGGATATTACTTTAAATGGTGCAGTTAAACAATTACGTGGTGATCCTGGAACTAAGGTTATCTTAACTGTTGTACGAGATGAGAGCAGAAAAGTTGAGGATATAACTATTGTAAGAGGAATAATAAAAATAAAAGACATAAAAAGACCAATGATTTTAGAAGATGGTGTTGGTTATGTAAAAATAGGAGAGTTTAGAGAGTCTACCTCTAAAGATTTGAGTAAAGCTTTAGAGAAATTAGATAAAGAAGGGTTAGAAGCCTTGATCATTGATGTACGGAATAATCCTGGAGGATTGCTTAATTCATCCATTGATATATCAAGTAAGTTTTTAAGTAATGGGGAAGTAGTTGTATCTACTGATTCAAGAAACGAAGAAAAAAGGATATATAGATCAGAATTTTTTGGTAAAAAGTATTTAAATATTCCTATAGTGGTATTAGTAAATAAGGGTAGTGCTTCAGCAAGTGAGATTCTTGCTGCAGCTTTAAGAGAAAATAATCGGGCAGTTTTAATTGGGGAAACAACCTTTGGAAAAGGGTCTGTACAAACAATACTTCCTTTGTCTGACGGATCAGCCATGCGTCTTACAACTTCTAAATATTATACGCCAAATGGTGAGAGTATTCACGAGAAAGGCATCGAACCAGATATTATAATTCCTAAAGAGAATGTTGAGAAAACAGAAGAAGATGTTTTTGAGGATTTAGATAAGAAAAAAGAATTTGATTACAAAAAGGATAACCAGATAGTGAGAGCTTTGGACTTGGTTAAAGGTATCCTTATATTGAAACGGTAGGCCCAGCCCTGACCCTACAATAATATAAAATATGTATACTTTAGGTATCGAAACTTCTTGCGATGAAACCTCTTGCGCAATTTTAAATAAGTATCAAGTACTTTCCAATGTAACTTTATCTTCTTTAAAAGAACATAAAAGATATGGTGGGGTAATACCAGAAATAGCTACTCGAGCTCACCTTAACAATATTGATAAAGTTTTAGCTGCTGCTAGCAAAGAAGCGAAAATATCTCTAGAAAAGTTAGATTTGATCGCTGTAACCTATAAGCCTGGTTTAGGTGGGGCATTAGTTGTTGGGCTTAATTTTGCCAAAGCGCTTTCTGTGGCTTTAAAAAAACCATTTGTTGGTGTTAACCATCTTCATGCTCATTTATTTGCTCCTTTCCTAAATTATTCAAATAAATTAAAGTTTCCTTTTTTAGGAGTAATAATATCAGGGGGTCATACTGAGATTTGCCAAGTAGATGATTTTAATAGAATAAAAATTTTGGGACAGACTCGTGATGATGCTTGTGGAGAAACTTTTGATAAAATAGCTAAAGCTTATAATTTAGGTTATCCAGGTGGACCAATCATTGATAAACTTTTTAAAGATGAATATAAGAATGATTTTAAATTTAAATGTGGGAAGATAGGTCTTGATTTAAGTTTTAGTGGCATTAAAACTGCTCTTATTTATAAGAAGAAAGAGATAGAGAAAAAAGGTCCTTTAAAGCTAGAGATAAAAAAAAGGCTTATTTCTTCTTTCCAATATGTAGCCTTAGAGACAATTATAAGTACTATTTTAGAGGCAAAGAACAAGTTTAAGATGAAGAGAGTTGTTTGCGGAGGAGGAGTTGTTGCTAACAAATATTTACGGAGACGCCTTGAGGATGAAGCAGAAAAAGGAATAAAAGTTTTTCTTGCGCCTTTAGAGTATTCAGGTGATAATGCAGCAATAGTTGCAGGATTAGGCTTTTACCTGTATAATATTAAAGGGAAAAAGAGTGCTATGAATTTAAAAGTCCAAGCTAATTAAGATGATAACTTTATTTTCTACAACAATACGAGTAATTTTAGCCGTTATTTTGGGCGGAGTAATTGGTTTAGAGCGCGAGAAAAAAGGCGTTAGCGCTGGGTTAAGAACCCACATTCTAGTTACTGTTGGGTCAACTTTAATAATGCTAACTTCTCTTTATATTTATTATATGTTTAAAGAAGATGGATGTTCTATTGATCCTGGGAGAATTGCCGCTGGAGTGGTTACAGGAGTAGGTTTTCTTGGCGCAGGTACGATCATAAGAAGTAAAGAAGGAATTCGTGGGCTAACTACAGCGGCAAGTATTTGGATTAGTGCGGCGATTGGGCTAGCTGTTGGCTGTGGATATTTTAGCGCTGCTATAATTGTTACTGGTACTTCTTATTTGGCTCTTTCAATCTTAAAGAAATTAGAAAAAGAGGTTGGTTAGTTTATTAAGTGGTTTTATTCTAAAGTAGCATTTTTTTAATTTAAAAGACAGTAATTAATTATAGGGGGTAAAAAATGGCTAGACGAAAAGAAGACGAAAAAATTCTTGATGTAAACGCTGCAATGCAGGGAAGTTTAGTTTTTTCTGACCCTGTAAATTTGCGAATAAATGGTAAGTTCGAAGGTAGCCTTAATACTAAAGGAAAGCTTATTATCGGTCAGGCTGCAGTAATAAAGGCTGATATCATTGGTGAAAGTATAACTGTTAGTGGAAGCATAAAAGGAAACATTAAAGCAGCAAACATTGTTAAACTGCTTTCTACTGCTCAAATTATTGGGAATATAGAAGCTCCTAAATTTTCTATTGAAGAGGGAGCAATTTTTAATGGTAAGTGTAGGACAGCTGAAGCAAGGATTTCTATAGAAGAGCTTTCTGATTATCTTTCTATTGAAGAGAAGAAGATTATAGAGTGGGTTGAAGGCGGTAAAATTCCTGTAGAGAAAGAAGGCGATAAATTATTATTTGATCGTCAGGAAGTAGAAGCTTGGGTTGCCCATAAACCTTAAAAAGGTTATCATAGATTCCAAGATTAAGTAAAGTTAACCTATAAAATTTTTATAAATAAATAATGAAAGAGAAACTTTGTACTACAAGAGAAGCTTCCCATATCTTGGGTATTTACGAGAAAGATGTTATTGAGTTAGCTAATAAAAATATCATCCCTCACTTTAAAGTTGCTGGAGAATTTTTAAGATTTAGAAAGGAAGATATCCTAAGAATTAAGCCAGCAATAAAAAAGAAGTATAATGTTCCCGAGAGAAAGGATCGCTCTCTAGAAAGGATAAGAGAGTTTATGTATTTCAATGATTTTTATTTAATTTCAGTAGTAATTATTATTATTTTAGTTTGGATAATAGTAAAAGACTTAATCGTTAGCGCTTAATGCCTGCCTTTTTATCCACTTAAAATTCCGATATTGCAAAATAATAAATTATTTGCTTTAATTAGTAGAGTTGATAGAATATTCTTTAAAATTGTAAATTATCTTTATGGTTTAGGTTTTCAAAAATAAGAAAAAGGAGATAAAGAATGGTAAATTTTGATGATTTTTCTAAACTAGATTTAAAAACAGGTAAGATTTTAGAAGTTAGCTCTCATCCTGATGCCGAAAAGCTATATCTATTAAAGGTTGATATCGGTGAGAAAGTAATCCAAATAGTAGCTGGGATTAAACCTTTTTATGCTCCAGAGCAATTAGAGAATAAACTTATAGTTGTTTTAACTAATTTAGAACCAAAAAGCATTAGGGGGTCTTTATCAGAAGGCATGATTTTGGCTGCTCAAGGCAAGGATGATATTAGTTTGGTAGTCTTAGACAAAGAAGTAGATGTTGGCAATAAAGTAAAGTAAATTTTTATAATCAAGCCTATGCTAACAAAAAATATAAGAGTTAGGACAAAGGGTAATAGCGATATTGTGAATATTAGCTTAATAATTATTTAATATGGATTTAATAAAAAACATTGAGGATTTTGACTGGATAGTTTTTGACTTAGAAACTACTGGTTTAGATGCTGTTACTGGCGATTCTATATGTGAAATAGGAGCTTTGAAGATTAAAAATAGAAAAATTATTGATAAGTTCCATAGCTTAGTTAATCCTAAAAGAAGCATTCCTATACAAGCCTATAATATTCACAAGATATCTGAAGAAGATGTTAAAAACTCTCCTTGCTTTGAAGATGTAGCTGAAGAGTTTGTTTCATTTTTAGGAAAGTCTGTAGTTTTTGCTTATAATATTAAATTTGACATGAGCTTTATTAATAATCATTTAGGGAAGATTAATCAACCAGCTTTAGAATTACCAGCAGTGGATATCCTTTCTATGGCTAGAGATGGTCTTAGGCTACCACGGTATAATTTAGATGCAGTAGCTAAATTTTTTAATATTGATTGTAGCCAAGGATTGCATAGGGCTGCGAATGATGCTTCAGTTGCTCTTCAGGCCCTTGTAAAACTTTTGGATATATTTAAAGAAAAAGGAATAAGAAATTTAGATGAATTTATTTCTCTTTATGGCTTGAATAATAAAATTTTTAGAGTAAAGGAAGAGGAAAAAATAGAGCTCTTTAATTTAGCTATAAAAAAGAGAACAGTTTTAAAAATAAAGTATTTTTCTTCTAATAATGTTATTGAGGAAAAAGATGCAGTGCCTCTTCGCATTGTTTCTGAAGGTAGATATCCATATCTTTTATGCCAGAGTAAGGATAAGGGCTCCTTTAGTGTAAGAGTCAGTCGTATCTTAAAAGTGGAAGATTTTAAAAGTAATTAATTTGCTATGAATTAAAAGGTTATTTTGATAAAATGAATAGTATTGGCAGTAGCTAAATATTAATACTGCTAATTATTAAAAGGAGGTTATTATGGATGATCTATTAGAAATTTTAGAAAACAATGCTCGGATTTCTTTAGAAGATTTACAGAAATTAACTGGTAAAAGCAAGAAAGATATAGAAAAAGCAATGAAGAATTATGAGAAAAAAGGAGTAATCGTAAAGTATAAAACAATCATAAATAAGCAAAAAACTAATAATAAGGGAGTAGTTGCTTTAATTGAAGTTAAAATAGCTCCTCAGAAAGATGTAGGCTTTGATTTAGTTGCTCAGAGAATTTATAGATTTCCAGAAGTAAAAAGCTGTTTTCTTCTTTCTGGAACCTATGATTTACTTTTAGAAGTTTGTGGAGAAGATATAAATACAGTAGCTAGTTTTGTTGCTGAGAAACTATCACCTTTAAGCTCAGTTAGAGGCACGGCTACTCATTTTATGCTTAAAAAGTATAAAGAAGATGGAGTAGTCTTAGTAAAGGGAGAAAAAAACCAAAGGCTACCGATAACTTATTGATAGTTTTTATGATTTATCTAGATAATATTTTAAAAGTAAATAGAACTAATAAATTAAATAAAATAAGATTATGATATCAAAAAGAATAAAAAAAATACCATCTTCAGGGATACGAGAATTTTTTGATTTAGTTTTGGGTATGCCTGAAGTAATATCTTTAGGCGTAGGTGAGCCTGACTTTATTACTCCTTGGAGAATTAGGGAAAAAGCAATTACTGCCTTAGAAGAAGGGTTAACTTCTTATACTTCAAATCAAGGTCTTTTTGTTTTGCGCAAAGGCATTACTAATCTTCTGGATGAGAAGTATTCTTTAAAATATAATCCTGATGGAGAAATTCTTGTTACTGTGGGGGTTAGCGAAGGCATGGATTTAGCTATAAGAGCTATTATAGACCCAGGGGATAAGGTTATCGTAGTAACGCCTTATTATGTTGCTTATCCAGCTTTGGTTGAGATATGTTGTGGTAAGGTGCTTTATCTGCCAACCAAAGAAGAAGAGGGTTTTAAAATTAATCTTGAAAAGCTTAAAAATTTACTTTCACAAAACCCCAAAGCAATAATATTGAATTATCCTTCTAACCCCACAGGAGTGACTTATGATCGTAAGGAGTTAAGTCAGATTTGGAATATTTTATCTAAAAAAGATATAATTATTATTAGTGATGAAACATATGATGAATTAAACTATGGTAAAGGTCATATTCCATTTTCTTCTTTAAACAAAAAAGCAAAAAAGAAAACAATTTTGCTTAATGGATTTTCTAAAGGATATGCTATGACTGGCTTTAGAGTTGGTTTTGCTTGTGCAGATAAAGAGACCATTTCCGCAATGACTAAGATACACTCCTATTCAATGCTTTGTGGTCCGATTGTATCTCAGATTGCTGCAATTGAAGCTTTAAATTCAAGGAAGGAAGTAAGCCAAATGCAAAAAGAATATAAAAAGAGAAGAGATTTTATAGTTAAAGAACTTAATCGCCTAGGTCTTTATACAGTTAAACCCCAGGGTGCATTTTATTGTTTTTCTTCAGTGAAGAAGTATAAAATAAATGCCCTAGATTTTGCTAAGAAACTATTACTCCAAGAAAAAGTTGCTGTAGTTCCCGGAACAGCATTTGGAGAAGAGTTTGGTTCTTATGTAAGAATTTCCTATGCTAATTCTTTAGAGAATTTAAGAGAAGCTACAGTAAGGATAGAGAGATTCTTAAGTAAGCTATAGATCCTAACCTTTATTTCTTAGTATTTCATTATGTTTTTAGATTGTTGTTTTGTATAGTATAAAATATAATCAAAGAGGAAAAATGTTTTTAAAAATATTATCTAAATTACTAATAATAATTTTTATTTTTAGCTTATTTGGTTGTACTCAGATTTCTAAAGAATCTTCTAAAGAGGGTGTTATTGGGTTAGAAAATTTTAAAGAATATTATCAAGATTTAGTAATCCAACAACGTCAACTTTTAGAACTTAACCCTAATGATTTAGAATTAAGATTTCAGTTAGCTAAGTTTTATTATGATTTTAAAGACTATTCACAAGTAAAAGATCTTTTAGAGAATGTTGATAATCAAAAAGCTAAGGTGATCTTAGCAAAAACTATGGTTAAATCAAAAAACTACGGTTATGCTATTAAGATCTTTGAAAAATTAGATCTTATTGCTGAAGATAGTGAATATTTGTATCTTTATGGTCAGGTTTTAGAGGAAAAAAACTTATTTCCTAAGGCGCTTGAAATTTATCAAAAAGTAGAAGGATCTTTTAAAGAAAATGCCCAAAAGAGAATAAAATTAATTAAAGTTAGAGTAGAAGGAAGCATGCCTAAAGAAGTAAGAGATATATCTAGTGAAGCTGAAGATTTTCTTAAAGGTTTAGAAGATGAAGCTGCAATATACTTATTGGTGGATGAGGACATTGAGATTAAAACTGATAATACTTCTGTATCTACGATACATGTTATAAAGAAAGTTTTACAAGAAAGAGGTAAAGAGTTAGCTGAGGTTGAAATGGGGTATGATTCTACCTATGAAAGGATAGAACTAGAGTATGCTCGAACAATTACTAAAGAGGGCAAGGTTGTTTATGCTGGGGAGGAAAGTATTCGCGATGTAAGCAGATATTTAAATTTCCCTCTTTATAGTAACTCTCGAGCATTTATTATTTCTATGCCTTCGGTGGAAGTAGGTTCTTTTATTGAATATAAGGTAAAAATTTATTCTTCAAAATTAATTAATCAGGATGATTTTAATTTTGTTTATCGGCTTCGTGAAGGTTATCCTGTTTTTAAATCTAAATTTGATCTAATGATTCCTAATAGTCGTGATATTAATTTTAAATTTCCAAACAAAGAATACGCAAAAGGGATTAGTCTTGAACCTGAAGTAACAAAGACAGAAACTAAAAAAATATATTCTTGGAGCTTCAATAAAATAGAATCTATTATTCCTGAATATAGTATGCCTGAGGTCTCATATGTAAACCCAGCAATTTTAATTTCCAGTTTTTCTTCTTGGGATGAAATTTATAAGTGGTGGAAATCTTTATATAAGGAGAAACTTCAATTAAATAAAGAGGTAAAAGATTTTGTGGATCAACTTATTAAAGATAGTTTTACTGAATACGAAAAAGCAAAAATTCTTTCTGAATTTGTAGCCAAGAATATTCGTTATGTTGCTATAGAGTATGGAGATAGTGGCCATGAGCCACATTATGCTAATGAAGTATTTATCAATAAGTATGGGGACTGTAAAGATCAGGCAATTCTTTTAGTAGCAATGTTAAAGTATGCTGGTTTAAAAGGTTATCCAGTACTTATATCTACTCGTGGTACTTATACTATATATGAAGATTTTCCATCTGCTATTTTTAATCATGCTATTTGTGCTGTCGAAATAGATAATCAGCTAATTTTCATTGACCCTACAGCTGAAACTACAGCTTTTGGCTATATCCCTCTTGGCGATCAGAATAGACTAACCTTAGTATTCGCAGATGATGGCTGGCGTATAGATAGGGTTAAAAACATAGCGGACAATGAACTTGTCTATGGAATGGATATAGTGATTAATCATGATGAAAGCGTAGCAATTACTCGTCAAGTGTCAACTAAAGGATTTTACTCTTCTTTTTATCGTTGGTACTTAAAATATACTCATCCGGCTACAATAAAAGAAGAAATTCAGCAAAAGATGATGGAAATATCATCTTTATCTAAGTTAATTGATTATCAAGTAAGTGATATTGATAGTTTTGATACTGTGCCTGGTCTTATCTATAGGTTTGAAGCTGAAGAGTTTCTTAATCCGGCTGGAGGTTTAAGGATTGTTCCAGTCCTAGACCAAGTGTCTATTGAACATGGTTTAATTAGCAAAGATGATAGAAATTACCCGATTGATTTTGAAGCAGTACACAGTATTTCTGCAAATATAAAATTAACTTTACCTAATAATTTAATAGTTAAGTACTTACCTCGTTCTATTATTTTAGATAATTCTTGGTTTATGCTTAAGATTGGTTATAAAGAAGATCTTAATATAGTTAATTTTAATCAAGAGTTTAGGATTAAGAAGAGATTCGTAGAGAAAGAAGAATATAATGTTTTTAAGGGATATCTTAAAAAGGCTCTTTATTTTTTGCGTGAAGAAATTATTTTAGAAAAGAAGTAATGAATAAAAAAATATTAATAAAAAATAATAAATCCCAAAAAACAGTTAAACGAAAAAGTTTTGAAATAAAATTTTACGAAGATCTCCTTAAACAGCACCCTGATTTTATCAATGTACTTATTTCCTTAGGAGATGTTTATACCCGCAAAGGTTTTTATGAAGAAGGATTGGCTGTAGATAAAAAGCTAATACAATTATTGCCTAACGATCCAATTGTGCATTATAATCTTGCCTGTAGCCTATCTTTGACAAGTCATTCAGATGAAGCTTTAGCAAAATTAAAAAAAGCTGTTTTGTTTGGTTATGATGAATTTTCTTTTATGTCTAAAGATCCGGATTTAGAAAATGTAAGAAAGTTGTCGGAGTATAAGATCTTTTTTTCTAAATTAAAGAGGTTGAAAAATAAACAACATGAATAAGGGCGATAAACGAAGATATATAAGAATTTCTACTGTTTTGCCAATTGAGTTTTTTATCTTTAATGATCAAGATAGTAAAATAACCCCTTGGCTTCAAGGTTTTACTAATGATATTGGAAAGGGAGGCATTTGTCTTTTAATCAATGACCTTTGGTGGGGTTTTTCTAATCGTTTCAAACAAAAGGATACTCAATTATCTTTAAGGATAAATCTACCCTTTAAAACCCAGCCAATGCGTTTGAATGCTAAGATAAGCTGGGTTAAAGAGCAAAAATTAAATGATTTCAACCAATATGTGCTAGGATTAGAATTTACAGAAACTAATGATAAAAAGGTAAACAAGTTATTTAAATATGCTTTGGTTAAAAAATTTACACCAGTTGTTGTAAATACAATTATGGTTGCACTTTTAGTTTTTTCTTTTTCTTTATTTTTGTATATGGGATCATTAGTAAGAAAAAATAGAAAATTAGTAAGTGATTATGTAAATATTTAAGAAAAACGTTCATCTCTAGAAGATATATTAGAAAAAGGAATTAGCCAAGAAGAATTTTTTAAAGAAAAACAAGCAAGCTTGGAAGTAGCGATCTTTTCTCTTAAAGAAGAAGCTACTTTTTGGCAAAATAAATATGATGCTTTGGTTGTTGAAGATAGTGACAGTACAGACATTCCAGATGAAGCTTTAAATTTTAAGAAAAAATTAACTCTTCTTGAATTAGAGTTAGCAAGGCTAAACAAGGAAAATGACCTTTTAAAGAATAAAGAAAAAGATAGTAAAACTGCAGTTTCAAAAATTCAAGAAGTAGTTAATAATTTGCGAGCAGAAGAGGTAAAAACTTCTCAGAAGGTTATTAATGGAATGTATGATTGGATAAAGAATCGCCAAGATTTAAGGAGAGGATTGGTGTTAAGTTATGAAGGAGACGACAGTTTAGATAGAGTTTGTTTTACTTATGATCAAGCTTTAGCCGCATTGGTATTTCTTGTTTCTGGAGATAGCTTGCGGGCAAGTAAATTGTTGGATTTTTATTTAAATAATATAAATAAGGGTCAGGATATCTATAATGCTTATTTTACTCAAGGAGATGTTTTCGAGTATGTGCTACATAGTGGGCCAAATGCTTGGTTAGGATTAGCTGCTCTTTGCTACACTAAAGAAACTGGAGATAGAAAATATTTGCCTATAGCTAAAAAAGTAGCTAATTTTCTTTTAGCAATGATGGATGGGGAAGGTGGAGTAAAGGGAGGTCCAGATGTATCTTGGTATTCTACTGAACACAATTTAGATGTTTTTGCTTTTTTTAAATTATTTTATGAGATTAGTGGAGAGAAAAAATATTTAAATGCTGCTGATAGTGTAAAAAAATGGGTCTCATGCTATACTTATACTAATTATGGTACTCCCCCAATAAAAAGAGGGAAAGGTGATTCTACCATTGCTACTGATACTTATGCTTGGTCAGTAACTGCTTTTGGTCCTAAAGAGCTTTTATCTTTAAAGATGAACCCAGAGTCAATTTTAGAATTTGCTGTTAAGCATTGTGAAATTGGAGTGAATATTAAGAGAAAAAATGGAGAGGTTAAGGTAAGAGGTTTTGATTTCTCCAAAACTAGTAACGCTTCTCGAGGAGGGGTAGTATCTGGAGAATGGACAGCACAAATGATTTTAGCTTTTGAAGTTATGGCTGATTATTTTAAAGACAAAGATTCCAAAAAGTCTAAGCAATATGAAGAAAAAGCGATTTTTTATTTTAATGAATTACAGAAGATGCTTATAACTTCTCCTTCTCGTGCTGGTAGAGAAGATCCTTGTCTTCCTTATGCTTCTAGTTCTTTTGTTGATACTGGACATGGGTGGAGAACTCCTAGAGGGAGTAGGACTGGCTCTCTTGCTTCAACAGCCTATTTTTTACTTACCTACCATGGATATAATCCTTTAACAGGAAAATTTTTGAGTTTATCTTTGAAAAAAAAATTTTAAAAAGGGTAAAATAGCCTGAAAAGTTTTTTTGTCACTTTCAAAAATAGAAGTGTTCACATTTTTTAGAATTAAGGTACAATAAACGATATGTTAAAAAAGGGTTTTAAATCAGGTTTTGTTACTATTCTCGGTAGGCCTAATGCGGGCAAGTCTACGCTTCTTAATGCCTTAATAGACAACAAGGTAAGCATTATCTCTCCAATACCTCAGACTACACGTCATCAAATAAAAGGAATCCTAAATTTAGAGAATGCTCAAATTGTGTTTGTTGATACCCCTGGGATTCATTCATTTGAAGATAAATTGGCTGCACATTTAAATACAGTTGCTAAAAGAGCTATAGAAGGTTGTGATTTAATTATTTATGTTGTTGATATGTCTCGACGTCCGGGAGAAGAAGAACAAGAGTTGATGCGTATTATTTCCGGTCAAAAAATTAAAACAATTATGGTTTTAAATAAAATTGATCTAGGAATTAAGTATTTTAATCTTTATATTGATTTATGGGCCGAAAGAGTGAAAGGCAAGAGAAACCCTTTAGTTTACTATATTCCTTTATCTGCTAAGACCGGGAAAGATGTTGATAAATTGAGAGACACTCTTTTAGATAATTTACCAGAATCTCATCCTTATTATGATACAAAGGAATTAACTGATTTTCCAATTAAATTTCGAATTGCTGATATTATAAGAGAAAAGTTATTTTTACAACTTAAACGAGAAGTGCCTCACTCTGTAGCAGTTGAAATTGAAGAAATAAATAATAAGAAAAAAATAGTTTCAATAAGAGCTGTTATCTATGTTAAGAGAAATTCTCAAAAGAGAATTGTTATTGGCAAAGCTGGAGAGGTACTTAAGGAAGTAGGAAGTCGCTCAAGGCCAGAGATTGAGAAAATTTACAACAAAAAAGTTTTTTTAGATATCTGGGTTAAGGTTTTAGAAAATTGGCAAGATAAGCCAAGAATATTAAAAGAATTAGGATATTGGTGGGAATAGTTTGCTAAAGGTATTGAGTGTGGATATTTTAAAAACTTCTAAAAACTTAGAGTTATCAGTAGTTTTAGCTTTAGAGTATCTTCTTAAATCTTCTAATCGCTCAACGCGAAAGCGAATAAAGGATCTAATTATAAAATGAAAGTTTGTAAACATTTTTTAGAATGTGGAGGGTGTAAGTCTCAAGATATTCCCTATAAAGAACAACTTATTGTTAAAGAAAGTAAAATTAAAAATCTAGCTGATTTTTATAAAATTGATACTGAGTTAAAACCGATTAATTCTTCCTCTCCTGGATACTATCGCAATAAGATGGAATTTAGTTTTGCCAATCAGGATGGTATGGTTTGTGGTCTTTATAGTAAAGTAGAAAGACGAAAGGTAGTAGATATAGAAGAGTGCTTAATTTTTTCTCCAGACTTAAAAGACATTATAAAAGCAATTAAAGATTTTCTTAAAATAAAAAATTATTCTGTACATGATAAGTATTCTCATCAAGGGTTCTTGCGTTATCTAATTGTCCGAGAAACAAAATTTACCAAAGAGATTATGATTGGTTTGGTTACAAGCAGTAGTGAAACTTTAGATAATCAGGAATTTGTAAAAGTTTTAACTGAATTAAAATTAAAAGCTACAATAAAGTCTATTTATCAGATTATTAATGATTCGTTTTCTGATGCAGTAGTTTTTGATAAAAAAGAACTTTTATATGGTCAAGCTTTTATCGAAGAGAGATTAGATGATTTAACTTTTAGAATTGGGATTGATACTTTTTTCCAGGTTAATCCTTATGCTATAGTAGATTTTTATAAGAAGATCAGAGAATATGCTAAACTTTCTTCTACTGATCAAGTATTAGACCTTTTTTGCGGAGTAGGTTCTATCGGAATGTTTTTAGCTCGGGATGCAAAGTTTGTCTGGGGTGTAGAAAGAGAACAAGCAATAGTCGATATAGCTTGGCAAAATGCTAAGATTAATAAAATAGATAATATTTCTTTTTTTGCCGCTGACTCTAGAAAATTTCTTAATACTCAAGGCGCATTTTATAAGGGTACCGACCTTTTGGTTATAAACCCTCCGCGTTGCGGGCTTTCAGCTAAGATAATAAGAGCTATTTTAAGGCTAGAGCCTAAGAATATTATTTACTCATCTTGTAATCCTGATGCTCTTTTTAGAGATTTAGAAGGTTTTCTAAACGGATATAATCTTGTCTTTATTGAGCCTTTTGATTTTTTCCCCCATACTCCTCATCTTGAAGCTTTAAGTTTCCTAAAGCGGAAAAAGTAACAATTTGTCTATAAAAACCTTGACTAAATAGCTATAAATAGTAAAATTTTACTATTCAAATTTTACTAATATTTAAACCATGAATATAAGAGAATTAATTGCAAAACAGAATAAAATCTGTCCTCAAAAAGTTGCCATTTCATTTAAAGGTAAAGCGATTACTTTTTCTGAAATTAGAGATGCAGCATTTAAACTTGCTAACTATTTTCTTAAAATTGGTGTAATTAGTAATGATAAAATAGCCATATTCCTTCCGAATACTCCTAAATCTATTTTTGCTTTTTTAGGCATATTTAGCGCAGGAGCTACAGTAGTTCCTCTTGATTTTATGCTGACTGAGAATGAGATAATTAATTTTATAAATCATAGTCAGTCAAAAATTTTAATTGCTCATCCTAAATTAGATTTAGCTAATCTTCAAGATAGTTGTCCCAGCTTAAATAAAATAATTGTTTGTAGTGAAGATAACGAAAATTCTTCTTTTTTTGATTCAATCCTAAAAGAAGAAGATTCTAACCAACCAAACTTAGAACATAAAGAAAATGATTTAGCAGCTTTATTTTATACTTCTGGGTCTACTGGCCATCCTAAGGGAGTGAGTTTAGAATATAGACATTTAGATAATCCTTCTAATACAATTAATCATTTTTTAGGAGTATTTGGAGATGATGTCTTTTTGTGTGGCGGGGTTCCTTTTTCTCATATAGGAGGCCTAGGATATATATTGCTAATGGTTCATTTTGCTTCAACTCTTGTGTTAATGGAAAGATTTCAACCTTTAGAGTTTCTAAAAAATATAGAACGCCATAAAGTTACTATATTTTGTATTGTTCCGGCAATGTACATAGCTATCCTTTCCTTAAAAGGTTATGGTGAGTTTGACCTTTCTTCCTTAAGATATGCAGTTGTTTTTGGCGCACCTTCTTCACCAATACTTTTGAAAAGATTTCATAAATTATGTCCTCAGGCAATAGCTTTAAATGGTTGGGGTATGACTGAAACTTCTGCTCCTAATTCTTTTTCCCCTCCAGATGAGAGTAAAATATCAAGTATTGGTTATCTTAATTTTAATATTGAGGCAAAAATTGTTGATCAAGCTGGTAATAAATTAAATAGTCCTTCTCAAGGAGAACTTTGGGTTAAAGGTGAGGCGATTATTAGAGAATATTATAAAGAGCCAGGCTTAACTAAAGAAGTTTTAACTGAAGATGGATGGCTTAAAACTGGAGATATTGTAAGAATTGATTCTGATTTGCTTTATTATATAGTTGGAAGAAAAAAAGATATGATTAAAGTGGCTGGAGAAATAGTTTTCTCAGCTGAAGTTGAAGAAAAAATAAATAAATATTCTAAAGTAGCTGAAGTTGCTGTTATTGGTATAGCTGATGATTTACGTGGAGAAGTACCGAAAGCTTTTATAGTTTCAAAAGAGAAAGAGCCTTTTAGTGAACAAGAGTTAAAAGATTTTTTAAAAGAACATTTAGCTCATTTTAAAATTCCTCATTATTTTGAATTCGTAGAAAATTTACCTAAAAACAGGACTGGAAAAATTGATAAACAAAAACTTAAAATAGGAGATTTATTATGATGAAGAGAGATATCCATTTAAGCCCAAAAGATTTGTTAAGCTCTTTACAGTTTAGAGATGGTGATTTTGGAGAAGTGGCTTTAATTAGTGGACAACAGCATAGAGCAAAAATGTGTTTAGAAAAATTAGAAAATTGTGTAAAAAATTTTACTTTTCTTGGCTATACTTTTTGGACTGGGTTTTACAATGGTAAGAAGGTTACTGTTGGTAATGGTGGATTTTATGCTCCTGATTCAGCTTTTGTTACTGAGTTTTTATGTGTTGGAGGAATTAATACTTTAATTAGGCTTGGTTCTTGTGGAGCCTTAAGAGAAGATATCAATGTTGGAGATTATGTTTTAGCTACTGATATTATTCGTGGAGATGGAGCCACTAAATATTATGTAGATGATAATTATGTGTCTAAGGTAGATCAGGGTTTGACATCAAAGATAGAAGAAGTTTTTAAGACTGCGGGTACTTTACATCGTGGAGGAGTTTGGACAACTGATGCTTTGTTTAAAGAAACCAAAGAAATAGTTAATCCTTATATTGAGAAAGGTGCGATTGCTGTTGATATGGTGACTTCTCCGTTTGTAACTGTAGCCAATATTTATAAAAGAAAAGTTGCAGCTATTTTAGCAGTTTCTGATAATCTTATTACTGGAACATTAGGATTTGCTGATTATAGATTTTTTGAGGCTGAAATGAAAATGATAGACTTAGGGTTTAAAGCTGTCGAAGGATTGGAATAAGGAGATAAAAACATTATGGGAATTATTTGGAATCAGGAAACAAAAAATAAGTTTAACAATATAACTGAAAATTTACCTCAATTTCATAGAACAATTGCTGAGCAACTTATTAAACAAAAGTCTGAAGAGTTAGCCGAGGCAAGAAATTCTAAAGAAGTTGAAGATAAAGATTTAATTATTGCTTTTTTCCAGGAAGTTCCTCCAGCTTTTAAAAGTATGCTTGAAAGATTGCTTAGTAAATTAGGTATTGATTATTCTCAATATATTAGTCAGGAGAAGTAGAAAAAATGAACCCCGTTAGAAATCCTATTCAATCAGAGAGTCAAGGCGATATTCCTAACGGGGTGAAAATAGCTGTTTTAGGTTGTGGGGCAATTGGTGGATTATTTTTAGGTTATCTCTCTGCAGAGGGTGCTGATGTTAAAGGTATAGTTAAAGATTACCAGTTAGATCCTTTGTTAAAAGAAGGTTTAATTGTTGAAGGCACTAACGTTAGAAGTGTTTACAAGGTAAGAGCTGATATTAAGCTTAAAGAAAAGGTAGATCTAGCTATTTTTTCAAGCAAGATAGGTGATTTAGATAATTTAATAAAGACAAATATAGAATATTTAAAAGATGCTACTGTGATTAGCACACAAAACGGTGTAAGCGCTGATTATATATTGAGTAAGTATTTTCCAGAAGAAAAAATTATAAGTGGTATTGTTATGTTTGGGGCAACATTTTATCGACCAAACAGAATAGTTCATCATTTTAAAGGTAGTTTAGTATTGGGTAATATTTTTGATAAGGAAGTACCAAACATAGAAGAAGTAGCAGGGCTTTTAAAATCTGCATTTGACCTATCAGTTTCAAATGAAATAAAAGGGGCTAAATATCTTAAATTATTTGTTAACCTTAATAATTGTCTTCCAGCAATTTTAGGTTTATCAATGCAAGAGACATTTAGAGATTTAGATATAGCAAGAATAGCGATAACCTTAAACAAGGAAGCATATAATATTGTTAAAAATAGTGGCATAGTGCTAGCTGACTTACCTACTTATTCTAAAGCTAGGTTAGAAGGATTGGTTTCAATGAATACAGCTGAAGCTGCAGGTATTTTTTCAAAAGTAATGACTTCTTTAAGCAAAGAGCCTCTTTATGGTTCAATATTGCAGAGCATAAAAAATGATAAACCTTCAGAAATTGATTATATAAATGGTGAGATTGTTAGTTTAGCTACTAAGAATAATCTAAGAGCACCAGTAAATAAAAAAATAGTTAGATTGGTTCATATGGTTGAGAAGTCAAAGAAGTTTTTTACAAAAGAAAAATTATTAAAAGAATTGGAGACTTAATATGGTAAAAACACCTTTTTCAAAATTAAAGTTAACAGTGATTAATGTTTATGGAGATTGTTATCATGGTTACAAAATTGGCGATGAAATTATTTTAGAGGATTTTACTCACCCTCCAGAACATTTTTGCTTAGGTTTAGCTCATGCATTATTTCCAGTAATTTATGGTTTAAGTTTTGGTGCAAAATTTCCTTTTATGGAAAACCAAAAGTCTTTGTTGGTGACTTGTCCTGATGGTGGAAAATTAGAATTTAAAGCTGAAATTTTAAATAAACAAGGGCAAGTTGATGTAATCAATAAAGATCCGGATTTTAAAGGGCCAAATCCTAAAAATCTGGTTATTGAGGTTGTTAAAGCTACGGGCAAGTGTTTTTACAAGTATAAAGTTGGCGACAAGTGGGAAACTCAAGGATTAAAGTGTATCCCTGGATTTTGTGGAGCAGCTTGGCATGTAGCTTTTCCAGCTTTTTTTGCTTTAAACTTTGGAGCAAAATTCTTTTTCATGAAAGATCAAAATTCTATAGATACAGTTACTTGTCCTGATGGTGGGAATATTGTTTTTAAAGTTAGCAGAAAAGAAGATTAACTTTTACATTTTAAGGAGGAAAGATAAGTGAAAAGAGTAGTAATTACTGGAATTGGAGTTATTTGTGGTGCTGGAGAAGAGAAGAATGAATTTTATAATAATTTAATTGAAGGCAAGCCCTTTATTGAGAGAGTTGAAAATTTTGATGTAAGTTTATTTACTTCAAAAATTGCTTCCCAAGATTTAAATTTTGATCCTTTAAAATTTGGTATAACTGATCATAGACGTATGGATAGGTATGTTCAGTTTGGGATTGCAGCTGCTAAAGGGGCAATAGAAGACGCTAATTTAGATTTCAATAAATTAGATAGACGTAGATGTGGAGTGATTTTAGCCAATGCTATTTGTGGAACTCGTCTTATGGAGGAAGAGTTTCTGTTAGTTACTGATTGGGGTAAGAATCCGATTGATTCTCGAAAGGGTCGTCCTTTTCTCTATGATGCTGCTATGTTTAATACCCCTAGTGCTGAGGTTAGTGCTATCTATGGAACAAAAGGGATTAATTGTACAATCTCTACTGGGTGTACTGCTGGTACTGATTCTTTAGGATTTGCTTATGAACTTATTCAAGAAGGGAAACAAGATTTAGTTATTGCTGGAGCAAATGAGGCACCAATTACACCAATTACTTTTGGAGCTTTTGATGTAGTAAATGTTTTAGCTAAAAATAATGATCAGCCGCATAAGGCCAGTTGTCCTTTTGATAACAAGAGAAATGGTTTTGTTCTTAGTGAGGCTGCTGGAGTTTTAATTTTAGAAGAGTTAGAACATGCCAAGAAAAGAGGGGCTCATATCTATGCTGAAATTCTTGGCTATGGTACAAGTTGTAATGCTTATCATATGACTGATTTGCCTGCAGACGGTGAGCCTATGGCTCGTTCGATGAGAGAAGCTATAAAGAATTCGGGAATAAAGAATGAGGATATTGGTTATATAAACGCTCATGGTTCATCTACTCGTCAGAATGATGCTTTTGAGACTGATGCTTATAAAAAAGCTTTAGGAGATTTTGCTTACAAGGTGCCAATAAGCTCGATTAAGTCGATGATTGGTCATCCTTTAGCAGCAGCTAATGCTGTTGAGAGTGTGCTGTGTTGTATGATTTTCGAGAAAGGGTATCTTCCACCAACTATTAATCAAGAAGAGCCTGATCCAAAGTGTGATCTAGATTATATCCCTAATAAAAAGCGAGAAATTATGCCAGAGTATATACTCAAAACTAGCAGTGGATTTTCTGGAATACATTCTTCTATTGTATTTAAGAGGTGGAGGTAATCATGAGTGATAGAGTTGCGATAACAGGCGTGGGTGTAGTTTCACCATGTGGATTAAAAAAAGAAACTTTTTGGGCTAATCTTAAAAAATGTGAATCTTTTATTGATGAGATTAAGAGATTTGACGCTAGTCTTTATCCTTCTCGGATTGCTGGGCAAGTCCATGAGCTAGATCATTATTCACATGTTTCAGGAAGATTAGTTAAAAAGATAGATGTATTTTCTCATATGGCTTTAGTTGCTTCAGAGCAAGCCATAAAAGATTCTGGTATGGATTTAGAAAAAATTGATAAAAATAGAGTTGGTGTGTTTATGGGCAATGCTATTGGTGGTTGGCTTTTTGCTGAGACTGAACTAAGAGATATGTATATAGAAGGTAGAGATGGAATTTCTCCTTATATGGCTTCAGCTTGGTTTCCAGCAGCACCTCAGGGTCAGGTTACTATATACTATGGGTTTAAAGGATATAGTAAAACTATAGTTGCAGATAAGGCATCATCAGCTTTAAGTCTATGGTATGGCTCTAAAATATTAGCTCAAGATAAGAATGATTTTGTATTAGCTGGAGGGATGGAAGCTCCGATTACTCCTTATGCTTTATTGAGTGCCAATACTTGTGGCAATTTATCAAGGAATAATCTTAATCCTAAAACAGCCTACAAGCCTTATGATTTAGATCGAGATGGATTTGTTTTAGGTGAAGGTTCAGGAATAGTAATTTTAGAGAAAGAATCTAAAGCTAAGAAACGAGGTGTTCCTATTTATGGTTTTATTAAAGGAATAGGTTTTTCTTCTGATGGCTATCATTATTCAAGATATTCTCCAAAATCAGATGATTTAGAATATGCGATTAAAGAATGTTTAAAAGATGCTAAGTGGAACAAGGAAGATATTGATTATATTTGTTTAGATGGTGAAGCAACTGTAATTGGAGATTACCTTGAGACCCAAGCTTTAAAGAATGTATTTGGTCAGAATATAAAAAATATTGCTCTTAGTGCTCCTAAGAGTATTTATGGTAATTTATTAGGGGCTCAAAGTGCTCTAGATTTAATTGTTACATTATTTTCAATGAAGAACTCATTGGTAATACCAACAATTAATCAATTGATGAGTGATCCTTATTGCGATCTTGATTATACCCCTAATAAACTTAAAGAAAAGGCTATTAATAAAGCTTTAATTATTGCTAGAGGTCGAGGCGGGATAAATGTTGTCTTGGCTGTTGAGAGGAAATAGGAGGTGTTTATGGAATTAGAAAAAGAAATTATTAAGCTTATAAGCGAGACTTTAGATATAGAAGAAGCTGAAGTAAAATCTGATCAGAAATTGTATGATTCTATAGGTGTTGATTCAACAGAGATGGTAGAGATAGTTGTCACTCTTAGTAAACACTTTGGCCTAAAAATTGAAACTAATGAAATTACCAAGTTTTCTACTATTAATGAAATAGTTGATTTAATTGAAAGAAAAAAACAATTTTAAAATGAAAATAATAGATTTAAGTTTACCTATTGATGACAAAGCTTTTGAAGTACATAAACTTGAGATTGAGCGGACATCTCATAAGCAAGGAGTCCAAAAGCTTAACAAAGTATTGATGGGCAGGACTTTAAAGGGAAAGATTCAGTATTTGCTAGGTAAACGAATAATTAAAAAAAATGATTTGCCTGATGGAGAATTCCTATCTTTAGAGATAGTGCATTCCTCAGTCCACAGTGGAACTCACCTTGATTATTCTTTTCATTATGGTAGTAAATGTGAAGGTAAACCTTCAAAGACAGCTGATGAAATACCTTTAGAGTGGTGTAATTGTGATGGAGTTAAATTAGATCTCACTGATAAAAAAGCAGAGGATGTTATCAAGGATGAAGATTTAGAGAAAGCAATAAAAAAAATAGATTATAATTTAAAACCTTTAGATATTGTTTTCATTCATACTGGTTCCGATCGCCTGCATGGGACTCCTGAGTATTTTAGTAATTATCCAGGAATAGATACTTCAGCTATAGATTACCTTCTCGATAAAGGCATAAAAATATTTGGGGTAGATACTATGGGCATTGATAGACCTTACAAAATTATGATGAATAATTTTTTGAAGAATAAAGATTCAAGATATCTTTGGCCAGCACATTTCCATGGTCGCAAGAGAGAGTTTATTCATATTGAAAGATTAGCTAATTTAGATAAATTGCCAAATTTCGGATTTAAAGTTATTTGTTTTCCAATAAGGATAGTAAAGACTGGGGCTGCTTGGGCAAGAGTAGTTGCAATTCTTTAAGATAAAAAGGAGGATTTATGGCACACACAGCAAATTCTATTGTAATCAATGCACCTTATGAGTTGATATTTGATATTAGTAATGATATCTCTCGCTGGAAAGAACTGTTTGAGGAGTATACAGCCTCAGATGTCCTAGAGGTGGAGGGCAATAAAATTACTTTTCAACTTACTCATAAAAATGGAAATAGCTGGAAGTCTTATCGTTTGCTCTTTAAGGAAGATAAATTTGCTTATGCTTGCAAAGTAGAGCCAATGTTTCCTTTCCAATATATGAAGATTATTTGGCTTTATAGAGAAACAGAAGGTGGAGTTGAGATGACTTGGATTCAAGATTTTACTATGGATGAGAAGGCTGATTATACTGATTCTCAAGTTGAAGAGTTAATAAACAAACATTCCCAAGAGAATTTAAAAAGGTTTAAGGAGATAATAGAAAAAGAAACTAATGCCTAAGGTAAGTTTTTATATTTTTTGTCTAATGTTCTTTGTAATATCTTTTGGTGTTTCAGCTATGGCAGCTTTGATACCATCTATAGCTATTTATTTTGGGATAGCTAAAGCCCAAGCTTTGCCTCTTACTTGGCTTTATATGCTTCCTTATGGGGTTTTTGCTCTTTTTTGGGGACCTTTTACTAGAATAGTCAAGATTAAGAAAATTTTTTTAATTACAACTTTAGGTTTTTTTGTGTCATCTTTTTTACTTAGTTTTGCAAACAGCATAGAACAAGCTTTTTTATTTCGATTTTTAATGGGTTGTTTTGGCTGTAGTTTTGTGCCCTTAGTTCTTATTGTTGTTGGTAAGATTGTTCCTTCTGGGGATAAAGCAAAAACTATTGGAATATTTTTTACTTTTTCTTATTTGTCAAATTTTGTTAGTGTATTTTTAAGTGGGTTTTTTGAAAGTTTTCCTTTAGCAATTTATTTAATACCATCATTGGCAAGCTTGTTAGTATTTATTTTAATATTTAATAAGTTAGAAGATTTTGATTTCAGAGTTGATAAGTTTAAGATAAGTTATCTTGACACTTTAGGAGACAAAAAAGCAATTAATTATTTTATTGTAATTATATTGGGAAGTTTTCTCTACCATGCTTTACAACAACGTTTAGGTATTTATTTAAGTGAACGTTTTCTCTTAGAGCAGATGGCTATAAGTTCAGTTTTTACAGTGGCGATATTAGCTGCAATAGTATTTGAGTTCTCCGGTGGTTATTTAAGTGCTCGTTTTGGAAATATTAAAATAAGCAGTATTGGTTTTATTCTAATGAGTATTTTTGCTTTATCTCTTATTTTTATAAGTAGTTCTAAATTAATTCTTTTAATGATAGTCTTATGGGGGGCCGGTATGGCTCTTACTCATGTTGGTTTAGCGTCACACCTTACTTTATTTCCTGATAAAATTTTACGTGATGCTTCAAGTTTAAATAGTTCTCTACGATTTAGTTTTGGAGGTTTAGGTGCTTTTTTAGGAGGATTATTAGTATCAATAGCAGGCTTTAAGGCTTTATTCATTGTAGTATTTTTGAGCATATTTTTTTTAGGATTTAATTTAAAGAAAATAATAAATTAAACAAGGAGAATCATGAAAAAATTAGGCGGTAAAGTTTGTATCATAACTGGAGCCAGTGGGGGGATTGGTAAAAGTGTAGTTGAGAAATTAGCTGGGCAAGATGCCAGTCTCATACTTGCTGCAAGAAGAGAAGAGATTTTGCAAGATATCAAAAAAACACTTCCTGACCAAGATAAAGTTTTATGTATAAAATGTGATGTTACCAAGCAGAGTGATTTAGAAAATTTAGTTAATCAGACAATTGATAAATTTGGAAAAATAGATATTGTTATTAATGGAGCAGGAGTTTCGAGTCAATATCCTTTTTGGCAACAGCCAGTAGAAGATGTTGAAAAAATTATGTATACAAATTACTATAGTTATGTCATGCTTTCACGCTTAGTCATTAATCATATGAAAAATGCAGGTATTGGGCACATTGTAAATATCACTAGTGGTTCAGTTATGGTTGACCCTCCTCCACGCAATTTTATAGTTTATACTTCTTTAAAAGTGGCTTTAAGAGCTTTTGCTAAGGGTCTTTTTTGGGAGATGCGTGATTTTGGGATTAAAGTTACTTCAATATTTCCTGGAGTAACTAGAACTCCATTAACTGGTAAGTTAAAAGATGTATCTGAAGAAGGACAGAGATTAATGGAACCAGGGGCAATAGCTGATACAGTTTTATTTGCTTTAACTCAAAGTGAAAATACCTGTCCTTTAGAGTTAGCAGTAATTAATCAACGAACACCTTGGACGAAACCAGTGATACCTTTTAAACAGAATCATCCAGAAAAATAATTTAATAATTTAATTAAAAAAGGAGGAAAAGGGAATGCAAATTTTATTTTTAACACCAAAGTCAGGAGCTTGGGCAACTCATGGTAAACATCTTGGGCCTGATCAACTTTACGCTCAATGGGCTGCTTATATTAGAGAAAAGGGCTATAAAGATTTAGAGGTATTAGATTGTAAAGCCTTAGAGATAGAAACAGATGAAATGGTTAAGAAAGTTAAGGAAAAGAATCCAGATATTCTGATTCTTGGAGATATGCTTCACTCTTATGGAGGGTTTGCTATTCTTCATTATTTTAATCAAGCAGCAAAATTAATAAAAGAAGTGCTTCCTAATATAAAAATAATTGTTGGAGGTCTGTGGTACTCTTCAATGCCAATATTTACCTTAGAAAATAATCCAGCTATTGATTATGTAGTTATGGGCGAAGAAGAAGCTTTTTGTGATTTAATTAGTGCAATAGATAAATCAGAAGAGGTAAAAGATATTGCTGGAGTCAGTTCAAGAGTAGATGGTAAAGCTGTTATGGGGCCACACAGAGCTTTGAATACAGATCTAGATAAATTGCCACTTCCAGCTTATGATTTGTTTCCTATGGATAAGTATGTTGGCCATACTCATTGGAAACCGTTTGTTGAGATGGTTACTTCTAGAGGATGTCCTTCAGCTTGTACTTTTTGTTATGAGTGGGATCAATATGACCCTAGGCATCCAGAAGATTTTTTGAAATGGAGAGCAAAATCTCCAGAAAGAGTAATTGAAGAGTTAGAATTGCTTCATAGGGAGTATGGAGTAAAGGTAGTAGTAATTCAGGATGATAACTTTAATGTTGATGTTAAAAGGGTAGAGAAGTTTTGCCGAATTAAATTAGAAAAAGAGAATCCAATTAAATGGGTTTCTTTAGGTAGAGCTGTTGATTGGGTTAATTGTGAAGAAATCTTACCTTTAATGAAAGAAGCTGGCTTGTTTACAGGAGTGTTTGGCATAGAAGTTACTACTGCTTCAGAATTAAAAAAAATAGCCAAGGGAATAACTATTGAACAAATAAAAAAGACCATTGAAATTTTACGAAAGAACAATATTGCTGTTGTTGCTGATATTATGATGGGGTTTGATGATGATACTGAAGCTATTGTGAAAGATAGATTTGAATTTACTGATCAAGTTGATCCGGATATTTTGTGGATAGGATATGTTACTCCGGCACCGAATTCTCCAATTTGGAGACAAAGAATGAAGGCAGGTAAGATTGATCCTAAAAAAATAGATTTTCTTCAATGGGATTTTTTGCATCCAGTAATGGACACAGAGCATCTTTCATTGGAAGATTATGGAAGGTTGGGTTCTTGGTGTATGCGAGAATTTTTTTCAAAACCGGGTAGAATTCAGAGGATAATGACTAGTAATTTTGATATTCTAGCTAAGTTGTGTTTCCAAGATGTAATGAAGGGTGTAACTAAGTGGGAAGAGGGTGCAGTTAAAGGAGAAAAACACGTTTAAAACGTAAATGAGAGAATGAGTAAATGGGTAAATGTGTAGATTCTTTTTTGCTCGTTTGCCCATAGACTCATTAACTTTTAAACATATTATGTTAGCTGATAGTCATATTCACTTTATTCCTAGCGAGCTTTCAGAGTATACTAGCTTTTATAAGGGCATTTGGACTAATAAGGATAAACTTTATCAGTTCTTAGATAATAATAATATCGATAGAGCTTTTTTGGTTTATCCTTCTACAGATGCTCACCTTAAATTAGGTGGTTTAAAAAGAGTTAGTGAAATTTACAATAGGGAAGTGGAGAAAATTTTAAAGGAAAATCCTAAGATAATTGCAACTTGTTTAGTTGATGTGGGAGATTTAAATAATATTTCTAGAGAATTGGCTGAATTAAAGAGTAAAGGATTTAGAGCAATAAATTTATCTTCAAGTTATTATGGTAAGTTTATAGTTGATGAACTTTTTCCTTTATTTGAAGCAGCCGAGAAGCATAATTTACCAATTTTTGTTCATGCTCAGACAATTAATCCTATTGGTTATAGCCGAGTAAAAGATCCTTTACTTATGCCGGTTCTAGAGTATAGTTTAGATTTGTCTACTTTTTTAGGTCTCCTTATGATGCAAGGAGTGCTAGATAAATTTCAAGTAAAGTTTATTTTAGCATCTTTAGGAGGGGTTGTTTCTTTTTTAAAAGATAGATTTGATCGAGTTTACACAATGTTACGCAGAAGAGAGATGGTAAAAGATTTAGGAAGACTACCTTCTGAGATTTTAAAAGAAGTTTATGTAGATACTTCTGGGGCATCTTTGGGTAATATTAAATTAGCTTTAGATTTGTTTGGTCAAGATCATATTCTTTGGGGCTCAGATTACCCGGTTAATGTTGATCTAGAAAGCAATCTTAAAGTTCTGGATCAGCTAGGTGAAGAAGTAAAAGAAAAAATTACTTATAAGAACTTAACAGCCTTGTTTTAAAATGAGAAAAAATACTAAATTTTCACCACTTTTTTGGCCGATTAAATTAAAAGGGAATATTATTTATATCCTTGATGAGACTCTTCTGCCTCACCAGGAGAAATATATCAAAGCTAAAAATTATTTACAAGCCTGTTTGGCAATACGTCAGATGAAGACTCGGGCTGTTGGCCAAGTTATACTGGTTATGTATATCTTTCTTATGGTTTTTAAGAATAATAAGGATAAGAAGAATATTTCTTCTTTATTAAATAGAGTTGCTAAAGCAATAAATTCAACTCGTCCTACACTTTCATTTGAGTATTTAACCAATATGGTTTTAGGTTGGCAAAAAAAAAGTATACCATTGGATAAAGCTATATTAGGCTTTCTAGACATTTTAAAGAATGCTCGAATCAAACAAGCAAAACAAGTTGTTGAATTCGTTAAAGATGGTGACGTAATCCTTACTCACTGCAATGTTAGTGGCCTTATGCCTTTAATAGCTGAGTTTGCTAAGGATAAGTTGAAAAGTTTGAAGTTTTTTGTTACTGAAACACGACCTTATTTACAAGGCTCAAGGCTTACTGCTTGGGAGCTTATGCGGGCAGGGTTTGATGTTACAGTAATAACTGATAATATGGTTGCTCAGGTAATGGAAGAAGGCAAGATTAATAAAGTTATAGTTGGTTCAGATAATTTGGCACAAAATGGAGACATTGCTAATAAAATTGGAACTTATCAGATAGCACTAATTGCTAAGTATTTTAAAATTCCTTTTTATGTGCTTTGTGCACCAGTATCTAGTGCTAAAACTGGTAAGGATATAAAAATTGAAATAAGGCCAGATAAAGAGCTAACTATTTATCAAGGAGTGTATCTTGCACCCCGAGGTTCAAAAGCTTATTATCCAGCCTTTGATATAACTCCTAATAATTTAATTACTAAACATATCTATTTAGAGGTGAAAAATGGTTGATCAAGAGAATAAGTTAAAAGAAGAAATTATAAGAGTAGGCAAACGTTTGTATTCTCAAGGCTTAACAGTAGCAAAATCTGGCAATATCAGCGCGAGAGTAGATAGTGAAAACATTTTAATTACTGCTAGTCAATCTTTTCTAGGAGGTTTGGCTTTTGAAGATATTGTAAAGGTTAGCATGAATGGTGGTAAATTAGAGGGAGATAGAAATCCAAGCTCAGAACTACCTTTGCATAGTCTTGTTTATAAAAATTTTCCTTCAAAGGTAGTGGTTCATTGCCATCCACCTTTAATTAATGGTTATTTTGCTGTTAGCTCATCTTTAAAAGCACTTACTTTTGAGACTAAGTTTTATTTAGGAGAAGTTCCAATAATAAAACAAGAGACACCAACAGTAACCAAACCTGATGAAGTTATACAAGCTTTAAAGACTAATAATTTAGTTGTTTTGAAAAATCATGGTGCAGTTGCTATTTCTAGTAATTTTGACGAAGCCCTAAGTTTAATCGAAGCCTTAGAAGAAGCAGTACGTACAGCAGCTGTGGCTAGGCTTTTTGATAAGAGTGTATTAGATGATTTAGATGAACCTCTTAAGGAAAGATTAGAGGGCGCTGCTTCATACCCGATGTTTTCTCCTGAGCATATTCAAGCTATAGTAGATTTAGTGAATAAAGATGAGTTTATAGCTAGCAAAGGAGAAGAGCTAGATTTAACGCTTAAGCTAGCTATTGTTTTGAATGATAGTGATAAAGCTTACAAATTTAATTTCGAAAAGGGAAAAATTGTAAAACTAGATTATGATTCAGAAGCTCCTTTTATTATTTCAGCATCAAATGACATTTGGCAACAGGTTTTTTTAGGCAGTCTTGATCCTTTTGTAGCAGTTACTCAAGGAAAAATGAATTTACAAGGTCAATTAGGGCAACTTTCACGCTGGTATGTCCCTTTTAGTAGATTATTTGAAATATTTAAACAGGTAAAATTTAAATGAAAAAATACGATTTATTCATTAATGGAGAATTTAGTGATTCAAAATATAAAAGGGATATAATCAATCCTTCAAATGGTGAGACTATTGCTAGGGTTTGTATGGCTAGTGCTAAAGATACAGAGTATGCGATTGAATCTGCAAGAAGTGCTTTTGATAAAGGACCTTGGAAAGACATTAGTTTAGCTGATAGAAAAAATATTTTGCTTAAAATATCTCAAGGTATTTTAGGAAAAGCTAAAGAATTAGCTGAGTTAGAAAGCTTAAATTCCGGTAAGCCAATTAAAGAAACAACTTTTATGGATATACCTTCTTCAGCTACAACTTTTGAGTATTTTGCTAATAATCTTGAAAAATACTTATCTAGTGAAACTAAAGATATCCAATCAAATATAGCGAAAGTTAAAGCAACTCTGATAAGGGAACCTAGAGGCGTTGTTGGTTTGATTGTTCCTTGGAATTACCCATTATTAATTGCTTCTTGGAAGATGGCTCAAGCTCTTGCTGCTGGCAATGCTGTCATTCTGAAGCCTTCAAGCTTAACACCTTTAACAGCTTTAGCATTAGCTAATATAGCTAAGGAATCGGGGGTACCAAATGGTATTATCAATGTTATCCCAGGGCCGGGAGAAGAGGTAGGTGAGATTCTTTGTTCAAATGAGTCAGTAGATATGATTTCTTTTACTGGGTCAAATACAGTTGGCAAAAAAATTATAGAGTATTCAACTAAAAATGTTAAGAAATTAATTATGGAGTTAGGAGGTAAGTCAGCGAGTATAATTTTAAAAGATGCTGATTTAGAAGCAGCAGTAAATGGATCTTTATGCTCGATATTTTTGAATCAAGGGCAGATGTGTACGGCGACTTCAAGGATATTAGTAGATGAAAGCATTTATGATGCCTTTGTTAGCCAATTTGTTGCTAAAGCTAAAAAAATAAAAATAGGGAATTCCCTAGATTTTCAAAGTCAAATTGGACCGCTTGCTTCTAGGTTTCAACGTGATAGGGTTATATCGTATATTGCTAAAGCCAAGGAAGAAGGTTCAAAATTGCTTTGTGGTGGCAAAATTCCTGAAGATGAAACGCTAAAGAAAGGATTTTTCTTTGAACCAACAGTGTTCGAAGGAGCTAATTCTGATTCTACAATATTTCAAGAAGAGATTTTTGGTCCAGTAGTTTCTTTTAGCAAGTTTTCTTCAACTAACGAAGCAGTCTCTCTTGCTAATGATTCTTCTTTTGCTTTAGCAGCTTGTATTTGGAGCAAAGATTTATCTAAAGCTCAAAAATTAGCTAAAAATATTTTTTCTGGTACCATTTGGATTAATACCTATGGTATGTTTTTTAATGAATTGCCTTATGGAGGATTTAAACAAAGTGGTTTTGGTAAAGAGTTAGGATATCAAGGTTTTCTAGAATATACTTGCCTTAAAAATGTCATTTCAGACCAGTCAATAGATTCTAAACCTTTAGTTAATTATTGGTATGGGTTTTAAGGGAAGTAGGATCAGGTACATCGGTTTGTTATGTTTTATTTATTTTATCCAATTATAGTTTATCAAATCTTCGTTGCAGGGGCCAGACCTGCCTGGCCCTTTACAGAATAATTTTTAATATTATTTTCATCGGCATCCCAATTCGCGGGATTATCTATAATGTATTTACGGATATTATATAGAGAATGATTACCGGTACGGATAATTTCGTCGTGAAACGGTCGTTGCCATTTGAATGAATTATTATTTAATCTATTGATTTGTTTTGTGACTGTTGATTTATATGAACCGATTATTATTGATAAATTATTTGAATTTTTGTATTTGGTAAAGGGCCGGGCAGGCCCGGCCCCTGCAACGGTGTTGATTCAATACCATTTTATTGTTTTCTATTTTTCCGAAAATTTCCAGATGATTATATATGCGAATGGTTACATGATAATATCCTTGTCTTGAATAATCTCGTTCTTTTAATCTTATTATTTTACGGGGTTTGAATGTCTTCATTATTTATCTTTTCATCTACTACCAAATAAGGACGTATCTTTTCAAGCGTTTTAGGACCAATCCCTTTCACCTTAATTAGATTATCGATGGTTTTATAAGGACGTCCAGTTGCAATCCTTATACTAAGAACAGGACCAATCCCTTTGATAGTTTGAAGCTCTTTTTTAGTAGCAGTGTTTAGGTTAATCAAACCTTGCGGAGACTTGGTTTTTTTCAACTTTAAAGAAACGGTATCACTACAAATGGTTTTGTTGTTTTTAAACTGGAAAGGTTCAGTGGAAAAATAGGCAAAAATTGGGAGATGATCCGAATACCCCTCGCCTAGATGCTTACCTCTGCCATTTTCGGTTATTTGCCAGCGGTAAACGGCGTTTTTCTTAAATAGATAGTCCGGGTCGAACTTATCAAATGAATTATCGACATAGGAAATTCCTTTATTATCGTAAAGTCCTTTGGATACGATAATACTATCTAGGCTGTTTTTCTTTCCGAAAAAATTGCAAGACCAACGTCTGGATTTATTGATTTCAAGCCACAAATTGTACAGATACTCATTCGTGGCTTGTTCCATTAGAATTCTTTCATTGACCATTTCAGAGCCTTTAATAGTTTTGAGAATATGATTGATTCCTGTTGTACCGACAGTATCATTTAAGCTACTGGAATCTCGGAAGGTTTCATATTCGTTATAGCTCGAGTTAAAATCACCTGCCAGTATAAAATCAATGCTCTCTTTAAGTTTATCAATCTCTTTCTTAAGTTTTTTGGCGTAAACTATCCTCTGGCTTTCAGGACCCTGCTTAGATTTCCAGTGACTGATAAACAGGATGAGATGGTTAGTATCGATATCAAGAGTAACTTTAAGAATATTTCTCGCAAATTCATTATCAATCTGTATTTCCTCTTTATTAACAATTGGAAACTTAGACAGGATAGCGCACTTTACCGATGTGGCCTTAGAGTTTGCAATTTCAATATATGGGTAGTCCACATTAATTTTTTTTAGTTTGTTTTGCAAAAAAATAAGGGCTTGTTTTGACTCGATTTCTTGCAAGGCAACAATATCAGCACCCAAGTTTTTTATTACTTTAGCAATGTTGGTAACTTTAATATCGACGATATCCTTATTCCAGCCATGGCCAGTATTTGGAATATACTCTGTGTATTCTGTTCTGTCCTTAGTAAGATCAAAAAGATTTTCCACGTTATAACTTACGATTTTAAAAGTTTTGGCTTCTATTGATGCAATAGAGTACGGAAAAATAAGCAACATTGATAGAATTATTATTTTTATCTTCAATTTAAATCTCCAGATACAATATTTTCATTTTTTCAATCTAACAATTAATATACATAGTATGCATTAGTAGTGCAGATATAACCGATTTGTTTAAATTATCTCATAACATTGGTGATATGTCAAAATAGAGCAAAGGGCCGGGCCCGGCCCCTGCAATGGTGTTGATAATAGACAAGGTACACCCTGGGTTTTTGGTATAGGTGAGAGATTAATAAAAGTCTTGTTTCTTTTGGTTTTTTCTCTATAATATCAACAAATGGAATCTATATATAATTTTACAGAAAAAGATTTAAAAGATAAATTTATTTCAAATGGTTTCCCTAGTTATATTGGCCGGCAAGTTTTTGAATGGATTTATAAGAAAAGGGTTTTAGACTTTAGCTTAATGAGTAATCTTTCTAAACAGATTAGAGAATTTTTAGCTAACAATTTCTCTATTACTAAATTAAAACTTATAAAGAGAGAGAAATCAATTGATAAAACTGAGAAGTTTTTATTTAAGTTAGAAGATGGATTAGCGATCGAATCAGTATTAATTCCCGAGAAAACAAGAAGTACTCTTTGCATTTCAACTCAAGTTGGTTGCAAATATAAATGTCTTTTTTGTGTTAGTGGCCAGGATGGGTTTACGAGGAATTTAACTGCTTTTGAAATTATTGGTCAGTATTTTGCTGTAGCTAATTTAAAAGCTCCTTTCAAAGTGACTAATATAGTCTTTATGGGGATTGGAGAACCTTTAGATAATTTTGATAATACTATTAAGAGTATAAATATATTAATGAATTCTTCAGGTATTAATTTTTCAAAGCGACGAATATCTATATCTACTTGTGGTTTAATACCGGAGATAAAAGAATTAGCTAAATTAAAATTAGGGATAAAACTTTCAGTATCTTTGCATTCAGCTGATAACGATATTCGTGATAAGCTAATGCCAATTAATAAAAAATATCCATTAGAGGAGTTAATCTTGGCAACCAGAGAGTTCAGTAAAGTTTCTAAAGATTTGATTACCTTTGAATGTGTTCTAATTCAGGATATAAATACTAGTGTAGATGATGCTAGAAAGTTAGCAAAATTACTTAATAGAGTTAATGGAAAAGCTAATCTAATCCCTTACAATGGATCTTCTTCTGAAATTAAAGCTCCAACTCAAGAGCAATTAGATAGTTTTACCCAAGAGTTAAAGAGAAGAAGTGCTTTTTTTACGCTTAGGAAGTCTCGAGGTCAAGATATTAATGCTGCCTGTGGCCAGTTAAAAGCTAAATATCTTTTGGATTAGTGACAGGAATTACTTATTATGATAGGGTAGTTAGAGCCTTTCGGCAGGCAGGGAAATAAATAATGAGAGAAGGAATTTATAGATTACCGCAAGATTTTTTACAAAAGCTAAAGAAAATTTATCCTGATAGCTATACTCGGGTAGCTAATACTTTTTTAACTAAAAAAGAGACAACATTTAGAATTAATTATCTAAAAGCGGACTTAAGAGAATTAAGAAAACTTTTATTAGAGCAAAAAATAAAGTACAAAGAGCTCGCTTTCCCTGTGGGGGCTTTTTTATTGAAAACTCCTTTGCGACAATTTCAAAAGACTGCAGTTTATAAAGATGGATTAGTCTATGCTCAGAATTTATCAAGTATGCTACCAGTGCTTTATTTAGAACCTGAAAATAGAGATAAAATTCTTGATTTATGTGCTGCTCCAGGATCTAAGACGACCCAAATTTCTTCTCTTGCTCCAGAAGCGGAAGTCGTAGCTATAGAGAAAGATCGCATTCGTTACTATAAACTTTTAGCTAATTTAGAAATTCAAGGAATTAAAAAAACCAAGGTTATATTATTGGATAGTATTTGGGTTAGAAGGAAATTTCCTGAATATTTTGATAAAATTTTAGCTGATATGCCTTGTTCTTCAGAAGGTCGTTTTTTAACCACTAATCCAAAAAGTTTTAAATATTGGAAGCAAAGAAAAGTTAAAGAGATGGTTCATAAACAAAAAAAACTTCTTCATTCTGCGTTCTTAGCCTTAAATGAAGGAGGAACTTTAGTTTATTCGACTTGTACTTTTTCTCCTGAAGAGAATGAAGGAGTTATTGATTGGTTTATTAATAAATTCAAAGACAAGTTAGAGATCCTACCAATAAAGCTTCCCTTAAAGAATGCCAGATCAGGGTTACTTAAGTGGGAAGATAAGAAATTCTCTCCATCTTTACGTTTAACAAAAAGGATTGTTCCTGATGGTACTATGGAAGGGTTTTTTATTGCTAAATTAAAGAAGATTTCTGTATAGTTAAAAAGAATAAAAAAAGAGGGTATACTTTTTAGTATACCCTCTTTTTTAAAAACCTTTGATTATAGAAGGCCTTTTAGTTCTTTTGACACCCTGAAAGCTACTTTTTTCTTAGCTGGGATTTGGATTGTTTCGCCTGTCTTAGGATTTCTTCCCATTCTTGCTTTTGTCTGTTTTACTTTAAAAGTACCAAAACCAGAAATAGCAACATCTTCTTCTTTTTTAAGGCTACCTTTGATTGTATCCCAAATAGTATCTACTAAATCTTGAGCTTCTTTCTTTGTAGCTGTTTTTTCAGCTATTGCGTCTATTAATCCTGCTTTGTTCATTTGAACACCCCCTTTTGTTTAAAAAGTTAATATTTTCAACTACTTTTATATTTTATAGCTGAAGGCTTAGTTGTCAAGGAATTTAAAATTAATTTTTTTATTGTAAAAAGATATCTTTTCCTTATAATTATCTTGATGATTATAACCAAGAAAGAAGTTGATTATATAAAAAAGAGAGGCAAAAATGAGGTTTTTTCTTTAATTGTTGATTTTGGCCAAAAAAAGGTTGAGGTTAGGCGTAAAGAAGATCAAGCTATCTTTAATGGTTCAATAATTTTAGATCTAAAGAAAAAGGTAAAAGATAATTTTTGCTATCTACTAGATGATCAAGGATTTAGAAAAATTTCTTTTTTTTCTGAAGAGACTAATAGGTTTTATAAATTGATTCCTACCTCTGATTGGCCTACTATTACTATTAGTTCTGTGCCAATGCATCGATTGAGTTCGCCTAAAAATGATACAGAGAATAAAATAAATCTTCTCAAGCCTTTTGGCTATGTTTTAGATACTTGTATGGGGCCAGGCTATACAGCTATCTTATCAGCTAGAAGAGCCAAGAAAGTTATTACTTTTGAGAAAGATGAAAATATCTATGATTTAGCTCAAATGAATCCTTTGTCTAAAGAACTATTTAGCGCTGGTAACATTGAAATTTGCATCGCTGATATAAACTCAAGTATTAGAGAACTTGAAAACGATTGTTTTGATTGTATTATCCATGATCCGCCTACCTTTAAATTAGCTGGTGAACTTTTTTCTCAAGACTTTTACAACCAACTTATTAGAGTATTAAAGCCAAAGATGAAGATGTTTCATTATACTCCCTTATATAAAATAAAGCAGGGTGTTGATTTTCCGGCTCAACTAGAAAAAAGACTAAAAAAAGCAGGATTTAAGAACATTAATTATTCTCAAAAAGCCGTAGGTTTTCTTTGCCAAAAGTAGTCTAGAGTCTAAAAAGTAAGCAAAAATAAGGGTTTTAAGCGGGAAAAGTTTCCATAGATTTTTAGAAGCTTAAGTGGTATAATTCCACTATAAGAAGAAAAATGTTTTGCGTTAATTTGATTTAAAAAGTAGTGTAATCAAGATTATGGAAATGGTTTTAGAAAGAAAAAAACAAGAAGTAAGAAAGAAATTGCTAGAGCGTCTTTTGTCTTTGACTAAGGATGAGATAAAAAAAAGGAGCAAAAATGTTGAAAATAAATTATCAGAGCTACCGTTATATAAAAAAGCAAAAATGATTATGGTTTACTATCCCTTACTTGGGGAGGTAGATATTTTGAGTGTGATTCGGAGAGATTTAGGAAGTAAAAGATTCTGTTTTCCAGTAATGGATTTAAAAGCAAAGAATTTAAGTATCTTTGAGGTTGCAAACTTAGACCAGGATTTTATTCTAGGGCCTAGAGGGGTTATGCAGCCAGATACAAAAAGAACAAAAGAAGTGGATATTAAAGAGATAGATATAGTTATTATTCCTGGCTTAGCCTTTGATAAAGATAAGAATAGGCTAGGAAGAGGGGCAGGTTATTACGATCGTTTCTTACAAAATGTAACTATATCTACTAAAAAAATAGGTATTGCTTTTGAATTTCAAATTCTAGAAAACCTTCCTACAAATCTTTCCTGGGACCAAAAGGTCGACACAATCGTTAGTGAAAATTTTATTGTTTAAATAACAAATTGTTACTAAACAGAATATTGGTAGCATTAATATTCGTCTATCAAGGAGGTCGTATGGTTATTACTATTATTTACGTATTATCTGGAGTTGTTGTTGGGCTAATTTCAGGTTGGTGGTTAGGTAAGATTATTGAGAAAAGTAAATTGAAAAGGTCTCAGGAAGATGCAGAGAAAATATTAAAGGAAGCTAAATTTAAGACTGAGGAAATTAGAAGAAAAGCAGAATTAGATGGAAAAGAGTTGCTTTATAAATTAAGGGTTGACTTTGAAAAACAAAATTCTTCTACAAAAGAAGACTTAAGGCAATTAGAGAAGCGTCTTCTTCAGAGAGAGGAGAATTTAGATAAAAGACTAGGTTTTGTTGAGAGTAAAGATAGGGAATTGCACCGAAGTGAAGAAAACATAAAGAAAATATCTCAAGAAGTAGAGGGTAAAAATAAAATTTTGAATGATTTAATTGAAGAAGAAAAAGAAAAATTAAAAAGAATTTCTTCTCTAACTCCTCATGAGGCACGAGAATTATTAATTAAGAGATATGAGGAAGAGTTAAGAAGTGAGAAAGCTAAAATGGTTCGGGAAATGGAAGAAGCAATCAAAGAAGAGGCTGATGAAAAAGCAAAAGAAATAGTTTCTCAAGCTATTCAAAGATGTGCGGTTGAACATACCACTGAGTCTACTGTTAGTGTAGTTTCTTTACCCAATGATGAATTAAAGGGAAGAATTATTGGTAGGGAAGGACGTAACATAAGAATGTTTGAAATGGCTACTGGTGTAGATCTTATTATTGATGATACACCTGAAGCAGTAAGCATTTCAGGGTTTGATCCTATTCGTAGAGAAATTGCTCGCTTGTCATTAGAAAAATTGGTTCAAGATGGCAGAATTCATCCGGCAAGGATAGAAGAGATAGTGGAAAAAACTAAACAGGAGTTTGATAAAAAACTTGTAGAAGAAGGAAAGACTGTAGCTTTTGATGTAGGAATACATAATTTACATCCAGAAATAATAAAGTTATTAGGCAAATTAAAATATCGTACTAGTTTTGGTCAAAATGCTCTTCAACATTCTAAAGAAGTATCTATTATTATGGGTATTTTAGCATCAGAGTTAGGCTTGGATGTTCGTATTGCAAAGCGTGCTGGGCTTCTTCATGATATTGGTAAAGCTATTGACCATCAAGTAGAAGGAACTCATGCTCAGATAGGTGGTGATTTGTTAAAACGATATGGGGAAGGAGAATTAGTTATAAATGCTGCTGAATCTCATCATGAAGAGGTAGAATTCAAATCTATATATTCTTTACTTGCATTAGTTGCTGATGCTATTTCAGCATCTCGTCCAGGGGCAAGACGTGAAACTTTAGAAACTTATGTGAAGCGATTAAAACAACTTGAGTCAACGGCTAATTCTTTTGATGGTGTAGAAAAGAGTTTTGCTATACAAGCTGGAAGAGAGATAAGAGTTATTGTTCAGCCAGGAAAAGTAAATGATACTGAAATTAGTTTATTGGCTTATGAGATAAAGAAGAAATTAGAGCAGGAATTAGATTACCCAGGTAATATAAAGATTACTGTAATTAGAGAAACCAGGGCTATAGACTATGCTAAATAAAGTGGGGTTAGGCGATCTTTATTTTGTTTGTAGAATTAATAAATAAGGTATAAAATAAGTAAATTATGGTTAGGATATTATTTATTGGTGATGTTGTTGGAAAGCCTGCTAGAGATTATCTAAAGAGTTTGCTACCTTCTTTAAGAAAGGAGTTGAAGTTAGATTGTATTATAGCTAATGGTGAGAATGCTGCTGGAGGATCAAGCATAACTCTTAATACTGCTGAAGATATTTTCGGTGCTGGAGTAGATATAATCACTAGTGGAGATCATATTTTCAAGAAGAAAGAGTCAAGAGTAGTATTAGATACAAAAGACCTTATAAGACCTTTAAATTATGGAGAATTTGCATCTGGTAAAGGTTATATAATAAAAGAAGTAGCTGGGATAAAAATAGGAGTTATTAATCTCTTGGGAAGAGTGTTTATGCAACCAGCTGATTGTCCTTTCAAAGCTATAAAAAATATTTTAGAAGATGTCAAAAAGGAAACTAAAATAGTTCTTGTTGATATGCATGCTGAGGCAACTAGCGAGAAAGTAGCAATGGGACATTTTCTTTCAGGAAAAGTAAGCGCGGTTGTAGGAACACATACCCATATACCAACAGCTGATGAAAAAATACTAGATAATTTTACTGCTTATATTACTGATGTAGGAATGACTGGGAGCTGTGATTCTGTTATTGGTAGAGAAAAGAGTCAGATTATTGAAAAGTTTATTACCAATATGCCTGTACGGTTTGATTTAGCTCAAGGTGATGTTCGGATGCAAGGAGTATTAATTGAAGTGGATAAAGATAGTGGAAGAGCTCTTTTGATAGAGAGAGTTGAATATAAACAAAAGGATAAAGGTTAAAGGAAAAAGGCAAAAGTAAAAATAAAACGTTTTTAACTTCGTCCTTCATCCTTATTCCTTTTTCCTTATAATTAAAGCGAGGTGTGCTATGAGCTGGGAGGGGACAGAAAAAAGAAATTTCATAAGAGCTAATTTTCCTTGTAAAATACTTATTCATACTCCTTCAGAGCATGTTTTAATTGTACATACTGAAAATATTGGAACTGGTGGGGTAAGAACGATAATTGAAGAGAATTTGGATATTTCTTCTGTTGTGGGATTAGAGGTTTTTATTGGTGGAACTCAAATTATATGTAAAGGTAGAGTAGTTTGGGTAGTAGTAAAAGCTGGCTTCCAAAAGGATGATACTAATATTTGGGATACTGGTATAGAGTTTTATGAGATTTCCGATAGAGATAAAAAAGTAGTAAAAGATTTTGTAAATTCTATTATTCTTGATCAACCCCGTTAGAGATTAAAAATGAGAGTTATGTTTTGTTATAATAGTTTGATAGAAAAGAAAAGTGATTCGTTTTGAAAAAAAGTAGAGAAGTAAATCTGTAACGGGGTCAAAAATGATTTTAGAAAGAATTAATTTTCCAGAAGATTTAAAAAAGCTAACCTCAGAAGAATTAAAAGCCCTTAGCCAAGAAATAAGAGATTTAATTGTTAAGGTAGTATCGAAGAAGGGAGGTCATCTTGCTTCATCTTTGGGGGCAGTAGAATTATGTATTGCTTTGGGAGTTTGTCTCGATTTACCGAAAGACTCTCTTATTTTTGATGTTGGGCATCAGGCTTATGCTCATAAGATTATTACTGGTAGAAAAAATGCTTTTTCTAGCTTAAGAGAGTATCAAGGGATTAGTGGTTTTCCAAATTACAAGGAATCTAAATACGATTCTTATATATCTGGGCATGCTTCTACAGCGATTTCTTGGATTCAAGGAATTTCTGAAGCAAAACGATTAAAAGAAGATGGCAGCAAGGCTGTTGCTGTTGTTGGGGATGGATCTTTAACCGGTGGGATGTGTTTCGAAGCTCTTAATTCTGCTGGTCACTCACAAAGTGATATTTTAGTAATTGTTAATCATAATGAGATGAGCATTTCACCCTCAGTAGGGGCTTTAAGCAAATATCTTACTAAAATTATATCAGCACCTGTTTATAATCGAATTAAAAATGAATTAGAAAAATTTTTGACTTATTTTTCTTTAATGAAAAAATTAGTCAAAAGAGCTAGGAAGTTTGAAGAGACAATAAAAGGATTAATTATCCCTGGTTTGTTTTTTGAAGAATTAGGGTTTCGTTATTTCGGGCCTATTGATGGTCATAATCTAGATGTGTTGATTTCGACTTTAAACAATGTCATCCCTTTAAAAGGACCTAAAGTATTACATATTGTTACTAAAAAAGGAAAAGGCTATAAATTCTCTGAACAGAGTCCTGAAGATTTTCATGGGATCTCTTCATTTGATATTGCTACTGGTAAGTCTAACGCTAAAAGTGGAGATAGCTTCAGTGAAGTCTTTGCTAAGAAACTTAAAAATTTAGCTAAGAAGGATAAGAAAATTATAGCTATAACTGCAGCTATGCCTAAAGGAACAGGTCTTTGTTCGTTTCAGGAAGAATTTCCTGAAAGATTTTTTGATTTAGGCATTGCTGAAGCTCATGCAGTTGGATTTGCTAGTGGCTTAGCTAAACAGGGTTTAAAACCAGTTGTAGCTATTTATTCTACATTCCTGCAGCGAGCATACGATCAGATAATTCATGATGTTGCCTTACAAGAATTAAATGTAGTTTTTGCAGTTGATAGAGGAGGAATAGTTGGAGAGGATGGTCCCACTCATCATGGCGTATTTGATGTAGGATATTTAAGGTTAATACCTAACATGGTTTGTATGGCTCCTAAAGATAAAGAAGAGTTAGAGGATATGTTAGAGTTTTCATTAGGGCTTTCGTTACCAGTAAGTATTCGTTATCCTAGAGGCTATGCTTATTCTTTAGGCAACAGAGAGCCAATTAAATTAGCTAAGTCACAAATTATAAGCGAAGGTGAAGATGTTTGTATTATTGCTTTAGGGGCAATGATTAAGACATCTAGCGAATGTGTTTCCCTATTAAAGAAAGAAGGTATTAATGCAACCTTAATAAATGCTCGTTTTATAAAGCCGTTAGACAAAGACTTATTAAAGACGTTGGCTAATAAATTTAATTTAATTATTACTGTTGAGGAGGGTTCCTTAGATTGTGGGTTTGGGTCGGCAGTTTTAGAATTTTATAGTAAGGAGAATCTTCTTTGTAAGACTAGAGTGATAAGAGCTGGTTTCCCTGATGAATTTATTCCGGCAGGAACAAGAGAAAAACTTTTTGATATTTATGGGTTAGACGCTTCTTTTTTAGCTAAGAGGATAAAGAAAACATTAGAGGACAACAATGGCTAAAGTAATAATAGATACAGATAAGTGTAAAGGGTGTGGGCTTTGCGTTTTTTATTGTCCCTTAAAGAGCTTAGAACTTTCTTCTAGTTTGAATAAGAGAGGAGTTAAGGCTGCTAGTTTCAAGAAAGATGCTAAATGCAGTGGCTGTGGATTTTGTTTTTTAATTTGTCCAGATAATTGTATACAAATAGATAAAGAAAATGGGAAAAAATAAAAAGATAAAGAAAGTATTAATGAGTGGAAATGAGGCTATGGGTGAGGCTGCTATAAGCGCAGGTTGTAAGTTTTATTCTGGATATCCAATAACTCCTCAGAATGAGTTAACAGCTCATATGGCTAAAAGAATGCGAGAAGAGGGACGGGCTTTTGTTCAGGCTGAGAGTGAATTAGCAGCTATTAATATGATTTTTGGTGCTGCAGCAACTGGAGAGAGAACAATGACATCTTCTTCTAGTCCAGGTATATCTTTAAAACAAGAAGGTATTTCTTATTTAGCTGGGGCCGAATTACCGGCAGTTATAATTAATGTAATGCGTGGAGGTCCTGGTTTAGGTAATATTGGATCTAGCCAAAGTGATTATTTTCAATCTACTCGCGGAGGAGGGCATGGAGATTATTTTACACCAACCTTAGCACCTTGGAGTGCAGAGGAGGCATCAAAATTAGTTATTCTTGCTTTTGATTTAGCTGATTATTATAGAAATCCAATCTTAATTTTAGCTGATGCAATAATTGGTCAAATAATGGAACCAGTTAGCTTACCTTTTGAAAGAGTATTTAAAAAGAAATTATCTAAAAAAGATTGGGCTTTAACTGGAGCTAAGGGGAGGGAAGCTAATGTCATAAGGTCTTTACTCCTAGGAGATAGAGTACTTGAGAAACATAATGATAGATTAGGAAAGAAATGGAATAAAATAAAAAATAACGAGCAAAAATTTGCGACTTATAGAACTGAAGATGCTAAATATCTAATTGTTGCTTACGGTTCTCAAGCAAGAATTGCTTTTGAAGCAGTGGATATATTAAGAAAACAAAAAATAAAGGCTGGATTATTTCGGCCGATAAGTCTTTGGCCTTATCCAGAAAAAGGTTTAAAAGAAATAGCAAGAAAAGTAAAGAAAGTATTGGTTGTCGAACAATCCCTAGGTCAGATGGTTGAGGATGTTCGGGCAACTTTACCTTTTGCAAAAGTTTCTTTTTTTGGTAAAGCTGGAGGGGGAATACCTTGGGCAAAAGAGATTGTAGGGGTTATAAAGAAAAGTTTATGAAAAATGAATTTTCATCACCCAAGTCTTTACGTAATGTAGCTACACATTATTGTGCTGGTTGTGGACATGGGATATTACATCGTTTAGTGGCTCAAGTAATTGATGAGCTATGCCTAAGAGATAATGTAATTGGGGTTGCTCCAGTTGGTTGTGCAGTTTTAGCCTACAATTATTGGGATTTTGATGTTTCTGAAGCTGCTCATGGTCGGGCTTTGGCTGTTGCTACTGGAATGAAAAGATCTCATCCTGAAAAGACAGTATTTACTTATCAAGGAGATGGAGATCTAGCTTCTATTGGTATTGCTGAAACTTTACACACAGCCAATAGAGGAGAAAATGTAACTTGTATTTTTGTGAATAATGCTTGTTATGGAATGACTGGTGGACAAATGGCGCCAACCACTATTATTGGTCAAAAAACTACTACTACTCCTTGGGGCAGGAATCCTGCCTTTGGTGATGGTTGGCCTTTAAAAGTTAGTGAGTTATTAGCACCTTTGGCAGGAGTAAATTATATTGCTCGTAGCTCAGTAAATAAACCTCAGGGAGTGAGGCAGACTTATCAATATATAAAAAAGGCATTTATTAATCAGATAGAGAAAAAAGGTTTTTCTATGGTAGAAGTATTAAGTCCTTGTCCTACTATTTGGAAAAAAACTCCAATTGAAGCAGCAAAATGGATAGATCAAGAAATGATAAAAGAGTTCCCTTTAGGAGTTATTAAAGAATGAAGAAAATAGAAATTTTAATTTCTGGTTTTGGTGGTCAAGGTATAATGAGCTTGGGTAAATTTTTAGCTAAAGCTGCCCTTAGTGAAGGCAACCAGGTAACTTATTTTCCATCTTATGGTGCAGAAATGCGTGGCGGTACTGCTCATTGTTGTGTAAAGATCTCTGATTTACCAATAGCCTCTCCTTTTGAAGATAATCCTGATGTAGCTTTACTTCTTAATCAACCATCTTTAGATAAGTTTAAAAATAAACTTAAAAAAGGTGGTGTTCTTATTCTCAATTCGGATCTTATCAGTGATAAGTTTATATTTGGTAATATTAAAGGAATTAGTTTACCTTTAAGCAAAATAGCTTTTGAATGTGGCAATGTAAAAGTTGCAAATATTGTTGCTCTAGGTGCGTTAATTTCTTTAGATCCAAGTATCTTTAAAAAAGAGACATTAATTAAAGGGATAAAGGGAACATTTAGAGATCAAAATATTTTAAAACAGAATTTATTAGCTTTAGACAAAGGTCAAGCTTTGGCCTCTAAGAAATAAGGAGAAAAATAAATGTCAAGAATAAGATTTGCTCCCTCACCTACAGGATATCTACATATTGGTGGAGCTCGTACTTGTATGTTTAATTGGCTTTATGCTAAGCATATTGGTGGTGAGTTTATTTTACGGGTAGAAGACACGGATATTGAACGCTCTAAAGCTGAGTATCTTGATGAGATATTAGAGAGTATAGAATGGTTAGGTATGAACTGGGATGAAATTCATTATCAATCTAAACGTTTTGATATTTATCGCGAATATGCTGATAAGTTAGTTAAAGAAGGTAAAGCTTATGAAAAAGATGGGGCAATATTTTTTAAATATGATTTCAAAAGTGTCGAAATAGATGATGTAATTCGTGGCAAAATTGTTTTCACTGAATTACCTAAAACCGAAGATGTAATAATAAAAAGTGATAAGTCTCCAACTTATAATTTTAGTTGTTGTATTGATGATGCTCTAATGAAAATAAGTTGTGTAATCAGAGGCGAAGATCATATATCTAATACACCTAAACAGATTTTAATGTATAAGGGATTAGGCTTTGAAGTGCCGCAATTTGCTCATGTTCCTTTGATTTTATCTCCAGGAGGAGGAAGGCTTTCTAAGAGATTCGGAGCAACTTCAATCAGAGAGTATAAAGAGATGGGTTATTTATCTAAAGCAATAGCTAATTATCTCTTGCTCCTAGGTTGGTCGCCAGGAGATAATAAGGAGATATTTTCATTAGATGAGGCTAAAGATCTTTTTAAGATAAGTGATGTTAATAAGACTGGAGCAGTATTTTCTATAGATAAACTGAATTGGGTTAATACTGAATACATAAAAGGAATGGAAGTAGGAGAGCTTACTGATATCATAGAGTCTTTTTTGAAGACTAAAGATTTTCTTCCTAAAGATGTAGAAAGAAGTTATTTAGAAAAAGTTGCCTCTCTTTTCCAAGGAAGAATTTGTAAGCTATCAGATTTAACTGATTGGGCTAGATTTTGTTTTTACGATGATTTCGATTATAATGAAGATACCAAAAGTATTTTAGAAAAGGATTTCTCTAAAGAAATCAAAACTTTAGCAGAAAAGTTAAATTTAATCGAAAATTTTAATATTGAAACAATTGAAAAAGAGTTTAGAGCTATAATTGGAGATTTAGGATTGAAAATGAAAGATTTAGTTCATCCGACTCGCATTGCTTTAACTGGAAGAAGGATTGGTCCGGGGTTATTTGAAACCATGGAAGTTTTAGGCAAAGATAAAGTTTGCCAAAGATTAAATAAATTAATTGATTATTGGAAACAAGGAGGTTCTAATGCGTAATTTAGTTTTAGGGTTGTTATTTCTTGTTTTTATTGTCGGTGTAAGTGGCTGTCAGACAGTAAAAGGTATTGGGACAGGTATTTGTGGGCTTGGTATGAATTTAGCTGAAGATGCTAAGAGTACCTGGAGTGCAATTGAGAGAGCTGATGCTTGGGTTGAAGAGAATTACTGGTAAATTCATTAAGAGTATTTTTTTAACCTCAGATAATCCTTCAATAAAAAATAGTTTTTGAAATTATACTTGCCAGAATCTATTGAAAATACTACAATAATAGCGATCTGCCCCGTGGTGTAACTGGTAACCCACCTGATTCTAAGTCAGAATAATATACTGTATGTAGAGGATAAATAACCTTGACAAATCTATATATATGTTGTATATTTATATTGTATAAAATAATACAATAAAGTGTATCAATCTATACAATTTAGTGTATGCATAAATACAAAATATGTTATGAAATATAGATTAAATAAAGAAGGATTATTAGCCAATATAAGTATGTGGAATGGTTTCTTAAGGAGAAAAGTTCATCTAATAGCATGTGGAGGTACAGGCGTTGATTTTGAAGATTGTTTAGGTTTGGTTAAATCCAAGAGTGAGGATATTAATCTAGAAGTGCTCAAAAAGCGTTTTTTAGAAACTTCTTCATATGAAATCGCACAAGAGAGGGTAAATAGAAACTTAGATTCATTTTTACGATTAGTTATTAAAGAAGGGCTATATGGAAGATAAAGAATTATTAAAGCAATTAGCTAGTTTAGGTTTGCCATTATTTCAAACAGAGGAGTATTTTGATGTAAATAAAGTGCTATCTGATACAGTAAGAAGCAAAAATGTTCGTTTATGGGAAAGTTTCCCCCTTTTATTAGTTAATGCTAGCAAAAGTAATGAGTTTAGTTATGAGGAAGTTGTTAGAATGTTAGAGAGCAACTTCTATGGCCAATTGTTTAAGGATCTTGTTTTTGTGTCACTTGCTTTTTATAAGCATTTACATTTAAAATTTAGATGGGCAAGTAGCCTTTTCAAACAGTTAGTATTTTCTAATTCAGATGAAGGAGTATTCAATTCATTCCTTGAACATTTTAAACAAAATCAAGATGTTGTAGTATCTGAAAAAAGACTAAATTTAGAAAGAATGAAAAACGTTTTTAATAATTATTTCAAAAAAGATGAGGCAAGTGTCAACGATTTAAGAGTTCGTAGAGATAATTTATCTTTAGAATATGCGATGTCGCAACTTTTTACACCTAGACAAAAAGAACTTTTTTTAAAGAGATTTAGAGGCGAGAAAATGAACAAAACAGAAAGAGAGTATTTTTCTCGGGTAGTTAAAAAGAAAGTCTTGGCTTTAGCAAATTCTGAATTACATCATTTAGCTAATGCAACAATAAGAGATAACAAATAAAGCTATAGTTTTGAATATTATAATCACAAATTAATGGTAAATTTTAATTGATAAAAGTAAAATTAAATTCTACTTGCTAGAATCTATTGAAAATACTACAATAATAGAAACTTGCCCCGTGGTGTAACTGGTAACACGACTGATTCTGGATCAGTTATTTCTGGTTCGATTCCAGACGGGGCAACCAGTGGATAGTTTTTAAAAGAGGATAATAACTTTAACCAGAATGAAAATAGAATACTTTAATCCAATAACTATTTCTACACCTAAAGATAGAATATATAGCCGCCTTGGCTATGCTAAGGGTATAACTAAACTTAGTGATAAGCAAAGAAATGAAGTTGAAGGTTACATTGAAAGAGCTTTGGAAATTGTTGAGCTAAAAGGTGCGGGTACAATACTTTCGATAAAAAAAATAGAATTTTCCAAGGTTCTACTTACTGAAGATATTGTTTTTGAAAGTGAGGCTTTATCGAAATTTTTAGCTGGTTCTTACGAAGTACTTTTGATGGCAGCTACTTCTGGAAGAGAAATAGTTAAAGCTGTTTCAGAAGATTCTGCTGGTAAAGATATGACTGCATCAGTAGTTTTTGATGCTGTAGCTAGTGAGATGACTGATAGTGCACTTAATTGGATTATTAATTATTTTAATCGAGAACTTTCTCGAAACAATAAGCAAATAACCTCAAGGCGTTTTTCTGCTGGTTACGGAGATTTTTTATTAGAGAACCAGAAGGTTATTTATGATCTTTTAAAGTTAGGACAACTGGGGATTAGTTTGAGCGACAGCCATATGCTTATTCCCGAGAAGTCAGTTACGGCGCTTGCTGGAATTAGATTGAAGCAAGAAGATAAGTAATGAAAGGAAAAATGAATAATAAAATAAAACTTTTGAATAATAAGGTTGTAATTCTTGATGGAGCCACCGGAACCGAGTTACAGAAAAGGGGTATGCTAGCTGGAGCATCTCCTGAAATCTGGTGCATTCAAAATCCTGAAGTTATTTCGGCAATTCATGCTGATTACCAAAAAGCTGGGGCAGAGATAGTTTATACTTCTACCTTTGGTGCCAATACAATTAAACTTAAATCATATGGTAATTATAATGTTGGTGAAGTTAATAAAAAGCTTGCTCTAATTACCAAGAAAGCTGTTAAAGGCAAAGCCCTGGTAGCTGGCGGTATTGGCCCTACCGGTAAGTTTGTAGAGCCTTTTGGGCCACTTAAATTCAAAGAAGCGGTTGAGATTTTTAAAGAGCAGATAAAAGGTTTGCTAGCGGCTAGAGTAGATCTTTTTATAATTGAGACCATGATGGATATACAAGAAGCCAGAGCTGCCTTGATAGCAGTAAAAGAGCTTACTGATAAATTTACTATGGTAACCATGACCTATGAATCAGATGGGCGGACCCTTAATGGGACTGATTCTCTAACAGCTATGAATATTTTACAGAGCTTAGGTGCTGATGCTGTTGGTTGTAATTGTTCTACTGGTCCTAGTCAGATGCTTAAATTAATCAAAGTCATGAAGCCTTATGCGCGAGTTCCTCTTATAGCAAAGCCTAATGCCGGTATGCCCAAATTAGTAAAGGGTGAGGCTTCTTTTGATATGAGTCCTAAAGAATTTGCTTCTTTTGCTAAGCAGTTAGTTTCTGCGGGAGTAAGTTTATTAGGTGGGTGCTGCGGTACTACCCCGGAACATATAAGAAGAGTAAAAAGTGAAGTATCTGGTTTAAAACCGGTTGCATTGTCAAAAAAAAGAGTTAGCTTATTAAGTTCTGCCAGAAGAAGTGTTGTTCTTAGGGGCAAGAAATCTTTTACCATTATCGGTGAAGAAATCAATCCTACTGGTAAGAAACTTTTACAAAAAGAATTACATCAAGGAAAAACTTTTCTGATTCGTCACTTAGCCAGAGAGCAAGAAAAAGCCGGAGCCTCTCTCTTAGATGTTAATGTTGGAGCTGCTGGTATAGATGAGGTCAAGACTCTTAAAAATGTTATTAACATGCTTTCAGTTAACTCTAGCCTTCCCCTGGTTATTGATTCTTCAAATGTTGAGGCAGTAGAGGTAGCTTTGCGAATTTACCCGGGAAGAGCTTTAATCAATTCTATAAGCGGTGAGAAAGGTAAGTTAAAAAAGTTGCTAGCTTTAGCTGCTAAGTATGGAGCAATGTTTATTCTTCTTCCTTTGAAGGGTAAGAGTCTACCTAAGACTTTTGGCCAGAGAAAGAAAATTATTTCCGATATCCTTAAACAGGCAAAAAAATATGGATTTTCTAAAGATGATATTATTGTTGACGCTATGACTCTAGCTGTATCTTCACAGCCTAAAGCAGCAATAGAGACCTTAAAGACGATAGATTGGATTTCTAATAGCCTTAAGGGGAATACTGTTATTGGTCTTTCTAATGTATCTTTTGGTTTGCCCCAAAGAGCCTTAATTAATGCCACTTTTTTAGCCTTAGCTAAGAAAAAAGGCTTAACCCTAGCTATCGCTAAGCCTTCAAAACTAAAGGCTAAATATTCAAAATTAGCTGAGAACCTCTTATTAGTTAAAGATAAAGATGCTAAGTCTTTTTTAGCTTATTTTAGTAAGGCTATTCAAGAGAAAAAAGAATCTAGAGTTTTCCTTTCAGTAGAAGAGAAGATTTCTCAAGCTATTGTTGGCGGTAATAGAGAAGATATAAGAGGGTTTATAAAAGAAGCCATGTCTTCTGGTTGCAAGGCGGATGAGCTTGTTCATAAAATCATGATTCCGGCGATTGAAAAAGTTGGAGAGTTATTTGATAAAAAAGAATATTTTTTGCCTCAACTTATTGCCAGTGCTGAAGCTATGAAAATAGCTTTTAAAGAACTTCAGCCTTTTCTTGAGAGCGATGATTTAGGAAAGGCTAAAAAAACAGTTGTTCTTTTGGCAACAGTAAAAGGTGATATCCATGATATTGGCAAGAACATCGTAGCTCTTATGTTAAAGAACCATGGTTTTGATGTTGTTGATTTAGGTAAAGATGTTTCAGCTGAGAAAATAATAAAAGAGATTAAATGCCATAAGTCTTCAATAGTGGGACTTTCTTCTTTAATGACTACTACTATGGTTAATATTAAAGAAGTTATTGATAAAGCTAGGATAGAGGGATTAAATTGTAGATTTATAGTTGGTGGTGCTGTAGTAACCAGGAGTTTTGCTAGGTCTTTAGGCGCTGAATATGCTAGTGATAGCGTTGAAGCTGTTCGAGTAGTTAAGAAATTAAAATAGGTAGACAATGAAAGAAAAAATCGAAAAAGTATTAGAGGAGATAAGACCAACTTTGAAAGCTGACGGTGGTAATGTAGAGTTAGTTGATGTTACTGAAGATGGAATAGTTAAAGTACGTTTAACTGGTGCTTGTGGCAATTGTCCAATGAGCACCTATACCCTTAAAGTGGGAATTGAACAAAAATTAAAAGAATTAATTCCTGAAATAAAATCAGTGGAACAGGTTAAATAGCCGCTAAATATACGATAACAACATTCCCTATTTAATAACCTTGTTTTTCTTTGAAGAAAAGGTTGCAATTTGTTAACAAATAGGTTAATTAAAAAGATTGAAACTTGACAAATTGCTTAGATTGTGCTATATTTTAATTGATACTGTCACTAATCGACAGTATCAGAGATAAATATGCTAAAAATTATTGAAAGAATTGTTGAAAATGTTCCTAAAGATATCTTAACTGACGATATTCTTATGAATCTTTGGGGTGGTAGTCCGGATAGACGTTATGGAGTTATTAAACGGGCTATTGCCAAGGGAGAGTTAATCCATATTAGGCGAGGGCTCTATCACCTGGCGAGGAGATATCAGCGTAAAAATCCTAACCTTTTTGAATTAGCCCAATGGATTTATGGGCCTTCCTATGTGAGCTTTGAATCAGCGCTTTCTTATCATGGCTGTATTCCGGAATCAGTTTATGCCGTAACTAGCGCCTGTTATCGAAATGCCAAGGAGTTTCGTACTCCATCTGGTATTTTTTTTTATAAACGGATTCCCTATCCTGTACTTTATTTGGGTGTTGAACGTGTAGTTTCCGAAAACAGTACTTTTTTTATGGCATCTCCTTTGAAAGCTATCGTGGATTATGTTTATGCTTATCAAAAGCATTGGCAGGACATTTCTCCATTAATTAAAAGTTTACGTATAGAGCAAGATACCATTTATCAATGGAATTATGATTTACTGGAGGAGTTCAAAGAGCTATATACAAATTATAGGGTTCAAAAATTTCTTAAAGGATTAAAGAAGGATTTAAGTTTATGAGCATTAAAATTATCCAAGAACGCTTTGATACCTATCAGTGCGGTTCTCAACAGGAAGAAGAAAATGCTTTGCGGGAGATTTCGCAGGAAATTGCTTTAGCTGCTTTATCCCGTGGAGATTTTTTCAAGAAAGCGGTATTTCATGGAGGAACCTGTTTGCGGATTTTTTATAGCATGGAACGTTTCTCCGAAGATCTTGATTTTATGTTAAAAAATGCAGATCAACATTTTTCCTTTGAACCTTACATTAAAAACATGGCGATGGAATTTCAATCTTATGGCTATCGTCTTGAGGTAGTCGATCGTTCTAAAACAGAAGATATTGTTAAAAAGTGTTTTTTAAAAGATGATTCTTTAGGCAAAGTTTTAAACCTAACACATTTTAAAGGTGTAACTAACATGAGGAAGATTAAGATTAAGCTTGAAGTCGATACTAATCCGCCGATTGGCAGCAACTTTGAGAATAAATTTTTAGATTTCCCTTTTCCCTTTAGTGCAACCATCCAGGATATGCCTAGTCTTTTTGCTGGTAAAAGCCATGCCTTATTGTGCCGGGAGTATACAAAAGGCCGGGATTGGTATGATTTTATTTGGTATGTTAGCCGACGGATTAATATAAATTGGGAATTTTTATCCGAGGCTATTAATCAACAGGGACCATGGAAAGGGCAGAATATCAAAATAAATCGGAATTGGTATATTAACAAGATGGTAAAGAGGATTGAGGGAATTGATTGGAAGGCGGTCAAGCAAGAGATGGCACGCTTTTTAAAGCCATCAGCTATGATAGGATTAGATCTTTGGGGCAAAGAGTTTTTGTCAGACCGGCTACAAAAATTGTCAGAGATAATTTAAAGGGGTCAACTCCCTTTTTCTCGACAT
>Ga0208904_1000013_pt1 | contig 196563 bp, 208 predicted proteins | sample AntAceMetag02UKB_FD_184774 | JGI IMG/M metagenome (GOLD analysis project Ga0208904, IMG submission 184774) | Saline lake microbial communities from Ace Lake, Antarctica - Antarctic Ace Lake Metagenome 02UKB (SPAdes) (version 2) | ecosystem: Environmental > Aquatic > Non-marine Saline and...
CAGTTGGTTATAACCAGTTTAGTGATACTGTAAAATATATACTCAACCAAGAGCAACATCATGCTATTGCATGAACTCCTCACCTAACAGGATACCCCAACCTTTAGGTTGGGGAGGATGTCATTTTGTCCCCCGCATTATTTTATGTTTTTGGTAAATAGATTCAATTTAAAAAATTATTGCTTATATGTCTTGTTAAAAATTAGGGGTTTTAATATTTTCTGAATTAAAGATTATTTTTTCATTTTTTCTTTGAAGAACTCAGTTATAGTTTCATATGCTTTTTTCATTTTTTCTTGGGTATTTTCCTTTATTTGCCCATATTTACCAACTATGCTCTCCTTATCTTTCTCATCTCCAATTAATGAGTTTAACCTATGCTCAAAATCTCCTAATCTTAGGTCTTTGTGTAGCTGGTAGGTCTTATTGGCCTTTCTATCAGTAACATAGACAAAAACAGTATCATTTACTATTTCTCTTTCAATTGAGGTATGATAAGGGTTTAAAGCACCATTTTCAGTGATTTTATAGTGTTTTAGATTATTAAATTCAACAAGTCTATCATGGTTATGATATGTTAGAATACTTCCTATTATTAATCCAGCTAGAAAACCTGTTTTTATATTAAATATTCTTTTTATCGTTGTTTTTGGAGTAATCCTTGCAAGATTTTCAATGTTTTCTGTTTTTTCCATAATTATTAGGTTATTGTTTATATTAAAGAACCTTTAGCACATTATTTCGCAGATTTTTTATATATTACCGAAATTCATCATATCAACACAATATTTATAAATAATTCTTTGTTATCTGCTTTAAAATATAGTAATATTTACTCTATGCGAATAATACACTAATTTGAGGTAATTTTATGGGAAGAATAAAGACACAGATGATTAAGCGAACAACCAAAGAAATAATGCATAAGCATAAAGATAAAATTAAAGATAACTTTGAAGAGAACAAGAAAGTTGTAGAAGAAACTAGTGATGTCTCATCAAAAAAATTAAGAAACGTTATCGCAGGTTATATGACTCGTTTAAAGAAACACGACAAAATTAATTTTCAATAGTTTATTAAAGATTACTAGGAATAGGGGGATATAAAATGGAAAACAAAGATAACTCCATTTTCATTGGAGAAAAACCATTTATGAACTATGTGACTGCAGTGGTAATGCAATTCACAACAAAGAATGCAAGTGAAGTGGTAGTAAAAGCAAGAGGAAAATTTATTAGCAGAGCTGTTGATGTTTCAGAGGTTGCTATTAAGCGGTTCTTAAAAGATCAAATTGCAGTAGGAAATATTGCTATTGATTCTGAAGATTTTAAGAACAAAGAAGGGAGAGAAGTCCGTGTTTCAACAATAGAGATTGTTTTAACTAAGAAATAGGTTTGTTGTTGTCATTAATTTAATTCGCAAGAGATTCTTCCAGAACTTACTTTTCTTTAGTTAATTATTTAAATACACCTAGTTCTATATGATGTGTTATGGGCCTATAGCATAGCCTGGATAGTGCAACCGGCTTCGGACCGGTAGACAGGAGTTCGAATCTCCTTAGGCTCAGTTTAATTTTGAATCTTTTGAGATTCGAACGGAGTTCCCTAGAGCTTTGCTCGAGGCACTCAAAAAAACATGTTTTTTTGGATGCAATCTCCTTAGGCTCAGTTTAATTTTGATTGATATAAAATGTTTATACATAATTTAAACCCGAATTTGTTCAGTATAGGCCCATTCACAGTGAAATATTATGGTCTTGTCTATGCTATTGGATTTGTGTTGTCATACTTAATTCTTCAGCACTTTGCAAAACACAATAAAATAAAGAATCTGACAACAGAATTAGTTGATAAGTTTACTATCTATCTTATTCTTGCAACAATTGTTGGGGCCAGATTAGGAGAAGTTCTATTCTATAATCTTTCACACTACATTCAGAACCCTCTTAATATTTTTGCTATATGGCAAGGGGGAATGTCATTTCATGGGGCATTAATTGCCATAATCTTAGTATTATATTTTTTCTGTAAAAAATATAAGCTTAATTTTCTTGAGATTGCAGACATTGTCTCTATTCCTGCTACATTCACGTTGTTTCTCGGCAGAATTGCAAATTTCATTAATGCAGAATTGATTGGAAGAATAACTAATTCTGGGTTCTGCATAGATTATTCTAAAAATGAATTTATGAACACTGTTGTTGAAGGTTGTAGACATCCAAGTCAAATCTACGAAGCCCTAAAGAATATATTTATAGGATGTTTTTTGATGTTTCAAAGAAGTTATCTGATTAAGAAGAAAAATAAAAAGCACGGTTTTGTCTTCTTTACTTTTATTACTCTATATGGTTTATTAAGGTTTCTTGTTACTTTCTATAGAGAAGATCCTGCTGTTTTCCTCGGTTTGGGAACAGGACAACTATTTAGTTTAGCAATGTTTACTCTTGGAGTGGTTCTTCTAATAAATTTAAGGTTAAAGAAATAATAAAAAATTAATCTATGTTTGGACCATTAATGTACTAATTAATAATATTAATCCTTCAAGTGCAAAAAGGAAGTAATATACTAATGGACTTAGTATGTTGCTAATTACAGGTATTGTTGGTCCCACAATTGGGAATATTCCTATAATCAAAAGAAGTATTCCAAAAAAGATTGTGAATTTTCCTCCTGCAGTACTCAAGCCTTCACCAAAAGAATCAATAACTATGAATAATGCCCCACCTGCAAGTACGTAGCTCAAGAATCCTCCTAAAGGAGTTAATAGAAATTCTATATTCCAACTGATTACTCCATAATGCGCTAGTAAAGGTATTAATCCTACTGCAAGCATTACAACTGTGAATATTAATGATAAAATAACTCTTCCTGGATGGTGGTGCATTTTTCTTACCTCATTTTTATTTTATTATTGATTATAATTTACTTTTTTCATAAATGTTTTGATTTTTTTCTTATAATTTGCGTGTTTCTCTTTGCGCAGATTTTACTTTTCCGAACAAGAACCTTTCAATTAGGAGTTCTGCTTTTTCGTGATCGCTCACTGTATCTATCAATTGTTTGCATTCTTTATTTATTTCTTTTAATTCTTTTTCAGGAAAGGGTTCTGGGTGTTCTGGCTTTTTAATCCATTCGTATTCTGTTTTAAATTTTTTAATGGTGTCTATTACTTCAAAGTATGTTCTTATATTAAGTTTGACGCTATATAATAATAATCCCACTTCATCATTCATTATATTGTATTCTTTATGTAGTATTTCAAAGTGATTAGTTATTTCTTTTGCTTTATTTTTTGATTTTGATTTTAAGATTTTCCTTATTTTTTGAGGTAGATGTTTTAATTTGCTTTTTACAACTTTTTCCATCTTAAGATCTTTTCGTAATTTTTTGGTGTTATTTTTGATTTTATGAAATAATCCTTTTTCGCCTGTAAGTGCGCTTAATCCTTCTCTGGAAGTCTCGTGTTCACGTTTAAAATCTCTTACTGTGTTAACTTCAATTCTCATTTTGTTACTGAAGCCGGTCATTATATCTTCAATAATTTTTATTTCTTGTCCAATAGTTATTCTCTTAACACTCTCATCAGAACTATCCCCAATCTCTTTTTCAACTTTTCTTAGATCTTTTACAATTGTTTTTAGAGTATCTATTAATCTCTTGTGTATTGTTCCATAATATACAAATTCTCTATAGGTCATTGTCGCTAGGCTTCCTAGTGATTTTGATGTGCTTTTAAGCATGTTTGTAATTTCTTCAACATTTCTTCTTCCAAGAATTTCTTTGATAACTTCTATATTATGTTCGACCTTTTTATTTAATTTGAAAGATTTAATCGAATATGATTTAATTCTTCTTGTTAATCCTAATGATTTTCTGTTATGTTTCAATTTCCTTATTGCTTTTGCTTTTATTCCCATTTTCTTAGTTTTTATTGAACCTGAAATATTGGGGTGCAGTTAATTTTAAAACCTGAATAAATCTATAAATATACCCTGGTTTAAGTAATTCTGAAGGTCCCCAATTGTCTTCTTTTTTAAGAAAATTATCAAGTTTATTTTTATCTTTGTTTTCTATGTTTAAGTTTAACTTTTCATAGATATTTATGTAACCAGATGAATCTTTTTCTATAGCTTCAATATTTTTCAACATTTGTAATATGTTAGTATAAGCATCAGTAAGATTTTCTATATTTTTTTCATTTGTAGTAATACCAGATTGTTTTGTGATAGTATTCACTTCTATAAAATCTGTATTTGCATTGAACATGAACTTTATAGTTTCTTTAATATATTCTTTTAGTTTAGGACAATCTTTTTTAATTTTCTTAATTTGCTTTTTTAAGTCTTTTGTTTCCCAATACACACCTATTTTTATATTACAATCACTGTTTTTGATTTTAAATTTCTGGATTGTTTTTATTTTCTTTTCATACTCATGAATGTTATCAAGTATATACTCTACTTTTTTTATAATTTTATCAAAATCATTATTTACTCTAATCCTGTGTGTATTTGTAGCATTACTAAATAGATTTTCATGAGATTTTCCATACTCATCAAATTTCTGTTTTGACTTTTTTTCATAATCTTCCAGTTTATTAATTGCATTATCAAACTCTATTTTGCTTCTTTTTATAGTATTCGCTGCGTTAATAAGTTCTTTTTTCTTTTTTCTTATTTTTATATTTTTATTACATATATGATTGAATTCATTAATTTTTTCAAATAATTTATAGTGTATATCAAACAGTTCATTACATAATTTTGCTTTCTTTTCAACGAATTCTTTTTCATTAAGAAGTTCATCGATTAAATTTTTCTCTTCTTTTTGTATTTTTTCAAGAATGTCATTGCCTGATTCTTTCTCTTTTTCTTGTATTTCATTGATATTATCAATTTCCTTTTTTAATTCCTTGATCTTTTTTCCTAGTTTGTTAATGTCTTCTTCAAGTTTTATCTTTTTCTGGTAATCTTCAGTTTTTTTCTTTTCATTAGTGTAGTCTTCTTTTTGATTTTCAAGTCTTTTTATTTCTTTTTTTATTTCTTCATTACCTTCTTCCAGTTGTTTTATTCTTTTTTCAGTCTTTTTTTTAGTTTCTTCAAACTTTTTCTTAATTTTTTCTATTTCATCTTTTTTCTTATCGAATTTCCTTTGTTCTTTTTTAATATCCACCACTTCCTTACTAACGAATTCTCTCTTTTTATTTATTTCTTTCAGAACTTTTTGGTCTATCTTTTCATTATCACTATCTGATGTTTTTTTCTGCATATCTCCAATAGTATCAACTATATCTGCAAGATGATCTTCAATCTTCTTAACCTTCTCTTCTATATCTTTACTTTTATCTTCTAAATCTTCAACATCTTTCTCAATTTCAGTTTCTTCTTTTATTTCTTCTTTTATTTCTTCTTCTACTTTTTCTTCTTCTTTTGTTTCTTCTTTTATTTCTTCTTCTTCTTTTGTTTCTTCTTTTTGTTTAGGTGCTGCATCTGGTTGATTTAGTATACTATTATCAAATATTGCAACTTTTTGTCTTAACTCTTTTGTTGCTTCATAAATCATTTTTGATAGTGCATCTATATGTCCTGCATCTTTTGATTTACCAAGTAGCCCTTCAACTTTCTTTATTTTATACTTTACATCACTTATTTCTTTTTCTAAATCTGTTTTGGCTTGAGACTTTTTTGCTTTTTTAACTTTATTCTTTGCTTCTCCAACTTCTTTTTTTGCTTTTGCAATTTTTTTAAGAAGTTCACGCCTATAATATAAAGGGTCATCAGGGTCATCTAATCCCCCACCACCTTCACTGCTTCCAGAAGGATCTTTTGTAGTGCCTTCTTTAGAATCCTTATATTTTAATATTTTGAGAAGGTAAAGAACCTTTAGAAAGATAAAAAAATAGAATAATATAACTACCCATTTAGTTACTGTTACAAATATAGGTATTGAAGCTTCTTGAATTAACATTTTATATTATTCCTACCATCATTGTGTGTACAGCATTCAAAACTAATGCAGCTATTATTAATATTATTAACCCTAAGAGTTCTTTCCAGAATTTTCCTTTTAGAGTTTTAAAAGATTGTCTTGCTGCCCAAACTGATGAAGCAATCACTAATACTACTAAGATAAATGTAGATGATGATGTTGCTAATGACAAAATTGTGTTGTTTGGTAAGGCTAAACTAGTAATTAGTGCTATTACTAAAGATGCTCCAATAGCAAGATTTTTTTCTTTTTTGAAATGCTCTATTCTTTTCAGAACAAACTTAAATATGAAATAAGTCACAATTAATAATAATCCTCTTACTAAAAGAATTTGCGATGCTTCATTAGTAAATATTCCTAAATTAAGAAAATTACTCATGCTAAAAAGAAAATTGTCAATAAAATTTTTAACACCCCCCGGTAAAAATATCAGTGTTGCTGCAATTATTGCAACTATGAGAAACGGAAGAATTTTTTTTAAAGAATCATTTTTCATTTTATGACTTCTAGCACCCCTATTGTTATAGTGTAAATTTGATTAACTTCTTTATAAAGATTATGCTTTGATTTCTCAAAAACATTTATAAATGAAAATGGTCTTCTATTTAATTATGGGCTTATCAAATACCATCAAAGCAAATAGTTAAAATTTTCTATATTTTGATAGTTTGATCCATATTTATTTTCTAATTTATTATTAAGGTGATTTTAATGGAATATGTTGATGATTTTTTATGGGAACAAGGAATGAGTATCCAAGATTTAGTTAGAGGCTATAGAAATATTGGCTTTCAAAGCATTGAGCTGCACAAGGCAAAAGAACTTATTGTTAAGATTAAAAAGAATAATGCTAAAACTTTTCTTACATTCACAAGTAATATGGTTACTTCTGGACTTAGGGGGTTTTTTGCTCAATTAATAAGGTTAAAAATGGCCCAGGTCATTGTTACGACTGTCGGTGCGATTGAAGAAGATATAATGAAAGGCATAGGTGAAAAATTTCCCATAGGCAATTTTAATGCAGATGATGTTGAACTTCATGAACAGGGAGTTAATAGAGTTGGGAATTTGTATATTACAAGTGAGAGTTATATGAACTTTGAAGATTTTATGTTGCCTGTTTTAGATAAATTGTATCAAAAACAAAAAAGGTGGGCTGTTTCTGAATTATTAAAAGAAATTGGTTTAACATTAAATGATGAAAAATCTATTTTGTTTCAAGCTGCAAAAAACAATGTTCCTATTTTTTGTCCTGCAATAACTGATGGTAGTTTTGGTTTTCATCTCTATTTATTTCAACAAAAACACAAAGACTTTATTGTTGATACTGTAAAAGATTTTGGAAATATTCTGTTTGCAACAACTCAAGATGATAAAAAGGCAGTTATTTCTCTTGGAGGAGGAACATCAAAACATCATGCTATTCTTTCAACATTACTTAATGGTGGTGCAGAATATGCCTTGTTTATGACAACTGCACAAAAAACATTTGGCAGCATGAGTGGAGCAACAACTTCAGAAGCAAAGTCTTGGGGTAAAATTAAGGATGAGGCTGATGTTGCAACAGTTATTGGTGATGTCAGTATTATGTTTCCTATTGCAATGATTGCAGCTCTAGAAGATTTGATTGATGAGGGATTATTATGAAGCCAAGATTTGAAATATCAAAGAAAGTTGTGCTTGAGAAATATCATGAGCTAGAAAGTTTAGCAGATATTATTTCATATAGTTCTAAAACTAATCCTCTTGTTACAGAAATTTTAGAAGAGAACACAAATTGTATGTTTAGTGTTCACTTTATTAATGAGTTAAAGAATATTATGGATAAATCTAAAATTATGTTTCTTGCTCAGGCGTGGAATACAGAAATTATCCAATCTTTACTTAATCAAGGCATAACGTGGTTTATTGTTGATAATGAATCTGATTTAGATATTTTAATTGATTATCTTAAAGGCAGTGATAATGGTGTTAGAATTAACCTGCTATTAAGGTTAAGATTAAAAGAAAATACTATTAGAACAGAAAAACATTTTGTTTTTGGAATGTATTCTGATGTTATTAACAAAAGAATTAAAGAACTAAGTGAGAATAAAGATGTTAGGAAAAAAATAGGTAATCTTGGTGTTCATTTTCATAGAAAAACACAAAATCTTGCAGAATGGAACTTGGTTTACGAATTAGAAAATGATCTGACTAAAGAAACATTAGAGTTTGTTGATATCATTAATATTGGTGGGGGAATTCCTTCTGAATATGCGAATACAAACATTAAAGTTTTAGAATCTGTCAAGAAAAAAATTATTGAGCTAAAAGTGTTCTTGAATACCAATCAGGTTAAAATGATTGTTGAACCTGGAAGAGCAATATCTGCTCCTGGAGCAAGATTAATAACAGAGGTTATTGGAATTCATGAAAATAATATTATTGTTAATGCATCAGTTTATAACACTGATTTAGATGCATTAATTGTTCCTGTAAAATTAAAAGTTAAGAATGAGTACAATAAAGAAGATGCTGAAAAAGATAAGTCCGTTGTTGCATATACTATCAAGGGAACAACTCCCTGCTCAATGGATTTATTTAGGTATAGAGTTTATCTAAAGGAAGTTAAAATTGGTGATAAGATAAGTTTGTTGAATGCAGGTGCATATAACTTTGCATCTGAGTTTTGTGATCTAGAAAAAGTTGAAACAATTATTGTGGAGGATTTTAAAAATGAATAATAAATTACAATTTATGAACCTTCCAGAAGAATATGCAGGAGAAAACTCAAAATTCTTAGTTGTTAATATTCCTTGGGAAAAAGATGTAACTTATGAAAAAGGCGCGAGTAATGGTCCTGAAGAAATAATAAAAGCATCTCATCAATTGGAATATTTTGATATCGATTACGAAGCAGAGATTTTTGAGAAAGGGATAAAAACAATTATTCTTAATACAGAGTCTTTTGAAAATATAAAAAAACAAATACCTAAGATTAATGTTAATGAAAAGTTTCCTGTTTTCATAGGTGGAGATCATTCAGTCACAATTCCGGTTGTTAAATCTATTGATGAAGATTTTGATATTGTTGTTTTTGATGCTCATGCAGATTTCTTCTATTCATGGAATTGTTCAGAAAACAATCATCGGTGTGTTAATAGAAGATTAATGGATAATCACAACATTTTGGTTATAGGGTTAAGATCTTGTGATATAGAGGAATTTAATCAGATTAACAAAGATGATAGAATTGATTATATTAAGGCAAATGAGTTTAATATTGGGATTCTTAAGGAAAAGTTATCAAAATTGAAAAAGAAGGTTTATGTTTCTATTGATGTTGATGTTTTTGATTCAAGTTTTATAAGAAATACTGGAACTCCTGAACCAGGAGGTTTAACTTGGAATGCTGTTCTTAGTGCATTAGAGATGGTTTTTAATGAAAAAAACATTGTAGCTTCAGATGTTGTTGAGTTTGCACCAAACAAGGGTTTTGATGCTGAAGCGTACTCCTTAGCTAAATTAGTGCATAAATTGTTTATTCTAAAAAGTCATAAAAATTGGGTTTGATAAGCAATTTTTAGGATGCTAAAAAAGCAGAAATTGCTTTTTTATGCATAACATTAATAAATAATACTTAATAAGGCAATATAATGGATGAACCAAAAGGAGTACTCGTTGTATGTGCACACTCAGATGATCAAATATTGGGTTGTGGAGGAACAATTGCAAAATATGCAAAGCAAGGAATTCCTATATATACTATAATTCTTTCTTATGGTGAGAAAAGCCATCCTCATTTACAAAGAGAATTTGTTATAACCACAAGAGTTAATGAAGCTCAGAAAGCCAATAGTATTATTGGTGGGAAACAAGTATTCTTTTTAGGACTTAATGAAGGAAATTTTCAGGTTGATGCAGAAAAAACAAGTGCAGCTGAGAAGATTTCTAATATAATAAAAAAATATGATATTGACAGAATATTTACTCATTCTTCTGTGGATGTAGATATACCTAATAGGGATCATATTAATACATATAAGTTAGTTAAAGCAGTGTGTAAAGATCTTGCAGTTGAAATATATACTTTTACTGTGTGGGATTTTTTTAAGGTTAAAAAAGAATTAACAGGGCGTTTTAAACTTGTTGTTGACATAACAAATACTTTTAAAATTAAATCCAAAGCATTAAATACATTTAAATCACAGATGCACTTAATGCAAATGTCAATTCCTTATGTTCAAACTTATATGAACTCTTTTTTTAATGGATTAAAATATGGGTATCGATTTGCAGAGGTTTTCATAAAAGAAAAATGAAGAAATTATTAGTTGTTACAGACAATCAGGCGCCCAGAATAGATGGAATTGTGAGATTTTTGTTAGAAATCCTGCCTTCTTTGAAGAAAAATTTTGACGTAACAATTCTTGCACCTGATTTTGGTCATAATGCTCTCAGTATTAAACAAATTAAAATACCCCTATCTAAAATTACTATTGGAGATTTTCCTATTGCAAAACCAAAATTAAGTACTATTAGAAAGGCAGTGAAATCTTCAGATATTTTATTTTTGCAAACTATCAGCATGATTGGTTTTCTTGCAATAAAATATGCCCGGTTATATAAAAAACCGATAATTGTTTACAAGCATGCCTTAGAATGGGAACTTGTTCCGAGTGCAGTAAACAAACCTTTTCTTTCTAAATTTTTGAATTTTTTAGTGAAGTTTTCTGTGAAAGGAATTTACAATAATTGTGATCTTATTATTACTCCTTCAAAGAGTATTGCTGAAAAATTATCCTGGTATGGTATAAAAACTAAAAAAGAAATAATCCCTGTCGGGGTTGATTCGAATGTATTTATCCCAGCCAAGAATAAGGCTATTGCAAAAGAATCTATTGGTCTGAATCCTAAAAAATTAGTTATTGGTTTTCATGGAAGATTAACATATGAAAAAGGAATAAAAGTTCTTGTAAGGGTTTATCGTCAATTACTTAGAAAATATAAGAATCTTCAATTAATTCTTCTAGGTGATGGTTTGGATGAAGTAAGAGACTTTAGTCTAAGAAAAGGAGTTATTGTAATTTCTGGTAGACAAAAAGTTGTCCCTTACTTACAAGCAATGGATATTTATTGTATGCCAAGTTTAACTGAAACAAGCTGTTTGTCTTTAATTGAGGCAATGTCTTGCGGTTTGCCTGTTGTTTCAACAAAAGCAGGATTAATACCTGATTATTTAACACACGATAAAAATGGGCTTTTAACAAATAAAAAAGATACTTACTCTCTATATAAATCATTAAAATTATTGATCGATGATGCTGAAAGAAGGAATGTGTTCTCAAAAGCTGCACGAAAAACAGTTATAAATTTCTTTGATTGGAAGGTTACTTCTGAAAAGATAATAGCGGTTTTAAAGAGATTTTAATCGTAAACTTAATAAAAGACATATAAAATTATTAAGTGAGGTGAACATTTGAAATTAAAAGTTCTTAAGGCGAATATTAGTACAGGTAAAAGAAAGATTGCTGTTCTTAATTATAAGAATGCAAATGAATTAGATCTATTTGCAGGTGATAGAATAGAATTAAAGTTAGGCAAAAGATCAACCATCTGCATTCTTGATGTGGCCCATACAGAGAGGCATGTTCCTGTTGGAAAGATAATGCTTTATGATGAGACTGCAGAGTTTCTTAGGGCAAAAAATAATCAGGTATTAGCAATAAGAATTGCAAAACCGCCAAGCTCAATTAAGTTAATAAAACATAAACTTACTGGAAGAAAGCTTAATAAAATTGAGTATAGAACTATTGTTGAAGATATTGTTAATGATAATCTTTCAGACATAGAACTTACTTATTTTGTTGCTGCTTGTTCAGCACATAATCTTACTATAACTGAGATTAAGCATCTTATTGATGCGATTGTTAAAACAGGCTCTATAATAAAACCAAAATCAAAAATTATTGTTGATAAACATTGTGTTGGTGGCGTCTCAGGAAATAGAACAACAATGATTGTTACGCCTATATTGGCTGCAGCAGGATTGACTGTTCCTAAAACCAGTTCTAAGGCAATAACTAGTCCTTCAGGTACTGCAAATACTATGGCTTGCTTAGCTAATGTTTCTTTAGGTGAGAAGGAAATTTTGAAAGTTGTGAATAAAGTTGGTGCGTGTATGGTTTGGGGTGGTGCTTTAAATCTTGCACCTGCGGATGATAAAATAATAAGAGTTGAACATCCATTATGTATTGATGTTTCTGGTTTGTTATTGAGTAGTATAATTTCAAAGAAAATTTCTGTTTCAGCGACTCATTTATTGATAGATATTCCTTGGGGTAAAGGTTCTAAATTTACATCTAAAAAAGAGGCAAAATTATTAAAAAGAAAATTTAAATTAATATGCAATGTTTCAGGAATAAAGAGTAAGATTGTTTTAACTGATGGCAGAAGTCCTGTTGGTTATGGGCTTGGTCCTGTTCTTGAGGCAATTGATGTGATGAAAGTTCTTAGAAATGATGAAACTGCACCGCAAGATCTTAAAGAAAAAAGCATAATTCTTGCAGGAAAGTTATTTGATTTAGTTGGTAAAACTTTCTGGGGTAAAGGAAAAGTTTTAGCCAGAATAATACTTGAAAGTGGATCTGCACTTGATAAAATGAACGAGATAATTCATGCTCAGGGCAAAAAGAGGCTTCCACCGCTTGGAAAATTTAGAAAAAATATTTTTGCTACTAAGGCAGGTAAAGTCAAGCATGTTGATAATAAACATTTCTCTAAGATTACAAAGATTGCCGGAGCACCAATTTCAAAAGGGTCTGGGGTTTATATTAAAGTTAATCTTGGCGAGAAAGTTAAAAAGGGCTCTGTGCTTTTTAGTATTTATTCCAGTACAAAAGCAGAACTAGATTATGCTTTTGATTACTTTAAGAATAATAAGTCAGAATTTATTATAATAAGTTAGTCTTCTAAGTAAAATTTATAAAGGTTCCAGTCCTATTTTATTGATATTGGAGGGTATATAATGAAGTTCAATTTCGGTGATAAGATTAAGATAATATTAAAATCAGATGAAGAATTAGGGGGGTTGTTTGTGCCTTCAACTAATAATAAGTTTATTATGATTAAATTAGATTCAGGCTATAACCAAACAATTAAGCTAGATACAATCAAATCTACAGAGCTTTTAGAAGAGCATATAGATAAAGTGAAGAAAGCTAAAGAGATAAGTCAAGATAAATCTTTACCGCTAATAATGCTTCTTCATGTTGGTGGAACTATTGCAAGTAAGGTTGATTATTCTACTGGAGGGGTTAGTGCCCAGATAGAACCAGGTGATTTAATTGAATTAATACCCGAGTTAGCAAAAATTGCAAGGGTTGAAACAACAGTGTTATTTAATGTTCTTTCAGGAAATATTAGATTTGAACATTACAATCTTCTTGCTAAAAAGATTATTGAGCTTCTCGATAAAAAGATTGCAGGGATAATAATTTCACACGGAACCGATACACTTCATTATTCTTCTGCAGCACTATCATTTATATTACAAAACGTAAAGATTCCTGTTGTTTTTGTTGGTTCTCAACGATCAAGCGACAGACCAAGTTCAGATTCATCAATGAATTTAATTTGTGCAGCAAAATTTATCACGGATCAGGTTTCAAGAAACAAACCTTTGACAGGGGTTTTTGCATCAATGCATTCGACTTCTAATGATGATTTTTGTAGTATATATTCCGGGCTAAATTTAAGAAAATTGCATGCAAGTAGAAGAGATGCATTTAAGCAAATTAACAGTCTTCCACTAGCAAAAGTTTATAGTTCAGGAAAGATTGAGTATTCAATTATTAAGAATATAGAGGAGATTAGTCCATTATTTGAACCTACTTTTTTTAGGTCTGATATTAAAGTTGGGATTCTTAGGGCACATCCAAACATGTTTGCTGAGGAATTATCTAGTTATGCTGGTTTTGATGGATTAATAATTGAAGGGACAGGTCTTGGTAATTTGCCTGTTGAAAATAATGATAAAATTTGCGCTGAAAACAAAAAAATACTTACCACCTTGGGGGAAATTACTAAAAAGATTCCTGTTGTTGTTTCAACTCAATGTATTAACGGCAGCACAAATCTAAACGTCTATAGTTATGGACGATTGGTTAAGAGAGCAGGAGTTTTAGAGGCAAAATCAATAATAACTGAGACTGCTTTTATTAAACTTGGATGGTTATTATCAAATTTTTCTAAAGATGAGATTAAAGAACTATGGGAAAGAAATTTTGTTGGAGAAATAATTTCGCGAAATCTCTATGAAAAAGAATAGTGGTGATTTTATGAGTTATGATACACCTAAAAAAAGTTTTACTAATTTAAGTGAAGATATAGACTACTTTGAGAAAGGACTTAAATGTGGTCTAGAAATTCATCAACAATTAAATACTCAAAAATTATTTTGTGATTGTGAATCTAATTTTCATTCAAATGAAGACTATCTAAAACCAGATTTTGTTCTTAATAGAAAATTGCGTTTAGCTAAAAGTGAAACAGGAGATATTGATGTTGCAGCAAGTTTTGAATCTAAGAAATTAAGAAGAAATCAGTATTATGGTTTTAATGATTCTTGTTGTCTCGTCGAGCTTGATGAAGAACCTCCTCATGAAATAAATCGAGATGCGTTACTTGTAACCTTAGAAGTTGCTAGTTTTTTTAACATGAAAATTTTGGATAGTGTGAATTTTATGAGGAAAATTGTCTTGGATGGTTCAAATACAACCGGTTTTCAAAGAACGTCTCTTGTTGCAGTAAATGGTGTTTTAGAGGAGAAAAATGTTGGTATTCAATCGGTTTGTCTTGAGGAAGATGCCTGTAAAAAAATAAGAAATTATGTTTCTGATTCAGGTAATCCTGTTGTTGTTTATGATCTTTCAAGATTAGGGACTCCTTTAATTGAGTTAGCAACAGATCCTGATATAAAAACTCCTAAACAGGCTAAAGAAGTTGCAGAATTTATTGGGATGGTTTTAAGGAGCACAGGAAAAGTTAAGAGAGGTATTGGAACAATAAGACAGGATGTTAATGTTTCAATCAAGAATGGTGTGCGTGTCGAGATAAAAGGTGCTCAACAATTAGAATTAATACCTAATTTAGTAACTTATGAAGTTATGCGTCAAGAAAATTTAATAAAAATCTATGATGAATTAAAAGAAAGGCACGCTACTGTCGGTGATCCAATTGAGCTTACAACTATATTAAAAGAAACAAAATCAAAAATACTTTGCACAGCATTGGACAATAAAGGGGTTATTTATGCTCTTAAATTAAACAATTTTGCAGGCTTTCTTGGTCTTGAGATTCAACCAGGAAGAAGATTTGGAACAGATATTGCAGGTCGAGTAAAAGTGCTTGGGGTTAAGGGTCTTTTTCATTCTGATGAACTTCCTAATTATGGAATAACCACAAGAGAAGTTGAATCAATTAAGTTAAAACTTACATGTGGGGAGACTGATGGATTTATTTTGATTGCAGAGCAAAAGGATAAGGCTTTAACTGCAATAAATGAGGTTAAGAGCTTTTTATCTGATCTCAATTTAACTATGGATGTTAGACAGGCACTTCCTGATGCAACAACATCATATTTGAGACCAATTTCTGGATCAGCGAGAATGTATCCTGAGACAGATGTTCCGATCGTTGCCTTAACTAGTGAGTTATTAGATTCTTTACCAGAAATAATATTGTTAACTGATCAAATTAATGAATTAAAATCTAAATTCAAGATCAGAGAATCTGATATAAAACAATTGTTAAAGATTGGTGTTAATATCGACGAAGTTTCTACTAAATTCATTAATCTAAAACCCAAATTTCTTGCAGAGTTCTTACTTGATTATCCTAAAGAGATAAAGAAAAAGCACAATATTGACGTCAATGTTTTAAATTTTTATGATGAAATACTATCTAAACTAAATTCAGGTAAGATAAATAAGGACAATTCTTTTGATATATTGGTTTCTTTGGCTAGAGGAGAAAAGGTTGATTATTCAAAGTTTAAATCTCTTTCTATGGGTGAAATAAAGGCGATTGTAGAGAAGATAATTGCTAAGAATAAAGGCGCACCCTCAAAGGCTTTGATGGGTTTATGCATGGCAGAACTGCGTGGAAAAGCTGATGGTAAATTAGTGCAGAAGTTATTGAAAGAGTTAAGTGATTAATTTTTTGAAATTTATTTATTCTTGTTTTTTCTTAAAACTTTTAAGCAATTTCTTATCTATTAATCAATAAGTTGATTCTACAATAAATGGAATATCCAATAGATTGTGTAATCAATACATAGAATAATCAATATTTCTATAAACTTTTTGTGCTTAAAACTTTTAGTTTTTTATTACAACTTTTATTCTTTCAAATTGTCGAGAGGATTTCTAACTTTCTTAATTTGTTCTCGAGAAATATGTGTATATATCTGTGTTGTTTGTAGGTTAGAATGGCCTAATAATTCTTGGATCATTCTAATGTCCGTGCCATCTTCTAATAAGTGTGTAGCAAAGGAATGTCTTAATTTATGGGGCGTTATGTTTTTATTAATATTAGCTTTTTTTGCTGAATTTTTAATCATTTTTTGTATAGTTCTAGTTGATATTGGGTTGTTTTTATTATTTATGAATATGTGCCCTCTGTCTTTACCTTGTTTTGTTTGGAATATTCTTAGATCATCAAGAACCTCTTCTGACACTATAAATATTCTATCTTTTTTACCTTTTCCTTGACGAACAATGCCTGAATTCTCATTAAAATCAATGTTTTCATATTTCAAATTAACAACTTCAGACACTCTTAATCCTGATGAATATAAAAGTTTTAAAATTATTCTTGACTTGAAATTGTTAGTTGCTTTAAATAAATTTAATACTTCTTTTTTGGTTAAAACTGTTGGAAGTGATTTTTCTATTTTTGGTGTTTTTATCTTTGTTATTCCTATTTCTAGTATTTGATTGTAAAAGAATAATAGGGCTGCTCTAACAAGGTTTAAGGTGTTAGCACTTAGTTTCTTATCTGATAATAAATAGCTTAAATATAGCTTTATATCGTCATTTTTGATAGATTCTGGTTGTTTTTTTATGAATTCTAAGAATTGTTTGTTATATCTTAGGTAAGCTCTTAATGTGTGTTCTGAAAATCCTCTAAGCTTAAGCTCAACTTCTAGCTTCTGCATTTGTTTAGAATATTGTTCGCTCATTATCATTATTATGCGAAGGTTATTTATAAATTTGATTGCTTTATACTTTTACCACTCTCGAAGATTCAAAGTTTAAAAGAAGAAATCAACCATTAAATTATTCATATAATGAATTAATTAGTAATGGGACTGTTATCCCAATCCAAACTCAACACATTGTAACAATGGATAGGCCTAGTTTTTTTCCTGCAAGATATAAGGAAGTTAATGATTCAAAAAAGAATGTTGTTTATTTACCGATTGTTGATCAATTTAGCGTTAATTCTGAATATATTGATTTTCTTAATAGGGCATCAGATATTTTAGGAAACCCTAAGATGTTACTTTGAATAATATGGGTAAAATTAGAAATTTGTATAAATATGTTCCTGAATACTTAAGAAGAATATAAGACTTCGCATAATATACATTATGCGAAGTCTTTTCTGAAGCATCATAAAAACCATAAGAAACTCACTGGCCTTTTATAAATAAAATCAAGAAACTTACTCAAATGCAATATTTGTATGAAAAGCCTTGTTTCTTAGTTAGAAAACCCTCATTTTTCTAGGCAGATAAGTATTTGATATGAATTCTGAGGCTTCTTCTAATTCTCCCCAGAATTTATATGAATTTATTATTCTATATTTTTCAGATCTTCTTATTTTTGCTAATTGTAGTTTAAACTCATTAAATCCATACATTTTAGTTAAAATCTCTAAGTTTTCAACACTAGCAACTATTAAATTTGCAATAACATAATTATTTCTTTTATTTTCATTAAATTTAGGCCTATTATAATTTTCAGCTTTTATCTTGCTTAAAACAGACTTCTTTAGGTAACTTATTGAGGTTGTAACTAATTTTAGTTTTTCTTTATTGTCAATATTTTCTTTTAGCCCTGATAATTTCTCTAATTTTGATAATTTAGCAAGATAATGAAAGATTATTTTTTCATTGACTAAATTATATCTTTCGATTTTAATAGAGTTTAGTTCTTTTATATCTGGATCTCCTTGAAATAATTTAGCTGTTGGTCTCTTAGGTTTTTTTTTAATTCCAAAGCTAACCAATATACTTTCAAGCCCTGTAAGCTTTTTATTAAATTCAGAATAAGCTTTTGAAATCTTATTTGCTTTACTTTCATTAATAATTAAAAGGTTATTAATTTTATCTATGCTTCTTGTAATTGAATCATATCTTCTTTCAAGTGAAATCTCTTCAGGTGAAATTATATGACCTACTTTTATAGGCACAAAATTTTTCTTTGATTTAACTTTTCTTTGTTTCCTATTCATAAAGTTTAGAAATAAAACAGAATATATAAATATATGTAAATTATTAAAGCTTCACCTTGATACCTTTAAAATAGTGTTTTAAGACTTTATACATCAGCTCAAGCTCATGTTTGCCGAGTTCTGTTAAGAAATAGTTTTTTTTTCTACCGTCTTTTTTGTATTTTAATAACTTTAATTTTCTTAATTTCTTTAGTGTTGGATAGATTGTTCCAGGGGTTAGTTTGTCTTTCTTTCTATTGCCAATCATTAGTGCAAGTTCATCACCACATAAACTCTTTTTGTTTAGTTCATGCAGTATAAAAAAGCTTAGAAACCCTTTAAATTCTATTAATTGTTCATTATCTTCCTCTTTAGATTCTTTTTTTGTACTCAAATTAAAACCCCTATTTTTTATTTTAAGATGTTTTTATTTTTAAATGTATCGATTAACCAATATATTTCTCTAAAAATCTACTTCTAAAAAATTTAGTTAAAAATTAAAACTTTTAAGCGCAGAAAAATTGTTACTTTATTGGTTAGTCGATTTATTGAGTAATCTATTTATTGAGTATACTACTTATTGGTTTAACAACATATTGATTATTAAATATAAAGAAGTGCTTAAAAGTTTTAATCAAAAATTAAAAGATTTTTGGTCATTTTTTTAAGAAAAAATAAATCAAAAATTAAAAATAAAATATTCAATAAGCACAATAATTAACATTATTGGCATTCAACAAAGTTGAATAAATTTTAATTTATTAACACCAAAAACTAAATAAAATAAAAATTATTTCCTTTTTTTCTTTTTGGCTTTTGTTTGCTTTTTGTCGTCGCTCGCTTAGTAAATAATAAAATAAAACTTCCACTTCCGATGATTAGACTTAAGAAGACAACTAACCCCCCGATGTAAGGTAAGATTATAAGAATTAAAAATATTACCAAGCCCACAAGTAAACATAAAATTCTATTATTTACATTAAATAATCCCATTATAATTCTACCAATTCTATAAGGAATTATAATAAAACTAAACAAAATCATAACTAAATATAATGCAAATAATACTAGTGCTAGAGGTAAACCAATGATTGTTACCAATAAAATAAATGCAAGAATTGGTATAAAAATAAGCGCAATTAATCCTACAATTAATGACTTTAAAGTATTATTAACGATGAAAGTGTCTGATTTATCAAACGCCTTACCAAATAACCATATGAATACCAAGCCAAAAATAAATAGTGCTAAGAAGTTATATATGTCCGCAAATGGAGATCGTTCTTTTACTGGTTTTTCAATAAAATTAACTACTCCTTGAACTTTTTCTATGTCGTTAAAATTTGCATTTTTACTAACATTTAATGTTCCTTTGATTAAACCATTATTACCAAAAACTAATTTATCTGTATTGATTACATTGTCACCATAAACTTCTCCATTAATAATAACGTTTGAAGCAGTAATCTTTGCACCATCAATTAAAACACCATTAATTGTGACTTCACTTGCGAGAATCATTGCTTTTTTATCTATTTTTACATCTTTTGAGATAAGTACTTTAGCCCCGATAATTATAACATCACCCTCAAGATCACCATTAATCTCAATGTTTGATCCGATAATTCTAAGATCTTCTTTTATGTCATTATTGATCACAATATTTGATCCAATAGCAGAAAAATCTCGTTTAACAGGAGAATTTATCTCTATGCCTCCACTAATTAACATTAAATCTCTTTCTATTGGTGCAGAAATATTTACATTTCCTCCAATTACATATAGATTTTGTGTAACTTCTTCAGTAATATTAACGTCACCGTCAGTAATAAACATTGATGCAGAAACATTAAAACTTAATAATAATGTGAAAAGTATTAGAAATGCCAGTAATTTTTTATTCATATTTATAACCCCCAAATAGCTATTGTAATTATTTAGACTTATTTAAATCTTTCTACCTGCTTTTAAAAGAGGTTATTAGAAATATATGTGGGGGACGTGATTTGCCCTCAAAAATTAGATCAATTTTTGGTGCCTCGAGCAAAGCTCTACGGAACAAGTTCAAATCACTAAATGGATTATATCAATTATAGAAATATATGTGGGGGACGTGATTTGAACACGTGTAGGCACTAAGCCAATAGGTCCTAAGCCTATCCCGTTTGACCACTCCGGCACCCCCACAAAATGCCCAATAACGAAAGTTATTGGTACCATAAATCGGAATATAAAATAAAAAATTAATTAAATGTGCTTTCTTAGTTTTGCAGATTTACCATAACCACAACTACTACAAACTTTGTGTGATGCATGATAAGTTACTTTACCACATCGTCTACATTTAATGTGAGTTTTTTTCCCTGAATGTTTACCCATGGAGGGTGTTCCTTTTGCCATTTTCTACCTTACACTGCTGGGGAAATTATTGTTATTGTGTCTCCTCTTAGGAAAACAATTCCTAATTTTCTTGTTAATTCACCACTTTCATTGTACTCCTCAGCTTCATGAAGAACTACATTTATGTGGATATCAAAAGCATTAAGCTTACCAATGTATCTCTTATGGTTTTTCAATTCTACAATTACTCTTTTGTTTCTTGCATTATTTAATGCATCTAATGGTCTACTTTGTTCCATTTTTAACCTCCAAAAAATAAAAAATTTATAATTAAGTATTCACAAACTATTTATAAACTTATTGCTAGATTATTAATGCACTTTCGCTGAATCAAAATATTTTTAGATGGTCTAGGCTGTCCGTAGGACCCAACCCTGCTAACCAGATTTTATTTTATAATTCTAATCAGCTTACCTTAAGCGTATAGATTAATTAATATACTTTTAATAATTTTCTTAGAAGTGTGGTAAATATCATTGTTAGAATAATATATGACCATAGCCAGTTTAATCCACCAACAATTGGAGCTCCTTTAAATGGCTTAATTTTCTCATTACTAACGATTATTTTTTTTAATCCTTCTTTCTTAACTATTTGTTCAGGATTAATATATTTCCTTGTATTAGTAACTGCAACATCTTGATTAAAGTCAAGATCCCTATAGTTTATGGTTAAGGTATATGTGTTTTCTTCTGTTGATCTAAGCACCCATATTGCTTTCTCATCTATTATTTCCTGAGTTGTACCATTAACAAACTCTAATCCTTCAGGTATTGCAAACATTGAAACATTTCCGATAATTCCTTCATTAAACTCTGCTGTAACATCAAATGTCTGCCCTGGAAGAATCGGCATAAAAGCAAGATTAGTAGCCATCCAAGTTAATATTAATAGTGATGGTATGATTGTCCACAATGTTGGTTTCATTGTTTCTTTCATTAATGGACCATTTAATTTCATCATCTTAGAATTAAGTTCCATCATCTTTTCAGGATTTGTTTTAGCAACCTCTTTTATCTTCTTCTGAAGATGCTTGGTTTGATCTTTTAATTCCTTTATCTTCTTTTGATTAGAAGCATACTTGTAAACAAAAGTAGTTATTAGACCAAGAATTACAGATATTATTAATATACTAATAAATGGATTAAATATTAATAACCAATTTAATAGTGGATCAACTATAGACATTTTAACTTAGTGCGTTTTTCTCTTTTTATAAAGTTTTACTAATAAATATACCTTAGATTTTTCAAAATACTCTATTAAAAGTTTTTACTTTACAAATTAGTAAGTTTTTTAAATGTTAAACTTGTAAATTAGGAAAAATAGAGGTGAAGTCAAATTAGGGTTGTAAATTTGCTACTTATTTCTATTTTAAAAAACATAAAACGTGTGTGATTATATGCCTACTGAACCACTCTTTAAAATACAGAATATCTCAAAGTATTTTGGCAATAATAAAGTTCTCAGCAACATTTCATTTGATATTATGCCAGGAGAAATACTGGGTATTATAGGTGCATCCGGCACTGGAAAGACAACTCTTCTGAATATTTTGGTTGGTTTTCTAAGGCCAGACAAAGGTTCTTTATTATTTCGATTTGAGCACCTCCTAAGTTTTAAGAACACACAAGTTTATAGAGAAGTAGCTGAGAAATCTTTTGAGATAAAAAAGATGGTTGGTTTTGCAGCACAGAAACCAAGTTTCTATTCAAATTTAACTGTTCAAGAAAATATGGAATATTTTGGTTCTTTATTTAATTTATCTAAAGATGCGCTCTTGTCTAATATTGAAGCTCTTCTTAATCTTATGGAACTTAAACCAAATAGATTCTTATTAGCAAAAAATTTATCTGGAGGAATGCAAAGGAGATTAGATATTGCCTGTTCATTAGTTCATGATCCGAAAATTTTGATACTTGACGAGCCAACTTCTGACTTAGATCCAATTTTAAGAAAGCATGTCTGGGAATTAATTAAGATAATTAGAAGCAAGGGAACAACAATTATTCTTTCAAGTCACCACCTAACTGAAATAGAGCATTTATGTGATAGACTTGCAATACTACAAGATGGAACTTTTGTAGAATTAAATACTTTTGATTTTATTAAAAAGAAATATATCAAGCATAAAAAAGTTAATATAGAAGTTAAATCAAAGAACTACGATCGACTATTAACTAGAATACCTGCTAAACTAATTAAGAATAAAGTAGTGCAGGACAATGAATTGATAATAACAACACAGAAACCTACCAAACTAATAAGTGCGTTAATTAGGCGTTCTGAATCACTTAAAGATGAAATTCTTAATCTTGCTGTTGCAAATCCAAATCTTGATGAAATATTTGTTTCTATTTCTTCTAAAGAAGACGATGAAGAAGCAGTAATAAAAGAAGAATTAGATTATGATGCATTGGCCACTGAAGAGCTTGGAAAATTGTCTGACATTTCTAAGAAAACTTCAAGAAAAAATAAAAGAAAAAGAAAGAAAGAGAAGAAAATTACTAAAAAATCAAAATCCCAAAAAGTATCAAAACAAGAAAGTGTGTTTATATACAAATAAATAATTGAAAATGAAATTAGTAAGTGTTATTAAGAAAAATTTTAAACTTTTGCTTAGAAATAAGACCTCTGCAATAGTTGTACTTTTAGGTCCACTTCTAATAATATTGTTAATTGGTTTGGCATTTAACAATGCAGGTTCTGATTATACTCTTACAATTGGAGTCTATTCAGAGTCTCATACTACTGCTACAGATACATTTATTTCTGGTCTTGAAGAAAAATACGATGTAAATGAGTTTGAATCTGAAGAGACTTGTGTTAATTCTGTGAAAAAAGGAACCACAAACGTCTGTATAATTTTTCCAAAAGATTTAGTTCTTGATGATGAAACACAAGATGAAATTCAACTTTATGTAGATGAATCTAGAATAAATCTTGTTGATACAGTTATTGGTAAAATTTCAAGCATTATAGGTGTTAGTGCAGAATCTACTAGTAGAGATTTAACTTCTTCTCTTTTAACAACAGTCTCTTTAACTAAAACAGAGTTAGAAAGTAATTTGTTTAGAGCAGTTAATATAAAACAAAATACTGAATCATTAATATCAGATGCAGATGCAGTAAGCTCTGACATTTCAGCAATGGATCTTGATGTTGGAAGTGTTAGTCTTAGTTCTATTGATTCTAATGTTGATTCTCTATATTCAAAAGCAGATTCAATTAAAGATGATGCTCTTGATGCAATAACAGATGCACTAGAAATAATTGATGATGAACTTGGAGATAATTCAACAGAGTATCTTGCCTTCCAAGATTATTATGCAGATATAAATGATTCAGACATTAATGCATCATACCAAACGGTTATTTCTAAGATAGATGATGCTAGTGGAGATTTAGACGATTTAGAAGATAAACTTTCTACTGCAGACACTAAGCGAACTAACATAGTGAGTAAGATAGGGGATATCAAATCTGATTTAGGATCTGTAAAATCTGATATAACACAATTAAAAACTTCTCTTGAATCTATAAGTAGTAGTATATCAGAAATAAAAGTTTTTAGTGCAGAGAGTATTGTTAATCCAATAACCACAATAATAAAACCTGTTGGTACAAGTGCACAAAAATCAACTTATTTAATTCCTTCATTGCTTATTTTAATAATTATGTTTATTGGTATAATGTTATCAGGAACAAGTATTATAATAGATAAGATGTCTTCTGCTTCGTTCAGAACATTTACTGCACCAACAAGAGACTCTTTTTATCTAATTAGTTATTATATAACAAACATAATAATATTATTAATTCAGATTTTAGTTATTGGGGGATTGGCGCTTTATTTCTTGAAGTTCTCAACTTTAGCAAATCTGCCCCTAACACTATTAATTGTTTTCTTAGCATGTTCTCTATTTATTTTTATTGGTATGGGTTTTGGTTATATGTTTAAAAGTCAAGAGGGGGTTACAATTGCATCTCTTAGTTTTGCATCAATTCTATTGTTTGTATCAAATCTGATAATTCCTCTTGAAACAACACCTATTTTAGTGCAACAAATTGCACGGTATAATCCTTATATGATTCTTTCAGATATTCTTAAAAAAGTCATGATTTTTAATGTTGGTATTCTTGAAATTATAGGAGATGTTGCTTTAATTTTTGTCTACATTATCTTTGTTTTTATATTTATTTTGATAATACAGAAATTATCAAAGATGATCTACTTTAAGAAAATTCCCCACATAAGAAGTAAAAGATTAGTATTAACAACTAATCAATACTTTAAATTACCAAACGGAAAGTTGCTAAAAGATAAAAGAGACCTATTAAAATTCTTAGAACACTGTTCAAACGATGAATTTAGAGAGTTTGTTGATCACGAAAGAAACAAATTTGCAGTTTGGGTTAGGGCAGTTCTTAATGATAAAAAATTAGCTAAAAAAATAAAAAAAGTTACTGATAAAGATAAAATCATTAAAATTGTGGAAGAAAATGTTGCAAGAGGCGCAACTAACAGAAAGTTTTAGCTAAGAATTCTATTTCTTTGTTTTGTATATTTAATATAGATTTATCTTTAGATTCAAGAGAGTTTATTTTTTCTCTTACTTGGTTTTTTGTAAGCTTTCTATCAAATATGTTTATTAGGGCATTTTTTAATTTTTTATCATATTGTACCAATAGCTCTTTGAATAATTCTGCTTCTTTATCGCGTTTTAATTTTAATTTTATTATTATGGATTCTGTTTTTGGAGGGGGATAAAATGCCTGTTTTGAGACTTCTTTTTTTATTTCATAGTCATATATTTTATTTAGTAATTTGTTTGTCTCTAGATGATTCTTAAAGGTTTTACCGGTAGTTAAAACAACTATGTCTGGTTGCTTAATTAGTATCTTAATTATTAATGGTTCTGATATAGAATACGGAATATTTGAAACTAACTTGTTAAAGTCCCATTTAAGAATTTCTTTTAATGCATTTCCATGTATTAATCTTATGTTGCTATTCCCTTTATATTTGTCTTTTAGTCCATAATATAGATCTTTATCTAATTCAACTGCAATAACTCTAGAATTTTCTAGGATTTTATCTGTTAAAACTCCTCTACCAGGACCAATCTCTAATACAACATCTTTTTCTGTCAGTTCTGCGTAATCAATTATATTTTGTATTAATTCTTTATCAACCATAAAATGTTGATCAAGTATTTCTTTGTCCATAGATAGATAGAATAATTAGTTTTTTAAAACATTATTGTTTCTTAGGGTTTTATAGGCCTGTAGCCTAGGCAGGATAAGGCGACAGCCTCCTATGATTAATTTCAGAGAGAGCTGTAGATCGCGAGTTCGAATCTCGCCAGGCCTGTATTTTATTATTTTCTGATAAACTTTTTAAAATAGCAATCCTAAAGTAGTTTTATTATGAAAAAACAGGTGAGTTTTAGAACGTATATGTTCGCATTTATATTTATATCTATAGCAGTTGTTTTAATCTTCTCTTCATATCTAATTAAGACTGCAATAGATAAAAATATTGAAAGTATTTTAGAACAAGAACTATTAAAACATTCTCAAGTTGCAGTCTTCTAGAATTCGCTTATTTAATGTACCTTCTTGAAACATATTTACATGTATACCTAAATTTATATATTAAACTTTCTAACTATTTGCGAAGAGTAAAAAGAATTATTAATCTTTATTGCATTAAATGCCTTTTTGTATTTAGTTTATTTAGAAAGAAATTAATCTCATTTCTGCTTAATTCAATAAACCCAGAGTCATTTACTCCTTTGAATACAATTGCAATAGCTTCTTTTTTAGAATCAACTGCTTCTGCATTAACAAAAACATCTTTTATTTGAGTTTTATTTTCAAATTTGATTAAGCCATCAGATGTTTGTTTACGTAGTTTTATTTTCATTGAGCTTCATCTCATGTTATTTTATTTTCATAGCTAAATATTTTTTTAGATTATTTAAAGAAGGAACATATTGAGTAAATTCAATGTGATCATTAGCTTTATATCTTATTTTAGTTAGTTCTTCTTCATCTCCATTAAACTCAATTTTAGCTATTAATATACCTTCTACTTTTCTTTCTAAAGTTACTTTTTCAGTTTCGTGATTATAACTTATAAGTACATGAAATCCTTCATAGGGACTCATATAATTTCCATAATTGTTTTGATTCTTCCTGTTTACTTTTGAAAGATCAACTGCTTCATTTTCAAAACATTTTACTGGAAGATCCAATTTCTCGTTTTTTATTTTTCCATGAATAGATAAACGAGTTTCTATTGTAATTTTACTATTATTTTCAAGTGTTAGTGGTTCCTCTGTTACTCTTATATTATCAAAACCTAGAAATAATATGTTTAAATCATTGGTAGGGATAGCATAATGTTTCTTAAAATCATTTATAATGTTTTTATACACTCCTATTGAATTTAATTCTGTTTTAACAAGATTAGAGTTTATTAAATTAATCTTATTATAAATAAACTTAGCTCTATTTAACATTGATTCTATAAGGGGATTACCTGTTTTTGCTAATTTTTCTGCTTTATTAAGATAATCAGCAACAGTATAATTACCATCTCTGAAATTATCTAAATCAGATATCTTTGAATCTTCGGAAATTTGAGGTACTCCTTTAGTTTTAATCATCTTATCACCTTTTTTTAATAGTAAAATGTTTAACTATATAAACTTTTCGTTTTTATAGTTACTTAATAGTAGTAAATGTTCTAAAGGCAAAGAATTATAAACATATAGTTATCCTGATTTTCTTAGTGAAAAACACAAAACCACATCTAAAAGTGCTTGAAACCCTAAATAACATAAGATTCCAAATAGGATCAAAGCTATTTGCAGAGGTGCTTCTAGGAGATGCTACAGCAAGGATTCTAAAGCTAAGATTAGAGAAAAGCAGGGGATTTGGTTGTTTAGATGTTATGAATGCAAAGGAAGTAGATGAATTGCTAGAAGTAATGAAGTTTAACAAACTTATTGAGATTCAACCATTACGAACTAATAAATTTATCAAAGTGCTCAAAATCACTAAAAAGGGCCTAAATGAGCTTATAATACCCCAATTATCTCTTGCGACTGGTAAGGGAATAGAAAGGTATTTTGGCAAAATTCAAGATGTTTCTGAAAGCGACAAGAAGAACTTTGAATTATTAGGTAATTTTCTTGATGATTTGAATGATGAACAAAAAAAAGCAGTTATAAGTAATTCAGGTAAAATGTTATGTATTGCTGGCGCAGGCAGTGGCAAGACTTCAGTACTAATAAAAAGAATAGAATACTTAGTAAAATACAAATCAATTGCACAAAACAAAATTCTTGCAATAACATTCACAAGAAAAGCTAAAAAAGAAATGCAACTAAGATTAGACAAGTTAATTCCCAATCACAATGTTCAAATAGAAACATTTAATTCTTTCTCAGAAAAAATATTAAGAAAATATGAAAAAGAAATTTATGGTGGCCAATCTAATGTTGTTGATAATAAATTAAGAACAAAACTATTTATGAAAACTCTTGATCGTTTAGAAATTGAGCCAGACAAAGCGATCAACACTTATTTTAGTGACAAAAAAATAAGATCAAAAGACCATACAACACTATTATTCTCGCTAATTAACGATGTATTTATGATAAGTGATTATTATAAAAACAGATGGCAAACTCCTGATGAAATAAATAAGATTATTGATGATTTCTCTTATCAAGATAAACAAAAAGCAATAATGGTCTATAAAATATTGAAAACAATTGAAAAATTAAAAGAAAAAAATAATCTTAGAGAATACACAGAGCAAATTATGCATGCAATAACTTTTTTTGAAAAAAATAAAGATAAGATTCCTGAATTTGAACACATACTAATAGACGAGTATCAAGATGTTAATGATTTACAAATACAACTAATTGCTATCTTAGGTTGTGATAACTTATTTGTTGTAGGTGATCCAAGACAGAGTATATATGAATGGAGAAACGCAAGAATAGAACACATTCTCGGCTTTACTGCAAAATATAAGAATGCAGAGGTATTACAACTAAGAATAAACTATAGATCAACAAAAGCTATTCTTGAATTGGCAAATCAAATTATTGAACCACTAAAGCTTCCTGATTTAAGCACTGCAAAAGAATCTAAAGATAACTCTATACTTGTTGTTAATCATGGATCTGAAGATGCAGAATGTTTGTTTCTAGCTCACAGTATTTTAGCTCAACAAACCCCACGAAACCAAATATTTGTTTTAACAAGAACAAACAAGCAATTAGATATTATCGCATCTTATTTTGATAGAAATAAAATAAAGTATATTAAAAAAAGTACAGACATTGAAAATATAAATAGAGAAGCAAACAGAGATGAAGTTGTGCTTTCTACAGTTCATGCAATAAAAGGTTTAGAAGCAGAAATTGTTTTTGTTGTTGGAGCTAACAATTTTAATTACCCTTGCAGAACTTCAGAACATCCAGTTTTAGAGTTAATTAAAGCAGGTGATAATTATAATAGAGATAGTGAAGAGTTGAGATTATTTTATGTTGCAGTAACAAGAGCAAAATCAAAATTAATTATAAGTTACTATGGAAATATTACAAAATTTATTCCAAGGCATTATTTAGAGAATAACTTCCCTTTTGCATTAAAGAATAAAACCCTAACTCAATATTTTAAGAAAGATCTTTATTCTGAACTTCGTGAATGGCGTAGAGACACTGCAAAACTCTACCATGTTCCTGCATTCCAAATATTATCAGATAGAGTCTTACTGCAGATATCTAAAGTTAAACCTAAAGATTTTGTAGAATTAGAAGCAATACCTGGAATGGGAGTAACTAAACTCAACAAGTTTGGTGATGATTTGTTAGAGTTGATTAATTAATAAACTCTGGCCATGATTGCGAAATCTGTTAGTTGAGTAAAATCTACTTTGTATTCTAATCCTTTAACAATATTGTTTATTTCTTTTCTGGTGTAAGACCCAGAATATAGTTCAATAGGCCCATCACTAATAATTGCTTTGCCCTGTTGCCTAACATTTGCAAATTTCTCTTGAGAATACATTATTATTCTTTTGTCGAAAGCGTGTTTAGTAGGTGGATAAAAATCAAAAAATAATTCATTTGAAATTCTCATAAATTCCTTTATTATATATTTAGAATTATTAAAATCACAAATAGTTCCCATATTAAAAATTGAACAATCAAAAGATTTATTATCAAAACTATTATTAAAAAGATCTTTAACCATAAAATCTATATTATGAATACTTTCTTTTTCTGTTTGTTCTTTTGCATAATCTACAAAGGTAGTGTTTATGTCAAAAGCAGTAACATGCAAATTGTGTTTTGCTAGTTCAAAAGCTTCATGTCCTAAGCCACAACCAACATCAAGAACCATCTTATCCTGAATGTTGTTTCTAAAATATTTAAACTCTGCATTAAACAGTTTATCCCTAATTTTTGCAATTTTTGGGTCATGACAAGTTTGTAAGATATTAAAAAGCTTTTTGGTAAATTCTTCATCCTTTTCATTTTTATATTCTAAGTTCATTTTCAATAGTGTTAAATATTGCTTTTCCAGATATTATCTTTAGGGTTTAAGATAAAGGTACTATCTTCTCCATATTTCAATGCTCTTCTACATGGGCAACCATAAGAATTATTATCCATTTTATCTATGTTGTAATCAATACAAGTAAGTTTTTTCATCTTTTTGGAGTTCCAATAAGTTTTTAGAATATCTTTTTTGACTTTTTGATTATCGTCTAAAATTAATCCAATAATCGGTGATCCAAGGCATTTTGATACATTGCCTTTGTTATTGATATACATGCTAAAATAGTAAAAATTACAATCCCACGCAATATAAGGCGGTCTTGGAGCCCATTCATAACCATATTCTTTTTTGTCAAACTTTGAAAGTTCATGCCAAAGTTTTTTAATATTATCTATAGGAACATCTAGCTCTTCTTTAACTTCTTTCTTATTTCCTGAACCCATATGAAATAAAGTATTGATTCCTGGCCACAAGTTATTCTTTCTTGCATAAATAAAAATGTCTTTAATTTCATTAAAGTTTTGTTTGCAAACTAAAGTGTCAAGCCAAAGTCTTGTTGGATCAGTTTTGTTAAATCCTTGTTTAATCAACAAACTTAGAGTCATATCTCTTCTTTTTGCATATCCTATCCTATCAACGAGCCAATTTTGCGTTTCAGAATTAAAACTATTTAACTTTAAACCAATAGTAGTATTGTTTTCATATAATCTTTCTATTTGTTTTTTAGTTAAAGTATAACCATTAGTAAACATAATTGGGGTGATATTTAATTTATGAATTAATGGTAATACTTTCCAGAAATTATTATCTATTGTTGGCTCTCCTGAACCAGGAATAAAAATTGTTTTTATTTCAAAGTTTGCAGCTTGATTGATTATATCAATATAATTTTGGTAATTAAGTTCATCTTTTGTTTCTCTGGCCTTATTGTTTGCATTAAAACAATATTTACAACTAAGATTACATTTTTGACTAAAATCGAGCATTAACATTAATGGATGATTATTAACTAAAGCGTTCTTTATTTCTTCTTTGTTAAAATCAATGCCTTTTGGTTTGGGAGGTTTCATTTTAATTACTTATATCAAATTTATATTTATTAATCTGTAATAAACAAGAATTATTGTTAAGATTTGCACTTAATATCTTTGCATTTGGATTATGTTTTATTTTAGTATATACTTGCAATATGGGCCAAAATTTGTTTTTTGCTCTAATAATTATAATAATTTTATCAGATAATTTTTTTTTGCTTACAAGAATATTCTTACAATCGATTTTATAATTTTTTAATAAAATTTCTATTGCTCTAGCTAAATATTCATAATCCTCAATTTTTTCGGTGATATATTGTATTTTACACATTTTAAAATTTTTAATAGTTACAATCTATTAATGGTAAATACAACCAAATATATAAAAATATGTAGTTGTTTTTCACTAGTATACAAAAAACTTATAAAGAATACTTGTACTCTATTAATCATGGATAAAATTGACCTAAAAATACTTGCAGCTCTAGACAAAAACCCTAGAGCAAGTTTTAATGAATTAGGACGAACAACAAGAGTCTCAAAAGAAGTTGCACAATATAGATTTAAACAACTTGTAAAAAAGAAAATAATAACAGGATTCTTTGCATATATAAATCTTGCAAAAATAGGCAGAAAACCACATAAAATATTTATTAAGTACAAAAGTGTGACAAAGGAAGTACAAAAAGATATAGAAGAATACGTAAAAAATAATAAAGATGTTTCATGGACAGGATTATGTGAAGGAATGTGGGATTTAATTATAACTTGCTTGACTAAAAGTTCTAAAGAATTCACAATCTTTTTTAATGATTTTTTTAGTAAATTTGGAAAATATTTTACAAAAAAAGAATTAATATTATCAAACAATACAATTATTTTAAATGATAAATATCTTGCAGAAGGAAAAACTCTATCAAAAAAACAACTTAATTTCGATGCTGAAATTGTTTCTATTGATGAAATAGATAAAAGAATATTATTAGAATTATCCTCAAATGCTAGAATAAGCTTTACAGAGATAGGTAAGAAAGTTAGTTTAAGTTATTGGGCAGTTGCACAGAGATATAAAAAACTACTTAAAGAAAAAGTTATAGTAACTTTAAAAACAAGAATCAATTTCAAGAAATTAGGTTATTCTTACTATCATCTTTTGATTGAATTAAATGATCAATCAATAAAAAAAGAATTAATTAATTATTTCTCAGAACATAAACATTGCAACTTAGTAATGGAATACATAGGAAAATACAATTTACATGCAGAATTCGTTCTAAAAAAAGAAGAAATAACTGATGTAATAATGGATTTCAGAGAGAAATTTGGAGATAAGATTGCAAGTTATGAGCTTCTTAGAATAGTAGAAGAATATTTAATTAATTTAATGAAGAAAATATAATCACTCAATCTTGATTGCAGGTTTCGCAGGGAATGCAGCAGAAGCTTTGGAAGCTTTTGCAGATTCCTCATCTACAATTTCAATTTCACAATTAAGTTCTGATCTAATGTTTTCAATGTTTTCGTCTAGCCAAGCTCTTTCTTGTTTTTTGTTTAAACTTATTATCGGAAGTTTACTTGGGTCTTTGATTATTTTAGGAACAAGTTTAGTAACATTTTGGCCTTGCTTTTTTAGATTAGTTGACATAATTGATTTGATTATGTCAGAGCCGTTTCTTGTTTTTTCTAATTGTTCTTTAATTACTCTTATGAATTCATATTTCCAATCTGCACTTAAGAATAAAGTAACTTTATTTATTTTACTTATCTTTGCAAAGCCTTTGACTTTGTTGATATCATTAACTATTCCTTTAATATAATCCTCTTCAAATTCTGCAGCCTCATCTATTAGAGATTCGTCGTGAGTTGGCCATGTTTGCAATGAAGCAAAGTCTTTATTTCCAAGTGTTTCCCACATCTCTTCTGCTAAATGTGGTGCAAAAGGACATATTAATAATGATAATTTTTCAACAATTTTTTTGATAACTTTATTATTGTAATCTTTTTCTTTATAACGATAAACTGCATTCACAAACTCTATTATTGCACCAATAGCCAAGTTTGGTTTTATTTGTTCAATCTTTTCTGTCACAATCTTTATTGTTTTATTTAATTTAGAGATTATTCTCTTATCTGCAATATTTTCTGTGTTTCTTGAGGTTTCATTTAGTAACTCTAAAAGACCATAAATTCTTTGTAAAAGCCTATAAGTTCCTTCAACACCTTCATCTGACCATTCAAATTCTTTTTCAGGAAGTGCCATGAACAAGATAAAAACTCTAACTGTATCAGATCCATATTTATTAATTAATTTTATAGGGTCAACAGTGTTGCCTAAAGATTTAGACATTTTTGCGCCATCTTTGTTTACCATTCCTTGAGTTAACAATGAATTAAATGGTTCATCAAAATTAATTAAGCCTAGGTCTCTAAGAACTTTAGTGAAAAATCTTGCATATAACAAGTGTAAGATTGCATGTTCTATTCCACCAATATATTGATCAACAGGCATCCAATAATTAGCTTTTTCTTTGTTAAATAATTCTTTATTATTGTTTGGGTCAGTAAATCTCAGGAAATACCATGAACTATCAAAAAATGTATCCATTGTATCTGTTTCTCTTTTTGCATTAGCACCACACTTAGGACATTTACAATTAATAAAAGTTTTACTTGATAAAATTGGATTACCATGACCGGTAAATTTGATATCTGTTGGAAGTTTAATTGGAAGATTCTCCTCTTTTTCTGGGACAATACCACATTTATCACAATAAACAATTGGTATTGGTGTTCCCCAATATCTTTGACGCGAAACAAGCCAATCTCTTAATTTGTAATTAATTGTTTTCTTTCCATATTTATTTTTTTCAATCCAATTAGCCATATTTGGCAGGGCATCTCTATTATTCATTCCAGAAAATTCACCTGAATTAAATAATACCCCCCCATTAAGAAAGGCTCTTGAAGCTTTACTAGCATCAATTGGTTTACCATCATCTGATATAACAAACTTTAGTGGAATATTATATTTGTGTGCAAATTCAAAGTCTCTTTGGTCATGAGCATCAGCCATAATAATTCCTGTCCCATACATTAATGCAAAATTTGCAACATATATTGGAACTTTTTCATTATTAGCAGGATTAATAGCATATTTTCCTAAGAAACAACCAATTTTATCTTTACCTTCAGGTGTTGTTCTTTCTATTTCTGTTTGTTTTCTTATCTGAGAAATAATTTTATTAGTTTGTTTCTCAAATTGAGTTCCTTTAACAAGTTCCTGAACAATAGGATGTTCAGGGGCTATAACAATAAAAGTAACACTATAAATTGTATCACATCTTGTTGTATAGGTTGGAAGAACTATGTTAGAGTTTTCAACTTTAAAGTTAATCTCAACACCTTTACTTTTACCAATCCAGTTTCTTTGCATAATTTTAACACGATTAGGCCAATTATCTAATTTCCCAATATCATTAAGCAATTCTTCTGCATAATCCTTAATCTTAAGATACCATTGATCTAGGGGTTTTTGTTCAACTTCTGATTTGCATCTCCAACATTTTCCATTTTCAACTTGCTCATTGGCAAGAACAGTTTCACAAGAAGGGCACCAATTAATTATTCCAACATTTTTATAAGCAAGACCTTTCTTAAACATTTGAATAAATATATATTGGTTCCATTTGTAATAATCAAGATTAGAAGTTGCTAATTCTCTTGACCAATCATAACTAATACCTAATAACTTAAATTGTTTTTTTATTCCATTAATTTTATCAGCTGTTAATTCAGCTGGAGGGATATTTTCTTTGATTGCAGCATTTTCTGCTGGTAAACCAAAAGAGTCAAATCCCATTGGATAGAGAACATTAAAACCATTCATTCTTTTAAATCTAGAAAAGCAATCACCAATAGAATAATTTCTAACATGACCAATATGCATATAACCTGAAGGATATGGAAACATCTCTAAGCAATAGAATTTCTTTTTTTTAGAATCTTCTCTAACTTCAAATATCTTAGCATCTGCCCATTTCTTCTGCCATTTTTCTTGCAATTCTTTGAATGATTTCTTTTCCATACTATTAAGATATAATGGCGTCTTTTTAAAAGTTTTCATATAATGCTCATACTTATAGCAAAAACCTTTTTAAAGAAATATCTCTAATATATGCATATTTGGGTTATGTTAGGTGTTTAATCAGAAAATGAAGAAAAAACCTAAAAAGTTAAATAAAGAAGAGGTAAATAAGGTGGTTAGAAAACTTCTTAAGAAAGGGCAGAATTGGTCATTAGACCTCATACTGGGGATTGTAATATTTATGTTAATTTTATCAATATTTTATTTATTAATTAGCAAAGGAAACACCTCAGACGTTGGAATAATGAAAGAAAACGCAGGCAGGGTTATGAATTTCTTTGATGCAGGTAAGAGTGATTCAGGTAATGCTATCTTAAATGGTAATACAGTTAATATTACTGCACTCGAGAACTTATATAATGGTGGGGATTATGAACAAATTAAGAGGGATCTAGGCATAACAGGTGAGTTCTGTATTGTTTTGGAAGATTCTAATAATAGAATTATTGTTATAGAGGGTAGTTCAGGTGAATTCTATGGGTTTGGAGGAGCAGATTTAAACATTAGTGGGTGCCTTTGTGGTCTAGAATGTACATAGTTAATTTATTCTTATTTTAAAATGATAAATCAAAATGAGTTAATAATTGATGCTTCAACCAAAAAATTTGAAGTTAAGAAAATTGAAAATCAAGATATTTTGGGCCCCATAGATTATGGAATTAAAAAATTCTCAGAAGATAAAAACAATTTTTGTTTTGGAAAAGGAATCTTAGCAGGGTCTAAAATTCCTGGAACAAAAAGATTAATGTTCACAGGATTATCACCACTATGGACCCATTTTTATATTTCTACAATGGGCGGTGCAGCATATATATTTCATCACCTAGGAATAAACTATGTTAATATTAAAAGCAAATGCAACGAGTTTTCTATTTTAGAAATTAAAAGACAAGGTTCAACAGTAACAGTTGCATTCTATCCTGTTGACATTAATAAGATTTGGTCAGGATATAAAGAAGAAAAAGGTTTTTATGCACTACAAAAATATGTTTATGATACATATGGTAAAGACTTTAAGTCTTGTAGAGTTCTTGCAACAGGACCTGCAGCATTTAAAACAAGAACAGGAGCAATTGGTTCTGCGCCTATTGTTAATGGGAAAATAACTGCTGTTGATTGTTGGGCTGGCAGAGGAGGAATTGGTTCAAAAATGTTGCAAGAGCATGGGATTGCCGCAATTATTTATGGTGGTGACTTTGAAGAACCTGCTGATTCTCCCCTGAATGACAGAGATGAAATAAATGAGATATTTGAAAAAGAGTTTCATAAAAACATGATTCAGGAAGACATTGCAGAAACAATCAAATATAGATATAACCCTGAGTTACATTCTGGCGGAACATTTGGTGTTAATTTTACTAGATTAAAAGGCTGGATGTTTTCTTTTAACTATCAATCAATTTATTTTACAGAACAAGAAAGAATTGATATACATAACCGATTAATTCTAGCACACTACTTAAAACAATTTAATGAAGAAACTATTGATAAAAAACAGTTTAAACATTGTGGTGAGCCCTGCGCTGCTGTTTGTAAAAAGATGAATGGCAAATTCAAAAAAGATTACGAACCATACGAGGCACTTGGGCCAAACATAGGTGTTTTTGATCAGAGAGCAGCTGAAAAAATTAATCACTACGTTGATTCAATGGGTTTTGATGCGATTCAGGCAGGATCATTAGTATCTTGGATAATGGAATGTATTTCTAAGAATAAATTCCCTAAAGAAGACTTTGATATTGACATGGTTCCTAAATGGGATTATAAAAACTTTGATGTTGTTAATGATTCAAATCATAATGCAGATATGGCGTGTCAAATAATTGATAGAATAATTAATAATGAAAAGTGTTCTGTTTTTAGAAAGGGAATAAGAAATGCAGCTAAAGAAATAGATGTTAAATATGATACAAATACAATTAATCTTGCAGTCTTTAATGCATTTGGTAAAGAAGGTTGTATGGTTCCTAACCAATACTGGGTGCCTGGAATGTTTTCTCCAATGCCTATAATGGGCAAATACTTTGAATATTATGGTACAGATTACCTTGGCCCATTTGAACTTGGTAAAAAAAATGTTGAAAGAATGATAAAAGAACTTTATTCTGATAATTCAGGTATTTGTAGATTTCATAGAGGGTGGGTTGAGAAGATAATAGAAAAGTTAATTGATAAATTATTTGATGTTAAAATTGATTATTATAATCACCACAAAAAATTAGCACAAAAAATTAATCTTAACAATAAAGCAGTTTTCTGGGAATCTGAGAAAATTATTGATATTATTAAAGTATATCTTGAAAAAGTTCTTACAGGAGAACCAGAAAACAAGAAATTACAAGAGTTAATTAATAAATTTAATAAAGACAAAGTTTCTGTAGCTAAAGAATACTGGCAACAAGTACTTAATGGACAAAACGAGGCATTTAAATGAAAAAATACATAACAATTGATGGTAATACAGCTGCATCCAACATAGCATATTTGTTTAGTGAAGTTGCAGCAATTTATCCTATTACTCCTTCTTCTTCAATGGGAGAATTAGCAGATTTTAATTCTGCAAAAGGCAAGAAGAATCTTTTTGGACAGACAGTTGATGTTATTGAAATGCAGTCAGAAGGAGGAGCTTCTGGGGCAATACATGGTTCCCTATCTGCAGGGGCAATAACAACTACATTTACTGCATCCCAAGGCTTAATGTTAATGTTACCAAATATGCATAAAATTGCAGGAGAAATGTTACCAACCGTATTTCATGTTGCAGCAAGATCTCTTGCCTGTCAAGCACTATCTATCTTTGCAGATCACTCTGATGTTATGTCTACGAGAAACACTGGTTTCGCACTGATGAGTGCCTCTTCAATTCAAGAAATACAAGATCTTGCAGTTATTTCCCATCTTGTAACTATAGAGTCAAGAGTTCCATTTTTAAATTTCTTTGATGGTTTTAGAAATTCTCATGAAATTAAGAACATAGAAGCTATTGATGAAGAAACTATTAAATCAATGCTTAATTTAGATGCAATTAGAAACTTTAAACTTAATTCTCTTAATCCTGAAAGGCCAATGTGTAAGGTGGGTGCAGAAAACCCTGATGTTTATTTCCAGGGGCGAGAAACAGTTAATAAATATTATGATGCTTGTCCTGTAATTGTAAAAAAATATATGCAGATGTTTGGAGAAAAAACAGGCAGGTGGTATAAACCATTTGATTATATTGGTGCACCTGATGCAGAAAAAATTATTATTGCAATGTGCTCTGCAAATGATACTATACATGAAGTTGTTGATTATCTTAATAAAAAAGGAGAAAAAGTTGGGGTAATTAAAGTAAGATTATACAGACCTTTTTCTATTGAAGATTTTATCTCTGCTATTCCTAAGAATGTTAAGAAAATTGCAGTTCTTGACAGAACAAAAGAGCCAGGTTCAATTGGTGAACCACTTTACATGGATGTTGTCGCAGCACTAAAAGATAAAAACATTACTATTATTGGCGGAAGATATGGTTTATCTTCTAAAGAATTTAGTCCTTCAATGGTTAAAGCTGTTTTTGATCATCTTGATAATAAATGTTTTCATGGATTTACAGTTGGAATTGAAGATGATGTTACTCATAAATCTCTGAAAGTTATTGATGAAATTGATTCAGAACCAGAATCAGATGTAAGGTGCAAGTTTTGGGGTTATGGTTCTGATGGAACTGTGAGTGCTAATAAGAATTCTATAAAAATTATTGGAAGTGAAACTGATAAACATGTGCAAGCATATTTTTCATATGATTCTCATAAGTCAGGCGGGGTAACTGTTTCTCATCTTAGATTTGGTGATGAAATTATAAAATCTGAATACATGTTAACTCATTCTGATTTTATTGCCCTGCACAAACCTTCTTATATTGGGCATTATGGGATTTTAGATGGAATTGTAGAAAATGGAAATTTTTTATTAAATTGCCCTTGGTCTAAAGAAGAAGCTTTTTCACATCTAACTGAGAAAATGCAAGAAATAATTATTAATAAGAAAATAAAGTTTTATGTTATTAATGCTAATAAAATTGCTAAAGAAGTTGGACTTGGGATTAGAATTAATACAGTTATGCAGGCTGCATTTTTTAAGATTGCTGGTGTGATTAATGCAGAAGAAGCATTTAAATTAATGAAAGATGCTGTAAAAAAACAATTTTCTAAAAAAGGAGAAAAAATTGTTCAAATGAATTGGAATGCAATAGACGCAGCTAAGAATGCTATTGAAAAAGTTGAGAACTTATCTGGAACTAGTGTTCCTGAATTTAAATTCTTGCCTAAAAATGCTTCACAATTTGCTAAACAAGTTATTGAGCCTGTGATGAGACTAAAAGGAGATACAATACCTGTTTCTAAGATGCCACTTGATGGTGCAATACCAACTGGAACAACAAAACTAGAAAAAAGAGGTATTGCAAATACTGTTCCCAAATGGTTACCTGACAAATGCACTCAGTGTGGAATGTGTGCAATGGTTTGTCCACATGCAACTATTAGAATGAAACAAATTCATGTTGATGATCTGAAAAATGCACCTTCAACATTTAATGTTGTAGATACAAAACCTGCATCTGATTTAAAATTTAGATTACAAGTTTATCCTGAAGATTGCACTGGTTGTGATGCTTGTGGCAATTGTGTTGGGATCTGTCCTTCAGGAGCATTAACAACCCAAACATTAGAAGAAGCAAGAAAAACAGGTGAAGTAGAGAATGTAGAATTTTTTAATTCTTTACCAGACAATGTTTTGGGGAAAACTCCCTTGTTTACTATTAAAGGTACTCAATTAAGAACCCCACTATTTGAATTCTCAGGAGCATGTGCAGGTTGTGGGGAAACACCTTATATTAAACTTGCTACACAATTGTTTGGAGATAGAATGATAATTGCAAATGCAACTGGTTGTTCTTCAATTTATGGTGGAACATTTCCAGTAATTCCTTTTACTAAAAACAAAGAAGGTAGAGGCCCTGCCTGGGCAAATTCTCTTTTTGAAGATAATGCAGAGTATGGGTTTGGTTTTAGACTAGCAATTGATGCTAATAGAAAGTTATTGAAGAGTAATATTGAGAAATTGCTTAAGAGTGGAACAACTGTTGAGTTATCTGGGACATTAAACTCATTTTTAGAAGTCTGGGATAAAGTAGATGATGATACTAAACTGAAAGCAAAACACATTCTTGAAGCTTTACCAGAAGCATTGACTAAGGTTCATGGTGAAAGTGAACTTATTTTAAGAAAAATTGATGAGTTAAAAGATTATTTAGTTGATAAATCAGTATGGATAATTGGTGGTGATGGTTGGGCTTATGATATTGGGTTTGGAGGATTAGATCATGTTTTAGCTTCAGGTAAAAATGTTAATGTTTTAGTATTAGACACAGAAGTTTATTCTAATACAGGAGGGCAGTGTTCTAAAGCAACACCTAGAGCTGCAACTGCAAAGTTTGCTGTTTCAGGTAAGAAACAACCTAAAAAAGATCTTGGTAGAATGTTCACAACTTATGGAAACATCTATGTTGCTTCTATTTCCTTAGGAGCTAATATGATGCAAGCAATTAAAGCATTTAAAGAAGCTGAAGAATATGATGGGCCTTCAATAATAATTGCCTATAGTCCTTGTATTGCACATGGTGTTAATATGAAACAGACACCTAAAGAAGAGAAGCTTGCAGTTGAGTCAGGTTATTGGCCTCTTTACAGATATGATCCTCGTCTTAAAGATAAGAATCCATTTCAAATGGATAGTAATCTAAATGCAAAAGTGCCTTTTACTGATTATATAAATAATGAGACAAGATATAAAAGTCTTAAGATCTTGTTTCCAGATATTGCAGATAAGTTATTTGCACTTGCAGAGAAAGATGCAAAGTGGAGACGTTCTGAATATAAGAAAATGAGTGATTAGTTTTTAAATCTTTCTTTCTTTTATAAATAAAATATAGCAAGGTTTAAATAGTTCTAATTCTAAAATTTATTAAAATAAATTTGGGGGTTTAGAATGATAAATTTTGATCAAGAAAGTTTTAATAACTTTATTATTGATAACAATGTTGTAGGATTTAAGGAAGATCCATTTACTTTAAAATCAGGAAGAAAATCTCATTGGTATGTTAATTGGAGAACTGTTTCAAATGATGCGTTTTTATTAGATCAATTAAGTGATTTTGTTTTATTTTATGTTAAAAATCAAGATTTTGTTCCAGATGTTTTTTATGGTGTTCCTGAAGGAGCAACAAAATTAGGAGTTATAACCCAATATAAATGGGCAAAGATGTCAACTAATTTTAGTAAAGGAAGTGATATTATTGCAATGGGTAGAGGAAAACCAAAAGATCATGGTGATCCAAAAGATAGATATTTCATTGGTGAACCTCAGGGGAAAATTATCATTCTAGAAGATGTAACAACAACAGGAGGATCATTATTAGATACTATTGATTTTATTCAAGAAATGGGCTCAAGTAATATTCTTGCAGCAATTGGTTTAACAAATAGAATGGAAGTAAGAGATGACAAAAAAAGTGTTAAAGAAGCTGTTGAAGAAAAAGGAGTAACATATTTTTCATTAAGTAATGCATTTCAAATATTGCCTGAGGCCTATAAAAAACTAAATCCAGGTGAAAAGATAGCCAGAGCAATTGAAGAGGAATTTCAACAATATGGTGTTAAACCAATAACTTTGAGGTAATAAAATGGGAATATTAGAATTAGATAGAACAATAATACCTGCATGTGATGTTGATTTTGAAACATATAAAGAAATTGTTAATGCAGTAAAAGATGTAGATAAAGTAAGAGCAGTAAAATTGGGTTTTGCTCTTGGTTATGAAGATCAAAATCTGAAAACAGCTGTTCAATATGCAAAAGATAATGGTTTAAGAGTTATTTTTGATCATCAAAAAGCAGGAACAGATATTCATGTTTCAACACCACAAAAATTTATGGATTTAATGTATAATAAAGGAGTAAATGCAGTTATTTTATTTCCTGAATCAGGACCGGTAGTTCAATATGAATGGACTAATGCTGCTAAAGAAAGAGGACTGGGGGTAATTATTGGTGCAGAAATGACCCATCCGAGATTTCTTGAGGGAGATTTTAGTAATGGTAAAAAGGATAATCAAAATTACACCCAAATTTTTAAGGATTTAGGGTTTAAAGATGATTTAACAGGATATATAAGAACTGATGCTATCGAAGACATTCTCAAATTAGCTTTAAGAATGGGTATAAGAGATTTTGTTATGCCTGGAAATAAACCTGATCGAATAAAATATTTCAGAGAAATGGTTCTTGAAGATGTGCCTATCAGTATTTATTCACCGGGTTTAATTGCTCAAGGAGGAGACTTAAAAGAAGGAGCAAAAGCAGCAGGAAAAAGTTTTCATGGAATTGTGGGTAGAGGAATCTTTAATGCTAAAGATATGAAACAAGCTGCAATAGACTTAACAAGCAAACTTTAATTTTTTTATTTTATTATTTCTTCAGTCTCCTTTGCAATCACCATTACTTCAATTTTTGATAATTATACATATTCATCAGAAAAATTTATAAATACCTACAAAAAGGTAAGATTATACCATAAAAGAGGTATTGTTATGTTAACCAAAAAGCAACTTGAAATATTTGCAATCTTTAATAAAAATGTGTTTAGAGAATACACTTTCAACAAACTAAAAAAGATTGCAAAGCAAAACTCTAATTCAATTATACAGAATGCAATTAAAGCATTTAAAGAAGAAAATCTAATAAATGAAAGGCAAATTGGTAATATTAAACTCTATTCATTAAATCATAATAATGATAGAATCTATAATTATTTAATCTTAACTATAAAACTACCTAAACAGATACAAAAAGCAGTAGAAATCTTAAAACAAGAAATAGAAAAATATACTTTATTTTATTCATTAGTCCTATTTGGTTCACATGCAGATTCTAGTTACAGAAAGAATTCTGATTTAGACATTGCAATTATTATTCCAAATAAAGACAAAAATATAAAAATAGCTGTAAATTCCGCAGAAAACATAATTATTCCGGAATTAGATGCACATATCATATTAAGGAAAGAATTTTTAGAAATGTTAAAGCAAGATTCACCTAATTTAGGAAAAGAAATTGTTAGAAATAATGTTGTTGTATATAATAATGCTTATTTTTACAAATTAGTCTTGCTTGGAATAAAGAATGGATTTAAGATTACTGATTATGAGGTCAGAAAATGAACTTGAAATTGCAAAAGTTTTATTTAAGTTAAGTAATGAAGAAAAAATCCAAAAAGATATATTTAATTTAGATAAAGAGAATACATTCTATAGTGCAGTTATTTCTCATTCATATTATTGTATTTTTTACTCTGCAAAAACATATTTATTAAGTAAAGGCATCAAGCTTAAAGCTCCTGAAGAACATAGAAAAGTCTATGAAAAGCTCAAAGAGTTTGTTGAACAAGGAATATTAGATGTTGAATTATTAAAGTTATACGAAAGAATATTAATTAAAGCAGAAACCTTATTAGAAATCTTTAAATTTGAAAAGAATAAAAGAGGAAAATTTACTTATAGAAAACTTGCACAAGCAAATATTGAACCTGCAAAAGAAAGTCTTGAAAATGCAAAAACATTTTTTAAGCATATTTACAATTTAATGTTTTAAAAAAGCTTACAACTTATCTAAATAAAAAAGAGTGTAAGGGGCAATATTATTTGGAAGATTATTTAAATCAAACCATTTAATTTCTGTTGCTTTATCTTTTTCTGTAACTTCAGGAGTTCCTTCAATTATTTCTAATTCAAACCCTTTGTAAACCCCAATTAATTCTTCTTTTTCATAATCTTGATAATCAACAATATATCTTTTAACTCTGGTCTTAATTCCTAATTCTTCTTCAACTTCCCTAATAATTGCTTGTTCTGGGGTTTCATCTGGCTCAATTTTTCCACCTGGATTAGACCACATATTAGGATAAGTAGAGTTTATTCTATACATAAGAAGGACTTTATTATCTTGAATTATTATTCCTCCAGCTGCTAAGATCACCATTTTATTTTTTCATTTCACTTAATACTTTAAAAAATACTTCTGTAATTGCAGTATAAGCAGCTTCATATAATCTAAAAGCCTTGTCTTTATTTACTTTATACTCTTGAAAGTGATTTCTTGCTTCTAAAATTATTTTTGAAGCATTGCCAAGCTTTTGACTTATATTCTGATAGAAATCAATCATTTTATCTTTATTTTTAATTAAGTCAAAGCTTTTATGTTTATCATTTAAAAATATTTCAGTTCCCCAATAAAGTGCAACTTTACCAATTTCTAATGCTTCTGTTACTAATAAATCTAAATTCTCATTTATGTCATATGTTAATGGTACTCTTATTAATTGGTTTTTGTATAAAACCCCTAGGTCAAAAAATGCCCACCTAATAAAGTCTTCTCTTGAATAATCAAAATTTATGCTACTTAAAACATTAGTTCCAAAAACCACTTTCCCCATTGAATTCATTCCTTCTAGAACATTTAATGGTATTCCAAACGCAGGTTTTTGGTTTTTTTGGGCCATATTTAGAATAAGAGGAGTAATTATAACTTCTAATTCTTTATCTCCAATTGGTGAAGCAAATCTGAATGGTAACATATCAATTCTTATTCTAAATAAATTTAAATGTTGTTTTGCTGTTTTATAGAAAACTTCTCCTAATTTAAGATAATCTTTTGCATTTGTGCTTTTTTTAAGAAAGATTATTATGTTAATATTTGGTCTGTTAAAAGAAATATCTTCAATTGTGTAAGTTCCTGTTAATGTAATATTTTCAAGACACTGACTTAACTCTTGTTTTAAGTTTTCAATTAAATCATTTATTAGTAAATCAATTTCTTGTTTAATTAATTCTTCTTTCATTTTAAATTCAAAACATTAACTGTCTCTTTTGCAATCTAATCTAACCATGCTTCAACTAAAACTGCCTTATTTTTAATTAATTTTTTTAGTTTCTTGCCAATATCTAACTCTTTAGCATGCATATCCATAACAAATTGGCTCATTCCTGAAGCAAAATAAGTTGGATAAATGCATAGGCCATAATATGTTTGTTCTACATTTATTCCTTCAAGCAAAGTTGGAAGCTCTCCCAATATATAGGTAGCTAATTTATTAACTTTGTTTTTGTCACTTATTATTTTATTACCTTTTTTTCTCATATACTTCTTAATAAAATATAATACAGCAGATTTAAATTCTAAATCTTGATTATATTGTTTTTCTAAGAATTTTCTTATTTTTAGATAATGATTATTTTGTCTTATCTTTTTCCATTTATAAATCTTAACTTTAGCTCTGTCTTTTTCATCTAATTGTTGAATTGCATTCTTAAACATTTTCTCAAAGAAATCACCAATTCTTTTAGCTCTGTTTTCTGCTTTCCCTTTACTATATTTATCGAAAATTTTATAATTTATTATATTTAATTCATCAGCAATTACCACAGCAACTTTCTTTTTTGTGTTTCTAATAGCCCATTTTAGATAATTTAAAGCCATTTTAGAAGTAATTTTTTTATTACTTATACTTATTCCAATAAAAATATTAAATTGTTTCTTATAAACCTCACCAGAATTCTCTCCAAAAAATCTCATCTTTTTTTCTGCTTCATAAATGCTTTTTGGAATAGTTATTAATTCTTCTTTCATTTTAAATTCAAAACATTAACTGTCTCTTTTGCAATCATCAACTCTTCATTTGTAGGAATTACTAAGACTTTTATGTTTGAATCTTTTGCAGAAATAACTTTTGAATGTGTTTTGTTTTTCCTTTTATCTAATTTAACTCCAACATTTGCAAGTCTTTTGCAAATTAATTTTCTTAAAAAATAAGCTTCTTCACCTATTCCTGCAGTAAACACAATTGCATCAACTTTATTTAGAATACCAATATAAGAACCAATATATTCAGTAACTCTATATGCAAACATATCTAAACCTAAACGACATCTTTTATTTCCTTTTAGAGCATGAGCATGAATTGTTCTAATATCAGAATAACCATCTATCCCCAATAAACCTGATTTCTTATTTAGAATGTTTATTACTTCATCTGGAGATTTTCTTAACTTTTTTGTTAAAAAAGCTATAATAGTAGGATCAATATCACCTGATCTTGTTCCCATAATTAAGCCCTGTAGTGGAGTAAAACCCATAGAAGTATCTATAGACTTATTTTTTTGAATTGCAGTAATACTTGAACCATTACCTAAATGACAAGTAATTAAATTTGAGGTTTTCTTTTTTAACAGTTTATTTGCTTCTAACATTACATATTTATGAGAAGTTCCATGAAAACCATATTTTCTTATTTTATATTTAGTATAATATTCTAGTGGTATTCCATAGAGATAAGCTTTTTCTGGTATTGTTTGGTGGAATGCAGTGTCAAAAACTGCAACTTGAGGAATTTTAGGAAAAAGTTTTTTACAAACCTTTATTCCTACTAAGTTTGGGGGGTTGTGCAGTGGTGCTAGTTCTTTTAGTTTGTTTATTGCTCTTATTACTTTATTATTTATTAATACTGCCTTATTATATAATTCTCCACCATGAACAACTCTATGGCCAATTGCATTGATTTCATATCCTTTAAATGATTCAATTGCTAACTTAACTGCTTCATTATGGTTTTTTATTTTTATGTTCTTGCTTATTTTTGTTTTTTTACTTGCATATTCAAATTTACAAGATTCTAAACCAATACCCTCAATATGGCCTTTTAATATTGGTTTGTTAGTTTTCATATTAACTAATTGATATTTTAGAGAAGAACTACCTGAGTTTAGAACTAAAATGTTCATTTCTGCGCCTCCACAACAGTTATTGTAGTAACATTAATAATATCTTGGACAGAACAACCTCTTGAGAGATCATTCACAGGCTTGTTTAAACCCTGCATAATAGGACCAATTGCATTTGCTCTTGCTAATCTTTCAACTAATTTGTATGCAATATTTCCTGATTGTAGGTCAGGGAAAATAAGAACATTTGCATTGCCGTGTAGATTACAATCTTTACATTTCTTTTCACAGACTTCTGGAACAAGAGCTGCATCAACCTGCATTTCTCCATCTATGATTAAATTTGGCTGTTTGTTTTTTGCTATCTTTAGTGCTTGAGTAACTTTGTCAACTAATTCATGCTTAGCAGAGCCTTTTGTTGAAAATGAAAGCATTGCGACCCTTGGTTCTAGATTAAATTTCTTTGCTGAATTAGCTGTATCTATCGCAATTTGAGCTAATTCTTCTGCTGTTGGATTTACTATTACTGCACAATCTGCAAATATTAAGATTTTATCTTTTAATTGCATAAAGAAGAATGAAGATACTTTATGATACTCATCTTTAGTTTTAATAATTTGCAATGCAGGTCTTATTGTGTCTGCAGTTGTGTGAGTTGAACCAGAAACTAAACCATCTGCTTCATTTAGATGGACTAACATAGTTCCTAAGTAATTAACATCTTTCATAGTGTTTCTTGCCTGTTCTATTGAGATTCCTTTATGTTTTCTTATTTCATAGAATGTTTGACTATATTCTTCTGCTTTTTCATAATTATTAGGATCTATTATTCTTGCTGCACCTATGTTAATGTTTAATTCATTAGCTTTGTTTTTAATAGTTTCTTGGTTGCCTAGAAGAATGATATTTGCAATACCTTGCTGTAGAATTTCATCTGTAGCTTTTAGAATTCTTTCATCATCTGATTCTGGGAATACAATGGTCTTTTTATCTGCTTTTGCCTTTTCTTTGATTGACTGCATAAATTCTTGCATGATCGCACCTCAACCTAGCTTTGTAGTTGCTGATTATAAATGTTTTTATGAATATAGTTATTTTTGATAAAATAGGGTTTTAGAGCTAATATTTGAATTTCCTTTCATATTCTTTAACAGTATTTGTCCAATCTTCTTAAGCTCTATTGGAGAAAGTATAATCTTCGATTTCTTGTTTTTGATATAATAACTTAATTCATTAGCTTTCAAAACAGGAACAGTTGGGTTATTTAAGTTTAAAACCACATTATCATGAGTAAAAACCAGAATTCCATTTATCCAAAATCTTAGTGATTTACTAAATATATTTTTTGATTTAATAAACTGTTTCAATCTCAAAGCATTACCTTTAACTTGCTTACTTGGACTTTTTATTTCATACTCTTCTGAGGTTTTCCATGTATCTTTATATTGATACCACATATCTTCTTTACATCTTATTTCCCCTTCAAAATTTTTGGTTTCTATAACAAAAATCCCATTTCTCCCTAAAACTATGTGATCTATATTACCATAACAATTTGGGATAATAACATCATTAATTAAAAAATATGAATCTGGCAAATGTTTAAGAGTTTTCACAACAAGTTTTTCTCCTAAATATCCACTTTTATAATGACTAGATTTAACAAAGAAATATATTGAAATAATAATAAAAACTATTCCAAAACCCCAAATTAAAGTAATTAAACCTATTATTAAAAGTATAAAAGCAATGATTCTGTTTGATTTTACTTTACTTTCTAAATATGTTCCTGTTTCCTGAAGAATTTTCATATTATTATATAAATAACTTCTTTCTTTAATAATTTTCCTTAAAACAAGTTATAAATGATTTATTAATGACAAATAAAAAAATATTTTGGATATTTGGCATACTTCAAAGTCTTGCATTAGGAATAATAATATTCTTGATGTTTAATTCAATAAATATTAAATGGTGCTAAAGTAATTTGCTTAGACATGCAAGTGAGGATAAGTGTTCTGTTTCCACTGTTTTTGCTATTAGTTGAGTATGTTATTTATGTGAAGAAGTGAAATATATCTAAGGATTATTTGCTAATAGTGCAATATACTTTAAGTCTTTTTCATCAAAATAATCTCTAAATATCTTTTTATACTTTTCCCATGTTTCCTCAAACCGATATTTTTTTCTATATCCTCTTGCAGCCCCTGAAGGATGTAAAGAATGGATAATTTTGCAATCCAAATTAAGATTAGATACATAGTTTTTAGGCAATCTTCCCAATGTCAAAATTAATTCTGGTTCAATAAATTCAATTTCTTTTTTTAAATATTTGTTTGCACAGATTTTATTTGGGCTTTTATCTCCACTCTTTGATTTTCCTGGATAACACTTAAAATAATGAATCCAATAGAAATATTTTGAAAAAGTTTTTTTTAATTCTTCATAATTATCTGTTACAATTTTCATATACCTTTTATTATCTTTACCAAAGAAAACCAAAGAATAAATTCTACATCTAAACTTTGCTGGACTTTCTTTATTTTCGTCTACTTTCTTACTATCTGTTTCTTTAGATGGAGACTGACTAACAATTAAAATTTTTTGAGATTCATTTAATGGGACATGAACAATAGGATGAATAATTTTATTGGCTTCTTTACTTCTTTTGCAAGGAGAATTCGGTATTTTGAAGTATTCACAATCTTTAATATCTTCATTTAATCTTATCATTTGATTTTTTAGCATACTATAATGACTATTTGAACTTGTATTTAAATTTTACCAATAAAACTAAAAATTCTTAAATATCAAATTTTAGGAACTTAATTTAAGGAGGGATATAAAATGCCAGTAATAACTATTGAATCCTGGCCTTTAGAACAAGATAAAAAAGCTGCAATAATCAAATATATTACAGATGTTTTTGTGAAGATAGGCATTCCTGCACAAGCAGTTACAGTAATAATCCATGAAACTGCAATGGAGAACTGGGGAAGTGCAGGAGAACAACATTCTATTAAGTTTAAAGATTTAGTGAAGTGATTAGTTTAATATGAGTTGAAATCATCAAAACAATTATAAATTTACAATATTTAACAATATAATATGAATAAAAAATATATTATTTTAATAATTGTACTAATTATTCTATTAGCAATATTTTTCTATCCAAAACAGAGTAATGTTTGGGATGACTCTTTTACAGTTTATCCTGCAAAAGAATTTAAAAATATTGATTGTAAATGTATAGGCTTTACTGGGTTTAAATCAGGATTATCTAAATCTGATACTCAAATAATGTTATGTTATGGAATGCCTATTGAATGTCAAGAAACTTGTTATTATCAAAACAATGATGACCCCTGGTTCCAATCCCCATGCAATTATGATAAATAAAAAAAAGTTCTACTTACAATCCTAAAAACTTCAGCAATCCGTGGACAATAAATACTGGCCAGACAATAGATTTCAAAACTCCTAAGACTACTCCCCAGAAACCTGTTGCAGTAGATACAAAATATATTAATGAACCAAGAAAACCTAAAAAGTAGAAACATCCACCACAATTACTACAAGACTTGCTAAAATTAGTCTTACACTTTGATTTAATGTCTTTCTTAATTTTCATTTCTATGACTTTTTCCTTTTTTTTAACTTTTTTAACCATTTTAACCCCCAATTAAAAATAATATTATATAAAATACATCTTGAATATATAAAGTTTTTTATAAGAAACTATTTAAATATTAGGTTTTCTATTCAAACACATGGCAAATAAAAAAATATTCTGGATATTTGGCATACTCCAAAGTCTTGCATTAGCAGTAATAATATTCTTGTTATTTAATTCAATGAATATCATAAATAATGCAAAAGTAATAGGTTTGGATACCCAGATCACATTAAGTGTTCTGTTTCCACTGTTTTTGCTATTAGTTGAGTATGTTATTTATGTGAAGAAATAAATCAATCACCAAACTCATTCCGCTTCTTATAAGAAGTGTGCAGCATCTTATGTGCAATGTCAGATCCAGGTGCATCTAGAAACTCTTTGTAGAGTGCAATTATTTCTGGGTTTTTGTGGGATTTTCTTATTGGAAGTATTGCATCTTGGTGATAGATTGCAGAAGCTCTTTTCTTTATTATCTCTTGTGTAGTTGGAATTGGTTGTCCACCTCCTCCAATGCAACCACCTGGACAAGCCATTATTTCAATAAAATGATATTTACTTTTACCATCTTTTATATCTTGCATTATTTTACGCGCATTCTTTAAATCATGTGCAATTGCAACATTAATATCCATGCCAGCAATCTTAAGTGAAGCTTCTCTTATACCCTGCATTCCTCTAACTTCAGTATAATCTAGTTTATCTAAGTCTTTTCTTTCAAGAATATCTGCAACTGTTCGAAGAGCAGCTTCCATCACTCCTCCTGTTGCACCAAACACTGCCCCTGCACCTGAGGAAACTCCTAAAATAGGATTATAGAATTCATCAGGTAATTCTGATAACTTAATGTTCTCAGAATTTAACCAATCACCTAGTTCACGTGTAGTAAGAACATAATCAACATCTTTTAAACCAAGGTTTTTCATTTCTGGTCTTTGTGCTTCAAACTTTTTAGCTGTGCAAGGCATTATACTAACAACAACTATGTTTTTAGGATCAAAATTATTTTTTTTAGCATAATATGTTTTAGCTACTGCACCAAACATTTGGTGAGGGCTTTTGCAAGAACTTAGATGTTCTAATTGTTCAGGAAAAAAATGTTCAATAAATTTTATCCAACCTGGACAGCAGGAAGTTATCATTGGAAATATTCCTTTATTTTGAATACGACCAATCAGTTCAGTGCCTTCTTCCATAATAGTTAAATCTGCACCAAAATTTGTATCCAGAACTTTATTAAAACCTAATCTTCGTAATGCTGCAACCATCTTTCCTGTAATTAATGATCCTGGAGGCATTCCCTGAGTCTCACCAATTGTAACTCTAGTTGCAGGTGCTGTTTGCACAAGAACTATTTTATTTTGATCATTAATTGCATCTTTTACTTCTTGAAGATAATTTCTTTCACTTATTGCACCTGTTGGACAAACATTTGTGCATTGACCACAAAAAGTGCATGCAACTTCATCAATAAGTTTTTCAAAAACAGAACAGATTTCTGTTTTATTGCTTCTATGACCTGTACCAATTGCATCAACTCCTTGAATTTCTTGGCATTTCTGCACACATTTTCCACAAAGAATACATTTACTATTATCTCTACAAAGAGAAGCACAAACTGAGAGCTCTTTTTTTTCTAATTCTTTGAATCTTAACTCTTCTTTAGTCATTCCAAGTTTTTTAGCAATAACCATTATATCTTTTGTATTATCATCAAACAATTTCTTATTATTAGATAGAAGAAGATTAAGATTTAACTTTCTAAATTTATTAATCTGATCAGTGTTTGTTTTTACAACCATATCTTTTTTTATAATAGTATTACAAGAAGTTTCTATTTTGTTATTAACTTCAACAATACACATTCTGCACTTAGCATTATGTTCTATGTCAGGATGATAACATAGATAAGGAACATAAATATTGTTTTTTATACATACTTCTAGGATGGTCTTGCCTTCGTCTACATTATAGATTTGTGAATCAATGTTTATTTGCATTTTTATTACTTGACTTTGTTATTGGCTTTTTTCATTTTCTAATCTCTCAATAACAATAATTGTCTTTACTCTTGATCCATAACATAAGAAAAGTGTTTCAACATCAGGGATGATTGAGACAACTTCTCCCTTCAGATTATTAAGGAAAGTTTCTAATGTATCATATTCTTTAGCTAAGTTAATGTTTAATTTATGTATTTTATATTTCATATTATTACCCTTATTATTTTATTAATTCTTCAAATTCCTCTCTAAAATATTTCAACGCAGTTAAAATATGGTTTCCAGATGATTGTCCTAAACCACAAAATGAAGTTTTATTCATAAAAACTGCAAGCTCTTCAAGCATCTTAATATCTTCAACTGAACCAGTGCCATCAACTAACTTATTTAATAATTGCAAAACTCTAAAATTTCCTTCTCGGCAAGGAGTGCAGTGACCACAGGATTCATGAACAAAGAACTCTGCAATATTCTTACATAATTCAGGAATACTTCTGCTTGTATCAACAAATATTATTGTGCAAGAGCCAAGCATTGCACCTAACTTTTTAATTGATTTAATATCTAGTTTAGTTTCAGGATCAAAAGAAATGCAACCACCTGCACAACCAAAAAATATTGCTTTAATCTGTTTTTTAAAATGACAATGTTTAATTAAAGCACCTAGTGATGTTCCAAATTCTAATTCATAAACACCAGGATTTTCAATATCACCAGATAAAGAAAACAAACGCAGGTGTTTCCATTTTCCATGTATAATTAAAGGCAGATTACTCAAAGTCTCAACATTATCAATACAAGTTGAATAACCGAATACACCATATTCAGCTGGATAAGGAGGCTTATGTCGAGGTTCACCTCTTTTTCCCTCAATGGAGTTCATAATAGCTGTTTCATCTCCACATACATAAGCTCCTTCACCCATGAAAACATCAAGTTGTAGATTAATTTTTTTTAACTGTTTCCTATATTTTTTAATGACTTTTTCAAGATCATGTTTAAGATATTCATATTCTGCCCTAAGATAAATATAAGCTCTTTTAGCACCAATAATATATGAAGCAATAGCAATTCCTTCAATTAATAATCCAGGGTTTTCCTGCATAATAAATTTATCTTTAAAAGTTCCTGGTTCACCTTCATCTGCATTACAAATAAGAACTTTTTCTTTTTCAGCTTTTCTTGTAAGTTCAAACTTTATAGAAGTAAGAAAATTAGCACCACCCCTACCATGAAGTCCAGAATCTCTAATTGCTTCTATAACTTCTTCAGGTTTAAGCTTTAAAGCTCTTTCAAATGATTTAAATTTAGTTTTTCTTGTTATTTGCATTTTCTTTTATCGGGTTAAGCTTTAGTGCACACCCTATGGTTTCGATGTCAATCAAAGATTGACCGCGTGCCAATAATCTTTGATTATTGTGCATTACGAGATTTTTAGCGAGTTTATGAGCATCCAAAAATTTCTGTTATTTGCATTTTCTTAAAATTTTGTTTAATTTTTCTGTTGTTAGTTTAGTATAAGGAACATCATTAATTAAAATAGCTGGAGATTCATTGCAACAACCTATGCAAGAAGTATATTCAATTGAGAACTTACTATCTTTTGTTATTTCACCAACTTTTATTCCAAGAATCTTTTCTAATTCTTCAAATATATTTGTTGATCCTTTAAGATAACATGAAGGTGAATGACAAACTCTAATAACATACTTACCTTTAGGTTTATGGCTAAGAAATGAGTAAAATGTTATAACTTCATATATTTGAATACTAGAAATACCTAATTTCTCAGATAACTTCTTAACATCATCTTCAGAAATATAATTATTCTTTTTTTGAATCTCACTAAGCTGCATTAATAGTAATTCAGATGATTTTTTTGATAGAATTAAATTATCTCCCATTCTCACGCCCTTTCATAGACACATTGCAATATGAGTTTTATAAAGCTTTTGAATAAAAGAAATATAATATTTTAAAGTGTCTTTCTTATTAATAATATTAGAAAGGTTTATAAGTAAATTACCAGTCTGTTCTTATGGAAGAGTAGAGAATAAGTGATATATATGGCCAAGAAAAAACTTAATCCTAATTATACCAGAAAGAACAAAAAGAAAAGAAGATTTGACCCAGAAAAAAAAACGGAACAAGTTAAATTTAAGGATCAGCTTTCTGCAATAGAAACAAAAATTCTATTTTTAATTGAAGAAAATCCTAATCTTGTCAAAAATCCTAATCAAATAATAACAGACATTAAAGATGATAGTGGTTATGGCCCACCACTAACACAAGTTACTGAAATTATTGATTATTATAATAGTTTGCACCCAAAACATGAAATTGAAACTATTAAAAAGCCTGGTTCTAAAATGTTTGTCCCTACGCAAATTAACCCTTCTAGAGGTAAAGAAATAGAGCACAAAAATATTAATATTGATGAATTGATTCCAACACTATCAGGAAAAAAACAAGAAATTGTTTCAGCTTTGTATGATGCAATCCAATTAGGTCAAGAGTTTGAAAATGATGAAAAGGTTTTCCAACTTTTAGTTAAAGAAAATGTTTATGATGAAGAGAAATTTACTGCATTTTATCAAATGAAGCGTTTGCTTAAGAAACAAGGTATTATTTTTGATTATAAAAATTCAAAAATATATAATTACACTAATACAGGTTATAAAGAGCCAGATTTTCCTAAAGCAAGTGAAATTGCTGCACTTTATTTAAGTAATCCTGATAAATATTCTTATAGTATTATGTTAATAGAAGAACTGAAAAAAAAGTTTAAAGCTTTTAATAAGGATGAGCTTATGAATCTAATTGAATCTTATAATAACTCAGAAAAATCAGAAGATAAAAAAATTCAACTCAAAAGAGGTAGATTACCAAATAAATATAAATTAGAACTAGAATCTCAAGACCAATCACAACAAATTAAACCAGAAAAGGTTAATCTTGAAAAAAAAATCGATTAAACTGTTGTTAAACCGGAAATAGAACATGAGCTTAATACTCCTGATCATAACAATGTGTCACATCAAGAAACCGAAATCTGGACTAAGCGTTGGTTTGCTAACAAATATGTTCATGATATCTATGAACAACTTCTTTTATATGTACTTAAGGCAAATGGTATAGCCGGCAGATTTAAAGGTTTTCTTAATATAGGGGATAATGGTAATAAGGTGTATTTTTCCTTTTTACATTATTACAATAAAGATCAAATCTTAGCTATTGATTCTATAAAGGACTTTGAAGATCCATATTATTTTAAAAAAATGGCATTAGTAAAAGAATTTCCAGATATAACATATATTGTTTTCACACATGAAGACCTTAAAAATCCTCCTAAGGCATTTGAAGAGAAGTTTAAAAATTTTAATATGAAGGAATATATTTAATTCTAGATAGCTTTATATATAGCTTAAACTTATCTATTTATTCTGGGCTCGTGGTCTAGTCCGGTATGATGCCACCCTGACTTGGTGGATATCCCCAGTTCAAATCTGGGCGGGCCCATATTACACTTATGAATTATTGTTGATTTTCAGTGATTCTATTAATCAAAAATGCTTGAAATAGGTTAATTCATGTCCTTATTTATAAATAGTGTATACTAAACAATAGAAAACTATATAAACTTTGAAACTCAAAAGTAATAACAAGGTCTTTTTAAAACAAACACAAAGTTTAAAAACCCAAAACCAAATAAACTACCCCTACAAAACAAAATGGCTACAAAAAAAGAGATTGAGTATGTCATCAACGAGACATTTGGCCCTGAAGCTCTTCCTATCGCATTATACCTAATCAATAAAGAAAATATATCAGAATTTGTAATAGCAAAGGATCTGAGTATTGAAATCCACAGGATTAGGAAGATATTCTATAAATTACTAGAAGACAATATAGTAGTATTTACTAGGAAAAAAGACAAAATTAAGGGTTGGTATATCTGCTATTGGTCGCTAAACACCCCAGAAATACCTTATATTGCAAAGAAAATAAAGAAAGCAAAGGTAGAAAAGCTTAAAGAAAGATTAGATCAAGAAACAACTGATGATTTCTATATGTGTAGAAACGCCTGTACAAGAATGAATTTTGATAATGCATTTGAACTAAACTTTAAATGTCCTGATTGCGGTGAAATTATGAATCAACAGGATAATCAAAGAACTAAGGAATTCTTAGCAAAACGTATTGCAAAGCTTGAGAAAGAAATTGAAGCAAATATTCTTTCTAGAAAGCCTAAACAAAAAAAAGAACCGGCTGAAGATCCTAAAACAAAAGACAAGTCTTTTGGTCATTCAACAAAGTTGAATAAACCTAAAAAAGTAAAACCAAAGAAAACAACAAAAGGCAAACCTTTTGAGCATTCAACAAAGTTGAATAAACCTGTGAAAAAAGTTGAAAAGACAAAAGCAAAAAAGAAGAAAGTAAAAAAGGTAGTTAAAGCTAAGAAACCAACAAAGCCAAAAAAAGCGAAACCTGCTAAAAAGGTTGAAAAACCAAAGGCAAAAAAGAAATTTTCTCTTTTCAGGAAAAAGAAAAAATAATTCTATCAAAAGATTTAAAAGACAAGCACACTATCTAGTTTTATGACCAAAAAAATTCTTGTATTTGGCGATAGTATTGCCTGGGGAGCATTTGACACAGAATTAGGTGGATGGGTCCAAAGATTAAAATTATTCGGATTTGGAAATAATTTTAATGTCTATGATTTTTCTGTTTCGTCAAATGACAGCAAAGGAATCTTATTCTCATTAGAAGAAGATATTAATAAAATAAAAAGAATTGAACCAGCAGAAGAATACGCATTTATATTTGCAATAGGAACAAATGATGCAGCATACTTTAACAATAAAGAAAATAAAACAACTTCAAAAGAAGAATTTAAATCGAATCTCAAAAAAGTAATTGAAATCTCAAAAAAATATACAAAAGAAATCATTTTTGTTAGTATAGCTGGGGCAGATTATTCTAAAACGCAACCGATTCCTTGGACGCAGGGAATTTATTACACTGAAAAAGATTTTAAAGAATACAACCAAATAATTGAAGAAGTCTGTAAAGAAAAAAACACAATATATCTTTCAGTGTATGGAATTCTAGAAAATTCTGATTTTGAAGATGGATTACACCCTAATTCTAAAGGACATGAGAAAATATTTCAAAAAATAATTACTTTATTCTAGGCAAACCCCAATGAACTAATGCTGCAATCACAATTATTACTATCCAGAAAAATAAAACTTCGATCTTTCTCAATGCAAATAATGCAATGTTTGCAAGTAGAAGAATAATTAATAATATTGATAATGCTTTTTTTATAGTGCTCATTTTTCTAACTCTACCTTCCAATTATCTATCTTTCTATTAAATCCCAAACTGATTTGTTTACCTTTAATCTTTTCATCAGATTTAAACTCACAAGATGTGGTTCCTGTATGACTAATACTACCTGCACCAACCTTAATCTTAAGATTATCTTCAAATTCTTTAATGCTCAGATCATCTGGTAGTTGCAAGAATAATTCTATTCTGTCAGACTTATTCATTTCAGCTTTCTTTCTTAAAGATTGTACTCTTCTAGTTATTTCTCTAGCAAAGCCTTCATTCATAAGATTTTCAGGAATTTCTTTTTCTAAGTAAACATTACCAATGCTTGAACCAGCAACTGCATGCGTTTTACAAGTTTCAGTAATATTAAATAATTCTTTACCTAACTCTATTGGTTTATCATAAACTGTTGAAGAATAAACTATACCTTGCTCAAAAGCATTAGCGATTTCATCTTCTTTTCCTTTAATTGCTGTAAGGTAGTCACCTGTTTGTGCACCGTATTTTACCCCAAATTTACGATAATCTGGTTTAACCGTTAAGTTGATATCTGGTTTCTTAAAATCAATCTCTTTAACATTTAATTGAGTTTTAATTATTTTTTTAAATTTATTTACAACTTCTTTTTTATCTGTGTCTATAGATAATACTTTGTGGGGCCATCTAGCACCTGATTTAATTATATCTCTAGCATGCAATCCCGCTTCTATGATACTAAGACCTATTTTAAACTCTTTTTCAAATTCAGCGTCAATAAATTTCTCATCAAACTTAGACCAAAATTCTAAATTAATAGATTCTTCATTAACAAATTCCTTCTCAACAAAGTTCTGATAAATCTGTTCTGAGATAAAAGGACAAACAGGATTTAGCAATTTAACTGTTTCATAGAGAACAGTAAACAAAACATCTAAAATCTTTTTCTTCTCATCATCAGAACCAAGAGCCATACTATCTCTGTTTAATTGAATATAAGTTCTAGATAATTCTAAAAATAATTCTTCAACTTCTTTAGGAATCTGATCAAGATAGTAGTTATCAAATTTTTCTGTAACTGATTTAATAGTTGAGTGCAATCGGCTCATAATATATTTAGAAGAAATATCTAAATCAGCGTCAACAACTAAAGAAGGTTTAACTCCAATCTCATCTGTATAATTAATTATTAATTTATGGACATTCCAAAGAATCATTAAATTTTTGTATGCAAGTTCTGCTTCTAACCAAGAAAAATTAATATCCTGTCCTGCCTTAGTTCTTGACATATAAAATCTTAAAGTATCTGAACCATATTTATCTGTTAGTTCTTCAGGTTTGATAACATTACCAATGGACTTAGACATCTTTACACCATCAACATCTGTTAACATACCATGCATATAGCACGCCTTAATAGGACATTTATCAAATGCGAGTGTTGAAGTAATCATTAAAAGATTAAACCAACCACGAACTTGTTCTCTTGCCTCAAGAATAAAATCTGCAGGGAAAAACTTATCAAAATTTTCTTTTGTTTTAGGATAATATAAGGAGTTCCAAGAAGCAACTCCTGCATCAATCCAAACATCAAGAATATCAGGAAGTCGTATCATTGTTCCAGAAGAACACTTTCTACATTTCCATTTAATTGAATCAATCCAAGGTTTATGAAGATCTCCAGGAAGTTTATCTGTTTTTGTTTCTAATTCTTCTCTACTGCCAATAACTTCTATTTGATCACACTTATCACATCTCCAAATAGGAATAGGGGTTCCCCAGAATCTTTGTTTAGTAATAGAATTATCTCTCAGATTTTCAAGCCAAGAGGCAAAAGCATTTCCCCCTGTTTTTGGAACCCAATTTGTTTGTTTATGAAACTCAAGCATTCGCAGCTTAAGATCTTCAACTTTAAAGAACCATTGCTTAGTTGTTCTAAAAACAACAGGAGTGCTGCATCTTTCACAAGTTGCATAATCATGAACATAATCTTCTTTAGAAATAATTGCATTAATCTTTTCTATTGCTTCAATAAACTTTTTGTCGTCAACCTTTGCAGTTAAACCAACAAAATCTGAATATCCTTCGACAAACTTTCCCTGTTCATCAATAGTATTAAATGGTGGCAAACCATTTCTATGACCTATTTCATAATCTTCAGGACCACACCCTGGTGCAGTATGAACAAGACCTGTTCCAGAATCCAAAGTAACAAATTCATTACTCAATAAAATTGAATGAGACTTTTCATATTTAGCATCAATATCTGCTAAATCTTTTATTTCATTTGCCCAAAAGTGATGGTATTTTTTTCCTTCAAGAGTCTTGCCAACAAAAGTATCAACAATCTTATACTCTAATTCTGTTTTTTTCATAACAGTTTCAACTAACTCTTTTGCAATTACCCAGAATTCTTTTTTACCATTAACATCAACTTCTAATTTACTATATTCAAACTCAGGATGAACCATTATTCCAAGATTAAACGTAATAGTCCAAGGAGTTGTAGTCCAAATTATATAATAAAGATTTTCATTTTCTTGACTTTGAAATTTAACATAGATACTTTGGTCAACTAATTGAGTATATTCCTGCTCATGTTTGGCAAGTGCAGTTCCACAGTCTCTACACCAAGTTGTAGTTCTAAGACCTTCATACAATCTCTTTTTCTCATGTGCCGTTTTTATAAGAAACCAAACACCATCAATATACTCTTGTTCAATAGGCTTATATGCATTCTCATGATCCATCCAAACACCCATATCCCATAAATCTTGATTCATCTGCTTTGCAAAACCAGTTGATAATTTTATACACTCTTTGGCAAAATTTTCAAAACCAAAATTTTCAATATCTTTTTTTGTTTTTAGATTATGTAATTTCTGAACAGCTTTTGCAGTCGGAAGCCCATGCATATCATAACCGCCACGATCCCACACTTCAAACCCCTGCATTCGCTTATATCGAATTATGAAATCTTTCATAGAATTATTCCATGCGTGGGCTATGTGAAATTTACCAGAAGTATAGGGTGGACCTTGCAAAAAGTAAAAGGGTTTGCCATTTTCAGATTTTTTGAAAATAATTTTAGATTTAGGATAAATCTCTTTGTTCTTCCAAAATTCCAGGATGTTTTTGTGTGTCTCTGGCCCATATTTCCCTAAATCCATATATTCACCTAATTAGCTGTTATATTAGGGTGAGCAATAGTTGATTTATTAAGTTTTTGATGAAATTTCTAATATATTGATTAATATATATGTTAGGGTATATAATGAAAACTTTTATAAAGAATTAAGTTTTCGACAAATTATGGCAAAAACAAATTTTAATTTATTGTTTAGGGAAAAACCAGCAAAATTGCTACTAATTCTCGTCAATACACAAGTGGAAATGTATGCATCAACTGTTGCAAAAAAAATAGATTGCACATACAGTCACATTGTTAAGATATTGCAAGAGATGGAAAGCGATGGTATGGTAACTTTCAAAAAGAAAGGAAGATTAAAAATAATCACTCTAACTAAGAAAGGAGAAGATATTGCCAAAAGCATTAATGTTATTGATAGATTACTTAAATAAGGTGGAATAAATGGTCGAAGAAAAAAATATGTCTAAAGAAGAAAAAATTGGTTTTCATAAAGGAGCATTATCAACTCTAGCTAAAGAAAGACAAGAACTAGCAAGAATCCTTGGCATTGTTGAAGAAATAATGAAGATGCATATTGCTGCATTAAAAGAAGAAGGTATTGATTTAGAATCAGAAGCAGCAGGTCTTGTTTCTCAAAACAATCAAGCTGACGAAAACAACAACAAACCTCCAATCGATGAGTTAATTTAATTTTTTATTATTTTATTTTTCTAAATGTTTAGTACATCCAATAACATGAACTTTATGTTTATTATCTTCTTCAATATCAATAATTGATACAGACGCATTAGATAATTTATCAAAAAGATCATTATCAAACTCGTTTTTTCCAGAAAGAATACCTAATATGGCTGTTTTTATTGCACCATGACAAATAACCATAATGAGTTCATTTTTATGTTTACTATAAACTTCATCTAAAAAAGCCTTAGCTCGAAAAAGCATTTCTGGATCTTTCTCAACATCTTCTGGAGCAGTATTCCAATCAATAACTAAACTTTTAATTGGTTTGCCTGTTAAAGCACCTAAATCTCTTTCTCTAAGTCTTTTATCTAAATTTAATTTAAGGTTAGGATGATACTTTAAAATTTCCTTAGCAGTATCAATTGCCCTTTGTAAATCACTAGAATAAATTGCATCAATTTTATCATCTTTGAATCTTAAAGCCAATTTTTTTGCTTGTTCAATACCTTTGTCTGTTAATTTCCCATGGCTTTGACCTTGAAAAATCATCTTAACATTCTCAACAGTTTCCCCGTGCCTAGTAAGGATAAGTTTCATTTGCTGTTCACACCTATTATTTTTTCTATTATTTCTTTAATTAAATTATCAACATCTATTTTATCTTCTTCTCTCTGAATTTTTTCAACAGTAGAAGTGGTTGCAGGTTTATCAGGTAAAAAAGGACAACCTCCTTTAAACTTAAGATTAATATCATAAGTTCCAACTTTTCTCGCAAGACTTATTATTTCATTTTTATCAAAAGTTAGAAGCGGACGCAAAATTTTATTCTTTGCAAGAAAAGAAACAACTTCTAAATTAGGAATTGTTTGTGTTGCAACCTGTGCAATATTATCCCCTGTAACTATGAAATCACAACCTTCTTTTTCACATAATTTATCTGCAACACGCATCATAATTCTCTTACAAAAAATACATTGATACCTAAAATGACACTTTTCAGTGTAGGCATTATGAGAAATAGAATGATCAGCAAAATAAAGTTTTGTTATTCCAACAACTTTTGCAAGTTCAATTAAATCTTTTTTGTAATTCTCATCTAAAACCTTATTGTAAAAGTTTAAGCCAATTATCTCTATGCCTTTTTCTGCACAAAGATATGCTGCAACAGGACTATCGATTCCTGAACTAAATAAGACTATTGCTTTCATATTATTACAGAATGCCTTATTCTTTAAATAATTAATGAAAACCTTTTTAATGTAAAATACCTATTTAATCTTATATGACCAATCAAAGACAGAAGCTATTTGCAAAGATATTTCTTATAGTCTTAATTATTCTATTGATGTTCTCAATCATAGTCCTTATAAGCTATGAAAATTCATACAAAAGAAACACGATCCTTATTGACAATGGGCACATATTAAACAGAACCAATCAAGGGCCCCTAATTGATCCTGCACCAGAAGAAACTAATCATAATATTTTCCAAAAAATTAGTAATGTATTTAAACCAGATGAAGTTGAAGAGCCAACAGAGACAATTGTAGAAACTACAACACATACTGAAGGAGATCTTTCAATAAGCATAAATCCTATAGAAGATCAAACACTTAAAGGGCTAATAAGTATTGAGATACATGAATATCCAGAACTTTCAGAAGAAATCCTAATCATGATTAGCCCAAAATATACTGAAGATCCAATAAATAACGAACAAAGTTTGATTGAATTTATTGATTATCCATTTGATGCAGAGTTTGTGTTTGATTCTGAAGAATTTGATAATGGAGAGTATGAACTTCGGATTGCAGCAACATATGAAAATGCACCAGAGCAAAATCCCTGGCTTGAAGTTATAAACATAGACATTCTAATAATAAATTAAGTTCTAATAGCCTCTATTAAAGAAAAGTTTTTAAAATATAGGTACGAATATTCTCTATAATGAGAAAAATTGGATTTAAGGAATTTGTTCTAGTGTTTTCTATATTACTTTTGCTATTTAATTTAACATTATTTGGAATTTCTCTAAATGAACAAAACTTCTTTAAGTTTAGCAAATATACTGCTAAAAGCACAAGCGCACAAATAACTTTCTGTATCAAATCCCCTAATATAATGGGGGATGTAGGGGAAATGTGTGGAACAAATCTAACACTTCGAACTAATCAAACTTTTTATTGTCCATTAAACTACACTGTTGCAGACCCGAATAATTTATATTTCTCATCAAGATTTGTCACAAGCCCAGAGTTGTTTGTAGTCAACAATACAAATAGGACTATAAGTTATATAACAAATCATTCTAGCTGGGGAAATCATTCATCTGTGATTACTGTTGATGATGATTCTTGTGGGGTGCATGAATTAACAGATTATGAATATGATTTTACACTTAATTTTGTTAATACCCCGCCAGAATATTATAAACAAATTCCAAATGTAACCATGGAGGAAAAACAAACACTAATCGCATATTCTCTAGATGATTATTTTAGAGATATTGATGACCAACCTTTAACTTATAGTGTTCTTAGCTATAACATTGGAGCAATAACAGTTAATATAATACCTGGAACTAGCGAAGTGACCATAAGAACTTTTGATAATGTTTGTGGAGACTATACCATTACATATATGGTAGAAGATACATATTTTACAACCTCTATAAGTAATCCTTCACCAAAAGTAACTATTAACTGCCCAGATACACAAGATGAAAGCTCCTCATCGAGTGGAGTAGTAAGATCTACACCTTGTGAAGAACAATGGACTTGCCTAGAATGGAGTGATTGTTATCCTCCTAACCCAGATAAACCAGAATATGTTACAGGGTATCAAAAAATGACTTGTTATGATCAAAACAGTTGTGATCCTGATAACTATAGAACAACAAGATTTAGAGAATGTGAGTATCGTTATCCTGCAGATTGCTATCCTGAATGGGAATGTACAGACTGGACCCCCTGTAGATCAGATAGTACAAAAGAGCGTGCATGTTTTGATTTAAATGAATGCTCATTAGAAGACCAAATAAGATTTGGAATCCCTGAAATAGTCAATTTCTGTGTTTATGCAGAAAGTTGTAGTGATGGAATAAAAAACAATAATGAATTGGGGGTTGATTGTGGGGGATTATGTGAACCTTGTACAACAATTGAATCACCATCAATTATTTTTGATTCAAATAGGGTGCTTAGTTGGTTCATTGGAATCTTAATTGCTATAATTGTCATAATTTTAATTGTTTATAGAATTTTCAGAAAACAAATCAAAAGGTTTTTCTCTAAATTAATTTGGATGCTTGTTAAAAAAGCAGACAGACAAATTTATCTTGGAGGTAAAGAAAAAGAATTAATCTTGAAAGAAGTGCAGACCTATGAAAAAATGCTCTTAAACAGAATTGAAAAGAATAAACTTACAAATTCTGAACTAAATGAATTAGAATCAGGACTATTTACTTTATTTAGAAAGTCATTTGGAGAAATGCTAGACCTTGCTTTTGAATCTACAGAAGAGCAATTTATGGCAAAGATAAAAAAGCTAGAAACAACACAAGAATTTAGAGAGATGATAATAACTCTTACAGAAAGATTTATCAGACTTGAAAGAGAAGGAAGAAAGGAAGTTGATGGAAGAAAAGAAATATTCTCAGACATTGATGAAATAATACTTGATTTTAATACATTAAAATTCTTTATATTTAACATAAGTGATAAAATAGATTTGAATAAATTTAAAGATATAAAACTCAAAACAAAACAAAGTAAGAATGAATTATTTAGTATTATTAACAAAACAAATAAAGCATATATTCATCTTCAACACTTAAATGTTAAAGAAGGTAAAAATGTTTATTTAGAGATAATTAATTTATATGAATCACTTGATGAAAAAGATAAAACAAAAATATATGAACTAACATCAACATTATTCAAGGTTTTAACATATGTTAGTTCGCATCTTAATCTATAAAATAGAGGTTATATATAAGAAATCTTTTTAAATAAATATCACTAAATCAAGCTTAATGGATGTTTTAATATATTTAACAAGCATTGCAGTTGTCCTTTTGATTGGATTATTAATATCAATATTATCTAATAAATTAAGAATCACAAACATCCTGCTTCTGATATTTGCAGGAATTGCATCAACATTTATTAAATATAAAGGAGAAGCAATATTTCAGTTCTCACCAGTATTTCTTGTATCTATAGCAATACTTGCTTTAGTAATGATAGTATTTGATGGTACATCAAGAATGAAATTCAAAGATATTGATGTAATGTCATATAAGGCATTAAAGGTTACTGCCATTACACTAATTTTTAATTTAATCTTTGTTGGATTCACAACATACTTATTATTTTTTAATAAACTAACTATTACTAATATAATTGTCTCTCTGGTTTTTGCAGTTCTTATGGCAGGAACTGATCCTGCAAGTGTTTTTATACTCTTCAAAAAAAAGACAAGCAAAGTATTTGAATTTCTAAAAATAGAAGCAATAGTAAATACACCTATAGTTGTTATAATACCATTTATTTTGCTCGAGTTTGTAACTGGGGGAGAAGCTGTTTCAGTACTTGCTCAGGTAGGACCATTTCTTCAACAAATTGTTACAGGTGTTGGAACAGGAATAGTTATTGGCATTATAATTTTTAAGATAATGAAAAAAACATATTCTGAACAATATAGTGCAATTGCTTTGCTAACAGCAACACTAATAACTTATATTATTGCTGAAAATCTTGGGGGAAATGGGGTTCTTGCAGTTGCAACACTTGGATTATTATTTGGAAATATGTATGTTAAAAAGAAAACAAGATTAAGTGAATTCAGTTCAATTCTTTCTACTTCTCTTGAGATATTAGTATTTGTTTTAATTGGAGTAGTCATACAAATACCTTGGGAAGCCTGGTTCTTTGTTAAATCAATAGTCTTATTTTTTATTCTAATTTTATGTAGATACTTATCCCTTAAAATTTCTCTAGGAAAAGATTTAACTAAGAAAGAGCTTATATTTATGACATTAAATATGCCAAAAGGTATTGCAATAGCTACAGTAATATTTAGTATAGCACTAATTGATGTAAGTGGGATTTCAATGCTTGTCAATCTTACACTAATAACTATGATTTACTCATTGATTGTATCAACATTTATGACTTGGTCAGCAAAATCATTTATTGAACTTACTGAAATAGAAGAAGTAGAATCAATAAATGAACAGAAAAAAATTAATTTTATTAAAACACCTAACAATAAATTAATAAAAAAAGCAGGTAAGAAATCTGTTTAGACTTTTATTCTTACACCATCTTTTAGAATTTTTATTGTTTCAGACTTAAATCCCAACTGCATACACAAATCTTTCATTGCAAGAGACTTCTTTTTATTTCCATGTGCAGGCAGAACAAACTTAGGTTTTACAAGTTCAACAAGATCTCTTAAATCTTCTCTTCCAGCATGTCCAGAAACATGAACATCTCTGAAAATCCTAACCTTATGCTTGCTTAGCTCTTTTTCAAGTTTTTCACGATTAATAAAATTCTGTTCTACAGGAATTATTGATGAAGAGAATATAACATGATCTCCAGGATGAAATTTCAGCCAATTTCTGGTTACAAGTTTTCCAAGAACTGCTTTAGGCTCGCCCTGGTGACCTGTTACCACAAAAAGATATTTTTCAGGGTGACTTGCTTTAGCAAAAAACCTTTTTATTTGTGAACCATAAGTTACAATTTGACACTGCTTTGAGAAATTAACCAGGCCAATGTTTTCTGCAGCCTTAACGTATTTTGTTAGAGATCTCCCCATAAGAACTATCTTACGATTTAACCTCTTACCAAGCGAAATTATACTCTGTAAACGGGCAATATGACTTGAGAATGTTGTCACAACAACAACCTTTCCTTTAGAATTAGTTCCTAAAAGAACATCCTTGAGCATCTCTTTTGCTATTCCTTCACTTGGAGTTTTCCTAGGGTCATCTGCATAAAGAGAGTCAACAATTAATGCCTTCAAATTTTTACTCTTACCTATTTTTTCAAGAGATTTGTAATTTGGTTTGTCTCCAAGTGTTGGATTGTTATCAAACTTAAAATCATTAGCATAGAGAACATCACCATACTTTGTCTTAACAAGAATCATAACAGTCTGCGGAACAGAGTGAGTCATACTAATAAATTCTATGTTAAAATTATCTGAAACCCTAAACTTGCTATTAGTAGGTTTAACTATTAGCTTATTATTTATACGTATTTTTTCATCTTCAAGTATTGCCCTTAGAACCTCAAGGCTGTATGCAGAACCATAAATCGGTGCATTAAATCGATCTGCTAGAAAAGGTATTGCACCTATATGATCAAGATGAGCATGTGTAACTAATATTCCCTTGACTTTTGGCCAAAGATTTTTTATCTTGTTTATATTTGGAACTGCATCGTGTTTAATAAGATCTTCACCACTCATTGCATTCCGCATATCTTCGTCTTCAGTAAAATTGATATAATTTTCCATATGCAATCCCATATCAAGCAAGATTGCTTCATTATTTACAACAATTGCAGTACAGTTTCTTCCTATTTCAGAATGACCCCCAACTGCAATAATTTCTATATGTTTAGTTTCCATTTTAATCTTAAGAATAAGAAGGGGATTTAAAAAATTTCCTAAAAATCAAATAAAAAAATGCTCAATAACACTAAGTTATTGGCACCGACAAATCGGAATAAAAAAATTAATTCTTATCAGATTTCTTCTTATGATGCTTTTTGTTACCTGCAAAGATTATCACCAAAGCAAGAATAACAAATAACCCTATTAATACAATCATAAATATTGAAAGACCTGAAAGCTTTCTTATTATCAATTGAGGTATAGTTTCATCTTGTTCTTCTTCAATCTCTTTTTGTTCATCATCTGACTCATTAACAGCAACTTCTTCTGTTATATTATTAGTAACAACTTCAGGTAATTGCTCCTCTGGTACAGGCATTAATTCATGTAGATATGTTACTGTTAGGTTCGCGCTTTGATTATAAATATTATTCAATAAAACAGAAATATCATAATAATTATCTTCAGTCACATCAAACTTATACAGGTCTCCAACACTAAAAATTTGTTGTTGAGTAGTTGAAGACACATTAATAGTTGCAGTTGTTGAAGTAACTGCAACAGCACCTACCTGATGGGTTTCACCGCCAATAGTAACTCTTATTCTGTGTCCTTCATCAAGTAATTGCGTATACCCTGCTTCAAAATCTACATCATCAACAGTATAAGTTTTACTCCAAAATGAAGTTGTTCCTCCTGTTCCAGTAGAAGAAGGATCATCAGGGTCAACAGGATCATCACCATCACCTTCTGTTACACCAAAGACAGAGAAACCAACAGATGTTGGAATATAACAAACTGTTGAGTCAGTGTTAAATGTACAATTTATATCTGACATATCAAGTTCAACACACCTATCATCAGTTAAATCTATAACATCATCTGGGCAGTGAATAAGTTGTCCATCAGTTCCTGCAGGTAATCCAACTGGAATTTGGATTCTTATGTAGTCAACACCTAATCTTTGTGCTAACTCAACCCATTTATCTGAATCCATTCCAACAAGAGCATCTCCTCCTGTAGTATCATTAACAATAAATGTATCAGTAATATCTAAAGTTAATGCTTTTAACAAATCTGCACCAATAAAGTCAATACTCCATGTATCAGTTGCATTAAGATTTGTAAACCTTATGTTAACATTTCTTCCAACACTATCATTTATTAGAATTCCGTTAGCACCTTCAATACTATCACTAAAATCACCATCACAATTTAAGTCAAATAATACTACAACTTTTCCAAGATAAGTTGTAATATCATTTTCTGGTGATGGAAGATCAAATCCAATAACATAATCCTCAGTTTGATTAGTTGTTGTAAAACTAGTACAAGCACTTACTGCACAATTTCCTGATTTATCACATAACTTAAGTTTAAAGTAATAAGTTGAACTATCATTAATTGCATAAGATATAATACTATTTTCATCAAAATAGAACTGGTCAACAAAGAAATCATGCCAGACATCATAGTCATCATGAGTAAATGCATTAGACAACTTCCAATCATCAATAACAATTGTATTACTTAAATTATTAGAACAATAGGAATTATTCTTATGGAAATAAAGAGTTGCATTAGTTGGTTCATCAGTATCAACTCCAACAAATGCACCATTACTAAATTCTTCTACTTCAAACCAGGTTATTGTTGGTGAAGTATAATCAGTTACATCATCAATGTCACAGAAGTATGGATCATACATACAACCTGTATCATTACAATCAACATCTCCATTACCATCATTATCTATGTTATCATTACATTGAGAACCACTTTCAATATTAGCATATCCATATCTAAAAAAGTCAACACAATCAGGATCATCACCAGGTAATAATCCATCGCCGTCACTGTCACTAAAGCCCATACAATCTTCAAACATAAAGTCAGCTGCACCATGAGAATACCAAGCAGGACCAATTGTATCATAAGGATTAGCTGAAGTTCCACTTTCAGTTGCAGTTGTTGCATATATTCTCATATCTGCAGTTTCATCATACAAGCCAAGAACAGATAAACTAATAAGGTCTGCCTTATCAATAGCTATTGCTCCTCCTTCAACCATATAACACATTTTATCTGGCCAAGAAGTAGTTCTAATCATTGAAGGTGACCAGCTACCAGCTATACACTTGTATGCAACTTTTATCTCAACTAAATCATCATTAACTATTGAAGCTGCAAATTTAAACTTTAAATCAAATCCAGTTAGTGAATTATTATCATTTGGAGAACAACCACCTGAAGTATTACCATTAGAATCTAAATACCAATAATATTTTGTTGTTACATTACCTGTGAATTCTGCTGCAAATTTGTTAGCACAAATAGCTGCTTCATCCATACTATAAACCCCAGTACCTAAACCAAAGTTTTCAGGGTTATCCTTAACTCCTAAATAACAAATATCACTTTCTTCATAGCTACCAGATGTACAATCTTTGTTTGCAATTATTAATGGTGGGCTAGGATCCATATCTCCTACCATGCTCTGCATAAATAAATCACCACAGAAACCATTACCAGGCATTAATGGATCATCTACCCAAGCACATGTTGTATTGCTAGTATTACAATCTACTTCTGTGAAATGATCCCAACATCCAGTAAACATATTAATTGGTTCACACCAAGCCATTTCAGAAGCGTTTCTTAACTCACAAATCCCAAATACACCACTTACATTATCTAAACAAGTATTATTATCTCTTGAAAAACAAATCGGATCACACCATCCCCAATCTGGATTAAACCAATCTGTAATCCAACCACAATTATCATCAGCATCACAGGCAGTTTCATTATTATCATAACTATGACAAGCCCAGATTTCATGATCACACCAACCTGCATTTGGATTTGCCTGACACCATGAATCATTTTGTCCTTCAGGGGTTTGACACCATTGGTCAACCATCCAATAACAACCATCACCAGTATGAGTATTACACTCTGTTTCATTCCAATAATTCCAACATTGGGCATTGTCCATAATAGTAAAATTAATATCGCAGAAGTCATCGCTAATATTCATATCATCCATTGATTTATAATGACAGCCAGGTTCATTATCACAAGCAGTTTCATTAATATCATATACCCAACACTGAGCTCCTTCCATATCACACCATGAATTATTCCACTGATCAGTAATCCAAACACAACCAGGTTCATTTTCACAAGTATCATTGTTTGGAATTGATGGACAATCAGATCCAAAAATTCCTGCCCCACCACAAAATGAATCAAATGTACATTCTGAGTCAGCACAATCAACAAAATTATCAGCATCATTGTCCATACCATCAAAACAAACTTCTGAGGCAGAACCAGTACCAGATCCAGATGGATTACAGAACCAATAATTAGGATCCCATGTACAATCTGCACCACTGTTTACACAATTATCTTGATCCCAACATTGATAACAATCATCATCACAAGTCAGGACATTTTCATCTTGACACCAACCTGCATTATTCCAAGGATCAGTTACCCAAGCGCAACCAGCTGAACTGCCTGTGCACATGCTTGTTTCCCAACAATCAAAACAATTGTCTTCACAATTACCTTGATATTGCCAATTCATATCACACCAACCAAATCCATTAAATGCATATGAATCTTCAAAGAAAACACACCCTGCACTTGATTGTTCACATTCAGACATTGCATTACTAACTGAGCCCCATACACTACCATTATCTTGGAATTCACAAGCCCAACAAGATTCAGAACAACTTTGAGTTCCAAAACCAAAAGCCATATCACACCACTCATCAAACTGAACTATCCCGTTATTATCAACCCAAGTTTCAACAACCCATATACCACCTGCAATAGCACAATTAGCTTCTGTTAATTCACCATAACCCATACCTGGATCAAAATTACCATACGCAAATGAACATTGTTCTGAAACATTATCCCATGTACAAGGCATGTACCAAGGATCACCAGCAATCTGATCACAAACTTGTTGACTACCTATTGCATTATAATCATCACAGAAATATGCACCTTCAGGAGGTTCTTGCATATTATCCCAACAAGCAGTTGTAAATGGTGCATCTTCACATCCAGTACCATTCCACATACAACAAGTTGAAAGCATTGGTAAATTACTACACATTTGTGAATTATTTATATCTACACATTGTATACCATTCGGACCAATATTATTATCCTCACAGAACGAACCAGTCCAATTACATGTAGTTATATTATTACATGGGCCTTCACCAGCTTGATCAAATATCCAACAATCAGGATTCATGAATTGCATCTGACTAGTATCTGGTTCAGTACAAGTTTGGTTACTTGCATTCCAGAAACACCAGAAAGTATTGAAACAACCATATTCATCATCATCAAAGTCACTACAACCACCCATAACTTCATAACAGAAATTGCCACCATATGAATCCCATTGACAATTTAAACCAAATTCTGCACTATCATTTTCACAACCAGATGGGTCACCATCATAACCCCAACAACTAAGTTGTTCACAATAGCCCCAACTGCCAGTTTTCCATTGACAATTTAAACCAGTGTAAGAACTATTAGTACACATTGTTTCATTATTATCATATGCCCAACAACCTTGTTGATTACACCAATTATCTTCCCAAACACAACCTTCTTTATCTTCACAATAAGTTTGGTTAGTCCAATCTCTTAACCAGCAACCTTCTTCTTCACACCAACCATAACCATAAGAACTATCATGCCAAACACAATCTAAACCATAAGTTGTGTTAGCAGTAGAACAATTAGTTTCATTGTAAATATCCCAACAACCTACTTCATAACAATAATAATATTGAGAATTCCATAAACATCCTTCATCAGAATTAGTATTACACTCTCCTTCTGTCCAATAATCCCAACAACCCTGCTGTTCACACCAACCATCACTAGTTCCAGCTTCCCAAGTACAAGGCATTCCCATTGTAGCTGTTGCATTACAACTTTGTTCATCAAAAGCATCCCAACAACCACTACCTGCGCCACCGCCCATCATCATATTACACCAACCAGAATTGTTTCCATCAATTAATGGACCCCAAGCATCTGGCTCCCATTGGCAAGGCCAACCGAGTGTATCCATAGAATAATAGCAACCAGTTTCATTACCATCATAAGTCCAACATTCAAAATCTCCACCAAAATTAAAACCAGTTGGGTCACACCAACCATGATTTGAACCTATAGGATCATAACAAGGTTCACCTACATAACAACCTGATTCAGAAAACCAAACACAATCGTCTTCAAATTCACCACAACCAGTTTGGTTACCATCATAATTAAAACAAAATGAGAAACCATCAAATCCTTTATCAAAAACTACTGGATCACAGATTTCTCCTTCTTCAAACCACTCACATAATTCACCACCAAAAGCATTTTCACATATTGATTGATTCCCACCTTCACAAGCATCAAACTGAAAACAATCATAAATACAGCCATCCATATAATCTTCCCAAGTGCAATTAGCAGTTGAATCACAAGTACCTTCATCTAATCCCATACAATCAGGCATACTACCATTAACTGTAAAAGAATAATTTGATTCAGCCCAAGAGGGGGTTCCATTAGAATCAAGACACATTACATTCCAAGCAAGTTCTATATTTGGAGCCATCATATTACTAAAGTTGTTTTCTGTATCTGCATCTACAGATAGGAAAAAACCTTCTGAGCCCCAGTTACCTGCTTGGCCCATAGAAAAATTCCAATAGAATGTACAATTAGCAGTTTCATTAACAGTAAAATTAAGCTCAAAAAAGTTAGACTGAACAACAGCACCATTTTCAGGGTATAATAAAATTATATTTAATGTCGGAGATCCAGCTGGAGGACTATTAATAACAACACTAGCATTATCTTCTGCAATTAATGATTCAGAAGCATTTTCAAACTCAATAATGTTCATTGCACTTCCAGGTGCAATTGCAGTAAAATTTAATTCTATAAGAATTGTTTCACCAACACTCAGATTAATATCCCACTCAATCTCATCATCATCTGGACTAAAATAGTCCTCTTGAATGTCCGCATTCTCAAAATCCAAATAATCACCATCATATAAATCAAAAAGAGTATAATTAGTAAGATTACCCTCACCAAGATTAGTAAGATTAATTGTAAATATTATTGTTGAACCATTATCAACAGGAGAACTAAGAAAAGTCTTAATTAAACTAACATTAACTTCAGCTTCAGAATCAGTTATATTAACATTTAGGGTGTAATTAGAAGGTGCCCATGAAGAGTTTGATTCATTGTTAAAAAATAGACAATTCCATTCATAATCCCCATTTGATAGATTTGTAGACCAGTCTAAAGAAATTTGTAAACCCCATATTACAAAAGATTGGGATAAGCCTTGGGGACCCCAAATATAAAAAGTGCTGTTTGTTAAATTAGTAGTATCTGAGGCATTACACACAAATGTGAACACTTCCATTTGTGTTATTGTGCCCTTGTTCAGGGCTTAACAACTCGACTGTTGGTGATGCATAAACAATAATTGCAAGAACCACAATTAATAATATTGACACAAATAATAGATTTAGTTTTTTCATTATAAACACCCCAGTTGAATTTTAATTAAATACTAAAATAACACCCTAAAGAAGTAATTAATATATTGTATTTAAAAAGATTATTGTTTTACAGGTGTGCCCAGAATAGTTTATATATACTACTTTAAGGTGACCCTGCAGGGCTCATTTATAGAATAATGAGAAGTTCGTTGCAGGGGGATGCACCCTAAAAACAAACAAGTTAATAAATAAAATAGAAATGTTAAACTCGGAATTAAACTTTTTTGTTATTCTTATGTTGTCTCTCTGTTTTTTTATTAGACCAGACAAATAGGGCAATAACATATATTGCAAAAATAATAACAACAACTAACCAAATAATATAACATATATAGAAGTTAATATAATCATTAAAAGTAAATACTGGTTTTTCTACAACTTTTAATAAGAACATATCGCTTTTAACAAAATAATCAGAATCACTTGCATAGAACCAGAAAGGAATAACTCCTGAAGTTCCTTCTCCTGCAGTAATTAGTGCTTTTGAATCATCAAAGGTTACACTAAAATTCAAAACAGTATCATTTCCTGCAGTTTTTAACTTCACAAAATAAGATAATTCATCATTATCAGGATCTTCAAAGTAATTAGACATCTCTATCATTTTTGTATCTCCTGAATACATGGACAAGTTAAAATTATCGCTATTGTCTAAAGCAGGGTATATTGATCTTAAAGGACAGAATATTAATAGTAATATTAAGAACAATAAAGCTAAACCAATAAGAATAAATAAAAGTTTCTTAGAAGTTTTCTTTCTCTTTTTCTTTTTCTCTAAATTTTTAGGTCTTGAAGCACAAAGATAAAGTAATAACAATAACAACAATAACAAAACAATAATACCAATTACAGTTATAGGATTAGATATTATCCAAACCCCTGCATAATAAAAGAAAGATTTATCTCTTAATACAACAGTAAAAACATAATCTGAATTAACATTTTCAATTGAGTTTGTTGGAATTATAGTAATATTAAATTTGTAATCACCTTTTTCAGCCAATGAAATATTTTCATTAAATATTACATTAATCCACTCTTCCTGATAAGGATCTAAAGAGAAAGTATGATAATCTGATAATTCAATCCATGCTGAAGCATTTGGATTAACAGGAATTATGAAAACAGAATAATCAAATTGTTTAGCGCCAAAGTTAATTACTTTGAACCAAGTTTCATTGGCATCATAATTAATTTTAATCTTTGATGGATCAATAATAGTTTTATGACAATCTGAGCTACTCTTAAAATCAAAAGTGATTACTTTTCTAAAACAATTTTCTCTTCCTTCTACACTTGCAGAAATAGGTATTTTATAGAACTTATTCATATCAGAAACATTAGATAAATCAATCATCACAGTTTTTGCCTGACCTGGTTCTAATTCAAAACTATAATTACTTAGAACAAAAGTTCCGCCCCATTCAGTAACATCTAATTTAACATCTTGTTTGATTGCAGCATTATTTTGTATTATTAAAGGAACATCTCCTGTTTCTCTGCCACAATAATCATAAGAATCATATTCTGAAGAAATATCTATGTCATAACAAACACCCATATTAATTGATGTGTTAACTTGCTTTTCTATATTTCCTAAGTCAGAAGTTATTACCAATCCTAAATTGTGATAACCTATTCTTTTCTTTGAACCACTAACAATAAACTCAACTTGAGCTTGTGAATTTCCAGGAATAACTAATTCTTTTGTTTTTACAGTTACAAAATCAGGATAAAGAGATTTTATCTTGAAAGTGTTATTGAACTTCTCATTGTTTATAATATTAAAAGTATGAACTGATCTGTCTTCTGAACAAGCAAATATTTCTGAAGATAAATCAGTAGAAAAATCATATTTTCTTAGGATTTCAATTTCATTAGCAAAAGAAGCTGCTCTTTTTGTTCCGACAGTGTAGAAATTTACAGGAATAGTATAATTACCATAAAACTCACAAGGAAGTTTAAGTGTTACATTAAAATAACCTATTTGATTAGGTTGAAGAGTTACACTACCATGCTCGGATAATGCATACTCGCTAAATTCACCTAAATCAAAATAATAAGTGTCAGCGAAACTACCAATATTTCTAACCTCTAATTCAAAATTAACAGGAATGCAGGGGGTTAAAACCTGTGGTGTGTAAGTTACCATTGCTGCCAAATTTTGGCAGTTTTTTCCTTGAATATTAACTTGAAACTCTTTTTCAACATTAAGAGCATTTCTAATTGTAACATCTATTTCTTTATTTTTAAAATTACAATCAGCAGATATAGTATAAGGTATTGATAATTGACTTCCACTTTCTATTATAAAATCAGTCCCAGCAACACTAAATAAATCTTCGTCACTTGAGATTATAGTAAAACTTGTTTGATATGCGCCAGTGTTTTGTATTGTAATCTGGCTGGCAGTATCCCCACAAACACAAACATCCATGCTTTGTGGTAGATAAGCATTAAAATCTGTGCTTGTTGAATATTTGTTTATGCTAAGTTCTGCATTTGCAGACATAGGAATAAGAATTAAACATAAGGATATCAGAGCAAAAATCATCGATAATTTGTTTTTATTGACCTTATTCATAAAAATCGCTCCGACACATCTAATAAGTAATATAATCATTATAAAAATGCTCAATAAACTATTCGTTTATTGGCACCGAAAAAACAAAATTAAAAACAAGTAAAAACCAAAGGTTTTTAGTGTGTCAAAAATTTAAATTTTTGAACATTTTGGTCATTCAACAAAGTTGAATAAAACGGAATAAAAAATAAGAAAAAAGAAACTTAGTAATAAGTTTCAGATTCTTCGTCGTCTTTAGATCCTTTTAATTTGCTAAATCCAATAATCAAACCAATGATTATTAAGATAACAACTAAAACGATTAAGCCGATTTCTAAAGCGCTTCTTAGACCAGTTGATGCTTCTTTTTCTGAAACATTAACACTTAGAGCAACTTCATTTACGTCTTCACCAGAAACAACTTGTAGTTTGAAGAATTTTTCTCCAGCACTAACTTCGTCTGCATTGATGTATAAGTAAATTGTTTTTGAAGATCCAGCTGGTACGATTACGTCAGCTGCAGGATCAAAGTTGTATGTTCCCCAGTTAATTCCAGAGGCACTTAGTGAATAAACTGCATCACTATTACCATTGTTTTGGATGTATATTGGGAAAGCAACACCACTTACAGTTAGGTCCATTGAACTTGGAACATTAATAACTGAATTTAGACTGCCAGCAACAGGAACATCTGCTCCTTTAACTGTGATAATATCAGTTACAACAGTTTCTTCGTATTCATCAAATTCAACTACGATTCTAACAGTGTATTCTCCTGGTTGTGCATCTGAAGGAACTCTTAAGATTAATTCTTCAAAAGTTTCAGCTGTATCTTTCTCTAATTCATCCATAGTTTCGTAATCAGCAACTCCTAACTCAGGAATACTTACAGTAACTTTAACATCATCGTAATCTTCATCACCAATGTTTTTTACCCTTACATTTGCAACCATAGCTCTTCCTGCTTCAACAATTTGTGAAGGTGAGAATGAGTAATCTTTAATTACAACTGCATCTTCATCAGCAACGCCTTTAACATGAATTGAGTATTCATAATCAGCAATAGTTCCAAATCTATCTCCAACTCTGATTCTTAATAGATAATAATCTTTATCCATTTTTGTAGGAATAGTTAATTCTAACTCTTGATAGTCAGTATCATTTTCATCCATATCAAATGTATCAGTTGTGTCAGATAACCCATCTTCTCTATTTGCGTATCTGTAACCATAGATATCTGCTTCAACAACAGCGTCTTCAACATTTTCAAGAGCTGTTAATTTAATCTTTAACTTTAAATCTTCACCACGCTCAAAAGCATGATTTATTTGAGTGCCATTTGCTAATTCAAGTTCTTCACCATTTGCTTTAATATAATCAACTTCTAAGCCAACAGCACTTACACTAACAGTTAAGCTTACTAACAAAATTAAACTTAATGTTACTAAAATAAAATTTTTTGTATTCATTCTTTAACCCCCTAATTTGCTATATAAGTGTCAATATAATAGTTGAGACAATTAGCCCCAACAAACACTTAAATTGTGTTTAGTTAGTGCCCATAAATGCAATCTACTATATAAATGTTTTGAATTTTTAACGATTATATAGTGAAAACTTTGCTTCACTGGGATTTATGGACAACTCAAAAAATGCTCAATAAATATAATTTATTCAACTTTGTTGAATGATCAATAATATTTCATTATTGTGTTTATTGGCACCGGAAAAAACCGGAATAAAAAAATATGATATAAACCTAGTTCTCTACGTAAAAGAACCAATAATTGCTATGAATAATGTCATCATTTGACACGCTCACTCTCAAAGGGTACTCTCCTTCTTGAATATCCTGAGGTAATTCAAAGCTCATCTTAACTGTCTTTGTATCCTTATTGTCTAAGTCAAACTGATATGATTTCATCTTCATACCCAAATCAAGACTCATAAGAACAATTCTTAAATCTTCGACATCTTTTCCTGCATTGTTAGCAACTTTTACATTAACGTAAACATTGTCTCCTGGACGAGCATCATAACCTGTATCTGACCAAATAGTTATTGAGTCAAATACTAATCCTCCTTCTAGTCCTGAATTTAAGTTAAATTCAGTTCTTCCTTCTGAAGCTTGACAACCAGGATCGTCCATGTCAATTAGATCATCACCATCATTATCAAGACCATCAGAGCAAGCCCCACGTGCATCAACATTGATAACTCTTGAATAAGTATCAATATTACCCGCTGTATCAACAACAGTTAGACTCACAGTCATATAACCAATACTTGAATAAGTGTAGGTTGTTACTGGTTCTGTAACAGCAATACCAACACCATTACCAAAATGCCATTGATATTCAACAATATCTCCTTGTGATTCAGATGCATCAAAAGTAACAACATCATTTATATGTGTTCTTGAAGGTGCATCAAAATATGCAACAAGTTGAGGTGAAACTACATTGACTTGTATATCAAATGAAGTCATACTTTGACCTTGATTATGATCTTCAACTTCTACAACTATCTGACTTGTCCCATGTTGTAATCCTGTTATTGTTAAAACTGATCCAGTTAAAGATACAGAAACAATATTAGGATGAATTGCTGAAAAAGTAAGATCTAACCCTAGGAAATCATCTTCTAAATCTGATGCATAATCATCTAAGTCAATTTCTATTGTTTCACCAACATCTAAACTTTGTGCAGGTATTGTATCCCATACAGGAAGATTATTATAAACAGTAATTGGTTGAGCTGCTTGGCCTGCATTTCCGTTTTCTAAAACATATGAAAATACAAGGTTTCCACCTAGGAAATCATCAGTTAAAGGTATTGCATCTAACTCATAATAATATATACCACTATTAAATTCAATTAAATCCATTTCAATAGATGCTCCTGAAGTACCATCATAAAGATTTACATTTGATACCAACTGAGTCATTAATTGTGTTCCATCTTGATAAACTGTGAATTCAACATAGATATCCCCACCTCTGAAAAAGTCAACTACCATGTTACCAGTTCCAAAACCGGTTATATCATCATAGACAAAAAAGTCTTGAATATTGTATATATTAGGAACAACTTCAAATAAATCAGTTGGTTCCATATCAGTATCACTAATATAACCTTCTAAATGTGCATGAGCATAAACTTCATATGTTCCAATAGTGCTTGAAACTCCAAAATCTTCAACACCACAAGTTCCTAGGTTTTCAGTAATACAAATTCCAATCAACTCATTTGTTCCAAGATAATATAATTCAACAGTAACACCATTAACTGCAACCTGAGGAACTGAATTATCTAAAATGCTTATTTGACAAGTTTGTATTCCTCCAGCAGGAACTTGATTAAACAAGCAGTCAATATTATCTACAAATATCTGTGGTTCTGGAATAACTGCAACATTAATTGAATTACTATTAGTTACTTGCATTTCATTTGTGTAAACAGTTTCTTCAACATAAATTTCAAAATAACAAGTATCAAATACATTAACTGAACTAACTGTTAATTCTTCACCATCAATTTCAAAACCAACAATTCCTTCACAAGTATTATCTTGAATACTATAATTAAGAGTTGCTAAATCTAAAGGATTTCCATTTGCATCTTCATAAACAGTGTTTCCATAAAGATCAATTTGAACTTCTTCATTATCATACATTTCAATATCTTCGAAATTGCTTGCAAAGTTTAGAACATTATTTTCTTGAGTTACTTCGTTAACAGTAAAAGTAACAACATTACTATTAACAAATTCACCTGCAAGATCAGTTGCAGTAAAAACAACATCTTCGCTTCCAATAAAATTATTATATGTAATAGTTGCAACACCATCAGTGAATTCAACATTCAATTCGATGTTATCTGCAGAGAAATTTAAAACATCACCAACATCAACATCTGAAAAAAAGTCAGTAAGAATAATATCTGTGAACTCTTCACCATCATCAACAGTCTGATCAGGAATAACACCAGTAAAAGTAGGTGCAGTATTAGTATTTACTTCATTAACAGTAAAAGTCACAGCATTACTATTAACAAATTCACCTGCTAAATCAGTAGCAGTAAAAACAACATCTTCACTACCAACTTCAGTATAAGTAATAGTTGCAACACCATTATTGAATACAATATCTAAAACATTGTTATCTGCAGAGAAAGTTAGTTCGTCACCAACATCAACATCATCAAAATAATCAGTCAAAACAATATCAGTAAACTCTTCACCATCATCAACAGTCTGATCAGGAATAATTCCAGCAAAAGTTGGAGCATTATTAGGTATAATAACCTCATTAACAGTAAAAGTAACAACATTACTAATAGCAAAGTCTCCTGCAATATCCATAGCAGTAAAAACGATATCTTCACTTCCAATAAAATTATTATATGTAATAGTTGCAACACCATCATTGAATTCAACATTCAAAGCATTATTATCAGCAGAAAAAGTTAAAACATCACCAACATTAAGATCTACATCATCAAAATAATTAGTCAAAACAATATCAGTAAACAATTCACCATCATCAACAGTCTGATTAGGAATAACACCAGTAAAAGTAGGTGCATGATTAAAGCCACCACCATTTTCTGTAACAGTTAAGTAAAGATGTGCGTTTTCACCCCAAGAACCAGAATCGTCTTCTGAGTATAAAGTTATGTGATAATTGCCAACTTCTAGATCTTCTAAAGTTATATAACCTGAGACAGGATTGTCAAATTGAGCATTATATAATTGGATTCCGTTGTAAACAAGATTTTGGTAACCCATAGCATTTGAATCAATACTCATAGTTATGTAAACATAATCCCCTGTAAACGCAAGAGACATAAATTCTAATTCAGCAGTTTCACCCTCAAGTATTGTATTAGTGCTTCCAGAGTTTGAAGTCCATCCCAAATAATTAGCAGTGCTTGCACTAACTAATGAAGATAATAAAATAAAAATTGAGATAAATAAAAAAAGTTTTGTAAATTTGTATGATTTATTCATTTTTTAACACCTAAAATTTATAATCTATACCAAGAGAAAATTGGTTTTTGTCATCAACTCTTTCAAATCCTGCCGCAAAACCAAATTTATCCTTAGGAGAATATCTCAACCCAACTTTTTTTGACCAAAACCAGCCTGAATTAGTCTTAACATCATCATCAGCAGGTATTGGAATATAACCTTGTCCATTATTATTAACATTAGGATCACCAACCCAATCAATAGGAGTTGCAACTTGATTTTTTAGAGCACTTTCAGTTCTCCTATGCTGATAAGAAACACCTGCATTCAGATTTAGACCATTAACAACCTTGCTTAAATCAACTTCAGCTAAGCCTTGAACTCCCCAATTAAAAGAAGAACCTTCTTCATCATGTTTTGCCATTATATGAGTTGCCCCGTTTTGAATTGGAAAATCTAATTCGGAAATTTTTGTCTTATGAGCTGATTTCTTCCCACCACTAACAACAGGTCCGAACTTTCCTTTTAACCAATTATTAACCTTATAGGTTGCTGAAGCATAAGCACCTAAATTAGTTCCAGGTAAGACAGAGTCATCTTGGGGGGTGTTAATATAATCCCCTCCTGCTTCAAATCCCCACCTATCTGCAACCAAGTAACCTAAACTACCTAATTCTTTAATCTTAACACCAAGGCAAGTGCTAAACTCACTAATACTATTATTAAATTGTACAGCAAGAGCATATTTTGCTAAGTTAGAACTTGGATTTATAGTAGAATCTGTAACTGCAGTTTCATTTCCAACAATTAATGCAAGTTCTTCTATCTTAGTTTTATTTTCTTCTTTAAATACTTCAGTTGCATCTTTTAAGTTAGTAAGTTCTGCAATTGCTTGCTTAACATCTTTGTTTACTGCATCATAAAGATCCTTTCTTTTGTTTAAACTAGTACTAATGTGTTCTAACTTTATATTGTCAACATAAGAATTCATTATTTCTGTTCTTAAAGCAATACCTGCTTGAGTAAATCTAGCTGAAGGAAGATTTTCCATATCTTGCTCAAGAGAAAAGTTATTCATTGCATCTTCTAAAGTTGACTTAGTTTCAGCAAATTTTATGTGTGAAGTTTCTTTAAAAATATAGCAAGTATCTGCAGGATTATTGAATTTCCTATCAGCATTTTTAGATAATTCTTTTTCTAAGGCAATAGCATAAGCAAGATTACTACCATTGAATTGTTCAAAGTCAATAAAGTTTTCATAACTATCTTTTATTTCATCAATAGATAAGACACCATCAGTTTTCTTATTAATAACCTTATCATTAATATTTTTTAGATGCTCTCCTTCACTATTATTAACTCTAACTAGTAACCTATCATAGTTTGCAACTAATTCTTCAAAAGAAATTACCCCAGAGACATCATCACGCATATCTAATTGCTTAAGCATATTTAAATTAAGATTAGGAAAATCTGCAGCATCCAATACATAAAGAACATCCGGGTGAATTAAATTACCTAATAAATCACTAGCATTATTAGTATTTCCAGAATAATTTTTCCAAGATAAGTTTAAATCATTTATTATTTCATCAACAGTAAAGTTTTCTGGTAATAATGAATCTGCTAATGCAGGATTTGTATTATAGAAATCTATTGTGCTTTTTGCAATCTTATTAGAAAAATCCTTCCATGATTGATAATCCTCAAGTCCTAAACTTGACCCAAGCTTTGTAAGTGTTGCTCTTCCTTTTGCATCAGAAAAAACTCCAGGCATTACAAAGAAAACTTGATTTTCTAAATCAAAAATACTTGGCTGAAAATTTGCACTCTTAACTTTACCTTCAAATAAACCATATCTTAAACTGTCAAGTTCAACCCCAAAATTTTCAACTATTTCTGGTTGGTTTTGTTGTAAAAGACCTAAAATATAATCAAAAGTTTGTGGCCTATCTGCCTCAGTTAATGGTATTGTCATTTTATTAATCCCCCATTGAAATTTTTGTTAAAATAAATGTTACTATTATACAATAGATAACAATACAGGAAAGAAAGCAGATTTGGTTTATAAAGTTTTCCTTGCTGTTACTATCACTTAATAGCAACGGCCCTAAAAGACGATTAGATAATTATTTAAAGACAAAAGAAACAAAGCAAAATATGGCAGAACAAGAACTCAATAAACACAATAATAAGAATATTATTGGTCATTCAACAAAGTTGAATAAATCCAACGATTTATTGGCTCCACAGGAACCAGATGTACTAGAAGAACAACCATGCCCAATTTGCAAGAAAAGCACATTGACTTTAATGGAAGCAGAAAGAGAAGTGCCTTTTTTTGGTTTAGCTTATGTGTTTTCTATGAACTGCAATAGTTGTGGATATCATAAAGCAGATGTTGAATTTGACAATCAACAAGAACCATCAAAATTTGATTTAGAAGTAAGTTCTGAAAAAGATCTTAGGATAAGAGTTATTAAATCAAGTCATGCAAATATCAAACTAGGAAGAATTGCAACTGTTGAAGCAAATGAAGGTTCTAATGGTTACATAACAAATGTGGAAGGTATTATTAAAAGAATAGAAAAAATAATTGAGTTTGCACGAGATAATGCAGAAGAAAAAACCGAAAGAAAAGCTGCAAAAAATCATCTTAAAAAAATAAGAAATGTTCTATGTGGTGATGATAAAATTAAACTTACACTAGAAGACACTTCTGGAAACTCTGCAATCATTTCTGACAAAGCAGTTAAGAGCAAATTGAAAAAGAAATAATTATTCTTCGTAAACATTTTTCTCTACTTTTAGAATTTCATCAAATAACTCTTTGTCTGTTAAACAAACTTTGTGCTCTTTAGGAAAGTTCTTAATAAACTCATCAACTCTAGATTTGTCGACAATATCAATCTTACTTAGATAAATAATAATTGGCTTATCTATATCTTCGATTAGTTCTAATAATCTATCTTGATCTGCCATAGAATAAGTTTCACTTAAATCATAAATATAAATAATCATTTCTGAAGCATACTTCATTGCAAGAATCGCTTGACGCTCAATTGGATTCATCTTCTCAAATCTTGCAAGAGTTCCAGGAGTATCAATAAACTGCAACTTAACATTATTCTGCAGAGAATAACCTGTGTTTAATTGTTTTGTTGTGAAAGCATAACTTGCAATTTCTGGGTCTGAAGAAGTTATCTTTTTTAGAAGAGTTGACTTACCAACATTAGGGAATCCTGCGATTGAAATTGTAAACAAAGAAGTTTTTACTGCAGGAAAATTTCTCATCTTTTTTCTTGCAGCCTCTATAATTGTAAGAAACTTATCTATTTGTCTCATTATACTTGAGATTCTTCCGAGTGCAGCAGAACCAAGTTTTGAAACTTCTCCTTGATCATTTGAACCTTTAATTTTAATTGTATACATTTTAGAAAATTTAGTAATATTTGTTCTTGCCCAGGCAACACTTCCCAGAGACTTTCTTAACATATCAACATCAAGATTTATTTTTATCAGTTGATTGTAGAATTCAGGTAAATTGTCAATACTAGGAAACTTTAGATGGATATCTCCTAACTTTTCATTTAGGACTTCTCTTAACACTCTTAGTTTTTCAATTTCAATTCTCTTTGATTTGATTATTCTAGAAACACTTTTCAGTTTAATACTTTGTCTCAAAAGTCTTGCTTTTTCTTCAGCTTTTCTCAGAGCTAAATCTAGATAAAATTGAGAGTTCTCTATGTGATGTAAATCTTGAAAATTCATAGTATAAGAGAAACAACTTTGTTTTATAAAGTTAATTTAAATTAAATTGAATTTACTGTATCTTGTTCAATCAATTAATTTTTCCAAGGTTCTGCAGACCCCTAGTGCGTGAGCATACAGGAAATCTTTGATTTATGCTAAAGGCATGACCAAAAATGTTTCATTTTTGATTTCCCGTAGGTGCAACCCCCTGCTACGAACTCGATGTAAGTGTAGAATGAACTCGCCTTAAAACAGTAAAACATATTAAAATCAATTAAATTGAAACAAAACTAAAAAATGCTTTCTGTGCAAGGTATATTATAATAATAACTGCTAAGACTGTGAAAAACCCTGAAGAAGAACCAATAAAATACATTAATATCATAAGAAGTGCTGCACCCATATCAATAGTGCTTGCAACATCTCCTTTAAATATAAAACCTTTAATAAAAAGATAAGCTGCAAAAAGCAGTACAAACCTAAAAGGAACAATTACTATACCAAACATCGCTGGGCCGAAAACAGAAAGAACTAAGACAATTGCAGCCAGAAAATCCATTATTCCAAAAAACTTCACAAGGAACATTTTAATATATTAAAATGAACTATTCTTTAAAAACCTTTTTAAATGAAATAATCAAATTTATTCTTAATGGTTCTAGAATCAATATTTAACCCAGAGAACGCTGAAAAACACCCATTATACTTGTTTATATTTGGGTTTGTTATTGTTATTGTTGCAGCACTACTTAGTTTGTGGATATTTGAGTCATACTCAACTTTAGTATTTGTATTTCTAACAACGTTGGCAAGTGTTCCATTAATTTATAGAACTATAAAACTTGAAGAAAAGAAAGATCTTGAAGATCATTCAGAAAAATTTCTGCTTAAAGAACACTGGAAAGCATTAAGATTTTTTATGTGTCTATTTTTTGGTGCAGCAATAGGTATTGCACTCTTATATGCAGTTTTACCAGGACAAACAGTAAACGTATTATTTGAATCACAGATTGCGACTCTAAATACAATAAATCCCGGAGGGAATGCAGCATTAACAGGACATATGGGCGCTACTGCATTAGTATCACAAAAATTTGGTTTGTTTAGAAGTATATTATTTAACAACCTTAATGTTACAATTTTCTGTATATTATTCTCTTTTCTATATGGTGTTGGAGCAATATTCATATTAATATGGAATGCTTCAGTAATAGGTGTTGCAATTGGGAATTTCATTAGAAGCAATCTCGCAATGTTTTCTCACATGATTGGTTTAGAAAAAGCCGCCAACTATCTAAGTGTTGTTACAATAGGGCTGCTCAAATATACCGTCCACGGCATTCCAGAAATATTAGCATATTTTGTTGCAGGAATGGCAGGAGGAATCATTAGTGTTGCAGTAATAAAACACAATTTGAACACAAGAAAGTTTGAGCACATACTGTTAGACAGTGCAGATTTAATATTAATTGCGATTGGATTGATCATAGTTGCAGCGTTCTTAGAAGTTTATGTTACACCAATAGTATTCTAAAGTATTAACTCAACATAATTCTTATCAGACATAAAACTTTCTCTCTTTATCTCATCAATAACAAAATGCTCTGTTAACTCACTAATACCAAACACTTCAATCTTATCTGCAAACACCTGGAATTCTTTTATATCTTTGAAAATTGTTTCAACCATGTAATCATAGAAATTGTTTATTCTAAAGACATTGTTTACTGCAGGAGAACTTTTCACAAACTCTTCAAAAGCCCCTCTTTTATTTATTGGAACTTTAAGCATTAACTGCATTCTAATATCATAGCCAAGTTTTTTAAAATCAATAAGAGAAGTATACTTGCTAATAAATCCTTTTTCATACTCTTTTAGCTTATCAAAAATTGTACTTATAGGGATTCTTGTCTTTTTGCTGATATTAGTTAAAGTATCTCGGGCATTAGTTCTTAGACAACTCAAAAGCATTAATTCTTTTTTTCTTAGCATTTTTAACCTCCAACAACAAGTTTATCAAATTAGATTGATTGGGTTATAAATATACTCTTGCAACCAGCTATTTTTGAATGATTCAGAAATTGTCTGAACATAGGTATTTTTGCGATATTACCCACAATATTTTTAATAAACAGCAACAAATACAAAAATATGAAAGAACACTGGGTTGAACTTGAGGATGAAGAACTAGAAAAACCTAAATCTAAGAAGATATTGATAATGGTTATAGGAATTTTTCTGATCTTACTCATACTATCTTGGGGATTTATGAGATATCCAATTGATAGTATTATCGAAGGGCAACTAAGATCCACAGCCATAGAGGGAGACAGAATAATCCTTAAGGAACTAACCATAGTCTTTCTCAATAATACAGAGCATATACTCTCAGAAATATATACTTCTGAGCAAGAAACAAAGCTAGTTGAAACAAGCATGTGCCTATTGGGATTTAAACAGGATAGTAAGTACTATGTTGAGTCAATCTATCACCCTGAGATATACGATCAAAGCTTTAGACACGTTAGCTTTAGTAGTTGTCCCAGGGAAACATTAATTATGCTACACACGCACCCATTTAAGCATTGCCTAGCTTCAGACACAGACATTAATACCCTAGAAAAAGCTCAAAAATCTAACGAGAATCTCCTGATGATAGTCATGTGCGAACCGAACAGATACTCAATTTATACCTAATTTTCACCAAAAATAGCTTTGAAAACGAGAATATTTATGAATGAGAAAGAATTTATATAGTTAAATAGCAGTTTAGATTAAATTTTAAACTATGGGGGATACTCAAAATGGTTGAAGGATATTGTATGAAATGTAGAACAAAAAGAGTTATGAAAGATGCTAAAGCAGGAAAGATGAAGAATGGAAGAGATTGCGTTAAAGGAACATGTCCTGAGTGTGGCACTAAAATGTTCAAAATTGGCAAATTAGAGTAATTTGCTTTTTTCTTTTTATTTTCTTTCAGAAAATGACCAAAAATTTTATTCAATTTTTGTTTTATTTTTCGTTATGACTAATTCTAAGATAACAAATTTAAATTAAATTTACTCTATTAAGAAAGGTAATAGCCCCGCCCAGAGGGTATGACGTCGTCGAGGAGGACTGGAGTTAAATTAAATTTTTTATACATTTTCAGTTTACCTCCATCAATAATTGATTAAATAAAGAGAATTAGCTCAAGTTTAAATAATTTATAGTTTTGTTGCTTTTAACACAAAAAAACAAGGGTATTCATCCCCTTCAACTTTTTCAGATGAAGGAAAGTCTTTGTATTCTTGGAAATGATTTATTTGATATTTTCTCAAAAAATTAGGATTTAGGTATTCATTTAATGTGTGTGTTGGTTCATTTGCAGAAATTGATCCTCCAAAAAATACTGACTTCACAACTTCTTGCTCAAAATAATCTTTAGGATGATTTTTCTTTTCTAAAAATTGTCTTAAAGGATGCACTGCCAGATAAACCATGGTGCCACCTGTTTTCAAAACCCTGTCCATTTCAGATAATACTAAAGGAACATTTGTTGATGTCTGAATTGCATATTTGCTCAATACAACATCAAAAGAAGAGTCCTCGTAAGGCAAAGATTCCATATTACCCTCAATTATTTTTGCTGAAGGAATATTTTTTTGAGCCACATTAACAAGAGCCTTTGATGAATCTAAACCATAACAAATGGCTTCTTTCTTCACCAATTGTTGAAGATCCCATCCATCCCCACAACCAACATCTAAGACAGTTTTTCCTGCAAATACAATATTTTCCAATACAGAATAATAAGCAGCCCTGCTAAGGTCATTGTGAATATCAGTTCCTTTGATAAAATCATCTGAAAACGAATCATATTGCGAATTTGAACTTTCAACCATAATTACTACTTATTAGTTAATCTATATAAACTTATGTTGTAATACTTTGTTACAGCAAATGAAAAACTATATAAATAACCTAAGTTAAACATAAGTATGGACTACGTAAACTTAGAACGGCTGGGTTTGAATAAAAACGAGGCAAAGGTATATTATGCTCTGATTATAAAGGGTAAAGCTACAGCTCAAGAACTCGTTAAATCATTAGGAGTATATAGAAATATAGTCTATGACAATCTTGAAAAATTATTAGAAAAAGGATTAGTATCCTTTGTTGTAGAAGGAACAAAACGAACATTCATTGCTGAAAAACCATCTGCAATAGTGGAATTTTTAGAAACAAGACAAGAAAAATTAAATGAAGTAATCAAACAAGCAAAAGAAATAATTCCTGATATTACAAAAATATTAGGAAGTCATTCATCAAAGCAAGATGTAATTGTATTTAAAGGAGTTGCAGGATTAAAAAAAGTATTAGGAGAAATAGTTCAAGCAAATAAATCATGGTGTATAGGGATAACAAATGACTCAGTTAAGATTCTTGGAGAAACATACTGGAAAAATTATAATGTTAAGAAAAAAGATACAAAAACTAAAGAATGGTTATTATGGAATCACGATTTCAAAAATAAAGTGATAGCAGATAATGAAAACAGCAAACACAAAATACTTCCTAAAGAATTAAATCAAGTTACAGAAACAATAATGTATGAAAACAAAGTAGCAATTATGGTATATTCTGCAGAACCAATAGTAATTGTGATGGAGAATAAAGAAATCTTTGAAGCTCATAAAAAACACTTCGATTTTCTATGGTCTTTAGCTAAATAAAAAGGTAATCCTAGCTCTAAAAGCGATCGTGGAATTTAGATAGCCCCGCCCAGAGGGTATGACGTCGTTGAGTAAAACTGAAATTAAATTAAATTTTTTACCCATTTTCAGTTTACCTCCGTCAATAAATATTAATATATGTATTTACTAACTACTTAATAAATCTTTTTGTTTAGTGTAAAAAATCACACTAAAATTAACATAAAAATTAAACAAAGATCGTGGATGAGAAAAGTTGAAAAAATCAATCAAAGTTTTGTGTTAATAAAAGCACAACCTTTATAATCAATTATATTAAATAGAAAGTTTGCAAGATAATTCTTAATATCAATCTTTTTTGAATTATTCCTATATAGGGAAAATTCAAGAAAAAATCACTAAAAGTAGGAACAAAGTGACGTGACAAAGAAGTGACTTCCTCGATAACAATTATTAAATCTGCATTAATCACTTTTTCTTTTGTTAAAGGGTTTTCTTCTGAATAAATTCCTACAGATTCAGTTTCGTATTTATCTTTCAAAAGGTAATTATTGAAGATTATGATCACCATGATAATATTTACAAATAAATTTTCTGGCAATTATTTATTGCAATTTAATATTTTAAACTTGCTTTTATGTAGTAAAAAGAAAATAATTGCAGAAATTCTTAAATCAGAAAAAGATGTTTTTGATTAGAGTTTAATTATTTTGTTTGTTTCTTCTTATAGAACTTAATAACTTTTTTAGCTAAAGTAACATCTTTTTCATCAAATTTACCATCATTATTGATATCAAATCTGTTTTTATTCTTTTTTGTTTTTTTTCTTATAACATTAATTATTATATAGACAATAATTAGAATAATTATTAATCCAAAGAAATACAGGTTCTCTTTGACTGTTTTTTCTTTTGCTGGGATTGTAGATATATTGTCTTCTTTGGTATTATTAGCATCTTCAGGTATTATTGTTGTATTAGTTATATTAATTGTTTGGTTTTCTTGATTATTAATGGTTGTTTCATTAACTTCTTCTACAATAATTTCTTCATGAATTGAAGTAATAGTAATATTTGCTTTATTATCTAAGATATTATTAAGTTTTACTTCAATATCATAATAGTTATCATTTGTTACATCAAATTTATATATATTTCCAATATTAAATATTTTTTGTTGTGTGTCAGAAGAAACATTTATTGTTACAGTTGTATTGGTAAGATTTACAATTCCAACATAATGGGTTTCGTTTTCAACAGATATTTTTAATCTTTTTCTTTGTGCTAATGATTTAGTATAACCTGTTTTAAAATTATTATCTTCGACTGAATATGTTGCATTCCAGTAGGAAGTTGTTGTGATTTCATTACTATTGCTGTTATAAGATGAACCGCCGGTACTTGTTCTGGTTATTGTAACAGTAGTGTTATAAGAGTTTCCTGCAGCATCTGTAACATTAATATCATATGTATTGGTTCCTACAGAAAGGCTTTTTTGAACAGAGAAATCAACTAGTTCTGAATTATTAATAGTTAATAAAGACTCATCAAATGTAATATTGACTATAGAAGATCCAGTTCCATTAGCTGTTCCTGTAATGGTATAAGTTGAGCTTGTTGTGCTAGCATTCATATCACTTATTGTTGGTGCAGTTGTATCTATTATGAGTGCTTTATTGTTGCTTAATGAATTTGTTGCTCCTACTGTTGCAAGTGTTAGTGTTGCTGTGTTTCCTGCTGTATCTTGTATTGTTGATCCGTTTGCTTTAAGTGCTGTTGTTCCTGTGTATGCTAAGTCAGATGAGGTGTCGCTTGCTTGGATTGTGTAAGTGAAGTTTAGTGTTGTTGTTCCTGTTCCTGTAGAGTATGAGGCATTTCTGTCTGTGCTTCCTAGTTCTAGTTCAAGTGTTGGTGTGCCTCCTGCAACATTGATTATTTCATTAAATATTACACTTATATTAATTTGGTCTCCTGCTTTATATGAACCATCATCTTTAGTAGAATTAACCCTAGTTACAGTTGAAGCAGTAGTGTCTATATTAACATAGATTGTATCACTTTGACCAATATTACCTGCTGTATCTGTGCAATTCACATATACAGTATAATTTGTATCAGTTACTTGCGTGCTTGCAGTTAATATGGAGTTTGTATTATTTTCTACAGTTGCATTGTTTGCAGCTGAAACATGATTAAAGTATAAACTACAATCTGCAGTTGCTACTGCATCTGTATAATTAAATGTGATTTCAGGTGTGAGATCTGTTGTTGAAAAACTTGAGTTTATTATATTAACTGTTGGTGAAATAGTATCTATTGTGAAATTCAATGAATAAGTTATATTATTATCCATATTATCCCAAGCAGTAATATTTGCTTGATATGTTCCATCTGATAATGAAGTTGTTGTATTGCAATTATATAAATCAGAGCTATCTACTTGATTACAGGTTATATCATAGAGCTCATTAGATGGGCGGTATGATGACTCTGTTCCATTCAATATCATTAAGACTCTTTTTAATTCACTACCTGTACTATTCACACTAAAATTTATATCTAATGTATTAATGAACTGATCATTTATAGGGTGTGTTGGAATTATTATGGGGTTTACACTATCAATAGTAAAAGAATGAGTATCAGAAGTCTTTGAATTAGTTGCATTATCTGTGCAGGTTACATTCCAATAATAAGTACCATCATCAAAAGAAACTGAATGACTAATATTACTAGAATAATTAATAACATTACTTTCATTACCTGAAAGAGTTGCATTAATAACATTATTTATGTTTAAATTGCAAGATAACATTGTAGTAAGATTTTCATCACTTACATTACCCTCAATAGTCCACATATTATCTGTAACAGTCCAATTAAAAGTTATTAGTGAATTAGATGTGTTTAGATTATTATCTGGTGAATTAAGATTAATTGATGGTGCTGTTTGATCAAAATGAATTCTCCATTCATTAGGAGCTTCAATATTTCCTGCTTGATCTGCGCATTCAATAATCCAAGCATTATTTATGCCTTCCATTTCTTCCATAACACTATGATTAGCAGTTATAGTGGTTAAAGTATTGTTTGAAACAGATGAATTTACACCAAAACCTTCCCCTTCTATTATTAATTCACAAGACATTGTGCTTGAAAATTCATCAATTGCAGTAAATGTAAAGCTTGGGGTGTCATTATTTGTCCAAGTATCATTTTCTGGAGATGAATATGTTATTTCAGGTGGATTTGGATCAAAAATAAATGTTATATTATCTGAATAAAAATAATCTCCTCCATCAGGTTTAACTCTCATAGTTAATATACAACTTCCATCTATAAATTCGGGAGGGATTTGATTTTCTGTTGCAGTCCAGGTTGTGTTCTCATATTGTAAGATTCCTTCATAATCAACTGAATTCCATTCATCCCCTAAATTTTCTAACCATAAATCCCCAGAGCTTTGATAATAATAAGAATTATTTGTATCTGTGCAGTTTAATCTATATTCTACATTACTACCCACCACTATAGGATACTCCCCTGCAGTTATATTTCCATTAAAAAAAGTTATGTTATTATAATGTTCTCCTTGTTCAGGATAAGTTATTGTTACTTCTTCTGTAGCATATATTTGTGAAGCACTTATTATAATTAATAAAATTAATAAAATTATATATGCAAATTTGCATTTCATTTTTTTATTTTCCTCTTTTTGTTTTTACTCTTTAATTTATTTAAATAAAATACTATTCCAATTATTAAGATTATAACTACAAGTATAATAATATAAGAGGGGGTATTACTTTTTTCTTTAATAGTTATAGCAAAATAAGAAAAACTATTTGTTTGTGATTCAAAAATATAAGAATCTTTTGTTAGACCTGTTAATTTTGTAGGTAATTCAACCCATTTATTATCTTTAAAATGTAATAAAATAATATCTTCAGGTTTATAATTATTATCTGCAAACCAGCTCACTTTAACTTCAAAATTTATTGTAGTTGATTTAATATTAGTTTCATCAAAGTTTTTTTCTATTGAAAAATATTTGTAAATTTTATTTTTAGTTGAAATTTTTTCTATTTCATTAGGTTTAATATTATAAGTTTTTATTGTTATAATAGGATTTTCAACATTTTGATTAAATAAAATTTTAATATTATTTATTTGTGATTTTTTAAATTGAAAGCTTAAAGTTTTTCCTTTTTCTGCAATTATTGTTTCTTCTATTTCATTATCAAAAGAAGATTCATCAATAATTACTTGTGGAATTTCATCATTTATATTATCTGATATATTATCTTCATTAGATTCTGGTTGAGAACCTCCCCCAGTAGTTCCTCCTGAACTTCCACCGTTATCACTACTGCTAAAAGTTAGATTTAAATTAACAATATCCCCAGAATTCCATTCAATAGTTTGATCTGCTATTAGATTATTATAACAAAAATGAACAATTTTATCTTCATCAGTAGCAACAGCAGATAATCTTAAATTATTTTTTACACCATATTCTCCATCATAAATTAAAACTTGATTTATTTCTTCGCTATCAATACAAGAGAAAACTTCACCGCTATTAATTGCAACATTATCCAAAGTTATTGTTCCATAGTAGGAAGCAGGTAGACTTGGTCTTGCTATAACAGAATTAACACTAATTAATGTGAATATAATAATGAGTAATGAAATTATTAATTTGATTTTTTTGGTCAATTTATCCCCTCAAGTATTTTTAATTATAAAAAGTTAAAAAAAGAAATAAAAAAATAACTATTTAGTTTTAGGTTCTTGCTAAATTTTCATTAATTCCAATTGGAGATGTTCCTGTATGCACCCAATAACCTTTACCAAATATTAAGTTTGTTACTCCATCATTTGAATAACTTCCATCTTCCTCCATAAATGCCAAATTTCGATAACTTGTACTATTAAATACTGAACTAGCTGTTTCTGATGTTCTTGTTGAAGCTCCAATTGTATACCATTTATTTGCATTTAGATATCTATCAGCATCATCCATAGGATATGTACCTACTTGTGATTTATATGGGGAAAGGTCTACTACTCCAGAATGATTTACATTCACTAAGTAGCCATATAAAGGTTTTATATCACTTCTTTGATCCCATGCTGAACCTGTATATATATAAATAGTTGGATCATATCCTTCTAATAGTTCAGTAAAATTATCATTTGAACTATTCATCTGATAAGGTACAGAAATCAAATTCCAACCAGATATTAATGCAATTTGGTCTTTATGTGAAATTGTTGTTATTTCAATACCTGTTGTTAATGCATCGTTTGTATTATCTCCTTTATCAGTAACTGCTCCTGCATCTAATCTTACATAAAGCACACTTGGTGTTCCAAAAGTATCTTGTATTATATTTCTTTGATCTGTTATTAAAGTAATAACAATTGTTTCATTATTTGAACTTGTTGTTACAGTAGCACCAGTTAATGGTATTGAATTTTTCCCTGTTACTGTAGCTGTAGTTCCTAAAGTAATTTTACTTACATTAACTAAACTATATTTAATTGTATCATTAAATACTAAAGTAAGTTGTTTTGTTGCATAATCATATGATGTTACTGATGATAATGCTGGTGCTGTTGAATCTGCTGTTATAGCATTATCCCCTGTGTTTGCAACAATTGAATTAGCTCCAAGATCTTGCACAGCCCCTGCATCAAATTTTAAATAACTTGAAGTAAAATTTAAATTATCTAACCAAGGTTTTATAGCTGATGAAAGAGTTATTGTTACAGTTGCTGTTGAAACACTATCAACTGTTGAACCATTTAAGTCATTACTTGTTTCATCAGAACCAACAATATATATCTTACTTAAATCAACATTACTTGTTCCAGCAATCAAATTTTCACTAAATGTAATTGTCAATACTCCTGTTCCTGTATCATATATATTACTTGAATATGTTGGTACTACTGTATCTTCTGTCCAAGCCCCACCAGTTATTGATGTAGTCCCAGCAGTGTTATCTTGAGATGCTTTGTCTTTTACAGCACCTACTCCTACAGAAATATACAAGGTAGTATTCCCTTGACCATCCCATGAGGATATTGTATTCCTATTAGCATCTGAAAGAGTACAAGTTGCATCAGTAGATCCATCTTGTGTACAACTATCGTCATCTCCAAGAGTGAATCCATCTCCACCTTCAGCAGTATTTGCAAGAGTAATCTGTGTTTTAGTCACCTCAGTCAAGGTATCATCAAAAGTCAAAGTAAGAACTTTTGTGCTGTGTACATAAGTTCCTGATTGTATTGTTGGTTCATCAGTGTCATATTGATAAACACCTGACTTCGTTGCTGTTCCTGCAGTATTTCCTGCAACATCTTGAGCATAAGCACAAATTTCCCATTCCCCATCAGTTGAAATTGATATATCAACAGGATCACTACCAGCAACATCTGTATATCCATCTCCAACAGCAGGACATGAAACATCCTTCACAACATTTTGATGATAAATATTTGCTATACCACTTCCACCATCTGCTCCAGTTATAGTTACATCTATTGCTGTACTTGTCCAAGTTGCAGAATTTGGATCAAAGGAAACTGTTGGTGCTGTTGTATCTGTGTAAATTGCTTTTGTTCCTTCATTTGTTGGATTTGCATCAGTTGCTGTGTTTGTTGCGACATCTGTTCCAGTTATTGTAACTGCTTCTATAACTGCACCAACTGCTGCACCATCTGAGGCAATTACTCTTGTGTATGTATAATCATTTCCAGAAACAAGAGTTGTATCTTGATTAGTTACATCGTTTGCTGTTCCTTCAGCAGCGAGACTTATTGTTGGAGCTGCTGATAATGCTTCGTTCGAAGTTATTTTAATATAATATGTTCCTGCTTTTAATTTTGCATTATCTGCAATAGCACTTGTTAATTCTGAGTCTGTGTAATATTGCATAGTAAATGTTGGAGCAGTTACATCATAAGTCCATGTATTAGCAGTTGCGCCAACACCAGCAGTAGTTGCAATATCTGTCAAAGCAGTCATAGCTACAGAAGCCACAAGTGTTTCCGCATCAGCTAACGCTACAAGATCAGTTAAATCTTGATTAGCTAAAGTTAAAGTGTATGTGTTAGCATCAGTTGTGTCAAATGTTGAACCATCAACTGCAGCTAATCCTGTTCCATTAAAGTTAAGTGTAATATCACCAACTGCAAATCCTGTTACATCCTCACTAAATTCAAAAGTGTAAACAAGCCCAGCATTAGTCTTTGATGGACTAGTTGGAACAGTAGTTATAGTTAAAGTTGGAGCTGTTACATCATATGTCCATGTGTTTGTTTCTACTCCAACACCTGCAGTTGTTGCAATATCAGTTAATGCAGTCATAGCTACAGAAGCCACAAGTGTTTCCGCATCAGCTAACGCTACAAGATCAGTTAAATCTTGATTAGCTAAAGTTAAAGTGTATGTGTTAGCATCAGTTGTGTCAAATGTTGAACCATCAACTGCAGCTAATCCTGTTCCATTAAAGTTAAGTGTAATATCACCAACTGCAAATCCTGTTACATCCTCACTAAATTCAAAAGTGTAAACAAGCCCAGCATTAGTCTTTGATGGACTAGTTGGAACAGTAGTTATAGTTAAAGTTGGAGCTGTTACATCATATGTCCATGTGTTTGTTTCTACTCCAACACCTGCAGTTGTTGCAATATCAGTTAATGCAGTCATAGCTACAGAAGCCACAAGTGTTTCCGCATCAGCTAGTGCTGCAAGATCAGTTAAATCATTGCCTGCAAGAGTTAAAGTGTATGTGTTAGCATCAGTTGTGTCAAATGTTGAACCATCAACTGCAGCTAATCCTGTTCCATTAAAGTTAAGTGTAATATCACCAACTGCAAATCCTGTTACATCCTCACTAAACTCAAAAGTATAAACTAAACTTGCCTTTGTGTTAGAAGGGCTTGTTGGAACAGTAGTTATAGTTAAAGTTGGAGCAGTTTTGTCAATTGTTAATGTAAGAGAATTGTCTGTTGCTTCATTAGTTGCTACATCTGTTGCGGTTACAGTAACTGCAGTATCTACTCCCTCCTGCATTGTCTCCGCTGTAAGTGCACTTGTAGTTCCTGAATAAGTATTATCTCCATCATCACTTAATGCAAATGTTGAGGATAATGCTGAATCAAGAACTGTTAAATCAGCAGTTACAGTTAAGCCTTGTTCTCCAAGATTTACATCAAAGGTAATTGTATCTGTTGCTTTATAAAATTCATCAGAGTCAGTGACAGCCACACTTGTAAATGTTGGTGCAGTTGGATCATACGTCCATGTGTTTGTTTCTGCTCCAACACCCGCTGTTGTTGCAATGTCAGTTAGTGCAGTCATATCTACAGAAGCCACAAGTGTTTCACCAGTTGTAAGTAATCCAAGATCAGTTAAATCAGTACCAGCTAAAGTTAAAGTGTAAGTGTCATCAGAACCGTCAAAGGTTGAACCAACAACTGCTCCTAATCCTTCTCCTCCAAAGTTAAGTGTAATATCATCTGCTGTAAATCCTGCTACATTCTCACTAAAGGTGAAAGTGTAAACAAGTCCAGTTTTAGTCTTTGATGGACTGGTTGGAACAGTAGTTATAGTTAAAGTTGGAGCAGTTACATCATAAGTAACAACTGTATTAGTTATAGTTGTTGCAGCATTACTTGCTGCATCTGTTGCATCAAAAGTAACAGTATAAACAGCTCCATCAACCAAAGCATTAGCCCAAGTTACACAAGCATTTGCACCTGTTGCAAGAGTTAAATCTGTGTGAGCACCAGTATTTAATGCAGTTCCCTGCAAAGTACAAGTATGAACATTGCCATCTGCAGTACCAGCGGTTCTTGTGAAAACAATAGCCCCAGAAGCTACAGCCTCATCAAGAGTATAACTTGCAACTTGAGTATTAATAAAAGCACTTGCTGCAGGAGCAGTTGATGAAATTGTTGGTGCACTTGTATCATAAGTAACAACTGTATTAGTTATAGTTGTTGCAGCATTACTTGCTGCATCTGTTGCATCAAAAGTAACAGTATAAACAGCTCCATCAACCAAAGCATTAGCCCAAGTTACACAAGCATTTGCACCTGTTGCAAGAGTTAAATCTGTGTGAGCACCAGTGTCTAATGCAGTTCCCTGCAAAGTACAAGTATGAACATTGCCATCTGCAGTACCAGCGGTTCTTGTGAAAACAATAGCCCCAGAAGCTACAGCCTCATCAAGAGTATAGCTTACAGTTTGAATATTAATAAAAGCACTTGCTGCAGGAGCAGTTGATGAAATTACTGGATCAGTATTATCAATTTCAAATGTTGCACCTGAAGTTGGAACAGCAGTAATTACGTTTCCAGCAACATCTTCACCAATACTAAGAGATGCTGTTACAGTTGCAATATCACCAGCAGCTTGTACAGTATAAGCATAAGTATATGAAATTGCTGTAACTTTAGTCATTTCAGCAGCAGTTAATTCTGAATTATCAATTGCTAATTTAACTACAGGAGAATCAGCCATATCTTCATTGAAAGTAGCAGTAATTGTAACCACTTGTCCATTGTAGAAAACACCATCTGTATCTGAATATGTTAAAGCAGCAGTTGGTGCACTTGTATCATAAGTAACAGCTGTATTGGTTATAGTTGTTGCATCATTACTTGCTGCATCTGTTGCATCAAAAGTAACAGTATAAACAGTTCCATCAAGCAATGGGTTTGCCCAATTTGCACAAGCATTTGCACCTGTTACAAGAGTTAAATCTGTGTGAGCACCTGTGTCTAATGCAGTTCCCTGCAAAGTACAAGTGTGAGGACTATTAATATCATTTAGGCCACCTATTTGGGTGAAAACAATAACTCCAGAGGCTACAGCCTCATCAAGAGTATAGCTTACAGTTTGAATATTAATAAAAGCACTTGCTGCAGGAGCAGTTGATGAAATTACTGGATCTGTGTTATCAATTTCAAATGTTGCACCTGAAGTTGGAACAGCAGTAATTACGTTTCCGGCAACATCTGTACCGATACTTAGGGATGCTGTTGCAGTTGCAATATCACCAGCAGCTTGTACAGTATAAGCATAAGTATATGAAATTGCTGTAACTTTAGTCATTTCAGCAGCAGTTAATTCTGAATTATCAATTGCTAATTTAACTATAGGAGAATCAGCCATATCTTCATTGAAAGTAGCAGTAATTGTAACCACTTGTCCATTGTAGAAAACACCATCTGTATCTGAATATGTTAAAGCTGCTGTTGGTACGTCTGCATCTACTTTGCTAGTTGGATTTGTAGTAACATAAGCCATGTTAAGATCTCTTGTTTTTGTCTGCCAATCATAAGTGCCGGTTGTTGTAGCGGTTGTTGCAGTAAGAGTGAAATCTTCAGAAGCACTAGAAGCAATATAAGTAGTGGATGTAGAATAAGTACAAGCAGTACTAGTACTTGCATCTAAACTCCATCCTGCAGGTGCAGATCCACAAGTAAGAGCATCATACCCTGGATCACCTGTTGGAATGGTAATCATTACCCAATCAACACTATCTGCACCATTGTTTGTGACAGCAATAGTATATTCTGTTGAAGTACTTGCTGTTTTCCACTCAGGTGTTATTACAGATGTATGTGTATGAGTTGCACTTACAAACTGAACAGCAAGCAACATCATCATTAATATAGTAATAATAGAAATAAATTTATATTTGTTTTTCATTTAAAATACACCTCTTTTTTTTATACATTTAAATTAAACTTTTATGGATTGTATAAACTAAATTAACTTTAATAAATCCTTATTAAAGATAACACACACCCCAATTTATTAAACATTAAGAGTTGTTATATTTAAATGTTTTGGTTTAGAAGGCTATTATGAAACCCTTGTGATTTTTATGATTAGTAATATATAACTTTTTGTTATTCTTATTATTCTGTCTATATTATATGCAATTACTCTTGCTAAAATCTCAATTTTTTGAGATTTTACACTTCTTGATTTGGCTTTTGAGCCAAATCTTCTTTTAAACATGCTATTGCATGTTTCTATTTTGTTTCTTTGTTGATATTCTCCATAATCAAAAACATCATAGGTTGTTTTTCTATATGTTCCTTTTCTTCTATGTTTAGGAACATCTAATCTTCTTTGTAATATTAAAGGATATGCTTTGAGTGTTTCAAAACATAGTTTGAAAATGTTATTATCATCATAACCTCTATCAGCATAAAATATATCTGGTTTGTAATGTTTAGCTAATTTTTTGATTATTGGTTTAGCACCTATTGTATCATGTCTTGTTTTCTTTCTTTGTTTGCACAGTAGTATTATATAGTTCTCTATATCGACGATAAATGTTGTTTTCATAAAAGGTCTTTTACCAATTTTTTTATCAATTCTTTTACAATAATGCAAACTTGCATTATCTAAACTGATGCCTGTGGCATCAATAGCAAAGGAGCGTTCTTGTTAGAGGTTAGCGACATAAGGCAACAAACAAATTGCACATAACATTGGGATTAAGAGAAGTTCAGTTTTGAGGCAACCCACAAAACCGAATTTGGGAAAAATTTTCTGGAACTGAGTGGAGGGAAATTTTACCTCTTAATCGCTGTTAAATCCTTTTCCAGTTACGAGCGAAGCGGAGTTCTGGAAAACTGCGTAGCAGAGTAATTTTGAGAGGCGTCCTATCCAAAGAACGAAGTGAAACAAAAAGGATAAGAATCTAGGGGGTAATTTTAGTAATTATCTTTTAAAAAAGAAAGTTTTAAATACTTGAATAATTATAATATAAATTAAGATGAACCCTAGTGTTTCTACGGAAATACTAGATGATTTTTCTTTTAGAATCCAAAATCTTTATAAATGAGTTAATATTTATACTAATTAACATGAACCCTAGTGTTTCTACGGAAATACTAGATGATTTTTTTTATTAAAGGTATATAAATGGTTAAATTTGATTCTGCACATGTTTTTATTGATGCAAAATATCTTCAAATAGTTGGTTCTGAATTTAGATTAAAAAAATTATTTAGTAAAAGTTATGATATAAATCAATTTGCAAATACTATCTCTAAAAATAAATCTTATTGGTGTGAATCAGTTTATTATTACACTGCACCACCTTTTCAAGCTACACCGCCTACGCCTGACCAAACAAAACGAAGAACCGGTTATGATCATTTTATTAATAAATTAAAACGAATACCTAATTTCAATGTTTATGAAGGGAGATGTCAAAAAGTAGATGGCGAATTTCATCAAAAAGGAGTAGATACATTATTAACTATGGGATTAATGGAATTTGCAATACAAAATAAAGGTGGAACCATAATTATAATTGCTTGTGATACTGATTTTGTACCTATCTTAAATTCAATAAGAAAAAAATATGGTGTTAAAGTTATATTGTATTATTATAATGATTATATTAGAGGTTCAAAATTTTCTATGTCAAATGAAATATTAACTGCTTGTGATGAAAATATATTAATAACTCCTCAATTTTTTGAAAAAAGTATTCTAATAAAAAAAATTGTATGATTTAATATTTATGTGAATAAGTACATTTTAGAATTATTCCCCTTCTATTTTTTAGCTTCTCAAAATTATTGGATTTAACAAATATTAAACGCATTAACTATGTTTAATATTAAAATTGCCCTAAAATACGAAATCCTATACACTTTGATGATTTTTTTATCTATAAATAAATATACACCCATTAAGACTAAAATTAAAGAATTATAGATTTGAACAAATAGTCGGAATCTCATTCGTGGCATTTAGTTTCTTTTATAATCTATGCTAAATTATTTAAAAATTAAAAAGATAAAAAGCGAGCAAAAATGAGGTTAAACCCTTCAAAGTTACTCGCGAGCTAATAGCCCCGCCCAGATTCGAACTGGAGTCCAAGGACCCAAAATCCTCGATGATTGGCCGCTACACTACGGGGCTGAAATATTATTAGAAACCTGGATTTTATTTATAAATTTAGTTGTTCTGGGTGCTTTAAAGCAGTTATTCTAGAAACCAAACAAACTCTTCTGCTTTACACCTTCTACAACATCATCAAACTTCTTGTCAAAGAAAACAAGCACCGAGTCTGCAATTGGTTTTATCTGCTTATTAATATAGTGATTATAATCAATTGAGTGCTTCTTGTTTTCAAGTGGCTCTGGGCCATCAACAGTCATAACATACTCAATTATATTTGAAGTAATTTTATCAAGTTTTTTTGCAGCTTTGACATGTGGCGGTGTTGTCTTAGTATAATCCTCAAGCTTTTTTCTAAGAGCTTTCTTGTAAATTAATTTCTCATCATATTTTCCTGCCTTTAAATCCTCAACAAATTTCTTTACAAAACTGGCAACTTCTTTTTTATGAAATATTTTATCAAGAAGAGTAAGCTGAAATATCTTAGAAACTTCTGTCCAGTCTCTTCTTACAAATTCAAGACCAGTAAAATCCATTTTTTCTTTATTATCTTTAATTAAAAGACCTGCATATCTTTTTTTAGCACCAATATCACCACCTCTTATTTTAGGAATAAGAAATCTTGCATAATTTTTTTCAAATTCTAATTCTAAAAATGATTCTCTTGCATAATTTTCTGGAACCCATTTTTTAAAATAATTATTAATATACTTCTCAATTTGTTTCCCTATCTTGTCTGCTTCTTCATAGGTTTTTACATGCAAATCTATGAAAATAGAATCCGTATCACCATAAATAACATTGTAGCCTTTTTTCTCAATAAGTTTCATTGTTTGCTTAATTATCATCTGAGCAAAACTTGTTATTGAATCTCCTATTTCAAAAGTTGAAAATCTACAATTAGGACTTGCAAGAACCCCTGAAAAAGTTGCCATCACTGTTTTTATAGCAAACCTTGCCATCTCATCCTTAGCTTTAGTTACTTTTGCTCTTGCTTTAAAAAAATCTACAAGAAGCTCTGGCATTATTCCCTTTTGGTTTTTGAAAACAGCTTTATTTGGTGCAACAACAAACTTTTTTTTATCTAATTTTTTAGGAATCTTTTTTTTATCATAAAAATAAGAATAAGGATCAGTATTAAAAGTTATAAATATGGTTTGATACAAACTCTTAAAGTCACATACAATTACCCAATCATAAATTCCTGGTTTTGAAGAAAGAACAAAACCCCCTCTTATCCGCTTTCTACCTTCTGAAAAGTGAATATTAAATGCAACCTTGCCTTTTTCTCTTAATCTTGGTAAATAAACTGAGTCAAAAGTTGCAATACTTGCCTGAACTTTATCAAGCAACATACCAGTTAATTTTGATCTCTGTATTGTCAATTTAAGCATTCCAGATTTTTGGATTATATCATAAACTAATTTTGAATCCTTAAGATTATAATCTGCTAATCTCTGTTGATTATTTAAGAAAAGCTCTTCAATTTCATCTCCTCTATGTTTAGAAGTTAATAATTTTTCATCGTTAAGAATTGTCTTTGCAGCTGTGTTTAGTTTATAATCATCTAATTTCACAAAAGAGATTTTTGCAAGGTGAAGCCCATCTAATATTAGTCTTCCTTTAAAGTCTGCACTTGAGTCTCTTAGATATGATTCCTCAATTCTTAGAGAACAATTTTCTTGTGTTCTTCCTAAATCAAAACTTACTTTTGACCTTTTAAAATAGTTTTTTAGAAGAGCAAAATCAAAATTAATAACATTCCATCCTGTAATTATATCAGGATCCTGCTCAATAATTAATTGTTTAAACCTTTCTAATAATTCTCTTTCTGTTGAAAAAGTTTCTGCATTCTTCAACTTCTTGTTCATAGCATTAAAAAGAACAATTGAAAGATTATCAGAATAAAGAGAAATTGCATATAATCTCTGTAAATCTTTACTTGTTTCTATATCAATTGATAGTAATTTTAAATTTTTAGGATCATAATCACTTGGTTCTATTTTTGGATTAATAAAGTAAATTCCAACACCTTGCTTTTTCTGTTCTACCCCAGATAGAGTGCAAGAAGCTTTTAGATTATTATCTATCAAAAACCTCTGAGTAAACCTAATATCTGACTCATAACAGGAAATATTATTTTTTTCAAATTCTTTTCTTAATTCTGAAACACTTTTAGGAATATTTGTTATTATTTTTATTACTTTTTCATCATAAAGATTTTCTAAAGCAACTTTTTCAAATTCTGCAGGAATTGCAAGCTTCTTTGCAATCTTTGCTGCATCTTTTTCTTGGTTTGCTTTGACAAAGAAATATGGCTTAAAGTCAAACTCTGCTTCAAAGCTCTTACCATTTTCTAATCTACCAAATAGATGAATCCTTGGCTGATTATATTCATCAACACCATATGTAGAATATATTATGAATGCATTATGCTTTGTCATATTTACGCATAGAAGTTGCTTATATAAAAATGTTATTAGAATTTGACTAGTGTAAAGAAAAATTTTTAAATAAGTAAGATAAAGATTAAATATGAAAAAAATAATTATTTATCTTTTAAGCTTAATTATATTGATTACATTAGTAGGTTGTCAAAATGTTAATCAAATACAAATAAATGAGACAAATCAAGAAATAGAAATTATTGAAATTAATAATGGTGAATCAATTAGATTATATTTAAATGAAGCCAAACAATTTAAACTAAATGATTCTTTACACACAATAACATTTAATGAAATTGATAAAACTCAAACAACAAAAACAGGAGATTATTTTATATTTGTTACACTGAATAATGAAACTAAAAATTTAGGTATTAGCAGAGAAACAATTTTTAAATCTAATTCTATTAAAATTATAACAAATGCTGGACATTATATTGATGACATTTATATTGAATTAGGAATTAGTTCTTGGCAAAGTTTAAGTGATAAGTATAATACTTTAGATTTAACAGAGAAAGATATTTTTGAAGAAGAATTCAAGAACAGTCTTTACTTATCTTTTGATGGTATTTTAATAGGAGATACACTTGAAGAAGTTAACAGAAAAAAAGGATCTAACATTGAAATTCCTGATAATACAAGAACTATTTTTGAATATCAATATTGGATAGGAACCAAAATACGTTTTGAAAAGGGCTTAGAAGATTTTGAAGTTAGTGCAATTTTTTTCAGAGAAGATGCAAACTCTGTTTTAGTAGGAAATAATAAAATAGGCGTTGCAGAAGACATGAAGTCTCAACTTGCAGATTTAAATGATAATGAGTTATCTCTTTATGAAAAGAAAAAAGGCATTAGATTTTATTTCAAAGATGGAGAACAAAAAGGTATGACTTTGGTAATGCCTCAATAAATTTAATTCTTAAATGAGTAAACTTTATTATAAAAAGAGATAAAAAAAATAAAAACTAACTAATCTTCATCATCACCAGCATATGAAGGAACTGCAGTTTTGTTGATAATCATTATGTCACCAATACTCTTTACAAGTTGATGAGGCACAATAACACCTTTTGCATTTCCTAATACTTTGTTTAGAAATGAATTCTTGGTTGCTCTTACTCTCCAGCCAATAATTTTAGTATGAGTAAGGATTGATTCTTCAACATCACCAAAATAATCACCAGAATCAGTGAAAACTCTCATATCGTATGTTTCAGATATTCTTTTAACTTTCAGCATATTTTACCACCCTTATATTATGAAATAACTTAATATACATATGTCTATACTACATATATATAAATCTATCGTTTTTATTATTCAGTGAGAATCTTGTTAATTTTCTCAAAATGCTCTTGAAAAACATGGGCAGAATTTGAAAATACAGTTATTTTCCCTGTTGGAATCTTTAATTTTTCAGATAGATATTTCTGTAATAAATTTATTTGGAGAATATTGGCAGGCCAACCAATAAAGAAATCATTACTTCTTATTACTATTGAAACATCAAGATAGCCTTTAAATATTTTAAAACAAATATTAAGAAGCGCAGGAATTGATTTCTTATTTTTCTTTGAATCTATTAGTGGATCATAAACAATTGCAACTGCTCTTCTTGAGGAAGGATTGCTTTTTAGTAAAGGCAAAATAAAATCATCAATTTGATTCTTAGTATTTTTATAATTGAATAGTCTTTGACCATAATTATAATTATAACCTGACCGACCAGTTTTATCTAGCACCACATTTTTTATCTCTTCTTTACTGGGATAGACAAAGTCTTTGAAACTCTTCATTACATCAACCGGATCCTCAATATCTTCAGTTGATTCTATTACCAATAACAAATTCAATAGTTCTCTGCAAACTCTCTTATCTTTATCAATAAAGTCAACACCCTGTTCCATTATAGCTTTTAGTGTATTCTTCCATGCAGTTATTGGTTTCTTAGCGACGATTTCCACTTTACTTTTTTTTTCTCTTTTTCTTAGGCTCATTAAAAAAACTCGTAAGTTTAGTATTGCCTTTGATTCTAGCAAAATCATAAGTGATTAATGGTAAATTAAAATTCTGCAAAATATAACTAAATTCATTTAATACATCTTTAGGTGTTAAACTACTTGATCTGAAAAATCTTATTCTGTCAAGGCCTGTAAATACTTTTAGAAGACGTTCTCTTACTTTAAGATAAGAAATTGTTTCTGGAGAGTCAAAGTAACCAATGTCATGAATTGTTGTTTTCTTATATGTTCTCTGAGTCATTGTTAGATCAGATTTTCTGAATGCAGACGAGAATGCAACTTTAAATCTAATTGGAATTCCGCATGCTTTATAGATAGTTTCTTCATTAATGTAGAACTCTTCAGTCTTTTCTTTCAGAGTCTTAAACATATCTAATAATAGATTTCCTTCTTCAAATAATTTAAAATTATAATTCCAAAATCGAATATAATTTCTCTCAAAAAAGAAAAACTCATTTGAGTAAGGCTTGTTCAACTTATTAATAGTTTTAAAATAATGAGGAGCAATTTTAATTTTATTTACAGTTGCAATCAATAAAGCTTTGTTTGCTTTCAAAATAAACTCTCTAAATTCATGAGCATTTGAATAGTTATTAAAAAACTCCAAGACATCAACAACTAATGTTGAAGAACAGCATCCTGCACCTAGAGTTTTATCTGCGAAATCCTTTTCATATAGTTTCCATTCTCGTTCATCAAAAGAATAAACTCCTGTATTACCAAAAAAGATTGGTGCTTTACAAATAGATTTGTTCTTAATATTAATTTTTATCTTCTTGCTAGAAAATTCTTCTATTAAATACTTAAATATATCAACATTATTTTTTGTTAAAGACCCCGAATCCACGTCGAAGATAACCTGTAAATTTTTATTGTTAAGTTCAGCAATTAGTTTTATGAACTCTTTAATTCTTGTCTTATCAAAAACATTATCCAAATCAATAATAAATACCGCATCTTTGTTGTAATCTGTACAATCAGCAGAAATTTTCTTAATAGATTCTTCAATTAAATTTTCTTTTTTGTTCTGTAGAATAAATTCAAATGAATTCACAGCAATACAATCATTAACTTCTTCAAATAGATCTACTAAAATTTCTGATAGTTTAGTTATATTCTGAAATCTCTTTGCATTCAATAATATTGAATCCAATTTATTTATCCAATGAGTTGGGTGCAGTTTTCTTATTATTCTTTGCGACTCATAACCCTCGATAGGAGTTGTAGGATTTATGTTATTTCTTATAAGAACAGTTTTACCCTTACCTTCATTTGAACTTGAATCATAATCTTCAGATAAAGAAAATCTTTTTTCTCCAAATTCTTCAATTCCTGATAGTTTCAAGAATCCTTGTTTGACCAATTTGTTAAGATGATAAAGTAGTCTTTTATGTAGTAAAGATTTCTTGTATCTTACAGAAGTTTTAACTTTTTTTTCACCACCAATAAAAAGAATATCTCCTGAATCAATATTAAAAGTGTTAGCTTCATCTGGAAAGACAAATTTAACAACTTCAGATGTTGTAAGTTCTTTGCCTTCAAACTTCTTGAAAGCCCCAATTATTGCTTTATCTAAACGGTGCATAAAGTAGAAAAAGGGAGTTTTATTCATATATTTTTTGGATTTTTGAACGTTTCAGAAGAATAAACTAGTTAAAAGAAAATTTAGCAAAATGCCTATTTGCAACCTTTTCTGCACCTTCACTAAAGCAATTCTACAAACTTCTTCACAATTTTTCAAAAATGCTCTTGGATTTTTATTTTTCTTAAATATCTTTATTATTATTTCATCAGAAAGAAACTGCATTTAAGATAATGTCTCTTGGAATTATTTCAATATCTTTTTCAAATATTTTTTTTTTACTAAAATATAATAATCTGTGAGTTTATGGCTGAATATTCTAGGATGTTATTATATTATTTATCATTCTGCTCTTGCTTTAATAACTAAAAAAGGTTTTTCATATAAAGCAGATTTTAAATGAATAATATAAATTCTAAGTAATAATATCTGAAAGATTTTCAAAATTTAAGGAATGTGTTTCAAGTGTTTGACCATATAGTTGTCATCACCAGAAATCTTCTCTTCTTTTTTAGGCTTTTTTTCTGGCTCTTCTTTGCCTGGACCAGAGTCTAATGCTTCAATAAGAATAGACTTCATTCCTTCAAGAGATTCATGTGAAGCTTTATTCATATCCCATTTTAAATTTAAACCATCATTAGCTTTTCTTGGAACAACATCAATAGAAAAATGAGGAATTGTTTGACCTGCACCAACACCGTTTTGTATTAAAATATTTGTTCCGTGCAACCCAAAAGTATCAAATAAAATAGTTGCAAATTTATTTGCAACAGTCATCATATAAGATAATATTTCATCAGGAACTTGTTCAAAAATATTAAAATGGTTTTTAGGAACAATCTTTAGATGCCCTATAGTAAAACCTTTGTGAACTAATAAGACAACAACTTTATCATCTTGATATATTGTTTCTTTTTTCTCGTTTATTAAATCACAAATTATACATGCCATTTTAAAATAATTTACTTATTGAATCTAAATCAGGATCTTTTTTCTCAGATTTAACTTCTGATTTAACTTCTGCTGATTTTGGACCTTCTGATTTTGGACCTTCTGATTTTTCCAACTGCTCAACTTTTTGCTCTTCAGCCTCAGCAACCTTAGGTTCTTCAACTTGAAACCCTGTTTTTGCTCGCAATTTTTTAAGAACTTCTTGGAATTTAGTTTCATCTTGCTCAACTAAATCTGGTTGAAGAATCTTTTTATCAGGAGAACTAGGGATAATATGTAACATAACATGAGGAGCTTTTTGTCCTGCAGCCTCACCAATCTCAAACATTAAACTAGTTCCCCTTGCTTTAAGTACAGACAACATTATTTGACTAATCTTTTTAGCAACAATCATCAAGTGACCTAATAATTCTGGAGGCAACATAGGAACCATTTGATAATGATCTTTAGGTAACAATAAAATATGGCCTTCGTTTGCAGGATTAATGTCAAGAATTGCAAAAACTTTGTTATCTTCATATATTTTATATGTTGGAATCTCACCTGTACTCATCTTGCAGAATATACAATTCTTTTTCTGAAGCTCCATAATCTGTTCAGGAGTCATGTTATTAAGTTCTTCTTGAGTTGGTTGCGAATCCATATTTATAGAAAGAGCAGGGTTTATTTAAAATTGTTTGGATTTAGAAGTTAAATTAACAATATAATAAGTTTAAATAACAATCTTCTTGTTCTTTCTAAATCACTAGACATCCTTACTTAAAATATATAAAGAATAATGATTATCATGAAGTACGTAGATAACTAAATAAAAAAATAGTTAGTTTAAATAGTCTGCCCAGATTTCAGCGACCTCAATTAACATATTCTTATACTTATTATCTCCCGGTGTTTTGTTAGCTTGTGTAGTAACTTCTCGAACTAAATTATCTACTCTATCATTTAAATCTGTTGCGCCAATTTTACTTTGTTCAAGTAAGGTTATAGCATATGCTAACCCTATATTATTATCAGATAAATCTACTGTAAAGTCAGGTTCATACTTTCTTTCGGCTGTTTTTCTAAGCTTGTTTAAAAGTACATAACCATTTTTGTTAATCGTTTTACGTATGTTATAGCATCCTAAATCTTCTTTTTTAATTATAATTTTATCCATAGTACCACCTTTGTTTGTTTAGTTAACAATTATTTTGAAATAATTATTTATACTAATTAAATATTGAAAAGGAACTTATATTTATAAACCTTTCGTTTTTGTTACTACTACCTAGTAATCATGCTTATCTTTTCTCAACTTTTAGAATCCTAGATTGATTAACATGCCTCTGCACTAGAAAAGAATGTCCACAGTAAACACACTTCTTTTTTTTCTTAGAAAACTCATCTAAATGTAAGGGTAAGAATTTCATTGTGTTTCCACACTTAGGACATTTGACTGTAAATACTTTTACCATTATTCTTCTTTTTTATTTTCTTCAGCTTCTACCTTTTCAGTTAACTCTTCAATCTCATGCTCTGTTTCTTCAAGCATTTCAGAAGCATTCATTGTTTTATTTTCTTCTTGCTCAGTAGAAGACTCAGATTCCCCAGTAACAATCTGATCTTCCCCAGACTCATCTGATTTTATTGAATTAATTTTATCTTGCACTTCTGAAGTTCTTATTGAATCTATTTCTTTTTCTTCAACATCAGTTCTCTGAGAAATAGCCACTATTTCATTGTCAACTGAATCTAAAAAATCTCTATGAGAATCTTTTACTGAATTAATTTTTTCTGCTTTCTGTTGGTTTTCAATTCGAATAACTTCTAGCTCTCCAAGACGTTCTTCTTGTGTTCTTTCAAAAATTTCTTTTTGTCTAGGAACATCTGCTTTAGCATTAACAATTTTCATATCACCTAAAAGTAATTGTTCATCAACTCTATCTTTTACAGGCTGGAAAACTTCTTTTATTTTTGTTCCATCTATTTCAAAATATTCATAGAATTTTTCAGTAAGTTTCAGAATATAACTTCTACCAATTCTTTGTTTAACTACAAACCCCAATCTTACAAGTTCTGCAACATGATCATAAGTAACAATACCTCTCGCTTTTACAACATCACTTTGTAATGCAGGACTTCTGAATGCAATCATAGAAAGAGTTTCTAATTGAGATTTACTTAATTCTGTATCTGCAACAATTTTAATGACAACATCTAAATATTGTTCTCTTACAGTCATCTTCCAAGTTGTGTCTTGGTTCATAATCATTAACACAGAATTAGTTGAATAATCTTCTTGCAGTGCTAACAATTGCTTTTTTGTTTGAAATTCAATTGAACTGCATAAATCAGCAATGAATTTTAATTCTAGAGATTTTCCTGCTGCAAAAAGTATTGCCTCAATATTATGTTTTAGAACAATTAAATCAGGTTTACTCGATTTTGTTATTGTTTTTTGTTCAGCAGTTTTTTTTCTCACAGTCTTTTTTTTGGTTTTTGTTTTATTCATCTTTGTAGATGAATGACCAAAAAGTTTAGTTTTTGTTTTCATTTTTTATTTTTAATTCGCTTATATGAATCTCCAACTTTTTCAACTCTCTCTTCTTTAATAAGAGCATTCAAAGTATCAGTAACTTGTTGTTCTTGTATTCCTGTTCTCTTGAATAATTCTTTTGCAGTTGAAGCACCTGACTCTAAACCGAGAAGAACCATATTTCTTAACATAGTTCCTAATGCACCTGCGAATTGTTTATTTTTATTAACCATGGTTTTTGTCATTAAACTAATTTCATGTAATTTTGACAAAACATCATTTAACCAGAACCCCATCTGTTTATTAGTAAACTGTTTCTTTTCAGGCTCAATAATTTCAATGGATGCAGGCATGAAATTAAAGCATAACCAAGTTAATTTATCCATTCCGCTAACAAGAATTTCTGCCTCTACAAAAGTACTCCAAAGATCATCATCTTGTTTTTCTGCCTTAGCATAATCTTCTTTGATAAACTTAATATTTTCATCAGTTTTAATATTTAGAATATATTTCTTTAGTGTTTCTTCAATATGTTCTTTTGGTTTACCAAGCATTTCGAAAAAGACTATGACTTTCAAATATCCTTTTTCCATAAGTTGTTTTATTTCTATTTCATCCATGATTACCACTATCCATAATAATTAGGCTTCTCTTTTTTAAATTCTTCTCCTTTTGCCTGAGAAAACTGGGCCTTTAATTCTTTGTAAGCATCTTCGATTTCTTTATTGACTGAAGGTCTAACTTTTTTAAGTGCCTCTTTGAAAAATTCCATTGTAACTTCTTTTGTTTCAATATCTTTTCTCAAAGCAAGCATTGCTGCTTCTCTACAAACAGATTCAATATCTGCACCAACATAATTTTCTGTTAAGTTGACTAACTCATCAATCTTAATATCTTTTGCAAGAGCCATGCCTTTTGTGTGAACTTCAAAAATTTTTTTTCTTGAAGCCTTATCTGGAACACCAACTAAAACAATTCTGTCAAATCTTCCAGGTCTAAGAAGCGCAGTGTCAACAATGTCAGGACGATTGGTTGCACCGACAACAATTACATCATTAAGTTCTTGCAATCCATCCATCTCAGTTAAAATTTGATTAACAACTCTTTCTGTAACTTTAGAATTATCTTGAGAACCTCTTCTTGGAACTATACTATCTATTTCATCTATAAATATAATACAAGGACTTGCCTGTCTTGCCTTTTCAAAAATTTGTCTAATTGCTTTTTCTGATTCACCAATCCATTTGCTAAGTAGCTCAGGACCTTTTATTGAAATAAAGTTTGCCTCAGTCTCGTTTGAAATGGCTTTTGCTAAAAGAGTTTTACCTGTTCCAGGAGGACCATATAATAAAACTCCTTTTGGAGGATTAACTCCCAATCTTTCAAAAGCATCTTTGTGTTTTAATGGCCATTCAACAGCTTCAACTAATTCTTGTTTAACATCTTCTAAACCGCCAATATCATCCCATTTAATATTTGGAACTTCAATTAGAACTTCTCTCATTGCAGATGGTCTAACAACTTTAAGTGCATTTACAAAATCATCTTGGGTTATTAATAAATTATTAAGAACATTTTCTGGAAGTTCTTCACCTTCTTTTAATTTTCTTAATTCAGGAAGAAGTCTTCTCATAACAATCATTGCAGCTTCTTTTGCAAGTGATTCTAAATCTGCACCGACAAATCCATGAGTTATTTCTGCAATTTTATCTAAGTTCATCTTTTTTGCCAGAGGCATATTTCTAGTATGAATTCTTATTATCTTTTTTCTTCCTGCTTTATCTGGAACACCTAACTCGATTTCTCTGTCAAATCTTCCGGGCCTTCTAAGTGCAGAGTCAAGTGAGTTTGGAATGTTTGTTGCAGCTATAACTACAACTCTTCCTCTAGATTTAAGGCCGTCCATGGTTGCAAGCAACTGCGCAACGACTCTTCTTTCAACTTCACCTTTTGATTCTTCTCTCTTAGATGCAATAGCATCAATCTCGTCAATAAAAATTATGCTTGGTGCATTTTTTTCTGCTTCATCAAACTTCTTTCTCAGGTTTGCTTCACTTTCACCATAAAACTTTGACATAATTTCAGGACCATTAATTAGAATAAAATGAGAATTGGTCTCATTTGCAACTGCTTTTGCAAGCAAAGTCTTTCCTGTTCCAGGAGGACCGTGTAGAAGAACTCCCTTCGGAGGTTCGATTCCCAATCTCTGAAATATTTGCGGATGTTTTAGAGGAAGCTCAATCATCTCTCTAACTTTTGAAACTTCATCTTCTAAACCACCGATGTCTTCATAAGAAATATCAATTACCTTTTCTTCTTCTGCACTTGCAGGTTCTGGATTAAATATGACTTCTGTGTTTTCTGTTATCAGAGCATATTCATTTTTTGGATCAACTTGGGTTACAACAAATTTTAAATCACCAAGACCAAACCCAGAAAAAGCATTGTTTAATATTGAACCAAAATCTGCAAAATTGGGATTTTGTCTTATTGTTGCTTCACGGCTTCTTGTTCCACCAAGTGCAACAATATCATTTTTTGCAACAGCTCTTCCAAGTAATCCATTTTTGAAAATTACAGGATTTGCTTTTATCATGATACCTTCTTTTGCAGGAGCAATAGTAACTTTTTTAGCTTCTTTTATTTGAATTTTTTTTAGCTTAACTATTTCTCCAATTCCAGTTTTAGCATTTCTTCTTGAAAGTCCATCCATCCGAATTATGTTTAAACCCATATCTCCTGGAAGTGCTCTGTCTACTATGCAAACACTTTTTCTTTCACCTTCAATTTCAACAAAAGAGCCCACCTTAAGCTCAATCTGCTTCATATAGGTTGTATCGATTCTTACGATTCCCTTGTTAACATCATCTTGCATAGCCTCAGCTACTTTTAGTTTTAGTAATTTTAAATTATCAATCTTTTTATCCATATACACACCCTCAAATTATCAAGATAATAAGGTTATTTATTAATATTATTATAATAGAACGTAATAATAGTGTGAATCTCTAAAAATTATAACCTTATAAGTTTATCTATTTCTTTATTATCAAGCCACATACCTCTGCATTTTGGGCAGAAATCAATTGTAATTCCTTTTTTATGAACTTTCTTCATGTAAATATGACATCTAGGACAGATTAATTGCACATTTTGATAACCTGAATCCTTTATCCAATCTTCAGCATTCTTGCTCTTTATATTCAAAAAACCCATTTTACTGGATTTTAGTATTAGAAATTTATAAAGTTACTGAATAATAACATATCAGTTCGACTTAAGTGCACTTGTATAGAAAGATGAATGGAATGTGGGGAAGAAAAATCATCGAAGGGTGTGTGTTTGAGGTGTCTAGATAATTAGGATCCCCACACTCTTTTCAATATAAGTAAAACTCTAATCTTTATAAACTTTTCTATTATTTAACTACTAAAGAGGGGTTACAGATAAAATATAATCAAATTTATAAACAAAACCTTCTTCACCATAGATAAGCTAGAGAATATGGGTGTGAAAGCAAGCATATATCTGACAGGCACAATGTCTATGCAAGATTTCTCTAAGCTAATATTAACAAAATAGCATCTTCAAAATCCTTGAAGTATTCATTTAAGGTGCTGTGTTCCCGACGGGACCAACCCCTCACAACGCACACCATTTGTATTCAAATGGATTTTGACCTAATAATGCTATTTTTTATGAGGTAATAAAGAATGGCAAGAATGTATAGTAGAAAAAAGGGTAAGTCTAGAAGTCACGCCCCAATTTCAAAAAAAACACCTTCATGGGTAACTCATGGAGCTAAGGAAATAGAATTATTAATTCTAAAATATGCAAAAGAAGGTAAGACTGCTGCACAGATCGGACTCTACCTAAGAGATGAATATGGTGTACCAAGTGTAAAACCAATTTTAAAAAAAACAATTAGTCAAGTTCTTAAAGAAAAAAAGATGAGCAAAGAACTTCCAGACGACTTAATGGCACTAATTAAAAGAGCTGTTATGATTAGAAAACACATGGAAGAAAATCATAAAGATATGACTGGCAAAAGAGGATTGCAACTTACTGAATCAAAAATTAAGAGACTTGTAAAATATTACAAAAGAACAGGAGCTCTTGATAAGACATGGAAGTATGATCCAGAAAAAGTTAAGCTAATTGTAACTTAAATCAATTTTTCTGTGCCAACAAACGTAGCTTGTTGAGCATTTTTTTCTTTTTAATAATTTTCAATAAATGATTCTAAATCATCACTTATTTTTGCATGGTTTCTTTGATACCTTCCTTGTCTCTGAATTACCAAATCTATGTTTTTATTGTTTTTAGGCAATATAACATCATTCTCAAGAATTGCAATAACCGGAATTTTTAAAGTGTGTGCAATTTTTATCAAATTAAAATAATCCTGGATATTAGGAAAATTACTATGTTGTTTTCCAATAAACACCAATGCTTCAGCATAATTTAAATAATTTACCACATTGTTAGGCTCCTGAAAAAATAAACAACAATAATCAAGATTGTTCTTCACTGAATTAACAAAGCTTGTTTCTCTGACATACCCAAAGTAGAATATTATTTTTGGCCAAAACATATGATGCAGAAAAACAAATTAGTTTAAATACTTTTGTATCAACTTAACCAAAACATATAAATACTTATTAGTAATTCTATAATATATGAATTTAACAGATAAGATAAACAAAGTGACAGATAAGATAAACAAAGCTTTTAGTGACTATTGTATGCTATATGGATTAGTCTATAAAGGTAAAAGAGTAGCTGATTTAACTAAAGAAGATATAGATATCCCAACCTGTAACTTTCCAATAACCGAAAAAACAAAAGGTAAAATAACCTGTTTTAATTCTGTTTCAAAAAAATATAGAACCATAATAGATGCTGCCTTTCGTGTAGAACTTAGGACAAACAAAAAAACCTATTTAGCAGTGTTATGGGAATCAACAGGAACCACAAACGAAGTAAGACTACACTATGCAACAGATGATAGTAACTATGTACTTGAAACAAAAAGTAAAATTAATTGGGACAAATAAATTCTTGAACTTTTTACATAATTTTTATAAACAAGCTTATTCTTAAGTATAATTTACACTTTAAAAAGATCACAATAATAAAAACAGAAATACCTCGAGATGTAGGAGTCAATGAACAAATACAATTATTTGGTGGTTCACTAGGATTATTCAATCTTAGAGATAAAAATAAATCCTGCTATAAAATATTCATAACACTTCTAGGTAACCTAAAAAAAAAAGAAGGATTGAACATTTTCTTTCTTTTTTTATTATATTCAGAAAAAACTTGCTAATATTAAAAACGCACCATAAAGAACAACTTGATGAAGTAGATAAATAATCAATGATTTCTTACCAAGAAAACATACAAATCTTACAACTAAATTCTCTGATAAATCTTTTAATCTAAAATTTCTTTTGTTTATTGAGTAAAGTAATTTTCCAAAAAATATCCCAATTAAAATTACACCAAACCAAGGAAAAATTGGGAAATAGTCAACTGAAGAAAAACCGCCTGATCTTAAACCAAGAAATAACAACCAATTAAAGTCAATAACATACTTTTTTAATATATTACCGAGAATTATGAAAATTATTCCAAGCACCAAATTTAAGTATTTGAATCTTCTAAAAATATAAGAAATAATAATTGAAACACCAATTAAATGAAGAATCCCAAAAATAACAAAACTATTTGGAAAAATAAATATTGTAACCAAAGTAATAATTAAACCAAATGAAAATATTTTCAGACCTCTCTTTAAATATTTAAGATAAGTAGTATTTTTATTTATATTGCTAATTGCAAGAGAGGTTCCAACTAGAAATAAAAACAAAGAGGCTGTAATTATCTGAAAAATTCCCCAAAAACCTCTTGATAAAATTATGTTAAACTCATAGAAATAATTGAGATTCCAAAGAAAATGAAATATTATCATCATAATTATTGCAATTCCTCTTAAAAAATCAATCTCCCAAAATCTCTTTTTCATAATCCTTGTTTATTAATAGAGTATTTAAATACTTTTATTACAATAAATTATCTCTTCTTAAAAACTCTGCATAATAATATTATGTAAGCAACTACAAACACTATAACAAAATACCATATATATTGTTTAACAAATACAGATATGTACGCTCCAATAATAATACCTAATATAATTAATGCAAGCTTTAAAACAGAAAAATCCCACATAGTTAAGTTATGAATTTTTTTTTCAAGCCAATTTTTTAAACCCATAATACCACCTCAAATAAAATTATAACAGGCCAAGTTTATATATTTATTGCTCACGTCAAAAAAACTATGGAAAGGTTTTTAAATAAATCTTCTCTTGTTAGATGTATGCGCGAGGGTGGCCAAGTGGCTAAGGCAATCGGCTGCAAACTACTTTTGTAGATCCCGGTGATCGAGAGTTCGAATCTCTCCCTTCGCTTTGTTACGATGCTAAAATTATTCAATACACTAACTAGAGAAAAGCAAGAGTTTAAACCAATTACAAAAGGAAAAGTTGGAATGTACACTTGCGGACCTACAGTTTATAATTTTGCACATATAGGAAATTACAAAGCATATGTTAGTGCAGACCTTCTAAAAAGATATCTTAAACATAAAGGACTTGAAGTTAAACAGGTTATGAACATAACTGATGTTGATGACAAAACAATAAGAGATAGCCAAGAACAAAAACTTTCACTAGGTAAATTTACAAAAAAATATGAGAAAGCATTTTTTGAAGATATTGAAACATTAAATATAGATAAGGCAGAAATATTTCCAAAAGCAACCAAACACATAAAAGAAATGGTTGCACTAGTAAAAAAATTATTAGATAAAGGATTTGCCTACAAAGGAGAAGATAATTCTATTTATTTTAACATTAGAAAATTCAAAGAATATGGTAAACTTTCAAAAGTAGACCTTAGTGAATTAAAAGCAGGAGCAAGAGTTAACCAGGATGAATATACTAAAGACCAAGCACAAGATTTTGTTCTATGGAAAGCATGGGATAAAAATGATGGTGATGTTTTTTGGGAAACAGAAATCGGAAAAGGAAGACCTGGTTGGCACATAGAATGTTCTGCGATGTCAATGAAATATCTAGGAGAAACTTTTGATATCCACACCGGAGGAATTGACCTAATATTTCCTCACCATGAAAACGAAATCGCACAATCAGAAGCAGTAACAGGTAAAAAGTTTGTCAACTACTGGATTCACAATGAATGGATTCTTTCTGAAGGAAAGAAAATGGGAAAGAGATTTAATAATTTCTTTACACTAAGAGACCTTATTAATAAAGGATTTGACCCAATGGCAATAAGATATGCACTTATTGTAACACACTACAGACAGCAACTTAACCTTACTATGGAAAATATCAAGTCTGCAGAAAAAATATTACAGAGATTCTATGACTTTTTAGACAAACTTTCTAGTGTCAAATCTGAAAAAGATAATCCTGAAGTTGATAACATAATTAAAACTGCAAAAGCAAGATTTGAAACTGAAATGGATAATGATCTTAACATCTCAAGTGCAATGGCTGCAATCTTTGAGTTGATGACTGCAGTTAATAAGTTAATAATGGATGAAAAAATTAGCAAGAAAGATGCAAAAAAAGTTATAGAAACAATTCACAATTTTGATAAAGTCTTAGGAATCCTAAAAAGGGATAAAATAGAAATTCCTGAAGAAATAAAATCGCTTGCAGAGAAAAGACAGCAAGCAAGAAAAAACAAGAATTTTGAATTAGCAGACAAAATCAGAGACAAACTAAAACAAAAAGGATTTCTAATAGAAGACACCAAAGATGGTGTTAAGATAAAACCCACTTAAAATGCAGTTCAAAAAAATAACAATAATAAGAACAGAAATCCCAAGAGATATGACTACAAATCAACAGATACAGTTGTTTGGGGGTTCACTTGGACTTTTCAATCTTAGGGATAAAGATAAATCTTGTTTTAGAATATTTATTGTTCTCCTAAAAAATCTTAAAAAGGATGGAATGACAAGTGACGAACTTGCACTGAAAACAAAACTAACTAGAGGAACAGTTGTTCATCATCTAAATAAATTAATGGATTCTGGAATTGTTATTAATCACAGAAACAGATATATTCTAAATGTTGACAATATTCATGGCTTAATGCAAAGAATAAGAAAGAATGTCAACAAAACACTTGCAGACCTCGATGAAGTTGCAAAAGAATTAGATGAAAGATTGGGGTTGCAGTAATTCTAATTAAATTATACAAAAATCTTATTTAGTTAAATAATATAGAGAAGCTTTTACAACTTAGGTAAAGTTTGGGGTGTTAGTTCTTTTTCAATGCTTACTATCTCATAATCGATTATGTGTTCCCCGAATAATTCTTTAATCTTGCTAATTTCTTGACTTAATTCTTTGGGTCTTTTGTATATTATTTGAAAGGAGACATTGTAATTTCCAATAGAATATATAAATGCATGAATTAATTTTGATTGTTCTGCATAAGTTAACATTTGATTCTTTACTTTTTGAGAGAAATTATTAATTTTAATATTGATAATAGATAATTTATACTCAATTATATCTAAATTTAAAAAAATCCTATAACCTACAATTATTGTTTTTTCTAATCTCTTTAGTCTGTAACTAATTATTTCAGAACTTCTGTTTAATTTATTGCTTAAATCTACTAATTTAATATTTGCTTGAGTTGAAATTATTTGAATTATCTTTTTGTCTAATTCATCTAATTCAATAGAATTATTTTTTTCAAAAGTTAAATTTTTATCTCCTGTTTTATGATCAAAGATTTTCAAAGGAAACCAAAATATACTTATTGGGCTATAAATCTCATAATTTAATAAGTCTTCACCCAATAAATTATATATAGAAGATATAAAACTAAGGACATTCTCTTCTTTTTTAAAGAAGACATTTAAAAAAAAGTCCCACCTACCAAAAGTTAATGCTTTTGTTAATACTACAACATCCTTTGTGCTTTTTATTTTCTTTAATTTCTCAATTGTGGGGCTTCTAACTCTTAATTTTATCCCATATTTTACTTTAAATCCAAAATGTGACAAATTAAATAAAGTTAAATAATTAAGAATTAAATTATTCTTTTCATATTTCTTTATTCTATACTTTGTTTGCTCCCTTGATATTTTGCATTCTTTAGAAATCTTAGAAATTGGCTCTCTAAAATTATGAATTAAATAGCTTAATAGTTTTTTATCAATTTTATCTAATATAATCTTATTCATATCTCGCTTATAGGTATACATATTTATAAACTTACCTATTTGCAATAAAACAATGTACATATCTTTCGCTTTTGGGTAAATTATGAACACTAATTTTAAAAATGATTTTGTTAACACAATTAACATCATGTGCGGCATAAATGGATTAATGAGTCCAAAAGAGAAAAGAGAAACTATAAATGTTCTAACAGATAATCTTTATCACAGAGGCCCTGATTACGGCAATAGTATTATTTGTGATTCTAATATGGCCTTAGGGCATAGAAGATTAGCTATTATAGATACAACCTCCAAGGGTAATCAACCTATGACATACCAAAATAAAACTATCATTTACAATGGGGAGATATATAATTTTAAAGAAATAAGAAGAGACTTAGAATCTAAAGGATACAAGTTTAATTCTAATACAGATACAGAAGTAATCTTAAAAGGGTATAATGAGTATGGGAAAGATATTACTAAGAAACTTAATGGCATGTTTGCTTTTGGAATTTATGACTCTAATAAAAAAGAACTTTTTCTTGCAAGAGATAGATTTGGAATAAAACCTCTGTATTTTGCGTATAATAAGTATTCTGAGTTTGTTTTTAGTTCAGAAGTTGAATCTATTATTAAGGCAAATATAATACCAAAAACAATAAATTGGGAAAAAGTTTATAATGAATTTTTTTGTGGAAGTCAATTTCAAATAAGAGGAGACACTCTAATAGATGGAGTAAAAGAATTAACTCCAGGATATCATATGACTATTGATCTTAAAAATAATATTAAAAAAGAAAAATATTGGGATTACCCAGATGAAGAGGATGTTCTAGAAAGAAAGATAACAAATCAAATAAAAGAATTAATAGAAGATAGTATAAAATTAAGATTAATGTCAGATGTTCAAATTGGAGCATTCTTAAGTGGAGGGCTTGATTCATCTTATATTAATGCAATAGCTAAAAAACATAGTGATATTCATAGTTTAACCATAGATTATAAAAGTGGCATTGATCCCAACACAGGCAAACCTAGTTTAGATCTTTATTATAGCAAATTACTGGCTAGAAAACTAAAATTAAAACACCATATAATTCCAGGAGATAAAAGTAAAAGTACAATAAAAGATATTGATTCAATAATTGATATGGCAACTTTTTCTGATGACCCCAGATATATTAGTATATACAATAACTACAGATATGCTAAAGAATTAGGATTAAAAGTAATTTTAAATGGCCAAGGTGCAGACGAATTGATGGGGGGGTATAATAATTTTAAAGGAATAACTAATATTTTTGATATACAACATACAATCAAAACATTTCCTATATTTACAGAAATATATAATTATCATGATAATATTCTAAATCAAGAAATAATTAAATATAGAGAACAAAGCCTAAAGAAACTTATTGATTTCTCAAGAACAAATGGTGTTAAACAAAATAGAATATCTTTGTTGAAAACCTTTTTAGGACGAATTCTACAAATGGAAGATAATCTTAGTATGAGTTTGGGAATAGAAACTAGAGTTCCATTTTTAGATCATAGACTAGTAGAACTAGCATTAAAAATTCCCTACAAAATGCACATTATGAACAATGGAGAAGGTAAAAAGATTATACGACAAGCTGCAAAAGGAGTTTTGCCCAGTAAAATAGTCAACAGACCTAAACAAGCATTCCCAGGAAAAGGTAATAAATTAAGAAATGAATTATATATTTTCTTCAATGATAACTATGATGAAATGATAAAATCTGATTTATTAAATCATTTGTTTAATAAAAAAGCATTTAAAAAAGAACATTTAAAGAAACTAACTGATTTCGCTTTGTTTAAAATACTTTCTATGTGGAGATGGGAGTATAAATTAAAATGTTAAACGTTTTTGCCAACAAAAGGAAACTAAATAAGTTAGAGAATTATTTAAAACATTCAAATGGTTACTGGGGTATTGCTGCTAAAAACCTTAGCAATAACAAAACATATTATCATAATGAAAATAAAACATTTGGGATTGCAAGTGTTATAAAACTTGTAATTGCAGCAACGATCTTAAGAAAAGTTGAAATGAGAGAAATATGTTTAAGTGATAAAATACAAGTCTGTAAAAAAGATAAGGTCATAGGAACAGGCGTTTTAAAATTTCTAAAAAACCTTGATAAAATTACCTTATATGATACAATGTTTTTAATGATTGCCTATAGCGATAATACTGCAACAAATATGTGTCTCAAAATTGTCACAAAAAAAGAAGTAAATTTATTTTTAAAAGCAAATAACCTCTATGATACTTCTTTGAAAGAAAAGTTAATTAGCAAACAAATGATTAGAGATATTATAACTAAAAAAAAGAAACATATTTTTGGAAGCTCTACACCAAAAGATATTTTATTATTTTTAGAAAGGTTACACAAAACGACCTTATTAGATAAAAGATCATGTAAGATCTTATTAAATATGATGGCTAATCAACAGATAGATTACAGATTTTCAAGATATTTATATTTTAATGAAAACCTGCTTATAGGCTCTAAAACAGGCGAAATAACTTATCCAAAGATTCTATGTAATGTAGGATTTATTATTAATAATGGTGAAAAAATAATTATATCTATATTTGTGAAAGATATAAAGATAAAAAAAATGTCCCATTTTCATTTAGACCACCCAATCTCAAAAAACATTGGAGTAGCAGTCAAAGATTTATTTTTTTATTTATCTAATTAAGTTTTAAAAATTATAACTGCTAATTAAACAATAATTGCACCTTTGTCAATAATAACAACTTTGACTTTTTGATCTTCTTTTGCATTATCTATGGGATTAAGAACTTTAACTGGCTGATAATTTTCTGGGTGCAGAACTTCCTGCTGAGGTCTTAACCTTATTATTGTTGTTTCAGAAACTTTTAATTTTTTTGCCTGATCAGAATCTTTTTCTTTTAATTTTTTGAATTGCTTATATGTAAAAACAACTTTTTTATTAGTTAATAGATTTCTTGCAGTAATACTTTTTCCAAACCGTTTAATAATAATATATTTCTTATTGAAAAAATAAACATCATTTATCTGAAACTCTGGTAATTCTAAGAGAAGATTTAATCTATAAATCTCTTTTCCTGTCTGATGATTATGAGAAAATAATTTTACATTTAAAGTATAAAGTCCACCTGCTTTTTCAATTATTCTTTGAGCTAGTTTAGGCATTGCTCTTTTATTTGTCATATAATAATCAATACCCTTTGAGTGGTTAACAACCTTATTCACATTGTTTCCATGAGTTGCTTCTCTTGATAATTCTTTACTAATAACTTTTTCTGCACTCTGAGAAATATTTCTTATCTGCATTATCCCTTCAAAATATTGAGTTCCTTTTTTTGCACAAACAGGGCAATAAGTTACTTCAATCTCAAATGGAACTTCATGAACAGCATCATCCTGAATAACTTCAGCAGTAAGAGATTTTTTAATGCCTGGTTTTAATTCTGGTATTTCACCAAAAAGATTAACTTGAACATTTTTTTGCTTAACTTTAGATTTAATTTCTTTGATTATTAATGCTTTAATATCTTTTGTTTTTTTCCAAGAGCCATGAGTAAATATTTTTTGACAAACACAACATATTTTTACATTTGATAATTTATAATCTAAAACATGAGGTTTACAATCTGCACAAAACACTCCTTTCTCAATACTCTTTCCGCACTTAGGACAGAATCTTGCCATATTTATGTTGTTATTCCTAATTAATTATAATAATTTCTTTAATTTTCTAACTAAAGATTTAATAGAAACTTTTGTTGTATCAATAACCAACTCATCCTTCATCTTTATACTTTTTATTTTATTAACTAACTTGTCATAAAGTTTATTGCTGAGAAAATTCTTTCTTATTTTCATTCTTTTTCTAGCAACTTTTCTATCTACTGTAAAAAGAACATTAATAATCTTATAATTATGTCTTTTAGCTAAATTTATTATTTTTTTTATTTGAAAGGGATCACCCTTATCAATTGGTGCCAAAGCACCTTCTAAAATAATATTCTTTTTGTATTTCATGCAATTACGTATACAATCAAGAACAGTCTTAAATATTATTTTGTGTTCTTTTGCAGCATAATCTTTATACCTGATCAAACGAAAATGAAAGAAGTCATACTCTAATAATGCAAATCTGCATTCTTTTGCTAATTGCCTTGAAATTGTGGTTTTTCCACTACAACTATAACCTCTTATTATTAGAAATTTTGGCATATCTCATTACTATACTTAGAACTTTATAAAGTTTACACTTCATTAATAATTTCTAACAACTCATCTAAATCTTTAACCCTAGATAGAGCATTTCTTATTTTTGTAGAACCAGGAATACCTCTAGTAAAGTTTTGTGCATGAACTTTTATTTGATTAAAGTTTATGTTTAATTGTTTTGCAAGATCAATATAATCAATAAGAGCATCAATCTTCATTGTTGTTGATAATTTTATCTTTTTCTTATCAATAATCTCTTTAAAAATAAAAGGATTACCAAATGATGCCCTACCAATCATAAAATAATCTGCATCTGTTTCTTGTTTACATTTAAGATAAGAATCATAATCTTTAATATCACCATTAGCACAGATAGGAATACTTACTGCATCTTTGACTTTTTTTATTACAGACCAGTCTGCTTTTCCAGTATAACCTTGCTTTTGAGTTCTTGCATGAACAGTAATTAAAGATGCACCTGCACTCTCGCAAATCTTTGCAATTTCAACTGCATTTATCTTCTTAGAAGAAATTCCAGATCTTATCTTACAATAAACTGGCCTGTTTGCAACAGAAACAACTGCTTCAACAATTTGTTTTATTTTATTTGGCCTCTGCATTAGTGCAGAACCTGAACCCTGCTTAATTATTTTTGAAGCAGGGCAACCAAAATTCAAATCAATAGCTGCAAACTTGAAATTATTCTTTTTTTCAAATTCTTGTAGAACTTTTATTGCTTTTACAAATGTTTCTGGGTCTTGACCAAATAGCTGCACTCCAGCATGTTCCCCAGGAAAAGATTGCAATAATTTTAATGTTGCCTTATTTCTTCTTGAAAGAGCATTAACTGAAATCATTTCTGTGAAAGTTAGGGTGGCACCATAATTTTGACATAATTTTCTAAATGCAGCATCTGTAAAACCAGCCATGGGTGCAAGGAATATGTTGTTTTTTAGGTTCATGTTCTTAGTGAAGTAAATGATGTTTATAAAATAACTGGCCTTTTAGTTCTTTTTACCACTTATTAGTGATTAATAATAAAAAACTTTATAAATATTGAAATCTACTTAATCATATCACATTAAAATTGAGGTAAAAAAATGAGTCCAAATAATAAACGTATAGGAATACATAAAGTATTAGCAAACTTAAAAGAAACAGGAGAGTTCTGTGTTGTAACTGTAAAAAACACTGCAGATTATGGTAAAAATAAATATATGGGAGAAAGATATGTTGGTAATGTTTCTGAATTAGGCGATAAAACTGTTACATTAAATCCTTGTATGAAACTTTCAGGCAAGGTAATAACAAAAGATTATGCTATAAATAATTTATTAGGATTACCAATTGGGGGATCTGAAAAACTTGAAAAAACATTCTTAATAGATGATATTGAATTACCAGCTTACACAGGATGTATTAATAAGGAATAGTTGAAATCTAAAACTGCTTAACTTTTTCTTTTTTATTATTAATATGTTTCTTAAAAATTATGTTTTAAGTTTGTTACCACTATTAAATAAAAACAATAACAAGATTTATAAATAAGAATTACATCCTAAAAATTAAAATGATATACCCAAATCAAAAAAATACAATAGTAATTACTGGTAATAATATAGGACAAATCTCAACAGAGCTTTATGATTATTTTATTGATAAAGAACCTACTGCAAAGAGAGCAAATTTTAATTATAAAAGACCTAAAAAAGATATAGATCCAGGAAAAAGTGGAATACTAAATATTATTGAAGAATTTAATGAAGATAAAAACTTAACACCAGACGTTATACAAGAAATGATAATAAAAAATAAACAAGAGGGATTTTATTTTAATGATATTCCTAGAAGTTCAGAATTAGAATCATCTATAATACCTATTCAATATCCACTAAACATTAAACTAATTAATAACAATGATAAAGAAGCAAAGGGGTTTTATAAAGTAGGAAAAATCTCAAATGGTACAGACCTTTGGGGAGGATTTCATTATAACAGAGCAATAATGAAAAGAAAATTTCTAAAAACATTACTTGGCAAGTTCTTAAGAAAAACTCTTCCAAAAAAAGTTAAAACAGGTCTTGAAAAAATTGCTGAAAACTGCCAAGAAAGAATAACTACTATAGAAAAAGAACCACTTTATATTATTGTTAAATATAAAACAGATGAAGATTTATTAATAGCACAATAATATTTTTTCTTTTTTATTATTAATTCTTAGAATAGAATATATTCAAATCCACTAAATCTAAATCCAACCAAGAAATAACAAATATAGCGGAGAGTGGATTTGAACCACTGACCTGAGGGTTATGAGCCCTCCGGGCACTCCTGACTGCCCCACTCCGCTGTACTTTAAGTTGGTGTGGCAGTTTCTTTATAAATGTTGTTGCAACCCATTTGTAACTACTCTACAGTAATTAAAAATAGAAAAGTTTATAAATAATAAGCATCTACATAAGTGTATGAAAGGGAAAACATTAATTTTAGATGGATTAATTTTAATCTTCATATTTGCATTAGGTGCAATAGCTAGTAATATATATAGTTCAAATCTAGATATGCCTTTTGGGCATTCAGAAGATGTTACTTCTCCAAGCGATTGGATAGATGAATCACAAGTTAATGTTTATCAAGACAAAGTTATCTTAAACATCAAAAACCCAAGATGGGTTGGATTTACAAATACTAATTCAATGGATCCTATTTTTGATGTTGAAGCAAATGTTATTGAAATAATTCCAGAAAGTTTAGATGATATAAATGTAGGAGATATAATTTCTTTTAAAGTAGGTACCCGAACATATATTCATAGAGTTGTTGCAAAAGGTTATGATGATCAAGGAATCTACTTCATAACAAAAGGAGATAACAACCCAGATACAGATCCGATTATTACAAGATCAATAGAAGGAGTTGTAGTTGGGATTGTTTATTAAAATGCTAAATATAAACTCTGAAAAATTTATGCAAACAAATATATATAATTTTATCAATAATACAAATAAGATACTATCTGATTTTCTTAAAGAAAAAGTTAATATTTTTGACAAAACACAGAGCAAATTTCTTTTTAACTTCACAGATAATGGAACTGAAGAATTAAAAAAACGAATAGAATTAATATTAAAAAACAGAACGCCTTATTATATAACAGAAGAGTTCCCCCAAGACACTTTTAAAGATTTTCAGAAAGGAGATATATGGGCATCTAAAAGCTACACCCAATATTGGTTATTTCATGATTTTGAGAGATATGGAAATATCTTTTCAATATTTGATCAAAATGCATATCTTGAAACCCAATATCAGTATAAATTAAAAAAAGAATATAATCAAAAAGAGGCACTATTAGGGATTATTTTGATTAACAATCCAAAAAACATAAGATTACTAGATATAAAAGAACATTTTAATGTAGATTACTGAGTAACACAACTAATATGATGTTCTTTTGAAACTTTAATTATTTTGTCAGCATAACTTTCTAACTTATTTTCATGACTTACAAGTATTATCTGTTCAGATTTTATCTGCATAAGAACATCTCTCAACTTATCGAGCTGATTAGAAGAAAATCCATCAGTTGGCTCATCAAGAATAAGCAAACCTTTAGTTCTAATTGTTGAAACAAAATCATTAATGACCTTATTCAATGCCAATCTGTATGCAAGAGCAACACTTGTTTTTTCACCGCCAGAAAGATTCTGGATAAAATTTTCATAACCATTCTGTTCAATAATCGGAGTGAATGAGTCATCTAATCTTACAGAAAGATTCTCATCTTCAATTAACATTCCAAACCATTCTTTAAAGTATTCATTAAATTCTTTTAAGATACTATTAAGAACATATCTCTCCATTGTTTGCATAAGTTTCAAGAAAAATGAATCTAGCCAATTCCTGAGAGTTGTTTGCTTAACAATATTTTCAAGTATAATTTTTTTCTCATCAAGTTCTTTTTTCACAGAGACAATTAATTCTTGCTTCATCTCAAACTCTTTTTTATGAGATGCAGCAGAAACTTCCAAATTCTTAAGTTCTTCTTGTTTTTCTTTGAAAAGTTTTTCCTTATCATCATAAACATTCATTAAATTTGTATCTAAGTCTGCAGAGAATTTTACAAGACGTTGTTTTTCTATAACTAAGTTTTCATTAATCTTTTTTATGCTTGATTCAAAATCAGTTCTCATACTCAAACGCTCGCTATAAGTTGCAATCTTTAATTTATCCATCTTAGCGCCACTAATTGATTCTTGAAATTCTTTGATTTTAATATCTGCAACGTCAATTTTTTCATCAAACTTAGGAATTATCAGAGAAAGCTTATTTAGTTTATCCTGAATATTATCGATTTTTTCTTTTTCTTGATCTTTGATAGAAATTTTGTGTTCTTCAAGAACTTCTTGTTTACAAGTTGGACATGTTTCGAGTGCAGAAATCTTATCAATCATGTTGTTTGTCTCTTTTAACCTTGAATCAAGAACTGCTTTTTTATTTAGATAATCCTGCTTTTTATCAGAAATCTCTTTTTTGCTTTCCTCAAAACTATTTAATCTCTTAGTTAGGATTTCAATATCAGGAATGTCAAGATTTGGCTTTTGTTTTATTTTTTCTTCAATATCACTTATTTGTTTAAGAATAGAAATTTTTTGTGAATTAAGAGAAGAAATCTTTGTATTACATATAACAATTTTCTGCCTCAGAGTATTCTGTTCCAATATTTTCTCTTTCAGTTTATTTATTTCTGCATTCAGGACTCTCACTTCTCCATCTTTGGCAGTTATCTTTTTTGATAAATCTTCAATCTTTTCAGAGAGCACAACTTTCTCTTTTTCTATTTCTTCAATTTTTAGGTGAAGTTTATTTACATCTTCAGTTTTTGCCTTGTCTTCTCTAATCCTTGCATTTAGCTCTTTCAAATAAATTGAGAGATTATTTCTTATAACTTTATACTTATCAATGTCAAAAATTTTCCTTATTGTTTCAAGTCTAGAGTCAGAACTCTCAAAGAGAATTAGTTTCATATCTTCTTGAGGAGTATAAACAGTATAACGATAAATAATTGCAGGACTCTTGCTAACAAATTCAGAAGGATAACCCAGCAACTCAACAAGTCTTGCCCTAAGTTCTTGTGGAGTCAAAGTTTCTTCAACACCATCAACAACTAAAGTTCCTGGCTCTTGCTTAATAGTTGTTCCTGATTTTACAAGCAATCGTTTGATAATAATATTTTTATTATTTAAATTGAAATCAACCAAAACACTTCCATGATTAGATCCATGTCTTAAAAGAGAATCACTACTGACCTTTCCTTTTACAAGACCGAAGAGCGCAAATTCTATGGCAATCAAAGTAGTTGTTTTACCAGAGCCAATATCCCCGCTTAATAGAGTTATTCCACTATCAAAAACAACTTCTTCACTCTTATAAGACCTTATATTCTCAAGAATTATCTTGTTTATCTTCATTGAGAATTATTAGCTATAAATATATTATAAATGTTGCTATAACCTGTACAGTGTGTAAAAATGCTATTTCATAGAATATAACACCCCACTTCGCAGGGCAACATATTCTATAATATCTGACCTGCCACCATTGCCGTGCAATGTTGCCATTGGTGGTACAGACGCATTTTTAGAGCATTAATAAGCTAATTAACGAAAACATTTAAAAAGCACAAAATAAAATATTGAGAATATTAACTATTTTATTAGTTTTTAAAAGGGGGAGAATTTAATGAGGGATAGTTTAGTTGCTCCAAGCACACCAAATAAAACAGAACCAAGTAATCCTATTTCTGAGAAAAAGCCCAAAAAAAGCTTTCTTGGTAAATTATTTGCAAAAAAAGCCGAAAAAGTAAAAGAAAACAAAAAAGACCCTATAATTCCAATAAAAAAACCAGAACCAACAAAAGAGAAATTTCTAGAACAGATTGAGAAAGAACATTTTGATAAACCAAAACAAGACTTGCACGCACTAGATCATTTAAACCAAATTGATTCAGAATTGCAAATAGATAATGTTCCTAAAGAAATAAAACAAGAACCCATTTACTCAAGCAAAGAGCCTAAACATAGTTCTCTAGAAAGTATTGAAGAAGTTTCATTTGGCTCAAATTCTGAAAAAGAAAAAGATGATTCATTTAATATTAATCAATTACGTAAGGCAATAGGAGTAATAAAAACTAAATCTGAAAAAGAAATGAAAATTGAGTCATTTAGAAATGCTCTATCAAATGAAATAAAAGAAGAAGGAGAAATTGTTACAAATCTAAATCTAGAAGAAAAGCTCGGCGTAAAATTAGACGGGACTCCAACAGAACTAGCTGAACACCTAAACATGGGAATCACCATGGATTCAGAAACTCCTAAAGAAAATAGTTTTATATTATCAGATGGAAGAAGGTTGAGATCACTAAGAGACTTAAGAAATGCATTAGAAGATATGAGTGATAGCATATTCAGTAATCATGTTTATGGAAGAAAAAATGATTTCGCTAATTGGATTAAAAAAATATTCAATGAGTTAGAGCTTGCAAAGATTGTAAGAAAATGTAAAAGTATTGAAGTATTATTATCAATGTTAGTTACACTCGAAAAAAAAGAAATTCGAGAATTAATCAAGATGAAAGAAAAGGAAATCTTACTTGAACACAAAGAGTCATTAAAAGATTTAACATTTAGCAATGAAGAAAGAAAAGAGTTAAAGAAAGAAAGAGAACTTCTTGAAGAAGATCAAGCAACAATTGAAAAGTTAAGAAAAGAATTTAACGATAAATTAAAAGTGTTAGAATCAAGAGAGTTTGAAGTTAGTAAAGAATCTCAACAAGCAAAACTTGATCTTGAAATGGAAAAAGAAAAAGAGAGCAAGCTTAAAGAACAAAAACAAGGTTATCTTGAACTAATAAAATCAGAATCAGGATCATTAAATAAGCTTAGAGATGAAATATTAACTGAAACTGAAAATCACCAACAAAATCTTAACCAAGAATTCTTGAATAGAAAAAAACAACTTGAAAGAGAGTATCAAATAAAATTAGGTAGATTAAAATTTGACAGAGAACAATTTGGAAAAGAACAAATAGAAGCAGATACACTTTATCATACTAAATTAAAAGAAGTCCGAATAGAAGAAGAGAAAATATACACTTTACAAAGAGAGCTTAAAGAACAAGAACTAAGAATGCTTGAGAAAGAAAATCGAATTAGAGAAACACTATCACAACTTAGCAAAAAACTTATAGAGTCAAAAGATATGGATTTAAAATTAGAAACAGACATTAATAAGAAAAATAATCTTCTCTTAGAAATCAAACAAAACCAAGCAGAACTAGAGCATAGAAAAATTGATCTTGAAAAAGAAGGGTTTCAAAGTTATATTGATGAAGAACTAAAAAACATTGCAACCCCTCATGAAGAAAGAATTACGATAAGTCCGACAAATGAAGATATAACCTTGCTCTACCATTTAATAGATGCATGTAAAAAACTAATGGCTGCAGGAAAAATTCATGAAGCAAAAACAGCATATAAGGGTGTTAGAGAAACATATTACAGTTTAAACCTCTCAAAGGGAGATGAAGAATTAATCTTTAATGCGATAAGAGAGTTATATGCAGATATTAAACTAAATCTTATGTGATAATACCACAAACTATAAAAAGTTCTAGCATTTCTCAGGTATAAAATGGCAAGTTATGATCAAAGAAAAAAAAAGAAGGAAAAAAGAAATCAAGTTATTATGGGCGTATTTCTGAGTCTAATTATGGTTGCTTCTATGTTAGGAATTATGCTTAATCAAGATCAAACAATAACAAAATATAACAAATTCAAATTTGAAGATGTTGGAAACGGATTTGTTTCAAAAATTAACGGCAAAGACCTGAACTTCAATTACTTACCTCAAGAAGTTGAACAATTCTACATAAATCCAACTTTTTGTTACAATCTGCAAACTGCAAGTGCCATAGGCATTATGTTTGAACCAGAATCTGAAAGTTTAACTTACAGTGATTTTATCCGGAGTGATGTTCAAAATATAATAGAACAACCAATAATTTCATTTGTTACAGAAGAATCAGATAAATATCCTATTTATGAAGTTGCAAGTTGTAATGAATCATCTGAATCATTACCAATTATTTTTCTAAAAGAGGGAGTAAATACCTCAACAACTGTTGAAGGAAATTGTCTTATTGCAGAATCAAGCCAAATTGGCTTTTTAATGCTAAGAGATAGACTTGTATATTGTTATACAGGAGTTATTCAATAGAGGAATAAAAGTGGACGATAAAATCTCAGAAGATACAAATAAAATTAATAGACCAGAAAAAAAGAAGAAGACAAAGACAATTTTTATTTCAGCAATAATTGTTGTTATTATTATCTTTGGAGGAATATTCTTAAATTTATCCCCTTCTCCAGAATCAGAAGATTATAGCTATAACAACTATGAATTCTTTAAAGACGATATGGATATGTGGAACTCTTACATAAAAGTTAATGGACAAGTTATGCAAATACAATTTAATTATCATCCAACTGAAGTTCTTGATCTTGATGTAGATCCAAGAATTGCAACAAAAGTATTTTCTATGAGCTCAGCAGACCATATTATTGTCGCAGTTGATGAAGATGTAGAACCAGTGGCAGTTGTTGCAACAGCGCAAATCTCACGTCTTCACGGAATAAAATATATTAAAACTCCTATTAACGGAGGACTATACGATGATAACTTCAACCTTACAGCATTTCTGCAGAATGAAAGTCGTGATGAAAGTATATTTGTAACAAACTGCGGACTTACTTCTAACTCATTTATGGTTATGCGTTTCACAAATGGAAATGAAACAAGCATGAAGTTTTATGAGGATAATCCAAACTGCATTCATGTGACTGCAAAAGAATCAGAAGACTTTAGAAAACTTGCAGACAGATTTGTTTATGAGTTATTAGGTATAATTAAGCGTTATTAAAATTAGTATTCAATTATGATGAAAATAAAAGAAATTCACGCATCATCAATAATAACCAAGTCAAATTTACCTGATGCAGATTATGTAATAAACCCCTATATTGGGTGTATACACTCTTGTTTATATTGTTATGCAAGATTTATGAAAAGCTTTACAGGGCACAAAGAGGAATGGGGTAGATTTGTAGATGTAAAAATAAATGCACCAGACTTAATTCCTACAAAAACAACAAAATATAAAGGAAAATCAATTTTTCTCGCATCTGTTACCGATGCATATTTACCTCTTGAAAGAAAATATCTACTTACTCGTAAAATCTTGGAAAAGCTTATTCCTTTACAACCAAATTTGGGAGTTCAAACAAAATCTGATTTAGTTATACGGGATATTGATTTACTCAAACAATTCAGAAATTGCGAAGTTGGTTTTACAATCACCACTCTAAATGATAATTTACGTAAAGAAATTGAACCGCTTACTTCATCTGTTCAGAATAGAATTAAAGCACTTGAAGAATTAAAAAAAACAGGAATTAAATCTTATGTTTTTATTGGTCCAATATTGCCCTTTTTGACAGATTGGAAGAAAATTATCCTTAAAACCAAACATTGTGCCTGCTTTTATATGCTTGAAAATTTAAATGTTAGAGGTTCTATTTGGGATTCTGTTCAGAAATGGCTTAAAGAAAAACATCCTGAACTATTAGAAAAATATAAAGACATTTATTTCTCTAAGAGTGATTATTGGAATAAAGTTGAGAAAGAAATTAAACAATTTTGCAAAGAGCAAAAAATAGATCACAGAATTTATTTTCATCATGGCAAGAATTCTAAAACTAATTAAATCTCTCTAATCTATGCTGACTTTCTTTTTTTCTCTTAAGATATGCAGGCGGATCAATTTTCTTGAATTTATATCCTAACTCTTTTAACATGTGTTCTGCATTCTTTGTAATGTTTGGTGCAGCAACAATGCCCCTTATTTTATCTGGAGAAATACCTTTGCTCTTTGAGAGTCGTTCGATGTATCTTCTCAATTGTTGAGGTGCGCCAGGACCTGCTTTTGTTCTCTTGCACTCAATAACAATAAGATTATCATTTTTGTCATGACCAAACACATCAATATAACCATGTTTTGTTTGTTCTTCCCTTGAGACAGGTTTAAAGTCTTTGCTGATAATATCTGGATTGTTGTAAATATAATCAGACATGTCTTTTTCAGTTCCAAATAACTGAACTCTTTCTGCATCACTAAGGCTTGCAGAAGAAAATGAAATTATTTTCTTTATTCTAACTTCAACAAGTTCATGAAGAGTCATATTTGAAGATTGAAGTATAAGCTCTCCATCTTCTTCAGATATCTCAACTTGAGATCCAGGCTTCATATAGATAACTGCATTACTACCTGTTGGCTGGTGAACAAGAAAAGTCTTATCAGGTTTTATTATGATAATTCTGTCTCCATAATCAAGTGTGGCCTCTGCTCTACCACTATAACTTATTGAAGAATGAGCTAGTAGAACAATTGTCTGTTTTCTTTTTAATGCTTTACTAATAGAGTCTTTAAATTCCTCACTTTCTTTTTTTGCTAACATTTTAAAAAAAAATAAGAAAAACTACCTCTTCTTTTTCTTTTTTCTAGACTTAGCTTTTTTTGTTTTTCTAACAGCTTTTTTTGGCTTTCTAGAAATTATTTTTCTAACCTTTTTATCTGCTCGCTCCAACATTAAAGCTTCTGTTTCTGCTTGTTGAATTGCAATTATTCTTGTAAGCTTAGTTATTCTTTCTCTCTGATTCTCACTCTTATTGTAAAGTAAGAATACAATATAGAATAATATAACTATACCCACATATACAAATACATCAACACTTCTACCTATTCCAAGAATTGCTGCAGGAACACCCATTACTTCTGGTAAGATTCCAATAACTAATAGAACAATCCAGGCTAATATCCAGAAAATTGTTTTCTTAAGATCTAATTTGTGATTTTGAAAACTAACTAGGGTTCTAGCAATTAGAAATGCTGCAAATATAATAATTAAATATTGTATTAATATCATCTTTTCCTCCCTCTGCCCCTTAACTATGAAAACGATATAATAAAAATTGAGTGAAAATTAAAAACCCAATTTTTAGTATGCCAAAAAAGTAGAATTTAAACACCAAGATTAATTTCAGGCTTGCTACTTTTTTGTTCATATTACTAAAAGGTCTACTTATTTATAAGTTTTACTTGTTGGTAGGTTAGAGGATAAACTACTAAATATATATTACTAAACAACAGAGATTATAAAGCAATTAACGTGCACGTAACAACAATGACCGAAAAGTTTATAAATTATTCTATTTTCCTTTTTATAAACTTTATTATCATTTAATATATATTGGGGGAAATAATATGGCTTTTGTGAAAAAATGCCCAGAATGTGGGGGAATAAACTTATTCTGGAATAAAGAGAAAGGTGAAATCATCTGTAAAGATTGTGGTCTAGTTGTAGAAGAAAAGATGATTGATTTTGACCAAGAATGGAGAAGCTTTGATGCTGATGAATCAGCTAGAAAAAGAAGAGCTGGAGCACCTATGACATATACACAGTATGATAGGGGTCTTGGAACAGATATTGGTCATAAATCTGATATTTATCAATTAAAAGGCAGAAACAAGAATAAATTCATGAGATTAAGAAAATGGCAACAAAGAATTTCAACTGCTATTGAGAGAAATCTTAAACTAGCTCTTTCAGAGCTTAAAAGAGTATCCTCATTCTTAAAACTCTCTGGTTCAGTAGAAGAAGAAGCTTCAAAGATTTATACAATGGCTGTGCAAAAAGGTCTTGTAAGAGGTAGAAGCATGGAATCTGTTGTTGCAGGAGCCCTATATGCTGCATGCAGAAGGTTTGAGCTACCAAGAACACTTGATGAACTATCTGAAGCTTCTGGAATTGAAAGAAAAGAAATTGGAAGAACCTATAGGTTTATTACAAGAGAACTAAGTATTACTATCTTACCTTCAAATCCTGCAGATTATATTGCAAGATTTGCATCTGCACTAAGATTAAGTGCTGAATCTCAGTCAAAATCTGTTGAGATTATAGAACAAGCTCAGAAAGTTGAACTTACTTCTGGAAGAGGCCCAACAGGAATTGCAGCAGCAGCACTATATGTTGCAGCTCTAATCAATGGTGAGAAAAGAACTCAAAGAGAAGTTGCAGATATTGCAGGTGTAACAGAAGTTACAATCAGAAACAGATACAAAGAACTTCTTGAAAAATTAGATCTTGAGAAAGAAATCAAAAAGACCAAGAAAAAGAAAAAATAGGTCTTTTTAGTCATTTTCTTCCAGAAAATAGATTAAGAAAACAAAAAAGAAGAAGAAGTGATTTAAGGATACAACATTACATACATTAGTTTAAAAATAAATATACCCTTATTATTAAAACTTAATTGGGAGTATATTATACAATGTTAGAAATTAAAAACTTAAATAAAACTTTTTTTGAAGACAATACTACTTTTGAGATATTAAAAGATATTAATATTTCAGCAAAAAAAGGAGAATTTGTTTGTATACTTGGGCCTAGTGGTTGCGGGAAAACAATTCTATTATATATTATTGCAGGTTTTTTAGAAAAAACTTCTGGACAAGTTATTGTTGATGGTAAAATAGTAAAAGATCCCCATCCAGATAGGATGATGGTATTTCAAGATTATGTTCTATTCCCTTGGAAAACAGTATTACAAAATGTTTTGTTTGCTTTTGAAAATAATAAAGAAACAAGTAAAAAAGAAGAAATAGCAAATAAATATCTAGATATAGTAGGTTTGTCAAATTTTAAGGATTGGTATATACATAAGTTATCTGGAGGCATGCAACAAAGGGTAGCCATAGCTAGAGCATTAGCTGTAGACCCAAAAGTTTTACTTATGGATGAACCATTATCTGCATTAGATTCACAGTATAGAAAGTTTTTAAGAAAAAAAGTAGAACAAATTTGGAATAAAACAAAGAAAACAATTATATTTGTTACACATAGTATTAGTGAAGCAATATATCTAGCGGATAAAATCTACCTAATGTCCCCAAGACCAGCAACAATAAAAAAAGTTTATGATCTAAAAGAATTTAAAAGACCCAGAGATACTTCTAGTAAAGAATTTGTAAAACTAAAAAAAGAAATAGAAAAAGAAATGTCTTTAGATTTTAAAAAGATGTTAAACAATTTTGAAAATAAAAGCATAGATATAGAGAAAAAAATGTTAGATGTAAAACTATAAACTAAAACAAAGGTGATTCAAATGAAAAAAAGCACAATAATAAGCACAATAATTATTTTATTATTAATAACTATAGTTATATCCCTAAGCAGTTTAAATGATCAAAATAAATATGACATAAGAATGGGATATAATTACAATAGTCTGGGTCATGCACCAATTATTGTTGCTAGAGAGTTAGGTCTTTTTGAAAAAGCAGGAATTAAAGTTAAGTATTCTCCTTCTGATTCATCAAAATATTCAATACAAGGACTTGCTGGTGGAAAATTAGATGTAGTATCTGCTGGTTCAGGCCATTTTTTTGCACCAATAGATAAAAAGATACCTATAAAATTAATCACACTATATAGTTTTTCTTCAACTTATGCTTTTGTAAGACCAAATGAATTAGAAACATTAAAAGATTTAGAAGGGAAAAAAATTGCAACAAAACTGGGTAGCAGTTCATTCTTTGCATTAGCTTATTTATTCAAACAAAATAATTTAAATGTAAGCAGTCTAGAATTAATTGATCTTGACGACAGTATTAGTGCATTAGCATTAATGAAACATAAAGTAATTGATGTTGCTTTAGAAGGGTCATATAAACAGAAAATATTTTTAGATAGTGGAGCAGTTATTTTAAAAGAATGGAAAGATAAAGATTATATTAATATGTATTTTTCAAGAACTGGAATTGGGGTGAATACAAACTTTTTAGATGAAAACCCAGAAGTTATGAATAAATTCATAGATGTTTTTATTGAAAGCCAAAGGTTTATCAAAGAAAACCCTGTTGAAGCTGCAGAATTAATTGCAAAGCATATAAATAAAAATAGTCAAGGTGCTATTGAATATACCAGTAAAGATGTAGAAGATTTAATGAAAGATATTAGATATAATTTATGGACAGACCCAAGTTTATTTGTTGAAAGAGCAAATTTTGAGAAAGAAATGGGGGAGTTAAATACTAACTTTACTTTAGAAAACCTGTTTGATTTAAAATATAAAGAAAAGTTAGAGAAAGCCCAATTAGAAATATATGGTAATGATAAATGAAAACAAAATTAAGGAATATATTACTAGCAACCATTCCTTTTATAGTATTATTAGCTGCTTGGCTTATTGGTTACTATTTTAATATATTCCCCCATTGGATATTACCATCTCCAATACAAACATTTTCTGGTTTTATAAAATTATTAGGTAATGGAACTATACTAAGATTAGTCTTAATAAGTATGAGCAATGCTATCCCTGCGTTTATATTAGCATTTATTGCTTCAGTTATAGTAGGAATACTAATTGGGATAAACAAAACCGCAGGAAGAATACTAACTCCTTTTTTAGGAGCAATATATACTATTCCTTCACTTGCATGGCTACCATTTATAATCTTATTTTTGGGATTTACTAGGGAAACAATTTGGTGTGTTATATTTATATCTAGTTTTATGAAAATGATATATAATGTAATTGGTGGCGTACAAAATGTAAATTCTAGTTGGATATTAGCTGCTAAAAATTTAGGTTTAAATAAACTACAAATAATATTAAAGGTAATAATTCCAGGTTCATTACCTCAAATAATGACAGGGGTTAGACTGGGTTTTGGTTCAGCTTGGAGATCCTTAGTTGGAGCTGAAATGCTTATTGTCACTTTTGGAGGCTTAGGTAAATTTATTTGGATGGCCCAATGGTATTTTAACTTTGATAAAGTATTTATTGGTATATTCATAATTGCATTAGTTGGGCTAACTGTAGAACAATTAATTTTCAAGAAAATAGAAAAAGTAACACTTGTTAGGTGGGGAAATATAACCCATTAATTATAAATTATAATAGGAGAATTAATTTATTTTAAAATATGAAATCACTTAAATGGTATGTGTCAAACACATGGAGCAAATGGAGTTTAACTACTAAAATCTTTTTTCTATTAGCAATACTTAGTTTAATCTTATGGGGCATCTCTGAATCTAGGGCTGTGTCTTACAATGAAACTAGAGAATTAATGATAGAATCAGCAAAGATTTCTGCCCAAATGAACATTGACGCAGATCTTAATGAAATACTATATGACAAAACAAGTTATAATCTTTCAGAAATTCGTGTAATTGCTAAAGAGTTTAAATTAAAAGCCAAAAATGATTATGATAAAGCTTTTGTTTTTTATAATTTGGGGGAATATCATTCTGCAATATATCATTTTAACCAATCTTTATCTGAATATAATGGAGATCAAGAATTTTTTATTGGGGTATCATATCTATATCTAAACAAAACCACTCTAGCAAGAGAATGGTTAAATAAATGTACCAAAAATTTAGAGTTTCCCTTAAATTGGCAATGCCAAAGTAATTTAGCATACAGTTATATTCTGGAAAATGATTTTGAGAATGCGATTATTAACTATAATAAAGCAATCTCAGTATTTCCAAATAACTTTGATTATTTCGCTATTGGAACAACTTATATGAAGATAAAATCTAATGAATCACACATTGAAGCAATTAAATACTTTAATTTAATACTATCTTCTGATAAAAATTGGACTAAAGGTGACATCTATAATTACAAACCATCAAAAAATTCAATTTTATTAAATAAAGGTGTTGCTTTAATGAGACTTAACAAATTAAATGAATCTATTGAAATTTTCCTACAATTATTAGAAGATGGAAGGAGCGATACCACAATTTATCATAACCTGGCAATTAATTATTATAAATTGGGAAACTATGATAATTCATTATATTATGTTACAAAATCACTAGAAATCAACCCTAGCAACGACGAATCCCTTATGCTTTTACAAGAAATCTTAATAAAACAATAACTAAACTCTACTCCCAGAAAATATGCTATGTTAACAAGCCCAACACAATCTGGCCAGACCACACACAACCAAAAACTTCTTAATAACGCAATAAGTTAATCATCATATGAAATATCTTTTTGATGAGGAATTGATTCAGGGATTGATTAAATCAAGACCCAACAGATTTATAATGCTGGTTGAAATTAATGGTAAATTAGAAAAGTGCCATTGCCCATCAACAGGCAGAATTGGCAACATAGAATTCAAAGATATACTCTGTTTGCTTTCAAAGGGCAAAGGTTTAGCAAGAAAAACCAAGTATACAGTGGAAGCAATTTCACCAAAAACAAAAATCTGGGTTGGTATAAATCAAACAAAGGTAAACAAATATATAGAATTTTTTCTAAAAAACAATCTTCTCAGTAAAATGATTGATGCCAAAGAAGTGCAAAGAGAAGTTAAATTAAATACCTCTAGAATTGACTTTCTGGTAAACGGCAATTGCTTTCTAGAAATTAAAACACCACTGATTCATCTCCCCTTTGGAACCAAAAAACCAAATACTAATTTTAATTCATTTGAAAGATTAGGTAGACACTTTCAAGATATCTCACTTCAAATAAAAAAAGGTCAAAGGGCAATTGCACTATTATGCTTTGTGTATAATGCAGATAAGTTTACGCCACCGAAAAACGCAAATGCAGAAATAGTGAAGTTAGTTAGGCAGGCTACAAAACGAGGACTTGAGAACTGGCAGATTAATCTCAGAATAGATAAGAAAGGGGTTTCACTAATTGATTATTTTAAGTTGGATTTGTTTTAGAGATAACTTATAACCCAGGAAAATATAATAATATCAATTTAACAACAATAGATAACACCAACCAAAAGAATGTATGTAAAGCGTCAATATACCCCTTATAATTCCATTTACTACTGGAATAATCCCAATACTTTCTCTTCATTACTTTTTCTGAGAATATCCCTGAAACTAATTCTAATAAAGTTAATAAGATTGTTGCAATAAGTAGTTGTAGTATAAAATGCAGTTTTAGATTTTCAAAGATCAATATTAAAATCAAACCTCCTATCGCATAAGTAGGTGAAAAGAATTTTGTATGAGTATTAGACACCCACTTATTTTCAATAAAAGAACAATATAAAGAATCAATACACCAACCGATAATTCCTGACACAATAAAGAAAATTACATATCTTATCATAACACCCTAGCCAGCATATATATTTATAAATTTAATTATATTCACGACTAACCCCTGCTCCCACTAAAGATATTGTGCTTATCACGAGTCAACTTAACTCGAATCTCTTTACCGGCCTCAAACTTGCAATCATAAACTGTGATGGATCTGTTCTTCGCCTCTGCAATCACTTCATTGTTTCTCCTACCAGGAAGTTTAATTACTGCATCAACTGTTTGGTTTTTTTTGAAGGGCTTTGTTAGAACTTTATCTTCAACAATATTATAATCTTCAGGATTAAGCTTTAATTTAATATTATGCTTTTTCTCAAGCTTAGCAAGCATTTCATAGAAATCATCAAAACTAATTTGTTTTACAGGATTTCTCCCCCCTTTATAATTTAGAAAATTTTGAATACCTATAATCCTATTGCCAGTTTTATAAGATTTAGCAAACTCAATTAGAGGTTCAATATTTTCATTTAATTTAGGAATATAAACTGGGGCCAAAAATATCTCTATTCTATCTTTAGCATAAACAACCAATTCTTTAAAATTAGAAATTGACATTGCAGAACCAGAAACTTTTTTCTGAGTTTCCTCATTCATACTGTGAAAAGAAACATTAATTCTATCTAGACCTGCCTCAATTAATTTATCTATCAACTCTTTTGTTAATAATCTGCCATTACTATTCATTGAAATAATATCAATCTTAGGAATTTTTTTTAGCTCTTCAATAAGATAACATAGATCAGGATAAAGTAATGGCTCTCCTTGAGGTCCAATATTAATCTCAATTGACTTAGACTTTTTCAATTTAACAAGTTCAGCTATTTCAGAAACAAGATAATCTGGTTCAACAAGATAATCAATCTTATCATTAATTCCCTCACTTACTGAACAAAAAACACAAGAGAGATTGCAACCAGTTGATGGTTTTATTTCTAAGATAGAAGTGTTCCTGTCAATTATACCAAACTCATTTGTTCCAATTAAAGGAACAACTCCTTCATATATATAGTATGTTTTCTTATTTTTATTTGAGTTATATAAATTATCAAGACCTTCTTCTATAAATAATTCAAATCTTGTTTGCGATCTTTTTAATGGTGCATTAAAATTAATTATAGAATTATCTTTTTTATCTATTTCAAACTTCCCAATCCTATTTATTAATTTAGCTTTATTTAAAAAGAAGTAATATTTTTGTTTAAAAATAACTTTTATTTTTTCTTTATCATAATTTACAAATTTTATATTACTATATTGTAAGTCAGTCATGTTTAAAAAAGAAAACACAAGTATTTATAAAGTTTTAAGATAAAATTTACTGATTAACATTCACAAATATTGGGTAAAGATTATACTTGGCTTTAACTGCATCCTTATCAGGAAGATTATCAACAATTGACTTAATCTTTATTATATCTTTTGAAGTTAAAGTTGATTTGTTAATTCCATAACTCTTAGCAATTTTCTTATAAGAATTATATAGTTGCTGTATTTTCTCAAAAGGAATTATTTTTGCCATACAAATAAAATAGAACACTTAAATAAATAAGTTTCTTATAAAAAATAGAAAATATTTCGAAAATAACGTAAACTATCCAAACCTCTCTTCATCTTAAATAATAACCTTTAAATATAGATAAACTAAAAATAAGGTTGTGAAAGCAAAAAATGACAATATTATATTAATAGCCATTCTTCTTCTTATATCTATTTCAATATCAATATTTAATCCTTTAGGAGGAAATTTAATCACAGATGAGATAAAAACCATTTTATCATTTGTTAGTTTCTTATTTGCAATATTATCAGGTTTTTTTATTGCATCATTATGGGATAGATTTACAAAAATTAGAAGTTTAATTTCAGCTGAAACTGCAAATTTAGAAAATATCTATAAATTTGTAGAGTTAGCTGGCAAAAGTCTTGCTAAAAAATTCGCAGATAAAATAGATAAATATATTATAAAATCCTTAGAATTTGAGCTACATAATTATCAAGAAAAATTGAAAGAAGAATATTTTGCATTGTATAAACCATTAATAGACTTAAGAAATAAAAAGATGGATGTACCTTTAACAAGAGTGCTAAATATCTTTGATCAATTTACAAAACATAGAAAAGAAATACTATCAAGGGGAAAAGATAAACTTGGAGCATATCATTGGATTGCACTTATTCTTCTAGCATTTTCATTAATTCTTATCTGGATTTACATACAAATACCAGGAACATTTGGGGTAATAATGGGCTCTATATTAACTTTCACTATCTTAATAGTATTAGTTATCATTTATGACTTAAACAACTTAAAATGGGGAAGTGAACAGATAAATATTGAAGTCTACGAAAGAGTTTACGATGTTATAGGATTAAAAAGATATTATCCTGAAGAACTATTAAATAAAGTAACTATCCCAAAAGAAATCAAAGAATATAGAGTTGGTGTTTTAATTAATCATAAAACATATCAAAGAAAAATTAAAATAGTTAAAAACAGAAATATTTAATCATAAGAGGTTTTTGAAATGAAAATAAGTCTTGAATATTGCCACGTAACACCTGGAGCGAGTGATACTGGTAGAGTAATAGCAGATAATAATATTTGGATGCCAAGAATAATGAAGATGCTTGAGAATGATGAAATTCAGAAGTGTATAATGATTGATGATATTCATTCAAATGAACCTGTGACAGACAAATTCATAAATAAACTTATAGATAAATTAAATATCAAACCAGATTGCATATACTTAGAATCAGCATTTTTTTCTCAAGCAAAGCAATTAGTTGATAATCTTGACCCAGAACAGAGAGATATAATTCACTCAGGAGAAAGAACATTTATCAGAGAAAATCTTGAAAAGTTTAGATCAGTAATAGAATTTCTTGTAAGCTGGAAAAAGAAAAACGGTGAAATAAAGTTTTCATGTCCAACTTTAGCAGCTGCATCATATCTCTACAGATTAGGATTAGTTAAAGGAGAAGTTAAATCAATTTATGGTAAAGAAATAAAACCTGCCAATCATTGTATTAATATGTTATGGGCTAAAGGTTTATTAATAGAGGATAAATCACAATCACTGATAGAAGCTTCTTTTAGTGAAGCACTAAGAAAAATAAGCTGGTATCTCTATTAAACTAACCGAACATTCTTACATAGTTCTCATCATCTTCTTCAGCTTTCTTAACTTTCACTATTGCAGCTTTAAAATCTTTCAGAGAAATAGTTGTTCTGTTTTTTCTTATTGCAAAGTAACCTGCTTCTGTACACATTGCATGAATCTCTGCACCTGAACAATCTTCAAGTTTTCTGTAAATTGAGTCATAATCAAAATTTTTCGAAAGTGTCATTCTTCTAGTGTGAATCTTAAAAATTTCTTTTATGCCTTCAGCATCAGGATTACTTACAAGAATTAATCTGTCTAATCTGCCTGGGCGAGTGATTGCAGGATCAAGAATATCTCTTCTGTTTGTGCAACCAATTATTTTAACATCATCAAGATTCTTGAAACCATCAATTTCTGCAAGCAATTGCATAAAAGTTCTTTGAACTTCTCTTTCACCTGAAGTTCCAACTTCCATTCTAGTTGCAGCCAAACTATCAAGTTCATCAATAAAAACTATAGATGGTGCTTTTTCTCTTGCTAACTCAAAGATTTCTTTAACAAGCTTTGCCCCTTCACCAATAAATTTTTGCACAAGTTCAGAACCAACAATCTCGATAAAAGTACTGTTTGTTGAGTTTGCAACAGCCTTACCAAGCAGAGTTTTCCCAGTTCCCGGCGGGCCATATAATAAAACCCCCTTTGGAGGTTTAATACCAACTTTTTTGAAAAGCTCAGGCTTCTTTAGTGGAAGCTCAATAACTTCTTTTATTTCTTGCTCTTCTTTTTTTAAGCCACCAATATCATTGAAAGTAATAACTGGCTTTTCAATTATTAAGAATTTTTCAACATTAAACTTCTTATCAGAATTAATTTTTTCAATAACAGTTAAATTCTTTTGTTCAACAAGAATAGTATCACCCGGTTTAATGTTCTTTACACTATTTAATTTGTTAACATAAAATTTGTTACCATTTGGAATTTGAATTAAAACATTATTATCAAATACCTCAGATACTTCTGCAACCATTAATGGAGGCATCATCATTTTATTAACTTCATCTCTCAACTGCATAACTGTTTCTCTAAGAAGTTTATTCTCACTTTCAAGATCACTCTCATTAGTACTATAAGAATAAAGCGCATTTTTAACAGATTCAGTAGTATTCTTACTATTTGTTTTTGAACTAACCATAAATATTGCAAATATGAGCTATTTTTAAATACTTTATGGTTTTCAAGGGGATAGAAGTCCAAAATATAAAGCGAAAGCTTTTAAAAGGCAATATTATTCCTAGACATATATTCATAATGGGGCTGTAGGGTAGCCTGGTCCATCCTCTCTGGTTTGGGACCAGAAGACCCCAGTTCGAATCTGGGCAGCCCCATATCCTAAAATAATGATCAAAAAGGTAAAATAAAATGGCAACAAAACAATCTGGTACAACAAGAAGATTAGGTTCTAGATATGGAAGAACTACAAGATTCAAATTAGGAAAAATTGAAGCACAACAAAAGAAAACCTATAAATGTCCTTATTGTCAATTCAAAAAAGTTAAAAAAGTTAACTTGGGTATTTGGGAATGTAGCAAATGCAATGCAAAGTTCACAAGCAAAGCATATTTTGTTGACAAAATACCTAAATTAAAAGAAAGGGTTGAAGAGTAAGGTTTGGAGGCTAATATGGCAAACTATAAATGTTTTAACTGTAATAAGCAAATTTCTGACAGATACATAAAAAAAAGAGTTAGATGCCCCTACTGTGGAAGTAAGATAATCTTCAAACCAAGAAGTACAATAACAAAAGTAAAAGCAAGGTAGAATGTTTAAGACTACAATTGAGATTACAGAAGATATTGAAGCAATAAAGCAATTGTTAAGCGCAGATAACTTTGATGCAAAAACAAGTAAAACAACTTTTCAAGAACAAGATAAAAAATTAATAATAATTATTAAGAGTGAAGATATAGTCTCGCTAAGAGCAAGCATTAACGGCATAACAACAATGCTTTCTGTTTACTATCAGACTAAAGATGCTGTAAAGGAATAAAATGACAGATGAAAACTTGATTCAAGAATTATCAATGTTACAACAGAATGTTGCTAATATCAGTGCACAAAAACAACAATTTGTCACTCAACTATCAGAGTATGACTCTGCACTTGAAGCTCTTGAAAAAACAGACAATGCCTACAAAATTGTAGGAAACATAATGATCAATTCTACTAAAGAAGACCTTATTAAAGATATTAAAAAAAAGAAAGAAGTTTTAGGTATTAGAATTAAATCTTTTGAAAAGCAAGAAGAAAAATTAAAAGAAAAAGCTGATAAAATGCAGAAAGATATAATATCAAATCTTGATAAAGGGAAGAAATAATGATTGGTAATGAAAATGGAATTTGCAGAAGTAATAGAAGCATTAAAAATGCTAAAACAAGAAGTAGGAATTCCCAAGAACTTAAAATCAAAAATCGATAATATTATATTAATTCTAACTAATGAAGACGAGTCGCAAGAAACTAGAGTTCATAAATCTGAAGCAATACTTGATGAAATATCAAACGATAGTTCTCTGCAACCATTTATTAGAACACAAATCTATCAGATTGTTAGTTTACTTTAATATTTCTCCTGTCTTAAGATACCAAACATACAGGTCAAATACACCAGGAGCAATTCCTGCTTTATGTGCAAGAGAGTTAAATTTTTCCTCAATTGCAAGATAACCCTTTTTTGTAAGGGACTTTGGTTTTTCTTTAAGTAAACCATAATTAACCATTATATCAAATATGTGCCTATCTAAGATTGCAAGATTAAAATAACCAACATTTCTCAAGAAGTGAGAAGCTTCTTTATAGTTTAACCCTTTAATATTTTTAACAATAAATTCTCTTGCATTTGAATGAGACTTATAATCCCCAGGTTGAGCAAGACCTTGAATTCTATTTTTTATGTTCTCAAATTTTCTTGCTTCAACAATGTATTTTGCTTTATTATTATGAAATCTATGCTTATTCTTCTTTATTATTTCTGCTAATTTTTCGTGTGAATAAACTAAAAAACCCTCAGAGCCAAGCTCTTTCTGTACTGCTAGAGCAGTCTTTGCTTTAGAATTTGCAGTCAAGATACAATAACATAATTCAGAAAACCATGCTTCACTAGATTTATTCTTAAAAGAAGAAAATTCCCTGACTCTATTAAGAACAATCTTATTAATTTCAGAGTTTTGCAAAGATTTAACATCTTTTAATATTTTATTTACCATATTTAGTTTTAACTCCAACTCTCTTGCAATAATCCTTAACAGGGCAAGAATCACATCTAGGATTTAAAGGTTTGCAAAGATTCTGGCCAAATGCAACAAGAATTGAATTTATTGTGAGCCAGTATTTCTTTGGAAGTTTTTTTCTTAAAAGCATTTCTGTCTGCAAAGGACTATTTGTTTTTACATAACCAAATCTATTCATTATTCTATGCACATGAGTATCAACGCAGATTGCAGGAATCTTAAATGCAATTGCTAAAACTAAATTTGCAGTTTTTCTTCCAACACCTGGGAGTTCAATTAATTCTTCAATTGTCTTAGGAGTTTTATTATTGAACTTTTCCTTGATAATTATTGGAAGCTGTTTCAAATGCTTTGCTTTTGTCTTATAAAATCCAACAGGATAAATCAATTTTTCAACCTGCTTTACTGTTAACTTGTTAAGATCAGAAAAAGAATTAACTTTCTTAAATAACTTTGCAGAAGCCTTAGCTGTAACCTCATCTTTTGTTCTTGCAGAAAGAAGTGTTGCCACAAGAATCTTAAAAGGATCTTTTGTCTGGATTTCAACTAAATCAACAATAGGAACCTTATAATTCTTTACTTCTTTGCCTAGAACTTTGTGTATTTTATCAATATCTGTTTTCATTTTAAAATATTAAAATAAAAAAAGTGATAAAAAAATTATTTTGCTTTATCTGCAGCCTTACCAATATGAATGGTTATAAGAACTGCAATAATTGTCACAACAACAGCATATACTAATAATGGCCATATTCCCTCTGCAGTCCCAAAAACTTCAAGAAAAATTGCTTTGATAGTTTCATTCCATGCAAGAGCTGCAACAAGACCAAATGCTACAGTAATCAGTGCTGCTAATTTTTCTATAACTTGTTTTTTCATTTTACACCCCTAGTTTATCCAGAGACCATGCTTGTTGCAGAGAACTCTTACTTTTATTCCTTCAACATCTTCTAATGTAAATACTGCTTTTGGATCGTGTCCAGGATAAACTCTTTTTCCTTCAACAACAACACCATCTCTTATTATTTGGATTACTTGTATGTGATGATCTGGATCCATTGGGTGAGGATTGCTTCCCATTTCAACAGTAACTTTATCTCCTTCAACAGTTACAACAGGCACATGTTTTTCTCTTCCTTCATCCATTGCAGTTTGAACTTTTAGTTCACCCATTGGTTGATTGCAACAAACAAGTTCTCCTGGACCTGCATTAACAACAGAAACAATGTTTCCACAAACTTCACACTTATACCAAGTATTTTGCTTAGCCATATATAATTACCTCCTAATTATAATAATGAACACATATCTTCTGGTTCATAGTATTCTGGTGGATGCTTACAGCTTGGGCACTCCTTTGGAGGCTCAGTGCCTTCATGAATATATCCACACTTAGAACATTTCCACTTAATTGGTTTATCTCTCTTGTAAACAGTTTTATTTTGAACCATCTCTAGAAGCTTTTTGTATCTTGCTTCATGATGCTTCTCAACTTCAGCAATCTCTTTAAAGAGTTTTGCTGTTTCAGTATTACCCTCTTCTTCAGCTTCTTTAGCAAATTTAGGATACATACTTTCATGCTCGTAATGTTCTCCTTCTATTGCTGCCTTAAGGTTTGTCTCTGTATTTCCAATTCCTTTTAGAAGTTTAAACTCATCTTTTGCATGCTGCATCTCATTCATAGCAGTCTCTTCAAAGATTTTAGCTATATAATGATAACCTTGCTTTCTTGCAACTTTAGCATAATAAGTATATTTATTTCTAGCTTGACTTTCACCAGCAAAAGCTGTTTTTAGATTTTCTTCTGTTATATTCAGCTTTGCTGAATGCTCAAACGATTCTTCTTTTGTTGTAGACATTATATTAATCACCTGTTGATTTTATAAAAAATATACCTTGATAATATATAAAAGTTTGCATTTCTCAATGTATTTACAATAATTTTTTAAAATAAAGCCTCCCTTAACAGTATTATGATAAAATTAAAGCCTAAATCTGCAAAAGAACAGGCAAGCAGACTATTCATCTACTTTGTATTATTACTAATGATTCTAATCATCATATTTAGTTTTGCAATTGCAGAAGATGACAATACTACTTCTAATGATAACAGAACAGGTGAACAAGGTTATTCAAATACAATCGCAATCACAATACTAATAGTTATTATTGCAGCTGTTGCGATATATGCAGCAGTAGATTATGCAGCAAACAAAAAGCATATGCAAAGAGCTAAAGCAGTTGCTAGAAAGGCAAAAATAATTGTAAAAGAAGCTGAACAAGAAGAAGAGAAAGATAAAGAACAAGAGATTGAGATTGAAAAAAAAGCAACGCAAAGAAAAAAACTTCTGCAAAAAGATATCGAAGAACGAAGAAGAATAAGATTAAAATCAAAAAAACAAAATATCATTTCTGAGTTTGAAGAAGAAAAAGAAGAAATGATTAAGCCAAACCCTGCAGTTCTAAAAAGATTAAAAAAGAAAAAAGTAAAAACATTTATTTCACTTCACGACCTAGGAAAACATAAAAATATTAAAAAAAGAAAGCCTAAACAAAAAGTAAACAAAGATAAAAACTTATTTGATAAGTTAGAAGAATTAGGTGAATAACTATTTTCTCAGATGATTCAACTCTCTATCCAATTGTTCTCTAGTTACAAAATTCATTGGCCTCCAAAGATCAACATATTTACTCAGAGTTATCAATTCTTGTCTTTTTGCAAGACCGCCAGTTTCGGTAATAAGCTGATTAATTTTCTCAGTCATATCTTTCATAACAATTCTCAATTTGTTTAACTCTTCATTTAAAGCAATTATTTCTGAGTTAAACCTTTTACCCATCTCAAGCATGTTCTGATCAGTTAACTGAGTTTTCTTTCTAATAGTTAAATATCTGTCCTCAAGAACTTTAAGTCTTTTAGCTGAATCATTGATATCTCTAATAAGATTATCCTGAGGATTTTGATCATTCTTTTTAACAGAATCCATGTGGGTATCAATTTCTTCATTTGAAAATAAATCTGGGCCTACCATAATTAATGTTATAAGATACGCAATTTATAAATTTTAATGTTTACAAACACCACAATCTAGATTTTTGTTCACTTTTATTTTATCAAAAGAATAAGTCTCAAGATTAATCCTAAATAGTTCTTTATGATAAGTATTAAAAACAAGATATTCTATTGCAATACTTACAGTTAAAGATGCAACTAATGAGACAATTGAATTAAGAATTCCCACTTCAGCGCACTTTTTTCCCTGTTTATTTTGATTAAAACAATTATAACAAGGCCCTTCAGGATGAACAAAGAAGACAGAACCAATTCTTGTTATTGCAGCAGAATATATCCAGGGAATTTTATTCTTTCTGCAATATTTATTAATTATTAATCTTGTTTCAACATTGTCTGTGCAATCAATAAGTAAATCTACATCTTTGAAATTTATATTTTCTTTACTTAGTTTATTATTTTTTATTTCAATATTACAAAATTGTTGTAATTTTTCTTTTGCACAAATAACTTTTGATTTACCAATATCCTTTTTATCATAAAGAATTTGCCTTTCAAGATTTACTTCTTCAACTTTATCAAAATCAATTAAGATTAAATTTTTTGGGTGCATTCTTGCTAATAATTGTGTAGTTAAACTTCCTAGACCACCAATTCCAACTATCGCAACAACTTTATTTTTAATTCCTTTTTCTCCAATAATTATTTCACTTCTTGATTTCATTTTCATACCTTGTTATGCACTCTCGCTCAATTCTTGTAGTTTTTCTTTTAGTTCTGCAGTCCCGTGGGAGCCTCCCCCTGCAACGAACTCAATTGATTATTACAATGAGCTCGCCTTAGGTGCATAACTATGTTTGACATAATTCCTCCTCTAATACACATGCATTGCATATTTTACCTGCACATGGATCACCACACTTTTCACAGTAATCAAAACTTTTAGTGTTTTTGTATTTTTCTTTTAGAGTTGGTAAAACTTCAAGAAAAGCGTTAACTATTCCATTTTTAGTTCCTCCTCTTAACAACTCCAACTCATTTAATTTGTCTCTAACTTTTGCCCTGAAAGACAGTTCAATATTTGGACACTCGCTAAAGTGAACATCAAATTCTTTCAAAAATGCAAAAAGCCTGGTTTCTTTTTCAGAAATAAAATATAATGGTTTTATTCTTGGAACAAATTTATTATTAACATTAAATCCTGTAATTGGGCCGAGTGCAGCACTATGTTTCATGCTACCTAAAAACAAGTTCATCAAATAAGCTTGAGACTCATCATCAAGATTATGACCTGTAACTAACTTTGTTGCACCCAATTCTCTTGCACCACGATTAAGTAAAGTTCTTCTTAGAATTCCACAAACTGTGCAGGGTTTTTTACCTTTTTCTATGCCTTTTTTTATTAGTTCATCTAGGGTAAACCCAAATCTTTCTTTAAATGAAATTATATTGTAAGTAATATTATATTTTTTGCAAAATTTTTTTAGGTCATTAATTGTATGATTCCTGTAATCTGCTATTCCCTCGTCAATGTTTAAAGCAAAAAAATCAATATTATATTTTTTACAATAAAGCATAATCATATATAAAACTGCTAAAGAATCTTTTCCTCCAGATGCAGCAACACAAATCTTATCTTCATGTTTAATAAGTGAAAATTTTCTTATTGTTCGAAAAACTTTTCTTTCAAAATAATTTAGAAAATGATCTTTACAATAACTTCTTCCTTGGTTACTGTAAACTGCTTTTTTTGAACATGAACTACATTCCATCTATTTATCCTCCAGAGACAACCGATAATATTCTTACTTCATCATCCTTGGAGAGTTTTTCATCTAAAAGTATAGTTTCATTATTCTTAACTAGAATTACAGTTGTAGCATTAATACCTAATTCTATAAGAAGTTCTTTTGCTGTGCATTCTTTGTCAAGCACTACTTGCTTGTTTTCTTTCTCAATAAATACTTTCATGTTAACCTCTCCAGGACTAGCTCCTGTGAAACCTTTATATTGGTGAGTTTGTGTTTATTTATAAAATTTATTAAACATAATACAACTTATCTTCACTCTTCTGCTTTCTATCTAATTGAGAATCAGGTTTATTTGCTCTTGGTCTATTTGTTTCATCATCTCTTCTGAAAGATATCTGCAAGTCTTTAAGAAATGCATCCATGCCTTGCATTAATGAAACTGGAGTTTTAGCAAGACCTTTAAGAGCAGGCTCACCTTCGAAGATAATAAGTTTATTACTTAGGTAATCAATAAATAGTAAATCATGATCAACTACAATTGCAGCTTTGTTGTAAGTTGCAACCATTTCCTTAATTACTTTGCTTACAAGTATTCTCTGTTCAACATCAAGATATGCAGATGGCTCGTCTAAAAGAAATAAATCTGCATCCTGACTTAAGCAAACAGCAATTGCAAGTCTTTGTAATTCTCCACCTGAAAGTTCTTGAATATTTCTTTCAAATAACTTTTCTAAATCCAAAGGCTTAATTAATTGGTTAGTATATTTTTCTATTGCTTTTTGGAGAACATTAATAACAAGATCATCTTTTGCTTTTAAATATTGAGCTTTGTATGCAAGTTTTACTTTTATGTCAACATCTTTTGAATCAACACCTGCTAAAGTTTTTACAAAACTTGTTTTACCAATACCATTTTCCCCGAGAATACCAATCACTTGATTATTGTTTACCTCACCTTGTTCTACACTTAGGCTAAAACTACCAAACTTTTTTTCAAAATTATTCCAAGCTGTTAATAAACTTCCAGTAACTGACTCAGATGTTGAAGGTTTAATAAAAGTAATTGCTTTATCTCTGAATCTCATATTTTCATCTTTAGAATAGCCAGAAAGATAAGTATTTATACCAAGCTTTGTTGTCTTTACATGAGAAGTTATACCATAAACAGTTTCTTTACCAAACATTAAATGAATTAAATCAGTCATATAATCTAAAATTATCAAATCATGTTCAATTACCATCACAGCAGTATCTTTATCAGCTAAACTTCTAATAAATTTGCTTACTATTAATCTTTGTTTTATGTCAAGATAAGATGTTGGTTCATCAAAAAAGTAAACATTTGCTTTTTTCAAAACTGTTGCAGCAATTGCAATTCTCTGAAGTTCACCACCAGAAACAGTTTTTATATCTCTATCAAGAACCATCCTTAACCCTAATAAATCAATGACTTTATTTAGTTCATTTTTTTCATCAGATTTTTTTAATAAATCTAAAACAGTTCCATCAAATGCTTTAGGAATAAGATCAACTTGCTGTGGTTTATAAGAAACTTTTATCTTGTCAGCGAAAAGTTTTTCAAAAAATGCCTGAGCCTCTGTTCCTTTAAAATAATCAATAATTTCTTTTTCAGAAACTTTAGTGTCAAATCTACCAAGATTTGGTCTTATTAAGTTTGCAAGAATCTTTACTGCAGTTGATTTACCAATTCCATTTCTTCCAATAACACCAACAACTTTCCCAAACAAAGGAACAGGTAAGTTGTATAAGGCAAAACCATTTTCAGAATATCTGTGAATTGGTTCTTTATCTAGTTCAGAAGGAAGATTAACAACAGTTAGCGCATGAAAAGGACACTTCTTTATGCAGATAGAACATTTGTCAATACATAGTTCTTCAACTATTTTAATCTTCTTATCAATGTCATCAACAATTATGCACTCATCATCTCCTGCTCTGTTAACAGGGCAAACAGACTTACATAAATAATTGCCACATTTAATAGGATTACACTTGCTTTTATCAACTACTGCTATTCTTGTCATAATTATATAGAAAATATCTTATTTTATAAAGTTTGTTTTAAAATGAAAAAATAAGTTTACTTAGATTTAATCTCTATAGAGTCCTGCTATGCGCGCCCCATAATAAATATAAATCATTGAAGAAAACGCTTCTTTAAGTGTTTTTGCTTCAACAACATAAACTTTTTTAGGAATGTCAGAAGCACTAATCTTTTGATCAGAAATTACCTTAATATTCTTTTTAAGATCTAATAAACTTTCACAAGTTAGTTTAGGAGTATCTTCATAGAACCCACGTTGGTCGCGTACATTGTGAACTTTCTCAACTAGGTTTTTTCTATGAATATCAAAAAGTCTAAAACTGTTTTGCATCTTTTTAAATACTATAGGTTTTGAACGCAATTCCTTTGGTACATAATCTTGTATTAGACAAATATCATGCTTAATTAAATCTAAGTCAATCTTTACAATATTTACTAAAGGCTTAGTTATTAAATCATAAAGAATAACACTTGCTTCATCTGGAATCCTGAATCTTGCCATTTGTGCAGAAACTAAAATACCCTTATAAAAAAAGGTAATCTTGTTCTCATCATGTAATACCCCTTTATTGCTGTTTTGTTTCAAACCAGAAGGAATATGTTCTTCTAGTAACTCATAATTAGGGTAATATAATTTCACAATATCATATTTTAAACCTTTTATTTCAGCAGCCATTTTAAACCTTAGGTTATAGAAAACAAACTGTTATTTAAAAACATTTCTATACCTTACTACTCTTTAGGAGAGAATAAACTTAAAAGCAGAAGAATCACTATGGTCGAAACCTTTATATATGCTTTTAAGCAGGATTAATATGTATATCTAAAAATAAAAGAGGGAACATGAAAAATAAAGATTCTGGACTGAATCAAGCACTATTAGATGGAATAAAAACAATGATTTCTAAGGGTTATTCTTTTGAACAGATAAAGAAATATCTTCTTGAAAAAAACTATCCTGAAAACACTATTTCTCAACATTATAATTATACAAAACAGCAAGTTCAACCAACTGCACAAACCCAACCTCAAAACACTCAAGCATTGGTTCAGATTGTTGACTATATTAGAAATATGGAAACAAGAGGTTACACTTTTCAGCAGATAAGAAATTATCTTTTGCAAAAAGGTTATTCTGCACAACTTATTGATGATGCAGCAGCACATCTTCCGCAACAACCACAACAACAACCACAATCAAACTTTAATCAGAATACTACAACACACAGACATGAAGTTCATCTTCCTGGAAAAACAGCATTACACATATTTGCAATATTTTTTGCACTAATTATTGTAATCGGAGGAGGATATTATTTTATTAATATTCAACCGCAATCGCAAACACTTTTAGATTTAATTGCAACACCTGAAAACACACAAGTTATTCCAGGCGAAGATCTTAGATTTAACTTAAATATTTTGAGTATGGGTTCAAAAGAAACATTTGACATGTACATAACCTATGATATTTTAGACGAAAACCTGAATGTTATTGAATCAAGTAGAGATACCATTGCAATATTTACATCTACACAACAGGCAAAAAGAATTAACATCCCTGAGGATTTTGTTCCAGGAAAATATACTATGAATATTCACTCTGATTATAATGGAAAAATGGCCCAAACAAGGTTTGATTTCAGAGTTAAACCGCCTATACCAGGTGGAGTAAATCAAACTCCTGGTGGAGAACAAGGCACAGGTGAAACTCAAGATCCTGAATTATATGTAAATCTTCCTCCATTAATTGAGAATCCTGAAGAAACTCAAATAGTAAGATTCGGAGATTTTATTGACAGGATATTAAGAACAAGCAGAAATGATCCTGTAATCGCAACAAATAAGTGTATGAACATTAAAGAAGAAGAAAGTGTTAATAGATGTATTTCAAGTGTATCAATAGAATTTGATAATCCAAATATTTGTGCAGAAATTAATAATTCGTTCATAAGAGATGATTGTTATATCGCGCACCTAATTAATGGAAAGTTTGAAGTTTGCACAGAAATAAACAATACTCAAATGAGATCAACATGTAATCTTATACGAGATTTATATCTTATACAAGAATATGAAAATGGAAATGCAGACCTAGATGAATTACTTAATGAATTAGGTATTGAATTAACAGTAGTAGATTATATAGATGATGAAATAGAAATAATATATTTAGAGGAATAATATGAATAAAAAAGCTTTTTTTAAGATATGGAACTTTGTTATTATTGTTATTGCATTAGGATTGGTAGTAATACTTGGTGGCTATTTATTAAAAGGATTAAATAACTCTATTGATAGCACAACAAATCTTGAAATGATAAATCAGATAAAAATCGGTGTGGATTCCATGCTTAATGAAAACTCAGGGTCAACAGACGTTATTCTTTTAAGACCACCAAACAAACTTACAAAAATGTGTTTTGTTGACTATAGTGTAAATACTTTAATTTCAGATGAACCAAGAATTTCAAAAATTGCAAATGAACTCTATCTTTCAAGAGAAGAAATAGAAAACCCAGGAAACTTATTTGTTCTAACAGAAAAAGGGTTTGAAATTCATTATATTGGGGAAATACAAGTTGAAGTAGATAACGGAGTTTATTGTATTGATTCAAAAAACGTGATAAATCTAGAACTAATTAGTAAAGGAAAAACAGTTTTAGTAAGAGAGGCAGTTCTTAATCAATAAGAACCAGATGGAGAACCGCCAATGGCAGCATAATGAAAAAACTTAATATAATAATAATTATAGCACTTTTAATCTTGTTAGTTAATTTTGCATGTGCAGAACAAGAAATATCTGCAAACAGCATGAAATATGTTTATAGCAAATCCCCTGATGGATACCCACTAGGTTCATGGATTTGTTTTGATGAAACAGAAGACAAGGTTTGTGCGCCATTACTAAAGTTTTCTATTCCTGAAATAGAGAATCAAAATATTGAGTTTCATATTTTACTTAACGAAGAGACAATTTTCTCAGGTAGAGCATGTTTAGTTAACCAAGGAGAATATTACACCTGGAATGAAGTCATGGAAAATCTTAGATCTGACTGTGCACAATTTAATTCTCAGAACAATGAAATAAATTTTGTTCTTGGTCAACAAACTGCAAATGAAGGATCATTACGAATAGTAATAATTCCTGAATCAGGTTCAGGCAATATAGAATTAGATTCTGCAAATATAATAATTCAAGGAGAACCAGAGATTATTCCGCCAGTAGAACCAGAAGAACCACCGATTGAACAAACCCCTCTTGGAACTTGCACACTTGAAAATATTTATTTCTCAGAAGAAGAAGAGAGCGTAAACCTTCCAGTTGAATTATTTATTGATACAAATAATTGTAATGATTCTCTAATAAAAATAAAGATAATTAAGAAATCTTTGACAGGAAACAATGTTGTTTCAGAAAAACAAAGTTTAGTTAGCCAAAATAAGCTAACAATTTTGTGGGTTGCAGAAGAAACAGGAAATTATTATGCAACCGCAGAATCAGATAATATTATTTTATCAGGCACACTAATAATCAAAGAGTATTCAAGTGAAGAATTATTAAAGGATAAAAACTTTAACGAAGTTATCAATGAAATATACAAGATTGCAAAAGTTGACAAAAACACTGCCAGAAGAATCTGCGATGAAATGCCGACATCAATACAAACAGATATATGTATTGAAAATCTTGCAATCTATGTAAAAGACAAACTTCTCTGCTCTAGAATTGATGATAAAAATAGAAAAGAATCTTGCTACATGAGTTTTGCTCTTCAAGGAGATGTATCAGGATGCATTCACACAAACTCAAAATTAAGTTGTATAATGTTAGGTATACTAACTCGAAATAGCAATTTAACACTCACTCCTGAAGATCAATACAAAGATGCAGTTGTAATGCAGAAGAAAAGGCTCAACCCTACAAGCGTAGGAATTATCGCACTTATAATAATTGCAATAATATTATTTGTACTGATTGAATTCTTGCTTTATAAGAAGAAAAAGAAGCGCTCAATAAACTCAAAGAATTTATTGGCACCGAAAAACCGGACGAAGAAATAGCATAAATATTTATAAATAAATACTATAATCTAAAGAATATAAAAGGTGTTACTATGAATAGAATATTAATTAAAGATCTTAAAGAAAATGTCGGTAAAGAAGTGCTCTTAAAAGGGTGGGTTCAAGAGTTAAGAAACTTGAACAAAATTAAATTCCTAATACTTAGAGATAGAACTGGAGATATGCAGACAGTTGCATTTAAAGGTGAAACTGAACAAGAATCTTTTGATGCAATAAATGATATTACAAAAGAATCTGTTGTTGAAATCATAGGTCTTGTTAAAGAGAACAAACAATCTAGGTGGGGATTAGAAATAGGAATTAAAAAAGTAAAACTATTATCTAAATCAGAAGTTCCATTACCCATAGACAACACAGACAAGAGTAATACTAATATTGATAAACGAATTGATTTTAGATTTTTAGATACAAGAAATTTAAAGCATCAGGCAATATTCAAAGTAAGAAGTAAGATTGCAAAGATTCTAACAAACTTTTTTGACGAAACAGGATTTATCAACATTAATACACCAAAAATGACAACATTGGGAGTTGAATCAGGTGCAGAACTGTTTACTGTAGATTATTTTGGGACACCAATATATCTTTCTCAGTCACCACAAATCTATAAACAGATGTTTATGAATGGAGGATTTGAAAGAGTTTATGAAATTGCGCCAGTTTTTAGAGCTGAAAAATCACACACAAACAGACATATGACAGAATTCACAGGTGTAGACTTTGAAATGGCATTTATTGACGATGAAAACGATGTTATGAATATTGCAGAAGACATGATAAAATACTTACTCACAAACCTAAAACAAGAATGTAAAAAAGAACTTACATTATTAGGTATTGAACATAATGTTCCAGATAAAATACCAAGGATAACAATGCAAGAAGCAAAAAAACTCCTTGCAAAGAAAGGGAAAAAATACACAGAAGATATTGATCTAGATGCAGAAGGAGAACAACTAATTGGTAATATTATAAAAGAAAAATATAATTCTGAATTTGTTTTCTTAACAAATTATCCTTGGGCCATAAGACCATTCTACCACATGAAACCAGAAGATGATTCTAATGGCACAAAATCTTTTGACTTATTATTCAGTGGTGTAGAAATTTGTACTGGTGCACAGAGAGAACATAGACTTGATATTCTTAAAAAACAAGCAAAAGAAAAAGGCATTAAACTTGAAGAGATGAAGAAATACACTGAAATATTTCAATATGGTGTTCCACCTCATGGAGGAATAGGTTTTGGTCTTGACAGAATAACTCAAAGACTGCTTAAATTAGATAATATCAGAGAAGCAGTTCTCTTACCAAGAGACCCAGAAAGAAAGATGCCTTAAGGTGTTGAAATGTCAGGAGAAATTAATTGTTTTAGTCATACATTCTATTCAACAAGAGTAATACCTGAAAATGTAGGTATACCTCAAAGTGAAGTCTAGGGATATTTCTCTAAGTTAAAAGAAATAAAAAAACCAAAAACAGGAGATATTGTTGCATTAGGAATAAGACCTACACATCATAGAAAGAGAATATATGAACATGCAGGCAGAATAACCAACATTAACCCACTCTTGGTTGAAGATTTAAAAGAAACAAACGGTCCGCCAAGACATAGTCTTACATTAAAGGAATTTAAAAAAGATTACAAAGGGCTTAATGCAATATATTTTGAACCAAAAAAACTATATGAATTATTTTTCAAAAATGAAGAGGAATAAAAAAATCACTTCTTTTTCTTCTTAACTTTTTTTTTAATAGGTTTCTTAACAACTTTCTTCTTAGAAACCTTTCCCCATTTCTTAATTGCCAATCGCAGTTCAACATGATCTTTTGCATATTCATCTAAAGAAATATTTTTAAGAGTTGCATCAAGAGCCTGTCTTATTGCAATTGCACCTTTAAGAGTTCCTTGAGGATGACCATGACAACCACCACCAAACTGCATAACAATATCATTACCCATTGCATTCATGACAGGAGGTAAACTTAGAGGAGATAGACCACCAGAAGCAACTGCCAGAGTTGGTTTAATATTACCCCATTTTTGCTCTAAGACTCTCTCTTTATCTTGCTGAGGAATGTAAACATCTTCCATTTCATCTTCTATAAGAACAATTTCATTTTTAGAACCACCCATCTTGCCAACGCCTGCAGTTCCAATATGTATCTGATCAACACCAATTAATCTGTAGAGTTTTGCAAGGCAAAGCATAGAGATTCCATGTTTATGATTTTTTGTTAGTGCAGCATGCATTGCTCTGTGAGCATGAATAACAAGATCAGTATGATTTCTTAGAGTCTGAACTGCTGCAAACCCTGCAGTCAGAACATCTATCATAACATATTCATTACCTTTTCTTTTAACATAGTCTGCCCTTTTGAGCATTTCCATAGTTTCTGCAGTAACATTTGGCATGTAAATCTTTTTTTCACCAGTTTGTTTTTCTGCTAACTTTTTCATCTTTACTGTTTCAGCAATTCTTTTTTTGAAAGAGTTAAAAGTCATACTGCTAAGATTTTCATCGTCTTTAACAACGTCTAATCCACCAACCCAAGCTTCATAGGCAACCCTTGCATGTTGCTTTTCATTAAGACCAACTTTTGGTTTCACAATTGTTCCAATTAGCGGACGTTTTTTTAGTCTCATTAATTGTCTTATACCTGCAATACCATATCTTGGTCCTTTGAAACTATTAAGAATTGCTCTAGGAAACTCAATATCTTCTAGTCTTAGATTTTTTAACATCTTCATTCCGAAAATGTTTCCTGCAATACTACTAAGAATCTGCGGCATATTACCCTTCTCAAAAAGAGCTTGAGGGTATGCAATCTTTATTATTTTTGTTTTAGGATTAATATAATAGACTGTTGGTTTTAGACGATTAGCGATTCTTTTATTCATAGTAGAAATTGTTGTCCAAGTTCCAATAGAAGATTCAGCTGCAATTTGTTCTGCACAATAATCAAGAGTATAACCTTTTGAAGGTTCAACATAGTATTCTATCAATAATTCTGTATATTTAGGTTTGTATTTTAAGTTAATATAATTTAACATTTAAACACCTCTGATAAAAAATTATCAATAAGCTTTTTAAAGTTAATGGTTTGATAAGAGTATAATGATAAAACTAATAATATTTGATTTGTGGCATACACTTGCACATCCTTATAATGCACCAGGAACACTGCATTCTACTTTTGAGTTCTTCCAACCCCAATTGGGCAAAGAAAATCTTAGAAAGACATTTGAGAACAGCACTCAAAAAAAGATTTGGAAATCAGAATATAATATGTATAAAAATTTCCTGAGAAATATAAAAGTTGATACAACCAAAGAAGCAGTAGATTTGATTATGGCTGTTAGAGAATACGAGAAATCAAAAGCCATACTCTATAAGCACGTTATGCCAATGCTGAAGAAATTGAAGAAACAGGGGTACATATTAGCACTATTATCAAATTCAACTTGCTTTGATTGCGAACATCTAGAGAGGAAAACTAAATTTATTGAACACTTTGATTATCCTTTCTTTTCATATCAACATGGAATGGTAAAACCAGATCCAAGAATATTCAAACAACTGCTTAAGAAAACTAAGTGCAAACCTGAAGAAGCAATAATGATTGGCGACAATCCTATAGACGATGCAAGACCTGCAAAAAAGCTGGGGTTGAATGCAATTACATATAAGAATTATAAACAATTAAAAAAAGAATTTAAGAAATTTGGGATAAAAATTTAGTCAAACTTCTTCATTCCATCAAGAACAATTTCTACAAAATCTCTTACTTCCATATTGATTGTAGTTTCTACAGATTTTATTTCTTCTCTACTGACACCCCGAGCAAACGCCCCATCCTTATACTTCTTCATAACAGACTTTACTTTGCCCTGCTGAATGTCTTTATCAGGTCTCATTAGAACATATGCGTGAATTAAACCAGTCAAACCGTCGGTAGCATACAAACAATGCTTTACAAGATTATCTCTTGGAAAACCAAGAGCTTCATTATGAGAAACTATTATTGTTATGATATCCTCATCGACATCTTCTTGTTGCAATATTTTCTTTCCCTCAATGCAATGATTCATCAACTCTTCACCATAGAGTTCTATATCTATGTCATGTAAAAGACCTATTACTTGCCAAAGTTCTGGATCTTCTTTGTAATGAATTGCAAGAGCTCTCATTGCTCTACCAACTTCTAAATTATGATTTAGGAATTCTTCTTTTTTTACATACTTATTCAGCATCACTTTTGCCTGTTCTACTGTTGGGATCATACTATCACCATAGCATAATTTTATGCAGATGTTTATTAATTTTGTGCAGTCTTATTAGTCTCACTGAGATTGAGACACCTGAGACCCCCTTATTTCATATGGAAATGGAGAATTAGCGCTTCTAACGGCATTTAAATGGGTCTCAGTCTCATCTCAAGACTGTCTGAGACTAGTATCTGAGACTCTTATATTTATAAAAGGTGCATGATTAGAAACCATTAAAAAGAAAGCTTCATTCACATAAAATATGGTTAATGAAGAGGTACTAAAAAAGAGCTTTGAAAAGATTAAACAGGACACGGATAATCTCAGGAAAAATGATGAGTATTTGCAAAACGACATTGACCTTTTGAGATCAGAAATTTATGATAAAACCTTTATTGAAAAGATAGCTGATTCTATAATTGAGAAAATTGAGACAAGATTAAAGTCTCAAGAAAAAGTTGAGAAAATTGAGACAAGATTAAAGTCTCAAGAAAAAGTTGAGAAAATTGAGACTCCAATAATTGAGCCTCAAGAAATACCACAAAATCACATTCCGAATCATGTTGATTCTACTATGTTCTTGAAAAGGAAGATTAAGGCTAAAATAGCCAGTCTTTGTCAGCAGAGAGTAAGACCAGGCAATCTAAAAAGAGCCATTGTAGAAATAGCAAAATTATGCTCAAAAGCCACATTCTATAGATATGTCTCAGAACTCAAGAGAGAAGGTATTATCCAGACAATTGAGATTAACAATGAGGCATTTCTGCTTACATCTCAGACGGTACTAGATAGAAATATTTATAAATGAAACGGAACTTGCTATAGTTGGGACGGCCATAGTGGTGTGGAACTACCTGATCACATTCCGAACTCAGAAGTAAAGCACACTTACGTTCTCTGCGGTACTGCACTTATGTGTGGGAGGCTAAGAAAGCTGTCCTGTTTTATTTTCATAATTGAAAATGACCAAAAGAATCTTCTTTTGATTTTTTATTTCTAAAAGAAAAAGAAAAAAAGCTATTTTTATTAAATTTCTACACCAGTTTTGACTTCAACCTCTGGATGAGGGTTCTTGTCAAAGTAGTCTGCTAAGCTCTCTTCAATATCTTCTTCATCAACAACAACACTATTGTCCATAATTGCCTTGTAGTATGCCATAGGTCTTATTGTTGTAATAATTACCTTATGTATTAGAAATCTACCGTCTTTACTTTTCCTAATCACATTTTGTATTATAGGCATTTTTCTTAGTTGTTTTTCCTTTTTATTTGTTAATCCCATTTTAACCTCCTAAAATGTTATACTCTTAGAATAGAGATTAACTTAATAAGAATTAACTAAAAAACTTCGAAGATATTTTGTAGAAATTCGGAACAATTACTCCTTCTTCATCTTATCATTCTTTTTAATTTTGGATAAATCTTATTAGTAAATTTTGCTACTTGTTCTGCGTATTCAACACTTAGAATTTTTCCATAATAATTTATTGAATTTCTAAAATATCTTAAGTCATTAATAAATCCAACTTCATTGTCTGAAAATCCTAACTTTTTAAGATAAGAAACTTCTGCTTCATGAGCAAATTGGCCAGAAGAATTATATCCATCTAAAAGCAACTTTGCCCTAATTAATTCTATTAAAATGTCATAACAATCCTTAATTATTGAATTTGCATTATCCTCATCTATTTTCATTATATTTATACGTTTATTTAATCCTCTTAATGATTTTTCAGATTCTTTAATTAAAAACTCTGCCCTTGACCTATTAACTGAACCTTTTCTTATTACTCCTTTTGCTAAGTATTCTTCAAAATTTTTAGGTAGCTTCATAATTCAACTCCTCCACTTAAGTTGATTCCATTAAGTATGTTTTCCTTCAAATGTTTGTGAATATTATTCCATGATTTATAAAAATTAATAAAAACTGTTCTTTCTAACATTTTATCAAATTTTGTCAAATCTATTTCTTTTTCTTTTGTTCCGATTATTGCAATATCTACATCTGAACGATTTTCTTCTGTCTCACCAATCCAAACATCTTCTCCCTTTGAATAGCTTCCAAAAAGAATTATAGTACATCCAGGAAACTTATTAAATAAAAACTTAGACAATCCTGACTGATAAATCATTTTAAGGTTTTCAACTTGTTTCATTTCAATTGCCTGCTGATTGTCCCTGTTAAACTCAATTGATAAAAGATTCATAGTTTTAGATTTTTTTACAGTTACAAACTTTTCTTTTTCTAGTTCAACCAAAGCATTAGAAACAGCTGTTGGAGAGACTTTTAGAGATCTTGCTATTCCACGTAAGTTTAGAGTTTGTCCTGCCTTAACACAAAGAAATCTAAAGATTTCTGTTTGCAATCTTGTCCATTTTAGTTTGTACATATCCATTTTACTTTATAGGTGTCTAGTTTAGTTTATAAAGGTTTTGTTTTATTAAAGAGATACATATGAAAGATTTAGTTTAATAAATACCTCATTAGATTAATAATAAAGAAGTTAACATTATTTAAGAAAATAGAAATATAAATTAACTATAATAATATCTAATGTATTAACCTATTTGATCCTAATAATAAAAATTATTATTTTAGTTTCTTTTTTTATATTCCTAAATTAACTACAACAAACTTTTTATTTTTTTCCTCTATAAAAATAAGTTTTAAACCAGTCGCCTCATTATTGAGATTATATAAATAAAAGAATTCATCAGATTCTAAATTCTGTGATTGAGGAAAATCAGAAGTGTCTAAATCAGAAATAGAATACTCATTATTGTTTGAATCTTTTAATACAAAAATCATTGAAAAAGGAACTAAATTATCTTCAGGAAGTTCTGATAAATTTCCTACATATTTTGACTTAAAATAAACAAATAAAAACTTTCCATCTGTTTTATAGATATTCTCAGATGTAGGAATTTCATATTCTTCTACTGCTTTAGTAATAATTAAAGAAAAATTAGAGTCATTTGGCAATATAAATTCTTGCCCTATATTATATTCTTCTATTATTTGTGAAGATGAATTTATAGCAAAATGATTAAATAATCCTACTAAAATAATTGCAACTATGACTATTCCTACTTTAACCCATTTATTATGAATTTTAAAAAGTCTTCCAGGAATAAATACAAATATAGAAATTATAAGGTATAATAATCCAGCTGTAGTATTGAATCTTCCAAAAGAGATTAATGAAAAAAGGATTAAGATTATTCCAAATACAATTCTCCAAAGAAGAGAACCTTTATTTTGTGTTATAGTTTTTTTCATATTCCAAATATTTTTTTAAGAATTTTCCTTAAAAACGATTCTCTATTTCCAGAACCAACTACTGCCCCTGTTATTCCATTATCTCCTTCACTACTACTTGCTTCACTAGAACTTACTTCACTAGAACTTACTTCACTAGAACTTACTTCAGATGAAACTTCTGCTGTATCTGAACTTTCGCTATTACTATTATCTATAAAATCAGAAGGAGCCCTATCCTCCCTAGGCTTAATCTCTTGGTATCCTACAATTCCTTGTGGTCCAGGAGCCATATCATCATTATTACAATTTTCGTCTCCTTTTTTACACATATCATTATCAACTATATTTGGGGCAGGCAACACATCGTCATTGTCTTTATGCATTGCAGGTATATCAATAACATCATCTACTTTTGCAATTTCATTTTTAACAACACGAACCAAATTCCTATTTTCTCCCTCAACATCATCATTTTCTACAACCCAGTTAGAAATTTCATTGTCAATTTCATCTATTCTTCTTTCAATTTCTACAACCCTGTTTTGCTTTTCGTTCTCCTCTACAACTGTTTTTACTTTTCTTTCCAATGTTTGTCCTTCTTTTCCTTCAACTTCAATTATCTGTTCTGCTTTAAGTCCTATTTTTTCTTCTTCTAAAATATAAAGTTCAAAATTATCAAGAAGATTTTCTTCATTAGAAATTTTATCCTTAATCTCTTCAGAACTTTTTTTTACATCTGAAGCAATACTTACAGAAACTTTTTCCTGCACAATTTGAAGTTTTTTCCATGCATTTTCAAGATTTTTATCTACATTTCTACTATTGCCTTTTTTATTATTTTCTATGGCTGAGTTTACTTCTTTTTCTCTAATATTTAATGCTAACATTACTTTTTTATCTCCAGAAGAAAAAAATAATTTAACATTATCAACAAATCTGTTAAATCCAGAGTATGTTTGAGCTTGTTCCTGAGCTGATACTAAGGGTGAAGCTAATAAAAGTCCTAATAAAAGTAAAACTATCACTTCTTTTTTCATAATATTAATTATAAATAAGGAATATATATAAATTTATCCTTTGCAAAGCACCAAGATGGCTCACTTCTTATTAAAAACAATTTCTACAATTTATATCAAAATTCTAAACCTTCTGCATCTTTGCAATGAAGAACCCTTGCGTCTTAGCTTTATCAGGCCATATACGAATAGTTTTTTTAAGTTCTGGACTTAACTCATTATCAAAGACTTTAGTTAATCCAGGAGAAGAACCAGGAATCTTTAAATCAATTTTTTGTAGTTTCATATCAGAATGTTTTCTAAGAAACCAATCAATTACTCTTTCATTTTCTTCAGGCTCAAGAGAACAGGTACTATAAACCATTGTCCCACCATTTTTTAGACATTTATATGCAGCTTTCAACAAATCTTTTTGCAGCTTAGCTCTCTCAAGAAATCCTTGAATGGTTTTCTTTTCAAAAAATTCAGGTTCAATAACAAAGTTACCAGAACAGGGTGCATCGAGAAGTATTTTATCAAACTTTTTATGAAAATCAAAAGCAAAACGTGCATCTTTTTTATAGATAATCGCGTTCTTACAACCACACCTTAGAAGATTACTCTTTAAACCATTCAATCTCATAGCATTACTGTCCAATGCAATAACCAAACCTTTATTGTTCATTAATTGACAAATCTGGGTTGTTTTTGAACCAGGCGCAGCACACATATCTAATACGTCTTCTGTTTCTTTAGGATCTAAAATAAGAGGGGGTATTTGAGATGCAGTTTCTTGCAAATAATAATAACCAATTGCATACTCCGTTGTTGATGCAAGAGAAAACTTTGATTTATATTTGTAAGCATTAGGAAGAAAATCAATTTTCTTTAGATGAATTCCAAGTTTTTTAAGACGAGCAACAAGCTTTTTCTCATTACTCTTTAGAGTGTTTATTCTAAGAACATCCCTAACTTCTTCTATAACAGGACATTTCTTAATGTTAAAATCAGGCTTCAATTGTTCATATCTTTTTACAAATGTACTCATTCTATATCTACCACAATTTCATTATTTTTTTCATTTATCTGTACTCGAGGATATCTCTCCTTAAATAATTTCTTTATCTCAATCCAATCCATTGTATCACGAAGAGTTTTTATTTCTACAAACAAGGCAGTTAATCCTTCATAATGCGCATAAATCTTTTCACCAATTTTCTGATACTTTTCTGAGTTCTCAATAGCATTAGACAACATTTGTTCTTGCTTTTTCAAAATATTTTCTATCTTACTTATCTTTGTTTTTTGTTTTAACTCTGAATCTTTAGCATTTGAAGCATTCTTTTTTTTAGTTAATTGCTCGTCGAGTGCCTCACAAAAGGTTGCATATTCTTTTTTGATATCTCCTGCACTTAGAAATTCAAAAGCAACTATGGTTTTTTCATAAACAACTCCTTTAATCGATTGTTCTTTTAACCTTTGTATTTCATCAAACAATTTTCCTAAATCGGTTTCAGATAGATCTGAAATTTTATTATCCTTATCTAACTTAACACGCACACATAATTCTTCAGCATTCTCTCCACCAAGAGAAACATCTGATGCAAGAGCAACAACAAGAGAATCTTTAGAACTTGATTTTATTTTTTTAACAAAGTCTTCTTTAGTAGAATGGATTGGGTCAAATTGCGGTTCAGGAAAAACATAGGGCTTACCTGGTGAAATAGTTCTATCTTTCCACCTCTGTGAATTTAATAATCCAAGAATTTTTGAGTCTCCATTAATTAAAACAACATTTCCAGGGTTAAATAATTCAACAATAAGATGATTTGTTGATGTAACCCCCTTTTTTCTTATCTCAAACTCCAAATCTAAGACTCTATCAAAACCCTTCTGGCTTATATTAACCAATCTTGTTCCCTGCAAGTGCCTTCTCAAAAACATACCAAAACCAGAAGGGACTTCAGAATCTTCCTTATATTGAGTTAGGTAAATATGACTTGGTGTAGCAATTTTAAGAAAAACTTTTCCATATTCCTTAGTATAAAATCTAAACAAAACTTCATTCTTCTTTTCTTTTGAATGAAATACCTTTTCTAATTTTGCATTCTTTAACTTTTGCAATTCTTTTGTTATAAAGAATAAGTCAAATGCACTTGTCTCTGACCTCATAACACTGAAGAAAGGTTTTATGTTTATAAATGTTTTTTAAAACACAAGAGCATCACAAAAATACTACTCCACAGACCAAAACGCGAAACTAAAGTTTAGCAACTTGCTTTGTTGCGTCGTGGCAATGCTCAACAATTCCGCGGGAATTCTTGGCATCCCTTTCGGGCGATGCCATTATGTTTGCAGAAATGGCATTCACAATGGCGACGACGTAGTTTTGATATACTCTTAAAAGGTAAAGTTAATAAATAACAAAATAAAAAATTAAGCTATGGACATAAATATGAGTAAAGAGACAGTGCAAAAACAAACTAAAAAAATCCCGACTCTTCCTATGCAAGAACTTATTAATCTCAGCAATCTCAATGTGAGGCAAATATCTGCACTAGGAAAAGATTCAAAAGTTTATACATTAAAACAAATTAGACGAGATGAAGAACTTTTTAACATTGAACTAGATTTAGATGAAAAATTTAAACAATTGAACAATCAAATTAAATCAATGAATACTGATCTAAGAGAAATGAAACAAATTTTTCTTATTCTCGCTAAAAATTTTAAGAACTTTGTCAGCAAAGATGAACTTAGTAATATAAAAGACAAAGTTGCATCTTTTAAGTTTGAAGAACTTGCAACAGAAGACGACCTTGCCAAAATAAATAACTAAAACTTAACAATCTCTAATTTTCCTTTCATAAACTTCAGAACCACTTCTCCGTGCTCACCAAATTCTGTTTTCTTGGTTATTATCTCAGGCAGAAGTAATCTATTTGATCTTAAATCAAGAGTTGTTATTAACTCAGAAACCCCATCACCCTTAACACTATCTTCAATACCTAAATCTGTAAACAAATCTTTTGCCTTTGTTTCAGTATCAGAAGCTTTTAGTACTTTAGTTTTTTCAAATATGTATTTTGCAATTTCATCTGCAACATCAATTTTAGTGCATTTAGTAACCCCCTGTAAACCAGGACTGATATTTACCTCTAGAACAACAGGTCCCTTAGCACCCTCAAGAATATCAACACCACAAATTTCTGCTTTTATGGCCTTTGCTGCAGCTATTGCAATCTTTTTTGTTTTAGCATCAAGAATTATCATTTCACCTACACCACCCTGATGAATATTTGCTCTTTTCTCACCAATTGCAGCAACACGTTTGTATGCAGCAATTACTTTTTCTCCAACAACAACTGCCCGTATATCTGTAGAATTAGTTTCAACATATTCTTGAATAATTACAGGTTGTTTTAGAACTGCCAGAGCATCTAATATAGATAGTGCACTAGCTTTTGAATCTGCAAACATAACCCCTTTACCTTGGGTTCCTGAAGGGAATTTCATAATAATAGGATAATTCATTTTTTTTAGAATATTTTTTGCAGCACTAATATTAGATGTCAAAAAAGTCTTTGGCATAGGAATATTTGCTGCGTGCAGTCTTAACTGGGTTAACAACTTATCATGTGCAACAGTAAATGCTGAAGAATAAATAGGAAGATAACTTACAGGAGAAAGCATACTTGTGAGTGCAGATAAAAGATTTGCATATCTAAAAGAACCTTTTGCATATATGCCATCATAATTGTCAAGAGGCTCACCTTTATAGAGTATCTCTTGCTTTTTACCTGTAAAAGAAATTTCAATATCCTTTAGATCAATCTCATCAACTTCATCGAAATATGCTCTCATTGCTTTAGCAGTCCACGCTGAACTTAAACTGCCTAAACTTATAATTGCTGCTTTCATTTTGGTTTTACCAGTATTCTTTTATTAGGATCAATAACAAACCCTTTTGTTAAAATATTTTGACCAATTAGGACTTTGAATTTCATCTTTTTTCTGTTTTGAAGTGTAAATATGGATTTAATCTTTTTACTGCACAAATAAGCATCTTGTTCAATAAGTTTTCTTACACTTGCCCCATGAACATTCTTTATCTTTTTGGTTCCAATTATCGGTCCTAATTTTAATTTTTTAGCTAAATCTAAATCTATTGAACTTTTTACAGCACCTGAATCAATTCTTGCTAAAACCTTCTTCTTTTTAATTGTTACATATTCGTAAAGACCAAGAACAACTTTTCCTGGGATCTTAATATGTTTAACATCAGGATTTAACTTTAGTATTTTATTAAACTCCCCCATAAACTAGAAGAGAAAACCGTGTTTTAAAAAGGTTATTGTTGATAGTCCAGTGATTTTAGTAATTCGAAAATACTAAGAAAAAACTTATAAACCCCTAATAAATACATATTTTTATGACTGAAAAAATAAGTTCTGGTAGTAAAGATTTTGATGAATTTCTTAATGGTGGCTATGAAAAAGATATAGTTACAATGATTTATGGTGGCCCAGGAACAGGCAAAACCAACATAGCACTGTTGAGTGCAGCAGAAGTTTCTAAAACAAGAAAAGTAATTTTTATTGATACAGAAGGAAGCTTTTCTGTTGACAGATTTAAACAAGTTTGCAGTGATTTTGAGAGTTGCATAAACAACATATTTATTCTATGCCCTACTAATTTTCAAGAACAAAAAGGGGCATTTGCAAAACTAAAAGAATTAACTGAAATGAAAAACATTGGTCTAATCATAGTTGACAGTATTGTTATGCTTTATAGATTAGAGATTGGTAAAACAAAAAATATTCAAGGCACGAATAGAGAACTTGGGTTGCAAATATCATATCTGAGTGAGATTGCAAGAAAACAAAAAATTCCTATTTTAATAACTAATCAAATATACAAGGACTTTGACGACAAGAAAAAAATAAATATTGTCGGCGGGGATATATTAAAATATTGGGGAAAATGTTTAGTTGAACTCAGGAAAAAAGATGATGATGACAATCGAATTGCAATTCTAAGAAAACATAGAAGCCAGGCAGAAAGCAAAGAATTACATTTTAAAATCACAAACAAAGGTATAGAAAAAATAGGGGTTTGAGAATGGCAAAGTTTTTACTAAAAGTAATAATAATGATTATTCTATTTGGACTTAGTTTTATCTTATTTGGCACAGGAATAACTGCATACATTCTCAACATAGTTGTAAATACACTAGGTTCTTTTGCAGCAATATTTAGTGCTGTCTCATCAGGACAATCTACAATAGATTCTGTGATGAATTTTATTATTAATCTTGTGCAAGCAATTGGAATAATATTAATCTACTATCTAATTGCTCATATAATAACAAGAATCTTTGTGAAGAAATAAAAAAGAAAAAAATAAGCTAGTCTTTTCTGTGCCAAACACCTGTACTCTTTGTATAAAGTTCTTCCTTAGTTAATGTTGGAACCATAGTTTCCATGAATATATGGCTTGAACTTATATCATTCATCTCAGGAATAGCATAATCACAAATATGACCTCGACACCTTCTTGGAACAAAAGTTATAACATGACTATTTTGTTTATCAAAATAACTAGGATCATCAAAAAAAGCCAAGTATTCTCTTGCAATTAGAAAGAACATTAAACCAAGACTCTTCTTACCTTTGTTATTACAAGGGACTACAAAGTCAATACCATTTGTTTGGTTGTTGTAGGTATATACTATGCAGGAATTGCAATATTAGGAGCATACGACTTTATTGCTCATATTATAACTAAGATCATTATCAGAAACTAAAGATATTTTTATTTTTTAAAAAAACCATAGATTGGGTTTGGATATCTCTGATCATTTTTCTGTTCAATAATCTTTAATTTTGTTTTATGGTGTTTAGATTGTTTCCACAAATTCATTTGCATTAATTTTTGATAATGAGAATCATTTTGAATACTATTCATTTTTGCTATTGCTTTACGATAGTTTTTTATATAATCTTCTGGAGTTAATTCAGCTGAAATATTATAATCAAAGTGAAGAAAACCTCTAAATAAGTTTCCTTTAGGAAGAAATAATAAATTATCATTTGTTCCTATTGAATATTTGTTCCAATTCTGTTCCCAATATTGTTCATTTTTACCAACTTCTATTATAATTGATATTTCATATGACCACCACTCTAACAAAGCATTAACTTTCGATGTTTTACCATAGCGTTGAACAGAAACATTAAAGTTTTCTAAGAACCAAACCAAATTCTTAGATAATTTGTTATATTCAGTGCAAGAACCCATCAGAGTATATCCATTTTCGAGTTTTTTAGATAGATCCCTCCAGAGATAACGATTTACTATGTTAGAAGTTAAATGACAAGGTTGAGAAGATCCTCCATTTAACATTTTATCAATACCAACTGCAAATTCAATAGGTGGCCAGATAAAGTTATTTGCAATATCTTTTAGTGACTCTTTAATATCTTTTGCGTTTTGTAGCATATTCTTTTGAATTTTCCTGAATTTTGCTAAGTGTTTTTTTTCAGTTAATTTAATTAAATCAATTTTATTCATTTTAACCACCATTAAAGAATAACCAGAAAGTATTTAAACTGTTGCAACCTACTAAGTAGGTTATGATAAAGATGATAGATGTTTTAAAAAAATTTAATCTTACAGAAAATGAGATTAAGTTATACTTAAAACTCCTAGAATTAGGCTCAGCTAAATCAGGAAAGTTAATGAAAGAATTAAAATTTTATAGTAAAACAATCTATGAACTCTTAGAGAAATTAATTAATAAAGGTTTAGCTAGTTATATCATAAAATCAAATACTAAGTATTTTGAAGCAGAAAATCCTGAAAAATTTCTTGATATTATTTCAGAAGAAAAGAAAGAATTAAAGATAAAAGAGCAAGAAATTAAAAAAATTCTTCCAGAACTAATTTCAAAAAGACAATTAAGTAAAGAATCACAAGAATCATCAATCTACAAAGGGGATAAAGGAATGAAATCTATTTTTGAAGATATGTTAAAACAAAAGCAAGAAATTCTTGTTTTCGGGGGAGGAGGAAAATTTAAAGAAGCTTTAGGCCCTTATTCTGAATTATGGCATAAAAAAAGAGAAAAACTAAGAATTAAATTAAGATTATTATGGAATGAAAATTTAAGAAAACAAAAAAAAGAAACAAAAAAATTAAAATTTTTAGAAATTAGATTTCTTCCAAAAGAATTTGACAATCCTGCACCTACAATCATATATCAAGACAAAGTTGCAATCACTATATGGAGTAACACACCTATTGCAACATTGATAAGAAGCAAAGAAGTAGCCAAAAGCTATAAAAGTTACTTTAAAACACTATGGAGCATAGCTAAAAAATAAAGAAAAAACTTTACTCTGCAGTAAAATCTTCTAGTGTGTTCTTGAATTCAGAATCAGTCTTGATTAAACCAAGTTTCTTCATGTATTCTCTTGCAATTAGGTAGAACATTAAACCAATACTCTTTTTACCTTTATTATTACAAGGAACAACAAAGTCAATTCCATTTGTTTGGTTGTTACTATCACAAAGAGCAACAACAGGAATACCAACTTTTAATGCATCTTGGACTGCATTCCGATCTGGCCAAGAGTCAACAACAAACAATAGTTTCACTTCAATAAATGTGTCTAAATTAGGATTTGTCATTAATCCAGGAGGATATCTTCCTGCAAAAAATTTGCATCCAGTAAGCTTTGCAAATAAACTTATTGGCTTCCAACCATTCTCTCTTCTTGAAACAATAAGAATATCTTCTGGCTTGTAACTTGCAAGCAAATTAATTAATAACTTAATTCTTTCATCTATCTTTTGTATGTTTAGAACAGATAAGCCGTCAGTTCTAGTTTTGTAAATAAATTTACGCATATATTTTGTTTTAAACTTTGTTCCAATGTGAATACCTGCTTTTAGATAATCCTCATTAGGAATCAAAAATTCATTTTTTGTATCACTCATTTTAAACCTCTATGAACAGAAATAGTATCTGCCCATCATTTTTATTACCTCAGATGGTATTATCAAGCCTTAACCATACAGTATGCTTGACTTCGGTATTACCCTTAAGAATTGCAGTTTTATTTATAAATGTTGCTGATAATATGAGAAATCTTATAAAATACCAGAATAAAGTAGAAATCAATGGAAGAAAACAAATACCAGGAAAAGGTTAAGCAAGCAAATAAGAACCTTCAGAATGCACAGTACTTACTAGATCACACATATACACTTATTCAAGATCCAAAGGTTCTAATCAATGTATTAATGAAAATTCATGATGCATTTGACCAAAGCATTGCTGCACTCATTTATCGAGATAGAGAAGTTAAGCTTATATCAAACTTTCATGATTCTTCTCAATCAAGGAAAAATATTTTCTTAAGAAAATGTGTAAAAAGATATGGATTTGAAAAATCAATAATGTCTACTATCACAGAAATAAAAGAAATACTTGATGAACATAAAAAAAGCCCAATGGAATTTGCTAGAAACAAAGAATTTATTATATGCAATGACAAGTTTAAGTTTAAGAAAATAAATATTAATGATGCAAAAGATTTTCTTATGAGAGCAAAAGATTTTTCTTATAAGATAGAAAAATTAATTCAGTTGAACAAATTTAAAGAATAAGCAGCATAATTGCCGTTATAATTACTCCCAATGCAACACCAGATAAGACTTGATTAAGAGTGTGCCCTTCTCTTCTTAAACCCTTAGATTCATTCTTAGCAATTTTTTGAAGAATAAGCCTTTGCTTGCCAACTTCCATTCTGACACCAAGTGCATCTCTTATAATTATAAATGCAAAAGCTGCCACAATAAATGTTAACAAAGAAAAACCAGAATAGAAGAATGTCACAGTTGCAACAGAACTCACAAGAGTTGAATGAGAACTTGGAAATCCTCCATCAGTTACAAAATAATACCAATTGAATTTCCTATTCTTAGTTATCTCTATTATAACCTTGATTATAATAGACAACCCCCAGGCAACTGCAAAAGCAATTATCAGGTTTACAAATGAAAATTCTGAGATGATTGGGTTTAACATATTAAACCCTACACTTAAATAGTTTAAAAAGATTGTGAAATAGAAGGGAATTGGGAAAATTTCCTTAAATTGTTTTTATTTCAACACTAAGAGTGTCAAGCTGACCTTGAATCAATGAAAAGTAAAAGGGATTAGGATCTTCTTTATCAAAAAAAGAATGAACTGCCCCTTCACTTATATGCTGAGAAATCAAATCAGTATTAATTTTAAACTTACCTTTTGAGTAATATAGCATTAATCTTCGATCAGACACCCAGAGTTTGCCTAATTGTAAATCTTTGTTCAAAAGAGCTGAACAATCCTGCCCAGTTAAATCCAAATAAACAATTGCAGGTAAATTCAACCCAAACTCCGTATCAATCATTAAATTTGCACTGGTCCTGAGATTAACTTCATGAAAATATTTTTTATTATCATCTTCATTTATTTTAAGATTAATATCTAGAGGCCCTTTAAATCTTAAACATTCTGTCAACTTAGTTATTGGTTTTACAAGCTCTTTATAAAATTGTGTTTTCTCAAAAGAACCTGTTAAATATAACTGATCTTTATTCTTAAACTCTGAATTATATCTCAACATCCCTCCAATAAGAGTCTCATTATTAGAAGTTAAATAAGAGTGTACTTCTACTTGGTTAGTTATTGGCCCAGGAATAAAAGACTCCACTTCCATATCTCCATACTTGGAAAGTAAATCATATCTCATTTTTTCTAATTCACTTTTGGTTCTTATAATTTTCATATCTTGTTTAGAATTGCCTACACTCAGAAAAGGTTTTAAGAAAATAGGAAATTTTAAACTAAAAACTGAATCATTTGATAAAGTTGTATGTTCCGGAACATTAAATCCTGCTTCTTCTGCAATATGCAAAACTTTTGATTTATCCATTATATCTTCTAAATTATCATAGCTTGCAGATAAAGGTAAAATAAAATGTTGTTTTAGATCTTTATGGTTCTTTTGTACAAAAAGAACATAATTGTCACCAGTACAAAAAATAACTCCTCTACTATCTTGCTGTTTCCCATACTTTATCAATTCCTCAAGCAATTGTTCTTCATTAGATACCAAAAAATTTCTATTAAGATATTTAGAATAAAAAGCATGAGGGAAATTGTTTGAAACATGAAAACCATCAATCGGGATATTTTCCCTACCCAAACTTCTTGCAACACCAACCCCGTTTGCACCATATAAACCCAAAATAACCGCAGAAGGCGTTTTACTTATCATCTTTAATTTTTAAGTCCTCTATTTTATTTATAGTTCTATCTCTACAATAGAAATTACCATGAACTGGAAACTTTAATTCAATGCACGCTTCTGCATATTTACATCCAGCCATAACACCTCGTGCAGCAGACTTGGCGGTTAATGAGTTTATATAATAATTTTTCTTATGTGTTGCTTTTAATTGAGAAGGATATTTTTTTATTGCTTTTAATTTTGTTTCAAATTCTTTATCAATATTAATTAAATAATCAGGATAAGGGAATAAATTCGAACTTTCAAAACATAAGACTTTATCAACTAGCCACCCTGTTTCTTTAGTCCCATGTGAAGCAAATTCAACTGCCTCTTTTAGCAATCCTAAAGTCTTTTTATGATCTGGATGATAATCATATTCACTAACAGTTAGAATTATGTGAGGTTTAAATTTCCTAATTATTCTTATTAATCTATCAATAATATTCTTTCTATTTAAATCATTTAATCCCCTATCTGGGCACCCTAAGAAAACGGGTTTAGACCCTAACACCTTAGAACTTTGTAGAAACTCTTTCTTTCTTAACTTACCTCCAGTCATACAAACAATGACTGATTCACCACCATTATTGACAACTTTTTTTATAAACCCTGCAAAGGTTACTTCGTCATCTGCATGAGGTGCAATAGATAATAATCTCATTGTCTCATTAACCCCAAATATAATTCTTCATAAGAATCAACAATTTCCTTCCTAGAAAAAACACTTATTGCCCTTTCTCTTGCAGCATTACCAATTAACATTCTTAATTCTTTATTATTTGCCAATTTTTCAATACAAAGGGCTATCTGATTAACATTTTTATTCTCAAAAAGATATCCTGTCTTTTTATCTGAAATAACTTCCGGAATTCCTCCAACATTAGACCCTAAAACTGGCAATCCACAAGCCATTGGCTCTAATAAAGCTAGCCCGAATGATTCTCTTTTAGATGGAAGTATTGCAATATCAGATACATAAATATATGGCAACACATTATCCTGCCTACCAACAAATATTACCTTATCTTTAAGATTAGATAATGTTTTTGTTTTATTTTCTAACTCTGCCTTTTGAGGACCATCACCAACCATTAAAAAAAAAGACATTATCAATGTTCTTTTTCTGTAATATATTCGCCACATCAATTAATAATTCTGTCTGCTTTACTGGCCTAAAATTTGATGCATGATACACGATTATTCCGTTCTCAGGAAGACCTAGTTTTTGTCTTAATTCTTTCTTTTTATTCGCCGACACAGGTTTAAACCTTCTCTCATCAACAAAATTATAAATTACCTGACCATCATCTTTTAAATTAAATAAACTTTTTGCTTCATCTTGCAAAGATTTTGAAACAAAAGTGATTGCATCTGCAGATTCTAATGTATCTTTTATTGTTGGACCCAGAAGTGCATGGTGGCCATTAGTATGAATGTCAGAGCCGTGACTGGTAACAACCACCTTAGGATTTCCCCCATTTCTATTTATTATTCTTTTTGCAGTCAAGGCAGCTTCGCCATGAGTTATTGCATAATTTGCGTGAATAATATCAATGTCAATATTCCTTTCAGTAAACAAATTAGAAATTTGAGAAGCCAAAGTGGCATTATAAGGCTCAGCTTTGAAACAAGGATAATCAACCCGATTAACAGGGTAAATTTGCAAACCTAACTTTTTTTCTTCATCAGTTAAATAAGTTCCAGGATAACTAATAATATGAACATTATGTCCTCTTCTAGCGAACTCTTTTGCAGCTTCAATGGACATAATCCCACTCCCGCCTAGATTAGGCCTAGCATAAAATATTTGAACTATATTTAATTTTTTCATTTTTAAACTCAGAATTAGAACATTATGTCTATTTCTACTTAAAAGGTAATACGAACAGCTATTAAATACCTCTTACTTGAATCTTTGTGAAAATTAACAATATTTATATATGAATGTTAATTACTTCAAAGAATGAATAAACTTTCAAAGAAAGTTCTCTATGAACTCGACGAGGACTCAAGAAGTAAATTATCAAACATTTCAAAGAAGTGCAAGACAAGTCAACAAATGATTAGTTACACGATAAAGCAACTAATAAAAAAGAAAGAAATATTGGGATTCACAACTGTTTTTGACTATGGTAAATTCGGATTGCACTCTTATATTGTCTTATTCAGATTGCTTTATAGGAAAAAACAAGATTTTAATAAATTTATTAATAATCTTAAGAACACAAATGAACTAATAAACTTAGAAATTCTTGAAGGTAAGTTCGATGTTTATGCAAAGTTTCTGGCTCCAAATCCATCATATTTTAACAAAATACTAAGAAAAATTAAAACAGACAATAAAAAAGTTCTAAGAAGCGACACAATTATAACGACTGTAGTTACATACATATTCAAGAGAGATTACCTTACCAATAAAAGAAACCTAGATAGGAACTATTCTATCATTGGTGGGGACAGAAAAACAGTTAAATTATCTCAAAACCAGATACATATCTGTTCAACCTTACTTAACAACAGCGGTGAAAGAATAAATAATATTTCTAAGAAAACAGGCCTAAGCTTTTTAACAATAACAAATGCAATTAAAAGCCTTAAAAAAGAAAAAATAATAAAATCTTTCAAACCAATAATCTCATTTAATAAAAATCACTTATTCTGTAAAAAGATATTAATAAAATATCAAAACTTTACACTTAATATAGAGGATGAACTTATCGAGTTTTGCAAAAAAAGTAATAATATAATTAAACTTACTAAGACCTTTGGAGAATGGGATCTTATCTTAACAATAGAGACTCTAAAAAAGAAAACATTTGATGATTTCTTATTAAACTTAAGAGAAAGATATGAAGACATAATCTCGGACTTTGAAGTTTTAAAAGTTGTAGAAATAGAAGAACTTAGATATCTTCCAAAAAACTACTTTAATGTGCAAACTTGAGTTCCGGCAGATTCTGTTTTGTAGGGATAAGCCTTCAAAATCTTTTTCTTAAATACAGCCCACTTGCCTTTTTCTATTGCATCCCTAATACCCTGCATAAATCTCTGCATAAACATTAAATTGTGCATTGAAGCCAACCTTTTTCCTTCAGGATTATTATTCTTTAATAAGAAATTGATAAAAGAACGAGAATGATTTTTACATAGTTCACAATTACAGGTTTTGTCAACAGGCTCTTTAGAAAATCTGTTTGGACCTTTTAAGATATCAATCTTACCATCAAAAGAAAATAAGGTTCCATGTCTTGCGTTTTGAGTTGGATAGATACTATCAAAGCAATCACAACCAAGATCAACAAGGTTCACAATATCTGCAGGATTACCAACGCCCATAACATATTTTATTTTATCTTCATCAATTTCTGATTGTGCAGCCTTAACTGCCATTAACATTTCTTCACGAGTTTCTCCAACTGCAACACCACCAATTGCTACACCATCAAAATTTAAACTATTAATATACTTTGCAGATTCTTTTCTTAGATCTTCATAAAAACATCCTTGAGAAATTCCAAAAACTTTTTGTTTGTGCTTAGAATCCTTTTTTTCATGATAATCAATTGCCTTCTTAGCCCAACGATGGGTATTCTCCATAGAAGTTTTTGCTTGTTCATAAGTTACATTTGCAGGTGCTAAATCATCTAAGACCATTGCAACATCAGATTGGATTATTAGTGCAGTATCCATAACTTTTTCAGGAGTCATTACATGAACTTGTCTGGTTGCAGGATCTTTAAAATGCACAGCTCTTTTACTTCTCTGCAAAAAAAATCCCTCTCTAATCATCTGAAAACCACCACTATCAGTAAAAAGAATATTATTATAACCCATAAAATTATGAATTCCTTTAGATTTCTCAAAATGCTTTAATCCAGGATTAAGATATAAGATTAGAGAATTAACAATCAGTGTTTTAATCCCCAATCTATTGTAATCAGCTGGCCCAATAAATTTACCAACAGTCTTAGTTGCAACAGGCATGAAAAAAGGAGTGTCTGCTTTTTTGTTGTTAACTTTAAATACCCCTGTTCTGGCCTTTGAATTCTTAACTTTGGTTTTAATGCTAAATGGGTTATTCATAGCTTAAATAAATCGAAAACTATTTAAAAAGCTATCCGTAATATGTTTACTATTATATTTAATATAGTTAACGTGAGGTGTTATTAAATGGCAATTGACCATGTTGTATTAGCAATAATTATTGGAACTTTAGCAGCAATAGTATATTCATTAAGAATATTAGTTTTAATGGAAAGAAGAATTGCAAAAATGGATTATCATATTGAAAGATTAACCATGAAAATTCTTAAAGAAGAAATTAAAATAGAAGTTGCAGAGAAAAAGATTCAAAAGAAAGTTGGCGCAACTAAGAAAAGACCTGCTAAAAAGAAGAAAAGAAGATAATTCTTTTTTATTATTTTTTTATTCCTATTATCAAACTTCTACCAGAAACAGTTTTCTTAACTCTAATTTTTTCAAATCCTGCTTCTTCTAAAAAATCTTTCATTTCATAGTAATAGTAATATCTACCTTTGGTAAACATTAATAAGGTAAGATTATTATGCATTAGACTTAAATTATTCTTATTAAACCGCAGATGACCATCATGAATAATGATCTTGCCATTCTGAGGAAGATTCTTATAACTATGCCTAAATAATCTTTTTACATCCTTAACATCCCAATCATGAATAACGTTTGAATAAAAATGAATATCATACTTTTTTTGTGAATTAAACTTAAACATGTCCCCTTCAATAACATTTATTCTCTTGTCAAATTTTCTTTTCTTTAGAATTAGCCTAGTATTTTTTGCGACAGAAGGGATTTCTAAAATATCAACCTTTAATTTCTTAAATTTCTCAGCCAAGAAACAAGAATAAATCCCCGAACTACCACCAATATCCAATAAATGGTTGTTTTTTGATAATCCAACTTTATTTACCAGTTTACTAGCAAGAAATATCCCTCTTTTATCCATTCCTGCAGTAAATGTCCTAGCCATTAATTTATTATTTGTAATACTATTTACAAAGTCACCAGTATTTTTCATATAATCAGTAGGTTTACCAGTTTTTAATACTTTGAAGATAAGTTCAAAAGTTATATTTTCAGGATAACAAAAAGTTCTAAGATTAATTATATCAATCATATTCTTTTCAGATCCCTTTAGAAAATATTCTTTAGCATAACTTGTTATATAATACTTTTCTTTTTTATAAATTAAAAGATTTAAAGTTGTAAACAAAGGCAATAAAACATTCAAGCTTCTTTTGGGCATACTAAACCTCTTTAATATTTGATCAAAAGACATACCCTTTAAATTAAATTTATTAAAAAAATCATATTTAACTATTGCCACTTTAATAAAGAAAGAATCAAAACCCTCATTAAAAGATAGAGTTAAAACCTTGTCTATACTATTCTTAAATCTCAATTTTGTGAAACGCATACCTAAAATAATGATTATTAGAGTTTAAAAAGGTATTCGAAAGATATATCCAAAACCTATATAAATCATGGCAGTTTCTATAATATAAAATGGGATCTAAGCAATATGATAAATTTGCATTGGAATATAAAAAGCATGAAACTACAGTAATAAAAAAATACGCTACTGGCCCTACAATGTTTAAACATATTAGATCACTAAAAAAACAAAAAATTCTAGACCTTGCCTGTGGAGCAGGATACTTCACAAGAAAAATCAAACAAAAAGGGGCATCAATAGTTATTGGAATAGATATTTCTAAAGAATTGATTAAACTTGCAAGACAGCAAGAGAAAAAAGAAAAACTAGGAATAAAATATGAAATTATAGATATTAGCAAAATGCAAAAATTAGGCTCTTTTGATAAAATTGTGGCAGGTTATCTCCTTCATTATGCAAAAACAAAACAAGAATTACAAAATATATGTAATAACATTTCTAAGAACCTTAAAGAAAAAGGTAAATTTGTAACATCAATAGTAAATCCCTCCCCCAAAAATGGAATTCTAACTGTTAACTCAAAGTATGAAACAATACTTACAACAAAGCACCCTTTAGGCAATGGAAACTTAATAAATGTAAAGCTAACTAAGAACAACATTAACTTTGATTGCTATTATTGGGATAAAGGAACTTATAATACTGCTTTAAAACGAGCAGGATTTAAGAAGGTTATCTGGCACAAACCCTTCATCTCAAAAGATGGTCTTAAGAAATATGGTAAATCCTTCTGGAAAGATTATCTCGACAATCCCTGCATTGTCATAGCTGAATGTTTTAAATAATTATAAACTTGTAAAAAATGTTTGAAATATACAATAAATCATCAGAAGATATGAAGGAAATAGAATCTAAAAGTATTGATTTAATCATGACTAGCCCCCCCTATAATATGGGCCCAGATTATAAAACATTTAATGGAGATAGCTTTTTTGAAGAGTATCTAGAACTGCTAAACAAAGTTATAAAAGAATGTTTTAGAGTACAAACAGGGAAAGGCAAACTAATTGTTGAAATTGCGGATTCTATAAGAATTAAGGATAAATATATTCAACTAGCAGGATTATTCCAATCAATATGCATAAAAGTAGGTTATAAACTAATAAACAGACATATAAATTTTATAAATACAAAAGGAAATATTGAAGTTCCAGATCATAGTTTTGATGATAATTATTCAACTAAATTAAATGGACATTCTAATTGCCATCAGATTATAATTTTTAGTAAAGACAAGAATTCCAAAGTTGAACAGGGCAAAGTAATATATTCTACTTATCTTACAGAACCAGATCATCCTTGTCCATTTCCAAAAACACATTTTTTTATTTTAGATAAATATTTTGAGAAAGGCATGAGTGTATTAGACCCATTTATGGGAACAGCTAATCTAGGTGTAGAAGTTCTAAGAAGAGGCAGTAAATTCTATGGTTATGACATTGTTAAGAAATACTATGGTTTTGCAAAAAAGAAGCTAGAAAGAATTAATAATTAACCTAATTCTTTCCAAAACCTATATAAATCACGGCGGTTTCTATAATGTAAAATGATTAATAAAACAGCTTTAAGCATATGGACAGAGAAATACAGACCTAAGACTTTTTCTGAGATAAAAGGTCAAAAAGAGGCTGTAAAAAGAGTTAAAGCTTTTGTTGAGAAAAAGAATATGCCTCACTTAATGTTTGCAGGCCCAGCAGGTATTGGAAAAACAACTCTTGCATTAATTATTGCAAGACAATTGTTTGGTGAAAATTGGAGAGATAATACTCTAGAATTAAATGCTTCTGATGAGAGAGGTATTGATGTGGTTAGAGTAAAAGTTAAAGACTTTGCAAGAACAAGAGCCATTGGTAATGTTCCATTCAAAATTATCTATCTAGATGAGTGTGATGCCCTAACAAAAGAGGCGCAACAAGCTCTTAGAAGAACCATGGAAAATTACACTCAAACATGTCGTTTCATATTATCATGTAATTACTCTTCTAAACTTATTGATCCAATACAATCAAGGTGTGCAGTTTTTAGGTTCAAACTTTTACCAAAAGAAGAAATCAAAAAAATTGTTGACAAAATTGTTAAGGATGAAAAATTAAAAATAACAGATGCAGGATTTGAAGCACTCTATGAGGCAAGCAATGGTGATGTAAGAAGATTAGAAAACCTTATGCAGAGTTGTCATGCAATCTCTGACAAAATTGATGAAGATATTATTTTCAAAGTTGCAAGTGTTGCAAAACCAAAAGAGATAATTGAACTATTGGAAATGGCTGCACAGGGAAAATTCTTAGATGCTAAGAAACTACTTTTCAAAGTTATGCTTGAGTATGGACTTTCAGGAATAGATGTTATTAAGCAAATTCAGCAAAATGTCTGGAATATTGAATCTGTTAAAGACAAAGAGAAATTAGAAATAATCAAACTTTGTGGAGATATCGAATTTAGATTAGTTGAAGGAAGTGATGAGTTCATTCAATTAGAAGCTCTCCTTGCAAAGATTGGTGCAGTTTGTGATTAAGCAAACAACAATCTTTAAAAACAAAACAATTTTCTAAGTAAAGATGAAGAAACCAAATTTTATATTAATTAATGGATTTGCATCAAACAAATACATAATCAAAGGATTTATAGAGTACCTTAATGAGTTCTTCAAGGTTTACTCATTTGATTTACCTGGTTTTAGAAAAGACCTTCCTGCACTAACAAATATATCCATAAAAAGCTATGTAAACTATATAGATGAAAAAATAAGCAATTTACAGCTGGATGATTATATCCTTGGAGGAGCTTCCATGGGTTTCCTAATTGCAAACAAAACCAAAGCAGCTAAGAACGCGAGAGCAATAGTTGCAATGGAACCATATCTTGATTGTGAAAAATTGAGAATGGATAAAAAACAAATTGCCATAACAAGAGTATTGATTAAAACTATAACATCATTAAAAGCACATCATCTGGCCTGGGAAAGTCAATTCTTTAGCGGTCTATTACAAAAAGAAGGTTATCCTAAAGCCATAGTCAGGAATATTCTTAAACACAATGATCCAAGAACTTTTTTTGAAACAATGGGTTTACTTTTAACCAATGATAGAAGAACAAAATTTCATAATAAACCATACATATTAATTATTAACAAAGATGATGAATTGTTGAATTCAGAAAAGTGTATAGATGAGTTTGAAAAGAAAACTAAAAAACTAATGATTATTTATGCAACAACTCCCCATACTCCTCCAAATGCAAAAGAAGCTTTTAAAAAACAGATCCCAACAAATGAAATGAAGAGAATAAACAGATTTATAGAGCATAGCTAAAATGCCAAATCCAACAACGCATCTTTCTCTAATGAAAGAATTAATTCAAGAAAAACCAACACTTTTCAAAGATATCAATATTAAGTATTTTCTTTCAGGAAGCGTATTCCCAGATATAGGATATTTTATTCCAAATAAGAAGAAACAATTCAGTATTTATCTACATAGAGGACTCAACTCTACAATTACATTTTCAAAGCATCTTCTAAAGGTTGCAAAAACTAACAAGGAAAAATCTTTTGCATTAGGATTTATGAGTCATGGAATTGTTGATAAAGAGGTTCATGAAAAATTAGAAAAATTAAAACTTTATGCAGTAGATCATATTACCGCAGAATATTTTTTAGATTCAGAATTCAATAAAGATCTATCATTTATATTTTGCAAAACATCAAATAGGATTATTAAACAAACATTGATTAAAGAGAAAAAAGAACATCTTAGTAAAATTGCAAGTTTTAATTGGTTTAATAGACTATATTATCAACTTAGCCAAATATTAATAAAAAGATTCGCATTAAACAGATATAATTCTAAAAAAAAATTAGTAAAAAATTTTATTACTGATTATTTAGTAAAAAAAGGTTTTAAAAAACCTCTTTTTGAATTTGAAAATGACATTAAAAAAATGATGAATCCCAACTATGCAATCAGAAAGAAAAGTATGAAGGTTCTACTAGCTGCATGCAACAAAGGAAAAAAAGAATTTGTAAAAATTATGAAGAAAAATATCTAATTCTTAGCATCATACTTCTTCAAAAGTTCTAACATTCCAGGGACATGCCCTGCACCAACTATCGTGAGTATTTTTTTATCTGGGTTCTTTAGAGTTATATTGTGTAAGTTTGTAGCCATAAACTTATTTCTATCATGTATCAAGATTTCGTACACAGAGGGATAAACATATCTCACTTTCTCCATCATCTGTAAAACCAGATCTTGGTTTGGTATTGTGTTGATATCAAAACTCTGCGATCCAATAAATAAAATTCTATTATAGATAAGATTTCTTATCTTATCATTTTTGAATATTTTAAAAAAGAGTTTTTTACCTAGAATTGCCAAAATCATACTCCACAATATATCTGAACCAAAATGTTTTTTGTCACTCTTAGAGATCTTGTGACTAATATTCCAGAGAGTTCTCTTAATTGGTTGATCAATTAATAATATTTTCGCGTTACTCTTTTTAGCCAGGTCTGACGCAGTCTTCATATCAACTCCTGGTTTATGACCTGTCTTTTTTGCAAAAGATCTCTGGACTAGACCACCAACAAAAGAAAAGAAAAATCCTCTAACACCAACTTGCCTAATCATTTTCGGATTAAAAGATTGTTTTTTATTCTGCATTAGGCCAGCATATCTCTGACTATCTAATTCTAAACAAACAATATCAGGATTAACCCCTTTGAAAGCTTTTTTTATCTCAGTAATAGATTGTTTAGCAATATGATTTGTTCCAAGTATTGAAATATTATTGTATGTATTCAACTTTGTTGAATAACCAAAAATATCATTATTTTTGCATTTCTTCATATTTCTTTAGGTCCTCTTCAACTTCTTTGTCAGATAATAGTACAATAGGATGGAGCATTAGAAAATCCTCATCTTTATCAAGGTTGCTAATTTCATTTGGTGATGCATAAGCTTTTATTTTTTCGTTTAGAGTTTTATATTCTTTTATGATTATAGGATCTTTATAACTATTAAATAATTTTATTAGAGGAAGTTCTTTTTTATCTCCGATAAAAGTTATTAAACAACCTCTTCTCATTAAGTTGAGTGCAGTTAATAACGACCTATTATTACCTAAGGGCACTAAGATTTTCTCTGAAGAACCCAAAGGAAGCCCTCCGAAACACCTAACTGTTTTAGTATAGATGAATGCAGTTTTATTGTGAATTTCCACACCTAAAACTACAGCAGGATTTTTAAAATCAACTTCAGTTTTATATTTCTCAAAAATCACTTCACCAACATCTCGACTTATTTCAGGAGATTTCAGAGGAAAAGATTTATCTAATCTATGGGTTTCAACTCTAAATGTTGCACTAGAAGATATTTTTGCAAACTCTTCAAGAGCTCTTTGCTTGATTACCCCAATATCTTTCTCAACTTTAATAGCCTTACTATAAGAAACCAAACCAAATATTGGTCTTAAATCAACATCTGCTTCAATTGCAAGAATTAATCTTCCTCTAATTTTTGTAATGCTTGATTCTGCACCATACCTCAACCTTACATACACAGCGATATTGCTAACAAGTTTGTTTTCAAAATGGCCTCTATTCTTACCCTTGAGTGCAATTTCTCCGTATCGAATTATGTAGTGATTCATAATACCAAGGATAACTGATGCATTTAAAATATTTATGAAAACACAGGTCAGACTCAGAGAAAACTTATAAACAAAATACCTGCTATTAATACTATGATAATTCCTGTAACACTACTATCTGAATACCAATATTGCCCTAGAAAAATATATTATTCTAAAGTATTGAAGATTAAAGTAGAACCAAATGCAGCACTTGTGAAAGGGAAAATTAGACATAAAATTGAAGAAGAGGCAAGTATAAGATTTGACTTTATTGTTACAAAAGTTTCTAGGGGGGATTTTGACTTTATATTTAACCTTTTCAGAGAAAATTATCTTGAATTAGTTAGAAGAACAATTCTTCATAATATTAAACTAATGCAAAAAATTAATCTGGATGTGCAAACAATAACAAATGAACTTATGGAAACTTTTACTGCACTGGCAAAACAGGTTGCAGAATCAATACATGAAATAGTTCTTGAACACAAAGTTTTAGGAAAAGATATTCTTCAACACATAAAAACTGAACAGACATCAGAAATGTTTATTGAATCAGAGAAGCTAATGCTGAGAGGAATTGTGGATGCAATTGAATTTACAGATGAAAATGTTGTTCCCATAGAATTAAAAACAGGATCAATGCCAAGACAAGGAGTTTGGCCATCACATAAACTACAAGTCGGATGCTACATGCTACTCTGCCAGGAGCATTATGAAGATAAAAAAATTGAATTAGGCATTGTTCGTTATCTTGACTTTAATGAAGAAAGAGAAGTTTTTCTTAATCCCTTTCTCAGAGATGAAATATTTTCTATAAGAGACAAGGTCATTACAATTCTTGAAGGAAAAATTGTTCCAGACAGACTTTCTTCATTTGAAGGAAAAATTAACAAGAAGTGTATTAATTGTTTGTATAAAAAAACGTGTTATGGTGAATAAGTTAATTCTTTTTAAATGAAATTAGAAAACTTTATATATAGATATATACCTATTTGTTACATATATGTAAATATTTGTTATTAAAATGGTAAAAAAGAAAAAAGAAGCTATAAAAAAAGTTGAGCATTCACCAACCTTAAGAACTATAAAGATGGTTGAAAACACTCTGAAGAATATGGATGAATCAAGAATAAAAATATCAGAATTAAAAAAAATATTACCTAAAAAAGTTAACCACAATACATTAAAACAAGTAATTGATTATCTAGAAGAATCAAATAAAATTGTAACAAGCCATAAAGGAGTAACTTATATTGTAAATAATAGCCCCAAACTAAAAAAAGCAATAGAAAATGGGATGAGTTATTCGGAATTTCTGGAACTTCTTCGAGAAGCAGGTATAAAATAATATAAATATCTTGAAGATATTAAAATTTATGGCCAAGATAGAATTCTCAGATGAAAGCAAAAAAGTTCTTAATTATTTACTAACAAAATCAAAGACGTCTAAGACTGAGAAAATGATGTTAAAATCTATTAGTCGAAAGATAAATATAATTAGAAACAAGGTTCATTATGGAAATTCAATCACCAAAAGATTAATTCCTAAAGAGTACATAATAAAACATCATGCTAAAAATTTATTTAGAGTTGAACTTCCATGTTTCTGGAGAATGTTATACACAATAAAAGCAGAAGAGAACACAATTGAGATAATTGCATTTGTCATTGATATTTTAGATCATAAGAAATATGATAAAAAGTTTAAATATGATTAATTATAAGCTTGAGGCATTGACTCTAGTTTGTAATATTGTTCATAAGTAAATACTTCTGCATTTCTAATGTTGAATTTGTTTTTTATTTCCTTAAGTAAATTTAATAATTCTTTCTTGCTTTTTATTTCAACATCAATTTCAAAATCATATTCTGATATTGTTCTATCAAAAAAGATTATATTTGCATGCATATTGCAAAATTGCAAGAAAATATTATATTTTTCAAAATTATTAAGAATAAAATTAATTTTATAATATTCATAACCTATTTTTTCAAGATCAATATGAACTCTATAAGCTTGAATAACATTTTTGCTTTCTAATCTTTTTATTCTAAATGCAATTGTTCTTGCAGGAGTTTTTAGCTTTCCAGAGATTTCAAGCAGAGGAGTTCTTGCATCCTTTGACAAAATTTTTAGAATATTAAAATCAAGCTCATCATAATTAATTATTTCCTGTTCACCAATAATTTGAAAATCTTGTTTTAATGGCTTATCTTGAGTTAGGTATTTTCTCGGATAATGAAAAACTCTTGAGAAAATCTGAACTTTTTCTTTCCAAAAGTATTTTCTGAATCTTGTTTTAAATTCCATCCAAATTTTATCAAATTTATATATATCTTTCATATAAACTATAAACATTAAATCATAAAATTGTTCTATCTTAGCAATTACTCCAATTTGATCATGTTTTTTTAACCAATCAATTAATTCAGTTTCTTGCTCATTAGTTGTATTAAAGAATTTAAGATATACTCTGACACTAAAATAACCAAGTTTAGATGAATCAATAACTGCATAATACCCTTTTATTACACCCAAGTCTTGTAATCTTTTTATTTTATAATTCACTGTGTTTTTATTTAATCTTACTTTCTTTGCAATCTGTGAATTGCTTGCTCTTGAGTTTTTATCAAGCTCATAAAGTATTTTTTTGTCTTTTAAGTCTAATTTAACCATATTAGATGAAAATACTTCTTTTTTTATAAATATTGCGTTTTGAACAAGTTTTAGAAAGAAACTTTGATATATTCAGACTGATACTCCTTTAATATGACAAAAGTGAACATACTTGAAGAACAACTAAACTTTGAAAAAGAACAAGTTCATGTCTTAACATCATTATATGGTGCAGTAATAAGTAAAGAAACAGATACAGACATAAGAATATGTAAAGCATTAGAACTGCTAAAATCTGCAACATTAATAATAGATGATTTTCTAGATAAATCAGAATTAAGAAATGGAATACCCTCAGTTTTTGCAATAGAAGGATCTGAAAAAGCAGTACTAAAAGGGGAGATACTCAAATCAGTTGCAAGTCTTGAACTTTTGAAAGCAGTTAAAGAAGATAAGAGAAACTATGACAAACTAAAGATTATAGAAATATTTGAAGATACTTATACAGTTATATGCAGAGGCCAATTAAAAGATATACAACTTGAACAAATTCCTTTTAAAAAATATGAAGCAGATATAGAAGATTACATTGATCTAATAACAAAAACAAGTGCAATTTATATTAGAGCACCATTATTAATGGCAGGAATTGTAAGCAACCAACCAAGAGAAGAATTAAAGAGTTTAGCAGAATTTGGATTGAACATAGGAATCGCTTACCAAATCAGAGATGATATTTTAGATATTATTGGTGATCCTGAAAATATTGGCAAACCCTATGCTGGAGACATTAGAGAAAAGAAAAAAAGACTGCCAATAATTCATCATCTTCTAAAAACAAAAGATAACGTAGTTAGAGAAATAATGGATAAGAAAAAATTAACAGATAAAGACATAGAAATTGTTGTTGGAAAATTAAAAGAAACTAAATCAATTGAGTTTTGTGAAAAAGAATTAAAAAGATACAAAAAATATGCAGTGAAAAATCTGTATCTAAAAAATAAAAAATTATTATCAATTGCAAAATTGATAACAGATTTATAAAAATGGAGGTAGAAAAATGGGACAATTAATTTTAGACTATAATGGAAATGAATGCTTAATTCCAAAAGAATTAGCAAAAATAAAAAGCTTTTTGGTTGCACATCATTCAGCTAAAGAAGTCAATGAACTTATAGATAACACAGGAAATTTAAACAAACTTTTAGGATAATCACTCAGATCCACATTTAACAATAAAAAGTTAAATATTTGTAAAAAGTGCTAGGAAAATGAATAAAATTAATGAAACAAAACAAAAATTCACGATAGATAAAGTTTTAGAGATAACTGATAATAATAAATGGAAATATATCTGGAATTATAACGAACGCGAAAGATTTTATACAAAAATAGATGAAATAGAAATAAAACTAAGAAGAAATAGAATTTGGTTTACTTTTACAACTATAACCTCTTGGAATTACAGATTTGAAATTTACAATAGTGGAACAAAATTGTTAACAATAAAAGATAATAAAAATAAAACAATAAGAAATAAATTTCTATCACTCTATAAAAAACACAAAGATAATCTAAAAAGAAAAGAAACAGAAGAAACAATAAATAACTATCAAAAACTTGAAGAGTTACTATAATCCCTACTCTGGCTCATACTTAACAACAAAACATTCACGACACTCAATAACTGTTGTGTATTTGTGAAGCTTATTCTTTATTGCTTCATCATCAATAACTGCATCTTTCTTTTCATGATACTCAATGTTTTTATAATCAATTGCAGAGAACTCTTTGAAGTTGTCGAGTCTTGAAAAAATATATTTATCTGAAAGTTTGTAGATATTTTTCTCAT